>Ga0334898_1000062_pt1 | contig 209992 bp, 179 predicted proteins | sample GraSluR3_MG_10_FD_207228 | JGI IMG/M metagenome (GOLD analysis project Ga0334898, IMG submission 207228) | Sludge microbial communities from methane-producing bioreactor in Wageningen University, Netherlands - Granular Sludge_3_08-R3 | ecosystem: Engineered > Bioreactor > Anaerobic >...
TGTTGTAATGCTTGAATTCCAGATCGATAGATTCCGACCCGCTTGTATTGATCTCCGGTGAGATAAGTCTTTGGGTAGCATCTGTCGATGGAGACCAGTAGAAACGTGCTTCCGGTTCTTCGCCGCCGGCATTGTTGCTGTTATTCTGCTGCCAGTTTACATTCGCACCGGTAGAAGTAACTTCCCAGCCTTCGGGTAACCATTCATCGAAGTATTCTTCGATAATATAACCGCCGACCTGAGTGTCAAATTCACCATCAGCTTCTATACCATGATCAGCATTTGCTGTTACAAAGAATTCTGCCATATGAGCTTCGGGAGTAGTGAAGCTTGCAGTAGCTTGGAAGACAAATTCAGCTTCTTCTTCCGGTGTTATATCACCATATTCCATCGGACCCGGCTCGACAACCACAATATAGGGGCTGGATGAGCTCAGAGTAGCTGCTGCATTGTATGCATCTGCAGAACCGACATTTTTGAATGTAACAATCAGCTCGACTGTTTCGCCGGGATCGAACATCATATCGCCGTTACCGAACTGAGTATCATCTACCAGAAAATCGACATATTCCAATACCGGCGCATGCACTGGTATAGAGAATGTAGTTTCCCAAGTATCTTCATCACCTTCGGCAACCAATTGGAATACTGCATTGTATCCATCCGGCACATCATAAGATACATCGAAACTGAAAGCATTGTCCATTACGACTATTTCTTCCGGTTCTACCGTACCATAGAAATGTGAATTCTCGATTATGGTAATATATTCACTATCGGTAGAAATTTCGACTGTAACATCAGTTGCATCTTCGACACCAACATTTTTGACGCCGAGAGACAACTCGATATGTTCACCATAATCTACCAAACCGTTATCATTACCGGCAGAATCATCTATCTCATAATGATCGAAGATTACAAATGGACCTTCGGCTGGTACCGCTTGAACTTCGCCTACATGTGTTATTTTGTTGAATGCGGTCACAGTAAGTGTGAGATCCATCGGTTGAAGCGGAGGATTATCCAAGGATAGATTAACCGATCCTGTATCATCGGTATAACCTACACCAACGATTTGGTTATCTTCATTTGTAAGTGAGACCAATGCTCCTTCTACGCCTGTGTTTACCTCAAAGAAATCGAGTCCGATATGAAGTACTGGCAAATGCGTCACATTCATCTCTTCGGAAATATCTGTTCTTACCTTCAGAGAAGGATCGCCAAAAATATGCCAATTTTTGAATTCTGATTCCCCATTGGTGCCATAATAATCTATCATTGCTGCAGAACTGTTGAAATAAATTCCACCGGTAGTACGCATAACTTGATCTACCGGGTAACTGGGAGCCGCAGTTTGTTCTTGCCCAGTCAATAGTTCCATTGCATGCACTTGAGCTATCATAGGAGGAGCCCACGACTGATTAACAGTAGAAGCATATATAGTAGCGGCTCCGGTTGGTGCACCGGTTTGGTTATTTGTTGCTCTCAGCCATGCCTCTGCAAAACAAGTAGCACTGGTAAAATTACCATTGACACAAGCAACAGAGATAATATTGGGAAGCATATTATCATTAACTAGATTGTTAACATCGGAATTGCTAAACCCAGAACTGCCCCAGCTTGTAGTGGAACCATGACCGGTATAATTGATCAGAGAACGACCGTCATTGACCGCATTTGCCACCATCGTCGACGTGACAGTGGGGTCATAGTATTGATCAACATGAACATAGGTGAAATCCAGCAACAAATCTCTGATATTATTAAGGTGTTGAATGTCGGAAAGTCCGCCGTGTCCTATACCTGATCCTTGACTAGAGCCTACACCCATACCTTTATTCAGCCAATCTTCATCTTGTATATCTCTTTCATAATGCACCGTTCTTTCCACCTGAGTGTCCACCTGTGTTTCTGTTTCTGCGGAAAAACGACCTACAAATATTTCAGGATAAGCATCATTCCCTTCCAAAAGCGAGTAGGAAGGATCCGATCCTCCACCTCCAACCATAAAAGTAGGTACCTGAGCTGCATCACCGACAAGTAGTACAAAGGTCAACCCTTCATCAGAATAATATTCGTCGGAGATAAAATCTTTGATCTGGTTTGCTGTACTACCAACATCAGATAAAGGATAAATGTCTGTGACCATGCCTTTTTGTCGTTTCCACTCTACATAAGGCTGCATTGCATCTTCAAAAGCATCATAAGTAATCACTATCAAACGACCTTCTTCATCAAGTATCTGATATCTATCTCTTCTCTGTTCAAAATTAATGAAGCGAGATTGATAGACGGGCAGAAAACCGCGACTAATACTGTCTTCTCTGTGATGTTTCACATTCACATCATCCATGCCGACATTATTGACTTCCAATACCAAATCGGTATAAACCCTCAGAGTTTCGGTAACCGGATTATACTGCATCGGATAAGCTGAAACCACTATGCCTCTGAAATCACGCATAATATAAGGTTTACCCAGGCTGGCTATGTCAGCCGGATAGAATTGGTCTTGCTGATAAACTTCCGAAAATGTATAGGGTACATCTGCCGGATTTACATCACGATAAAGATGCCCTTTCGATGGTGCTACCTTCATATCATATTCCACATATTCGGATTCGACTACTCGAACTTCCATCTTGGCATAATCGGGGATGATTATACTATTGGCAATATGAGGAAGCTGGGGAGCACCTTTTTCATAAGTCAATCCTTCTCTTTCGATAGTAAGGTGATAATAAGTCTCCCCTTCTATTCTTACGGGTGTTTGGTTAAATCTTCCTACTGAATACCGAATTACTGTCTGCATCTCATCTGAGCTTAATACAGTAACTTCGTTTCGTCCGGCACCTACGGTTACCACTTCTGCAAACGCAAAAGTAAATAATCCTAAAAGTACCATCAAAATCAATAACTTTTTCATAACTACTCCTTTTTTAATCTTCTTATTTTAATAACATCATTTTCCTGATACTGATAGTATTCCCAGCTTGCATCTTGGAGAAATATACTCCACTACTGACATGGTTATCATTACTATCAGTGCCGTTCCAAACTACACTATGATGCCCGGCTATGAGCATGTCATCTACTAGTGTAGTAACTTTTTGACCTTTAATATTAAATATCTCCACTTTTACATTCGTCTCTTCTTTCAAGCTAAAATCGATCGTTGTCTCCGGGTTGAACGGATTGGGATAGTTTTTCACGATCTCAGAAATTGCAGGGACAATGGTATCTTCAGCATCGACAGTAAAAACATTAAGTGTGATTGGTACTTCGACTTCGGAGCCATCACTTCCGGCTATGGTCATCAAAGCGGTATAAGTTCCATCGTCCAGTTCAGATGTGTCTAAAATTACTTCGATTTCGTCATTTTCACCCACAAACAGAGAACCGGAATACTGGCTGAGACTGATCCATGATATCGGATCATTTGTCGGATTCAAAACCATATTACCGAATACTTCATGTGGCTGAGCACCATAATGATCTCCGATGATATGATAATCCATGTTTATCGGTGCATTAAATCCGTTACTGATAGAAACATTCACTTCTGCTTCCGCACTTTCATCACCATGGATATTTCCCCAGCCACCTTCATCGTCGAACCAATGCACCGTAACTCCGTTACCGGTTGTTCCATCTGAAACCAAAGGACCATCACTGCCACCGATGAAATCTGTGGATGAATTTACTGTAACGCCCATCGGGAAATTGATAGAGACATCGGTCAACCATTCCATATCGGTGCTGGCATTGTAAACTGTGAATATCCAATCCGTTGTCTCTCCGGCTGTGAACTCATCATCCGCACATTCCACATAAGATCCTTCAATGCTTCTCTCCGAAGAAGTAGATGTCTCTTCTAACAAGATCGAATAAGTGAGATTACCACCACCGATATTGGAGATTTGGAAGGTTTCCACATATGTTGTATCTGCTTCCAGTTCTACATTCATCTCTTCGATATCAACATGCATTTCCGGTGGAGCAGGTATCATCACAGAGGGGAAAGTAATATAATCTACCCAAGCACAATCGGATCCATGACTAACTGATCCATCTTTGGTATATCGCCATTCGAAGACTCTCGTCCCAGCTGAAACTTCGAATACGGATTCACTCCAACCTACTTCTCCGCTCCATTGGCCTACTTCCTGACCGTCAATGTAAAATCTGAGGTAGTCATAATTGTTTTCTGAGGATACTTTTTTCCAGAAACTGATCTCCCCATCCATCAGCACATCAAATTCGACCTTCATTCCGCTTGATTGATTATGAGATATCTGACCTGATCTGGCAGCATAGTCGCCTTCGTATGCTTCTTCCACTATCGCCCAATCTGCATTTCCGGTAAATTCCCAAGGATAAGCTGAGAAATCGCCGGTTTCAAAATCTTCGATATTCACACCGATAGTAAGGAAAAACTGCTCTTGGACAGAGTATTCATTATGTCCTTCAATATCGAGGTAAAATCCAGCTACATGACCAACCGGTGTCTCGTCCGATGCGGTAATATTAAAAATAGCCTCTCCAGTCTCTCCTACATTGATATCACCCGTAGTATAATTTGCCTCATTTATCGTAATATAATCATCTTCTGAGAAAAGTGTTGCTATCACATCTTCTATATCGGCACCACCGGCATTTTTCAAGAACAATGAGATATCTTCGGTCTCACCGGGATCCAATATGCCATCTGCTCCAACGACAACTTCTTCTATTTCCACTACCGGTGCATAAGCATTCAGATTGATCACTGCATCCCATACATTATCGTCTGCATCTGTGATCACCACTTCCAGTGTAAAACTATGGTTGTTCGGCACATTACTGGCAACTGAGAAGGAGAATGCTTCTTCTATCAAAATAAGCTCGCCGGCAGAGATATCGCCGAGTGTGACAGTATCATCATCCAAACTGATATATTGGTCGTCAACTGTAGCCACGGCATTTGCATTAATGGCTGTCTCAATGCCGACATTTTCAAAATCGACATCGAGTGAAACATCTTCACCGAATTCGATAATTTCATCATCACCGGCATTAACTGTAAAATCGGATACAACCACATAAGGACCGTCTGCGGGGATAATATCTATAGTTTCGATTATGGGGATCCTGTTCTGTCTGCTAATAACCAAAGTTGCTTCGCCGGGAGTGATAAAGGGATCGATATCCAAAGTGATACTCCCGTTATCTTCGATCAGAGCAGAACCATAAAGCTCGCCGTCAAAAGATAGACCTACATATGAGTAAGGATCGGCTGTTATCTGGATTTGATCCATGCCGATAAAGATCTGATTCGGATGGGTTGCGATATTTTCGGATGGTTCAAACATATACGGAGTAAGTGACGGATCTCCCATCAAGCTGTATATTTCCCAATAATAATCTTTTCTGTTACTATTAGACATTTCCACAGCCATGTTACCGGCGAATATCATAGCTCCGCCGGTAGTGAACCATTCGGGGAAAGGCTCACCATGGGAATGAAACAAACCGTCGAACATACCCTGCCCTGTGTCTTCATAAGGGAGCGCTTGTCCGTGACCGGGGATCGATGCTATATGTCCTACTCCCCACCAGTAATCTTCATCCCAATAGGTATTATCGTTTCCTCCGATATATCCGATTGCTCCTTTATCTTCTGCTCTTAGCCAAGCCTCACCAAAACATTCATAGATCTCGAATTTATTGGTGACACAGCAATTCCCAACTACGAAAGGATATTTCTGGTAGTTTTGCAAGTTATTGATGTCGGAGATAGTAAAACTCGGATCAGCCCAAGAAGTGGTAGAACCATGCGCAGTATAATTGGCATATCCCACCCCATTACTAACATCAGATATGATCTGCGGACCGCTGTTGCCGGACTGTGGATAGAGATAAGCATGGGCGGTAATATTATTGGAGGCGTTGAAATAGTGCTCGGTACCGTAGTTTATATGCCCATTCCCATGTGAAGAAGCCCACCATGAATCGACACCGGCTATCAGCACTGCTTCATTCAGATAAGATGGGTCACTCATTTCATATCGTTCATACAATAGTGTTTTATCGATCTGCGGTTGCAGTTCGGCAGTATTGTTTGCTGAAAATCTTCCGTAAAACATATCTGGCAGATAGTCTGTCCCTTCCAGACGTACATAGTGTAGATCGGTGACATGATTACCGGTATTCCCATTATATGGAGGTATCTGAGCAGTATCACCTACAAAGAGCACAAAAGATGGAGCTGGATCGTTCGGAGTAGCTGCGTCATACAAATCTTGGATGAAATCTTTTATCTGAGTAGTAGTGTTACCGATATCATCAGTATATGCTGCGATCACTTCAAATCCCTTTTCGATCTTCCAATCTATAAAAGGTTGTAGCTGAGTTTCAAACATCGGATCGGAGATGATAACATATTTGATCGGATAGCGGGTAAGATTGTCTCTGTTATTCATCGGACGGTAGTTTAGAATAGTGCTTTGATATACCGGTTCGAAATAGGGTGAGAAAGTCTTCTCCCGCAGTTCCCTTGTACTCGCGAGATCTGCATTAATATATTGCAGGTTTACCGTAAGTTTTTCAAACACTTGCAGGGTGTTTTGCATCGGATTATAGCGTACGGGCATCACATTGACGGCGATAAGCCTAAGCCCTCTTAATATGCCAAGTTCGTCCGTAGTCACCAAATTCAGATCTGTGAATCTGTTAGATTGATAAGCTTGAGGATTATATTCAAATGGAGGTGGTGGTCCGTCACATTTGGGAACCGGTTGTTGAGCCGGCATCACAGGATGGTCTATCCCATACTCGTCCAAACTGAGTAACTTTGCCTCCGAATGCTGCACATCGAATCTGATCTGAGCTCCAAGCGGTACTGCGATGATCTTGCGGCTCATAGGAAGATTCGGTTCACCGATTTTGTTTATATGAGCAAAACCTGGGATATGAATTTCGGTAAACATACCTTCATCTGTGGAAACATCCAAACTATGGATAGCGCCGACATCATAAGTGATAATTGTCTCAAAATCGTTATCTTCCGCCAAGGCTACTTGGGTATTCTGTGGATTCAACTCTATTATCTCTGCCATTGTAGGTAAAGACCAAGCAAGCAGCAATAAAACAAACATAAATTCTTTTAGTCTCATTTTCCACCTCATTTTTTTTATTTCACTGTTATAATTATGCAATTCCGATACCAATTCACAAAATATTTTTTTCTTACCTATCAGAGTCTTTATAATCTCGCTTCCGAAGCTTATTTTCGATCAGATCATAACCTCTAAAATACTCATTATCGGCAAAATAATAAAATCAATTGACAAAATACATTGCAATAGATTTATGTAAACAAAAAAGGAGGTTGATCATGGATAAGAAAGAATTTTTCGAAAACCTGAAAAAAGAAGCTAATACCACTTTGTCTAAAATTTTCGACAAAGTAGAAGAGGTTAGCAAAGTATCCGCCTTGAAAATGAAGATCAGCACATTGAAAACCAAGATCAAAGATTGCAAAACCGAGATCGGAGAGTATGTATATCAAAACCCGAATCAATTTGAAGACATTCCTCAGATCAAAGAACTATTGGATTCCATCGAAGAACACGCCAAAGAGATTGCAGCCAAACAAGTGGAAATAGAAGAACACCACGAAAAAGAAGGAGATAAAGAAACAGAATAGTTGAGACATCATGGTAGTCAACTAAGTTTACAAGAAAACCTTACTTATGAGCTCTACTCGTATAATGGGAATTGATTATGGTCATGTGCGGATAGGGATTGCTCTGAGCGATCCCTCCCATACCATCGCACGACCATATGAAGTGATTGCAAATAATGAAAACACCTTTGCTGAAATAAACAAAATTATCCAAAAAGAATCGGTCTGCCTCATAGTATTAGGACTACCACTCAACCTCTCCGGCGAATACACACAGAAAACCAGAGAAGTTCAAACTTTCGCAGATATTCTTGCTCAAGAAACCTCCCTGCCAATAGAATTCTTAGACGAACGCTATACCTCTGCTGAAGCTATTGATGTTGCCCGACAATATGGCATGAATGAGAGACAAGCACGTGGAAAACTGGATAAGATAGCTGCTGCGATCATACTTTCTCAGTTTCTAAAAAAACAATCGAAAGTCGAGTAAATGAAAAGTACATTGTCCCGATATCTGATTTTCATTGTCATCATATTGTTTATCCTGCTTGTTATAATAATCCTTAATCTAAACACTCCTCTGGACATACAATCTACCATTGTGGAAATAGACAAAGGTGAATCCGCTTATGCTATCGCCGAAAAATTGTATGAACAGAACTTAATCAGAAGCAAACTCGGTTTCGTTGGTTATATCCGTCTTTATAGTTTGGAACAAGATCTACATTATGGTAGATACATGTTCCGTGAGAAGAAGTCTATTCTGGATGTGATAAAAAAACTCAAAAAAGGTGATGTAATTCTAAATGCAGTAACCATTCCAGAGGGACTGACAATAGAGAGAACAGCCAGAAGATTAACCTCGCAAGATTATGGTGAGTACGATCGCTATGTTTCTCTTTGTTATGACTCCACTTTTGTCTATGATCTCACCGGTATGGAGTTGTCATCCTTGGAAGGTTTTTTGTATCCGGACACCTATTATTTCCCCGATGATATTTCAGAAGAGCATATAATCAGTCACGTAGTCCAAGAGTTTTTTATCCAGACGGCCGGTTTGAACTTCGATACACCCTATGGACTAACTTTTTATGAGATAATTATCTTGGCATCTATCGTGGAGAGGGAAGCAGTGTGGGATTCTGAGAAACCCTTGATCGCCAGTGTATATCTAAACAGGATCGAAAACGGATATAAACTACAGGCAGATCCGACCGTAGCTTACTTTTTGGAGCAGCAAGGGCAAACGCGTTACAAAATTTATTACCGCGATCTACGTATCCCCTCCCCTTACAACACGTACATTCATCATGGGTTACCTCCCACACCGATCTGCAGTCCGGCAGTGTCTTCCATAAGAGCTGTTTTGAATCCCAAATCATCAGATTATTTCTTTTTCTTCGCCAGTGGTGGAGGCAGACATGAATTTTCCAAAACTTATAGTGAACATTTGAGAAAACTAAGAAAGTATAGGGCAAACCGCGATGGAAATTAATTCATTCTTGTATCTGGCAATCATCATTGTCTTGGCAAAGTTAGCCGCTACAGTTTTTCATAATTGGAAACTACCCCCTGTAGTCGGCATCTTACTTTTGGGTATTATACTCGGACCTAGTGCTTTGAACATAGTGCACCTAAACGAGATAATTTCTTGGGTTGCCTCGGTCGGCGTATTGTTTTTACTTTTCGAAGCCGGTTTAAATACAGATATCAGACGGTTGGCAACTGAATATATGCAGGCATTATCTCCCGCATTGGGTGGTGTTTTCCTGCCGTTCGGCTTTGGTTTCCTGATTGCCTTTTTGTTCGGTTATGGTTACACACAAAGTCTGATCGCGGCAGTCATCTTCACCGCTACCAGCATTAGTGTGAGTGTAATGACGCTGATAGATCTGGGCAAACTGAAAGGTATCGAAGGAAGATGCATAGTCAACGCAGCCATTATTGACGATATAATCGGCATTTTGCTACTTACTTTTATCTTGGGTTTTACTCTCGGTGAGCAGACTTTTAATGGTGGTATTGCTCTTACCATATCTAAGATCATCCTCTTCTTTGTGCTGACGATAGCAATCGGTATTTTCCTCATTAAACCTCTCTTTTCCAATGTAGAGAAATTCCTTGTAAAAAATTCGATTTTTTCTTACGCAATTGCTGCCATATTTTTCTATGCTTGGTTTGCCGAATTCAGTGGTATTGCCGCTCTCACCGGCGCTTATTTTGCTGGTGTGTTTATCGGACAGACCGAGTTCAAACAAAAGATCCACACTCATATATCCGAATTGGGAAATTCTTTTTTTGTGGATGTATTTTTCGTTACTATCGGACTACAAATAAATATTCTCATTATCGATGCAAATATTTTTTTCTTGCTCAGTTTTGTCTTAATAGCAATTCTGAGCAAGTTCGTAGGAAGTTTTATCGGAGCGCGGCTTGTTCATTTTGACTCTATCCGAGCTTTCCGAATTGGTTCCGGTATGATCCCGCGCGGTGAAGTAGCTTTGATAGTCGCTTCTATGGCACTCGATAAAGGCGTTATTTCGTCGGAGATCATGTCTGCAACAATATTGATGGTTATCATTAGTGCTGTTTTCACTCCGCTGCTTTTGAAATACAGCTTTAAGGGAACCGTCCAAAAATCATTTAAGGGGGCACAGGAAAATGTGGAGAGACATAGTAGATAAGGATCTGGTCATTATCAACCCTGAGATCAAAACTAAAGAGGAACTCTTTGAGACAATGGTTAACCATGTGTACAATCATGACTATGTGATCAACAAAAAGAAATTTCTCGAAGCTCTTTATGAGCGAGAAAGAATGGCGAATACCGAACTTATCTCCGGTGTAGCACTGCCACATGCCAGGTCTAATGTGGTAGAAAAACTCTTCGTCTGTATTATCATCTCCAAAGATGGTATCGATTACGGCAGTGAAGATATGGGACCAGCTCATATTATCTTCTTTTTCGGCTGCTCTATGGAACAAAACACCCAATATCTCAGATTGCTGGCTCATTCTTCCAGACTGCTCCGCAATGCCGAATTTCGCTCCAGATTGATCAATACTACCACTCCCGAAGAAATTATCGATCTTTTGAACAAATTCGATGAAGAGGAGATCACCGATACAGAGAAGAAGAAATATCTGATGGTACTCACTTTGAACATAGACAGCAAATTTCAGGAAGTTATCACCTCGATGGTGGAAGCTGGTATTACCAATGCATCTATCATCGAAGCTACCTCTATGTCCAAAAAATTAGCTTATGAGGTGCCGGTATTTGCCGGAGTTCATTTCATGTCCCCCGGTAAAAGCAAGCTTTCACATATTTTTATGGCTCATATCGAGAAAAAAGAAAGTGCAAAAAAACTAGCTAATCTACTGCGGGAAAACGGTCTTGATCTACAAGAAAAGGGGGTTGGACATATTCAGCTTCTTCCCGTCAGTGAAATTATCGGTAGTTTCGAAGAAGAGCTGGAACTTTGAAGTACATATCGTTATTTACTAAGCTCTCATTACTATTTTGATAGTATTGAAAGGAATTACTAGTGAAGATTAGTTCGCATTTTATCTGTGTACAAGGTAATGTCGAGCATAATTTGCATACCTCGTTTCGATCACTGGGATAAAGAGAGAAAATTGCAGGTGTTTTTTTGATATTGACAAAAATAACGAGATTTCTTTTTTATTAATATAAGTGTAATGATTCATCAAAATAAGGAGGAATGACGATGAGAAAAATGCAGATTGCCCTGATACTGTTTGTAGTAGCAGTATTGATCGCCGGTTGTGGCGGTAAAGGACCAGCCGGTCCCAGACGAGTTTATCAGCCCGACTGGTGGATGGTTCAAGATAGCCCGGAATATGTTCATACTTTTGGTATGGGAGAGAGAGTAACGCAAAATACATCTTTCGATCAGGCAAAAGCTAATGCTATGCTCGAAGCTGCTCAATACGTCGAATCTTATGTGCAAGGTATGGTAAAAAACTATCAGGAAGAAGTAGGAGTGGAAGATCCCACGGTGACTTCTTTGACCAGTTCTGTTGTGAAAAATGTATCGAATGCCCAGTTTAGCAATACTCTAGTAACCAAGCAGGAAATGCTGGAAGTAGATACTGATCATGGTAAACGCATCCGCACCTATGTTCGCGTCAGCATTCCCAAAGATACTATTAACAAGAATCTTGTCGATCAGATCAAGCGCGAAGAAGCCCTATACAATGCTTTCAAAGCTTCTCAAGCTTTCGATGAATTGGAAAAAGAGATCGATAGGTACGGACGATAATTCAGACTTTTTTTATGTAAGCGGTCGCATTTTTTCATATTGCGACCGTTTTTTTATGATGCGATAATTGTATAATATTGAGGACAGTCTTTTTTGGCTACATTCTTTTTGGGAAGCTTTTCCAATCTGAAAGCTACCTTCCTGCCGTGTAACTCATAAGAGATCACATCACCGGCTGAAACTGCAGAACTCGCCTTAGCAATTTCATCATTGATAATAACCAAACCATGGTCGCACGCTTTTTTTGCTATGCTTCGCGATTTTACCAAACACAATTTGTTCAAAAGCTGATCTACTCTCATATCTCCTCACCTTAATATTCTTCTCAAACCCTCGAAATATCCGTTTTCTTTCATACCATTATAACTGAACAGAGCAAATCCGGCAAAGTTTCTCGCTCTGGTCATCTTTATCTTATCTATGATCTGACCGGATGGGTAATGACCGGCATTACCCGAAACCCAAGCTCTGAGCCCTACTATGATCCTGTCGTTATAACCATACGCTGATGCCGCATCTACTATCTCTTCAAATCTGGCATTGCTTGTCGTATATGCCATCAAATATACATTGTCGATGTAGTTCTCATCCAGCCACTTTTTCCAATTTTGCGAATATTTCTCCCGTGCTCTTTGCAGATCATCTATCACAGCGGCTGAAACTATCAACTTTGGCTTCACCTGTTTGGTATTTATGTATATCTTCCTCACGAAATTATTTATCTGCTGCTCTTTCCAGAGCGACCAGCTCTCGGCGTTCATGATCTCAGTTTCTGTAGCATAACGCAATCTGGCTATATCATGATAGCCGAAGTTGGTATCGGGATAGCGCACATAATCCAGATGCAAACCATCGATCTCATAATTGGAGACCAAATCCATGATAACTGCGAACAGATAGCTATTCACCTGCGGCAGTCCCGGATCGAGGTAGGCACCTTCATAACTATCATTTCTCATCACATGTCTATTGAAATCGACTGTGATCAGGTTGGGATAGCGAAAATAGATATGCTGCTCGCAGAGTGGCTCAAGATTGTGTGGTGTGACCACATAGACCGGCAGCCAGGCATGTAGCTTCAGATTATTTTTCCCCGTTAGCTCCAGAAAATACTGGAGCGGATCGAAGCCATCATTTTCCAAAAGATGCGATCGCCTATCCGGATTGAAATATTTATTTGAGTAGAGATTGGGAACATAGAGCGCATCTCCTCGATATCTCACCTGGGCAATGATATGCTCAATATTGTGCTCCACCGCATCAGCGACGATACTATCTATCTTGGCAGGTGTGTTCATATCCCACACCGGCACCCAGATAGCTTTTATCTCTGAGGATAATCCTATGTAGATGGATAGTATGAGAATAAGTAAACTAATCTTCTTCATTATTCACGACATCTAAAATCCGACAATTACAATGTCCATCTCGCAACAACACTTCCAGATCTTTCTTTTGATCGAGCTCGAGCACAGAGTGGACTACCCGCCTCTCCTGCGTGATGATGCTATAGCCTCGCTTCATTGCCTCGAAAGGAGAGAGTTCTCTCAAAGAAAGTGCCAAAAGCGAGACTTCGTTTTTCTTCTTAGTCAAAAGATTTTGCAGATAGTGGTTCATCTTCATTTCCGCTTCATCTATACGCTGATGGTAGGATAGGAACATGTTTTTGGGATGATAAGGTTGGAGCATCGCTTGCAGATTCTGTAGTTTTATCCTATGTTTACTGATAATACCACCGGTATGCAGTTCCAGTTTCCTTTTTATCTCCCTCAGATTGGAGAGCAAGTCTTGCTTGTTTGGCACTGCCAGTTCTGCAGCAGCAGAAGGTGTAGGAGCGCGCAAATCGGCAACAAAATCTATAATAGTGAAATCTATCTCGTGCCCTACAGCGGAGATTATCGGGATCTTGGAGTTGAACACCGCCCGCGCCAGATCTTCATCGTTAAAACAGAAAAGATCCTCCTGCGAACCACCACCCCTTCCGACTATCAATACATCTACCGGGTGCCGGCGATTGAAATATTCTATTCCGGTGATGATATCCTGAGCTGCTCGATCTCCCTGAACAACCGCCGGATACAGAAAAATGCGACATGGATAGCGACGAGTGAGCACGGAGCGAATATCCTGGATTGCTGCCCCGGTGGAGGATGTTATCACTCCAATCGACTCGGGGAACTTTGGAATCGGTTTCTTATGTTCCTCATCAAACATGCCTTCTTTGGAGAGTTTCTCTTTCAATTTCTCGAATCTGAGCTGCAGATCACCCAATCCGCTGTGATACATCCGATTGACCGAGAGCTGATAATTACCGCTACGCTCGAAAACGGTAATCCTACCGGCACACACTACTTTGTCCCCCTCCTGCGGTTCAAATGAGAGGTACTGATTGTAAAATTTGAAGTACACACAGCGCAGACTGCTCTTCTCGTCTTTCAAACTGAAATAGATATGCCCGGAACGATGACGGGTATAATTGGCTATCTCACCCTCCACCATGACAGCGGGCAAGTTTTCTTCCAATATCCCCTTGATCTCTTTGGTTAGCTCACTAACCGAAAAGACAGTTTCCTGCTCTGTGTTCATATTCAGATCTTACCTACCGGTGCCAGATAGATGACGAATTCATTCTCGCCGTCCAATCCCAGCAAACCATCCATCTTCTTCTGATCGTAAGCGCCAATACCACAAGTACCGCACCCGATAGACTCGGCAGCAAGATACAAATTCTCACACACATGCCCGATATCTATCAGCATTACCTTGTGAGCGGTAATGGAATAACGCCATTCTCCTCTTTCGGGAACTACTGACCAAGCGAAGGTAACTGCACACTCAGCGCAAAAATTCTGGTTCAGACATGCTTTAATTAGTTTATCTTTACCCTTCTCCGTAACCTTGATCTGCTCCAATTCGTGGTTGGTAGCAATATAGCGGTATATTCCCGAATGCAGACCGGTTACATTGTGAACAAAAAGATAGGTTTCGAAGGGATGCCTTGCTCCGGCAGAGGGAACGGTACGCAAAGTAGCATAAGCTTTGTCCTGTCGTTTGATCACCTGCTTTACTCCTTGCGTAGTCCACAAGAGATAAGATAACTCTTCCAAACTCAGCGGTGCATTGGTATATTTCCGCCTACTTCTGCGCTCTTTGATACATTTGCTCAGCTCATTATTGGGTGGTTGGTAATCTGCTGCCGGCGGTAGTTTTACTACAGCATCTTTTGCAGGTTTCTCCAGCCCTGGTTGCGGTCTGCCCAAAGACTGATCAGTATCGACATTCTGCATTTTATCAAACTGCGACTTCATAAATTCTCTCAGCTTTGTTATCTTTTCCATATCTCCTCCTTGTATGTGAATATTCAAATTTGACTCGCTGATTTCTGTCAAGTTCAGTTTGAGGTATAGCTCCTGAGGTAGAGATTATAATATGACAAACTGGTTTTCTAACTCGTTGCATAAAAAATGTTTGACGTGTAACAATGGGATGGGGATGTTGGAAATGATAATTGTATTACTGGAGGTTGCCTATGGATGGTTATCCCATAGCAGTTGAGTCTTTAAATATGGGTGATAGTATTAATTGGAGGTCACAAATTGTGACTACCAAAGAGGATAAGATGGGACTAAGAAGACAACCTTATGCTTTCAGCAAATTGAATAAATCAGCTATAGTCATATTTAAAGAATTAAAAAAAAACATAGTTTAAGTCTTTTATTATAAATCCAAAACATCCTGAAATTAATTCATATTAACCAAATCCTAACAAACTAAACAGAGTACTATCTCCTGAAAATTCGATTCTAAACACCCTTTATCTCTAGTGCTCGGTTTTCTGCTTGACAGAACCACTTCTCAAAAAAGAAATAAACAAAGAAAGGAGAGAGCTATGAAAATCGTTCTATTGATAGTTATAATCTTTACCACTCAGTTGGGTGCCCAAGATATAATCCCCTGGCAGAATATACGAAATAGTGCCTATACTCCGGATGACAGTATTCATATTCGCTTCGAAAGTCTGGGTGCGGAATTTTCCGACACATTCGTCCATTTTAGCACGTCAACCGGTTGGGACTCCGTTGCCACTTTCGGTGTTTATGAATTCACTCAGGAAGCGATTCTTTCTGCCACACCCGATGAAACTCAAACCACCCTGATCAAATCCATCTCCGATGAATACATATCTATGATGCCGAAACAGACTGCTCCACTTTTCCCACCTCCACTAACCGAGCTCAGTTTTGTCTCCGAAGACCCGGTCGGTGATGTGATGGTGCCCGATAGACCACATCTCGACCTCACCGGCTACTATTGGGGATATACGGAAGATACATTCAATGCAGTTCTCTCCGCTGATGCTCCCGGTTTTCCTACCGATAGCGGTGGCATAATCCCCGCGGAATTTTATCTTTATGGCATGGGAATAGTCAATCCGGAAAATGCACTGCAGGATAGCGTGTTTTATGCGATGATCTATGCCAATCTGTCACCATTTATCACACCGGGATTATACAGGATCATGGGCGAGGAACTCAGTTTAGATTCCTTTCATAGGATCGGTGATATTTCCACCGATATCCAGAATCATAACCTCCAGCTTGCCTGCTCAATTGATGAACTAGTTGATGATGAATATTTTGGTGATTGGCCCAATCTCAGCAATTCACTATTGATCAGTGCCGTCACCATATCTTTCTCCTTGCCGGATGATGTTCAAATAGCAGATTTTACCATACCATCCTCACAATTTTTTGAAAGTTACCAAATCGAACCATTTGAAAATACGCTACCCGAATTATCTGATCCATCTGCCACCTCAGAGAACGGATTTCTCCATATAGAAGTAACCTATTTCGATGCGGATGAACATTTTCCTACCCTAGCAAAAGCTACTATCAATCGAGAAACTTACCAGATGTTCCCGCAATCTTTCGATTATTCTCAACCGGTGCAGTTTTCGGTTACAGTGCCGGAAACAGACTGGGAAAATATTCTCATAAGTTTCAGCGATAATGGCTATGATTTCGTGGAAGAAAATATCTATAATACCAATACCGACGATGAGATGCTCTTCCCTATCCAAACTCTGACCAGTTTTCCCAATCCTTTCAATACCGAAACCACCATCAAATTCTCTTTGCAGGAAACACAGCATTTGAAGCTGAATATCTACAACAGCCGCGGGCAATTGGTGAATACACTTATCTCTGATGAGCTGACAAAAGGTGATCATTTTGTAGTTTGGAACGGCACTGATAATAATGGAGAAACAGTTAGCTCGGGAGTTTATTTCTGCTCACTGATCACAAAAGAGCAGAACAAAAACATCAAATTGATGCTTTTGAAATAAACGATACTTATGCAATATTGAGGAATATGAGGAGACAGACGATGAATCCGGAAAACAGCAGCTATGAGGAATTATTCGAGCGTGGTAAAGAGCTCAGATGTCTCTATGCCATCGATGATATCCTAAAAGACCATAGTGTAAGCTTGGAAACGATTTTGAATAAAGTGATAACAACCCTTCCCTCCGGCTGGCAGTATAGCAAATTTTGCGTGGCACGTATCATCCATGGTCTTACTGAGGTCAAATCAGCAGATTTCAGAAGAACACAGTGGCAGCAGACTGCCCCGCTTATCGTTGACAAGAAACATGTCGGCTCTATCGAGGTCTATTATACCAAAAACCTGTCCGGCAAAGAAAATCCGTTTTTATATGAAGAGCAGAAACTATTGGACACCATAGCAAACCATCTTAGTACGCATATATTCCATCGTCGTGTATTCCACACATTCAAAGAAATGCAAGAAGCTCAGAATATACTCGCGCATCTGCAAGATAACCATGCCGATCTAGTGGCTACATTGCAGAATATCGATATAGAGAAATTCAATCAATACTTAGAATCTTCTGCTCATTCCATCAGCTCTACCGAAGAGATAGAAAAACTGCCGGTGCAGTCAGATAAACATTGGCGCTGGCGTATGTCCGTAGCGAAGGCGATCAAGCGCTATCTGGATCACGAAAAATACTGTGTGAATGAAGTCTATATTTTCGGTAGCACCAAAAACGCCACCGCCGGTCCCGCCAGTGATATCGACCTCATCATCCACTTCCAAGGCACAGACAAGCAAAAAGATGATCTGTTGTTATGGTTGGAAGGCTGGAGCTATTGTCTGGGTGAGATCAATTACCAGAGAACCGGCAAAAGAGTGGATAAATTGCTTGATGTGCATCTGGTGACCGATGAGGATATTCGCAACAAAACCAGTTTCGCTGTCAAGATAGACGCCATAGATGATGGAGCTCGAGCATTGAAAGGAGAGCTTGAATGACTCGCTGCTTCTTCGTTTGCGATCTGCACGGTAAGATCCCTCGTTATGAAAAGCTATTTGCTCAGATAAGGAAAGAAAAGCCGGATGTAATCTTTATCGGTGGGGATATTCTCCCCTCTCAGATGATTGTTCAAAAGCCATATAACGGAGTCCACGAAAATTTTATCACGGATTTTATCGCCCCGGAATTACGAAAGCTCAGAAATGAGTTGGGAAATAAATATCCTCACATCTATCTCATCCTCGGCAACGATGATCCACGCAGAGAAGAAACTACGGTTCTGGAGTTGGACGCGGAAGGTTTGTGGTATTATTCTCACCAGAAATTTTATCACCATCATGGCTTCGATATCTTTGGCTATGCACATATCCCACCGACTCCTTTTTTCCTCAAAGATTGGGAACGCTTTGATGTCTCACATTTTATCGATGTCGGCTGTATCTCACCTTTGGAAGGGTATCATACCACCGAATTCGATTATAATGAAGTCGATTTTTTCACCATCGAAAAAGAGCTTACCAATCTTACCAAAAGACACTCGGATCTTTCACGCGCTATTTTTCTGTTCCACACCCCACCTTATGATACTTATTTGGACCGTGCCGGTCTGGACGGCAAAGTCGTAGATTCCGTTCCGGTGGATGTGCATGTGGGCAGCATTGCTTTGCAGCGCTTTATCCAAGACAGGCAACCCTATCTGACTATGCACGGACATATCCACGAATCAGCACGACTTACCGGTCATTGGCAACAAAAAATCGGTAAAACCCTATGCCTATCAGCTTCGCATGATGGGAAAGAGCTATCTCTGGTCAGATTTGAGTTGGAGAATCCACAAAATACCACGAAAGAATTGATATAGGAGATATTATGTATCGATATTCAGTCATCATTTTTATCATCATATTTTCAGCAGGTACAATTTGTGCCGAGATCATCAGTGCTGAGCAGATGGAGCTGATCTCTCGGATGCTCGCATCGGCTTCTCTGGATACTACCGATCTGAATTTTCTCAAAGATTGGTCTACTGATACGGAATTCAAACTTCCTGTCGTGGTCGATGTCATCAACAATCCACTCAGATATCCCGAACTTGTCCAACAAATGGAAGATACAATCAAAGAGAGGGAGGTGATCTCCCTTCTGCAGAAAGCTGATGCACTCTTACACGAAAATAGCAGAGAAATCCCGGTTAATGATTACAAAGATTACTTCAACCGGAAGGTAAAATCATCTAAAGATATCTTCACTTATGTAGAATATGTTTGGGATGATGTAAGCGTTTCTTTTGAAAGGACTTGGGAGAGTTTATCCACTTCTGAGCTGGAGAAGGTGCGTTATTTCGCTTATTCTTATCTGTCCGAATCTCAAGATTCGCTGGCATATCGGGAATTCTTCCAAAAGCGAGATATAGCCGAATTCGAAGACTTGACCATGGATGATATGCTGCCTGTTCTGAGAAAGATAAATTTTGCTCATATTACCAAAGCTGCGCTGAAATTCCAGCATGGGTTCGATATTTTATTAGAAAATATTTTGGCTGAACGATTCGACTTCCCTGATAAGTTAGTGGAAAGAGAGACAAAGTGGGGCACTTTCGTGATTGGCACCGAAGCTGGGGATATTTACGAAAAAAATTACAGCTTCATCTTAGACCCTGGCGGCGATGACCTCTATCTTTCCGATATTTACACTGATTTTTCTGAGCCTTTTTATTGGACTATTGATCTGGGCGGAGACGATACTTATCAGAACAACTCGATAGCATCACTTTTCAGTGTCTTTGGTGGATTGGGGATAAACTACTCTGCTGGTGGCAACGATACCTATCGTAGTGGTGATTTTGCCTTATCTTCACTATTTGGCTATCAGCTCTCTCATCAAAGGGAAGGAGACAATATCTATCGCTGTGGATTGCACAGTCTGGGAGCTGCCAGTTTCGGTGTCTCCTTTCTGATAGATGAGACAGGAAACGACAGCTACCATGTTACTCAATTCGGACAGGGGTTCGCCGGTCCGATGGCAGTAGGAATTTTGATAGATCACGAAGGTAATGACCAATATTATGCCGGTGGCAAATATACGCACGAACCGCTGATGCCGCTAGATTATCGCAGTATGGCACAAGGTTTTGGATTTGGACTGCGTCCCTATCTGGGAGGTGGTATCGCACTTTTGTATGATGGTGCTGGTAACGATCATTACAATGGTGGTGTTTATGCGCAGGCTTCCGCCTATTGGTACGCACTCGGTATGCTGATCGACGGCGGCGGGAATGACGTGTTTACCGCTGTTTATTACCCGCAAGGTAGTGGTATCCATCTTGCCGGTGGATTTCTCTTGAACCGCGAAGGTGACGATATGTACTATTCGCGCCACGGTCCCGGTCAAGGGGCAGGACACGATTATGGTGTCGGTTTCTTTATAGACCAAGCCGGAAATGACTGTTACTCGATAGAAGGCGGTAATGGGTTGGCACTTACTAATTCGGTGGCAATCTTCATAGATACAGCCGGCAATGATCGCTACGAGCGCTATAGTGAGACAAATTACGGTTATGGCAGAACCGCGCGCGGAAGTGGTAGCATTGGGTTGTTTCTGGATACAGGTGGAGATAATTATTATGCTCTGCAAGATTGTGAGAACGACTCCACTTGGCAGCGTGGTTATTTCGGGCTTGGACTGGATACGATTATGGTAGAAATAGAAGATCCGGTCGAACAGTTAAGTGAAGAATCCTTGGCAACAGTTGATTCCACCGATACGATCGAGAATCTATTTGCCTTAGCATCGCAGTGGGAAGTGGGAAGTGCCAAAAAACAAGTAGAAAAGGCAAGAGCATTTTTATTGGAACGAGAAGATGAAACTGCCGGTTATATCGCTGAAAACGAGATGGATACCAGAAGTGGGCTCACATTGAGAGCGATTGAACATTTTGCAAAAAACTCCAATGCTTTACAAGGTTATTTTCCGATGTTATTGGTTAGTTCTGATAGTTTGGTAGTAAAAAATACCATTGGTTTGATCGGCAATCTGGAAGCCGAAGAATATCTCTCTTACTTGGAAGAATTTATCCATCGGGGAGAATATCTTCCCACCTCATTATCTGCCCTTGGAGGATTCAATAATGAAAGATCTGTTCAGCTTCTCGAACAGTTCATCACTTCTTCATCAGAAAGATTACGCGTGATCACCGCCAGAAGCCTGAAAGCGATCGATAGCGAAGAGAGCCGCAAACTTCTAAGCTCTATGAGTGATGATTCCTCCTTTTTGGTACGCTCGCTTGTTGATCTGACCTTCAAAGATGATTGACACTATGGCATCTGATATAATTTTAGTAATAAAAATAAACGAGGTCTTATGTTTATAGATTATGCTAGAATACAGGTAACTTCCGGTAAAGGAGGAAACGGTTGCGTTAGCTTCCGAAGGGAGAAATTCGTACCCAAAGGTGGTCCCGACGGTGGCGATGGCGGCAAAGGTGGCGATGTGATCTTACGCGGAGACAAGAATATCAATACTCTGATCTCCTATAGATTCAATAAACTCTTCAAAGCAAAAAGTGGCGGACATGGTATGGGTAAAAACAAAACCGGCGCTACCGGCGAATCAATATATCTCGATGTCCCCTTGGGCACAGTGATCTACGATATTACTACAGAAGCAAAAACAAAACTCGGTGAGATAACAGAACACGGACAGGAGATCATCATCGCCAGAGGTGGTAACGGCGGACGTGGTAATACGCGCTTCAAATCCGCTACCAACCGAGCACCCCGTATTGCCAAACCGGGCGGTGATCCCGAATATCGGGAATTGGAACTGGAGCTGAAACTGATGGCAGATGTCGGATTGGTCGGATTTCCGAACGCTGGGAAATCTACCCTTTTGAAAACAATCTCGAATGCGCATCCCAAAATAGCGGATTATGAATTCACCACTTTAGAACCTTCACTCGGTGTTGTGGAATTAGATGAATACCGCTCTTTTGTGATGGCGGATATCCCCGGTCTGATCGAAGGAGCACACGACGGCAGAGGATTGGGAGATCAATTCCTACGCCATATTCAAAGAACGCGAACTCTGCTTTTCCTCATCGATTGTCACTCACCAGATCCATATTGCGACTATATGGTTCTCAAAAAAGAGCTGCATCTCTATGATTCCAGATTGGATAGTAAACCGCATCTATTGGTCATTACAAAAGTAGATGCTCTGGATGACAACAAAAGAGATGATTTGCTAAAAAAATGGGAGAGCGAATTTTCGCTCAAACTAAATGAGCATATCATCCCGATCTCGGCAGTGACCGGTTATAATATTAATTTGTTGAAAAATCGCGTCTCTGAGATGGTGAAACCAAATGACGAGGAAATTGAGTAAACTCCTGCTCGCACCCAATGCCTTTAAGGGAAGTTTGAACTCTGTAGAGGTTGCGGATGCTATGCGGGAGGGAATCCTGCGAGTGGATAAGGATATAGACTGCCTGCTCTGCCCTATGGCGGATGGTGGCGAAGGAACGGTTGAGATACTAGTGAATGCGACGGGCGGAAAGTATATTTCTGCTGAAGTTCATTCGCCCATCAAAAAGACCATACCTGCTCAATACGGTATTCTCGGCGATGGCGAAACTGTGGTAATAGAGATGTCAGCCGCTTCCGGGATAAAGCTGCTTACTGAAACCGAAAAAAATCCGTTGCAAACAACTACTTCGGGTACAGGTGAACTGGTCAAAGATGCGCTGGAGAGAGGATATCGGAAATTAATCGTCGGATTGGGAGATAGCGCCACGGTGGATGCCGGTTTGGGTGCTCTTCATGCACTCGGCTGTCGCTACTATGACAAGGAAGGGAAAGAGCTCTCACCTCAGCCAAGCGCACTTACCAATCTCGCCCGTATAGACGATACCCAGCTTGATAGGCGATTGTTAGAATCCGAAATAATAATAGCTTGTGATGTTACCAATCCACTAGGTGGCAGAAATGGCGCTGCCCGCACTTTCGCAGCTCAGAAAGGCGCATCTGCAAAAGATATTGAAACTTTAGAAGCTTTTCTGATCAAATTTGCCGAGGTCGTTTCTCCCGGATTGGATTATGATATCTCATCGGCACGATATGGCGGTGCTGCCGGTGGACTGGCTGCCGGATTGATGGCTATTTGCGGTGGCAAACCGGTAGGTGGCGCTGAAATTATGATCGATTACTACCAACTGAATGAGAAGATAACTTCCTGCGATTTTGTCTTCACCGGCGAAGGTGAGATCAATCATCAAACCAAAGAAGGCAAAGCGCCCTACCAGATAGCTCAATTGGCAAAAAAACATAACATCCCGACAATTGCTATCGTAGGCAAGATCGGCGAATCTGCCTATGAAAACTATCATCACGGCATCACAGCAATTTTCAGCATTGCAGATGGCAACCCCGATCTAAAATATCTGATGAACAACGCAGTAAAACTGATAACTGAAACAACCGAATCTGTCCTGAGCACAATGCTTTGTGGAGGAAATTTATGAAAACCAAGCTTTTTTTGACACGCAGACTTCCAGAACCGGTTATGAAGAAACTGAGCGAAACTTTTGACTTGCGCTATAATGAAGAAGACCGAGTTCTATCCAAAGAAGAGATCATAGAAAATATCAAATGGTGTGAGATATTACTATGCCTGCTCACCGACGCTATCGATAAAGATGTGATAGCTGCTAAACCCAATCTGAAGGGAATAGTTAATTATGCCGCCGGATTTAACAATATCGACCTTGCCGAAGCCAGTAAACATGGAATCCCGGTCACCAATACACCCGACGTTCTCAGCGAAACTACTGCCGACCTTGCTTTCACACTTATCTGCTCAATCGCACGCCGGATAGTGGAAGCGGATAGATTCACCCGGGCAGGAAAATTCAAAGGTTGGGAACCGGAACTGCTGCTGGGGAGAGATATTCATCATAAGACCCTGGGGCTGATCGGTGCAGGTAAAATTGGCTCAGAAGTAGCCAAAAGAGCCACCGGCTTCGAGATGAAAATCTGTTATAATAATATGAGTGTAAATAAAGAATTGGAAAGTGCTACTGATGCCAAATTTGTCGAACTGCCCCATCTTTTGAAACAATCCGATTTCATCTCTATCCATGTGCCTTTAACTGATAAAACCCACCATATGCTTGGCAAAAAAGAGCTGGCTTTGATGAAGGAAAATGCTTATCTGATTAATACTTCTCGTGGAGCTGTGATAGATGAAGAAGCGCTGGTTAATGCTTTGAAGTCAAATCAAATTGCCGGTGCCGCTCTGGATGTATATGAATCTGAACCTCAGATCCATCCGGAATTGATCAATCTTTCCAATGTGATCCTATTACCCCATATCGGAAGTGCATCCAAAGCCACTCGCGTAAAAATGGGTATGTTGGCTGCAGACAATGCTGTGGCTATATCTAAGGGTAAAATCCCACCCAATATAGTGAATAAAGAAATTTATAATAGAGGTGATTTATGAAAAATGTGGATATAATTATCAAAAACGGCTATGTTGTCACGATGGACGAAAAACTAACCGAACTCGATAACGGAGCAGTCGCTATCAAAGATAATTTGATCGTCGCTATCGGAAAAACTGAAGACATTCTAAGCAGGTATAAGAGTGTTACTACAATCGATGCCAGCAACAAGATCGTGATGCCCGGTCTGATAAACACACACACTCATATTCCGATGGCATTTTTCCGCGGATTAGCAGATGATCTGGAATTGCACGATTGGTTAAATAATTACATTTGGCCCGCCGAATCTCATTTCGTAGATAGTGGTTTTGTTTATGATGCCACTCTGCATGGTGCTGCTGAACTGATCAAAAACGGCATCACTCTGTTCAATGATATGTATTATCATGGTAAGAGTATAGCTAAAGCAGCGGCGGAGATCGGCATCAGAGCTCTAGTCGGCGAGGGCATCATAGATTTCCCCATAGCCGGATACAATAAACCGGAAGAGATGATCGATTATGCGCTTGCTCAAAATCAGAATTTTAAAGATAATGAACTTATAGATTTTACCATATCCCCCCATTCTATTTATACCTGTAGTGCCGATACACTGAAAAAAGCGATAAGAGCGGCACGGGATCATAACCTGCTGATGCATATCCATCTTTCTGAAACTGAAAAAGAACTCAAAGATTCGCTCTCTCAGTTCGGATGCCGACCGGTTGAATATCTAAACAAACTGGGATTCTTCGATACTCCGGTGATTATCGCCCATGGAGTTTGGATTGATGCAAGTGAACGGAAAGTTTTATCCAAACATGATGTCGGCGTCTCTCTGAATACGGAAAGTAATCTTAAACTTGCCTCCGGATTCGCACCACTAAAGGAATATCTGGAAGAGGATATCACCGTCAGCATGGGTACAGATGGAGTGGCAAGCAACAATAACCTCTCACTCTTGGAGGAGATGGATATCACAGCTAAAGTTCACAAAGCTATCAATAGAGATCCCACCGTATTGCCAGCTTCCCAAGCGGTGCAAATGTGCACTTCTATGGCAGCTAAGGCGATCGGAAAATCTAAACTTATCGGTTCATTAGAAAGTGGTAAACTGGCAGATGTGATCTGTATAGATATTAGTGATCTGGACTCTACTCCGATGTACAATGTCTATTCTCATCTAGTCTATACTCTCTCCGGAAAAACTGTGGATACCGTGATCATAAACGGAAAGATCATTCTTAAAGATAGGATACTGCAGACTATTTCTGAAACGGAGCTATTAGAACGCTCAAATTCCTATCAGGATAAGATTGCCAAATTTGTGAGGTAAGACTGATATGCTCAAAGTAGAGAATCTTACCATAGTCAAACAGGATAAGGTGATCCTAAACAACTGCGATCTGAAGATCCGGAATGGTGAGAAGGTACTGATTTTCGGAGATTCGGGTTCCGGCAAATCGACCTTGCTGAAAGCGATCCTGTTTTTTGAACATCACAGCGGCGGAACTGTATATTTCAAAGGTGAAAAAATTGATCGACAAAACATCGACAGTTTCAGAAAAAACTTCGTTTATATTAGTCAAAAAGCACCTTCATTCGAGGGATCTGTGCAAGAGTATCTCTGTCTCCCCTTTACATTCAAGCACAATCAGCACAATATCCCCACCGATCTGAAAAAATATCTGCACAAATTGAATTTCCCCGATTCTATCCTAAAACAAAAGTATGATAAACTCTCCGGTGGTGAACAGCAGCGGATCACTATCTTACAATCGTTGCTTTTGGATAAGTCTTTCTTCTTATTGGATGAGATCACCTCCAGCTTGGATGAGAATAATATTAATCAAGTGGTAAAGCTGATCATCAGCGATCCTCAGCGAAGTATAATCTCTATTTCACATAACAAAGAATGGCTGGATTGTGTCGATACCATCTATCTGATGAATAACGGCAAATTGCAGAAAAAGGAGTAATTAGATGGAAAATACCTATGATGTTTCAATGTTTGCTCTGTTTGTATATCTATTCTTGGTCATCATCCCGCTTTGGACGTTCAGATGGCTCCATATCAAACTCTCCAGGGAATTGATCATTTCAGTGATCAGGATGACCGTACAGCTTCTATTGGTCGGTGTATATATGGAATATATTTTCAAGCTGAACCATCCGCTGATAAATTTCGCCTGGATCATAATTATGTTGATAGTTGCCAATGTTACTATACTCAACCGTAGCGGTTTGAAGCTGAAGAAAGTATTCACCGCCACTTTCCCCGCCTATATTTTCACTATAATGTTTTGTCTCGTCACTTTCCTAATCGTCTTCAAACCTTCGGTCTTGCTAGAGGCACGTTATCTGATCCCCCTTTCGGGGATGATATTGGGTAATCTATTGCGTGGCAATATCATTGGATTGGATAGGTTTTTCTCCGAGTTACGCAAACGAGAAACCGAATATATCCAGTATATTTCGCTGGGAGCTACCAGACACGAGGCTACCCGCTCATTTTTGCGAGAAGCGTATAAAGCCGCGCTAGCACCACAACTTGGCAGTATAGCCACTATGGGATTGGTCTCCCTGCCGGGTATGATGACCGGTCAGATTCTCGGAGGTTCCTCACCTGCTGTAGCCATCAAGTATCAGATCATTATTATGATAGCTATCTTTATCACTATCAGTATCTCTGTCCTCCTTTCTCTCATTCTCTCCAGACAGATAGCTTTCGATGAATATAGTATTCTCAGAGAGGATATCTTTCAGAAATAATCCCGAGCTTTCTTCCTTGCTTATTGCTTATTACTACTATTTGAGAAGTAGACATTCTCACCTTCTTCACTCAGATTTCTGCTTACTGCCTACTGTTCCCTGTCTCCAGTTTTCCATCTTCCGTCCTCTGACCTCTAAACCCTAAACTTCTAAACATCATCCTTGTCCTCCGTAGGCAAGTTGCCAACTTGCCCTACTATCTTTAACCTTCTACCCTCTATAATCTCACTTGAGCAGCATCATCTTCTTAGTAGCAGTGTAACTTTCGGTCTGCAAACGATAGATATATACGCCACTTGAGACTCGTCTATCATTTTTGTCTTTCCCTTCCCAGACTATCTGATGAATACCGCTTTCATAAGGTTCATCAACCAAAGTTTTCACTTTTTGTCCTCTGATATTGTAAATATCGAGTTTCACCTGCTCATGTTTGGGGATATAGAAGGTTATCGTTGTCTCCGGATTAAATGGGTTGGGATAGTTTGAGAAATGCTGTTTGATAGTCAATATGTCATCCGCATTGACCGGTGTATAGTTTTTCACTTCGATCTCGCCACTGATAATCCCCGCTTCTGTCGGATCGATGGTAATCATATTATTGTGAATTATATCATATTCATTACCGTCTATATAAAGTTTTACCGTGTAATTATCCGGCACATTCATAAATAGCGGATGTAATTCGATTGCCTCGTCGGTTGGCACTTCTATTTCCAACTCCCAATATTTGGACTGTTGTGAAGTTCCCACAAATGGATAGAGAAATTCCCAATGCAATTCCTGATAGGCAAATAGCGAATCTTGCACCGGATCTTTGGGAAAGTAAACCGAGATAGCTTCATCGAAAGGTTTATGAGGAGGTTTAGGCATATCATAATGGAAATCGAAACTGGAAGAAGCTTTGGGAGATACACCCAATACGATATTATCTCGATCGCTGGAAGCTTGCTCTACTTGAAGGTGGACAATCCAGTTTATATCCAACTCGGTAGTATTGGGACCCATAAGGTATGGTATGAAATTCGCATAAAGCTCGTCCGCATCTTCCGAATGAGAGTATATGTAAAACGATTCATAAGGTGAAATCTCACTTGCCATTTCATACCTGCCATCGCTATAGACAAACAGACTACGTGCCAGATTACGCATCATCACCATCGAATGGAAGGTAAAGTTACTTTCGTTTAAGATATAGCGTATATCTCTGATATCCAAAGTATATGGATATGGATTGGCGATAAGATTCCATCCCGGATGCATCGGAATGAGCAGCTGCTCGCCGTGAACCGAAGTTTGTTCACTGACAGTAAATTCATTTGGCACATAAGACATATAGCCGGTCTCAAATTCGAAATAATCCTCGCTTTGATATTGCTGATTCTCATCATAAGAATAAAATACTGCATTAGGTGAAATCTGGGATGCCACATTGATGGGGAAATCGGGCCATGGGTTTGCTCTGGTCTGCCAACCTTCGGACAACTCCATACTGAGCTGTGCCGGCAAGACTCCTACCCTGTATGAGGATCTGGACTGGCTTTGTTCACCTTCGAAGGTAGTGAGATCTATCACAACTTGGGCATTATGCATAGTAATGTCATCTTCCACTTCCCAGTCGAATTCCCTAACCGTTCCCGGAAGATTTTGTGCAATCAACAGACTGTCCGAATCATTTTGCAAAGAAATAGACAGATATTCAACCAGAGAACCGAACATTATATTCCAGGAAAACGAGAAAACTTCCCCAGCCTGCAATATTTGATTATTTGTAGTAGCAAAATTGATGTTAGGATACAATTTACCCCAATATAGAGTAAATTCGTAATACTCCTCCTCAATCGGATGAAAATAGAGATCGCTGTTTATCATGTTAGTGAATTCGTCGGTTTGATCATTGCGTAGATAGATTTGATGATCGTCAAAAAAGCTTTCGTCCAAAGATATGCCTACCGATTGGTCCAATTGATCTGTCTTGACCCTTATTTTCCAAGTCTTGTAGTGATTGATCGGATCAAAAACAGCTTTGATATCCTGTTCCAAATATGTATTCGGTGGGAGGAAAAACGCAGCCATAAGATAATCCTCTTGAGGATAATCTCCTTTGAGAATATCATACTCACTTTCATAATCATCGGATGCGTAATGATTCACGCCGAAATAGAGAGTATCGGCAAATGCCTGATCTTGAGTGTTTACATAAATCGGGAAGATATGATTTGGCGCACAGCTAACCGTAGCGGAGATGAAATACTCGAAACCTTCCGTATTGACCATAGATAATCTATAGGTATATACTTTCCCGTTAGTCACATCTTCGTCATCATAATAGTAATAGACATTACTTCCAGTTCCGCCGACAAGATTATCGTTTGTCTCCCAACTATCGATCATCACATAGTCAGTCGTCTCGGTTTTACGATAGACATTGAATCCTTCATTCCCTGATTGGTTATTCACCCTCCAACTCAATGAAGATTTCTCATCTCTACCAACAGCTCTGAACTGAGTCACAATAGCCGGAGTTGTCATACCCATGATCTCTTCGGAAAGATCGGAATAATTACCATTATAATCGCGCCCTCTGATTTGAAAGTAATATTTTTGATTCGCATCCAAGCCGGTTATCATAATTGTTTCCTGAGCTTGACTTGCCAAGTTCTGATGCGTCTCACGCGAGAGGATCTCATAATTATTTGCTCCGATAGGTTCATCTGCTATCAGGATCTCATAACTATAAAAATCATAGGATGAAACCTTATCCCATCTCAATCTCATCGAATATCTATACTCGTCCTCTACCTCTAAATTCTGAGGCGTTTCTACTCCGAGCCCATCATCCAGCTCCAATGCTTCAGGCAAGACTGCCCAGATATGATCGACCATAGGAGTGTAGTATTCCAATGTTTTATCGAACAAAGATTCCATATCGAAAGTCTCATTTTCAAAATCATAAGCATAAAACCAAAGATAATTCTCTTCGATCAGCTCATAGCTCTCAGGTAATTCATCCATCTCTATATGCAAAAAAGGTGAAAACACATCATAAGGATTACGCCCATCTATCGTATAGATCATCTGCCTGTTTTGACTATATCCCGGTAGAGTAAGCTGGTTATTTACCGGGATACCCTTATCGCCGGGTACACCGGCAGAATAATAGAAATCATATTCATCATAATATACTGTATAATAGTCATTTATATACATCTGTTCATTCTCACCTATGGTGTTTTCAGGAATTACCACATGATCTGCTGCATTGATAAAATCGAGTTTATTATCAGACAGGTCTCGGATAGGTAGTCCCGGCGCCGTATAGGGATAACCTGCTGACATTTGATTGTTCGCGATTCCCAAATGACGATTCCAGTCGCAACTATGCCATTGCACAGAATATTCGATACGTCCGAAATTCGATCTAATATAATCGGCAAATCTTTGGTAACCCACATTGAAGGCATGCAACTCTACTCGGGAGGGGTCGCTCAAAGATTTTCCATTAGTATAGTTTCCTTGCTCGGTCCATTTCACCTCTCTACCGGCACCGGCTATCATCAAGAACTGTGCATCCCAATCCCTAAAACTCTCATAACTTACCGGTGGGGCAATGAAATCGTCTTTGGGATGTACAACTGAGACCAGGATTGGATTCTCTGCATCCGGATTATGTACATAGAGCCCCCATCCATAATCGAAACTACCGTGCTGATGCAATTCCGGATTATCCGGAAAGCCGTTGTCATCAAAATAATCCATATTCAATATCTCTCGCAGCATATAATAGGTTCTGCCGGTCTCCGTGTCGTTAAACTCTACCACATTGTATGGAAAGCCATAGTTATCTATCAATGTCTGGGCATATTGATACTGACCGGACAAAAAGGCATCTACCACATTAGCCCATTGATAAAGCTCATCGATAGTAGCAGTGCGAAAATCGCCGAATCCGTTTGTCTGCCTGTCCCATGGTGCATACAAATTATAATCTTCCACCACCAAACCTTCGGATACATGCGAAATCCAGTTATCATATTCACATTCTTCTGTGAACCGATATAAGAAATCCCTAAAATCTGCCGTCTCTTCTACAATCGCGAATAACGAAGTAGTAATAAATACTACAAATAATATTATCTTAATAAACAAAACTTCTCCCCCAATTTATGTTAGTTTTTTTCTACTTTATTCAAAGGTTTTCCCTTATAATTATCGAGCTCGACTTTCATTTTATCAAACTCTCTCTGCAAAGTTGCCATCTCTCGCTTGAGCTTATTAAACTCGGATTGCTGCTTTTTGAAATTGGAATTTTCCTTATTCAACCGGTCAATCCGATTGTTAAGACTTGCATTTTGCTTCTTTAACCTATCCAGCTCCGATCGAAGCTTTGAAATCTCTGATCTTAGCTGATCATTCTCTTTCGTCAAACGACCATATTCTGCTTGGTAGTTTACCTTATTCAGCTTCTCTGCTCCACCTTGCGGATTGGGCTGCACTTGTTGTGCATTCACAAATGCAATACAGAACATCATAATCAATATCAGTCCACTCTTCATCTTCCCCTCCATCATCATTATGATATACCATTATTTATTCAAAAAGTATTTGTCAACTATTAGTTGGATTTTAAAATGGTAATGTGAGTGATAATGAAGGAGGATGCTATGATATATAATAGAAAGATATACGGTTATGAATGCGATATCTATGGTCATCTGAACAATGCTAACTACCTGCACATATATGAAGAAGCTCGAGCAGAACTTTTGCAAGAGCTTGGTATGTCTATCTCCGATTTTAATGAGCATAATATTAGCATTTACCTTACTCGAATAGAAATGCAATTTGTCAAAAGTATCACTTTGGAAGAGACGATAAAAGTGCAGAGTGATATTTCCCAAACAACCAGATTACGTTCTATCTGGGTACAGGAAATGTATAATGCTAACAATGAACTATGTAACAAAGCTACTGTGGAAGGAGTCTTCGTCTCCGATGGCAAACCGATACGCCTGCCTCGTCCACTTTTTGATCAACTAAAAAGACGGGCTACCGCTAAATAGCCCGTCTTTATTAAACTCTAGTTTTTTTTTATTCTTTAGCTTCCGTTTCTTTCTTTTCTGTTGTTTTCTCTGGTTTCTCTTCTTTTTTTACGTTCGTCTCTTTAGGTTTCTCTTCTTTTTTGACTTTAGTTGTCTCTTTAGGCTTTTCTTCTTTTTTCACTTTGGTCTCTTTTGGTTTGGCAGATTTTTTCTTAGCAGACTTTTTTTCTTCTTTCGGCTGATGGATAATATAATCTGTGAATTCGATAATAGCCATCGGAGCACAATCACCTTTGCGATACCCATTTTTGAGCACACGTGTATAGCCACCTTCTCTTTCGGTATAAAGAGGAGCTATCTCATCGAACAACTTTTTTACCAAAGTTCTATTTTGCAGATATCTGTAAACCAATCTACGATGATGTACCGTATTTTTCTTTGCATAGGTAACCAATCGTTCAGCCCGACCCCTGAGTTCTTTAGCTTTCGCCTCAGTCGTATTGATCCTGCCATGATCTACCAGAGATACCAATAAGTTTTTTATCATTAAACGTCTCTGATCACGTTCTCTACCGAATTTTCTACCACGCATTCTATGTCTCATACTATACCTCTATTTTCTCAGAACCACTTTATTTTTTGCTTCTTTGATCTTTTTCATCTTACTTTTTACATCCATTCCCAGATGCAAATCGTACTTTTCGAGCAACTTGTTTATCTCCTCTAGAGATTTCTTGCCGAAATTACGGAACTTTAGCATCTCATTCTCGGTCTTCTCTACCAATTCACCAATTGTCTCTATCTTAGCGGCTGAGAGACAGTTGCTACATCTTACAGACAATTCCAACTCATCCACTGGAGTAAGGAGCAGTTTCTCCAATCTTTCCAGCTCAGGATCCATCTCGACTTCCTGTAGGTAAACCGGTTCTTTTTCGAATTTAATGATTGTGCTATAAAAGTCGCGTAGGATCTTAGCACTGAGATAGAGCGCATCACGCGGCTCTATACTGCCATCTGTCCTGACCTCCATGGTCAGTTTATCGTAGTCTATCTTTTCTCCGACTCTCTGTTTGGAAGCTGCAAAATTGACATGCTCAATCGGTGAATATACCGAATCGACCGGGATAACTCCGATCGGCTTCTCTTCCATGTCATGCTCTTCCGCCGGCACATAGCCACGACCTACGCCGATCCACAATTCCAATTTGAAATCTACATCTTCGGTAAGCTCGAGAAGAACCAGATCCTTGTTTATGATCTGTACTTTGCTTGTCTCTTTTATCTCTCCGGCGGTAACGATTCCGCTACCTTTATGTTCCAGCTCAACTTTTTGTTCATCCAGAGTGTCACAATTGATCACCAGTTTTTTCAATCTGAGGATCAGATCTATATAATCTGAGTTTGATCCCGGAATCGGTACGAATTCATGATGCAACCCTTCTATCTTAACAAAACGTACTGCTGCTCCCTGAATGGAAGAGAGTAATACTCGTCTGAGTGTATTGCCAATAGTAGTTGCAAATCCCGGTTCTAAAGGACCAATCTCGAATTTCCCGTAAGTTTTACTGTATGTTTTGGAATCTATTTCCACATTTTCGGGAAATTGTAACGGTTCAAGGAACATCATAATATCTCCTCATTATTTAGAATAATATTCGACTATCAGTCGTTCATCGGTATCTATCATAACTTGATCTCGGCTTGGAAGACTGAGGATCTCACCTTTGAACGCATCTTTATCTACTTTGAGCCAACTATCCGTACCCAGATCGACAGCCGATTCCATCGCCTCTTGAATCAAAGGCATAGTTCTGCTCGATTCTTTTATCTCCACTACATCACCTGCGCGCACCAGAAAAGATGGAATATTTACTTTTCTACCATTGACACTGATATGTTTGTGTGAGATTATTTGTCTTGCAGCCGATCGAGATGGAGCAAATCCCATCCGATAAACCACGTTATCCAATCTTCTTTCCAATAATTGTAAGAGATTCTCACCGGTAATACCACTTTGCTTAGCTGCCATTTTGAAGTATTTCCTAAACTGACGTTCTAATACACCGTAGGTTCGTCTTACTTTTTGTTTCTCTCTGAGATGCAAGCCATAATCGCTCATTCTCTTTCTGAAACCTTTCCCACTACCATGCTCGCCTGGGATATAAGGTCTTTTATCGAAAGAGCATTTGTCAGAATTGCATCTGGCACCCTTTAGAAAGAGTTTGGTCTGCTCTCTTCTACATAGTTTACAAATTGATCCTGTATATCTTGCCATAATATTCTACCCTTATATTCTCCTAGTTTTTCTCGGTCTGCAACCGTTATGCGGTATAGCTGTCGCATCTGTGATCATGGTTACATTCAATCCATTCGCATCGAGTGATCTGATAGCAGATTCTCTACCGCCACCGGGACCTCTAACTATAACCTGAACTTTATTTATACCCATTTCCAGAGCGGCTTTGGCTACTTCTTCGGCTGCTAACTGAGCAGCAAAAGGTGTACTTTTTTTCGACCCTTTGTAGCCAATCTTGCCACCGCTTGACCATGTGAGTGTATTGCCGGCTTTGTCTGCCAACGATACTATAGTATTGTTGAAACTTGCATGTATAAAAGCTATACCTTCATTAAAGGAAAGCCGAACTCGTTTCTTTTTACTACGTTTTTGAACTGCTTTTTTTGCCATATATCAAACCTCTTCTATTTTTTCTTACCCATCACAGAGCCACGTTTTCGGCCTCTGCGGGTTCGCGCATTTGTATGAGTTCTTTGCCCTCTGACCGGCATCCCTTTTTTATGACGTATGCCACGATAACAGCCAATTTCCATCAATCTTTTAATGTCCATAGCAACCTGAGTTCTCAACTCTCCTTCGATAATGTAATCATTTTGAATGATCTCACGAAGGGTGTTCTCTTCTTCGGGAGAAAGGTCTTGGACCTTTTTATTCTCATCGATTCCTGCTTTTGCCAAGATCTCCTCTGCCTTGGATTTACCTATTCCGTAGATATAGGTAAGACCGATAACGATTCTCTTCGTTCTCGGAAGTTCAATACCTGCAATATGAGCCAAGTTACATCCTCCTTTTTAAAATTATTAACCTTGTCTTTGCTTATGTTTTGGATTACTCGGGCAGATTACCCGAATCACACCGTGTCGTTTGATAACCTTACAATCCTTACATATCTTTTTTACAGAAGCTTGCACTTTCATTTCCACTCCTACCTTTTCTCTATTTATAGCGGTAGACTATTCTACCCCTGTTTAGATCATATGGCGAAAGTTCAACTTTTACCTTATCGCCTGGTAATATTCGGATATAATGCATTCTCATCTTTCCGGAACTATGAGCCAAAATCTCATGCCCGTTCTCAAGACGCACTTTGAAAGAAGTATTAGGTAGAGCTTCCTCTACGATTCCTTCAACTTCTATCACTCCTTCTTTTGCCATATCGACCCTTCCTTCTAATAATTAGATAATATCTCTGCTTCACCATCGGTGATGGCGATCGTTTTCTCAAAATGTGCCGAATGGGTGCCATCGGCAACAAAAAATTCCCAACCTTGTTCTTCCACTCTATTCGTACCTATATTTACCATGGGTTCCAAAGCTAATGTCATCCCGCTACGCAAACGAGGACCCCGGTCTTTCTGCCCTATATTCGGGACTTGAGGGTCTTCGTGAAGCGATCTGCCAATACCATGACCGGTTAGCTGATCCGCCACATACAAGCCATTCTCTCTTACAAAAGAACCTATTGCATAAGAGATATCTCCGATGCGAGCGCCATCTCTAGCTACCTCTATCCCTCTGTCAAGTGCTTCTTTAGTTATAGCGAGCAGATGACCAAGCTCTTCACTTACAGCTCCCACAGTATAAGTGCAGGCTGCATCACCATAAAAACCATCTTTCAATACACCGACATCAATACTGATAATATCACCACTTTTTAGGATTCTCTCACGAGAAGGAATCCCATGCACGATGCAATGATTGATAGATGCACATATAGAACCCGGAAACGGCGATAACCCATAAGCCATATAACCTTTGAAGGCTGGAATTGCACCGCGTGATCTGATATAATCTTCAGCAATCGTATCTAGCTCATAGGTAGAGACACCCTCTTTGACATAATTGCCGATCTCGCTGAGTAGTCCTGCCACAATGGCATTACTTTCACGCATCTTTTCCATCTCCGTGTTGTTCTTTATAGTGATCATCTTATCCACACTCTATTCTCTTTCAAAAGATCTAGCCTCGACGGCCTCTGAGCTTACCTTTGCGCATGAAGCCTTCGTAATGACGCATCACCAGATGTGATTCTATCTGCTGCAATGTATCTAATGCCACACCGACAATAATGATCAATCCTGTTCCACCGAAATAAAACGGCAAATTCGCCCATTTCTGCATGAACTCGGGCAATACTGCTACGAAAGCAAAGAATATCGCTCCGGGTAAGGTGATACGAATCAATACATTGTTGATATAATCCGATGTCTTCTTGCCCGGTTTTCTACCCGGGATAAATCCACCGTATTTCTTCATGTTCTCAGCCATCTCTACCGGATTCATCACCATAGCTGTGTAGAAATAAGCAAAAAATACAATCAGCCCTACATATAGTAAAGTGTACAAAAACTCACCCGGCGACAAAAATCTTACCATCGAGTTCATGAACTGGCTATCGGGAAAGAAAGTCGCTATCGTGCGGGGAAACATGATGATCGATTGCGCAAAGATAATCGGAATCACACCGGCTGAATTAACTTTGAGCGGAATATGTGTGCTCTGTCCGCCATAGATCTTTCGCCCTACGATTCGCTTGGCATATTGCACCGGTATCTTCCTCAATGATTCCGTTATCAAGACTACCGACGCAGTTACTGCTATCATTATCAGGATTACCAGAAGCGCTAAGAATATAGACATTGCACCGACTCTGATCATCTGGAACATATTCCAGAATCCGGCAGGATAACGGGCAATAATACCGGCAAAAATGATCAGAGATATACCATTGCCTATACCTCGCTCAGTAATCTGTTCACCTAACCACATGATAAACATCACACCTGTCACCATCGTTAATACACTGGTGAACACAAATACCGGACCCGGATTGGTAACTGCACCTTCGATACCTTGTTGTAAAAACATGGTAATACCGATTGCATTGAATGCTGCAACTACTACGGTACCATAACGGGTAATTTGCGTGATTTTTTTCTGACCTTCGGCACCTTCTTTTTTCAATTTCTCGAAATAAGGTAAGACACCACCGAGTAATTGAATAACGATCGAGGTGGTAATATAAGGCATAATACCGAGAGCAAAAACGGATGCTCTCTCCAAGTTTCCACCAACGAACAAATCGAACATGCCAAATAGTGTGCCCCCGGCGGACTCAGCCGAACCTAAAAACTCGCGCAATGCATTGGCATCGATACCGGGGATCGGGATGAAACTACCGAAACGATAAATCACCAGCATGAAAGCTGTAAATAAGATCTTCCTTCTTAAATCCGGAATCTTGAAAACATTATTTATACCTTCTAACACTTTAGATTACCTCCGCTTTCCCGCCATTTTTCTCTATCATAGCTTTGGCTGTTTTGGAAAAAGCATTTGCTCTTATAACCACTTTCTTATCGAATTTATCTGTGCCACTAGCCAATATTTTGACCGGTGCTTTCTCTTTTGCTCTTGCCTTTCTGATAAGATTGAGATCTTCTAATCTCTGAATATCGAATTCCGTTTCGTCTAGCTTCTGCAATTTGAATAAATTGACCACTCTAAACTGCTTTTTGAAGATATTTGTAAATCCTCTTTTGGGTACTCGCCTTTGAAGAGGCATCTGACCACCTTCAAACCAGGCAGGTATATTGCCGCCAGAACGGGATTTCTGACCTTTGTGACCTCTGCCGGCTGTCTTACCTTGTCCGCTTCCGGGTCCCTTGCCCAAACGTTTCTTACGTTTGAGCGAACTTGGCTTCTCTATAGTATGAAGATTCATATTCTTAACTCCTTATATACCGAATCTACTCACTTAATTCTTCTACTTTAACCAAGTGGCTGACCTTATTTATCATGCCACGCACAACTGGTGTATCTTCGAAAGTCTTGGACCTGTTTATCTTTCCCAGACCCAATGCTTTGATCGTTCTCTTCTGATCTTCTTTTCGTTTTATCGTACTTCTAATCTGAGTCACCTTAAGCTTCATCGCTTACCTCCTGACCTGTTAACTCTCTGACGGTTTTCCCTCGAAGAGCTGCAACTTCATGAATAGTTCGCAGGTTTTTCAGGCCATTCAGAGTAGCTTTAACCACATTAGCAGGGGTATTTGATCCCAGCGATTTGGTCAGAATATTTTCCACACCTACTGCCTCTAGGATAGCACGGGCAGGACCACCGGCTATGATTCCGGTACCCGGCGCTGCCGGTCGGAGCATGATCTTACTAGCTCCAAATCTGCCGATTATCTCGTGCGGGATAGTCCCTTTGGTAATGCGCACTCTGAACATATTACGTGCTGCTTTTTCCTTAGCTTTTCTGATAGCATCGACGATCTCGTTGGCTTTCCCTGTACCGACACCGACTCTGCCCTCTTTGTCACCAAGAACCACAGTAGCATTAAAGCTGAAATTTCTACCACCTTTCACTACTTTAGCAACCCGGTTGGTATCCACTATCTTCTCAACAGCAAATTCCTGTTCGAAACGTGTATCATTCTTTCTCGAATTCAAGTCTATCCTCCCTTAAAATTTTAGCCCGGCTTTTCTGGCGCCTTCGGCAAAAGCACGTACTCTTCCGTGATACAAAAAACCATTTCTATCGAAACAGACATGCGTAAAACCTTTTTCTAATGCCAGCTTGCCCATCTGAAAACCGACATCGAAACTCTGGTCTGCCTTCTTCTTCGCTCTATCAATTTCGGCAACTTTGGATAATGTGGAAGTACTCATCAGTATATGACCAGTCTCATCATTAACCAATTGACCACTGATATTTTTGTTGCTACGGTAGACAACCAATCGAGGACGCTCTTCGGTTCCGAACACTTTCTTGCGGATCGATTTCTTGCGCCTCTGTCTTGCCATGTATTTCTTATATGTAATGCAATTCTTTTTCATCATTGTACCTCACGATTATTTTGTTGCACCCGATTTACCAGCTTTGATACGTACGTATTCACCTTCGTATCGTATCCCTTTACCTTTGTAATTCTCAGGTGGACGACAACTTCTGATCTCTGCGGCAAATTTGCCAACATCTTCTTTATGCACACCGCTGATACGGATAACTGCTTGGATCCCAAGTCTACCCTGTTCTCTGCGCGGAACCGCTTGAGCTTCTACTTTCAGATCCTCCGGGATCTCCAGCATGATATCATGCGAGTAACCCACACTCAACCTGAGCCATGGTCCTACTACCTCTGCCATGTATCCCGTTCCGATCACCTGTAAGGTTTTCTGAAAACCATCTGTCACTCCGATGACCATATTGTTCAACAAAGCTCTGGTCAGACCATGATAAGACTTTTGCTCTCTTGAGTCTGCCTCACGGCTGACTATCAATTTGCCCTCTTCCTCTTTAACTGTAATACCAGGTTTGAGAGCATAGCTCATCTCTCCGTTTTTACCGGAGATGGTAACAGACGGATGCTCGATCTTCACTTTAACTTTTTCCGGTATCTTTATCGGTGTATTACCTATTCTAGACATCATATCCTCCCATTACCATACCTTGCATAGGTATTCACCACCGACATAATTGGAACGTGCTTCTCTATCTACCATCACGCCTTTGCTGGTAGATATGACAGCACAACCGGTGTTATTGAATACCGAGGGTATGTTATCTGCTCTTACATACACACGTAATCCCGGTTTGCTCACACGCTCTATTCCGCGCATCACCGGCAAACCGTCGTTTGTGTAACGTAAATTGATAAATATCGTCGTGTGTTTAATGTTTTTCTCGGGATTTTTTTCCAATAGTTCATAGCTATTGATAAAATTCTCCTCGGCGAGGATCTTTACTATATCCTCGACAACATTACTGAAATTAACCGTGACCGTTTTATGTTTGGCACGATAAGCGTTCCTTATTTTTGTGATTGCGTTAGCTATCGGATCTGTTAGGCTCATGTTCGTTCTCCTTTACCAACTTGCCTTTTTCACGCCGGGTATTTCACCATTATTGGCTAATTTTCTAAAACAAAGACGACAAAGACCGAAATCTCTCATGTAAGCACGGGAACGGCCACACAATTTGCAGCGAGAATATTTCCTCACGGAATATTTCGGTGTCTTTTTCTGTTTCTCAATTAATGATTTCTTTGCCAAAATAACTCCTTTTTAATCCTATTTTTTCAAAGGAAAACCCATATTCTTAAGCAATTCGCGACCTTCTTCGTCCGAATTTGCACTAGTTACTATCGATATATTCATCCCTCTAACGGTATCGATCTTATCATATTCTATTTCGGGAAATACAGCTTGCTCTTGGATTCCGAGCGAATAATTCCCTCGACCGTCGAAAGCTTTGGGGGACAGTCCGCGGAAATCTCGTACACGAGGAAGCACCAGATCGATCAACTTGCCGACAAATTCATACATGATCTCACCACGCAGAGTCACTTTACACCCGATCGGCATACCCTGTCTCAATTTGAAATTTGAGATCGATTTTTTCGCTTTGGTGATCACCGGCTTTCTTCCCGTTATCTCAGTTAGTTCCTTCACAGCATTATCGAGCAATGCTTTGTTTTGAGTTGCTTCTCCTACTCCGATATTAACGGAAACCTTTTGTAGTTTTGGTACCTGATGCACATTTTTATAATCGAAATGCTTCATCAGAGCAGGAATAACTTCATCTTTGTATTTTTGTTGTAGCTTATTCATTGCCATACCCCTTTAGATCTCATCTCCGGATTTTTTACACACTCTAATACGTGTATCACCGACTTTTTTGAAGGCAGCTCTGGTAACATCGTTCAGTTTTTCATTATAGAGCTTTACATTAGATACATGTATAGGTGCTTCTTTTTCGATGATCCCCCCTTGTGGATTACGCTGAGTCGGTCTGGCATGTTTCTTGATAAAATTCACCTTCTCCACGATTACACTGTTCGTTTTGGGGAATACTTTCAAAACTTTGCCCTTCACACCTTTATATTCTCCTGAGAGTACGACCACAGTATCATTTTTTTTGATTCGCATCTTATTTTTCTTATTCTCTTTTTTCATCATAACCTCTTATAAGACTTCCGGTGCTAATGAGATGATTTTGGTATAATGCTTTTCTCTCAATTCACGAGCTACCGGACCGAGTATTCTAGTTGCTTTCGGCTCGGATCGTTCATCCACGATGACCACAGCATTATCCTGAAATCGGATATACGTACCATCCGGTCGGGCTACCTCTTTGTGTGTCCGCACGATGACAGCCCTTTCTACCGATCCTTTTTTGACTTTACTGTTTGGTATAGCTGATTTGATAGAGACCACTATCTGATCACCTATACTGGCGTATCGTCTTCCTGATCCTCCGAGAACCTTGATGCACATCACCTTTTTGGCTCCCGAGTTATCTGCTACATTCAAAATTGTTTGAGTTTGGATCATGGATTATCTCCTTACTTTGCTCTTTCGATTATTTTGTGCAACATCCAGTGCTTGTCTCGGCTTATCGGTCTATGCTCGATGATCTGCACTCTATCGCCTTCGTTGCATTCATTCTTCTCGTCATGAGCTTTGAAATTCTTGTGCTGCCTGACGATCTTTTTATACAATGGATGTTTGTACTGACGTTGCACTTTTACCACAATCGTCTTATCCATTTTGTTGCTAATTACCACTCCGGTTTTAGTTATTTTTCTTTCAAATGCCATCTCACTTACCTCATCTCATTATCGGACTGTTCTTTTTCTCTCTGTGTCAGTAGAGTTTTGATCCTGGCAATATCTTTGCGTACAAATCTGATCCTCATCGGATTCTCCAGTCTGTTTGCTGCCAGTTGGAATCTCAAGTTAAAAAGCTCTTCACGGCAAGATTCAAGCTTTTCTACCAATTCTTCATTGGATAGTTCACGGAGTTCATTCATTTTCATTGTCCAACTCCCTCTCTTGTGATCATTTTAGTTTTAATCGGCAATTTATGTCCTGCCAGTCTGGCAGCTTCTTTTGCCGTCTCGAAGTCGATACCTTCATATTCGAACATGATCCTGCCGGGTTTTACTACAGCGACCCAGTATTCCGGTGCACCTTTACCTTTACCCATACGGGTTTCCGCCGGTTTTTTGGTGATCGGTTTGTCCGGGAAAATTCTTATCCATAGTTTACCCGTTCTCTTCATCTTACGAGTGATGGCAATACGAGCGGACTCTATCTGTCTGCTGGTAATCCAACCCGGTTGTAATGCGATGATACCATAGTCTCCGAAACTAATGCTACTGCCTCGGTAAGCTAATCCTCTTCGCCGACCTTTCTGTACTTTTCTGTATTTTACTTTTTTTGGTGCTAACATATCTTTTTCTCCTTAACTCAGGATATCACCTTTGTAAACCCATACTTTGATACCGATAATACCGTAAGTAGTTGTTACTTCGGTAAGAGCATAATCTATATCGGCACGGAGAGTATGGAGTGGTGTCCTACCTTCATGATATCGTTCGGTCCTTGCCATCTCAGCACCGCCAAGACGACCTGAACACTGGATTTTTATACCCTGGGCTCCATTGCGCATTGCATTTCGGATAGCAAACTTCATGGCACGTCGGAAAGAGACTCGCTGCTGTAGCTGTCTGCCTATTTCGCGTCCGACCAATGCGGAATCTATCCATGGATTTTTCACTTCTTGAACTTCTACAAACACATTGGATTGTGAAGTCTTTCCTTTATTCACCAGTACAGTCAGTTCGTTTCTGATGCTCTCAATTTCCGAGCCTTTTCTGCCAATTACTTGTCCTGGTCGTGCGGTGAAAATGTTTATAGTGATGGATTTTGTCTTCCTCACTATAGTCACCTTAGAGACCATGGCACCTTCGAGTCTGTTATAGATGAATTTCTTGATTTTCATATCCTCATGGAAATTATCTATATATTCTTGACGATTAGGTGCGAACCAGACCGAATCCCAATCTTTATTAATGCCGAGTCTTAAACCTATTGGATTTACTTTTTGTCCCAAAGTGTCCCCCTATTTATTATCCTTGATTTGTAGTGTGATATGACACGTTCTTCTGCGAATTATTGTCGCTCTACCTTGCGCTCTTGGTCTGTAGCGCTTCATAATCGGTCCGTCATCGGCAAACGCTTTTGATATCATCATATTATCGATCTCAGTCTTTCCTTCTTTCATAGTTGCATTGGCAATGGCAGAATTAAGCACTTTTGCAACATCAGATGCGACTCTTTTTTTGGAAAAGTTCAATATAGATTGCGCTTCGGGCACAGATTTACCTCGGATCAAGTCCAAGATCAGCCGCGCTTTCCGTGCTGAACCTCGCAAATTTCGAACTCTGGCTATTGCTTCCATTATTATAGCTCCCTTTTTATATCAACATCTTATTTTTTTACTCTATGACCACGATAAGTCCTGGTCGGTGCAAATTCTCCCAATTTATGTCCGACCATATTTTCAGTCACATAAACCGGCACGAATTTCCGTCCATTATGAACGGCAAATGTATGTTCCACAAACTCAGGTAATATCGTCGATCTTCTAGACCATGTTTTGATTACCTGTTTCTTACTCTCTGCATTCAAGGCATCCACTTTTTTCTTCAAGTGTTCATCAATAAATGGACCTTTTTTTATAGAACGAGCCATATATTCTTAACCTCTCATCATTTCTTTTTTTTCGATCTAATAATGTATTTATCGGAGTATTTTTTACTCTTTCTGGTTTTTCCACCTTTAGAGAAAACACCCCAAGGAGATACCGGATGTCCACCACCGGAAGATTTTCCTTCTCCACCACCCATGGGGTGATCTACCGGGTTCATTGCCACACCGCGTACAGTCGGTCTTCTACCCATCCAACGGCTACGACCGGCTTTACCCAAAGTGAGGGTGCTGTGTTCCAAATTGCCAACCTGTCCGATAGTAGCAAAACATTCTCTCCGTAAGATATAGACATCATCAGACGGCATTTTCACATGAACATAGTTTCCTTCTTTAGCGACGATCTGACCATGAGCTCCGGCACTTCTGGCGATCTGCCCGCCTCTGCCTGGTTTGAGCTCAATATTATGTACAAAAGTACCCAACGGGATACGATCTAGTGCCATCGCATTGCCGATTCGCATCTCAGCTTTGTCTCCTGCTAATACTTTATCGCCGACTTTTAGTCCCAAAGGAGCCAGAATATAGCGTTTCTCACCGTCTAAATAGTGTAAAAGTGCGATATTCGCTGTTCTATTGGGATCATATTCTATCCCCGCCACTTTTGCAGGTACATCGAGTTTGTTTCGTTTGAAATCAATTACCCGGTAATGCCTTCTATGACCACCACCTCGATGTCGGCAAGTAATCCTGCCGGTATTGTTTCTCCCCGACTTTTTATGTGCTTTTCTCAGCAGAGACTTCTCGGGTTCTTTCTTGGTTATCTCTTCAAAAGAATAACCTGTTTTATATCTCATCGTCGGTGTAATTGGTTTATACTTTTTTATACCCATCGATAACTCTCCATCTTATGCTTCAAATTCTTCTATTTTATCGCCCGGTTGAAGCTTGACGATAGCTTTTTTCCAATCCGGTCTTTTTCCGGTAAATCTACCCATACGTTTGGTTTTACCTTTTGTCCTGATCGTACTCACATTCAATACATGCACATTGAAAATTCGCTCGATAGCATGCTTGATCTCTATCTTGTTAGCATTTGTACTAACTTTGAATGTATAATAATTGTTCGCATTGTACAAAGCTGTGCTTTTCTCTGTTACCAGCGGTGCTATGATAATTTCTCGAGGTGATTTCATGATGTAAATACCTCCTCCATTTTCTTCAGAGCATCTTCGGTGATGAGCAGTTTCTTGCAATTCAACACTTCATAAGCAAACACACTATCGGCACGATCCATGATCACATTTGGCAGATTAGTAAAAGATCGGATGATCGATCGATCACTACCATCTATCAAAAGTAAAGTTTTAGTATCCATTGCCGAAAGGTTTGTCATAATATCTTTGGCTTGTTTGGTGTTGGGGTTATCAAATTTTAGCGATTCAATGATGATAATATTTTCTTCTTTTGCCTTTTCGGTAAGCGCCAGTTTGAGAGCCAGTCTTTTCTTTTTCTTCGGTATTTTCTTGTACCAGTTGTGCGGTCTGGGACCAAAGGCAACACCACCACCTACACGTAGCGGGGTTCTCAAATTTCCGGCACGGGCATTCCCTGTACCTTTTTGTCTATACAGTTTTCTGCCGCTACCTTTTGCCGTGACTCGGTTCTTTACACAGGAAGTTCCTTGTCTCTGGTTGGCAAGATACATCTTGACCACTTCATACATCACAGCAGCTTTATTGTTCGATTCGCAGGCAAACAGAGATTCGGGCAATGATACAGTGCCCAACTCTTCGCCACTAACTGAATATTTTTTGACTTCTAACATTTATCTGCTCCACTTAAATTTCTTTGGAAAGTAGAACGATACTGTTTCTGTGACCGGGTATCGCTCCTTTGACTAATACAAGGTTACGCTCGACATCGACACCTACCACTTTGATATTCTTTACGGTTACCGTACTCATACCGTATCTTCCGGGTAGTTTGGTTCCTTTGAATACACGGGCTGGTGTGGCGCATTGCCCGATAGCTCCCGGTCCACGAAATGATTCGTGCACACCGTGAGTCATTTTGGCACCACTAAAGTTGTGCCGTTTCATCACACCACTGAAACCTTTACCTTTGGACTTTCCGGTTATCTTGAGCAATTCATTCTTTCTGAACATGCTCACATCGAATTCTTCACCTTCGTCGATATCTTTATATACTTTTAATCTAAACTCTCTCAAATATCTATAAAGTTTACTATTATGCTTTTTCAGATGACCTGTTTCCGGTTTCTTGAGTTTCTTCTCTTCCACCTCGTCAAAGCCGAGCTGAACCGAATCATAACCATCGCGTTCTGAGTATTTTCGCATGACAACTTTACAGGGACCCGCTTGGATCACGGTAACCGGGATGCGATTCCCTTTTTCATCGAATACCTGTGTCATGCCGAGTTTTTTTCCTATTAATCCTATCATGGAATAGCTCCTTAAACCTTAATCTCAACGTGAACACCAGCAGGAAGACTAAGCTTCTTTAGCGCACTGGTCGTCTGAGGTGTAGGATTGATAATGTCTATCATTCTCTTATGTATCAGCATTTGGAACTGATCTTGCGCCTTTTTGTTCACATGTGGAGATCTCAGCACGGTATAGAGGGACCGTTCTGTCGGTAGTGGAACTGGTCCCACTATCTTTGCCCCTGTATTTCGTGTGTTTTTTATGATCTCTGCCACAGAGCGATCCAAAAGGCGAAAATCATATGCCTTGAGCTTTATTCTAATTTTGTTGTCGCTAGTTTGAGCCACAGTATTCCTCCACCTTATTCTATAATCTCGCTGACAACGCCGGCGCCTATCGTCCTGCCACCTTCGCGGATAGCATAACGTAAACCCTTCTCCATCGCTATCGGAGTGATCAGCTCTGCCGATATCGTTACATTGTCTCCCGGCATTACCATCTCTACTCCCTCGGGAAGTGTCAAGCTGCCGGTCACATCTGTCGTCCTGAAATAGAACTGAGGACGATAGCCGCTGAAGAATGGCTTATGACGTCCACCTTCATCCTTGGTTAGTATATAGGTCTCGCCCATGAACTTGGTATGCGGAGTGATCGATTTCGGTTTAGCCAATACCATGCCACGTTCAACTTCGTCTTTGGATAGTCCACGCAGCAGAATACCAACATTATCACCGGCTTCACCCTGATCGAGAATCTTGCGGAACATCTCCACGCCCGTACAGGTGGTCTCTACGGTCTCACGAATACCTACTCGCTCTATCTTCTCTCCAACTTTGACCACACCACGCTCTACTCTACCGGTGGCAACTGTTCCACGACCGGAGATCGAGAAAACATCCTCTACCGGCATCAGGAATGGCTTGTCTACAGCACGCTCCGGCAGCGGGATGTAAGCATCTACCTCATCCATCAGTTTCTGTACCTGAGCTTCACCTTCCGGATCGCCATTGAGAGCTTTCAAGGCTGAACCAGTTACTATCGGAATCTCATCGCCGGGGAAATCATATTCGGTGAGTAGTTCACGTACTTCCAATTCTACCAGTTCCAAAAGCTCAGGATCATCTACCAGATCCGCTTTGTTCAAAAAGACAGCCATCGCAGGTACACCAACCTGACGAGCAAGCAGAATATGCTCTCTCGTCTGAGGCATCGGACCGTCGGCTGCACTTACTACCAAAATCGCTCCGTCCATCTGTGCTGCACCGGTGATCATGTTCTTTACATAGTCCGCATGACCGGGACAGTCCACATGAGCATAGTGACGGTTTGCTGTCTCATATTCCACATGAGCGGTGGCTATGGTGATGCCACGCTCTTTTTCCTCGGGCGCATTGTCGATACTATCGAAAGTACGAAATGCTGAGCTTCCACCTTTGCTTAAATACAAAGTTATCGCCGCTGTCAGGGTCGTCTTGCCATGATCGACATGACCGATCGTCCCGATATTGATATGCGGCTTGCTACGTACAAATTTTTCCTTTGCCATTTCTCCTCCTAAAAGATCTAAAAGTCTCTTATTATAGACTTTTCGTTACAGCGGCTTCTCATCGCCACCCATATTTTGCACATATTAGAGTGCTGAAATTTAAAGGGGTGGATTATATGTCAATACTTTTTTAATTTTTTTACGTATTTTTTTTTAATTTGGCTATTTAGCATTGAGTCGGATAGACTCAGATATGCGCTCTTTCTCGGTTCGGAATTTGACAGTGATGGGCTTTGAGAAAATCATTTCAACCAGTGACCAATTTTGTCGATAACTTCTTCCGGAGTTTTGGCAATCACAGTTTCTGCGGGGATAGTTTCGATAAAATAGCGACCATATTCTTTGGTAGAGATTCTGCTATCGAGTACCAATACAATACCTTTATCGGTATTAGTACGGATCAGCCTTCCAAAACCTTGTTTGTATCTCAACAGCGCATTAGGCAACATATAATTCATGAAAGGGTTTTTATTTTCGGCTTGTAGTTTTTCCAGATAAGCTTCTACAATCGGTTCGGAAGGCACCATAAACGGCAGCTTGAATAATACGAGGACAGAGAGAGATTCGCCGGGGATATCGACACCTTCCCAGAAGGAGTTGGTTCCCAACAGCACCGCATTTTTCTTTTTCCTAAACTCATTGAGCATTTCCGATCTGCTGGTACCTTTACCTTGCACATAAGTGCTAATATTTTTTTCGTACCAGGACTGTCCCAGATTATCATAAACCGTATTCAGATCACTGTAAGAGGTAAAAAGTACCATTGTTCCAAGTTGAGAATAATCCACCGCCTTATCTATCATCTTGGAAGATTGGAATATAAAGCGTTTATCAGCTCGGGTTGGCAAGAAAGAAGCCACTATCACCAGAGCTTGATCTTTATAACTAAAAGATGACTTTACTATACATTCCTGTACAGCTCTTTCCTCTCTCATCGCATCGAGCCCCATCCGAGAGGTAAAATACTTGAATGCTCCTCTGATAGCTAAAGTAGCGGAAGTCATCACCAGCGAAGAGAGCCGGGAATAAAGTTTATCGTATAAGATCTCTTCAATATTCAGCGGTGCATAATTGATGATACTGTCGGGATACTGAGAATACTTATCGGATACTCCGCCGTTCACCCAAAAAGCATAATTGAGATAATCCGGCAGGGAAAGTGTTTCCAAAATCTCATAATAACGGTCGATCGACTCGATCGCCTCACCGAAATGTTCAGTAAAAATCTCATATCTTGGTAAAGCAGATTCATCTATCTCTTTTAGAATACCGTGCAGTTTGTTCAGATCGGCAGAGATGGATGCAAGTTTCTGATTTATCCCTCCGATATGCTCTTGTAAAAAATTGGTAGAATCATTTTTGATGCGATATTTTTTGTAGCTACCATGTTCTTGAACATATTTGCTTACCATCATAAAGAAATTTTGCAACTCAGAAGATACAGTTTGGATATTTCCGCAAGCTTTATCTATCTCCGAATGTATCTGATTCACTCTATCTTTGGGTAGATCACTTTTTACCAAAGCAGCTTTCAGGTCGGATAATATGCCGCTTTGATATTTAGTTTTGACAGCGAAAAGCTGTGAGAAGTAGCGGTTGAAATCGGCGAAACTGAGCGATATGCCCAACTCTGAGGGAGCGATATGAGGTAGATTATGCGCCTCATCAACTATCAGATACTCATATTTTCCCAAGACGGAATTCTCTGCTTGCAAATCTGCCAGAAGCAGATAATGGTTTATAATTACCAGATTAGACTGCTCAGCCTTGCGCCTGATACTCATCAGGAAACATCTATTGTAATGTTCACACCGCTTACCATAACAGAACAATCCGTCGGCTACCAAGCTTTTCCACACTCCGGCATGCCGTTTGGGACTGAATGATGTATTTTCAGAGATATCACCGGAAAGTGTGAAATAGTGCCACACCAAGAGATATAAGAAAACACGTGCTTCGAAAGGTGAAAACCGTCTGAGCATATGCGAGACCGACTCCTGCCAACGTCGCTCACACACATAGTTACCTCTCCCTTTTAGCAGTGTAGCTTTAAAGGGAATATTCACACTATCCTGAACCAGCGGCAGGTCTTTGTAAAACAGCTGTTCCTGCAGGTTTTTTGTATTGGTAGAGATTATGATCTTTACGCCGAGTTCTTTACTTATCATCAAGGCAGGTATTAGATAAGCTAAGGATTTCCCTACTCCTGTTCCGGCTTCCACCACCAGAAATTCATCATTCTGAAAGGCATTCAGCACTTCATAAGCCATTTCGATCTGCCCTTTTCTATGCTCGTATGCGGAGAAATTGTCGGCAAACACACCCTCTTTACCAAAGATTGATTCTAGATCATACGATTGACGATGAGCCGGACTATGCTCTATCCAGTTATTTCTGAAAAAATAGGGACGCTTACGGGTACGCTTTTCTTGCCTCTGATGTTTCAGGATCAGATCGAGCAGATACTCGAGCCCGGATTGGGGCATCGCCATCTGAGAAAGCTGAAAGAGCTTACGGTTCAAAGTGATAGTGATATGTTCCTCGATAAAATCTAAGAGTTTCACGAATACTTCGGCAGTCGCTTTGGCATCATGGATTGCTCTGTGAGCACCTTTTAGATCGATGTCCAAAAACTCGCATACGGTGATTAGTTTATGATTTGCTATAAACGGCAGATAGATCCTTGCTAATTCGAGAGAGTCGAACACCATGTTACTTAGTACTTCAAGTTGCAATTTTTCCAGATGTGCGTCTATAAAGCCAATATCGAAGGGTGAATTATGACAGACCAAATAATCGTCTCCGACAAATTCTTTGAGGTTTTGTAGAGCTGCGGCAATTTCCTCCCCATATTCCAAATCCTCATCGTTGATACCGGTGAGTTGTTTGATAGATAAGGGCAGAGGTTTATCTTGCTTGATGAAGCAGGAGAATTCTTCGGAATATCTTCCCTGTCTGAAGCGGATGGCTGCGATCTCTATGATATTATGGATGGATGAGTCCAAACCGGTGGTCTCGATATCCAGCGCAACAAAATCGATTTTTTTAGATAAAGAAGCCATATAGCTAACTTACTGTCTCTTTAGATTATACCTTTGCATCTTTTTGATCAATCCCTGTCTGCTCAAACCCAGCATTTTAGCTGCTTTTGTCTGATTCCAGTCAGAGTTATTCAGGGCATTGAGGATCATCTCATATTCCATTTTCTCCACTGCCTGCTTAAGGTTTTTTTCTTCCAACAGATTAATGGTTTCTATATTATCTTTATGCTTAAATATTTCTTCCGAGAGGTCTGATGAGCGGATGAGCGAATTTTCTTCGGCAAGCGTAACTGCTCGTTCGATTTCATTTTCCAATTGTCTGATATTCCCGGGCCAATCATAATTTTCCAGATAGCGCATAGTTTCGTCTGTGATACCCTTCACATTCTTACCAATTTTTTTACTGTACTTGTCCAAGAAATGAATGGCAAGCAGTGGTATGTCGGATTTCCTTTCGCTAAGTGACGGGACTTCGATCTTGATCACATTCAATCGATAGAAGAGATCCAAGCGAAACTCACCTTTTTCCACTTTATCTTTCAGAGATGTATTGGTAGCACAGATCACACGTACATCTAATTTCTGGGTATTGACAGCTCCCACTCTTTTGATCTCACCCTCTTGAAGGAATCTGAGCAGCTTGGCTTGGGTTGAGAGACTGATATCCGCGATCTCATCCAAAAAGAAAGTCCCACCATCCGCTATCTCAAATAAGCCCTTCTTATCGTGAGTCGCCCCCGTGAATGAACCTTTCGCATGTCCGAAAAGTTCACTTTCCAATAAAGTTTCGGGCAGAGCACCACAATATTGGGCAACAAATTTTTTGTTCCGCCTGTTACTGTTGTAATGAATTGCTCTGGCTATCAATTCTTTACCTGTTCCGCTGGGACCTTCCAACAGAATAGTAGTAGGTGTATCCTTGATCTTTTCTATCAAACGGAAGATTTCCTGTATTTTTTTGCTTTTACCTATAATATTGGAGAAACTACTACCGGCAGCCAATTCTTCTCGGATAACCGCATGTGCTTTTTCCAAAATGGAATGCGAGATATTTTCCACGATCATAATCACCTGATTACAAAGCGCACTAATCAGATTGAACATACGCTCTGTGAAATAATGTACACCATGTTTGGTAAAAAGACAGATTACACCTTTTTGCTCGTTTCTAACGGTGAGCGGAAAAGCGGCGATATTATTGTACTCAGGTGCGAAGGAGGGTTGTTTGATATTCTGATTCTTATTCTCTCGTGAGGTTTTTTGAACTATCTCCATCATTTTGGGAAAATCTTCGTGCGTTGTGGAGAAATTGTTCAAAACTATATATTCCCAGTTATCTTTAACTTGTTCATTGAAGTGTAAGCAAAAAATACCTCCATCCGCATCGGAAAATTCCACTATCTTATCAATGGCGGATTGGAGTAGCAGATCAAAGTCGTTTATCGTGTTCAACCTCTGGGTAACTTCATAAAATTTATTGAGAAGGTTCTCCTGCTGTTTAGATTCTTTTAGCTCCACAGCATACTTTTTGTTGATCTTCTGAATCAGATAATCGTTTTGTTCCAAAAGCTTGATCGCACCATATCTCTCGATGATCTTGCCATTATCTTTCAGTATTTGTAAAGCCTGTTCCCACTCATTTTGTTCCAATAGCAGTTGGGCATATTCGTAGTTTGCCAGAGCCAGATCGTAATTGTTGTTTGTTTTTACAAAATATTCGATTGCTTGTTTCAAAAGCTTGAGAGCTCTTTCAGGCTCTGCTTTCTCTGCCAGAGCCTTGAGATAATAAGTCTTCCCGATCAGGTATTCGTGGTTTAGTCCCTCGGCAAGCTGCAATGCTGAATTGAGGCAGTAAGTAGCGCTCTCCAGATTTCTGGTCATATAAAAATAATAAGCATTTTTATGATATCCCTCGATGATTTTGGCTTTGGCATTCATTTTTTTGAAAAAATCCAGACTTTCGACCAAGAAACCATAAGCTTCGCCGAATTTGTGCAGATTGGTGAGCACACTGCCAAGATTGCCATAAAGCTCAGACTTCATATACTCATCATTTATGTTAGGAAGCAGCTCGAGTGCTTTGTTGTAATACTCGTTTGCTTGATTATAATCACCCAATATTTCAAAAAGCTCACCCAGATTATTGTATGATTGGAATGAACCTTCGTGGAATTTGTTCTCGCGTGATCTTTCTACCGCTCTTTCATAGTAGTCTATTGCTTTACTGAAATCACCGGATTTGAAATAAAGTGCGCCCAGATTATTCAATGTGGCGATGTGATGTCTGTAAAGATTGAAAGTAGCAGCGATATTGAGCGATTCTTTGAATGCCTGCTCTGCATCTTTGTACTTCCCGTTGTCCATATAGGTAACACCTATATTAAGATAAGTGTTTATGATATTGTACCTGTCACCCAGCATTTTCTGGATCTTCAATGCTTCATTAAGATAGTAGAGAGCTTTTTTGTAGTTACTTTTATCTTCGAACAGACTCCCCAAGTTTATATAGCAGACCGAGATCCCTTTCAGGTTATATCGCTTTTTCTCATATTTCAAGCTTTTCAAAAACAGCGTCTCTGTCTTCTTCCAATCTCCTTGAACCATCATCAACACACCGAGATTGTTGTAGATTGCAGCCATACCTTCTATATTGTTGACTTCGCTGAAGAGTTCCTCGGCATCTTCGAATTCGAGTTGTGCTTTACTCAGATCATTCTTGAAATAATGAACTTTCCCCTTCAGCTTCTTACTTTCCGCTTGGATGGTGTAACGATCGAATTTATTTTCCAGATTCACAGCATAGCGATAAACCGTATCCAAAGCAATCACGGTATCGTTGAATTCCTCTTTGTCCAACAAAATCTCCGCTTTGAGCAAAACTATCCTACAATGCCAATATGTATCTATTTCTTGGGGAGAATATTTTTTGATGACCTCAAGTGCAAAAGCTGAAGAATTGATGGAAAAAAGCGATTTGGCAAGATAATATACCACTTCTTCTGCCGGCATGGATTTTTTTACATAAATTTTCAACGCTTCGCGCAGAAACTCGATCGCCTGTTCATTGTTATTTTTCTCTATACAAACTAATCCCATCTTTTTTAAGTTGATAGCTTGCTTCTCTTCGTTAAGATCTTTGCTGTCGAGTTTACTGTAGATAGCATATAAGCTATCAAAATCGTTAATTTTGGTTAACCTTTCTATCACCGTATTTAGTTCTTCTAAAGAGAACTTGTCCAAATAATAATCATATTGCAATTTCTCTAGATCTGACAGATATTTTTTTACTTTGGAATAGATAGTTTGTTTCTTCTCATCGGGAAGTTCTTTATATATCTTTTCGATGAAATAGACACTTCTGATGAGATAATGCTCTCCGATAGAAAACACGACTTTTTGTTTTAACAATACATCCAACAATTTATCCAGGCTTTGTTTGAATATCTCTTTCAAAACTTGCATTTCTGCTTTTGTATCCAATAGATAGATGGTAAAGAGCAGATCATGTTGCCTTCTGGTCAGTGAATTGATCTTTTCTACATATACACTCTCCTGATCGATCTGCTGGTCCATGAAAGCACTCAACTCTGGTTTGGTTTTGTTCAATAACAACTGATCCAAAACGTATTCCAAAACCACTAAGTTGCCGTTGGTAATATTCTCGATAATCTCCGCTTCCACCTGAAAATCGGCTTTACTATCGGGATAAAGTATTTTGAGAAATGATTTGACATCCTCTACAGAAGGCGTTTTTAGCCAGATCTTATGTGAGAAGATATAGGTCTCTGCTCTGGTAAATACGATAAACCTGATCGGTATATGTGTCGAGTATTGGGTCAAATATTCCAAAAAATCCGAAGTATAATCATCTAAATAGCAATCTTCATAGATCACTAATATAGAGGGATTGAGCAACTTTTCCCGATCGAGCTTTTCTGAAAGGAAGTAGAAGAAATCGTATTTGGAGCTGATCTTATGCTGCTTTGCTTCTTCTAATATATTCTCAAACTGCTCTTCGCTGATAGAACTAATATTGGTAAGGATGTCGTATAGCTGATTGAATTTGAAGGTAGATGGTATGTATGGTACAAATTTGCACCCTTGCACCCCTTGCGAATTTATCAATTTCTGAAATATGTGCGATTTGCCTATCCCAACCTCACCAATCAGTTCGATTATCTTGCTGCTATCCAACTCCAATTGCTCTAAGATAGTCTCGATCACAGAATAGTTCTTAGTAGCGAATTTCGCTAAAATATTATCAATTCTATCAGACATATTCTCCTCTTTTTAATAAACATTAGTCGTTTAAAAATAAAATGCCAGTTTTTTGTCAACTAAGTTTTTGTCTGTTGTAAAAAGAGATTACAATGTGGTTTTGAATCGAGCCTTATTTAATCTGCATTCAATTGTTTGAAAGCTTCTAATAGAGCTGTATGATCGATTGTTTTCATGCAAGCAAAATGCTTTTTGGGACATTTCTCTCCACCATGCAATGAGCAGGGCTGACAACTGATATTTGCACTGAGGACAATAGCGTTGTCGTTATGCGGAGCAAAACCGAGCTTGGGGTGAGTAGCACCGAAGATAGCTATCTGCTTTTTTTTCAAAGCTGCTGCAAGGTGCATCGGACCGCTATCGTTCGAGACAATAACATCACACAGATTTATAAAAGCGGCTAATTGTGGCAAATCGAATTCGCCACACAGGTTATAGGAATTTATCTTCAGGTAGGAAGCCAGTTTCACTGCCAGAGGATATTCCTGTTTGGAGCCGGCAAGGATGATGCTCCAGCTTTCGTCGATACTATTCAGAAACTCAGCGTATTTTCCCAATGGATACTGTTTAGTAACATGCTTAGCCCCGGGGAATAGAATAATTTTCCTGCTGTTTTCCGGTAGAGAATACTTTTGAAACACCGACAGCACAAAATCCAAGTCTTTTTTATTTGTCTCTATATTAGGTTTAGCGATGAATTCAGTTTCCAATTTGGATTTCTGCAAAGCAGAGAAGTATAGCTCTACGGTCGATTTTATACTCTTTTTGCTAAGTTTGAGAACAATCGCTCTTCTGAGTAAATGCTTCTTTTTGTATACTAAGATTTTTCCAGCCCGCAGTTTTCTTCTTAGGAAAAAAGTCTTCAGCTTGGCATGCAGATCGATAAGATAGTCGTACTCTCTCAGCTTAGGGATTTCTTCTTCTGTATACACATTATCCACAACTTGGAATAAATTCACCAAACTTTTATAGGAAGCTTTGGTAACATAATCGATGCGTGCCTCGGGATAAGCACGGCGCAAAGCTCTTGCGATCGGCTCGGTGAGAACGATATCACCCAGCGAGCTTAATCTGAGGATGAGAATGTTCATCGTTTATTCCAAAAAGTTCTCTATGATAGCGGGAACTTGATCGAGCGCATGTCCTAGTTTTTCTGTCTCTTTGCCACCTGCCATTGCCATATCCGGTTTGCCGCCACCTTTACCATTCACATATGCGGCTACTTTGTTCACAATCTTACCAGCATGCAGACGTTGAGTGAGATCGGGTGTAACTACTGCCAGTAGCGAAACTTTGTCTTCTATGACAGCGCCCAAAACACCAACACCGCTTTTTAGTTTCGTTTTCAGTTGGTCACCAATTTGGCGGAATGCTTTTTTATCTTTCACCGAGATCGAAGCACTGACAACCCGGACGGAGTTGATATCCTTCGCCTTATCTTTGATGATATCATCCAGATATGAGGAGGCTTGGTTCATAGCCATGGCATCGAGTTTTGTTTGTGCTTCTTTGAGTTCGGTTTGGAGTTTTTTTATCCGCTCCACTGCTTCGTCCTGCTTTGCCTGCAATGTTTGTTCGATCTGGCGCATATCTTTATCCAGTTTGGAGATATACTCTTCAGCTTTTTCGCCGGTGATAGCTTCTATACGGCGAATTCCGGCAGCAATGGAAGATTCGGAGAGAATCTTGAAATATCCGATAGCTCCGGTATTTTTGACATGTGTACCGCCACATAGCTCTTTGGAAAAACCTTCGATCTCCACTACTCGCACTATATCAGCATATTTCTCTCCGAAGAGAGCTACAGCACCATCCTCTTTTGCTTTATCTATCGGTTTGTAGCTAAATGATACTGGTCGTGCTTTTCTGATCTCTACATTTACCAAATGCTCGATCATCTCCAATTCGCGTTTGTTAACCTGTTTATAATGAGTAAAATCGAATCGCAGATAATCGGGATGCACCAGTGAACCTTTCTGCTGCACATGATCACCCAAGATCTGTTTTAACGCACGATGTAAAAGATGGGTAGCAGTATGGTTACGCTCCACTTTGCGACGGTAGACTTCTGCGATAATAGCAGTAAATTCACCATCATTGACCTGTCCTTCGGCTACCTTACCTATATGGATGATATCCTCATTGTGTTTGCGTACATCGCTTACATTGATAGTGCACTTGTCATTATACACTTTCCCCACATCACCTATCTGACCGCCTGATTCGGCATAAAACGGTGTCTTATCCAGAACGAAGCGGATATTATTATCGTCATCTATATTGTATTTGATGATCTTGCATTTTGCCTTGTCTTGTTGATAGCCGACAAATTCGCTCTCTTGTTCACTATTTAGCATGATCCAATCGATATGCTGCAAATCCATAGTAAATTGAGCCGCTTCTCTTGCTCGCTTCTTCTGCTTTGCCATCTCTTTCTCAAAGCCTTTTCCATCTACCTGCAATCCGCGCTCCTCTGCCATTACCATGGTCAGGTCGAGTGGGAAACCGTAGGTATCATATAGCATGAATGCATCTTCGCCGGGGATAGTGGTTTTACAGTCGGCAGCTATCTGGTTGAATTTTTCCAATCCCTTATCGAGTGTAATATTGAACCGCTCTTCCTCAGCCTTGATTATCAAAATGATATGAGCTTGTTTTTCTATCAGCTCAGTGTAATGATTTCCCATAATCTCTGCCACTTTGTCCACCAGTTTGTATAGAAACGGTACTCTAAGCCCGAGCAATCTACCGTGTCTGGCAGCACGACGCAAGATACGACGCAAGACATAGCCTCTGCCTTCGTTGGAGGGCATCCCACCATCTGCGATAGCGAAACTGAGTGCTCTGATATGGTCGGAGATGACCCGATGAGATATCCCATCTGTAGAACTGCTATAGTGTACACCGGAGATTGCTGCTATCTGCTCGATGATCGGCATAAAGATATCGGTCTCATAGTTTGAAGATTTGCCTTGCAATACTTGTGTTAGTCTTTCGAATCCGGCACCGGTATCTACATATTTATTCTTAAGAGGCTTCAAATCTCCATTTACTTCTCGATTGTATTGGATAAATACTAAATTCCAGAGTTCAATATAACGCCCGCAATCACCATTTACTCTGCATTTATGCTCTTTTTCTTGCAGGTTGCAAAACTTTGCTCCTCTATCATAATGTATCTCCGAGCAAGGACCGCACGGACCAGTCTCGCCCATCTCCCAAAAGTTATCCTTATCACCATGATATTCTATATGCTCTTTCTTGATAGAAGTATATTGCTGCCAGAGTTCATAGGATTCTTTGTCGGTATGATGAACAGTAGCGTATAATCTTTCAGGCGCTAGTTTCCACACTTCGGTTAGCAGTTCCCAAGCCCAGATGATCGCCTCTTTTTTGTAATAATCACCAAAACTCCAATTGCCCAACATCTCAAAGAAAGTATGATGAAATCCATCTCGCCCAACTTCTTCCAAATCGTTATGTTTACCACCCGCTCGAATACACTTTTGGCTATCTACCACTCTGAGATGCTTTGTTTCCACTTGTCCCAAAAATATTGGCTTGAACTGGTTCATGCCGGCATTGGTAAATAGCAGGGTGGGATCATCATAAGGGATCACCGGTGCTGATTTTACCGCCACATGTCCCTCCCCGACGAAAAAATCTATGAACTGCTTTCTGATCTCTTCACTTCTCATTATTCTCCTCATAAACTCTATTACCCTGTTTCACACAGTTTTGATGCAGATAAATAATCAGCTTCATTCTTGTAAAGTAAAAATGATGTGTGAGAATTATTGAAAGAGAAGCAGGGGGAATTTTTAGCAAAGAGCATGGAGCGTAGGACAAGATATCATCTTGTCTTCGAAAAAACAGAAAGAAATGAATTGAGGAATTTATTCAGTGGTACTCATGGAATTTTATTGGAAGAGAAGCAATCCTCCTTCGCCGAGGCTACGGAGGAAAAGGATGCAGTTTAGAGATCTGATGTTTGTCACACTGAGTAGCTTCGGCGCAAGCCGGAGCGTATCGAAGTGTGAACTTAGTAAATGCAGGTTTTCGTTTTGGTCATTGTAACTTGTAATTTGAGAATTGTTTGGAATTTGGTGCTTGGTGCTTGGAATTTGCCTGTCACACTTTCCGTGTGGAACCTGCAGTAGCAAGGCTGAAAATTCTAAATTGCTCCTACAATCGGTTTTTTTTCTTGACACATATCAGTTAGATATAGAGACTTTGGCTTTGATAATATAGATGAGAAAAAGTTCAATATCGAAATTAGGTAAATGAGAGAGAGAAGTAAAAGAGCAAAAGACAAAGGAGTTTGTGATGCTCGACAACTGTTTGAAGCAAATTTTCGGATCGTTCCAAACATACTTTGACCTCACTCTATCTCATTATATTATAAGCACTTTACCCCCCCCCTCTGTCTTTAGAAATATGTCCTTTAAATAGAAAGGCTGTCAGATATGAAACAATTATCATCAAAGCAAGTTTCCTCCGAAGACTCTATTTCTGCTGTCGTAACAAATTCATCCGGCTCTTTCTCCCTACGTAATGCTCCGGCGCGGGGAGAGGTGGTACTATCTTTTCCAAATCCAAAAAATTGGGAAAACATAGGGAGCACAAATAAAAATAAATGGAGGAATAAAAAATGAATAAGATAGGAATAATCCTGGCATTGATGCTAATATTCAGCATCGCATTATGGTCAGATGAAATCACTCTTCATTTCAGGGGTGAAGTACATGAAGATGCTCATCCGGGTGATTATGTATTTGAATGGAACAGAAATGGCGGAGCATGGATTGATCTTTTCACATTAAATCCTGGTGATTCACATGATGAATATGCAATTATATCTGAATTACCTGAAGGTACTACCATTCGATTAAAAAGTAGCCATGCGAGCTTTTTGATAAATGATAAGTTTGATAATTATACAGCAGGCGTAGTACATCCTTCTACTATCGAATTCTATATATATTGGCCATCAACACAATATGACCCAACTATCCCCGAGCCAGAGTGATAAAATAAACAGAAGGGGGCAGTTATCATACTGCTCCCTAATATAATACAGAAAGGAGCTTGTAATGAAAATAGTAATATTAACGATAATAATTGTTGTAGCATTACCCCTATTGGCAACGGAAGTATCGTTGGAACTTATAGATTATTTTGGTTTTTCCCAGTATTTTACTTCCGGACAAGAGCATATTGTCGTGGATTTCCCATTCATGTATGCACTAACAATAAATTCAGTACAAATTTTCGAAATTAATGAAAACGGCTCATTAGACCGTCTAAAAGTCATGCCATTTAAACGACCAACAACCATTCTTAAAAATCAAGACTATTTATATGTTGTTACAGGTGGTACTCCTTATGCTCAATTCGATTTTGTTGAACCGGCAACAATTTTTCAAATAGATGTGTCAAATCCAGCAAATCCTATCATAGTGAATTCTATTGCACCAGACTTTCCTTATAATTACAGTACTGTATATGGTAATATAATCGGTGGATACATACAAGTATATGACAGATTAGAAAATAGCAAGATTTACAGCTTACCTGAGCTAGAATTTGTTACTACTCTGCCACAATCTCCTTCTACCCAGTACTACATAGTTCTACAAGAATTAACCGATGATATTGCTATACATATTAGCATGCCACACAACACATTATGTTTTTATGACTATTCCGATATAAACAATATCCAATATCTCGATGAAATTGATATGTCCGCTATTCATAATCTGTCCTCTTCAATTACCTATTTTACCAAATATTCAGAAGATATTGTTTTGGTAAATAATCAATATGCCATATCATTTTGGGACATCACTAACCCAGCAGCTTGGCAATATCTTACGCACTATGAATTTGAAGACATTCTTGTAGCTTACAGCGATAAAGCATACAGCATGATAGATGATAATCTTTTGGTATTAATGAAATACAATGGTCTTGAACTGTTGGATATTAGCGATATTTATAATCCGCAGGTGCTTGATACTTTCATTATACCGGCAATGTTTATACGGCAAAACAGTGTTTATAATGATTATATTTATACTACCCTTACGGATTTTAACCATATATTTAAGCTTGATAGAGATCAGATGCAGATAGAATTTCAAGACATACATATTGATTATCCGATGAATCGTGCAGGAAGTAAAGTATATGACAATTATCTGATTCTACTTTCCGATTGGTTTTTGACACCTTTTGAAAGTTGTGGAGTTTATTTTTATGATATCAGTAATCCTGAAGAGCCACAAATTATATTTAACGAACTATATGAAAAAGAATATGAGTCTATGAATTTGAAAGATGATCTGTTGATCGTAGCAGAGCAGAATGAATCTACAGTAGAGATATACGATATCTCCATTTTACCGGAAGTAGAACTGCTCTCGCAAATTTCTACCGAACCATTGGTAAATGGTAAAATCCTCGTCGATGATTATGAAGATGATGCGTTCTACTTGTACAAACATTATCCAAATTCGATTTTGAGAAAATATGATATCAGTGATCCACAAAATCCCGAATTGCTCTTCGAATTCGAACATCCGGTCGGATATACAATGTTAATACATAATGGGTATGGGTATTTATATGAAAGTAATGAAGCCCAAAATACACAGACCCTTTATGTGATTGAAGGCTTACACGATAATGTTCCCCAAATTGTTGAAATTTACCCGCATTTTGTTAATCATGCTTATGCCTCTCCAATTATGGTTGATGAATATCTTTTACATCAATACAATGAAACCATTTTGGATCATTTTTATTCTCTGGCAATTCCTACCGAACCAACAGTACAGTTTTCTATTATGACAGGCTTAGCTTTCCAACTTCAAAATGCGAGCATTTATGATAATTTATTGTTCATAACTGAGTCAAAGATATCACCTGTCCAATTAGTTTATGATATAGGAGATGATCCGTCTGGCGTTTACAATCTTGATGAGTACATTTTCGGACATCAATTATTGAATAGATCCAGCTATATACATTTCTACGAAAATAATTCTAGAACTTTTTTGTTTAACATTCGTAGATACTCTAATGCTCTATACGAATTAGAGATCACCCCCATCTCCGCCGACGAGCCAGCTATCTTACCACCGGAGGTATCTTTCGCCAACTTCCCCAATCCGTTCAACACGGAAACTACTTTCGCCATTAATCTGCCCCAGATAGATGATGATGCCGTAATCGAACTCTATAACATCAAAGGACAATTGATCCGCAAGCTGGAAGTTTCACTATCGGAAGAATCTGTAACTCACATCACCTGGGATGGCAGAGATAATCGTGGCAGAGTGATAGCTTCGGGGATATATTTGGCGAAGCTGAGAAATGGCAGTGAAACATTGACTCATCGGGTGGTGATGTTGAAATAAGATGATAGAAGGAGGAGATTGGAGGGTGGAAGAAAAAGCAGGGAGAATTTTTGGTGAAAGGTGAGAGAGTGAGAAGTGAAAAGTAGTGCAAGAGAAGTAATATGCAGTTTAAAGTTTAGGGGTTGATGGCAATATGAAAGTGCACCGGTTAGGGAGTGTCTTTCATGAATAAAATATTGACAATAAGACAATGTAAAAACAATGGAATTATGGAGGTGATTATGATAAGAAACTCATTAATTACAACCTTGTGTATTATGATGTTATTCCTCGTCTGCAGTTGTGATATAACGACCGCACCGGATTACAGTGAGCCGGTTTCCATAGCGCCATCATTAGGAGATGGCTCATCACAAAATCCATTTCAGGTCAGCTCTCTTGGCAATCTATATTGGATTAGCCAAAATGAAGATATGTGGGATAAACATTATATCCAAATTGCCGATATAGACGCTTCTTATACGGCCGATTGGTTCGACGGAGAAGGTTGGAAGCCGATAGGTAGCACTGCCAATCCCTTTGCCGGTGTTTATAATGGTAACGGAAAAAAAATTAGCGGTCTCCATCTTAATAGATCCAACTACAATTTGGCACTATTTGGAGTTACCAATAGCACTGTGATAAAAAATTTAGCGCTAATCAATGTCAATATTGCAATTTGGGGACGTGTGTCTAATACCGGCAGTTTAGTTGGGCAAGCAATTGCAACAGATGTCAGTAATTGCAATAGTTCCGGAACAGTTAGCGGATCAATATTGGTGGGAGGATTGATCGGTTCTTTAAGATCAAATTCCACTATAACCGGAAGCTATAGCACTACGAATACGGATGGTGAATCGTGTATTGGTGGGTTGGTAGGCTTTCTCGAAGAATCGCTTATCAAGCAGTGCTATTCCACAGCTTCAGCAACAGCTATTTCCGGTGAAGTAGGTGGTTTAGTAGGCCGTAGTGCAAACAATTCTCTGATTAAAAATTGCTATAGTCGCGCAGAAGCTATAGTATTAAATCCAACTAACGCTGGAAACGGCGGATTGGTCGGCAGGAACGATTCGGCAATCGAAAACAGCTATAGCACCGGCAATGTGATCTATGAAAACGTGGATGACCCTGAAAACAAAGGATTTGTCGGCTATGATGAGGAGGGGATTTATAATGCCAATTTCTTCGATAGTGAAGCCTCAAATCAGAATGGTTCGATCGGTGCAACTGCCAAATCTACCGCTGAGATGAAAAATCAATCCACCTTTACCGATGCAGGTTGGGATTTCGACCAGATCTGGGATATCGAAGCAAACATCAATGATGGATATCCGTATCTGAGAATGGATTTGTAGATTGTTTTACATTTGATGCAAACTAAATTGCTAAGAGGTATTGTTATGAAAAAGTATAAAATCATTAGTGCTATTTGTTTTGTTATATGGATTATTTCGACAATTTTACAAATCTATAACCCTCATCCTTATAGAGGACTTATCGGTAATTTAATTTTAGTAATAGGGATTGTTTCTTCCTTGATTTATGCAAAAAAAAATAAGATAAAATCTCCCTTATATGATCCAAACAAGCGAAAACATATTCGAAATTGGGTAATGTTTATAATAATTATTGTTATAATAGTAATTATAGTTGTATTGATTTTTTTGAATTTTTTATAATTATGTGATATTATTGATTTAGTTAATATAAAAATTGTATGTTTCCAAACTTTTTTTACACATCTCCTTTTTGTGTCAGTTAGTGTAACCTAAATAGGTGTACACAAAAATGTGGGAATTCCATATCTTATCCTCAATTCAATCTGTTTTCATCAATTTAGCTTGACTTGATGACAATATTTCCTGTTCTGTATTCAATAATAATTTGATATTGGAAAGGAGTGTGTAGATGGACAATGTCTTGTTGGCATTTCTCCTAACTCTGTTGGCGGGATTATCTACAGGGATTGGCAGTTTTATCGCTTTTTTTGCCAAAAAGACGAATACAGACTTCCTCTCTTTCTCACTCGGTTTTTCTGCCGGTGTGATGGTCTATGTCTCACTTGTAGAGATATTCTTTGAAGCAGAAAAGGCACTTACAGCTTCTTTGGGAGAGCTAGGAAGCTGGGTCACTGTTTTTGCATTTTTCGGTGGCATCTTATTGATAGCTGTGATAGACAAGCTCATCCCCAGTTTTGAGAATCCGCATGAATTTCACAAAGTTGAGGAGATCAAGGAAGAAGATTCTAAACCAGAAATCTCCGATCATAATCTGCATCGAGTGGGCATTTTTACTGCTTTGGCGATAACTATCCATAATTTTCCGGAAGGCATAGCTACTTTTATGGCGGCAGTGCAAGACCCCGCTTTGGGTATAGCAATTGCAGTAGCTGTAGCAATCCACAATATCCCCGAAGGCATAGCGGTTTCCGTGCCGATCTATTATGCTACCGGCAGCAGGAAAAAAGCATTCTATTATTCGTTTCTCTCCGGATTGGCAGAACCTCTCGGTGCTATCGTTGCTTATCTCATCCTCAGATCTTTTATGAACGATGTGATGATGGGTATAGTCTTTGCTGCAGTCGCCGGGATCATGATCTATATCTCATTTGATGAATTACTCCCTTCGGCTCAGAAATTCGGCAAACATCATCTCTCTATCTATGGTTTGATCCTCGGAATGTTCGTTATGGCTATTAGTCTGCTGATTCTATAATTATGATGCTCACACTTTTTTTTGCTGTCTATGCGATTTTCGTCTTGCTCTTTGTGATCGGTATCCTGCGGCTCAAGACTGATAGGAGCTCACAAAAGCCTTTTATAAGCGTACTCATAGCCGCCCGAAATGAGGAGGAAATGCTCTCTGGTATCCTGTCTGATCTTAGTAAGCAAAACTATCCAAATTTCGAAGTAATAGTAGTAAACGACCGCTCCGAAGATAACACAGAAGCTATCATAGACCGCTTCTATCATTCAGATAGCAGATTTCGTAAGCTAAATATCACTTCCAAAGTCGAGGGGGTTTGTCCCAAAAAAAATGCTATCTCCAAAGGAGTGGAAGCTTCGAACGGTGAGATCATTCTCTCCACCGATGCCGATTGCCGTGTCTCTCCGGATTGGATCAAGACTATAGTTAGCTGTTACGAGGATAATACCGGCATGGTGATGGGGAATATATTCTATAATACCCACCGAAAAACTATTTTACAGCTCTTTCAATCTTTCGATTTTCACACTTTGATGATCTGTGCTGCCGGTTCTTGTGGATTAGGATATCCTCTGGCTACTTCCGGATGCAATCTTTCCTACCGGAAGAGAACATTTACAGAGATCGGCGGATTTTCCGAAGCTTTCGATCCAACCTCCGCTGATGATTTTGCTCTACTGCAACTAATCAAACATAAAACATCAAAGAGCATCAAATTCTGCCCGGAACCTGCTGCTGAGGTCAATACCTATGTCGAAACCAAGCTGAAAGATTTCTTGAGACAGCGGATTCGCTGGTCGCAAGGTGGATCCATCGTCTTTCGCTATGAAAAACTGCTCGGCTTATTCTTAGTTGTTATCTTCGCTATCAATGCATTTATGCTTGCCGGTTTGATTTACTCCATCACAGAACCTTCCTTCTTCCCTATTTATTTGCAATTCCTTCTGCTCAAACTTGTTTTAGACGGAATTCTTGGTTTGATCGGCTCTCAGCGTCTCGGACATAGAGCGTCTATGCTATGGTTTCCACTCTGGTTTATTCTCAGTCCACTCTATTATTTTGTAGTCGGTGTTGGAACCCTTTTTGCCAAACCTCGTTGGAAAGGATAAAAATGACTTTTCTCATCGTTATCTCTGCCATTTATTTTATATTTTGTCTGCTAGTTACCTTAGCCAATCTGAGCTGGCGGAGGGAGAAAAGCGACAATCAGCCATCTATCTCTGTGATAGTAGCGATGCGAAATGAATCTGAGAATATAGAGCGTTGTCTGAGGCATATCTGCACCCAAGATTACCCTAATTATGAAGTTATCTTGATAGATGATCACTCAGAAGATGATTCCTATCAACTGGCTCAAAAGATGCAAAACAAATATCCACAGCTCCAAATTTTCAGAAGCAAGCGATATGACAATATCATCGGCAAAAAAGCTGCTTTGACGACCGGCATAGAGAATGCTACTGGAGAGTGGCTGGTCTTTACCGACGCCGACTGCTTCCCGCCTCCTACTTGGCTACAAACTATAGCTTCATACACCGATAAGGCGAATTTTTTGCTCGGCATATCACCGCATATTGTCGGCAGAAATTTCTTTCTGAGGTTGCGCGAGATAGAGAGAACTGCCATCGATGCTATCACTGCCGGGTTTATGAGGATTAATATCGGACTTACTGGAGTGGCAAGAAATATGGCATACACAAAAGAGCTTTTTCTGAAAATTGACGGATATGATGGAATCGGACATTATCTCTCCGGAGATGATGCTCTGATGATAAACAAGGCTACCAGATCGGGTAAAGCTCGCTTTCGTTTTGTGTTCGACAAAACTGCTCAAGTTCCTACACTAGCACCGGATGATTTATCGACTATGTGGCATCAGGAACGCAGGAGAGTTTCATTATTCGATGCTTATCCTTGGTGGCTTTTTCTCATTGTTTCACCTATAGTGGTGTTTTACTTTGTAATTGCAGTAGTTGTCGTCCTCGCTATTATTGGAACCATTAGTTGGAAATTATTTTTTGGTCTGTTGATAATAAAACTGGTTTCAGACTGCCTGCTTTTGATCAGCTTTTGGCACAAAAGCAAACAGATGCATCTACTACCCTATCTGCTAGCAGCTGAAATTGTTCACCTCCCCTATATGATAATCTTTAGCATTTTAGGATTGTTCCCAAAAGTAAACTGGAAAGGTAGAGCGGATAAACTCAAGAACTGACTTTTATAGCCAGCACCATCAGCTCCATATCGTTCGGATCAATCCGGTCGATATCCCAACTGCCGGCAGTGCCATTACCAATCTTTTCAATTTGGAATCCTGAGTTATGAAACATCAACATAAGTTCGCTCGGCACAAACCCTTTCTCCCTCAGATGAACATCAGACTCAGCATCGGGAATTAGTTCTGTTAGCGGGTACTTTTCTACTAAATATAGCGGATCGAAACGACCACTATCTATCTCTTTCAGATTGAAAATGCGTATCATTCTCAATCCGTTCGAACAGGTGAGGATGAATTTTGCACCTATTTTGATCGATCTACCAATATTTCCCAATATGCTCAGACTATGCTCAAATGGATCTTCTTCTTGAGATAACAGTCCGAATGCACCTTCACACAAGCATATACAGGCGTCATATTCCTTTTCGGCAATATATTCGGTCGCATCCGCTTGAACAAACATGGCATCCAAATTCTCCTCTTTAGCCTTTTTTCTGCCGATCTCAAGCATATTATTCGATATATCGATACCTGAAACTTTATAGCCTCTTCTGGCGAGTTCCAAAGCATGCCTGCCACTACCACAACCGATATCGAGAATAGTATCTCCCGCGGGAAGGTTTAACTCCTTTGCTACAAAATCAACTTCGGAGATAGTATTTTGCACAAAAGACTCTTTATGATAATCAGCAGCATGTTTATCGAAAAATTTCTCCCAGTTATTAGCGCTCATCTTCCTTTTCCTTCTTTTTGCTTTTTGCATAAAAATTTGGCATTATCTTGCAACCGGTAACACTGGCGATAACATACTCTTTGCCTGTACGTGTATATAAACCGGCAAACTTCCCATCATAAACAAATAAGCCTGTAATGTAGTTGTATTTTTCCCAATAGGGCAGTTCTTTTTTGAAATGTACGCATCCCACTTGCGGTGGTTCGATGAATTTCTGCACCAGATACGTCTCTTTCTTCTCAATACATTCTATCAAAAGGCTCCATTCTTCATCCTCATAATCTCGTCCGATATGAACACCTTTGGAACCATATCTATCTGTAGGTTTGAGTATATAGTCGTCTTTGTTGGCTTTTGCAAGTTCCTCCGCTTCCGGCTCAGAAAGTTTTTTGGTGTATGGGATATGTTTGCGGACAAATTCTCGCTCATCTTCTTTGAGAAACGCAGTCTTCTCCTCATCTCTCAGGATAGAAAAGATCTGTTTGTCATGAATGATATGAGATCGAAACGGACCGACCAGGCAGACATCTCCGGCTTGATATGCATCCAAAAGTGGTTTCACCTCATCTTGGTGTTCACAGATCTCGAAGGTAAGGGCACGTCGGTAAACCAAATCTATCGGTAGATCTTCAAAATATAATCTCCTATCATCATACCTGAGTTCTCTCGGATCAACGATCACTACATTACAACTTCTTTTTTTCAACAAACTGCTGAACACCTTGAATTCCTCTATCGTACTCACTCCCTGCCAATCCATAATGGCGATATTTGGTTTGGATTGAGAAATGCCAGAAAACTCCTCATAAAAGGAGATTAGCTTATCTATCCAACTGTCGAAAAGCTCGAAATAGCTCAGATTATACTTTTGGGAGAGTGCGGTGATGATGTTGGAAGAAAACACCGCTTCTTCTATAGGATTGGACTCATTCATCCCGGAAGTGCCATCACTATTGAATTCACAAAATATATAATCCTCATCGAAATTATAGAAGAGGTCATAGCGAGCGATTGGAAACGGCATCGAATAGCCGGGATCGATCATTATCAAATCATGCATCAGCTCGGAAAAACCGAAATATTTCCTGAAATTCTCATCCTTCAAATACTGCTCTACGACTTTCTTCAAAATATTAGTAAGCGTTGTGGTGATATACTCGAATCTTTTGATATCTTTATCGGCATAGAACATCGGTTGATATTGAAACGGTAGAGTCTTACCATTGAATTTTGCGCTAGATACTTCTACTTTGGCACATACTTTCAAGAAATCCTCATAATATGATTTCGGCTTTCTTTGGATCTCTTTCTTAAAACTACGATAGGCTTTATTTTTCATACTCTATCACCTGATTTATTATCAAATCTCCGCTAGCTTCTTTTCTGGTTTTTCCATGTTTCAACTTTGTCTTTATGAGCATAGCCGGGTTTTCTCTTTTTTGAGATAATTTTTCGATCGGCTTCAGATAATGCTTCTCTTCATCGGAGAGTCCTTTGCGAGCAAGCTCAACAAAGTCTATGATGATTTCAGCGATATTCTGATCGCAAAAATAAGTGTCAAATCCACAAGTGAGGACTTCCTCCCGGATAGAAAATACCGATTTGTTGGCATTACACTCGCACACTTTGTTATAAACTATGTCCAGATTATCGCTATCATACAGCAATCCTTTGATAAATGCAACCAAAGCGAAATTCATCGGATACGGCAGAGCATCTGCCATCCTAATCTCGATAAATTGCTTCACGCGCACATCCGGAAAATACATAGTCAGAGCATATTCCAACTCAGCATCAGTATAACTTTCCGGTTCAAATATGTCTTTAAAAGGTGTATCGTCGGTATATGTCATCTCGCCATCTTTCTTAACTAACATAGGTGGATGATCTAGAATATAACGGGCATAAGTTTCATATCCGAAGTTGTTATTGAAAGCATTTGGTAAAATACCACATCTGTCTCTATCGCAATTTAGCCAAATCAAAGTTCTAAGTAAATTCTGATAAAATATCTCTCCTTCAAAAAAAGGACTGTTATCAGTCAATAACGCTATTAGAGGCGCTAGATACGATACTATTTGATACTTTTTGACAAAATCTGCTTCGCTGGTATAATCTATTGTGATCTGGATAGAAGCTGTCCCCTTCATCATATTCAGGGCATACTTTCCTCTTTTACTCAGGTATGAGGACATAAAATCATACCGTTTTTTGGGGATGAAAGGAATATCGGCAATTTTGGAAACCGGCTGATATCCCAAAGCCATAAGCAGTTGTTTATGCTCTGATAGGTAAGGAATCACTTCTCGTGCAAAGCTTAGATAGTTTGCTTCGATATCTTTTATTTTGGAGCTATGAGGGGTACTGAGTTCCAGTTGCGCACCCGGTTCCAGAGTAATAGTAGTTCTGCCTTTTTTTAGACCGATGATATTCTCACCCTCGCAGATAGCTTCCCAACCAAATCGAGTTAGATAAGCCAGCAGATCTCTGATGCCGTGTGGCTGTTCGTATGTAACCGCTCTCAAGCTTTGTTCGTTCACTACAAAATGCTCGAACTCCCCTCCGATCTTAAGATTGTCCTTGCTTTTCTGCTGAGCTTGAAAGTATGATACTATCCGCTCCACTTGTTTATCGTATTTCCGATGCACCCCTTTGATTAAGATCTTTACCTCCAATTTTCCTTATATTGTCGAATGTACTTACTTGACTCTAATGTCAAATCAAAATCTGTTTCCGCTCATTATAAGTTCGAAATTCACAAGACCTTTTCCCAAGTTTCTATCTCCCCCTCGACTATTTTGAAGAGTGGATGAGCAACTATGCTATCCAACTTCGAAAACTGCAGATATTTATCCGGAGATCGCTGCTTTAGTTTCTTGAGAAGATGCTGATACTCATATTCGATTTGAGCATCTGTGACGGTTAGTTTAGGTAATGAAACAACCTTATCCAATTTATTGGCATCGAATTTGTACCCCCTGTTTATAGCTTCCTCCAGTACTTCTTGTAAATAGGCGTTTATGTATGCTATCGGATCATCTGTTTGGCGGAATCTGAGTAATTGTGGGTGGTTGACATATCCTTTGGTTTTGCACTCCAATACTTTTTTTGCTAACAAACTTTCACGCCAGAGAGCGATCAAACCTATTTTATCAAGATATTTGGGATGCAGAGACCAAAGGCGCATAAAATCTTCTCTTACAATCGACTACGTATACTGCAGCCTATAGAGATCATAATAAAGACCTTTGTTGTCCAGAAGCTGCTGATGAGAACCTTCCTCTATGATCTTACCTTTATGCAATACGATAATCCGATCCACATGCTGGATAGTAGAAAGTCGATGGGCGATGATTATGGAAGTTCTGCCCTCCATCAATTTTTTAAGTGCGTCTTGGATGAGGATTTCGGTTTCGGTATCTATATTGGAAGTGGCTTCATCGAGGATGAAGATAGCAGGATCATAGGCAAGAACCCGGGCAAATGCGATAAGCTGCCGCTGACCTACCGAGAAAGTAGCTCCCCTTTCCATCACCGGCTCTTCATATTGTCCGGGAAGATCTTCGATAAAATGATGCACATTGACATAATTCGCCACCTGTTTCAGCCGGGCATCTGTAATATCACCTTTATTCAATACTATATTGTCACGAATAGTACCTGAGAAGAGAAATACATCCTGCTGAACAATACCGATATTCCTCCTCAGATCTTCCAGAGAATATTCATGAATATCCTTGCCATCGAGAAGGATCTGACCTTTCTGGAAAGGATACATCCCGGCGATAAGATTGATTATCGAAGTTTTACCCGAACCTGTATGACCGACCAATGCCACCTTTTCACCCGGTTTCACTTTGAAAGATATATTCTTGAGCACATAGTTTTCTTCGCTATCGTGTTCATTGTAGCGTAACCATACATTCTTGAATTCTATCTCTCCTTTCAGCTGAATATCTTGGGTATTCTCCACTCGATAATCCTCGTTTGTTTTATCCATCAGATCAAATACCCTCTCCGTACCGGACATAGCAGCTTGGAAAATGTTAAACCGTTCACTTAACTGATTTATCGGTTCGAAAAATCTATCTACATAGTTCATGAAAGCGATAAACAGACCGAGTGAAATATTGTTTTGCAAGATCTGTCCACCACCATACCAAAGTAGGATTGCCACAGCCACACGCCGGCTGGAGTTTATGATCGGTCGGAAGACGGCAAAAAGTTTTAGCTGTTCCATAGAAGCTTTGTAGAAGGCATAATTGATCTCGGCAAATTCTTTTATTTTACGTGCATTCTGATTGAATAGTTGAATAATCTTCACACCGGAGATATCTTCTGATAAGGTAGCATTAATCCGTGCCAATCTTTTGCGCACTTTTCGGTATATTTTTCTCGTCTGCTTATTGAAATAAACTACTAACACGGTTAAAAACGGCAAAATGGAGAAACAGACCAAAGCCAGTTTCCAATCGAGCACCAGCATCATAATCATAATTCCAATCAGGATAGCAAATTCCTGCATTAGTTGAATCAGCCCATTGCTAAGCATTTCATCCAGTGTACGGATATCGTTTGTTACCCTGGTCACTAACCTACCGATCGGATTTTTATCGAAGAAAGAAAGTGGCATCCTAAGAATGTGGGAATATACATCGCGGCGGAGATCGTACATAGCGTGCTGTGATGCATGATTTATCAGCGCTACCTGATAGTAGGTGAATAGCATCTGCAATATGATAACCAGAAGGAAAACCGCTCCATAAATGCGCAGTTCGGAAAGATCTTGGGATCGAAGCTGACGCAATTCATCACGGGTTATCTCTCCTTCCTCGTAGAGTTCCTCCAGTTTGGCACGCGGGATAGCGATCTCCTCCTCCGATAAGATAAAAATATACTCCGGAGGTAATAGAGCAAGATTACTTTCCGTTTTATCTACAAACATCACATTTTCATATAAACGCTTTTGCTCGTCATATTGTTCATATTCCATCGGATCAATGAAATCCACATGCCTATGCGAGATTACCAAGCAGTATCTTCCCTCCCAGGTATATTCATCGTATTTTATGCGCTCATATCTCTGTTTGAAATCTTCCCGCTCTTCATCTGTCTCAAAAATTATCAACTCCCTATTGGAAAGGATTACATCGTCCACCGCCCACATCGTTATAATCGGAGTGATAAGCTGAGCACCAGCGATAAATAGCAGTAAGAAGAACGAGAGATACACCGGCCATTTATATGGTTTGAGGTAACGGATCAACCGCTTGAACAGCTGAGAGTCATAAATCTTGTTTTGAAGTTCGTCTTCGGATATAATACGCTGTGTTTTAGCCATTTCTACCCTTCAGTTTCTCTTCTATCTTCTGTTTCTCATACAGATCTCGATACAAACCGCCCAACCTTAGCAGCTGTAGATGTGTTCCGGATTCGGCTATATATCCATCTTCGAGCACAATGATCTGGTTGGCATGGCGCAAAGAAGATATCCGATGTGCGATAATGATGGTAGTACTATCTTTGCGCATATCTATTAGTTCTTTTAGAATACCTTTTTCGGTCTTGGTATCCACGGCTGAGAGTGCATCATCGAGAATCAATACGGATGGATCGGTCAATAATGCTCGCGCTATCGCTAATCTCTGTTTCTGTCCACCTGATAAGGTAACACCTCTTTCTCCGACTATTGTTTCGAATCCATATTCAAACTCGCTTATGTCTTCGTATATATGAACTTTTCTGGCTACTTCCTCTATTTCTTCCTGAGTAGCATCCGGTTTGCCCAACCTGATGTTCTCGCTGATCGTATTGGAAAATAAGAATATATCCTGCGGAACTAATATCATATTGTTTCGCAATGTATTCAAAGGTATGGAAAAAATCTCATTACCATCTATATAGATACTATCTCTTGGCGGATTGTAGATGCGGAGTAACAGATCCACCAAAGTGGATTTACCCGTACCTGTCCTGCCTACTACTGCCAAAGTTTGCCCCGCTTTTATTTGAAAAGATATTCCTTTGAAAATCCACGGTCCCGGCTCTGTATATTTGAACTTCAGATTCTTAACTTCTATGTTGCCCTTTATCTCTTTTATACTCTTATCAGACGATTCATCTACAATTTCCGGTTTTTCTTCAAAGATAGAGTTTATTCTTTTCAGGGAAGCTGTTCCCCTCTGATACATATTCACGATCCAACCGATTGCTATCATTGGCCAGATCAGCATGCCAAGATATTGGAAGAAAGCAATGAACTCACCCATCGAGATATCGCCCAGAATAGCCAAACTACCGCCAAATACCAGCACGATAAGCATGCTCATGCTTACAAAGAGAAACATCAACGGTCGGAAAAGCCCCTGAGAAAGCTTGATCATGCCGATATTCTCTTCGGCATATCCCAAAGCTGTTTCGGACATTTTTTCCGTTTCGGGTTTCTCCTGCGCAAAAGCTTTTACTACTCTTATACCAGAGAGACCCTCCTGTACCTTACCGGAGAGTGTGGCAAAAAGCTTCTGCACCTGCGAAAAGCGGGCATGGATCTTTCTGCCGAAGAAAATAATCATCAGACTAAGAAAAGGTAGCGGAATGATAGCCATCAGTGTGAGCTGCACATTATAGCTCGCCATAAAAGAGGCTGTTGCCAAAGTTAAGAAAGTGATATCTACTACCATTACCATCCCAAAACCGACCATCATCCGCACTGCATTGAGATCGTTGGTAGCATAAGCCATCAGATCACCGATCTTCTGACGATTGAAAAAATTCTGCGACAGACCGAGAAGATGTTTGTAATACTGTTTGCGAAGATCTCTATCTATCGACCAAGCGACTCCGATAAAGATCACCCGCCAAAAATATCTTATCACTACCATCAAAGCTGAAAGACCGAGAATGATCAGCCCTACATAAAAAAGACCTACCTGATCGATAGTCCCCATCTCGATACGGTCGATCGCCACCTGCATCAATCGCGGGATGATAAGCTGGGCGATATCTACCGTGATCAGCAGCAATATGCCAATGATGTATTTGCCTATATTTTTCTTTAGAAAGGGAATTATCGTTTCGAAAGTTTTCATTTATTTTCTTACATCTTTCTGTATAGAATTGCGATACTCTTCGCCATTTTCCTCACTCTGCCAATATAGGCAGCTCTTTGTGTAACGCTAATCACGCCCCGGGCATCCAACAAATTAAAAAGGTGTGAACATTTGAGAAGATAGTCGTAGGCTGGATAGATCAACTCTTTTTGCAGAAGTCTATTTACTTGCGCTTCATATTTATCATAAGTCTCATTAAGCAGATTCACATCCGCATCCGTGAAGTTAAAATGCGAAAAATCCACTTCCTTTTGATAATATATCTCACCATAAGTAACCTGATCGTTCCAGCGAATATTTTTGAAGTCATCCACATTTTGGATATACATGGCTATGCGCTCCAAACCATAGGTTAGCTCTACGCTGATAGGGAAAACCTCCAACCCTCCTACCTGCTGGAAATAGGTGAATTGAGTTATCTCCATGCCATCAAGCCAAACTTCCCAGCCCAATCCCCAAGCACCAAGTGTAGGCGATTCCCAGTCATCTTCCACAAAGCGGATATCATGCTTTTCGGTCTCGATCCCGATAGCTCGCAGACTATTAAGATAGATAGCCTGGATCTTTTCCGGTGGCGGTTTGATAATCACCTGATACTGATAATAATGCTGCATCCGGTTGGGATTGTCGCCATAACGCCCATCTTTGGGACGACGGCATGGTTGTGGATAAGCGATCGCCAGTGGATTTTCGTCTAAGGCTCCGAAAAAGGTGGCGGGATGAAATGTGCCCGCTCCCATCTCAATATCATAAGGCTGCAGTATGCAGCAGCCTTGTTCTGCCCAATATTTCTGCAACTTGAAAAGTATTGTTTGAAAATTCATATTCTCCTACAATTTATCTAAATACTCCCACAGATTCGGGAACGATAAGTTCAGCTTCGGTAAGTGTAACTACCTCTTCTACTGTTGTATATTCGGCAATTTCGAGCAGTTCGAGCCCTCTGGAGGTTACCTTCATCACAGCCAGATCCGTAACGATCATATCGACTTTGTTTTTAGCAGTAAGTGGCAGGTTGCATTTTTTGAGAATCTTCGTATTACCATATTTATCGCAATGTTCCATAGAAATAATCACTTTTTTTGCTCCGACAACCAAATCCATAGCTCCACCCATACCGGGTACCAGTTTGCCGGGAATCATCCAATTGGCAAGATTCCCTTCCTGATCTACTTGCAAAGCTCCCAACACGGTTATGTCTATATGTCCACCACGGATCATGGCAAAACTGAGGCAGGAATCGAAATAGGAAGCGCCTATTTTTTCGGTAACGAATCCACCACCTGCATTGATCAGATCTTTATCCTCTTTGCCGGGCTCGGGAGCCGGTCCCACACCTATCATACCATTTTCGGATTGGAAATAGACGGTGATACCTTCAGGGATATGATTAGCAACTTCGGTCGGCATACCAATACCCAGATTAACGAAATCTCCGTCTTTCATCTCTTTGGCTATCCTTCTTCCTATCATGATTCTCTTTTGTACTCTATCCATTACTGCACCTCACTTTTGACTACATAGTCCACAAAAATCCCGGGTGTAATTACATCTTCAGGTGGGATTGTTTCATCATCCAAGATCTCATCAGCTTCCACGATGGTAATATCGGCTGCCATTGCCATTACCGGATTGGCATTTCTGGCAGTTTTGGAATAGACCAGATTCCCGAAACGATCTGCCTTTTTCGCTTTTATAAAGGCGAAGTCCGGTTTGATCGGTAGTTCGAGAAGATAATTCTCTCCATTTAATTCCAAGATCTGTTTGCCTTCTTCCACTATCGTACCTATACCGGTTGGTGTGAGGATACCACCTAATCCGGATCCGGCAGCTCTGAGTCGTTCCAAAAGAGTTCCCTGGGGCACCAGCTCAATCTTGATCTCATTATCCCGCATCTGAGCTTGAGTAGCCTTGTTCGTCCCGATATGAGAAGCTTGAACCGATCTAACCTGTTTATTCGTTATCAATTTTCCTACACCTTTATCCTCATAATCTGTAGCTATGGCAATCATATGAAGATCACTCGTACCTACTTCTACCAGCGCATCTATCAAGCTCTGTGCCGCTCCCACGGCAAGAAAAGTGCCAAACGCTATACTGCTGCCCGGTTTGATCAACTCTACCGCCCTCTTACAATCTGTAAATATAGGCATAAAAACTCCTTATTTTTCTTTTTCTGCCATTTGAAAAGCAATGAACGATGCTACATCCGTCGAATAACTGCCGGCACCAAAACCGGCATCATAGCCTAGTTCTATCGCTAATTCATGACTAATCCGCGGTCCGCCGCAGATAAACACTCTACCGTCACGCAGACCTTCTGACTCGGCTAATTCTATCAGTTTAGTTAAGTTTTTGATATGGATATTTCGCTGTGTCACAATCTGCGAGACGAGTACGACATCGGCATCGACCTCACGTACTTTGGCAAGCAAGGACTCCACCGGCACTTGAGCTCCCATGTTGATAGCCTCGAAATATTTATAGCGCTCCAAACCGTATCTATGATTATAACCCTTCATATTCATGATCGCATCTATGCCGACTGTGTGAGCATCACTCTCTATGCACGCTCCCACGACAATGATCTCTCGTCCTACATGTTCAGCAATATATTTATCCGTTTCTTCCATAGACATTACAGGAGTATCGATAGTTTTCACATGTATGGAAGTGAGGTCTATACTCACTTTGGTAGAAGCATAAGCTACAAAATGAGTGAAACCCTCACCGATATCTTTGTAGTAACAGAGATCTATGTTGTCGAACCCGATCTTTTTCAAGAGTAATCTGGCAGCTTCCTTGCCCTGTTCATCAGCAGGAACAGCCATCGAAAACGAGAGTTGCATACGCCCATCATTCAATGTGTCACCGTACGGTTTTATGTGGGTAGGATCGATCTTGAATGTCATATTCCCAGCTCCAATTTCATTTTTTCCATTACAGGATTGTAATAATCTTCACTTTTTTTGAATACCCCACCGAGTCCCTTACCGCCGTTTTCACTACGTTTGATATCGGCAAACTCACCTTCTTGCATAGCGGTAAAAAGTCCTTTGTGCGATACTCTTTCCAAGAAATTGATCGCTTCTTCCAAAACCTGATTAGCTCGCTTGTTTATAAACCCATCTTTTTTTAGTTCGAACTCACCGCCAAAATTTCGTGCTGCATTGAACACATACTCGGCATTCTCGATAGCCAAAGCTCTATCTGCGAGATAGGGAGTGTGAATAGCTTCCGTCATCATACCCAAAAGCTGCACACCCTGATCGGTTATCTGGCTGATGAAATTGAACATAGCATTCAGCAGGTAAGTTTTGAAAATATTTCCGGTAGCGAATTTGGTCGGAGGCATGTATTTCGTCGGGCAATTGGGGAATAGTGCTTTGGTCAGAAGAGCATGGGCAAGCTCATAGGAGAGACTATCTTCGATATTCGGATTGATCTCGAAAGCATGTCCCAAGCCCATCTTATCGTGCTCAACACCCGATAGGATAGCAAACTGCTCATTGATGAGCTGCGAAGCGGTGACGGTATATGCCTTATCGATCGCATCGGAAGTAGTGAGATAATTATCCTCACCCGTCTGGATCTCGATACCGGCATAAGCATTGATCATCCTAGAGAAATATTGATCCAATAAGGTACGCTTCATATTGATATCTCTAAAGAGGATGCCATACATAGCATCATTTAGCATAATATCCAGCCGTTCAATCGCTCCCATAGCGGAAATTTCCGGCATACACAACCCGGAAGCATAATTGGTGAGGAATATATATTTCCCGACCTTAGCTCCAGCTTCGTCCAAAGCTTCTCGCATGATACGGAAATTTTCTTGGGTGGCAAAAGTACCACCAAAACCTACCGTAGTGGCACCATAGGGCACATAATCCAGAAGTGATTGAGCTGTCGAGCGGATAACTGCGATAATATCGGCTCCTTCGCTCACAGCAGCACGTGCCTGCACAACATCATCATAAATATTGCCGGAAGCAACAATCAGGTACAAAGCAGGACGGTTTCTACCACCATACTTTCGTAAAGTGTGCTCACGAAATTCTCTTTGTTTCCGTATCTTCGCCAACTTCTTATCAGTCAGCTTATCAAGGATAGCTCTGATCTTCTCATCTCCAGCTGATTGCAGAGAGGTAAGATCGATTTTGTCGCTTGCTAACCGCTCTCCTACTTCTTGGGCAGAGATATCCAGCCTAGCCATAGCATTAGCAACCCAATATGCAGCACCTCGATTGATCGCTTGCTTACTGATGAGATGATCAACTATTATATTTGGGATCGGAGTCTCACCCACTGCTCCGTCTATACCCAAAAAGCGTAATACCGTTCGTTCTATGGTCGCTGAAGTATAATCACTTATCAACCACTTGAGTGAATCAACGATATTTTTGGCATGTGAACGAGCTTCATCGCATTTCCTCGCATCAATAGAGAGTTGAATCACTTCACCTCCACTTCATCATTTTTGTTTAAAGCTTAAGATTATAAATATGCTAACTCGTCAAGAGGATTTTTTTCCAAAACAGCGATTTCCACAAGTTTTCAATAAAAACGATAAGCTTTTACGAACTTTAACCTATTTACAATTAAATTTATCTATATTGATTTGACATCACATCTATTGAATTAGTCTAATATAATATTCAACTAAATGTAATAGTATTTTTACTTTGAATTCATATTTTTGTTAAAGATCTAATCAACATATTTATTGTTATAAACAAAACATTATTATCAGCATCAGAACCTATTTTCATCATATTTCTATTAGATTTATTTTAACACTTTTTAACATATTATTGATAAACTTTGTAAACTTTTTTCTATAAATGAACGAAAATTATTGACAATATTTTGTCTCAGAATAGATTCAAATTGTTGGTATGATGAAAATAAAGAGCATAAAAATGATTAGAAAGGAGGAAGTATGAACCGAAAATTAAAGGATCTTTTTGACATGAGGAAAAATGTAATCCACTCGGTTAGCAGCGATACTACAATCAAGGACGCAGTTGATCTTATGAACAAGAACCATATCGGTGCTCTTATGATCATTGATTCCGGAGAGATCAAAGGGATCTGTTCAGAACGAGATGTGATGATAAAGTTGGCAAGCACAGACGATCTTGTCGGGCACTTACCGGTAAAAGAGATCATGACTCCCAAAGAGAAATTGATCTTCAGCGATGGTGAGCAGACACTGGAAGAGATCATGAGAATGATGACTGACAAACACATCCGTCATTTACCTATTATGGAGAATGACAGATTAGCCGGTGTGATCTCTATCCGAGATATCATTCGTATGTTGCTTCGCGATGCCAGGACCAAATCTGAGCAACTTACCAATTACATCGAAGGAAAATATCCCAGATAAACTATAGCATTAGAGATTGCCTTAATAAGAAGCGTCATAGTTTGTTATTGAGATAATCAATAATTCTATCGGCACTTTCTTTGACTGGCAGGGATAATTCTTCGCCGAAATTACTATTCTTCGGTTGCACACCGAGGATGTACGTACTCATATTGAAGAATTTGGATAGTTTCTTCACGGATATTGTATGAGTATTTGTAGTTTCATCAGTAATCTGTTCCGGTTTTAGCATTTCTAAATAACCGGGTTTTTTATCAAAATCGGTACTATCGACTAAAACCAGTATGTCCGGTGATATTGTGTTGATTTTGCCGATGTACTTCTCTAATCCACTTTCTACTATCAGTACTTTCTTCCTATCAGTGTATTCAATATTCTCACAGATATATATTCCTACAGAGTCATCACTTTTTAAACGATTGCCGATACCGACAAACAGGATTGTTTTGGATCTATCTTGTAACGGTGTAAATATATTTTCCACTTAGGTAAGGATTTTTTCCTGTATCCGTCTGTTACAATTCGGACACAAATTGGTGAAAAGATCTTTCCGCTTCAGTCCATCTTTTATTTCGGTTTTGATATCTTCCTCTTTGGCAAGTTGCAATCTTTGGTTCAACAAATTCAAATTCAGGATGGAAGAATATGCTTTGGGTCCCAGTTTTTCGTGGATATAGCGCATATGATCTTTCGTAGTTATGATAGCTCCACAACTTTCACAAATCAATAGCTCCCTTTCTTGCGTCTCGATAACCTCATCATGTTCAAAATAGGATAAATCATAGATCTCATCTGACAAAGCTACCCCTTTACCGGTGATACAGTGTTCTTCACATTGACCACAGAAGATGCATTGCCCATAATCTCTAATTATTGTCCGCATTTTGTTCTCTTTTTCATCTTCAAATGTAATAGCATTGGGCGGACAGACATTAGCACAGGTTTCGCATCCTACACAATTATCCTCATCTACCACCGGTTTACCACGGTATCCTGCGAATGGTTTGAATTCACCTTTGGGAAATTTGGTGGTGAAAGGTTTGGAAAACAGAGATATGATTGCTTCTTTTAGTTCGCGTAGTTTCGGATATTTCATAGCTTATTCACCTCTTTGCTTGTGGAGTTCCTTATAATCGTCAACGACTGTCTTATCAGTCAACTTGATCCCAAACTTATATGCCCCTCTGATCAGAGCGTGAGCAGAAACCGTAGATGAGAAGAAAAGCAGCGGAATGGCGATCAGAGCTTTGATACCGACTGCTGTAAAGCCATATTGTACGAAAAGCCCTAACAAGATGCTGCACGTTCCCAAAGTGACACATTTGGTTGCCGATTGAAGTCTGTTATACACATCGGGAAGCCTAATCAGCCCGATACATCCGAACAAGTCAAATCCAACACCGATAATAAATAAGATAATACTGATACTATTCATCTAATCGCTTCCTTGTTAAATATTTTGCCAAAGTTACCACACCTATAAAGCTCAGAAGAATCCATGCGATAGCCACATCGATAAGAAAGAGCCTGCCTGTTTTTACTACCAGAAGCACGCAAATTCCCACCACTAAGATACCGAATATCTCGATAGCTACCATCCGATCTGCTATCGATGGACCCAATACTACTCGGACGAAACATAAAAAACTCAAACCTATTAATATATACAATAATATACTTATCATAATTCAAATATCCTCTTCAACATGTTTTCAAATCTTCCGGCTATTTTATGAGTATAAACTTCGGGATCTTTACTTTTCACATATATCCAGTGAACATAAAGATGCTCACCGATTACATCGACGGTTATTGTTCCTGGTGTCATAGTAATCGAGTTAGATAGAAATGTCTTGGCTATATCCGTTTTCAAACTCGTCTTTACCTTCACTATCCCAGGTTTGATCGGCATTTTGGGACATGAGACACGATAAGCCACATCAAAGTTTGCCTTCACACATTCCCAAATGAAGACAAAAATATAGATGATCAACCAAAAGTAGCGTCTCGGATTGTAAAACGATCTCCATCTGGATAAAAATCTTTTGCCAAACAGAGCCGTAGTAAGAAACGCTGCTGCCAGTCCAACTACTAGGTTGGCAAATTGCAGATTGAAGGTGAATAGAAGCCACAGTAAAAATACTACTATAAAAAGAGTAATGTTTTTCATCATCAATACCCCATCAAACTATTTATTGGCGGTGAAGCGCCCATCAGAGCTTCTACAGCCGGTGAAAAGACGATCTCACGAAACTCAGGAATCACCAACAGACTAAAGGCAAGACACAAAACTGCCATTATACTCATCGAGAGCGCCATAGCAAATGGCGATTCTTTTATCTTACTCAACCGTTCCGGAAGCTTTTTGTTATAAAAAGTGTATCTCATCACTTTGGTAAAAGAAGCCAAAGTGATAATACTGACAATCACGGCTATAAAGGCAAGCCAGTAGAAACCTGCTTGAACAGCAGCGATTATGATGATCAATTTGCTGAAAAAACCATTGAACGGCGGGATGCCTGAGATCGCCATCGAAGCGGAAAATGTTGTTGCAGTAGTTACCGGCATCTTCTCTGATAATCCACCTAATTTTTTCATATTTCTTGTCCCTGTAGCTGTCTCTATTGCTCCCGAATTCAAAAACAACAATCCCTTGAAGAAAGAGTGGTTGATAAGGTGGAACAGACCGCCCATAATCGAAAATGCTGCTATTGCTTTATCACCATCATTAGCCAACAGGATCATCCCTATTCCGACACCTAACACAACATACCCTATCTGACTAATACTGTGGTATGCCAACAATCTCTTGATATCCCACTGACCAATTGCCAACAAGACACCTACCAGCATAGATAAGATGCCCAACACTGTTATCGCCATTGCTATCTGAGGTGATAGAGCGAACATATTGAAGAACAACCTGAATATTACATAGATACCGATCGCTTTGATAAGTACACCCGAAAGCATAGCTGATATCGGTGAAGGAGCGGAAGAGTGGGCATCAGGGAGCCAAGCATGAAATGGAAACATAGCAGCTTTCAAACCGAAACCGACGATGAAGAGAACGGAGACAAACTTCGTATATGGTCCCGCTGCTGGTAGCTGAGTGGCAATATCTGCCACATTCAATGTGCCGGTCTGCCAGTATATGAAACCTATTCCCATCAAGATCAGCATGGAGCCCACGCAGCCAAGCACCTGATATTTGAACGATGCTTCGAGCTGATGTTTCTCGATACCGAATGCCACCAGTGCATAAGAAGCTATCGCAGCAATCTCCAAATATACATACATATTGAAGATATCACCACTGATCACCATACCGAACATGCCCGTCATCATCAAGAGGAAGAGAATATAGAATTTTGGCTCGGCAGTATATTGCTTGGTATAGCTAATAGAGTACAATGCTACCAAAAATCCCACTAAAGATATAACCAAAAGCAGAATCTTAGTAAAACCGTCTATCATCATATAAATGGCAATGGGAATACTATTGATATCCTCAAAGCCACCGACTCGGTAAATCAGCGTTTCGGGAACATAAACGATCAGATAGATGGTGAGAATGGTGAGAAATAGCAGACCGATATTGAGTAGATATTTACCGATATCTCGGATAAACTTACCCAGTATAGCGGAGAGAAGTGCAAACCCAAGTGGAACTACGATATATAATGGCACTAAATTATTCATATTATTATCCCTTCAAACTTCTAATCTCTCTTATATCAAAAGTACCATACTTTCTGTACAATCTAATGGCAATAGACAAAAGCATTGCTGTGGTCGCCAATCCGATAACGATAGCCGTCAAGACCATCGCTTGTGGTAGTGGATCGACGAATATTGCACCTTCGGCTTCCGAATTCAATATGGGAGCTGTACCGTCTTTCACGTATCCGATCAGGATCAAAAACAAAAATACGCTGTATTCAATTATCGCCAGTCCGATGATGATCTTTATCAGATTCCGTTTTACCAAAACACCATAAAGCCCGACCATGAACAACACAAAACATAAAATATACAGTATCATACCATTACCCCATTTAGTTCATCTATCATCAGAAATCTCCTCTTTGAAAACGATCATCGCTAAGAAGATCAGGGAGATAGCAGCAGAAACTTCGGCAGCTACCACTATATTTGCAAGTGGTATATATCCGGCACTGACAAGCTCTCCGATCTTTCCGGTCGGAAGAAAATTGGCGAAAAATATTCCAACTGTCGAAAATAATAAACCCAAACAGGCTATTATCAGAAATCCGAGTATGCCCGAACTCTCCAAAATCTCCAAACTAAATTCTTTCTTTTGCAGTTTGGGAAGATCACTACCATAAGAAATTATCTGAAAAATAAATGCTCCTGCCATAATTACACCACCGGCAAAACCACCACCAGGAGTAAGATGACCGTGAATTACGATATATATCCCGAACAAAAATATGACCGGTGCTACTATCTGACAGATCTTTTGGACAATTATAGACATCCCTTTCATACTAATCTTCCTCTTTTTTCCCTTTTATCCGTAGAATCGCCAATACACCTACTACGGCTGTAAATAAAACAGTTGCCTCTCCCAGTGTATCATAAGCACGAAATCCAAATACCACGCCGGTAACCAAGTTGGCACTGCCTGTAAGATGGACTGCGTCTATGTAAGCAGTTGCCATCCGCATAGTATCCTCTCCGAATCGAGCTAATCCACTACCGAACCGGGCAAAAATGACAAAGAAGAACAGTGTGAATAATAAAGCCACACACACATAGATGACAGAGCTCAGACTAAAGCTCTTCTTCTCCTCTTCATGAGTAGTATTCTTTATCACTGCCAACATGATGATAAGAGTGATAATTTCCACCACAATAAGCACCAATGCCAAATCCGGTGCTTGTAAGAGTAAGAAAGCTATCACCAATCCGAAACCGACGATCCCATAGGAGATCACCGCAGACAGAAGGTCTTTGGCATGTAGTGAAAATACTGCTCCTAAAATCATCAACGCCAATATGATTATCAGATAAATTTCCATAAATCCCTCATAATATCAAAACTACCAGCAAAACCACCAAACCGAAAATTACCCACATGATATATGTCGATAATACACCGGTGTGACATTTGCTGAATATGGTATTCAAACCCAGAACTAGACCTTTACCTAGATCATAAATATCGAACCATTTCTTCTTGGCTTTATCATAGAAAAAGTTAAAAAACTTGAAACTGCTGATGGTTTTATAAAACTCAAGTGGTGAATACTCGCTATCTTCCTGAATCTTTTCACCTCCGATAAAGCTGTCCGAACGGCGAAATTTCTTTATATTCCCGATAAGATAGATCAAGAATCCGAGCAGTAACGAAACAATTACCAAAATAGCCACAGGAAGAGAATTCCAAAGACTCTCTATTTGATGAACTTCGCTCAAAGGAGCAAAATCGAATAACATGGGCAAAACCCACTGTATTGCTAAAATGCCGAAAACTATACATAAAACAGCGAGTATGATCTGTGGCAACCACATCAAGATGTTAACTTCTTTGATTTTTTTCAGTAGCGGATTCGTCTTGCCCAAATAAATGCCGGAGATAAACTTGATGAAACTAGCAAGCGTGAGTGCTGAGCCAATGACAGCCAGTGCCAACCAAAGAGGCCACAGTTTACTGGCAATATCCGCTCCGCCACCGAACTCAATTATGCCGGTATAGATCATCCATTTGGAATAGAAACCGTTCAGCGGTGGTATGCCGGAGATAGATAAAGCAAAAATCAATGCAGCGATAAAAGTGAGCGGCATATATTTACTCAAACCGCTCAATTCGTTTAGTTCATGCTTGCCGGTCTGCTTCTCTACACTACCGGAAGCCAAAAACAAACCGCCTTTATAAAGAGTATTATTGATCATATGAAAAAGTCCCGCAGCTATCCCCAAAGGTGTACCCAAGCCCAAGCCGGTAATCATGTACCCCACCTGCGAAACGGCATGATAACCCAAAAGTCGTTTATAATTGTGCTGTACCAACGCCATCATTACCGCTGCTATTATGGTTACACTGCCGAGGATCATCAACAGTAAAGTAGACCAACCGGATAGAGTGAAAATATTCATACAGATCCGAGCCAGGAAATAGATCCCCAGAAGTTTGTCCAGTGATGCGGGCAACAATGCAGATGAAGAAGCCGGAGCGTTTTGGGCATAATCGGGTATCCAAGTATGGAACGGTATAGCTCCTGCTTTGGTCAGACTAGCGATCAGCAAACATATAAAGGCTATATTAGCTAATCCGAAAGTAGTCGGTATGCTGACCTCAGAGAAAATCAGCGTATTGGATATCGCATATAAAAAGCCGATCCCCATTATCAAGATCGAATCAGATGCTCCGATAAGTATTAATGTCTTCTTTGCAGATGCCGCGCTTTCCTCATTATCACCTTTGATCAATTTGTACAGTGTCAATCCCAATAATCCCCATAAAGTGATAAATAAAAACATATGATCCGCCAATGCCGCACCGAATGAAGCTCCCAGCGTTATCAAAAAGTAAGATTCATAATTACTCACACTCCCTTTTTTGATATAACCAAGCGAATATAAGCTGTAGAGAAAACCGAAAATGCCGATGAATAAAACGATCAATTTACTTAGTCCATCCAGATTGAGCACAAAGTATTTGTCAAACGATGGAAATAGTAAACATCCCAGCTTATACAAACCTGCCTCCAGAGAGAAAACTATAAACGCATAAACCAGAGTTGCCGCTGCTGCTATTATTGTGATGAGCCCTTTTAACTTCCTCATAGTTTCCGGTAAAAAGAACAAGATTATACCAATTAAAATCGGCATTGCTATCAATAATCTAAACTCTATCATAATCAACCTCTGATTTTTCCCTCAGACATTTTTGCCTTTATCTCTTCTGTCTTCTTCTGCGACAGTTTGATAAGCTCGGTAGCGTTCATTACCTGCTTACCGGACTTCCAATCGTATGCTTGCGTCATCCGTTCGGTACAACAATAGCATGGATCAACTGCCGCTGTTGCGAGAGTAGCATCGGAGATAGTACCACCAACACAAGATTTTCTAAAGGTGGGAATACAGACATAGCTGGGGGCGCGGATTTTATGTCTTACCGGCGAATTCCCACCATCCGATTTGACAAAATGAAACACTTCACCACGCGGTGCTTCGGCGCGACCGATACCGATACCCTCAGGTATTTCTTTCACTTTTGCTTTGATATCACCTTTCTCTTTTTTCAACATTTTCAGACATTGACTGATTATTTTGATAGATTCGAAGGTCTCCAAAAGCCGTACTTCCGCCTTGGCAAATACATCGCCACCCTCGGCTGTAATCACTTTCCAATCCAATAAGTCATAGGCAGCATAGGGATCATCTCTTCTTATATCTATATCCACACCCGAAGCTCGGGCTGTAGGTCCGACCGCACCGAAATCGTGAATATCCTTCGCAGTGAGCACACCCACACCTTTCAGACGTGCATGTAAGACCGGATCATCCATCACCGCTCCGGTGAGCAGTTCTGTCTTTTTCTGAACATCATCCAGCACTTTCTGCAGCATATCGGCTTTCTCATCATCTATATCTCTGCGCACACCGCCGATCGTGAACATAGCATAACTGTTTCTATTACCGGTAATGATCTCGAACATATCGAGCACTGGTTCGCGGTATTTCCACGCCCACATAAATACAGTATTGTATCCGATAAAGTGCCCGGCTAAGCCTACCCAGAGCAGATGGCTATGCACTCTTTCCAGTTCGCCGACTATAGAGCGGATCAATTTGGCACGCAGTGGTATTTCTATTCCCGGAATGCTCTCCACGGCATTCGCATAGGCAAAAGGATGCGACGTCGAACAGATACCGCATATTCTCTCAACCACATAAAATACTTGTTCGAATGTCTTCGATTCACATATCTTTTCGATGCCACGATGATTATAACCGGTCTCCCATTCCATATCGACTACTGTTTCTCCGTCACAGTATAATTTGAAAAATTCCGGCTCTTCCAACAATGGATGATAAGGACCTATGGGAACTATCTTTTTTTTACCCATTTATCTATTCTCCTGTCTGATCTTTCTGCGATAAGGATACTCACCCTCAGGCCAATCTTCGGAAAAGAAGAGTCTTTCCGGCTTGGGATGACCGATAAACTTTATCCCCAAGATATCCATGATCTCGCGTTCTATCCATTCGGCACCATAAACAATCGGCGTGATTGATTCTATTTCCGGCTTATCATGTGGGAGTAGCACATTCAGATTCATAATCCATCCCGATTTATCATCCGAAAAATGATAGATGATCTCATAACCCTCTTTAGAATCCATTGCCGATACGATGACATAGCGATATTCGAGGTCATTAAACCAGTATTCGATGATCTTCATAAGCAATCGCCGGGGGATATTTATCATCAAGCGTTTCTTATTGATCACTTCTATCTTCTCTATCCCTTCGAATTTATCTTTCAACTCTTTGATATATTGTTCGATATCCATTCTCGTTACCTCTATATTTTTTCTAACAATTTCACAATGCCAGCTAGCATGGCTTCCGGTTTGGGCGGACAACCGGGAATATACAAATCTACCGGGATCACCTTGTCCAATGGACCGGCAAAATTATAGCCGGAGGTAAAAATGCCGCCCGTACAAGGACAAGCCCCGATAGCAACCACCACAATCGGTTTGGTTGCCTGCTGATATACTTCCAATACTCTCGGCTTAGTTTTGTGCGTTACAATACCGGTAACCAACAACACATCTGCGTGTCTTACGCTCCCTACCAACTTCATCCCGAACCTTTCCACATCATACTTCGGTGTGAGACAGTCTAAGATCTCAATATCACAGTTATTGCATGACCCGGCGCTGAGATGAAAGAGCCACAACGATTTTTTGAAGCATTTCTCTTTGAAACCCAATGTATTCTCCTATAAACCAAAATTTGCCAGCACAATGCTGATTATCGCAAACAGATTCATCCAGATCCAAAAGAATCTCATCGCTTGTTTGATGCGAACTCTTGGATTGGTGTTGCGAATAAGAGTAATCAACAGTATTATCAAGAATAGTTTTAGAATCGACCAGACGATACCGATACCGGAAAAGTTGAAGCCGGCAAAGAACAAACCAACCACAAAAGCCGGTAGAATAAAAAGCATGATGTATTTGGTAATTTTGATAAGTGCAAGTATAGTACCGGAAAACTCTATGGCAATCCCGTCGCAGATCTCTCCCTCACCTTCCGCCATATCGAATGGGATCAATCCCAATTTTGCCTGAATACACATCAAGATAGTGATGAAAGCTATCACTCCCGATATGCTTCCGATAAAAGCGCCGTTTGCCTGCTGAAAAGCTATGATCTCCCAGAAATTGATCGTCATCCCGGCTCTGGTAATTATCGATATAAGTACTAGGATAAAAGGTAACTCATAGCTTAAAATCAATTTTACCTCTCGCGATGCTCCTACGGAAGCCAAAGGATTTCCCGATGCCAAACTGGCAATTATATAAGATAATGATGGAATATTAAGAAGATAGATGATGACGATAATATCGCCGGTGAATCCACTCTGAATGCCAAATAAGGGAAGCAAGATATAAACAGCGGAAATTGAAGCGCCGAAAAGTGCGATCACAGGGAATATCAGAAATGTAAGCACCGAACCGTTTGCAGGTATAATAGTCTCTTTGCTGAATAATTTCACCACATCATATAATGGCTGAAAAAAAGGTGGTCCTTGCCGAAACTGTACTCTTGCCGTGATCTTTCTATCTACCCAGCTAAGTAAACCCCCGATGATAACGGAGAATAAGAAACCGGGAAAAATCAAGAAATAGAATATCTCTATACCCATAATTGCCTTCCCTTATCAATCATTATCTTTAAGATCGTCCCAGGCGATCTCTTTTACTAATACTTTGTCGTTCAACGCATAGATATGCTTAGCCTCGTCCGCTTCCATCTCAGTGAAAGTGATCGCTCCTTCGGGAGCAGTCTCCATACATCTGAGAGATTCTTTGTCATCGCTGAAATCACATAGATCGCAGATAGATTTTTTCGAAGTGATCACCCCAAGAAATAAAGAGCCGAAAGGACAGACAGTAACACAGGAGAGACAGCCAACGCATAGATTGGTAGCTCTCTCTACCATACCGTCATCATCTTTTTCCAGCGCTTCTTCTTTGCATACTGATATACAGGGTGCATCTTCACATCTGCGGCAGGTAATATGCAGCATTGCCAGCTCGATCAAGTCTTTTATTCCCAGATTGTCAGGATGAAAGTCATAAGTACATTCGCCGAAATTATACTCGCCATCCTTATGTGCGGTTCTAAATTTTTCTAAATCGATCAATATTTTTTTGCTCATACGCTTCTCTTAAATCCAAATATTGGGATAATCTTTGATTTCGTCATAAGTAAATACAGGTCCGTCTTTACAAACGAAATAATCGCCCATAGCACAATGCCCGCATTTACCCAATCCGCATGACATGTTTTTTTCCATGGAAAGATAAATATTCTCTTCTTTCACACCTAATTCCAATAAACGATATGTACCGAATCTCATCATGATAGGTGGTCCGCATACAACTGCTATCATTGTGCTGAAATCAACTTCCAACTTATCCAATAGCAGTGTAACCACACCCTCCGTCTCTGTCCAGCTTTCATCTGCTTTATCTGCCGAGCGTAGCAGATTGACACGTTCATGAGCAGCTAGTTTTTTGTACCACTCTTTATAGATAAAATCCTGCGGAGTTCTGGCGCCAAAGCAGATATGCAGTTTTTTGTAACGTTCGGGTTGTTCCAGCATGGTGAGAATTAGACAGCGTAACGGTGCGATCCCAACTCCACCTCCTAAGATCAAGACCTCTTTACCTTCGAAAATATCCAATGGATATTTACTTCCAAAAGGTCCACGCACACCCAAAATCTCACCACCTTGCAACTGATGCATCTTATCTGTAACATAGCCTGCTTTCATAATGGTGATCTCCATCTTATCCTTCACCCAAGCTGAAGATGATGGTGTATATGGTGCTTCGCCAATACCATCTATTGTTACTTCCACGAATTGTCCGGCTTCAAACTCAAAATCATGTTTCGGAGTCATAAAAAATGTTTTGATCAGCGGACTTTCGGTTACTACCTTGTCCAATTTGAACTTCTGAGGCTTATAAATATTCTTTTCTGACATGCATCACCCTCATTCCAATGCTTCCATTATCAATTCATTTTTGTTTATTTCACCTATACAGGCTTCAATGCATCTGCCACACCCGGTACAGGCAATCTCACCAAACATATCGGGCTTATAAGAGTATTTGCAGAGATAGCGATTTCTGAGCCTGGTATATAGTTTTTGCAGCGGATCTTCTCCGGCTGCCACCCTTTCAAAATCCGGATGTTGGCATGTATCCCAGTTTTTTATCTTCTCAAAACCGACTCTATCGATAAGTAGAAAACAGTGACAGGTAGGACAGATAGTAGAACAAGCCCCGCAAGAGACACAAGTTTTAGCATGCTTTTTCCAAAGCTCTTCTTTATCCTCTCTCTCTACTAATTTTCTGGTCGCTTCACTATCGGGTAACTTTTGATTGTGTTTGTCTAAATCGGATTTCACAGTTTCCCTTTTTTTTGATACATCATAAGGTAACTCTTCAAGTGTCTCCTCCTTGTCTAGTCCGAATTCACTTAGTATTTTCTCACCTTTTCCGCTGATAGGCTGCAAATAGAAATTATTCTCATCATAAGACATTATCACATCACAGTTTTTCTGCGGATAAGGTGTGAGTCCATAAGAAGTGCAATGACAACTCTCATCATGCCCATAGCAATCCTTGCCGAAGATGATCGTGTTTTCCCGATTCTCTTTATAATAGATATCCAGAAACTCATCATCTAAGAAAATGCTATCCATCAGATCGAGAGCTGCCAGATCGCAAGCCGGTGTACCGATAATGATACGTTGTTCTTTCTGTGTAGCTTTCACCACATTCTCTTTGACCGGGAAATGAAAAATTTTCAGAGGAGTGGTAGGTTTGACACTTGCATAATAGATAGAATCGATCTTATCTGGGATCAGCTCTTCATAATCAACCGTTTCATACTTTAAGAACGGAGCATAGGTCCGATATGTCTCTAAAAGACTTTGCAAAAAACTATTCCAACGCTTCTCAGGAACAGAGTAGATCTTCATACCACTCCCCTTTTTATATATTAGTTCCGATTACTCGAAACTATCATTCCCTCGAAATCAAAATTGAGAGAACCAACATACCCTAACCTTGTCAAGTAAATTATACTTTTCATAACATTTTTTCAAATAGAAAGGTGTACTATATACAATAATTACAGGAAATTATAAATTGTAAAAAAAATAAGAATAATATTGTTATCCGGAAATTCAGAATGGTTTTTTCAAATCCACATTTTTTCTTCTTGACGAGCTAACATAAGGAACAGAATTTAATATTTTGAAAGGTGTTGTATGAAAAAGCTGATTATTAATGGCATAGTTCAAGGAGTAGGCTTCCGACCTTTTGTCTATAACACTGCCCGCAAATTGGATCTCCGTGGATATGTCTGCAATTCTAATGCCGGTGTAGAGATTATCATCTCAGGAGCAGAGAAAAAAATACAGCACTTTATCGAGAATATTCGTCATCACGCTCCCGCAGCTTCGAATATCACAGGAATAAAAGCTTTCGAACTGGAAGATGTTTACTACCCCGATTTTTTTATCAAAGCCAGCGAAAATAGTGAAGGCTCCACCCTCATCTCTCCCGATCTTTCCGTCTGCGAAAAATGTCTGCAGGAAATGTTCGATAAAGATGACAAACGATATGCACATCCTTTTATTAACTGCACCAATTGTGGACCTCGCTTTTCGATCATCAGAGACATACCCTATGACCGCAAGATGACCAGTATGGATAGATTCGAGATGTGTTCTTATTGCGAAAGTGAATATAATGATCCGCAAAATCGTCGCTTTCATGCTCAACCGGTTGCCTGTCCTCAATGTGGTCCAAAACTGAGATTTTTAGACAAAAATTTATCTCCATTAGCCGGTGATGCCATAGAAAGCACAATAAAGAAATTGAAGGCCGGCTATATCGTTGCGATCAAGGGTATCGGAGGTTTTCATTTAGCTTGCGCTGCTACTAATGATGCAGCAGTATCCAATTTGAGAGAGAGGAAAAATCGCCCTCATAAACCTTTGGCAGTAATGTGCTCGGAGCAAAATATCGACAAGATCGTGCATGTTTCTGATGAAGAGCGAAAATTATTGAAATCAATAGCAGCGCCTATAGTGATCTTACCACTAAAAGATAAAAGTCCGATAAGCCGATTAGTAGCTCCGCAAAATCCAACCCTCGGCGTTTTCATTCCCTACACTCCCATTCATTACCAGCTCTTAGAAGATAACGATCTATATCTGATAATGACATCGGGTAATGTGAATGGTGAACCTATAGCAACCGATGAAAAAGAGCTAATCGGAATGGCTGATTTTTTTCTAACTCATAATAGGGAGATCCTGAACCGAAATGATGATTCGGTAATCCGCTCCGGATCTAAGCAGAAAGTAGTTCTCCGCCGTTCGCGCGGTTATGTTCCAACTCCGTTGAGGTTATCGTTTCCCACTATACCCACTTTGGCAACCGGTGCAGAAATGAAGATCGCCTTTTCTATCTCGCATGAGAAACAGTTGTATCTCTCGCCTTATATCGGGAGCAGCAATTCCCAAAAAACAGCGGACTTTTTTGCCGAAACTGTTTCAAAGTATTGCCGCTGGTTCAAGATCGAACCGGAGATAGCAGCTTGTGATCTTCATCCCGATTTTATGACTACTAAATATGCCGAGTCTCTCGGATTACCTCTTCTCAGAGTTCAGCATCATCACGCTCATATAGCAGCAGTGATGGCAGAGCATCACATCGATGAACCCGTTCTCGGCATCGCTTATGATGGTACCGGCTACGGTAGCGATGGAGCAATTTGGGGTGGTGAGGTATTATCTGTCGAAGCAGGAAAATTTGAGAGGCTATTTCATTTGAATTATATGCCGCTCTGTGGCGGTGATGAAACTATCAAGCATCCGGATAGAATTGCTTTTGCTTATCTTTATAAAACCGAGGCGGATGTCGATATCCAAACCTCAATTTCTAAAATGGAAAAGAATGTGCTCTCCGGAATGTTAGATAACGGCAATTATCATCAAACCTCTAGTATGGGAAGATTGTTCGATTGCATCTCTGCTATGCTCGGACTTCATTGTTCCATCACATTCGAAGCTCAAGCTGCTATGGCACTCGAGTTTCTCTGTCATAATCTAATTCCCGAAAGCAGCAAATCCTATCCTTATGAAATAACTGATAAAGAGATCAATATATTACCTATGATAAGAGCAATCGGCAGAGAGATTGAAAATGGCGTTCAGAGGCATAAAATAGCTCAGAATTTCCATAAGACGATAATTTCTTTTACACTTGATGCAGCAAAAAAAGCTCGTCAAAAAACCGGAATTAATAAAATCGTCCTTTCAGGAGGTGTGATGCAAAATATGCTTCTTTTGGAAAATTTGATTGCAACATTAGCAAAGAATCGTTTTGAAGTATATACTTCCGCCACTCTTCCCAATAATGATGGTGCCATATCGGTCGGACAGGCAATGATAGCGAATTATCACTTCAAAGAATATAATATAGGAGATAATTATGTGTATAGCAATCCCGGGAAAACTGATTAAAAAAGAAGAAGATAAAGGGATAGTCGATCTGGGCGGAATTACCAAAGAGATCTCTCTGGCTTTCATCCCGCAAGCGGTGGAAAACGATTGGATTTTGATCCATACCGGTTTCGGCTTGGAAATCATCTCCGAAACTGAAGCTCAAAATACGATAGAGATTCTGCAAGAAGCCTACCATAGCGATCCAATCCAAAAATAGGGAGATACCATGGATTTAAGTAAATATCGACATCCCGAATTGGTCTCGAATATCGTAGATAAACTGGCTCGTTGGAAGGAACCGGTCAAATTCATGGAAGTTTGCGGCTCTCATACGATGGCTATCGGTCAGTGGGGATTGCGCAAATTATTACCGGATAGTATCAAATTAATCTCCGGTCCGGGCTGCCCTGTATGTGTCACACCCAGTTGTGTGATAGACGCCTTGTTTTCGCTCGAAGGCGTTACCATAGCTACTTTCGGTGATTTGTTACATGTGCCCGGTAGCAGGGGAACTCTAGCAGATGCCAGAGCAAATGGTTTGGATGTACGCTTGGTCTATTCATCGTTAGAAGCCCTGGAGCTGTCAAAAGAGCGAGAGACGATTTTTGTAGGGATCGGTTTCGAAACCACTATCCCCGGCATCGCACAAACCATTCAAATTGCCAAAAAAGAGAATCTGTCCGGTTTCTCCGTGCTACCCATTTTTAAAACCATCCCCCCCGCTTTGGATGCCCTGCTTTCCTCTGAAGAAGTGGATATAGATGGTTTGATACTACCGGGACATGTTAGCGTCATTATTGGCTGGAAGGTTTATTCATTTATCCCGCGAAAATATGGGACCAGTTGTGTGGTAGCAGGTTTCGAACCACTCGATATTATGGTAGCGATCGAAAGACTCATCAATCAGATAGAGACTAACAGTCCAAGAGTCGATAATGAATATACCAGAGTGGTGACACCCGATGGTAACCTGAAAGCACAGGAATTCATGCAGCAAGTATTGCAACCGACCGATACCTATTGGCGTGGCTTAGGGTTGATCCCCAATTCCGGATTGAAAATTAGAGATGAATATGCTCGATTCGATGCAGCCAAGAAGTATGACATCACCCTCGATTTCGGAAAGAACGAAGATAACATAAATTGCCGTTGTGCTGATGTACTCAAAGGAAAGCTAACTCCACCTCAATGCCCATTGTTCAAAACCGAATGTCACCCCCATAATCCACTCGGTCCTTGTATGGTATCCTCGGAAGGCAGTTGTGCCGCTTATTATAAATATGAGACCTGAACTAAATATTAATGCTTAGGAATATATATGGAACATAAGAAAATAATTTTGGGACACGGTAGCGGAGCCGGTCTGACTCATAAATTGATCAGTGAGGTATTCGCTCAGACTTTTAAGATCAACCATCTGGACGATGCCTGCAAAATATCGGACAAGATGGTTATCTCTACCGATAGTTATGTGGTAAATCCACTCTTCTTCCCCGGCGGTGATATCGGCAAGCTTTCGGTTAGCGGTACGATCAATGATGTAGCCATGTCTGGTGCCAGACCGACCTTTTTGGTAGCTGGATTCATTATCGAAGAGGGTTTCGAAATCTCAGCACTGCAAAAAATTGTCTGCTCTATGCAAAAAACTGCTCAACAAGCGGGTGTGCAGATCATAGCCGGAGATACCAAAGTGGTAGAAAAGGGCAAAGGCGATGGCATCTATATCTCAACTACAGGTGTAGGCATCTTGGGAGATGGTGATGAACTCTCTGTGAACCGAATCCAAGTCGGTGATAAACTGGTAGTCAATGGCACACTGGGAGACCATGCTGTTGCTATAATCAATGCGCGAGACAGGCTGGAGCTCGATCCGCCTCCTATGAGCGATTGTTGTGCTCTGAACAATTTGGTGCAAGCAATGCTTAAGTCTGCCGAAGTTAAATTTCTGCGTGACCTCACCAGAGGTGGACTTGCTACCATTCTAAACGAAGTTATAGAAAACAGTGATGTGGGGATCATTATCTCCGAAGAGCTGCTTCCCATAAAACAGTCGGTCAGTGCCGTGTGTGGTCTGCTCGGCTTGGATCCGCTTTATTTGGCTAATGAAGGCAAATTAGTTGGCTTTGTTTCTGAGGATGAGCGCTTGCTCGATGAGATGAAAAAACATAACTGCGCTCGAGATGCGGCGATCATCGGAGAAGTTACTGATGAGGTTAAGGGCGTATATCTGCGCACGACAGTGGGTAGCTTGCGTCCGCTTCCCATTCTAAATTCCGATCCATTGCCGCGAATATGCTAAAGAGGTAGGATAATGCACGAAGGCGCTATAGTGAATTCATTATTGCAGATAGCCGAGAGATCAAAAGAAGAAGCCGGATTAGCCACTGTTAGCACAGTTAGAATTGCTGTGGGAAGACTGCATCATATCGTTGATGAAGTGATGCAAGCGCACTTCGATATTATGAAACAAAATATCGCTGGTTTCGAAAATGCTTCTTTGGTGACCGAAACCAGAGAAATCAAACTAAAGTGCGATAATTGTGGCAAGACAATCACTATTGATGAACCCGTTTTTTCTTGTAAAGCTTGTGGCTGCTTATCTACCAGGATCATATCCGGCGATGAGTTACATATCATAACGATCGAAGGTTCATAAGATAATAAAAAAAATAGGAGGAATGAAAAAATGGCAGAAAAAGAGATCAAAGTGATGCAAAAGATCTTGGATATGAACGACAGGATTGCGCAAAGTATTCGAGATAATTTGAGTAAAAAAAATATCAAATTATTAAATTTGATGAGTTCACCCGGCTCCGGGAAAACAACGCTCATAGAGAAAACCGCTCAAGAATATGGCAAGAGTATCTTTGTGATCGAAGGCGATATCCAAACCACCTTGGATGCTGAGCGTATAAACAAAGCCGGTTTGGGAGCTTATCAGATCAATACCGGTCCTTTCGGTGGAGATTGCCATCTGGAAGCCGGTTGGATACAATCAGCACTGGATGAGATTACCCTCGATGATATCGAACTATTGTTCGTAGAAAATATCGGCAATCTGGTCTGCCCGGCAGAATTCGATATCGGTGCTCATGCCAATGTGCTCGTCCTTAGCATAACCGAAGGTGAAGATAAACCGCTCAAATACCCGCTTGCTTTTCGTAATTCACACCTTTGCCTGATCTCAAAAATCGATCTTCTACCCTATTTGGATATCGATATTGACAGATTGAAAAGCAATATACTCCAGATCAATCCTCAGATGAAAATCATCGAGCTTTCTGCAAAAACCGGCGAAGGTTTCGATAAGTGGATCTCATATTTGAAATGAGGGTTTTTAGCAAAGAGGAGAATGTTGATTAGTTAATTGGTTGATTGGTTAATTCGTTCGATCGTTCAATCGTTGAATTGTTTCGGGCATTTGGTCATTGGAGAATTGGGATTTGTTTTATGCTAGCTTGCTTCGTGAAATCTCTAACTTTTTACTTTACAAGAATCATATCAGTTAAATAATTACAAAAAAAAGTAAGAGGAGTAGAGATGAAGGTTGCAGACAAGATAAAAGAGCTGAAGCAACGGGAAGATAAAGTGCTGAAAATGGGTGGAGAGAAACGCATCCAAATTCAGCACGAAAAAGGCAAACTAACTGCCAGAGAGCGAATCAATCTTTTCTTTGACGAAGGCACATTCCGCGAGATCGATATGCTTGCCCGGCATCGCTCCACCAATTTCAACATGGACAAAGCCGATATCGCCTCTGACGGAGTGATAACCGGGCATGGACTTGTAAACGGGAGACCTGTGTTTGCCTTTGCCCAGGATTTCACTTCTCGGGGTGGTTCTTTGGGTGAAAGACATGCCAACAAAATCACCAAGATCATGGATATGGCACTCAAAGCCGGTGTGCCGTTTGTAGGCATAAACGATTCAGGTGGTGCTCGTGTGGAGGAGGGGATAGACTCTTTGCGTGGTTACGGTGATATCTTCTTTAGAAATTCACGCGCTTCCGGTGTGATCCCACAAATCTCAGCGATCATGGGACCTTGTGCAGGCGGTGCGGTATATTCTCCCGCAATGACCGATTTTGTCTTTATGGTTAAGAAAAAAAGCTATATGTTCATCACCGGACCGGGTGTTATCAAAACCGTTACCGGCGAAGATACCACATTCGAAGAGCTCGGCGGTGCTATGGTGCATAATGCCAAAAGTGGAGTGGCACATTTCGCTTGTGAGAGTGATGAGGATGCTATCGATCAGATCAAAATCCTGCTCAGTTACCTTCCCAATAATAACTTGGAAGACCCTCCCCATATCAAAACAGGAGATGACCCTCATCGAATCTGTCCCGCTTTGGATACGATCATTCCCGATAGTGCCAAATCACCCTACGATATGAAAGATATCATCCACGATATCCTTGATCATGGTGAATTTTTCGAATCGCATGAGCATTATGCTGAAAATCTCGTAGTTGGATTCGGTAGGATCGATGGTCATGTAGTAGGCATAGTTGCCAGCCAACCGATGGTACTTGCCGGTTGTTTGGATATAAACGCATCAGACAAGGCATCCCGTTTCGTTCGCTTCTGCGATGCCTTCAATGTGCCGCTGATCACATTTGTGGATGTGCCCGGTTATCTACCCGGAATTCATCAGGAATGGGACGGCATCATCAGACATGGAGCCAAACTGCTCTGGAGCTATTCCGAAGCTACGGTTCCCAAGCTTACGGTCGTCACCAGAAAGAACTATGGTGGTTCTTATATAGCTATGAATTCGAGGCATTTAGGTGCCGATATGGTTTTCGCCTGGCCTACGGCAGAAATTGCTGTGATGGGAGCTCAAGGGGCAGTTAATGTGGTCTCTAGCTACCGCAAAGCTATCAAAGAATCGGATGATCCCGATAGCACCCGCCAGGAGAAGATCAAAGAATATGAAGAATTATTTAACACACCATATATCGCAGCAGAACGCGGTTATGTGGATGCGATCATCGTTCCGAGCGAAACCAGAGCCCGTCTGGCTGATGCACTCAATGTGATGCTGAACAAAGGTGAATCTTTACCGCCAAAGAAACATGGTAATATCCCTCACTAACGGAGGCAGAACATGCAAAAAGATAAGAAAATAAAAGCGGCAATTGCGGCAGTAATCCAATATTTGGACGAAGAGAAAAGAAGCGCAGCTCCCAAACGCTATTGGGCACGCTTCAATCGCGAATGTATAATGCAAAATCGTACTCTTGTACAACGCAGAGATTTTAAAAAGTCATGGAGGATACATGCAGTTAGATAAACATAACAAATTGGAAATGAGAGACGTTAGATACGAGCCGGACAGACCGAAAACTGAGAATCCGGTAAAGGTGCAAGATCTTAGCTATAGAGACGGACATCAGTCCATATTCGCTACCCGCGGTCGAACCGAGGATATGGTCTCCATCGCTGAGCATATGGACAAAGTCGGCTTCTATTCGTTGGAGATGTGGGGTGGTGCCACCTTCGATACTATGCACCGTTATCTGGCAGAAGACCCTTGGGAGAGAATCCGAACCTTGAAGAAATACATCAAGAAGACACCATTTTCTATGCTGCTCAGAGGTCAGAATCTGGTAGGATACCGAAATTATGCTGATGATGTGGTGGAAACTTTCGTACAGAGAGCCATAGATAATGGGATAGATATCTTCCGTGTGTTCGATGCTCTGAACGATTTTAGAAATTTCGAAACTGCTGTGAAGATAATCCAAAAAAATAAGAAGCATTTCCAAGGTGCTATCTGCTATTCGCTCACCGAACCTCGTATGGGCGGCGAGATCTACAACATCGAGTATTATCTGCAAAAAGCGAAGCAACTGGAAGAAATGGGTGCAGATACTATCTGCATCAAAGATATGGCCGGTTTGGTCTCACCTTATGATGCCTACAATTTGGTGAAAGAACTCAAAAAACAGACCGATATCCCCATCCATCTTCATACTCACTTTACTTCTGGTATGGCTGACCTGGCACTGATGAAAGCTATCGAAGCCGGAGTAGATATCATCGATACCTGCCTGGCACCTTATGCATACCGCACTTCTCATCCGGCAATCGAACCGCTGATAATGTCACTGCTCGGAACCAACCGCGATACGGGATTGGATATCAATCAGGTCGCTGATATAGACAGAGAGATCGAAAAAATACTCCCCAAATACAGACACTATCTCGATAGTACCAAAACCGCTATAATCGACACCAATGTCATCTTACACCAAACTCCGGGCGGAATGTTGTCTAATCTGGTTAACCAACTCAAACAGATGGATGCTTTGGATAAACTGAACGATGTTTTCGAAACATTGCCTAAGGTTAGAAAAGATCTGGGTCAAGTACCGCTGGTAACTCCTACCAGTCAGATTGTCGGTATTCAGACGGTTAATAATGTGCTATTTGACAAAGATGAGGAATACAGCGTGATCACCGAACAGGTAAAAGACCTCTGCTATGGACTTTATGGGAAGACACCGATGCCGATCAATCCGGAAGTGCAGAAAAAAGCATTGAAGAATTATCCGCGCGGTGAAAAACCGATCACCTGCCGACCGGGAGATATTCTAAAACCGGAACTGCCCAAAGTAAAAGAAGAAGTAAAAGACCTTGCCAAAGATATAGATGATGAACTCATTGTTGCCCTCTATCCGGTTACCGGCAAAAGATTCCTGAAATGGAAATACGGTCTGCAACCTATCCCAGACGAAGCTAAAGCAAGATCAATCGAAGAGATCAAAAAAGAAGAAAAACTGATAGAGCAAGCATTATCCGGCAAACTTACCACCAAAAAAGATAAGAAAGAAAAACCGGCTAATCTGCGCTCTTTTGATGTGTATATAGAAGACGAGCATTTCACCGTAGAAGTAGCAGATGCCGATGCTCCGGCTGCTGCTATGCCCAAAAAGCGTGAGAAAAAAGAGAAAGAAAGCGATGGCGTGGATAGCATCAAAGCGCCGATCTCAGGTATGATAGTAGAATACAAGAAAAATATCGGTGATGAGGTAAAAAACGGTGATACTATCCTCGTACTCGAAGCTATGAAAATGTTCAATAACATTAGCTCATCAACAGACGGGGTAATCTCCAAAATACCGTTCGACAGCGGCGATTCGGTAAACAAAGGTGATGTCCTCGCTCTGATCGAACCGAAAGCGGAATAATCTAATTCATACAACTAAGGGGCAGATCTTTTCAATCTGCCCTTTATACTTTGTCATAGAAGATCTCAACAATAAATTTATGGACAATTTAGCCCTGATAAAAATAATTTAACTAATTTCTTATATGAGGAGAGAAGATGGCACAAAAGTTATTTTTGTTAGATGGCACTGCAATGATCTACAGGGCATATTTTGCCCTCAGTAGAAATCCGCTGAGAAATAGCAGAGGCGAGAATACCAGCGCTATTTTCGGAGTAATCAATATGTTCATCAAGTTTGTGGAGAGGTTTTCGCCCGATTATGTCGCTATCTCATTCGACCGTAAAGAAAAAACCTTCCGCCACGAGATCACCGAGACTTACAAGGCAAATCGACCCTCTGCTCCGGATGAGCTTAACGAACAGGTGGAGCCGATAATTAATTTCTTCGAACTCATCGGTATCCCGGAAGTTTCCGTTGCCGGCTACGAAGCTGATGACGTAATAGCCACACTGGCGAAGAAATTCAAATCAGACTACGAGATCATCATCGTGAGTGGAGATAAGGATTTCTCCCAAATAGTGGATGATAGAATCTCGCTCTATGATCCGATGAAGGAAAAGGTCACACGAGAGGAAGATATCTTCGAGCGCTATGGTATCAAGCCCGAACAATTTATTGATTATCTGGCTATTTGCGGAGACAGTAGCGACAATATCCCCGGTATCAAAGGTGTCGGACCCAAAGGAGCGGTGAAACTGCTGGACGAATTTGAAACGTTGGAAAATATCTATGTAAATATAGATAAGATAAAGCCGGAATCTACCAAGAAGAAAGTGAGCGCCCACAAAGAGGATGCATATCAATCCAAAAAATTGGCTACTATCATCCAAGATGTAGAACTCGAAGTGGATGGGATAGAACAATTCAGATTCAAAACGGAAAATCTGGGAAAAGCGCTCCCACTACTGAAACGATACGAACTGACCTCGATCATCAAAAAGCTTGCAAGCACATCTGAGATTGCTCCCGAACTCGATTTTGGCAAAGATGATGATGCTATCGAGTTTGAAGCCAAGCTTATCGATACTGCTGATGAATTCTCAACTCTGTGCAAGGAGCTATCCAAAGCCGAGATAATTGCTCTGGACACGGAGACAACCTCTCTGGATGCAATGAAAGCCGAGTTGGTAGGAATATCACTTTGTTACGATAACAAAAAGGCATATTACATCTCCATCGGACATAAAATGTCCAACACTATAGCAGAGAAAGAGGTGATATCCCAGCTTTCCAAAGTTATGAAAGATAAGACCATCGTGTGTCATCATCTCAAATATGATTATCTGATCCTACATCAAAGTGGGTTTGAGTTTCCCCAAAAGTACTTCGATACCATGCTTGCTTCTTATGTGTTGGATCCGAGCGTCCAGCATTCTCTCTCCGCTTGCGCTCTGCGAGAGTTTTCTCATCATATGACGCCTATATCTGAACTAATCGGTAAGGGTAAGAAGCAAATAACCTTCGATATGGTTCCGGTAGTAGAAGCGGCGAACTATTCCGCTGAAGATGCCTATATCACTTTCAAATTGTACGACCTCCTCAAAAGCAGATTGGAAGAGAAGAAGATGACCTCATTATATGACAATATCGAACTGCCGCTTGTGTTCGTTCTCGCTGCTATGGAAGAGAAAGGTGTATACATAGACCAAAAGATGTTGCGTGAGATTTCTCAAAATAACCAGAAATATCTTGGCAAGCTGATCAAAGAGATCTACAAGATCGTAGGGTATGAATTTAATCTGAACTCATCGCAGCAATTGGCAAAAGCGCTATTCGAAGATATGGGTATCCCACCTGTGAAGAAAACAAAGACCGGCTATTCTACCGATAGCAGTGTTTTGGAGAAATTATCTCAAGAACACGAAGTGGCAAAGCTCCTTTTGGAATATCGCCAGATCACCAAATTGGAGTCTACCTATGTTCAAGCTTTACCAAAATTAGTAAATGAGCGTACCGGCAGACTACATTCCTCTTTTAATCAGACGGTTACCTCGACCGGAAGATTATCCAGCGCCAATCCGAACCTGCAAAACATACCTATCCGCAGAGAGATGGGCAAAGAGATAAGAAAGGCATTCGGTACTCCGGATAAAGACTATCTCATCCTCTCTGCCGACTATTCTCAGATCGAGCTCAGATTGCTGGCACTATTCTCCGGCGATCCCAACATGCTCAAAGCTTTTCGTGAAGGCGCAGATATCCACGCTCAGACTGCTCATATTATCTTTAATGTTCCGGCTGAGGAAATAACACCTGATCAACGGCGCTATGCTAAGATCATAAATTTCGGTCTTTTATATGGCATGGGAGCTTATCGCTTGTCTAATGAACTGGACACATCCAGAAAAGAAGCGGAAGATTTTATCCAAAACTATTTCAACAAATTTCCCACTATCAAAGAATATCTGGCAAATTCGGTAAATCAAGCCAAAGAGAAAGGCTATGCAGAAACTATGTTTGGCAGAAGATTGTACCTTCCCGAGCTGAAAAGCTCTAACAAGATGCGGGTACAGGAAGCCGAGCGTGTCGCTACCAATATGCCTATCCAAGGTAGCGCTGCAGATATCATCAAGTTAGCAATGATATCCATACATGAAAAGACACGCAAAATCGACGGTATTGATATGCTCATCCAAGTACATGATGAACTTGTCTTTGAAGTAAAAAAAGAGAAGTTGGAAGATGCAAAAAAGATCATCACTACCGAGATGGAAAAAGCTCTACCGGAGAAATATCGAAAAGATATCACTTTGACGGTTGAGATCGGTGTGGGTGAAAATTGGTATGAGGCGCATTAGACGGGGGTGTTCTACTATGATGCTGTATAGCCATTTAGCAGTTGCCGGCAAATTGGAAGCATACTTCCTCCCTCGCCAGTATGATGAATACTATCTGGGCAGCATTTTCCCCGATATTCGTTATGTGCTCTCTCTACCAAGGCAGCATACCCATCTCAGTATGAAAAAATTGAATTCATACTATAATCCTTCATCGAGAGATTTTATTGCCGGATTCCAGACACATATAGCAGCGGACAATGTAAGTCTGACAAACTATATCTTGTCCTCATTCCCAAAAAATATTGTAAAATTCATCTTGCCCTCGGTGGCACTGCCGGTGATTTTAGAGATTTATTTTCTCAATAAATGCCACCTTCATCCCACCCTCTCCTGCTCAACAAACGAAGTTACAAAAGCTCTGGATATATCAGACAAGCAATTGGAAGAATTTACCGGTTTTGTGAGTAGTTTTTTGTCAGACCCCAGTATTGAGAATGGCATAAAGCTGTTAGGCTCGCTCAGTACAAAAAGAAACGAGATCATCAGGCGCTATATCCGTTGGGCTAAGCTGGTAAATAAGCTTCCTTTTGTCCGCAAATTTCTGCTGAATTCGGTAGATGAGAATAAGCTGATAGAAGATATTAGGACGATAATCAAATATCAGCAATATACGACAGAGGTGATATAATGAATAACTTAAGAAAAGGAAGTGATTATGAAGATTAATAAGCAGAAAGTTGTCTTATTCTTGATTATCACATTCCTGATCAGTTGGTTGGTTGCTTTCATGCTACATAGAGCCGGGATATCCTATGGTTCACCCCGCTCACTCTTTTTCATTGCACTGATCTATATGCCGGCGCCAGCGTATGCCACTATCATCGTACAAAAGCTTATCTATGACCAACCGCTGAAGAATTATGGGCTTAGATTGAAAAAAACCTCTATCCGCTGGATAATCGGTGCAATGGGTTTTGCCTTGCTTTTTGCACTTGTAACTGTATTGATAGTGTGGATTTTGGGAAATATATTCGGAATCCCCGGATTTGGGATATTATCCTTTGATAAACATGAAATTATAAACTATCTGGAGCAGACTAGAATAGCAGAAGTGCCGACAACAGACGAACTCTTCCCTATGCATCCTATTATTTTCTTCATAGTTGGTGTGTTTGGGAATATCATTCTGGGTGCGATAGTAAATTTCCCTTTTGCTTTGGGAGAAGAGCTCGGTTGGCGTGGGCTTTTGGTAAATGAATTATCCCCTTTGGGGTTTTTCAGAAGTACTTTCCTTATCGGCATAATCTGGGGTATTTGGCATATCCCTGTGATTCTGATGGGACACAATTTCCCATCCTATCCTATTATCGGTTCTTTGATGATGATTACCTTTTGCCTCTCGCTATCGTTCCCTCTTTCGTATTTTCGTTTGCGTGCCAACTCTGTCTTTGCTCCTACGGTAGTACACGGAATAGTAAACGCTAATGCCGGGTTGGTAATGCTCTATTTCATCAGAGGGAATATACTGTTTGCCAATATCAGCGGAGTAGCTGGTATTCTCAGTGCCATTATCCTAACTATATTTATTTTCAAATATGACCCGAAGTTTATTTCTGTTTTGTCTGACAAACATAGATTCCTTGCTTTATTCGATAAGGAGATAAAAAATGAAAACTCAGAGCAAAGGGAAAGCCGGTGAAGATAAAGCGGCTACATATCTGGAGCAAAAAGGTCATGTCATCATCAAACGGAACTTTTATAACCGTTATGGCGAGATAGACATCATTTCGCTCGATGGTGATGAACTCGTATTCACCGAGGTAAAAGCACGCCAACGTGATATCGAAACAGCTCTCTCGAGTATATCGCGCTCCAAACGGCGCAAACTATCTAAATCCGCCATGCTGTTTCTCACTGCCCATGATGAATATGGTGATTTTGTTACCCGATTTGATGTGATAGTTCTGACGGATACACCCGATCAGATCTATCATCTGGAGAATGCATTTACGCCAGACCTAATTCAGTAGTCCCTCATCGAAATCGGTACCGAGATAATCACGCCAATCCGGAATTGTCGCCTCAGTATCGTCACCCTGACTGTATATCAGTCTGTGATTATTGTTACTCTGAATATCTATGAAGATATAGGTAGCATTATGAGTAGCACGATACTTCCAGATCTCATAATTCTTTTGGGTATAATGTGTCATAAGACCGGTATTTAGCTTCAGAATCTCCTGCGGTTTGCCATGTTTGATATATACTCTGCCTCTGGCGGTCTCCCAACCATCTTGATGACTGGAGAAATGATCGTTGGCATATTCGATACGAGTAAGAACTTCACGCTTGAACTGATTCGTTTCTTCTTGGGGATTGGGGTCGTTAGTTGCCCAGAAGCGTTCCAGAAAGTTTCTCTTCCCATCCTCGGAAAGTGAGCTCCACAGTCTTTGATGAGCACGCCCGGGCGAGAGGAAATAACGGACAAGCTTGAATTCGTCATCCAAATCTACAAACACCCTCTTCTCGGCTCTCTCCTCTTTTCTCGCCACACTAAAAATATCACTCCGTTGAGTTTTCATGCCGGTTTCGGGATCTTCCAAGCTAACCGTCAATTCATAGATACCGGGCTCATAGCCAAGGATCATAAACTCTTTGATCCTATTCGTACGCGCGCTCTCTGTAGGGATCTTTTCTCTACGTTCGGTTACCAGACTATCTTTTCTTGTTATCGTGATCTCTTCGATGAACTCACCGTTTTCTCTTATCGGCAGATTATACAATTCATAATAAAGATAGACAAATTGACGAGAGCGGAACACATTGCCGGGATTAACTCGGAAGCGATAATCACCTCGATGGAATTTCTCAAATCGCCGTGTTCTATCAACTTCTATACTTGTACTGAACTCAAGGTCGCTTATCATAGTTTCAGAAGGTAAGATGTCCACTTTATAGACCCAGTTGACATAGTCTTCCTGTAGCTCATCCTCAAATCTTACCTTAATATAAAAATCCGGTCTCGAAAGTGTGAGAGTGATCTTGTCCATGAAGACATTATCGTTATAAGTCTGAGTTAAATCCTCTGCTATGATATGGTTGGTAAACCCTTCCGTATGAATGTCTTTTCCGTCTCTTTCCAAGCTGATGTCCACTCGTAGGAAAGCAACAAATCCCTGATCGGTCTGAGCAAAATCGAGTTGGTTATATGGGACTACATAATTCACTTCCACGATGGTATTCCCATCCTCATTCAAAAATCGGTTTGCATCTACCCATACGGGTAATTCAGCGCTCAGCAACGATGCTACTGCTATCACTATCATCATAAATAGATACTTTTTCATAACTACCTCACATTTAATCTACATTTAAATGAATCGTAGGTTTACAGTCAAATTTATTCTGAAAAAAACTGAGGACTTTATCGTCGGGGAAGAGGTTTACCGCCCTCGGTTGCAATTTCATTTCACTATAATTTTTGCTAAGCACCGAGATAAGCAGAGAGAATTTTCCGGGGCATTCATTTTTCAAATCCAAAAGCTGTTTGGCAACACTGGAATTCAACTTATCCAGAGATAAACTCGCCATCAGAGTACCGCTGACACATTTGGGAAGCTCATCCAAATAATAGACTTTGACCGGATCTATCCGCAGAAGATTTTCATTGCCATTGGAGTAGTTATTTTTTCTCCCGATAACAAACAATTTTTCTCCATTTTTCATCATATCGAAATATTCTTCAAAATTCTTTTGGAACAAGGCAACTTCGAATTTACCATAGAGATCTTCCAAGAAAATCGTAGCATATGGTTTTTTGTTGCGGTCTGTTTTTTTGATAACTTGCGCAACTATGCCAGCGATCTTCACTAATTTTCTCGGTTCATTCTCGATCGCCACAAAATCTTGTGAAGTAGCGTTGGAAAACGTCTCGATCATCAGTTTGTAACGCTCGAGCGGATGACCTGAGCGATAGAACCCGAGAATCTTCTTTTCCTCTTGCAATTTTTTTTCTATCGTCCACTCTTCTATCTCCGGCAATTTGGGCTCGAGATGCTCCTCCTGCTCCTGTTCGGATAACATTTCAAACAGAGAAATCTGCCCCTGTTCCTTCTCCTGTTTTACAACACCAGCGTGATTGATAGCATCTTCGATAGCATTGTATTTCTGTGCCCGGTTACCCTCCAATTCATCCAAGGCACCGGCAGAGACCAAGCTCTCCAACACTCCTTTGTTAACAGCTACAGAATCTATCCTCGAAGTAAGATCGAAAATGGAAAGATATTTGCCATTCTCTTTCCTCTCTGAGATGATTGAATTGATCGCCGCTGAACCCACATTTTTGATCGCTTTGAGTCCGAACATAATCTTGTTCTCTTTCACGGTAAACTCACATTCACTCAAATTTATATTCGGTGGTATCACTTCGATACCCATATTTTTGCATTCAGCTATCAGACTGGGTATCTTGGAGGGATCATTTTCCAAAGATAGAGAAGCAGCCATAAACTCGACGGGATAATGTGCTTTTAGGTAGGCAGTTTGGAAGGCAACGAATGCATACGCAGCTGCGTGACTTTTGTTGAAAGCATAACTGGCAAATTCAAGCAGGTCTTCCCATATTTTTTTGATTATCTTCTCAGAAACGCCATTCTGTTTGGCACCTTCGTAAAACTGTTTCTGCAGTTTTTCCATTGCTTCCGGATTTTTCTTCCCGATCGCTTTTCTAAGAGAATCCGCTTCAGCGCTGCTCATACCGGCAAGTTCACGCGCTAAGCTCATCACCTGCTCTTGATAGACTATCACCCCGTAGGATTCTTTGAGCGATTTCTCCATAAGAGGATGCAGATATTCGATCTTCTCTTTGCCATGCTTTCGCCTGATATACTTGTCTATATATTGCATGGGACCGGGTCGATAGAGAGCGACCATAGCGATGACATCCTCTATCTTATTCGGTTGTAGCTCCATCAGGTTTTTCTTCATCCCGGCAGATTCGAGCTGAAATACACCGTCGGTTCTCCCCTCAGAGAGCAGTTTATAGGCTTTCTCATCACTCAGATCGATATAATCGATGTCTATCTCTATTCCTTTGGATTCTTCTACCATCTGCAGCACTCTTTTTATCAGTGTTAGAGTTTTCAAACCCAAAAAGTCCATCTTCAGCATCTTCAACTCATCGAGCCACATGCCTTCGAACTGCACTAATACGGCGTTTTCTGCCCCTTTTTGTTTACTGATAGCAAGTGGTATATAGTTCATCAGATCACCGGGACCGATCACTACCCCGGCTGCATGCACTCCTGCGTGTCTTATCAAACCTTCCAGCACTTTGGCATAGCTGATCATCTGTTTATATACTTTATTCTCCTGCATTTTATCGGCAAACTCTTTGGATGATTTGAGCGCATTGGATACCGTTACCTGCTTCGCTTTGGGGAAATATTTGTTCACCGTCTGCAGAGAGGGCATCATCTTTGTCAGTTCGTTAGCTGTAGCCGGTGGGATGCCGAGTACTCTCGCCACATCCTTTATCACGGATTTTGCCTTTAATCTACCGAAGGTAATGATCTGTGCCACACTTCGCTCACCATATTTCTGTTTCACATAATCTATGATCTTAGCGCGACCTTCGCCACAGAAATCTATATCTATATCCGGCATACTGATACGATGCGGATTGAGGAAACGTTCGAAATAGAGATTGTATTTGAGCGGATCGATTTTGGTTATCCCCAATAGATACGACACAATGCTGCCGACCACAGAACCACGCCCCGGTCCGACCGGCACATTCATATCCCTGGCAGCATCTATAAAGTCTTTTACAGTGAGGAAATAATCATCGAACCCCATTTTGTGAATGATCTCCAATTCATGGTCTATCTGCTCTGTCACCTCTTTATTAACTTCCGGGTATTTCTGCTTTGCACTTTCGTAGCATAGGTGTCTGAGGTAGGAGCTATTATCCTCAAAACCGTCCGGGATAGGAATTTTGGGGAAAAGCGGTTTCTCATACGTCAAAGTCAGATCGATCTCGTTGGCGATTTTCACCGTATTATCATAAGCTTCAGGTAGGTTTGGGAACAAAGCACGCATCTCTTCTTCAGACTTGAAATAGAGCTGATCCGTCTCATACTTCATCCGATTCTCATCAGAGAGATTTTTACCGGTTTGGATGCAGAGCAGTGCATCATGAGCTTCGGCATCCGCTTTGGCTAGGTAATGACAATCGTTTGTAACTACCAGCGGTGTGTCTGTCTTTTCTGCGATACGGATCAATCTAGGCGCTACTTTTTTTTCATCTTCCAAACCATGATCCTGTATCTCTATATAAAAATTCTGTGGAAAAACTTCTTTGTAAAAAGATAACGCTTCCAATGCCTTTTCTTCCTCATCTTTCAGCAGTAGAGTTGCCAATTCTCCCTGTAGGCATCCGGAGAGACAGATCAAACCTTCCGCATACTGTTTGAGAAGGGCTTTATCTATACGCGGTTTATAATAGAATCCTTCGATAAACGCTCTGGAAGATAGCTTTACCAGATTATGATACCCGGTCTTATTTTTTGCCAGCAGTACGAGATGATGCATTTTCTCTCGCTTGGCACTTTCAGCTCCCAATTCACCATTGATGATATAGGTCTCTATGCCGATGATCGGCTTTACCTTCTGTGAACCGGAATTTTTATTTAACTTTTGCGCTTGAGTATAAAAGTCCATCACTCCATACATGTTGCCATGATCTGTCATAGCCACAGCAGTCATATTTAGTTCTTTTGCTTTTTTCACCATCCTGTCTACTCGGCAAGCTCCGTCTAACATGCTATATTGCGTGTGGTTATGCAAATGAACAAATGCCATATCCCTGCTCCATTTTCATTTTTCTCTTTTTTATTTTTTTAAATGTTGTTTATATGTCAAAGCAAAAATTATCCAAAAATCGTCACTTCTTCCGTTACTTATGTTTAGGATTACTTTTGCAACAAATTATTTATGCTCACTCTTCTTTATCTTCTATTTCTTCTTTTTTATTTTTCCACCAGATGATCCTTTTTTGCACCTCTTTTTCGAAGCCGAATTTGGTGGGAATATAGTACTTTTTTTGTTTCATTTTGTCTGGGAAGTGTTTTTGGGAAGTGGTAGCTTCTTCGAAATCGTGGGCATATTTGTAATCTTTGCCATATTCGAGATCTTTCATCAACTTGGTAGGTGCATTTCTAAGATGGAGTGGAACACCCAGATGGCTGGTATTTTTCGCATCTTTAGCTGCTTTTTTATAGGCACTGTAGATGCGGTTACTTTTTGGTGCGGTAGCCAGATAGACCACCAATTGTGCTAATGCTGTATTAGCTTCCGGCATTCCAATAAAATGTACCGTATCTTTAACGGCGACAGCTTGAACCAATGCTTGCGGATCTGCCAGTCCCACATCTTCGGATGCGAATCGAATCAATCTTCTCGCCACATAGAGTGGATCTTCTCCGGCTTCCAGCATTCTTGCCAGCCAATAGAGACTTGCTTGTGGGTCACTATCTCGCAGTGATTTATGTAAAGCTGAGATTACATTGTAATGCTCCTCTCTATCCTTATCATAAAACATCGCTTTGCGGGAAAGGATCTCGGAGACTGTCTTTACATCCAAATTCTGTTCCGGTTTACAATTTTTTAGAACCATTTCCAGATAATTCAATGCACGACGCCCATCTCCCCCGCTTTGTGCTGCCAAATAAGCTATCACATTATCCGGCAATTTAGCGGGAATACCCAAGATATCCAAAGATCGTTTGATGATTTGCTCGATATCTTCTTCGGATAGTCCATACAATACAAACACATGACATCTGGATAAGAGAGCGGGGATCACTTCGAAAGATGGATTTTCGGTAGTTGCCCCGATCAAAATGATCGCCCCGGATTCCACGAAAGGTAAAAAAGCATCCTGCTGAGATTTGCTGAAACGATGGATCTCATCTATAAAGAGGATCGTACTTGTATTCTGAGTCTTAAAAGTGTATTCCGCTTGGTTCATTACCTTCTTCACATCTTTCACACTGGCTAATACAGCACTATAGGGAAGGAAACGGTGTTTGGTCTTAGATTGGATCACCCGGGCTATGGTGGTCTTTCCTGAGCCGGGAGGACCCCACATGATGAAGGAATGATATTTGTCGGTAGCCACCATGTTACGTAGCAGAGAATCCGGTGCCAAGAGCTCCTCCTGTCCGATAATCTCATCGAGTTCGCTCGGGCGTACCTTTTCTGCCAAAGGCACATTGGTTTTCTTCTTTTCTTCGTCAAATAGTTTTAGCTGATCACTCATCGTTATCTATCTGCTCATTTTTACCTATGATCTCTATCTTACCGTTTGCAGTACTAACCGAAACGAGGTGAGTTCTTCTTCCCAGATAACCTTCTATCTCATAATACGTTGCCCTTTCTCCGATAAGATCCAGATTTTCTACCTTTATCACACCGTTTGAGCATCTCGCTTTCAGGGTAGCATCAATTTGTTTGGGAAGATAAAGAGTGATAGAACCGTTGGAATTCGTAAGTTTCATCATCTCATTGAGATAGTTCACATCGGCAAAAAGCTTACCATTTGTGGTATGGGCAAACTGGAGATTATCTATATCGCTTAGTCTTATATTACCGTTAGTGTTTCTGGCAGAAACCGTTCCTTTCACATTATCTATCAAAATGCTTCCGTTTGTATTCACCGCTTCTATCTTGCCCTCGAAATCACTTACCGAGATGCTACCGTTTGTTGACTTCAATTCGGCATCACCACGAGCATCATGGATCTCGATCACGCCATTTTTCATTTCGATTTTCGCTATCTGCAGATTTTTGGGAACGAAGAGGGTATAAGCAACTGCCATATTAGTCCTGCTTTTTCGGGGATAATGTGTTTCGATACGAAATTCCTCCGTCTGAGAGATTACGATCTCGATCTCGTTTAGTAGTTCTTCGGTAGGTGCTTTTTTGATAGCAGTAAGTTCCACATGATCCTCTTCCCAACCGTTTATCGTAACCGAACCGTTTAGATTGTCTATGTGTAGCACCGCACTATCAGATACAGTGAAGGTATTGTATAGCCTTTCGGTAACTTCGGTATCCGGTACACGCTCACATGCCGATATGACAAACAAAAAACTCAGTAACAAAAGTATGATTCTCATCTCCGCCTCCTTAACAGATAAAATTAATTCTTTTTGGTAAAATGGAAATTTTTATTTCTCGCTTGTTTTGTAAAACAGGTAACTCTCCATCAAAATACAGGGGGAGATCTTGTCTGGATGATATTTGAACCGAGTCTGTGCGAAAGATAGTTACTTCTTTTCTATCGATATGAGAACCTTTGATAGCCGTTGGAAGCACAGAGAGCACTTTCGGTCTAGTCAGAGCGTCCACTATGCAGATATCGAATTTCCCATCATCCACCAACGCCTGAGGGTTAAGTTTGAATCCCCCACCACAATAGCGCCCGTTTCCCACACTAATCAATAAGATCCTACCCGTAATATTGCCGGTATCCGTTTTTATCTCCACAGCATAGTTTCTGAGTTTGACCAACGCCTCCAAAACTGCTGCGATATAGCGTGGCATTTTGTTGAGAAATTTTATCTTCTGGGCGTATTTTGCTACGATAGCATCGAAACCTATCCCCAAAGAATTGATAAAATAGTTGTCTTCTATCCTACCCAGATCGATAGGTATAGATTGGCACCGTTTGATAAGAGCCAGATCTTTTTCTATATTACCGCTTATGTTGAAATTCCGGCAGAAATCATTACCTCCACCTTCGGGTACGATCCCCAAAAAAACCTCATCCTCTCTACCGGAGAGTATTATGCCATTCACCACCTCATTTACTGTCCCATCTCCACCTACTGCGACGATATGACGAAATCCGTCCTCTATACCTTGCCGGGTTATTTCGATAGCATGTTTGTGATATTTTGTCAGCCTGATCTCAAAATCGAATTTCCGTTTTTGCAATTCGGAGATCAATTCGGGGATCTTGTGTCCGGTTCTGCCACCTCCGGCAAGGGAATTAACTACAAACAGCCATCTCATGCTCTCTCCAAAATCAAGACAAACTCACCTTTGGGTAGATCTTCTGCCAATTGGCTCATCTCTTTCAAATTTCCGAACCAGAGTTTTTCATTCGGATAGGTAAGTTTATATGCTAAGATGATCTTTCTTTTCTCTCCCAATACAGATTTCATATCCTTCAACAGAGATCTGAGCCGATATGGAGTATCCAGAAATACGATGGTTTGATCATCCGGCAATTTCTTCAGTTCTTTTTTTCGTTTGGAAGAATTAGCAGGCAGAAATCCATAATACCAGAATGAATCGGTATTTATGCCGCTTACCATCAAGGCAGCGATAAGCGAACATGCCCCCGGCAGTGCTGTTACGACTATCCCATGTTGATGACACATGCTCACCAATTTATTCCCTGGATCGGCAAACAGAGGAGTACCCGCATCGCTTATCAATGCTGCAGATTCGCCAGTTCTTGCCAACCTCTGTAATATCTCTTGGCTATGTTCAGACTCATTATGCTCGTTCAGGATCTCCAGTGGTTTATTGATATCATATCTTTTTAGGAATCTGCTGCCGAACTTGTACTCTTCGCAGATGACAAAATCAACCTCTCTGAGTACCTTTAACGCACGCACAGTGATGTCATCAGGGTTGCCGATCGGGGTGGCAACTACAAAAAGTTCACTTTTTGAAGACATAGACTATCTCACCACGATAACTGTGCCTAATATAAAGATACAGACCTAAAAGTAACAAGATAAGAGTTAGAGCGAGTCCTATCAGGCTGAGGCGCAGACTGAGTGTATAGATTCTTGGTTCATATCTCATCTCCAGCACATGCTCTCCCGGTGGGATCACTACTCCGCGCAAGATATGATTTGCCGGATAGATCTCGATCTCTTCTCCGTCTAAATATGCCTTCCAACCTGCCGGGTAGTAGATCTCACTTACTGTGAGGAATGCCGTAGTATCGGTGGAGACTTGGAATCTGAGCTCGTGTAGATCGAAGTCGGTCAATTGTACCTGCTGCTGCTGAGGAGGATAAATTTGCGGCAATTTATCTTCGACCAATGCAGTCGCGCGAGGATCGAAATCAAAATCGTTCAATCTAGCCAAGACTTCGTTTTCGGTTCCCATATACTCCACATCTTGTACAAACCATGCCCGCGGTAGATACTGATTGTTCTTAAATACAGTTAGTCCCAACCGGTCATCATGAAAAGCATATTCGAGGTGATCTACCGGTAAACGCTGTCCGAAGATGATATATTTCACATTAAGCATATTAACCACATTCCAGTTTATCGGTATGCGATTCTGCAGTTCGGTATAAAGGCATTCGTCCAATATATCCTGATAGCGTCGCAGTTTAGCACCATGGTATCCACCAATAGACTGATGATAATGCCCCCAGCGATTGTCACCGAATTCGCCACCCAGCGGATAGATACGGAAAATCTCTTCATCTTGCAGCAAAAAATCGTCCGCTGCCGTCTTCTCATACTCCCTCGTGATCGTAGATTCATGCACAAGATTGTTCAAAAATCGGCTATCCACAATCAAAAGATCTGTAACAACCAAGATAGCAATAAGAGCCAGGAAAATGTTTTGTCCCATTTTTCGCTTGCCCAAGAGGTAAATGCTCCCAAAGAAAACAACCAGAAATATAACCGCTTTATAACCATCATTCAGAAAACGTTCATACCGCATCGTCCTGAGTTGCTGCAACTGCTCCGGACGATAGCGGGCGGCATCGTTTGCATGTTCGAAACTCATGCTCTCGAATGCACCGGAGAATGCCACAAACAGGATCAATAATACACCGGCACCGATCAACACTTTACCCATAGTGGAAAAGAACTTCTCGTCTCGGTTTTTATACTTGTCTATTATCACTTTCAAGCCATAACCGGCAAGTACGACTATAGCAAACTGGAGCAGAACCAAGGTCATCGCCGGTACGCGAAATTTATTGTATCCGGGCAGATAGTTCATCAGGAAATTGGTAAGCAGTGGGAAATGCCTACCGAACGAGAATAAAAGAGAGACTACGGAAACTACTCCCAGACAGGTAACCAAGCGTTTTTTAGTGTAGGTTATCGCAATGATAGCAAGGCAGAGGACAATGATGCCCATATACATAGAAGTTTGAGTAAACGGCATCCAGCCCCAATAAAACGGAGCTACACCGCCAAAGAAATCTGGGATGATGAAAGTGAGCATCTCCAGAGGATGGAAGGACCAACCGGTAGCATATTCCCATCCCACTCCTTCGGCTCCACCTCGGATAGTATATTGCCCATATTGCCAAGTGGAAAGATAGGGCTGTGCTACAGCCAGTGCGGATATCACAAAAGCAGCTGCCAATAATCCGGTGAAGCCGAGATGTTTTTTGAAATTACCATCTTTGATAGACCAGATCAGATTGAAAAGCCAATAAATAGCGATCATAATAAAAGTGTAATAGGAGATCTGCGGATGATTCTCCCGTAGCTGTGCGATTATGAAGAGTGCGGTTAATCCGAGTCCCAAAATATTCCGCTTGTTCCTCAGATACAGAAGTGCCAGAAACACCCAGGGGATGTAAACAACCGCCATAAACTTACTGTTGTGACCGATCTCGATCAGTCCGAGAAAATGAGGTGAGAGTGCAAATGCTATCGCACCGGTAAAAGCGATCAATGGATGAAATTTTAGATAGAGCAGCAAGAGATATACACCCAAAGCGGCTGTGAAGAGCAGTAACACTCGCCAGTTGATCAGCCAACCGACAAGACGGCGTGCTTCATTTAAAAACGGATAATAAGTTCCAAAAGAAATATGATAGCCCGGCATACCGGCAAATATGTTCGAATTCCACAATGCCTGATCAGGGTTTTCTTCATTATACTCTATCATTACCTGAGCAGCGGAACGCCATTGCATAGTATCGCCCGCACGCGGCACATATCCTCTGAACCCCATATCGAAAAATGCGACCGATACGATCAACAATAAAAGCGCAATCAAAACTATATGCACATATTTGCTTTCAAATTGTGGTTCCAAAAATTCCGGTCTTTCGATCTGTTCCATCTTCTTCTGCTTGCGTTTACTTATCTTTTTGGTCATTTTTCTTCTCCTTCCGGTCCTTCCGGGTGATTTTATTGTCGGAGCAAAAAAAAGCTGATTCGTCCGGATAACTGAGTTTCTTTTTTGCCTTTTCTTTGCTAAAGAGATAGTAATGGGCTGTCGCTTGGCTGCATAAGTTACCTGACTGATCACTCAAACTAACCGAGATAATCGCTATATTGCGTTTTTTGTCTGTCAGATTAGCTTCTATCTTTAACGCTCCTTTGTTTGTATATACCGGTTTTTTATAAGAAACATCCAATCTGACGGTTACGCCACCTGTTTTCAAATGAGTAAAGACGAGCCAACTGGCAATTTCGTCCATCAGGGTAGCCTGAATACCACCGTGCAAGATATTGAAGTACCCTTGGAATCGTTGTTGCGGTTCCCAATGGCAGACTACACCTGCATCAGTTTTCATAAACTCCATCTTCAAACCATATTCATTTTTGGGTGAGCATGCAAAACAGTTGTATCCCTCCAGCTCGGAGAATGGATTTCTCAGACGCTTCATAATATCTATCATCTCCTTATATAATATTCTTTGTGACGATATTCAAAATCATTGTCAATATTACAAGAAAAATTTTGGTCAATCTCAGGAATTTACTCCTTCTTGGTTTTACATCGCTCATTAATATTGGATGACAAATATACTCAAACAGAAAAAACTTGTCAATTTACCGTTTGATAATTGAGTAGAGTCAAAAAATAAATTGAGGTGAATTATGTGGATTTTAAAAGAGAAAGTTTTGTGTAAAGAGCAGTTTGTCAGAGGCATAAAATGATTAATATCATCGAAGCGGTCATGCCATATATTTCGGGGCTTTATACTTTACCTTGGATCTTAGTTGGTTTTTTGGCAACTATGATCTTATCGCGTATTTATTCGCCTGTCAAAGTAGATCTTACTATGAAGAATGTTGCCTTGGTATTGCTATATCTATTTGTTCCTCCCTTAATATTCAGGATATTCTTAGATACGCCTTTGGGCACACAAGAGGGCATATTTGTCATCGTGGTGGCATTATCTATCGCTCTGATGTATTGGATAGCCTTTTTATTCGCTCGCCATCAAATCAAACGGCAAGGATTATCCGGCACCAATAGAACTCTGTTTATCAAGACGGTCGTAACCAATCAGGGCAGGAGTTCAGCTTTTGTCGGCGGCATTATGTTGGTAATACCGTGTTGGGGTGTTCCGGCCGGCATATTCATGGCTATGTTCGGCATTGCCTTGTTTGCAGTAGTACCTTTCATACTATCCAATATGAATAAGAAGGAGAAACTGGCAGGGATATCTACTCCTGCTCTACCTTGGTTTCTCAGATACTATCCTCTGTATTTTATCATCTTCCCTATCGCCGGGCTTTTGCTGCAGAAATCTACGGGCATCACTACGCATGCTCTCGGTGAATGGGGTACTATTATCAGATTTTACACTGCTCTAACCATACCGGCAGCTTTGTATTATGTCGGCTCGGGTATTCATCCCGGGGATTTGAAGATCTCCGAGCTAAAGAAACTTGTCGGGTTAGCACATGAAGAAGGAGTGGAACACTGGTCTTGGGTAAGACAGATTTTCATTCTCACCGCAGTGATCACTCCGCTGATATTTGCTGTCATATTCGGCATTTTACTCTCTTTAAAATTGATCCCACCGGCTTGGTTCGTGGTTACCGTTATCAACGCCATATTACCCATCACCAGCACTAATATGTTTCTTATACCATACGGGATAGACAAAAGGGCGACTGCTCATTCCATCACTTGGTCAACTCTGATATGTGTGCCGATAGTAATAATTCTCATCAGCATCTTTAGCATCTATTTTGCTTAAATGTAACAAAAAGATTGACTCGGATCTAACCTCTCCAAAATTTTGGAATAGTTTTGCTCTACGAAATCACATCATGCTAGTTCATTATAGTTTCTTCAGATAATAAAATCAAGGAGGATCTATCGTGAGGTTGAATACTATCGTTATATTGTTAATCATTCTAGTACTAATTGGTTGTGTGGGTAGAAGCCCACAATATATCGAGTCACCTGTGGGAGAAGAAGGTAGTTTGGATGCCGAACTAAACCGTCTGACCAATCAAATTATCAAAAGCTTAGCTGAAGAAAGAAGGACTAAGATAGCTATCGTAGAATTTACCGATTTATATGGTAATGTTCCGATGTTCGGTAAATATGTCTCAGAAGAGCTGATAACCAGAATGTACACCACTCGCCGGTTTGAAGTGGTGGAAAGACAAATGCTAAACCGAGTATTGGAGGAACAGAAGCTAGGCACTTCCGGTTTGATAGATGAATCTTCCGCCGCTGCTATTGGTAGGATGCTCGGCGTTCAAGCTATAGCTACCGGTACAATTACCGACCTAGGCGATCGGGTGAGGATAAACGCACGAATGATCACTACCGAAAAAGCTGAAGTATTTGCCGTCGCTTCTGTCACAGTTATAAAAGAAGATTATATCGCTAATATGATGACTGCTTATGAAACCACACCGTTAACTATACAAAGAACCACCGAACCGAACTCGGGGGAAAATGTAGTCGGAATTTCTAAACAAACATTAGCCCAAACTACAGTCGATGATGTTGAATTTGAAATAATATCTGCAAGACTAACCAATGACAATAAAGTGGTCATAGAAGTGCTGATAACCAATAAAAGTCATTCTGATAAAGAGATAGGAATCTGTAGTTCTTCCACGATATATGACAATTTCGGGCAAGAATACTCCACTCCGGTTAGAAAAATTGGTCAAAAATCTCAAAGTTCGCCTTATTCATATCTTACACACCTATTTATTTCAAATGTGCCAACTCGCCTATCACTGGAATTTAACACAGTTGATCCTAATGCAGACAGTATTTCATTATTTGATATGAGCATGCATAATCACGCGAATGTTAATCTAAGACACTTCCCCTTGGAAAAATAGGTAGGATAGGGTGAATAATACTGCCAAAGTAACTCATTTATTGTTTTTATAAAAAATTTTCGTTAGATAATAAAAAGCCCTGCGAATTCAATCCCGCAGGGCTTTGTTACATTGGTCTATTTGTCACTATTTAAGTAGCAACATTTTTCTGGTACTGGTATATCTGCCGCCTTCGGCATCTACTCTGTAGAAATAGATTCCGCTGGGTGCCACATTACCCTGTCGGTCTTTTCCGTTCCATTGCACCTGATGTTCTCCGGCTTCCAGCTCTTTGTTCAATATTGTCTTTACTTTCTGCCCACGCATATTGTAGATATCCACTCTCACATTACCGCTTTCGGGAAGATTGAAGGCGATAGTAGTTTCAGGGTTGAAAGGATTGGGATAGTTTTCCGTGCTTAGTTCGGCAACCTGTACGGTGATCTCATCTGCGGAGACAGGATCGTAGTAGAACAGCGTTCTACCCCATTCATCCCATTGTCCATTGTCATACCATTCATATATGACTTCCGTGAGCAGCCAATTCTCATCATAGAGGAACATATCTCTAAACAAGATATGCCAATCATCATTATAGTATTCGTATTTTGTCATAAACTCATATTCGTTATTTTCGAAGTAATCGAATTCATCTTTTTCGAAAGGATGCCACTCTTCGGTTGCCCACTCATAATAAGTTTCTACATCCGCCATCGGTTCATCGCTTAAAAGCCACCAAGTCATCATGTGCATAATATTGTTGTTGACCATATCCTGAAATAACTGATAGTCACTATTATCATTAGCGTGAAAATCTATCACCGATCTCTCATGGTTAGTCCATGTAGCACCATCAACAGAAATTTGATGGATTGTTTCATCGATCCTATCGTTCGCATCATAATAGAAGTTTGTTCTCTCATAATCAGGCTGTCTATTCGTTTCGGGCGGTTCCATATAAAAAGTCTGAGTCATGCTTTCTACTCGATTATTGGCATCATAATCGTACTCATAGTAGGCAAATTCGATCCAATTACCCATGGCATTAGCCCATGCTTCTGAAAGGATAATCTGATTCTGATCGTTGAACTCTTGCTCTATATGTAGGTATTCTTGCCACTGCTGATCATACATTTCCACCATAATGTCGATAAGATTATCTCCATCCCATTGATACGTATGCCGGGTTTCATAAACCCACTCTTCTGCATCTTCGTCCCAATATGATATGACGCTTTCTATGGGTCTGTCTTGATCATCATACTCAAATTCTATCTTTTCTTCATCTACCCACCAGTTATTATCATCATGATCCTGATAGATCGCTTCTATAAGGTTGGGACCATCCGTTCGCCGCTGCACGATATGCCTCGAAAAATCTTCCGTTTGCTCTGTACCACGGCCAAACACATTACCTATACTAAGGTCAGTCTGAAAATCTCTAACTGATGCCGAAAGCATAGTAGCTCCCAGCAATGCTACGACCATTATGAACGCCAGACCAAAAAATTTCGTGTTCATTTTTATACCCTCCTTCTTTTTTCACTTACTTTATAAAGGTTAATACTTCAAAATAAAATAGCAAGTAATTATTTTCTTATAACTGATTATTTTTATGATATATAAGCCTAACTCCACTTTTCAGTCAATTTATAGAATGTAGTTTTTTTGGAATTTTGAAAATTTGTTAGTATTCTGGTGTGAAAAAGCCCCGCAAATTTCTCTGCAAGGCTTTGTTACATTGATCCATTTGTCACTATTTAAGCAGCAGCATTTTCCTTGTACTGGTATATCTACCACCATCGGCATCTACACGGTAGAGATATACTCCGCTGGGCATAGTGTTGCCTTGTTGGTTTTTTCCATTCCAGATAAACTGATGATTTCCTGCATTTAGTTCTTTATTGATTAGAGTTGTCACCTTTTGTCCGCGGATATTGTAGATATCCAATCTTACATTTCCGCTTTCGGGCAGATCGAAGGCGATAGTGGTTTCAGGATTGAACGGGTTGGGATAGTTCATTGAACTGAGGATGTTACCAGGTAAGGCTATATCATCGGTGGATGTTGGCACTGTTACATCCAGAAGGAATGGATAGCCGTTATTCATCTGAAAATCGATATCTTCTCCCCAAGTCTCTTCAAAATCCCAATATACATAAGTATTAGCAGCATAGGGATAAGTCATCTCTTCGGTGGTTCTGCCTTCAGCACCAACGCTTGAAGTTTGTTCTGAACTTTCCATATCAAAGTAATTATTGTCCATAAAAAAGGAAGCCCCGGAAATAATAGCACCGACAAAACCTCTACCCTCGATATTTTCACCTTCAGAGGTTTTTACATAACCGGTCGAAAAGCTATTAGTAATCTCACTTTGAGCATTTAGTCCACAAAAACCACCTAAACTCGTTTCTGTACCATCTAATCGAATTATGTTCACTCTACTATAACAGTCGGTAATTTGAGAGGAAGATCTGATATGTCCTACCAAGCCACCGACTTTATAATTTCCAATAATATCGCCAATGCTATAACTGCTGGTGATAGATGACTCTTCTAACAAGCCTACCAATCCGCCCAGTGTATGAAATCCATTGATATTGCCAGTATAATAGCTATCAGAAAGAGACGATTCAGATAATTTTCCTACTAACCCGCCTCCATGGTTAATTAATATTAATTCACTTTCACTAGAGCAAGCTATTATGGTAGAATAATCTGCTTTCCCAATTAATCCACCACCATTTCGCCCCTCTACACTACCACTGCTATGGCTATCTTTTATTATGGACGAATTTGCCTCTCCTATCAAATTACCGATGGAATGTTCTCCTGTTGTTATACTTTCACTGTGGCAATTCGTAATCGAAGATGAATCAGCCTTTCCCACTAAGCCGCCAACAGGAACAAATCCATTTACTGTATTGATACTATAACAATCTGTAATATCGGACAAATATGCATATCCTATCAGACCGCCCATATTACCTGGGAAAAAATAACCAGATATATAACCGGTACTATAGCTATTTGTTATTGTTGAATAGTAAGCCTTTCCCGCTAAAGAGCCAATATAATTTATACCGAAAACCCAGACATCTTCCAGCCCAAGATTTTTTATCGTAGCTCTCTGGATAAAACCAAAAAGTCCGCTATTAATTCCATCAATTGCATCAACTTTTAAACCGGTTATCAAATGTCCATCTCCATCAAAATTACTGCGAAAATTATTATTGTCATCATGACCAATCGGAATCCATCCATCAGGATAATAAGCTCCACCTGGCTCAAATTCGTCGCTAAGGTCAATATCATTTATAAGTATGAAGTGTTTATTAGAATGCTCTTCTCCCAAATAATTCCTCACATTATTCAAATGCTCGTGAGTATCAATCTGCCACGGATCATCTGCTGTACCTGTACCGCCGGCAAATTCAGCATGTAATGGAAATAGAGTTAAAGAAGTTATGAAAATTAACAATGCTATTTCAAGTTTATCCAACCACATTTGTGCCTCCTACTGTTTAAAAATTGTTTTACCGACAAATTATTTTAACAGCAGACACTTATCCACTGCCTCGGTCTTACCGTTTACTTCCAATCTATAGAAATATACGCCGGAAGACACTTGTCTACCGCTGTCATCATTTCCATCCCAGACGATTTTGTGCTCACCCCGCACAAGATGGTCGTCTATCAGTGTTTTTATCTTTTGTCCTTTGATATTGAATATCTCGATTTTTACCACACTCTCTTCGGGAATAGCAAAGGATATGGTGGTAGAGGGATTGAAAGGGTTAGGGTAGTTTGGAGAAAGTTTTACTTCTGTTATTTGTGGTGCATATATTCCACCATCGGTAAATGAGCTATTCAGAAGATCCCATAAATCTTTCTCACGAGTTTTTGCTTCCTGAACACTAGTGATAGCATTCTTCGAGTTGCGAAATCTCAAACTCAGACCCCTGTTTCCGGAACCAGATGCCTCTAAGTAAGTATAAACTATGTCTAGCTGAGTGAATAATGAATCAGTATAAGATAAATTGCCCTCAAGCATAACTTCATATTCGGTGATGGCTTGTTGATAGTTGTTTATCAACCTATTACAAAAGATCTCGTATAGTTCGGATAATTTTGCCAATTCAGTATTCGGATAATCAATCTGTAACTGACTGTAAAACTGTTGAAGTGAGACATATTCATTTTCGGTTTTCGAGCAATTCATCAAACGATTAGCTGACCACAAAGCTTCCATCTCATAAGGATTCTCTTGGATACTTTGCATATATTTGATTTTGGCAGTATTCAAATCACCTTCAGACTCTGCCATTAATCCCTCTTCGAATGAACTGGGTTGCGATGGCGCGAAATATCCCACATTTGGACTTTGAGAAAGTGGCTGATAAATTACTTCCCAAGTTGGTGGATAAAAAGAGGCTTCTATCAGAGCTTCGTTCGTAGTACCCCACCATACCTCACGACAGTAGTATGCATCAGGGATTTCTCCTTCATCTTCATTATATATTGAATATCCGGAACCGAAAATAATATCATTGCGATTCCAATCTATTATCGGATAAGAATAGCCACTTATCCTTATCTCAGGATAATCGGTATTATCGTTATATGTACCACTGATTGAAGAATTTCTTATGACCGGATTTGAAGAACGAACAGCTATTATTCCTGCATAATTATTAGAGTAAACTGTATCTGCTTCCACATAAGATGAAGAATTATAAAATATCAGCCCCGAGTTATTATTGGTTAACAGGTTATTTCTTATTGTTGAATTTTCTATTTCTCCATGAGCATTATAAACGAAAATCCCGGTTGTATTACAATTATCTATGATTGAATTTTCGATTATATAACCTTGTGGATTATTTACTAGAATACCATCATAATTATCTTGAAATATACAATTATTAACAATAACATTACCCTGGATTTCCAAGGGAGCATCAGCATTTTTAAACTTACAATATTCTATATTAGCTGTACCGATATCTTTGATCACTATACCCGACCAGTTCGAACCCGATTGCTTATCAAAGACAATATGCTCTTCATCTGTTCCTATTGCATTCATTGTACCCTCTATTTCTAATTTGAAATTAGAAAACAATTGTGGATTTGAACCAGCCAAGAAAACAATTTCTGAACCCGGTGGAACAGTAAAATCATTTTTTAAGATTATATCACCCGTACCAAACTGAGTTACGCCATTGATTTCTATATTATTAAAAAACCCCTGATAGATAGTAAGTTCAGAAGTTAGCAATTCATCGTCTATTAAGTCAGAATAAGAGTAATTAACATAAAAGTATTCATTATCATAGGCGAGACTGCTAACATGATCGAAATAGTATCTTGTGGATGGTTGTGTACCATTGATATATCTATCGAAATACGAAGATGCCTGAAAGTTCTCAGGCTCTACTCCACAGCGCATTATTTTGTACTTAGGATAATCATTATATTCGGTTTTCAAAGTCAAAACCAAACTCTCATTATCATAACTTGCCAGTAATTCTTCAAATTCATAATTAGAATCGAATATTGTAAAGTGATTTTGCATTATTAAAAAGTTGCCTCCATTTAGGACAATCTTTCTGTATTCATCAAAATCGTTGTTAGTTTCAATAAGGAAGAATTCTGCATTTGATTCTGCCACAACTTGATCGTTTTCCAAGAACCAAAAATAATCATTCGATTGGTCTTTCACTCCCGTATAAATCTTGTATTCATCACTTGTATCAAAATCTATAATAGCAGAATAGTGATTTTGAAAACTCGTTTCAGCATAAGCTATCGGATTGGTACTGTTTTCAGATGGAATGAGAATAGTGAGAAATTTTTCATGAACCCCCGTTGAAGTTACTCTAAATCTACTATGATTTGCATTAGTCGCACCTGTCCATCCCAATGGTAATCCAGTGTAGAAATCAGATCCATAATATTGATCTCTAGATTCATAATTTGTATAAAAGCTGTTTGAAGCTCCCATAGCTCCGAATAGGTTCACATTGTTAACAGAAGAAGTAAAAATTGAATTATAATTGCTATTAAAAATTTCGTTTGAATTAGGGTTGAAATGAATTTGATTTCTGTATTTATTTAAATTGTTTTCTGAATTAATGATATTATCATAGATTATAAAATAATTATTATTAATCATATAAAAATTCCTGAAAACTTCGCACGGATATTCATCTCCGGTTATATCCGGCATTTTGTTATCGTATATCACACTTATTTTCAGGTGTACCATCTGTGCATTTTTGACAAGAAAGTGTCTCTGAGCCGGATTTACTATATCATCTTCTGTTTCATAGCTGAAATTATCAGTATAACCTATTGGGTCTTTGGGATTAAGAGGGACTAATGGATAGTCATCATAATAATCTGGGTTGGGAATACACCATTCAGTCAGTTCAGCAAATTCACCAACATAATCGCTCTCATCAATATATGTACTGTCTGGATTGATTATAATTAAATTTTTCGAATACGGTGATTTAAACCATTCAAGTGTTCTGCCCCAATTACTATTATACCAAGTTTTATATCCAGTATCAATAATCAAATATCTTCCTTTATAAAACAGCTGATAATGAGTTTTTTCGTTATTATAATGGCCATGATTAAATGAGTTTTCATGATTAACTATCAAATATGGTATATCCAATACATAATTACCATCTAGATTAACTATATTAGTTGGAGATGATTGTGGTCTAAGGATTGTTAATTCCTTATTTGAATATGAACCTTGTTCTAAATATAAGGGAAAATAAGAATCATTTGATATAGGCATTGTGTTAATAGTAGATGGGTTAAAACAAATCACTACCTCAAAACTCTCTGTATTATGCTCATTCGTTTCTTTTGGATAATTTCCACTATTATTATCTTTTACTCGATGAATATACCATCTAATTGCTTTTCTTAATTCTGGGTTATTAGTATTATTATAAAAAAAAGGTAATAAACCTTTTTCTATTTTGTACTGGTCTAAACCTAATCTATGCCTGAAATCATCTTTCTGAGTAAAATGGCAAAACTGTGGGTCTATTCTCATCATTACTTGATTCATCCATTCATTCATAAAATCTGTATCCCAGATATTAAAACCAGTTTTCCTATACAACGCTGTAAAAAAAAGAGAAGTTAAATAAATAGCTCGATTTGCATAAGTTAATCCACCGGTGTACATCCCAGAATTAGTTACTCCATAATCAGAAAATCCATGTAAATCTGTTCCAGCAGGATAGTTATGTGTTGACCAAAATTGTTGCATTACAAAATTATTTAATCTATTATTTGAATTTATTTCCTCGCCAGTTAAAATGCACAAATATCCTATACCGCTAATATTTATTAAACGAAAACTAGCAGCTCCAATTCTTGGCAATAATTCATTTGAATAATTGCTTAAACACCAGCCAGCAGGTTCATACCATCCATTATTATTGTAAATCTCATCAATAGCCCAATCAACTAATGTATTCAAGCTATCAACTATCATATCTCGTTGATCAAGACTCATATAATAATATCCCATGTCAGACATAAAAGCAATGAAATTCATCCCATAAGCCATGTGCAATCCTCTCTGATACGCACTTAGTTCATATTCCTCAGCATTATTATACTCTGGATTGTAAATTTTAAGCTTAAATTCTTCCCAATTAAATTCATTTAGTAAAAATGATATTACATTATTCATTAGAACATTATTATCCTCAATAATTGCTTTGTATGCTTTGATTGTATTAGATAAAAATCAAAATAGTCATCATAGGAACGATCACCAAATATTAATAGTTCTTCAGGTTCAGGATCTCTAACTTGTTGTGTATAATCATGCCAATATTGAAAAATTAATGGATCAATTGACTCACTTTGAGAAGGTGCTAAACATGCATCTCTAATACCTGTCAATGTATCTTCACCAATAGTAAATGTTTTGTCGACAGCATGATTAGTACAGATAATAAATAAAAAATAAATAAAAAAATTAATTTCATATTATTCCCCCTTAATATTATATTTTAAATATTCATGTTTCATTGTCAATTTTTTTGTTAACATTTTTTTGTTCTTACTAGTATTATCTTATAAAAAATATGATATAGAAAAAAAGTGGACATCCAGTAACCTCCTAGATATATTTTGTTTAGTTAAAAAATTAAGAACATTTATGAAAGCGATTAAACAATTATTAGTGATGATTCGAATACTATCGGAAATCAGCAGCAAATCAAAACTAATCCCAAAAAAAGCCTTGCAAATTCCACTCTGCAAGGCTTTGTTACATTGACCCATTTGTCACTATTTGAGCAGCAACATTTTCCTTGTACTGGTATATCTACCACCATCGGCATCTACACGATAGAGATATATTCCGCTGGGTATTGTGTTGCCTTGTTGGTTTTTTCCATTCCAGATAAACTGATGATTTCCTGCACTAAGTTCTTTATTGATTAGAGTTGTCACCTTTTGTCCGCGGATATTGTAGATATCCAATCTTACATTTCCGCTTTCGGGCAGATCGAAGGCGATAGTGGTTTCGGGATTGAATGGGTTGGGATAGTTACTCAAATTGAGCTCAGCGGTTGGTATAGTCAGATCATCTGCAGATACCTCTTCGTGGGTAGTCAGCATTCTGCCCCAATCAACCCATTCTTCTCCATCATACCATTGGAACAATATTTCAGACAATATCCAATCTTCATCGTAAAGATAATAATCCCGATCCATCAATTCCCAAGATCCATAATAATAATCATAGAAATAGATGTACTCCAACTTATCATTGGAATGGTATTCATACTCATCTAAGTATATATACTCCCAATCGTTGCCGTCCCATTCATAGTATATTTCTGCTTCAAACATAGGCTCCTGCCATTGTAAACCCCAGGTCATCATATACAAGATATTATTGTTTATCAGATCTTGAAAAACTGAGTACTCGCTATTATCGTTTGGATGATAATCAATTTCTGATTTCCCATAATTTTCCCATACTTCACCATCCAAAGAATATTGATCGATAATCTCCTCTATCCTGTCATTTGAATCATAAGCGAAAATAACTCGGTCAAATTCGGTTTCCCGTGTTGTTGTCGGCGGTTCCAGATAAAATGTCTGAGTCATAGTTTCAATCCGATTTTGGGCATCATAATCATATTCGAAAAGAGCAAAGTCTATCCACTCGCCTTCGATATTCATCCAAGCTTCGGCCAAGATAATTTGGTTTTGCGCGTTAAATTGCTGCTCTATCAGAATAAAATCTTCCCAAGAATCTTCATAATAGATCTCCATCATGATCTCGATCAGATTGTCTCCATCCCACTGACAGGTTATGCGGGTTTCCTCTAGCCATTGTTGTTCATACTCATCCCACCAATAATACAGACTTTCTATCAATCTGTCCTGGGCATCATAGTCAAATATGAACTTCTCTTCATCTAGCCAAGTTCCCCAATCGTTGTACTGAAAGAGCACTTCCAATAGATTAGGTTCGCCGGTGCGTAGCATGTTGATAGGTCTGGTCTGCCCTTCCAATGTTTGAGCATTTCGCCCAAAGACATTCCTGAAACTGAACTCAGATCGATAATCCCTCAGTTCCGCTTCTAGTATGGTAGAACTAAATAGTACCATCACTACCAGAAATGAAAAAACCACAAAATTTTTTCTCATCTTAATCTACCTCCTTCAACTTATTATGCACAAATATATCCTAATAATAAAAAAAAGCAAGTTTTATTTTTCATAATTTCATTTATGCAAGTAAGATGGGTATGGTTATAAGGGAGAGGATTCATCCAGAACTTATCCGACCTCGGGAAATCGCAAACCCTCTATATATGAGAAATGATTCCTGGAGAATTTTGTCAGCATGAACTTTTCCCACTAAAGAAGAGGTAGTATTTTGTTGTTATTGTTAATTATAGAATGCTGAATATATAAAATAAACAGAGCTCATTATTGTGTCGTTCGGATGATAAAATGCACTCTTAGCCTACATATCTCACCGATGGAATATCTCATATAAGGGCAAACCTACCAATAAACCTGCTATGAGACGATAAATGAAAAAATATACTAACTCCCGCCAGGACATCGCATAGACTATTTTTATGAAAATCAAACTGATAATATAGAGAGAAAATCTGAAAATCATATAAAACATATTAGCATGAAATCCGGTCGGCATTTCGGTGAAGTCGAAGACAGCCATATCCAATAGCAGAATTATCAACGCTACCACAAAAGCTTTGTAAAATGATGTATTACTGTACAAATCCAATAAAAAATTGGTGATAATAAAAATGATCACCGCATTCAAAACCAGACTGACCGCATAGAATATAACAATATTCATTTGCTATCACTTCTCTACACTGTCAAGAAAATCGTGCACAACTGCGATATATTCTTCACTCTTTTCGATATGATGTTCATGAGAGGCATCCGGAAAAATATGCAGCTTGGCACCGGGTAGATTTTTTTGATAATAGCTGGTCGTCCTGGGTGTTGCTTCATCAAATTCTCCACAGGTAAAGAGAACCGGAATCTTGATTTCATCCAACCTATCTATCCGTTCGTAACTTTTCAATATGCCGGTAACAGTAAATTCGCTTGGTCCCCACATATATTGATATTGGGATAAATTTATTTCGGTAAATGCCCGATTTAGATATTCAGGCCACTCTTGCAAGCGGCAAACATGTTTTTGATAAAACTCCATCATAGCATCTTGATACTTCTGCGATTCATATTCTCCTGTTTGTTCGCAATGAAGTATCGCATTCTTTGCTTGTTCAGATAACTGTTCGATATAAGCTCTTTGGTCTTCAATCCAGCGGGAAGTGCTGAGCAAAGCTCCGGAGAGGACAAGGCTCTTCACACCTTCGGGTTGTTTGGTAAGCATATACTCTACTGCCAGAGAAGAGCCCCAAGATTGACCTAGAATATGAAGCGAGTCCAAGCTCAGATAGTTTCTTACTTGGTGCAACTCTTCGGTAAAACGCTCTAAAGTCCAGAGAGAAGTATCATCCGGTCTATCGGAATTGCCGCATCCCAATTGATCATAAAAAATAATCGGACGTTTTGTAGCAAGCTTTTCCAATGGTTGCAGATATGTATGAGAAGCACCGGGACCACCATGTACTACCAGTAGTGGGATTCCACTATTATGAACACCAATAATTTTGTACCATACTTGCCCGCCGGTGACGGGTATGTAACCTTCTTGCACTTTTTCATTCGCTTTTGTGATTTCTGAATCCATAGCCATAACTTATCCTCCTAATATTATAACAAGAAAAAAGATAGTTGCTTTTATAAAATTCGTAACTGCTTTCATAATAATCTGCCTTGCTCATTTCCCATACTGTTCTTTAGAGCTTCCCAAGCTTGAATAAGTATATCGATGGAGATGGCTGTGCCATTTACCGGCGGTACACTACCAGGTCCTTCTGCAATATCGTTTCTATTGACCGCAACAAAGATGGTAGTATTGTAATCTGGGAAATAATACCATTGAGTAGCCGTGCCTGGATTTGCACCACTCCAGCCGATGACCTTTGTCCCAAAAATGTTATTTGGATCATCAGCGGCCAAGATTCCGAGTCCCAAACCATAAGTAGAACCCGGAGCAAATGAGTGGGGCGATATCATCAGTTCAACGGTTTCCTGTGCGAGAAGATTACCATTGAACAATCTATCAGCAAAAGTCAGCATATCTTCTGCTGTTGAAACGCCAGAACCAGCTGTCCAATCCCAAGAGTAATTCCATTTTTTAGTTTCTGTCACTTCCTCGGTAGTAAAAAGCCAAGCATAGCCGTTTGCACAAGGGTCTTCCAATGCTCCTCGCCGGTTTAGATTCGTACGGTTTAATAGTGCTGGTCCTCCAATCTTATCCTTAAACAGGTCATCGACAGATTCTCCGCTGGAAGCTTCCAAAATCATTCCTAACAGATAGTAACCTGTATTACTGTATTCATAAGCATCTCCAGGGGTAAATACCGGTGTCAGTGGATTGGAGAGTAAAAGTATTTCCTGATGAGTCCAATCCCGTTCTGGATCATGATAAACTTCTTCCCAGAAATCAATGTTCGTAGTTACATCTGCAATCCCGGCACTATGATTGAGCAACATTTTCAATGTCATTTTGTCACCTTGTGGGATATGATCCGGAAGTAGATCTTCGAGAGTGTCTTCCAAAGATAAGACACCTTCTTCTACCAATTTCATAGTGAGAACTGCTGTAAAAGGCTTTGTGATACTTGCCAACCGTACTTGCATATCCGATGTCATTGGATCACAAAAGATTGTGTCTGCTACTCCAGCTGCACCATACCAGTTAACACCAGAAACATGGACACCCATAATCGCTCCAGGTACTGGGTTGTCTTCCACTACCTGCTCCAAAATCTCCTGAAAGTCTTCTGTGGGAAGGTTCTGGGAAGGTGTCGATTCATTATCGCACCCTCCAACTATAAACACAAACATGATAAACAAAAAAATGATACTACCACTATAATGTTTCATGATCAAATCTCCTTTTCTTTATTTTGCTCGTATGATATCCACTTTTCACCTCCGAGGTGAAGTTTATATTACCTTTGGCAATATGGCAGGTGGCGATTTGCGAACTTGTGTTCTCGTTTACAGGCATCATTTTTGTTTATATCCCAGTTTCTCTATAGATCCGAGCCACTTCTTTCGTTTACTCTCACTCGAAGACTTTATCGGTCTGAGAGTGGTGATCTTTACCGGTCTTATTCCACAAAACCCTAGGACCCCTTTTTTCATTGAATTATGACCCGGCGCTCCGAGGATCAAATTATAATACCATCCCGGCGTATTCATCGTTACGATAAGTCGGGCAGATCTTCCCTTTAGGAGTTTGTCCCACAACACTGAATTTTCACGGAAGTGAAACGCAAAGCTCGGCAGGAAAACTCTGTCGATAAAACCTTTCAACAGTGCGGGATATGTTCCCCACCAAGTCGGATAGACAAAAACCAAGTGATCGGCTGCTACTATCTCTTTCTGTATTTCTATCAAATCGGGTTCGAGTTCGGTTATTTTTCTGTATCCGTAGTGTAAGATCGGATCAAATTTCAGATCACTCAAATTTATCAATCTGCAATCAGCCTTTGCCCGCTCTGCACCCTGTTTATACACCGTTGCTAACGCGTGGCAGAAACTCTTTTTGTCAGGATGACCGTTTATGATCAATATCTTTTTCATTCACTCTCCAGTATTCAAACAAATACAAGGTTCTACTAATGTTTGGCAGTTGCAGCTGAAATGGCAGGATTCGGCTAACACAACAAACTAAACCCTAATTCGCCCGGTTATTTATCTTTTCGATAAATATATTGTAAACCGAGATTAATTCTTCCAAGATCAAAATCAACACCTAACCGACTATGTATATTTTGATGATCTTCTTCTCCTACCAAAGTATCTCTCGTCCGGTTGTAATAAATACTCCCCATACTAATGCTCATTAACCAATTTTCTGATATGGAATAAGAAATTGCTGGAGATAACGATCCACCAAGTTTAAATACTTCTGTCTCTGTTTTTTCATCACGTTCAAACTCCTCTACACCAAACCCAACCTCTATTTCTAGCATAGTTGAGAAAGAAAATTTGTCATTTATCTTGAAATATTTGGTACAATAAGGAACGAATGAAAAAACACTTTTATATCCCTCGGTCGAAATCGATGATACATTAGAAGAACTTTCATGTTTGGTATAATTATACTCATATTTCAAACCTAAACCCAAAGCAAAAGACTCAGAAACAAAATATCCCAGACTTGGATGTACCAAAAAATTTTCTCTTTCTCGTTCTAAATCTCTCGCAGACCCACTCATAGTAAATTCATCTTCAGTCTTTTGAGTACGATAGGATATCCTACCTCCGAATATGATATCACCAAATTGGTTTTCAGCAAAAATGTTTGCCCATAATACAAGTATTAAAATTGCTATCCAATACTTCATCATAACTTTCTCCCTCCTAATTTATTATTCTATTGTAAATCCTGTAGTATCTGGATCAGCATTCTATCGCTAACTATATTCTCTGCATGTTCTTTCAATAAAAGTTCTTCCTCAGCTTCTTTTACAAAAACCATAACTCTTTCCTTTTTAATTATCTTGGTCAAATTGGCTTTTCTCTAATTCCCTGTCAAACATTTTGTTATCATTACCGTAGAAACAGAATAAACAAAAGCTTCATATTCCCAACGGATTGTAGTGTGATTTCTTGCTTTATCCGAAATGATTTCACCACAGAGAGCATAGAAGGCACGGTTTTGTTATGATAAACTTCTTCCGGGAGCAAACTTGTTTTCTTGACAAAAGAATAGGCTTATCTATCTTATCGCAGTTAGGGAGATAATTATGGATAAAAAAGAGAGGATCATCATCACGGATATCGGCAGCACGACCACCAAGGCGTTACTGCTGAAAAAAAATGCTGATAGTTATGAACTTATCGACATCCGCAATTCACCCACCACAGTAGAGCATCCGTATGAGGATGTCTGCATCGGGATATATGATTCTATCAAGCTGTTGGAACAAGCCGGCGGTGAAACCATCCTCAGCTCGGAGAGCACTCCCGAAGAGCTCCGTTTTCCTCCTGATATCAGCTATCTGACCACCAGCAGTGCCGGTGGCGGGCTGCAGATAGTGGTCATCGGGCTCACCATGCACGACTCTGCCAGCAGCGGTAAGCGGGTTGCCTACGGAGTCGGCGGTGTGATATTGGATACTTTCGCCGTGGATGACAAGCGTAGCATCTTGGAACAGATGAACGCGCTTCGCTCTCTACATCCGGATATCATCATCATGGCAGGCGGCTTCGATGACGGCGCTATCTATTCCCTACTCCGGCTGGGTGAAATATTGCAGATAGCCAAGCCCAAACCGAAATTCTCCAAGCATGCCAAAATCCCACTGGTCTATGCTGGTAATCAGAAAGCGCAAAATTACATCCGGAAACTCTTTGAAGATCATTTCGAGCTCTACATCGAGCCCAATATCAGACCCAGCCTTTCAGAAGAAAATCTCGCTCCGGCGCGCAACCGCATCCACGATCTCTTTATGGAGAACGTGATGGAGCATGCACCCGGCTATCACAAAGTAAAGAAACAGACTGCTAGCAATATACTGCCCACCCCTTTGGGAGTGATCAATTCACTGCAGACTATCAGCGCAAAGTTGGGCAAGAATGTGATGGCAGTCGATATCGGCGGTGCTACCACCGATATTTTCTCTAATATTATGGGATACTATTTCAGAACGGTAAGCGCCAATTTCGGCATGAGCTACAGTGCTACCAATGTCTGCCGGGAAGCCGGATTCGATAAGATCAGGCGGTGGATACCGGATAATATCTCCGATATCGAACTGCTGAACTACATCGGCAACAAGACCATCTTTCCAAATTATATCCCCTTGGACGACTCTCAGCAGCATATCGAATATGCTATTGCCAGAGAAGCTATCGTCATGTCGCTCGCTCAGCATCTGGAGATGAACTTCAATACCAAACAGATCGGCTTTTTGGATAGGTTGAAATTCAACCGTACCTTGGATAAGATCACTGAAGCATTTTACTTCGAAGATCAGTTAGAAAAACGCTCCTTCAATATGCTCGATATCTCTGTACTTATCGCAGCCGGTGGTGTGGTATCTCACGCTGATGACAAGCAGATCCTCACTGTGATGAACGACGCATTCGAGCCCAAAGGTATCACTGAGATCTGGAAAGATAGCCGCTTCATCTCTCCGCATCTGGGTCAGCTCTCTACCGTAGATAAAGATCTGGCTGCCGCACTTCTGATAAAATATTGTTACAAGAAAGTGGGACTGGTAATCCGTCCGCTTGCCAAAAAATGGAAAGCGGAGATGAAAGTGCTATCACTACATTTTGAAGATGGCAGCGCTAAAACTATCGAATCGGATCAGCTCTACTATCTTCCTGCTTCCGATTCCGGACAGAGTATTACAATAAAGCTTCAGAAGGGCTTCTATCTATCTGATAAAAAGACGGAATTTGGCATCACAAACGACATCCCTATTCTGATAGATACCCGCTACCGAAACTACGATTTCGCAGCCGAAAACGAGGTGCTTCAGCTTTATGATGCAGAATCCGATAAGAAGAAACTGGAGATCTGCTTCGATGATTTCCGCAGAGAGAACCCCATCTCGGAGGGCACCTTGCAGATCATTCGCGATCTGCCTTACAAAGGAGATATCCTCGTGCAAGAAGGTGAAGAGGTCAGCCCCGACACTGTTATAGGTGAGAATAAATATGACCCGCCCAGGATATATGTGCTCTCTTTCTTCGATAAGACTCATCTGAAACTGGATCCGGAAAGTTTTGCTGAGAGCCTGTTGGTAAAAGATAAAGAAGAGATCAAGATCGGACAGAAGATCCTGCAACTGCCACAAGAATCTCTGATAGATAAGTTCAACCGACCGGATTGTTTTACCTCGCCGGTGCGGGGCAGGATAGAGTCTATCCAAACAGATAGTGGCATCATAATACTCAGAGAGATCCAGGATTATTCTACCAAACCACAGCATATCCCCGTTTCTACCAGATTAAATATCAATCCCAAACATCTTCCGAGTTATATGAAACATAAAACCGGCGATTTCGTCTATGCCGGCGATGTGATAGCAAAAAAATGGGCAGATAAGAAAATCGCCCCAAAAATAGTTCATGCTCCTATTACAGGTTGGATAAAGAAGGTGGACAGGAAGACCGGTAAAGTTACTATCCAATACGATAAAGAACCCTATAAGATGAGATCTATGGTCTATGGCAGGATCACAGCTGTTACTCCGAACTTTAATGCCACTATCGAGATCAGCGGTTCGAAACTGCAGGGCATCCTCGGAATAGGCAAAAAATCCGCCGGCATCATCCACTTTAGCGAAGCTGACGAAGTAAAAGAGAACGCCATAGTCATCATCTCCGGGAAGCTGACGAAACCGGTATTGGACGAAGCTAAGAAGATCGGTGTGCGTGGTATAGTTACCGCCTCGATGGATTATTATGATCTTGCCGGTTTTATGGGATCACAACTCGGTGTGGCGATCACCGGTACCGAAGATGTGCCCTTCCCTATCATCATCACCGAAGGTTTCGGCAATTACCGGATGAATGCAGAATATACCGAATTTCTGAGACAGCAGCATGGTCAGTGGGGTTACATTAGCGCTCACACCCAGATCCGTGCCGGCGTGAAGAGACCGGAGCTGCTCGTGATACCTATCCCGAAATGAACTTTTACTTGCCAGCTATGAAGGCATTGAAAATCATGATTGAAAAAAAAGTAGGCGAGAAATAAAATGACGAAAAACTTATATATAGCAGCTACCGGTAAGGATATCGGCAAATCTACCATCTCCTTCGCGCTTATTTCTTATTTGCAAAAGAAAGGAAAATCGGTCGGTTTCATGAAACCGGTCGGACAGCGCTGGCTCCCCTCAGAGTGGGGTGAGGTGGAAGAAGATGTCATCCTGATGAAAGAATATTTTAATTTTGAAGATAATCCGGCAGATATGAACCCGATAGTCATCAGACGCGGATATACCGAATCTTACCTGAAGAAATTGGTCAAACCGGATTTGGGAAACGATATCTTGAATGCATACCGTCGAATCTCAGCCAACAAGGATTATCTCATCATTGAAGGAACGGGACATGCCGGTGTGGGAGCAGTATTGGACAAATCCAATGCTGCTGTGGCAAAGCTGCTCAACGCTAATGTGGTCTTGGTAGTCAAAGGTGGTATCGGTAGTGCGATTGACAGACTGGAGTTGAACCGGATTTATTTCGAAAGTTATGGTGTTCAAGTGATCGGAGTGATAGCCAATAAAGTGATAAAAGAAAAGAAAGATAAGGTGCAAAAATCTCTGTCTAAATATGCTAAAAAACATAATCTGCAGTTTTTTGGAGTGATCCCATATTCACCAATACTTAGCAACCCAAATCTCGGTCAGATAATCGATGAACTCAAACCGAATATTATCACAGAAACGGGCGAACGAGATGTCGTGGTCGATCGTTTTTTCGTTGGAGCCTCTACTTTAGAAGAATTTATCGATTTTATCAAGGAAAAAGAAGGCAATCTGTTGGCAGTATTCCCTTCGGCACGACTGGATCTCGGACTAGCAATCCCCAGTTTGTCAAAGATAATTGATATGGGTAAAAAAAGACTCTTTTGCATTCTGCTTACAGGATCTAAACCGCCACCTGATGTTCTTGTCGCAGCTTTGAAAAGTCTCAATATCAATGTGCTCTGGAAAGAAGGAGACACTTTTTCAGTAACATCAAAGCTTACTTCTATCTCTATCAAAACCAGACCGAAAGATAATTTCAAACTGAGGGAGATAGAAAAGATCGTCGCAAATAATATTAGATGTCATAATATACTCAACAGCATATCCCTAACTGGTGTCACTATCTCAAAGTTGAAAAGCTTTAAAACAAAGTTAATGAGGTTCTTCGGGAAATAGGGCGTTACGAAAGCGAACATATAAAAGCATATATTCTAATATACTCTATTGTCTGGAATTATGCTGAAAAATTTTCATAAGCTCTTTTTTCATGTTTTCGAAATGGGTACCGGGCCAATATATCCGCCCGCATTTATGGCAGATCCCGAAATCATCGTGATGTTCATATACATAGTCAGGAACCTTATTTTTTATCTTCTCTTTGTCTATCATGCTGATCGGTTGGTTACAAAGCAGGCAGCGGCTAAACATTTCTGCTTCGCTGAATGAAATGATATCTTTCAGTTCCGCCAGTTGTCGGCGGTAATCATCGGATTTTATCAACCTTCGCTTGAAGCGATGTTTGCATTTGGCATTATCCTCGGATCTGGTCAGCAAGATCCTGTTCTCTTTTTGGGCTAGGCTAAATAATCTTATAAAGGATACTTTTTTGTAGCAGAGCGCATCATAGCCCAGCATGCGCAGCCATCTTGCCAAACGGGCAAGTTCGGGAGTTACAACGAATTTAGGTTTCGGAGAGGTACCCATTTATTGGCGCATTCCTCTTAGAAAGATCAATCTGAGAAAATGAACCAAAGCCATCAATGTCGATGCAACATAGGTCAAAGCAGCAGCTTTCAGCACTGCCTTCGATCCTTTTACCTCATCTTCTCGGACGACGATACCTCCACCGGAAAGCTCGCCTATCGCTCTGAATGAGGCATTGAATTCCACCGGCAGAGTAACCAAGTGAAACAAAAGAGCTCCGCCAAAGAGCAAAATGCCCAGATCCATCAGAAAACCGGTTCCAAACAGAAATCCGATAAGGAACATCGGCAGTGCCATCTGGGAGCCGAAACTGGCAATGGGGAAAACACTGGACCTAATTGTAAGTGGTACATAATTTTTGGCATGTTGGATAGCATGACCGACTTCGTGGGCTGCAATACTCATTGCTGCCACCGATCTGCCGTGATATACTTCTTCGGAGAGTTTCACTACTCGCTTGCGCGGATCATAATGATCGCTCAATACGCCACTTACCGGCACTACTTCTACATCGGAGAGCGAGTTTCTCTCCAATATCTTCTCCGCTATTTCACCACCGGTCAGGTTATTGGAATTCCTTATCTTTTTGTAGTGATTATATCTGCCTTTCACCAAATTTTGGGCATAAAGTGCCAGGATAAATACTGGGATCAGCAGAATTATATACGGATCAAAATAAAACATCTTTCCTCCGGATTTTTTTGTATCATAATATACTCTGTTTTTACCTCATAGCAACTCGAGTTCGCTAAAAAGTACCCACCTTGAAGAAGTTTTGCACTTCCGGTATAGATGTTTTTTTAGCTTCTTCCAATGTCCCGCAGAATAGTGCTTTCCCTTTGTCCAAAAATATTATCCGATCAGCGATACGGTGGATGCTGGCTAATTCGTGTGTCACCACTATGATGGTCATATTGAGTTGTTTTTTCAGATTAAGAATTAGCTCATCGAGGGCGGCACTGGTAAGCGGATCCAGTCCGGCCGAAGGTTCGTCACAAAATAGTATATCCGGATCCAATGCCATAGCTCTGGCCAGAGCGGCACGTTTGCGCATCCCGCCCGAAAGTTCGGATGGCAGCTTGAAAATAGCTTCACTCAGATGAACCAGCTTCAGTTTCTTCTGTATGATACGGGTACGAAGATGGTGAGGCAGATCGGTATGCTGCTCCAAAGGAATGGAGATATTATCGTACACCGAGAGGGAATTTAGCAAAGCACTGTTTTGAAACAACATCCCCACCCGCGAGATGATCTCGTCAAACTCATCTTCATCCATCTCGGTAGTATCTTTACCGAAAATCTCGACACTGCCGGAAACAGGATCGCTAAGCCGCACGATGTTCTTTACCAAAGTCGTCTTACCACAGCCGCTGCCTCCTAAGATTACGGTGATCTCGTTCGGATAAATATCCACACTTACATCTTCCAAGATCAGAGTGTCATCAAAGCCGGCATCGAGATTTTTTACACTGATTATCGCATTTTTCATATTTTCAACCAAAATAGAATATCAAACTAAAGATAGCGTCCAAGAGAATGATATAGAAGATAGAAGCAACTACAGATTGGGTGGTAGCTTTGCCCACATCTTCCGCTCCACCTTTTACTTGAAATCCATAATAACTACCTACCGCCACAATAACCCAGGCGAATACGACACTTTTCCCCAACCCGACAACGATATCCTTCAGGATGAGGGCATTTATTGCCTGATTGTAAAAGGAAGTCACACTGAGATTGAGGTAAGTAACAGCGATCAGAAGTCCGCCAACAATACCGATAAGAATGGACATCGTTACTAGCAAAGGCATACAGATAGTGATAGCGTGCATTTTGGGAACTACCACGAAACGGACAGGATTGATCGCCATCATCTTCAGTGCATCTATCTCTTCGGATATCTTCATGGAAGCGATCTCCGAAGCTATCGACGAACCGCTCCTACCTGCTAATATGATTGCTGTCATCATCGGTCCCATCTCTCTTACCATAGAGATAGAGATCAGATCGGCGATGAAAATCCCGACGCCAAACTGGCGTAATTGCGCTGCCGACTGTAACGCTATTATCAGTCCCAAGACCAACGAGAGCAAAGCTATGATGCCAACCGCATCCACTCCGATAAGCAGACTTTGCTGAATAACCGATCCGCGCCTCTGTCCCTTTTTACTAAATATATCATGCACAGTCCAAAATGCTATATCCGCAAAAAGATAGAGCCCCTCTACAAAAGTATCCGCCATCTTAGTAAGAAAAGACCCGATCTTCACGATGAAATTTTCCTGCTTGGGATATCCGGAGATCGGTTCGGCACTGTCGGAAAAAGTCTCTATCGCATCGGAGATATCGTCTCCAATATTAACCAATCGGGGCGCATCGCTTCTATAACGCCAGCGTAATTCATCCAAAAAAGCTACGCCGGCACTATCGATGAACTCTACTTCTGCCAAATCTATAGCTTTTAGCTGCCCTGGTCTAACCCTTTCAAGCTGAGTGAGAAATCCGCTAACCGTATGTCTGGTTATCTCACCCGAAAGAAACAGAGTATTAGCTTCGAATCTCATTTATCACCGTAAGAAATAGCTTAACCGCAGAAAGAGGGCATGTTCACTTACTATATACTCACTGCCGACATCAGTGATACGATTACGCAATCTGAGCCGATAATCGAGCGAGACATAACGGAATAATTTCAGATTGAACACATTTTCCCATTCGAAAGTGATATCTTCATCTGTATCGAATGGCAGTAGAATATCGGCATTGGTGGAGTAGGTAAGATCATAAGGTAGTTGGAAACTACCCACAACCGAGATTTCCGTTCCTTCCCTATATTCCGACTTTTGCTCTCTGAAGACGCGATATTCGATATTTGTATCGGGATCGATTTCATCAGTATCATAAGAATACACATCTCTGGCGATATCCTGACGCATGCCGAAACCGGTTCTCAGATTGAGATTTGCCTTGGGAAGATTGAGTAATCTGATATTGATACCTGCTCCCTCTTTCAGATTGATGGGGAAAAACGAAGGTTTGAGTTTCACTCTACCTACATCATGTTTCTCACTGACCAGATTGCCATCCAAATCATATTTACGCATATTGATGTTATCCGAGTAGTAGCTATATTCGCTGAACATATGAGTAATCATATCTAGTCTGGTATATAAGCCTATATTTCTGAGGAAATAATAGATCATCGTATTTCTGATTTCGAAAGCATCGGCAGATATACGGAAATCGGTATCTCGTCCGCGTGTAGTTCCGAGTTCTATCAAATTTCTCATATTATAGTTGAAAGGATGCACATCATAGACCAGTCTGTTATCAAGCTGAGCATTAAGAATGATGGACATCTCCTGTTTATCTCGATCTGCCTCGTTCGAACTGGTCACATTGATATTTCCATGGATAGCACTGGAAAAGTTAAGCCTCTGCATCCTGGCTGCCAGATCGCTTTCTTCTACCATACCGGCACCGACCATATTCCCCAGATTACCATCTTCGTCTATCGACACCACTATCCTCAGTTCCTGATGTTTGTCTTCTTCCACATATACGGTAGTAAAGTTGCGGAAGGTATTGAAAGGGTGGTTATGAATAGTTACCTTATAGAGTCCCGGTTGGAGTACCCATATCTTCTTCTGCTCACCGATCTCTTCTTCTGCTGGAAATTCGGAGCCGATACTCAGAGCCGATTCCAGATCAAAAATCTCGTATCTAACTTTGGCATAATTTCTGTTCTCATCTACGATATCAATTGTCAGAGTTCCCCAATCCGGTTCAATTACCGTTCGATAATTGGGAAAGATCTCCACATCGGTTTTCACCATCATCTGCCGTTCTGAGCCGGAACCATAATGTACTTCATACACACCTTTGGGTAAGACTACCGGAGTGCCCATATTCTCCGTTGCTATCTCATCACCTTCTTGGTCGTACACGATGAAATACGGTTCATTATCAGTTCGTGAGAGAGCGGGCAGCAAGAGCACACCACTTCCGGTAAGGGATTCATCTTCGAAATCTATTGGTTCCAAATCGGGTCTGGCAATATCTTCGGTATCTTCCCGCTCCGGATCATCCTCCTGACGATAGGTATGCAAAACTTTACGGACAAAATTGTCTGTTTCTTTTAGGATGATATCATTAATGGCTTGAACAAAGCTATCCATCCCCGGTTCGTGCAATATTTTTTCGCGATTGGCAGAATGTTCTGCCATTACTTGATCGTCTCTAGTTCTAACCAAAGCGAAGCTTATACTTAGTTGTGCCTTATTCTCCTGTCCGCTACTGTATTTTTCGATCCGATTCAACTCGGTGATCAGCTCGTATTCGGGTCTGTCCAAAATAATCTCTCTTTGAGTACGGCGGAATAGATTGTAACCAGATAATCTTCTGGAGATGAGAGTAGGGATTGTCGAACTGAGTTGAGATCCCCACAATTCCGTATTTGAATATTGAATTCGGGGTCCGTATGACCGCAAAACTATCTGTCTTCTGCTATACATGCGCGGAATTCTGGTATCGGATATATATACATTAAGATCCAATGGTTTTTCCAGTTTGAGTTCGGGATCTTCGGTATGCGGGAAATATTCCAGCACATAATAGTTTGTCGGGATGAAATCTCTTCTTGCACATGCAGAAAACAAGACTGCCATGACAAGTGCTAATGTAAATAAAATTAAGTTTTTTCTCATAATAACCATCCTTTATTGTTGCCTTCGTGATCGCCACAAAACAGAGGGATCCTCGGTGATAAGGCGGGAAAATTCGTTAATGTATTCCATAGTTTCTCGTAGTGATTCCAGCGAATACAACAGATCGGGGCGGGCACGCAGCATAGTGAGATCGATCTGCTTGAATGCCATTTCAGTTTGCACTATTGCAGAATTCATATCTTCGACCAGTTTTTCCAGATCGGCCTTTGCTAATTGTGTGGTAACATGATCCGTATTTACTAAGATGTTGTCTATTTGTTCGGAATTGATAATCTCATCGAATCTTTCCATGGCTCTGTTTGCCGAAATGCTTATCTCGGCTACGTTGGCTACGGTAATATCCAAATTGGCAACCATCGAGTTTACATTCTCCTTGTTAGATTCGACTACCTCATCCAGATTTGCCAAGATATTGTCAAATCTGCGTCTATTCTCGAAACTGGTCAACTCACCGATATTATTCAATACCACTTCCAGCTTTTCTGCAATTATCTCTGCTGTACCGGTGATCGAGGCAAACATAGAGATACCGGGAGTAATATCGGAGCCGGGTTCGAGAAGATCTGCCTCGGCAGTGCCGCCAAACAACTCGATCTGCACCATCCCTGTGATGCCTACAGCTGTGAGTGTAGCTTTTACATCCTCTTTGATAGGCGTTCCTTCCCTTACATTTATAGTAACGATCACATTCTGAACATCCTCGCGATCTATCTGTATATCTTCTACTCTGCCGATCTCTATGCCATGATATTTCACACTGCTTCCCACTTGCAAGCCGGACACGGAAACATCACGGTAATTGATATAATACGTATCGTGCTTCTCCATGAATCTGGTACCGATGATCAATACAATGAAGATGATCATCAGTATGGATAACACGATGATAAAAATCCCTAACCTGAATTTTTGAGCTTTCGTTATCATTTCGCTCTCCTTATTTGGTGCATCTAATATATACTATTGATCTTGTGTCAAGAAAAAGACTGAGTTGGATGATTTTTTTGTGGTATATGCTCTCTGATTGCATTTCTGCTCTCCTGCCACATTGTCTTTCACATCAGAAAGTGATCTCGATGAATACACCAAGCCGGAAAGTCGAAGTAGTGATGCCACTTCTACGATCACGGTTCCAATCGTAGCTACTGGTAAGACCGGCATCTATACTTCTGCTAAATTCGTATGAAGCGGTCGGTTTGATACTGTATTTTATCCTATCCACATCTACCATGGTGTCCTGTTGACCTTTGGTAGTATTGTAGGTTCTCTCCAAGTTAAAGGAAAGGTCGGCGGTCATTTTGTTAGCAAAGGCAATATTGCCCAACAGTGGGATATCCCATCCTGTCGGAGCAGAGAAAGAATAGGAGATACTGGAGTTGAGTGATTGGTTCAAAGTCTTACTCACCACATCATAGGTCGGATTGTGTGCTACTCTTCTGCTTTGTGTATGATTGGCAGCGATAGTGCTGGTGATATCGTTTGCCCAGTTTGCATGCCAGGACAATACGGGGGTCAGATTCAGCCGAGTCTGCTCGATCTGGGGTTCGTCCCAGCCGATATCTCCTTCGTCTATATTGGTAACTGAAAGCGAAGAGTTCAATCTGGAACTGTTCAGGAATCTCTCCGCTCGGATGATCTTCTCAAATCCTGTCAGAGATACACTAACACTGGGGAAAGTGGTGGTGATAGTCTGTCTGGAAGTATGTCCGTAGCGTTTGGTGATCTCATAAGAATATGACCAATTAGTTGTGAGGTTATTTAAAATCGGTAAAGCAGCCGAGGTGGAGATACGGTCGGATATCGAGCGCAAAGTCAGCTCTTCGTCGGTGAGAATATTGGGTATTCCGAGTTGGTACCAGAATTCCGGTCTCTCTTCGCGATAGTCGTAGCTGGTATTGTAACGATTATTATAGTTGATAGTTATATTATCCAATCTGCCAACAAACCTGAGCATGGAGACAAAGATATTGGGACGTCTTTTTGTCGGCTCCCTCGGTTCTTCTTTTTTATCCGGATCTTCCGGCTCTTCTTTTCTTTCGGGATCTTCCGGCTCTTCTTCCTGCACCTGTCGTTCGATATTCTCCAGCATAATATGCAGTTCTTCCTCTTCTTCGGGAGAGAGCGATGGATCTTCGAGTTGTCTGATGATATCTTCGTAGAGAGGATGCTGCTGCATTGCCTGCGGAGCTGCGGGTTGAGCCGCACGTTGTTCCTCTCTTTCCAGTTCTTTCGGGCTGAGTTTGTTCACCAAGCGGGAGATCATGTCTTTGTTCTTTATAGTCAAACGGTTAGTAATATCCCGATTGACCCTGCCTCTGTAGTACAAACTATCGGACTGCGTTAAGTAAACTTGGTCTTCGTTATAGGTAATGCGTGCATTGCTAGATAGGCTGAACACATCTTCGTAATATTTTGGGGTATAATCCAAGGTGATCTCCTGGTTCCTTTTGGTCTCGTGTCCCAGTGGCAGACCCAGAAGTTCCCCTTCACGCAGTAGATCGCGAGTGGTATTCAGTTTGTAAGAAGAAGCAATATCTGTAAGGATATCATATTTGATATAAGATTCGGTAGATAATGTTTGCGCTTCCTGAGATTGCTGCTCATTCCAAACCCAGCCGGTAGTATCCTGTCTGGTCTCCCAACGCCAACGATTGGGGAAATCAGCACGGTAGGTCAGGGAGTTATTTATCACATTCGGGAAAGCATAAAATTGATAATTCGGGAAAAGATTGATCGCCAGAGATTCTTTTGGGAAGGTAAGATCATAGGTGTATTTACCACCGTAGGACATTGTCGTATCTGCATTTGTCGGAGTGCGGTTGAACCTTTGTTCCACATTAGAGCTTACACTCATACTGCTGAGTGTATAAGCCAAGATCTTGTTTTCCGGTTTTTTGGTTTGTCTGAGCGAGACATCAGCTCTGTAGGTCAGGTTTTCGCTGTATTCCCGTTCTTTTTCTTCCTCTGTAAGGGTTTCGCGCAGGACATCGGAATTTGCTTTAAAACGTGGGATTCCATAAGAATAATCCCTTCGGAGTGTAAGTGGCATATTCAACCCCCAATGCCCGGGGAAAAACTTGTGTAAGAACCAGCGATTGTTGATATTGAACTGCGTCTTATCGGTATAAGAAGGTCTTTGAGTTCGGGAGGCGGAAGTTTGGAAGTTGGTAGATGTCCATTCGGCACTAATATCCAGATTGGTAAGGTCAGCGATTGTAAGATTGAAACTTGCCTGCGTTCCGAAGCCTATATCCTCGTATGGATCTGCTACTCTGATATCGTTGAAATAGACTCTACCGGTAAATGCAGAAGCGTCCTCTTCATCTTCATTTACTATACCAAGCCAGATCTCACGCACATTGGACAAGGTAGGCGGAGTATTGCGGTAGCGCATTCCGAAAGTATAGTCATCCTTATCATAATAGAAAGTATCACCTTTTTGATACACCTTATCGGGATCATTTTCTATCGATTTGATATAGGTAAGATCGGAGAAATCGAATTCGATCGAATACCAATTGTCTTCTTCCATTCCCGCTAAGTTATAATCATGGATCTTTATAGGATGCCTGATCTCGTAATAGGTAAGTGAATCGGCAGCTAAGCGGATGACAGCCATTTTTTCCAGATCTTCGCCTTGAGCAGCATCACGGGGTTTCTCGCCATAAACCCAGAATCTAATCTTATTGTAACCCAATAAATTGAATGCATCCATGAATCTTTGCTTTACCATACCGGAGTAGCCCACATTCAAGTTGCTAAAATCGAGATAGAGACTTTGATCGCGAGTATCAACCCCTTCGCGTTGATAAACTGTTCCGGGAGCCGGTGTATAATGCGGATCTTTAAGATTATCAGTAACACCCACATTGACTCTACCTCTTTCGGGTCCGACCACTGTCTGATTTTCATCTCGAACTTTGGCATCTTCCCATTTGTTGCCGACCAGATCGAAATTGACTATATGTACTTTAGCCAAATCTTCGATCTCGAACCAAACTCGGGCGAAACTGATCTTATCCAGATTCGCATTTCTGCCGGGAGTATCGGAAACGCGACGGTAATTATCGCTTTTGTGCAGTGGGATGCGATATAGTCGCCAGCCGTTGTATTCACTTTCCAAAAATTGATCTTCCTGCAATGAGAGTGAGTATTCCAGATAGATATTGGTCAAATCCAAGCGGCCGTTCGCATTCAGGTCTTCCGTATCCAATTTACCGTTACCTTGAGTACCGTTGATAAAAGGATATTCTTCATGAACTACCGTCTCACCGCCGATATCGTATTCTACATATTTCCTGTCTGCCGAATAAATTTCGTGCGGATACCCTCCGCTCCGCATGTTCAAGCCGATATCCTCACCAATGTCGAGTACTCCGTTTCTGTTTGCATCCTCAGTATTCAAAACCCCTTTCCCACCAAAATCGGTATAGAAGTCTTCGCTGATATCTCCCAGATCTATATGCATTGTGATCGGTGCGGGATCGACACTGAGTGTATCTACTTTTATCAAGACCTCGATATACTCCTTTTGGGAAAAATCGAGCTCATTGCCCACATAACGCATCAAACCTGCCCAATACCTGTTGGTTGTACCGGGAGTAGAGAGATCGGGCGGGATCATCTTGACTGTAAGAGCAGACACTTTCTCACGCTGCTCTCGCTCTGTCAGAGTAGAGGGGTCATAAACATCACGGGCGTAGATATTTTGCGCATTCCACCAGTTTGGGCGGGCTTTGATAAGATGCGTATTATATGGTTTGCTACCCGGCACCCAGGAAGTACGGGAAATGCCCAATGGATAAGAATCGACCACCATCTCCATATCATCTATATATGCTTCTTTTCTATCTTCCTGATACTTACTTCCATAGATGTTTGGAATACTCATCGCAGCTTCGCCAAATAGTGTTACTTTAGATTCCGAATCTGTTCTTACCAAAGGAATAGCATTTGCCAAATTGGTCAAAAAAGGTAATCGGAATTCCATCTGACCATCTATATCGGACATGATGATACTTCTGTTCTCGCTTCCTACCCGAGGTCGCTCCTCTTTCACAGTTTCGGATTGGTAAATAAAAGTTCCGCCCAATCTTACATTGGGATTGAAGTTCATATCGGCTCTAAATCCCATGATAGTTCTGCTGTCCATAGCAAAGAGCGGTCTGAACTGGTAGGTAATTTCTATCTCGGTATCGGGGTCTTTTGCTTCTTCATCCAAGAAATTTATAACTCCGAAATCATAATCTACGATATAATCTACTTTTTCAGTCAGTTTTCTTTTGGAAGGTCCGATATGGATCTCCACACTACCGGGGAGAATATTCATCTGTCCGAGCGATATCTGTTCTCTCCCGATCTGACCTCTTACTGACATCATCATGCGCCAATCGTCACTATAGATATTATTGATATCCTTTTCGTAGATAGCGCTATCGCCCAAATCATCGAAGGGTCGAAGAAACGGATAGATGATATGACCACCGGCAAGATCCACCGTGTTGTCATAACCGTCTATCTTTCCGTCCTGATTACTGTCCAACCTGAGATAATCAGTGTACATCATGCCGACAGCGGTAGGATCTTCCACATCATCGGGGACATAAAAATTGGGAGTTCTATCTTCATTTTCGTTATAAACATTCAAGGAGAAACCTTCGTTTTGGATATTACTCATCCCCAGCGAATAGATATTGCGCATTTGCAGCTTCCAATACTGAGTATCATCCACAGTCTGATTTGATTTCCTCAGCAGTTTCACTTCCACCGGATCGGCTGATTCATTTCCTATCTTCATACCTGCGCGTGAAGTATAGACCGCCCCGATAGTATGACGCCTTTCGATGGAATTGTTGAATCTGATAAAGCCTGCATCATAATCAATTGTGTAGTCCACTCCCTCCAAAAGAATCTCGAAATTGTAAACTACATCCGGATTGCCTATTTCTATACCCTCGGTAGTAGCTTGAAGTCCGGTTCCTACCCCATCATCAAAATAGATATAGATCGGTTCCTGCGGATCGGGCAAAAATTCTGCATTTACGATCCATCTGCCGGATGCATCTGTTTTTTTGGCATTGCCTGCCCAGCTCGTCGGTAGATTCTCGGCATTTACTTCTGCTTCCGTATAAATCTGATACAACTCATAAGGGTCATGAAAGTAATAATGCGTTCGGGGGACATAACTGCGACTATTGATGACGGTGGAATCCGCCTGAGCAGAGCCGGTATATTTTTGTGTGCTCCTTTTTGCTTCATCTTTTCCCAAGATTGCCGTCACATCCAGATTGCCGAATTTCATATCGCTTTTGATACCGAAAAGTCCTTCCGACGATACATTGTAGCTAAAGAATCTGGAACCCCTGAGCGCGAGAGCGATATTGCCACCGTCAATGGTTTGCACTATCTCATCTTCATCGCCACGATAATTTAAGTTCACTTCCGTAGGACTATCTATGATATCATCCGGCGAAGAGCGATGGTTTACATTTACATTGATCTTCTCACCAATGGTACCTTTGAGTCGTAGGTTCAGATCCTGCCGCATCTCCAGATCGAAGCTGGTACGATGTCTGTCCTGCTCAGTAAGTACTTGGTCGGAAGAGTGCATATTACCCGCCAATGTAAGTCTTTGGCTACCATCTAAGCTGAGTCTGGCACCTCTGTCTCCCATAATCCTACGGATGGGACGGGGTAGTCCCATCTCCGGTAGATCGATAACGATATCGGGGATCAAACCGGGAGCATCGGGACGTTCCTTGTCCTTTATCACTTCTTCGGTAATCTGCTTCAAAGAGCTGTAAAACTCCGCTTTGAAGCTGTTGGCAAGATAAGTGTCGAACGAATAGTACATTGTGGGAAATAGCTCTATATCATCACCCAATTTGGGAGTAATACCTACTAGCTGACTATCATAGTCCAGCTCTATATACGAAATGAACACATCCTTTTCCAACGAATAGCGATGCGTAGCGCTCATTGAGAGTCCGGGTTGCATTTTGAGCATATTTACCCGATTGTGTCTGAACACAGGTACACCTTCGATATAATAAATATAAGGCAGATATGTGCCACAGATGGCTGACATGCTGATGATAAACAGCAACAGGGTGATGAGATATTTTTTAGACATGAGCAGGGTATTTATTTCCTATCAAGTTCAAACCGATCAGAGTTAGATTTTTTTCGATATGATCCACATGTTCACATTCACCACAGATAAGCTCCGCTATACCGCCGGTAGCCACAGTAAATATCTCGCCAAGATCTTTGTATTGCGCTCGGATTCTTTCTATCAATCCATCCAACATAATAGCATTTGCTGTCACTATCCCAGTTTGCAAAGCTGTTTCGGTCGTGGTTCCCAGTAGGGTTTCCGGTTTTTTTAGCTGTACTGCCGCTAGGAGCGAGGCTTTTTGAAACAGGTTGGCAGAAGCTGTGAGAACCCCAGGTGCGATGATAGTTCCATGAAAATAACCGTCCGCTCCGACCAACTGTATTGTAGTAGCAGTGCCGAAATCACAAACTATGCAGTTTTTCCCATAAAGCTCCTTGACAGCATAGGCATTGACGATGAGATCCGCACCGATAAAACCGGGATCTGACATGGGAAATTTGAGACCTAGATCGAGATAGGGCGTCACATTAAGCAACTCACTTTCGAAATACTTTTCTGCCATATGAGAAAACACTCTCGTAAGAGACGGTACTACGGATGAGATGATCAGTTTATCTATACGCTTGCACTCTATAGAACTGTTTTCCAACAAGACATTGATAGTAGAGAAATACTCATCTTCAGTCATTTGGGTATCGGTTTTTATCCTCCAGACTTTTAGTAGTATATCATGCTCATATACTCCGAAGACTATATGGGAGTTCCCTATATCTGCGACTAACTTATATCTTTGCATCTTTTTTTCCTCACACCATAATCATGTTTTAATTATACATTTTAGGGTAAAAATAAAAAATAATGGTCTAATATACATTATTGTGAGATAAAATCCTGAAAGTTTGAAAACCTGTCAAGCAAACATTCAGCTTTTAGATTATTTTTCATATATTTCACTCCGATTCACACAAAGAATACAAAAAACCCGTATCCAAGAAAAGATACGGGTGAAATTCGTCCGGAATTACTCTGTGATAGCTCCAACCGGACAGGAGTCGATACAAGCTCCGCAATCGATGCATTTTTCTTCGTCAACCACCGCTATGTCTTCTTCCATAGCCAATGCTTCTACCGGACATGAATCAATACAAGCTGCACAACCTATACAGGTTTCTTTGTCGATTTTTACTGCCATTTTTCCTCCCAGTTTTATTTTGATAACTAAAAAAAATTTAACCAGCTTTTTTTCAAGTTATTTTTTTTCTGGAGGAGCAATTTGGAAATTACATGCGAAGAAGATAGAGGATAGAAGGAAGATAGGAGGTTAGGTGGATAGGAGGATTGGTTTGGTGAGAAAGCACCAAATACTAAGCAAATCCCAAGCACGAATACCAAATAAATTCCCCCAGTGAAATATTTCTTGCGAAATTTCACAAGGCAGGCAATTCTCCAATGACCAAAACGAAATAGTGAAAGTGAAGCAGTTTTGAGTGATGAGTAATGAGTTTTTGAGAAAAGCAGGGAGAAGCTGAGGGACTTAGAGAGGAATTTGCTCACTTCATTCGCGGAATTGATGGGAATTTGGCTGCGCCGCAATTAATAGAAACAAGAAATCGTCATACTGAGTAGAAACGAGATTCCATTCTTCTAAGAAGTTCTTTCGAATCGAGTTTCGTATCGAAGTATGAAAAGCAGGGAGAAGAGACTGAGAGAGGAATTTTGCGGTTTTACCTTATCAACGCCGTGAACGGCGTAAAGATGCTATCTTCATAAACAAATACCAGCCCTGAAGGACTGGTCTATTTTTGAGCAGACTAATCAACCCAGTGAAATATTTCTTGCGAAATTTCACCACAGTGGAACAGACAGGTTCCACATGGCAAGCCGGGCAGGCAACTCAACGATTCAACTAATTAACCAATTAACAAATCAACAAATTAACTAATCAACATTCTCTTGCTACTCTTGCACCAACTCACACTTCGATACGCTCCGGCTTACGCCGAAGCTACTCAGTGTGACAAGTTCTGTACTCTACCATCTATCTTCTTACTTCCTACTACTTACTGCTTACTACCTACTAAACCCTCAACTTAGTATAGCTTCTCTTCCAATAAAATTCCATGAGTACCAGCGAATAAATTCCTCATTCATTCATTTCTTTCTGTTTTTTCGAAGACAAGATAACATCTTCCTACGCTCCATGCTCTTTGGCAAAAATTCCGTGAGCGAAGCGAACAAATGCCTATAAATTCCTACCAATACCTTCTCCCTAAACCTCTAAACCCTAAACTTCAGCTTGCTTCTCTTCCACAACTCAACGATTCAACGACTGAACGATTCAACTAATCAACCAATAAACATCATCTTGCTACTCTTGCACCAACTCACACTTCGATACGCTCCGGCTTACGCCGAAGCTACTCAGTGTGACAAGTTTCTGATCTCTAAACCCTCAACCCTAAACTGCATATTGCATTATTCATTACTCATTATACATTGTTCATTTTCTCACCTTCTCGTCTTCTCATCTTCTCCATTCTGCTTACTACCTACAGCTTACTGTTTCCTGTCTTCCGTTTTCCGCCTTCTGACCTCTATCCGACAAATCAGATTGGATGATAAAACTATGAATATATATTAATTATCGCTTTAAGAATAAATGAATTGAATTTTTATTATTGACACAAACCGAAAAAAATCAAACTTTGCTATCATCATGTTGTTTCATGAAATTTTGATTTTTTTGGAGGTCTTAATTATGAGATCGAGAGTAAGCATACTCTTTTTGATGGTAACCCTTTTAGCAACGACCGGATTGATGGCGACCGGAGCCAGAATGCAATCTATGGGCAATCCTCACGGATTTGTAAGAGATTACACGGACATTTTTACCTTCCCCGCAACTATTTATCAATATGAAGGTAGAGTTGTAGGAGATTTGGTAAATCCCGATAATCAATTCTGGACTATCGGCGCTCTAGTCCCTTATGAGAATAATTTGATCGGTATTCATCTGAATCGCCCGACCGGTGTGAATTTTTTCGCCATACCCGATATGGATATTAGCAGAAAGATCGAATTTAATGCCGGTCTGATGGATATCTACGGTGTTAGATTTGCCATGGCAATCGATTCCGAAGATAATGGTATCGAAAGAGGTGCCCATTTCTATGAGCTTGGCGGAGGTATGTCCACCGATATGCTCGACCTCGGATTGCGATTGTATTTTGCCGGCGCTTCCGAAGATAACGGTACAGAGATAACCGAAAGTGTTTTTGGAATGGGCTTAGCCGGTCGCTATTTCCTACAAGATGATGACGATTTTACGATAATGGCTCTAGGTGGTTTAGGATTCGAATCTGCTTCCGGAGAAGAAAAGACTGACAATGGCTCTATCGATGCTAGTGGTTTTGATTTGGTATTGCAACTCGGTGCAGGTATAAACTACAACTTAGATGAGAACAATATGTTCATTTTGGGAATCAAACCGTTCAGATTGGCTACAGTGTCCGAAGATTGGGATGGCGATGAAGAGAGTGAATCATGGATATACATCCCTGAATATCATATTGGGCTGGAATCGCGAATAACCGATTGGTTAACCGGCAGATTGGGTGCTCGCCAAAGTTACGCTTTCTACTCGGAAAAAGATGATCCCGATGCAGCACCATCTGAGGAAGCTTCCGAATATATTTCCGAATTTCAAATGAATCTCGGACTTGCTTTCAATTTCGGTCAATTTACCATCGATACTGTATTACAAAATGATTTTCTGTTCAACGGACCGGACTTTATCGGTGGCAATGGCAATGGTATTGCATCCCGAATTTCTGTAACTTACACCTTCTAATCACTATCTCTAAATATAGCAAAGGTCGGGTAGATAACCCGACCTTTTTTTATTCTCTACTTTTTTACCGCCGCTAACGCCCTATTTATTCAACATACGTTTAAACATCTCAAGAATATGCCAGGCATTTTTGGGGTGATCGGAATAATCTTCCATGCTTCCATGTCGGTGATTGAAATACATCTTTCTTTCATGTACTCGGAAATAAGCCAAATCTTTACCTTCAACTACAAAATTCACCGGTATCACTTCAAAACCGATTACTAAATCTTCCTCATTTTCATACTCTTGGAAATTTTTCTTTGGGATGTTGAACTTCTCTTTATGTCTGGAAACCTGCCAATCTGTTCTCTGATAACCAATTTCATTACTCTCCATCCACATCCCGACAATATAGGTTTGAGGCTGTTCTGCTATAGTCCATTCGATTTCATAATCCTCGTTAAAATCGAAATTCTCTGACCACTCTACTACCGGCCTTTCTGGGATTGTCATTTCCCCGTCTATGGTTTGATCGTTTACCGAATAGAAATACTGAACTGTCTCTCCACTACTGAAATCAATACCGGCGAGTTCAGCGTTATCTATATCCGCGATCCAACTACCATATTCACTATGATATTCCCATCCCAGAATTTCAATATCCTGACCGTTTATTTTCAGCTCCCATTCCTGGGGCTCTACATGCGATAATACCTGCGGATTGACACAATCTCCCAACGCAAACAATCCTACTACCAGATCGAACTCGGACATCTCATAAGGACTCAACGGAAAATCCCAACCATCATCATTATCACCACATGACATTACTGTCAGTGCAATAACTCCCAATAGTACTACACTCAAATAACTCTTCATTTTTTCTCCTTTTTCTTCTCAAAAAATATTTGCCATAGTCAATGTCATCCACACTATTAAATTACTCTTCCATGTCCTGCTCTTTTATTTCTATCCTCAATTGTGTCAAATCATATTTTCTTTCTCCCAAAATATTCTCATATTTGATGATAACACAAACTTTAACTTTCTCGCTAATTCGAATTTCTTCCTTTACTTATTTTACACGTATACTTTTTTGTCTTAAAAATTAATGCCGTTATGGAGGGATAATGGGACGGATTGATGAACTAGAGAAAAAAATGGCTGACCAAGCGTTAGCGGAGGATGAAAAGTATGAACTTCATCTGGAATTGTCCCATAAATATTTAAAATCTAGTGCAGAGAAAGCAATAGAACATGTCAAGTTAGCCTATGAGCTAGCAGACACACTTGATGAAGCAAAGCAGATACAAGCATCTATCAATCTGGGTAGCATCTGTTATAATCAATCTGAACACCAAGTAGCGATCCGATATCATTCCCAAGCACTGCAAAATGAACTGATAGAAAACTTTCCGGAAGACAAAGCAGAAAGCTTGAATCGCATCGGAGCTTCATACTGGATTTTAAGTGAATATGATCTGGCATTGGAACATTTCGAAAACTCACTGAAAGTATGGAAACAGCTTGATAATAAAATGAAGATGTCCGATCTTTATAACAATATCGGATTGGTTTACGCTCATCTTTCTGATTACCAAAATGCTCTCAAGTATCTTTTTAAATCTCTGGAACATTATGAAAACATGGATGATGAATATGGTTCAGCTGGGACATACACTAATATTGGGCTTATCTATATGAACTTGGGTGACAATGATAGATCCGAAGATTTCCACCAAAAAGCATTAGCTATCTTTGAGAAGATCGATGATAAAAAAGGGATTTCTGCTTCTTTACACAATCTCGGAATTATAGCTGAAAATCAAAACCGGTATGAAGAAGCTTTGGAAAGATACGAAGCTTGCTTAGAATACAATATAGGACTGGATGACAAGTATGTAATAGCAACCGCCAAAAACAATATCGGCAATGTATATCAGCAATTGGAACAATATGATTTGGCTCTGGAGTATTTTCAGGATGCCCTAAAACTTCATCAGGAATCAGGACACAAAAACGGTATAGCACAATCATTTAGGAATATTGGTGCAATCTACTCCGCCCAAAATGAGTATGAAAAAGCAATAGACTTCTCAAAGAAAAGTTTGGATTATGCCAAACAGATCGATGCTAAAGATATCATGATGACAGATTATGAAGTTTTATCTCAACTTTATGCAGCTATAGGCGATTATAAGAATGCTTATCATTATAGCAATTTGTATGCAAAGACCAAAGATAGTATCTTTTCAGAAAAAAATAGTAAAATAATCGCTGAGTTGCAAACCAAATACGAGATCAACAAAAAGGAAAAAGAAAAAGAGATCTATAAATTGAAAAATGTGGAACTCGTGAAAGCAAATCAAAAGATAATAGAACAAAGAGAGCACTTGCATCTAATCACCAGAATTTTACGCCATGATCTAAAAAACAATCTTGCGGTTATCTCTAGTGCCCTTAGACTTTACAGACAAGAAGGGGATCTTGCTTTTGTGGAAGAAGCCGTGAAAAAGGTGAAGAAAAGTAATGAACTCATAGATAAAATGAGAGAACTCGAACTGTTGATGGAATCTAACTTAAACCTAAAACCATATGCTCTAAAAGAAGTCCTTCGTGAAGTTGTGAATAATTTTCCTAAACAAAAGATCACGCTATCTTGCTCACCTGCTACAGTCTTGGTAGATGACACAATTTTTTCGGTATTCGAAAACCTTATTTGCAATGCTTTCACACATGGCAAAACTGATCGGGTTGAAATAGCCACCTCTGTTGATAATAGCCATGTTATCATCAAAATAGCTGATTTTGGTGTCGGAATCCCCGATTCAATCAAACAGGACATTTTTGAAGAAAGCTACCGCTATGGAGACACAGGAAATACCGGGTTGGGACTATTTATCGTAAAGAAAGCCGTCCACAGTTTCGGCGGAGAGATCAGCGTATTGGATAATGAACCCAGCGGAACTATTTTCAAGATCAAACTTAAGAAAGTAAGATGATATACATAATCTCCAAACCGTGAATTAGTGAGCTATAGGTAAACTGAAAATGTGTCTCTTTCTCATTTGGGAAAAAACACAACCTTATCCCAAGAAAAATTCAGACGCATTATCGAACGTATTCTGAGCTACTGTTTTGGGAGTTTGTTTTTTGTAAAATGCTATCTTTTCTATGATATGTCTGAGATTCAGCGGTGAATTTCGTTTTCCCCGATGCGGAACTGGTGTGAGATAGGGAGAATCGGTTTCCACAAAATATTGCTCATCGGGCACCATACGAACGATCGAGTCCATATTGGCATTTTTGTAGGTAACCACTCCGGTGAAGGATATAAACCATCCTTTATCTATGATTTTGCGTGCATCCGTCTCATCGCCGGAGAAGCAATGGAACACCACTTTGGGCAGATCGTAGCGGGAGAGTACTTGCAGGCACTGCTCATAAGCCTGACGCGAATGAATAACCAGTGGCATCTTATACTGAGCTGCAATTTGAACCTGTTTTTCGAACGCTCCCAATTGCACATCTTTGGGTGCATTCATTCGATAGAAATCGAGCCCTACCTCTCCTATGGCAACCACCTGTGGAGATTTGATCAGCTCTATCAGACTATCTTCAACGAAATCATCAGCATTATGCGGATGATAGCCCGCTGTGGCAAATATCTGTGGGTAGCGCTTGGCTAACTTGATACTAGCCTGTGTCGTTTTCTTATCTATACCTATATTGACAATATGCTCTATCCCGCTCTGGAAACATTTTTCCAAAAGCGTCTGCCTGTCTTTATCATAATCCGGAAAGTCCAGATGGGCATGAGTTTCGAATATTTTCATCTCCCCTCCTGCATATGCGGATGGATAACCATAAAAGTGTAATCCATTTTGTAATTTTTATCCAACAAAAATCTAATCTCGGCAAATTCCTCCCGCTCATTTTGATGCAAGGCTCTCAGAATGCCGCGAAATTCTATATTATCTTGTACTTTGGTAACTTCTATAATACTGAAATGGATAAGTGCTCGCTCCCAGTATTTGCTAAGGATCAAGAGCAGATTGGCATAGGAATCGAGTTCGTAGAGCCGTCGCTCATTTTTTTCTACAATCACCGTAGTAGGCACATCGTCATAGATGAGCAGAAAATTCAAAAGATCGCTGCCGATACAACGATGCTGATAAACCAATTGAGCCAGATAAGGACTGATCTGCCCGATCTCACCTTCCGATAGCTCACTCAAATCCAAAGTTTCACCCGACGGGAAACTGTATTGCCTATCTTCGACGTTGTAAGCATTGGCAGGAATCAATTCGATACCGTCCGGAAGAATCCGCTTCTGTAGTACTATATCTCCAAAAAGCACCTCCGATGCCGGCTGTAGAGCAAGCGTATAATTCTCCTCACCCATCTTCAGCTCATGATGTGGAAACTCTCTTCGCAAGAAAGATGTAACCTCACTCACTTTATTATGCAGAAGTTCACGCGGTTGCCTTACCTGGTAATAATTTTGCAAAATCTCATTTAATGAGCGGATCTCCGTTTTATATTCCGGTACTATCGGTGTGGGAGCAGGCGGTGGCACTCTTTCGATCGGAGGTTCATCCGGCTCGTGCAGATCAGCTTCTCTGATAAATGCTCTCAAGCTATGCGGCTCTGAGCTGATGAAACTTAGCGTATCTCTTTTGGAAGAGATCACCATTATCTCATTATCTCTTTCGGGTAAGATGCGTATTTCTGCCGCATCAAAGCGAAACTGCTCATAATCTTGCCAAAGAGAGTCCAAAACCTCTGCTCCACTTTCATCTTTGTAACTTATCATTAGAATGTCCGGATCATGAAAGGCGGAGAGAAAATCCTTGTTATTACTATTTAGTCGATAGATAAACTGCTCGATATAAGCGCAAAGTGGTTGAAGACGCCTTTGAGTATCGGAGAATAAAACCTCCGCCTGTCTGATGATTTTCTTGTTCTCCATCTCATAAAATACGTTTATTTCATAATCTTTGTGCCGGAATTTTTTACTGATCCGATGTTGGGTGATATCAGCAGGCACATTGGGTCTGAACTCACCTTTTTGTAACCAAGAGCGATACAGCTCCCACTGGTATTGGGTAGCAAAGTCGGTCGATTTAGGCTGAAAAGCCAACACTTCTACTGCAATGAGCAGAAAGATAAAAATAACTATTTTGTTTGACATATTATTCACCACTCAATTTTATGAACAAGAGTTATTATAAACGATCATTGGTCAATAATTATTATAAGGAGTTTATTATGATGAAAGCTGAAACTGATAAGCATAGGATAAAAGAGTTTTTTGAACTCAGTGATCTTCGCTTCAATTTGCGCAAGTACAAGCAGCCGGTTTTGGTTTATGATGTGGTGGACGATAAAGTACGCTATTCTCTTTGGGAGAAGGAGATTTTGGATAAGTACGGATTGGAACATGTAGATGGTTGGGATCATGAGGAAAACATAGCCTTCTGTCCCGATTGGATGCGCGAAGATGAAGAAGAAGATCTGGATGACATAGATATAGATGATGATGACCTTTTATGAGGTAGCTAAACGATAGAAAATATCTATCCCCACATCCAGCGCCTCTTCATCCGGCAGAAATTCCGGTGAATGAAGCGACATATCTACCCCAGTACCAAGCCAAAATAATAGTCCTTTATATTTATTGGTAAAAAACCCGAAATCTTCACCGGTCAAAACCGGTTCTGCTTCCACAAATCTATCTCTTCCTACCAATTCGGATATTTTCCGATAAAGTTCCGGATCATTAGATACGGCATCATAGGCGTTCATAAAGGCAAGTTTGGTATTCACTCCAAATTGAGCGCCGGTATGTTCCATCGTTTGTTTTACAATTCCCTCCAGCATCGCTTTATCTTCAAAATTAAAAGCACGCAGAGTGCCTTCCAATTTGCAATGATCGGCTATCACATTACGAATGACACCTGAGGTTATCTTACCGAATTTACACATATAGCTGCTGATGAAATGCTCTTTTTCAAATTCCTGCTTGAGAAGGCAATAGAACTCACAGCCGGCAGCCAGAGCGTCACAACCGCGGTCGGGATAGGCTACATGCGCCGATTTGCCTACAAAATCCACATCTATCTCTTCGGTATTGGCAAAGAATATACCCGGGCAGGTGGATATCTTGCCCACCGGCAGATCTCCGTTCACATGCAGAGCCCAGGCACTTTCGATCTCGAACTGCTCCAATATACCGCTCTCCAAGACTTTCTTCGCTCCACCTTTACCCTCTTCTGCCGGTTGAAACAAAAAGAGCAGATTCCTCTCAGGTTCGTTTTCCATCACTTTTTGGATCAAACCGATCAAGATAGCCATGTGCATATCATGTCCGCAAGCATGCATAAAACCGGGATGCTGAGAACTAAAATCACAGCCGGTCTTCTCTTCGATAGGAAGCGCATCCATATCGGCTCGAAAGAGCATATAATCGCCGTCATTTACGCTGTACTCGGCTAAGATGCCGGGGAAATCAAATCTATGCAACTTCAGATTAGAATAGGAAGATAATATCTTGAGCAGATAGTTCTCGGTTTTGAATTCTCGATACGCTAATTCCGGAATACGATGCAATTCTTTTCTAACTTCTTTGGGATCAATTTTCATCGTTAATCGCTCCTCATCTGCTTAAATTTGTTTATCAGTGCGTTAGTGGAACAATCGTGAGCTTCGGATTTCTCAGCTTTACCGAGAACGGGTAGGATATGCTTCGCTAGTTTTTTACCCAGTTCTACTCCCCACTGATCGAAGCTGAAAATATTCCAGATCACTCCCTGAACGAAGACTTTGTGCTCATACATCGCTATCAGAGAGCTCAAATTGTAGGGAGTGATTTTTTTCAGCAAGATAGAATTTGTCGGTTTATTACCCGCAAAAGTCTTGTGCGCGATCAGCCTCCGGATCTCCTCAGCGGAGTATCCTGCCTCTTTAAGCTCAGTTTCGGCTTCTTCGCTCGTTCTTCCCTGTATCAGAGCTTGAGTTTGGGCAAAGAAATTAGCCATCAATTTCTGATGATGATCACCAAGTGGATTCAAACTCTGTGCGGCAGCGATAAAATCTGCAGGTATCAGTTTCGTTCCCTGATGGATAAGCTGGAAAAAGGCATGCTGTCCGTTTGTGCCCGGCTCACCCCAGATGATCTGACCGGTCTGATAATCAACCCGATTTCCACTTCTATCTATGCTTTTACCGTTACTTTCCATATCCAACTGCTGCAAGTATGCCGGCAATCTCTGCAAATATTGATCATAAGGTAAGACAGCATGGCTCTCTGCGCCGAAGAAGTTGTTGTACCAGATCCCGAGCAAAGCTAAGATAACGGGGATATTACTATCAAATGGAGCGCTAAAAAAATGCGTGTCCATCGCATGCGCACCTTCGAGTAATTTGATAAAATTATTGTACCCGACCGCAAGCGCACATCCGAATCCGACTGCTGACCACAGTGAATATCTGCCACCGACCCAATCCCAAAATTTGAGCACATTCTCGCCGGCTATGCCAAACTCTTCTACTTTGGGCAGATTGGTGGAGATCGCTATGAAATGATGTTTCACCGCAGTTTCGCTTCCGGAATTTTGCAAAAGCCACTTTCGGGCGCTGAATGCATTGGTCATCGTCTCCTGAGTAGTGAAAGATTTGGATACGATCACAAAAAGAGTGGTTTCCGGATTCAGGTTTTCTATCGTCTGTGCCAGATGTGTCCCATCCACATTGGAGACAAAATGCGCTTTGATACCGGGCTGATGATAATGCTGCAAAGCTTGAGCAACCATTGCCGGTCCCAGATCGGAGCCGCCGATACCGATATTGACCACATCAGTGATCTTTTTACCACTATATCCCCGCCAACTTCCGGCACTAATCTTCTCTATCAGTTCCTTCATCCGCTCCAGTTCTTTGTTCACCAGCGGCATCACATCTTTGCCATTTGAATATAGCGGTGTATTCGAGCGATTCCGCAGTGCGATATGCAGCACTGCTCTAGCTTCGGTTTCGTTTATATGCTCACCCTTTCTCATCGCCTCCATCGCCTCGGATAGTCGCATCTCTTCTGCTAATTGGATTAGATACTCCATCGTCTGCTGCTCTATCCGGTTCTTGGAATAATCCAAATATATATCTTGGAAAGCGATAGAAAACTTCTGATGACGCTGCGGATCTGCTGCAAACATCTGCCGCATATGTTTATCTTTGATCTGCAGGTAATGTTCGCTCAGTTTCTGCCAAGCTGCGGTTTGGGTCGGATTCTTCTTTATCAACATAGTTCCTCCTATTTACCGATACAAAAATTATCGAAAATTCTGTTTAGAATATCATCGGATGAAACTTTTCCGATTATTTCTTCCAATGCCGTGCTTGCTTCTTTCAGATCGAAGGCGGTAAATTCCACCCCCAGTTTATCATCTATCGATCTGATAGCATTTTCGATAGCGGAGATCGCTTTGCGGGTAGCGGCTATCTGTCTGATATTGGTCAGAATTCCGGCTCCCAGTTGAGTATCCTGAACTTTGATAAGATCGAGCAGTTTCTCTTTGAGCGCGTCCAAACCGGTCTGCGTCTGTGTTGAACAGGGCAGATAGTCATTATTGAGGAAACTATCGACTGTTGCTTCATCCATCACATCTGTCTTATTTATCACTTTGATGATATTTTCCGGTGGGATAAAATGCGTCACATCTTCGTATTCTTCGCTGCTCTGGTGTGAATCGGCGATAAATAGCACTTTATGACAAGAGCGCACGATCTCGTAAGTACGCTGCACTCCGATCTTTTCCACAGGGTCATCGGTCTCCCGTAGTCCGGCAGTATCATAAAGTTTCACCAAATATCCCTTCAGAGAGATCACCTCTTCCAGATAATCGCGCGTTGTTCCGGGAGTCGGAGTAACAATAGCTCGTTCCGTTTTCAGAAATGCATTGAACACCGAAGATTTTCCTACATTCGGTGCCCCGACCAATCCGACCCGAAAACCTTCGCGTAGGATAGTACCCTCCTGCCCACTATGGATCAAATCTTCGAGTTTATCATAAAAGACTTTCAGTTTCTCTTTGAGAGTATCGAGGTCGATCTCCGGCACATCTTGTTCCGCAAAATCTATCTCTACTTCAAGCTGAGTGCGATACTCTGTCAATTCTTCCAGCAAGGTTGCTATCCTATGATGCAGAGCGCCTTTCATCTGCTGCAGAGCAGCTTGTTGAGATGCTTTGGTTTTGGCATTTATCAGATCTGCTACTGCTTCTGCTTGGGTCAGATCGAGCTTGTTATGCAAAAAAGCACGTTGGGTAAATTCACCTCGCTCGGCTAAGCGTATATCTCTGAGCAATAACTCCAAGATTTGATTGGCAATAAATGGATTGCCATGACAGCTGATCTCCACCACATCCTCACCGGTATAACTATGCGGAGCTTTGAAAAGGGATAGTATCACCTCGTCTATGATTCTGCCCGCATCCTTAATAAAACCGTGCACAATCGTGTGCGAACTGATCCCATCTAAGCTTTTGGAAAAATACTTTTGCACGACAGAGATAGCCTCTTTGCCGCTAACTCTGATTACCGATAGCGCTCCCACACCCGGTGGAGTGGAAATAGCAGCTATAGTATCGCTGGAGTATTTCATTTTTTTGTTAAAATTTGTTTTATCTTCGGATAGATCTTCTCGGGAGTAAGCTCATATTCATCGCGTAAAGTTTCGGTAGAACCGTGGGGCACAAACTTATCCGGTAGTCCGAAAGAATGTACTTTGAGCTCTACAGCACTAAAGTAGTCTTTTACTCGCGAGCCGAAACCTCCGATAAGGCTGTTACTCTCGAAAGTGACTATCGTATCTACCTTCGCTTTGATCTTATCGAGCAAATCCGTATCCAGCGGTTTGGCAAAGCGCGCATCGATGAGGTATGGGTTTAGTTTGGGAAAATCAGTTTTTATCATCTCGTATATGGCGCTAGCATCGTTGAAAGCATCACCTATACCTATCAGAGCCAGATTCTCACCCGTTTTTTCTACCACTGCTTTTCCGAGCTCGAGCGGTGCGATCTCTTTGTTGCAAAATAGCGCTGCTCCGCGTGGATAGCGGATAGCTACCGGTCCTTGGTTGTAGGTATGAGCAAATTTCAGCATTTGCATGAATTCTTGCGCATTGGAAGGTGCCAAAACAACCATTCCCGGGATCATACTCAGATAGGAGATGTCAAAAGCGCCATGATGGGTGGCGCCATCCTCGCCGACTAATCCGGCTCTGTCCAGGCACAAGACAACCGGGAGTTTCTGTAATGCCAGATCATGGATGAGTTGATCTATAGATCGCTGTAGAAAGGTGGAGTAGATCACTACAAAAGGCTTGATGCCTTGAGTAGCCAATCCTCCCGCAAAGGTAACGGCATGCTGCTCGGCTATGCCGACATCATAGAATTGGTCGGGATACTTTTGGGCAAATTCGATCAAACCGGTACCATCCGCCATCGCAGCCGTGATAGCTACCATGTTTTTATCTTCTGCAGCAATCTGACACAAAGTATCACCGCAGATCTTGGAGTAGGTAAGGCTATTCTTCTTAGTACATTTTCCGGTATTTATCTCATAAGGTCCCGGACCATGGAAGGCACAGGCATCTTTTTCGGCATGATCGTATCCTCTTCCCTTTTGCGTAACCACATGGATGAGAACGGGTCCGACCATATTTTTATCGGCTTTATCCAGTATATTGACCATTTTGGGAATATCGTGCCCATCCACCGGACCGACATATTTGAAGCCGAGATCTTCGAAGATAATATTCGGCACGAAAGTATTGATGATATTCTCTTCAACCTTTTGCGCACTGACGATCAGTCTCCTTCTAATGCGAGCCGGGAAACGATCCAACACATCCCAGATCTTCTGCTTGATTGCATTGTAAGATCTGCTCACCAATATGTTAGCGAGATAAGCTTGTAAGCCTCCTACACTTTTGGAAATAGACATGTTGTTATCATTCAGGATGACGATCATATCTTTTTGCAGTTCACCGGCATGGTTCAAAGCTTCGAAAGACATACCGCCGGTCAAAGCTCCATCTCCGATGATTGCTATCGCTCTGCCTTTGAGTTGCTTTTTTTCTCGCGCCACTGTTATACCCAAAGCTGCCGAGATCGAAGTGCTGGCATGACCCACCGAAAAAGCATCGTATTTGCTCTCGAATATATTGTTGAACCCGCTAATACCACCATATTGGCGTAAGGTGTGAAATCTGTCGTTTCGTTCCGTCAATATCTTATAAGCATAAGATTGATGTCCCACATCCCACACGATTCTGTCCTGAAGCGGATCGAAAACTTTTAGAAGTGCTATGGCAATATCGGTCGCTCCCAAACTCGGAGCTACATGTCCGCCGTTTTTGGCAGTGACTTCTATGATGCGAAGGCGAACTTCTTTGGCAAGCTCTTCCAACTCTTCGAAGGAAAGTTTTTTGACTTCTTGCGGATTACTAATTTTATCTAACATATTATTTACCTCTTAATATTGTCTGTTTTCCAAACTTAACTCAGATGTCAATAAAAAACCTGTCTTTGTATCCACATAATCACCTCTTTTACACCTGTTTTATTCGGTGCTGAGAAGGGAACGATCTTAGAAGTGGGCATGTTCAAATCCATAGTCAAAGACTTCAAATTCCGCATCAGATTTTTCTGGTTTAGCTTATCTGCTTTGGTCGCCACGATCAAATGAGGTATCTGCTTTGCTATTAGCATCTGGTGCATGATCTGATCTTTACTGTCCAGCGAATGCCTACTATCTAATATCAAGATCACCCCCTGTAACTCAGTGCGCTTGTCAAAGTAACTCTCTATCATCACTTTCCAGCTATCCCGCTGTTTTTTGCTCACTTTGGCATAACCGTAGCCGGGTAGATCGACTATCGAGAAATATCCCTGCTGGGATTCATCCAATTTATAACGAATATTGAAGAAGTTTATCAGCTGCGTTTTACCGGGAGTGGAGCTGGTTTTTGCTATCGCTTTGCGAGCCAGGATGGTATTTATCAGAGATGATTTGCCCACATTCGATTTGCCGACGAACGCTATCTCTGCCAGAGCTTGTTGCGGATAATCGCTAGGTTGTACCGCACTTTTTACAAACTGAGATTCTACTATCCTAAAGCCATCATTCATAATATGCTACCGATGCCCGCTCGGATTCCCACACTTCCACTTCTTTCAGCTTCACAGATTCGTTCTCGAATATCTTTTTTAGCTCCGTATAGAAGACTTTGGCAATATTCTCCGAAGTCGGATTTTTCTCTTTGAACCATTCGAGTTCATTCAGACAAGTGTGGTCAAACCGATCTACTAACTGCTTGATCTTCTGTTTGATAATGCTAAAATCTATCGAAAGACCGATTTCGTCTGTTTTTTCACATTGCAGGGCAACTCGGACTTTCCAAGTATGACCGTGCATTTTTTTGCAATCCCCTTGGTAGCCCTTGAGCAGATGCGCTGCCGAAAAATGGGATGAGACATTCAATACATACATTCAAACCCTCCTGAACTCAACTTTTTATTCAAAAAATTCAACAGCGAAATATTGTAAAGAATTTTAAAGTATTGACAAAATAGAAATTCCTTATCTGCGTTGGGAAGGTGAGACAATGAACAATGTATAATGAGTAATGAATAATGCAATATGCAGTTTAGGGTTTAGAGATCTGATTTTTGTCACACTGAGTAGCTTCGGCGTAAGCCGGAGCGTATCGAAGTGTGTCTTGGTGTAAGAGAAACAAGATGATGTTTATTGGTTGAATCGTTGAGTTGTTGAGTCGATCAATCGTTGAGTTGTGGAAGAGAAGCAAGCTGAAGTTTAGGGTTTAGAGATCTGATTTTTGTCACACTGAGTAGCTTCGGCGTAAGCCGGAGCGTATCGAAGTGTGAGTTGGTGTAAGAGTAGCAAGATGATGTTGATTGGTTGATTGGTTGATTGGTTGATTTGTTAATTGGTTAATTAGTTGAATCGTTGAGTTGCCTGCCTTGTGAAATTTCGCAAGAAATATTTCACTGGGTTGATTCGTCTCCTCAAAAATAGACCAGTCCTTCAGGGCTGGTATTTGTTTATGAAGATAGCATCTTTACGCCGTTCACGGCGTTGATAAGGTAAAACCGCAAAATTCCTCTCTCAGTCTCTTCTCCCTGCTTTTCATACTTCGATACGAAACTCGATTCGAAAGAACTTCTTCGAAGAGTGGAATCTCGTTTCTACTCAGTATGACGATTCTTGTTTCTATTAATTCCGGCGCAGCCAAATTCCCATCAATTCCGCGAACGAAGTGAGCAAATTCCTCTCTCAGTCCCTCAGCCTCTCCCTGCTCTTCTCAAAAACTCATCACTCATCACTCAAAACTGCTTCACTATTTTGTCCCTTCGCCCTTATTCCTTAGTCCTTGATCCTTAATCCTTGTAACATTGCCCGTCTGCCCCGCATGAGCTTGCCTTTCCGAGGCGGAAAAACATCCAAATTGCTCCTACAGAATTTTAAAGAATTGACAAAATAACTGTTTGTCAAAAATTCTTACCAATCATTTTGATAAGGTAGGCGAAAATATGAAATGTAAGGGTACGATAAAGTACAAAACGGACAGAGGCAAGATAGTAGTGCGCAAATGTGGTGAAAAGCTCTCCGATGATCTGATCTTTTGTCCCACCTGTGGCACTCATACCGGAATCCTTGCCGGCAAATTATCAGCTAAGCAAAACTGGAGCCAAACTTGGCAGCAATTCAAGAAAAACAAATCTTATCCCTTCTCTATCTTCTATGTGATCTGCATTTTACTCCCCATTCTGCTGATCGTTCTACACACTTCGGATAATTACTGGCTCAGCAACGCCATATTCATCCTCGTCGTCCCTTTGGCGCTTGTGCCTTTCGGACATAGGAACTACACCACAGAGCCACCCAAGATCGCCGATTATTTCCAAGCTTTGAAGTTTTATCCCTACCTTTTGGGATTCGTATTTTTGAATAGTCTCTATTTTTTGATCTTGAAGATCGTTTGTACCGGCTTTTTATTGAATATCGTCGTCGATCCCATCTTACATATAGTACGCTTTATTTTGGTACTCTATTGGCTTTCCATCGTATTGCCGGCACCACTGATCATGCTGAGACAGCGGATAAACCCGCTCAAAGCGATATTGATAGCACACCGTGCCAGCAAAGAGATCCGCTGGCAGCTTTTCTTACTGCTTCTCTATATCGGCTTCATAAATGCTCTCGGCGCACTTGCACTCGGGCTGGGACTGCTGGTTACCATCCCCCTATCATTCGCAGTTTTGGAAAAGTATTACCTCAATTTGGAAGAAGTGGGACTGGTAAATCCCGATTTATCTGCTCTGAAGGAAGTGACGGGAAAATGAGGACTCTTCTGATAATCACCATCCTCCTTGTAATCTGCTCTGCAAACGCTTTTGATGATCCACTGTTCCAAAAAGCGCAAGAGATAACTTTGCAAAACTGGAATTGGGTTCCCTCCACCACGATCAAACAAGATGAGATAAAAAACCGCAAAGGTAAGCTCGATGCCACTACCGAAGTCTGGATAAACCACAGCCTTACAGAAGACGGCAGCATCAAAAGTGAATTTGAGAAAGTGCTTATCGACAACCAACCGGCAACCGAAAGGCAGCAAAAGAATTTCGAAGATGCACTGAAGATGGATCTGATCCCTACCAAAAAACCGCTTATCGATCCTGATGATATTATCTCTATCGAAAGGATAGATAAGAAACGCCCTTACGAAGATTCTTATCTGGTCGGATTCTCCTTCGTAACCAAATATATTACCGACGATGAGAAAGAGGGAGAAAAGATCGGCACTTTGTGGATTGATGAGCATAGTGGCGCCCCACTTCTGATGGAATTCACCACCGACCCCCTACCCAAAGCGGTACGTTCTATGGAAAATGAGGTGCATTACCACTACGACAGAGATCAGAATATCTGGTACAAAACTAAAAGTGTAATAAATATCGAGATCAGAGTACTGCTGATGACCAAATATGTTACCTCAACTATCGAATTTAAAGAACCATGGCAATATGAAGAGGCAGAAATCGGTAGGCAGAGTAATTCTATTGTGAATGACTAATGTATAATGAACAATGTATAATGGTTAATGCAGTTTAGGGTTTAGAGAACAGATGTCGGAGTTCAGAAGGAGGAAGAAGGAAAACGGAATACAGAATACAGAATGTAGGAAACAGTAGGTAGTAAGCAGTAAGTAGTAGGAAGTAAGAAGATAGTTGATAGAGAACAGAAGCTTGTCACACTGAGTAGCTTCGGCGTAAGCCGGAGCGTATCGAAGTGTGTCTTGGTGTAAGAGAACCGAGATGATGTTCAATCGTTGAGTTGTTTCGGTCATTCGGTCATTGAGATTAAAGGTACATTTGACCCCTGACAATTATTCTCTGGGGTTATAATACAAAAATAATCTGATGCTGAAACTAAATTATTAAAACAAAAAAAAGAGATTATGGCAATTAATAACATAACCGAAATCTTTTTATTTGACATTTTTAATGTTTTTTCCCTCTTTAATGAAATTATTATGGAAAGGGATTTTATAAATATTGTTATTTAGGTATTATTTTATTATTAGAAGTAGATGGCACAATTACCGGGCTTCTATTTTCTATTTCATGATTCCATAACAATCCTAAAAAATCCTTAGATCCTAAGGAGTAATGGGTATACCACTGGGTTGCTCCAGATTGATGGGTATAACTTTCATCATAAAGTGCCATCGCAAGTTTCCTATCTGCAAATCTTGGATCTTGAGAAAAGAGATCTCCCCATCTCCTCATAATAGTCAACTCTTGTGGCAATGTCCATGCATGCCCACTAAACCCACAGATATGTCCCATTTCATGAGCAAAAGTCCTATATCCAGTAATTTCCCCATTTTCATTAACACCTAACCTAACCCTACCAATATCTATATAGCCATCTTGACCATGATCATTTGTGAGTGCATATCCCCCAATCCCTTGTTCAGGGAAAATTCTTATTTTCCCATAATCTTCTGGTGGATTCCATGGCCCATGATCTTCAACAATAGTAACCTGGCTTGGATCATTTATATGTCCTTTAAATAATGCCCCAATATCATTTGAATCTAAAATTCTTGATTTCATATCTTCTGCTGTTTGTTGTGTAAAGTGCCCAAGAACATCTGGATCATAATGTGCTTTTGAAATAACTACTTCTTCAAAACTATGAACTGCATTTGGATCTATCCCAAAATCCCACTTTCTTATAATGATATTCCATTCAAGAGGATCTGATGTCGGTGGATCGAAAAGAGTAATGGAAGTAAGAACTTCTGCAGAATGTCTTCTAAAATCTTCAGGGGATATGTCATGTTGTGAAAGGGGATATTGACCTTCATAAGGAACAACCCTTAGTAATAAATCTGAAACATCTCCGCTTGGCTTTTTGATAGACCGAATATAACTTTTTTCTTCTCCAGTTGCAGGGTCTTTCATTCTTCCTTGAATAAAAATATAATCTTGTAAATTAGAAACCTTATGTTCTAATTTTTGATTAAATTCTCCTGAAGGCCCAACAGGAATCTCTCCTAGTTGAGTAAAGGGCCCCATAGAATCATTAGAATGATAAACCCTTACAATTCCTTGTTGTTCTGTTCTTGTTTCTGTGTCTTCTAAATATCCATGAATATCTAAAAGATCCCATAATGTCCCACTAAGTGTTTCAGAATTAATTCCTCCTTCATTATCCCCAAATTCAACCATAACCTCATAATTTGTGTTTTCTGATATTTGTTGAGTTGAATTTATTGTTAAATTATATCCATTTAAAGATACATTAGTATATTCATCTAATGGCCAAGCATCATTTAATGGGACAGGATTATCTTCTGGATTTGGATCACTAAATCTCCCCTCTAAATCTAAAGTAATTTCATCTCCTTCTTCAAAATTAGTTTCTATGCCAGAAAAATCTGCTTCTGGAAGATAATTTGGAATTTCAGTACTGACACTACTTGTATTCTCTCTTGAAGAAACCTTCTCTATACCTTTGGTTCTACTTCTTTCAACACCCCCTAATCTTCCTTCTAATGTTTCTTTTTTTGAAGAAGTTATTCTAGAAGGGTTTCTTTTTTCTTTACCTTCTTCTTGTTTAAGAACTGAATCATCCCAACTCAAAACAAATTCATAATCTCCTTTTGTAATTTCCGGGTTTTGATAATAGGTGAATAATTTTGAATATTCAAAAGGTTCAGAAGGGTTAGGATTAGTAATTGTCTTCTCAAAAATTTGGTCGCCATTTTTTAAAACAGACAAATTAGCTTCATCTAAATTCTCAAAATCTGCAGTATATTTTATGTCTATAAGATTTTCTAGTGTTGCATCATGATTAACAATTGGTTGAGGTGGTTCAGTTACATCCACATTAGCTTCATCAGTTCCAGTTAGCCCTTCAAAATCAATAACTTCTCCTGAAATTGTATAATTACCCGGATCAAAAAAAGTAAAAACTGTATCAATAGGAGTAGATTTTTCAATATTAATTCCAAGATCTTGTATACTTAAGATATATTTTTCAATATTTTCAACCCCTTCAGGATGCTCTCCAGATAAAGTAATTTGTGAATTTAGTGGCGCTGTTCCTCCTGAAGGATTTACATTTAAAATTGCAGTAGGGGACTCTGGATCTAAAACAGTTACATAGGTATTTTTTGAGTCAGTTTGATTTTTAGAATCTTCAACAATTCCTTTTACAATATAATTACTTGATTCCTCAAAATTTATAAGAGTGTCTATTGGAGAATTTTTTTCTATACTTAAATTAAGGGAGGGAATGTTTAAGGTATATTTATCTATGTCCTCTATTCCATCTGGATCTTCTCCCCAAACTTTAATCCTTGATTCAAGGGGGGCTGTTCCTTCTGAAGGATTTGCAGAGATAAATGCAGTGGGTGGAGAATTTTGGGGGTCGAGTACATTTTCCTCACATCCGCTTATACTTAATACCGTAAGAGATGAAATCATTATTGACAAGCAGAATACTATAAGCGACATGTAAAACTTCTTTGCTCGTTTCCCCGAACCTGCTCGTCTTAATTTGCCTTTAGTGCAAATAGAAAATATATAACCATTCTCCATAAAAGCCCCCTTTTTAGGAAAACCAATATTAATAAAATATAAAGAAATAGCTTCTTAACTGTCAAGTAGAAAATTTTCCTTGCTTGCATCCCCCGAAAAAAAATCAGAACCATGGCAATATGAAGAGGCAGAAATCGGTAGGCAGTAAGTGGATAGAAGATAGAGGGTAGAAGGTGGAGGATAGAGCAGAGTAATTCTATTGTGAATGACTAATGTATAATGGTTAATGCAGTTTAGGGTTTAGAGAACAGAAGCTTGTCACACTGAGTAGTTTTGCACCTACTCCCTTTTTCTTAGTTGGTATAGCTGGAAAAGTAGGTTCAGGACGTATCGAAGTGTGAAGTTAGAGAGTTTGGTTTTTTACTTGTCACCCTTCGATACAATTCCGACAAGTCGGAATCACTCAGGGTGACGATTACAACATTTTTTTCTGCTTCGCAGAAATTCCGTTTCGGTAATTTAGATTTCCTCGTTACTCGTTACTTGTCACTTTTCCATTTCCGTATTACCTATCACCTATCTCTTTTAGCTTTTAGCTCTTAGCGTTTAGCTATTTTTTTTCTTCCTGCTCTTCTCAAAAACTCATAACTCATCACTCAACACTGCTTCACTTTCACTATTTCGTTTCGGTCATTGAGATTTGGGATTTATTTGGGATTTGGTGCTTTCTCACCAAACCAATCCTCCTATCCACCTAACCTCCTATCGTCCCTCTACTCTCTATCTTCTTCGCAGGTAAACTCATCACTACTTTGCCCCTTCGTCCTTGATCCTTGATCCTTTATCCTTGCTTTGTCCTTCGTAGCCTTCAGGCGTAGAAGGATCACTCGTCACTCGTCACCTTTCACACCTTTTCCCTTATCACTTTGCTTTTCATTCTTGACTTAATTCTCTTTTATCATATTATTGTTCTTATGGATAAAATATCAAAAGAAGAACTAAACTATTTGCAGAGCATTAGGCAGTATCTGCACAGTGAGCCTGAATTGGCAAATCAGGAGCAGAATACCGCCGCCTTTCTGGCAGCGGAGCTTCAAAAAACAGATCCCGACAGACTGGTAACCGAATTGGGCGGATATGGATTGGCAGCAGTTTACCATAGTGGAAACGAAGGTAAGACGCTGATGTTTCGAGCCGATATGGACGCAGTTCCGGTAGAAGAAAAGGGGAATCATCCCTATAGCAGCAAAAACAAGGGTGTATCGCACGGTTGTGGTCACGACGGGCATATGGCAATTGCCTTGGGTTTAGCTCGACATATAGGAAGCATCCGTGAGCGCTTGTCCGGAAGCGTAATCGTATTGTTCCAACCTGCAGAAGAGACTGCCGAAGGAGCAAAGCGAATATTGGAAGATCCTAAGTTTTCCGGATTGGAACCGGATCAATGCTATGCACTGCACAATTTCCCCGGCTATCCGCTTCATTCGGTAGTCATGCGAGATGAAGTATTTGCCAATTCTTCCATCGGGATGATCGTACGGCTGCATGGTCATACCTCCCATGCCGGTGAACCGGAGAAAGGTAAAAGCCCGGCAGAGGCGATGTGTTCTATCATCAAAGTATTAAAGGATCTGCCGAAGTATTGTGACACTGCTTCAGGATTCATCTTATCTACGGTTATTCATGCCAAATTGGGAGAACAGGCATTTGGAACCTCTCCCGGCTATGCGCATGTGATGGCTACTCTGCGGGCAAATTTCGACGAAGACCTCGAACTAATGCGAGAGCGAGCGGTAAGTTTGGTGCAAAAGATAGTCCGAGATGAGCAACTCAAACATAATGTCGAATGGATAGAATATTTCCCCTCAACAATAAATGCAAAACAGTGCAACCTTATAATCGGGAAAGCTGCGGAAGAATCAGGCTGCAAAGTGATCGAAATGGAAGAACCGTTCGTATTTTCCGAAGATTTTTCCTACTTCACCCAGAAATTCCCGGCTGCACTTTTCGGCTTAGGCAGTGGTGAGACTCAGCCCAATGTTCATAACGAATATTATGATTTCCCCGATGAATTGATCAAAACCGGAGTTCAACTCTTCGCCCGCATGGTGGAGATTTCCTCAGGAGGCTGAATATGAAGCAACCATCCTATATCGAACTAAGCAGATCGGCACTAAAAAAGAACCTCCATTATCTGAAAAAACGGATCGGCAAGCAAGCGCGTTATGTTTCCGTGATAAAGGGTAATGCCTACGGTCATGGTATCAGGGAGTTCATCCCCTTGGCAGAGGAATGTGGAGTAGATTATTTCGCCGTCTTCGATGCTTATGAAGCTTTTTTGGCTCTGAGCGCCAAGCGACCGGAAAGTCAGATCATGATCATGGGTATGATAGAAGATAGTGAGCTGGAATGGGCAATAGCTGAAGATATCACCTTTTTTGTGTTTGAAAAAGAGCGTCTGCAAAGTGCCGTCAGATATGCCAAGCAGGTTGGGAAGCCGGCTCGCATCCATCTGGAATTGGAGACCGGATTGCATCGCACCGGGTTTGAAGAGATCGAACTTTCATGGGTGATCGAGTTTATTCATAAGCATTATGAACATATTCAATTGGAAGGTATTTGTACTCATTATGCCGGTGCGGAGAGTATTGCCAATTATGTGCGCGTCAACAATCAATACAACAAATTCATAGAACTCACCAAAATGCTGGCAGAGAGAGGACTGGAATTTCGCTTTCATCATACTGCCTGTTCGGCAGCCGCGCTCACCTATCCCTATATGTGTATGAATATGGTGCGGATAGGCATTGCTCAGTACGGCTTTTGGCCCGGTGAAGAGACACGTATGTACAATCTTTTATCCGATGATATGAGATTCACCCGCGACCCACTGAAAAGGGTATTGAAATGGAAGACGCAAGTAATGAGCACAAAGGTGGTTGAAGCTGCTCAATTCCTCAGTTACGGACATTCCCATCTTACCTCTCGTAGAACGAAAGTTGCGGCAATACCGATCGGATACTATCATGGCTATCGTCGCAGCTTGAGCAATGTCGGGCATGTGCTCATCAAAGGTAGGAAAGCGCCTGTGGTCGGGATGGTCAATATGAACATGTTTTTGGTGGATATCACTTCTCTACCACCTGTTCAAAAAGGTGATGAAGTCGTAATAATCGGCGAGCAGGGCAAACAAGCCATCACGGTGGCATCTTTTAGCGATGCTTCCAAACTGGTAAATTACGAATTACTGACCAGATTGCCGGCACAGATCCCCAGATATATCATCCCCTGATCTAATCAGCCGGAAATTCAACCAAGAAGCGAATTACTTCATTTTGAGACCAGCTAAACTTTCCACCCAACTGCTGAGATAGAATATCAACCAATCTCAATCCGAGAGAATCGCTCTTTTCCATATCAAAATCAGATGGAATGCCTTTACCGCTATCGTGGATCTCCAGTTTGATCAAACCATCTACTTTTTTCAATGCTATGCTGATCTTACCGGACTTCGCATCTTCGAATGCATGCTTGAATGAATTAGTAACCAATTCATTGATTATCAATCCGCAGGGGATTGCTTTGTTCAATGAGAGATGCATCTCTTCAATATCATATTCCATCTCGATATTCTTAGCCTCAACCACATAAGATTTGTATAGATTATCTACCAGATCATGAATGTATTCTTTGAAGTCGATGTCGCTAAAATCCTTGGTTTTATACAATCTTTCGTGTACCATAGCCATGGAACGAACTCGCAGATGGAGTTGGGTAAATTGACCGATTATCTCCGGATTATCTAGCTTAGCAGATTGCAGTTTCATCAGACTGACGATAACTTGCATATTGTTCTTCACCCGGTGATGAACTTCTCGGAGCAATATCTCTTTTTCGACAAGTGAACGCTTCAATTTTTCCTCGGCCTGCTTTCGCTCCTCGATCTCATGCTCCAGTTTTTTCGTCTGCTCAAAATGCTCTCCTATCAATTTGGAGATTTCGCCGAATTCATTTTCGTGCTTATTTAACTCAATTATCTCTTTGGGATTCTTGTCTGCCAAGCTTTTTGAAATTTTTGCCAAAGGTCTGCCAACCCATTTGTTGAAAATAATAAACACTATCCCGCCAAAAGTTAACAGTAGAGCTAATATTAGGATGGTTATTACCAGAGAAAGGTTTCTAAAATAGGGAAAAATATCGTACCGGCGAGTGAACCTGAGCTCTCTCAATGTGCGATCCTGCCAATCTGTGATAGGATAGTAAGTGGAGATCGTGCCTATATCGGTGTAGGTAGTGCGAAAGTCGGGCTCGACAATATCTACTTCGGTATCGGTGTAGCTATCCAATTGGGCAAGAAACTCATCATCCCATAATCTACCGGCGATGAAATAGCCGGAATGAGAAATTTTTCTATCCACATCATGAGTCGGATGAATAGTGGCAGCACTAATCTCTAAAACCCGCTCTCCGCCAACAGTAAAAAAGTTCAGAAATTTCTCACTGTCCAAAATATCAAAAACCTCTGACGGGATTATATCACCAATATCAAAATCGGAGTGAATTGCATCAAAATGATAAACCAGCTGCCGATCATGGTTATATACCCAACTTATCTTATAGTTAAACGATTCTTCCATAGTATCGATATTCTCTTCTGCCCAAGCCTCTTCCGGATTTGAGGCAAAATCGTACATGTCATCCCAATAGGTATAATCATAGACCGTACTCTCCAGCATCGACCTTTTTACTTCTATTATCGACTCTGTTATCTTTCGCTGATTTTCTATGGTAGAATCCCTCAATATGTTAGCCTGTTGTTTCTGTATTGATAAAAAGATAATAAAGATGAATATGAATACTGAGACGACCAGGAAAAAAGTTGTCACTATCTTATTGCGTATCTTCACATGATCCTCCTTTGAATTTGAAAAATTAGTATCGTGATATTTTGTCAATTATTTTGCTTGGTAAACCAATTTTACCGTTTATTTATAAAAAGGGAATCACTTTTTTCTTGACATCTATATAAGCGTTTGCTTTTTTGCATTAGAATATATTAATATGATGGAGGTAGAAATGGATTTATTAAAGTTGATCAAAGCTTTGGCGGATGAAACCAGGATGAAAATAGTTCGTCATCTTAGCAAAAAGCGTTACTGTGTACATTCATTAAGCAACTTGACCGGCATATCTCAATCAGCAGTATCACAACATTTGAAAATACTGCGTGAGGCGGAGCTGGTAAAGTGTGAGAAAATCGGCTATTGGTCGCACTATGAGCTTAGAAGAGAGCAGCTAAGTAAAGTTGGTGAGTTTTTGCTGGAATTATCTAAGTCAATACCGGAAGATGAATGTATGCATCATAAAGATAGGCATGAATCTGCTCCCTGTGAGGACAATTCCCAATGTGAGTGTTCCCGACATGAATAATATAAGCCACCCGGATATGTCCATCGACGACCAAGCGATCGTCCGAGCGGAAAACTTGAGTAAAAGATTCGAAGCGGTTGTTGCTGTCGATCGTATCTCTTTCGAAGTTCACACAGGTGAGATTTTTGGTTTTTTGGGACCCAACGGAGCTGGTAAAACTACCACTATCAATATGCTCACCGGTTTAGCCCGCATGAGTACAGGTTCGATATTCATAAATGGCATAGATTGCGACAAAGACCACAAAACAGCACAAAGTTTTATCGGCGTCGTACCCGATGAGAGCAATCTCTACGATGACCTGAGCGGTTATGAGAATCTCTGTTTTTGTGGTGCTTTATACGGCATGAGAAAAGAGCTGCGTCAAAAAAGAGCTACCGAGTTGTTGAAACACTTTGGGCTCTGGGATTCTTCCAATAAACTATTCAAGCATTATTCCAAAGGTATGAAGAGGAAGCTAACTATCGCCGCAGGCATCATCCACTCTCCCTCTCTTCTCTTTTTGGATGAACCGACTACCGGCATCGATGTATCAAGTGCACGGCAGATTCGTACTATGATAAGGGATTTAAACCAAGAGGGAGTAACGATCTTTCTCACCACTCATTATTTGGAAGAAGCCGAGCGTTTATGTGACAGGATAGCTTTTATAGTAAATGGTAAGATCATCCGTTTGGCTACCTTAGATGAATTGGTGCAAGATTTTGAATCTTATGAAACGGTAGAATTCATTTTCGAATCGGAGAATGACAAAGCTATCCCAACATCTGTTTTGCAATCCAGATTCCCGGATTACAAATTCAAACCGATCTCTCCTAACAGTCTTTATATCTCATCAGCAGGGAAGCTGGAGTTGAGCAAACTGATCGCTTATTGTGAAGAAAACGAGATGAAATTATATGAAGCAAAGCGGGTAAAACCCTCTTTAGAAGATATTTTCGTTAACATTACCGAAGAGGGAGAAAGACATGTATCCTGATAGTAGATTTAGAAAAACACTGATCGCCTTTTGGAATATTCTGAAGAAAGATATGAGCACTTATTATCTGAAGCCTCCCAATATTAGCTGGGGCATCATTTTTCCGTTGGCTTGGACTCTGATGTTCTTTATTCGCACTCAGGAACCGATAGATGTGAGGGCTATCCTTCCCGGCGTGATTGGCATGGCGATACTATTCGGAACTACTTCCATGCTAGCGGTCACTATCACTTTCGAGCGCAAGCAGAAAGCTTTCGACAGATTGATAATCTCGCCTAATAGTCTCTTCGTAGTAATTATGGCAAAAACGACCGGTGCTATTCTCTTCGGCTTTTGCAATGCCTTGGTTCCCATACTGTTCTCCCTGTTTTTCACGACTCTAAGCGGGATTTCTTGGGGTTATCTATTCCTCTCCATCTTCCTAATCTCGTTTACCTCCACATTTTTGGGTCTTTTCATCGCGGTGTCGGTACATGAAGTTTTCGAAGCTCAGACTTTTTCCAATTTTTTCCGCTTTCCGATGATCTTCCTTTGCGGTTTGTTCATACCGATCAGTAGCTTGCCAGTATTCCTCCGGCCGCTCTCTCATATCTTACCGCTCACCTATGGAGTAGATATTTTCCGTCATGCTATCAATAATGAAGGGAATATGCCGTTGATTTTGAATTTTTTCTTGCTGGTTTTATTCGCACTTATCCTCTACTTTTTCAGTATGCAAAATATCAAAAAGAAATGGATTTATTGATATATTTCTTCGGTTGATATGTAAAAGTTAGCTTGACGCATCATTGCAGTTTTTTCTAAATGACCATCAAATATCGTGGTTTATGTATTATAAACCGGAGGTGAAATGGAAAAAGCTAAGATAGATAAGCTAAAAAGTGAGCTTAACAACAACAAGTTAGGTGTAGCAGAGCGAATAGATGTATTGATCTCATTATCAGAAGAACTCTGGAAAGTTTCTGAATTTTCCAATAGTAAAAAATATGCCGAATTAGCTTTGGAATTGGCTGAGAAAACGGATGACAAATATCGCATTGCCTCTGCTTACTACCTGATCGGCTTGATGAGTTGTTTTCTAAACAATTATGATACAGCGTTGGAGTATTATTACAAATCTTTGCGCATCCATGAATCACAGAATCTGAAACCGAAGATAGTGGAAGATCTGAATAATATCGGACAGATATATGTCTATCTGAACCATTATGATAAAGCGATCGAAGCTTTTCAGCAGGCATTGGAGTATTCTCCCGATTATGCTCGTACAAACAACAACATGTCTGTCGTCTATAATGCTGCTAATAATCACGAAAAAGCTCTGCATTATGCCTTTCGTGCGCTTGAACTTTCCAAAGGTGTAGAAAGACAAGCCAGAAGCCATATTATTGCCCATCTCAATGTGGCAGAGATCTATCAGAAGATGGGAAAATCGGAAGAGGGACTACCCTATAGCGAAAGGGCATTGGCGCTCTCCAAAGACAGAAACGATGATACCCAACTGATATCTCAATACATCAAAGGTTCGCTGCTGAAAAGCGCTAACAGGTTAGATGAGGCGTTAGCTGCTCTTTCGCAAGCTTTGAAAATGGCAAAGAAGCATGAGAACAAAGAATATCTCAAAGATACCTATCGACTTCTATACGAAATCTATGAAGTGCAGAATAATTATAAAAAAGCTCTGGAACATCTCAAGCAATATACCAAAATCGAGCGGAAGATATATTCGGATTCGATGGCAGATAAAATTGCCAAACTACAGACCATGTATGAGGTAGAGACCAAAGAGCTCAAAGCACAAAAGATGGCGGAAAAAGCTACCAGGCTGGCTTCTATCGCTGCTATGGCCGCCGGTATCACTCATGAGATCAACCAGCCTCTCTGTGCTATCAAGGTGAGTGCCGATAGTATCCTCTATTGGTACAGAAAGAACAAGATCACCCTGCCGCAAGATTTTAAAGAAGGACTGGAAAACATCTCCGAAGCAGCTAATCGGATAGATGAGATAATCCAACATATGCGCTCTTTCTGGAAATTGCCCGATTCTTCTGCCCAAATTACTACTATCGATCTGAATTCTACTATCAAAAAAGCGCTCGGACTAATCGAACGACAACTCTATTCCCACAGCATCTTTTTGGAACTTGATTTGGCAGATGAACCACTTTATATCTTGGCAGAACCGCTTCATATCGAACAGATCTTCATCAATATCGTCGTTAATGCCATGAACTCACTGGACGAGATCGATAAGCGAGACAAGCGGATAAAGATCATCACAGCTACAGATAATGGTCATATCAATCTCAGCATTATAGATAATGGTGTCGGATTGCCCAATATGCCATCAGAGAAGATATTCGATCCATTTTATTCTACTAAAAAACCGGGTGAAAATATGGGACTCGGACTGGCTATCGTAAAAAACTATCTCGATAGATACAATGCTACTATCCATGCTTGCAACAATGAGAAGGGTGGAGCGAGATTTGAGATCAGTTTTAATAAAACCAATAGCATAAAATAAACTATGTATAAGGAAGAAACTCAATACATAGAATATAAATCTTCTTGGAAGGATGAATATTTGAAAGTAGTTTGTGCTTTTGCAAATACCGACGGTGGCGAACTTATTGTTGGTGTGGATAATGATGGAAACCCTGTTGGGGTAGATAACTCAAGATACCTTCTTGAAAACATCCCCAATAAAATACATAATTTGTTAGGAATTATACCTCATGTAATCCTAACAAAAGAAAACCATCTCGACATTATCCATATATCAATTAATCCTTCACGTATGCCCATTTCTTTTCGAGGCAAATATTATATTAGAAGCGGAAGTACTACGCAGATTCTGAAAGGAAATGAGTTGTCACAGTTTATGTTGAAAAAAATGGATAAGAGTTGGGATAATTCTAATTCCGGCTTACCCATAAATTATATTAATAAGGAAATCATATATTACTTCGTTGACCTTGCCAAAACTAGAATACCTAACATATCAAATTCCGATACTGTAGAAAAAATTTTATCGAATTTAAATCTTATACACGACAGAACATTAAAAAATGCGGCTATTTTACTCTTTGGTAGAAAACCCCAAGACTTTTTTATTTCTGCAAAAACTAGAATTGGCAGACTAAAGAATTCTATTGATTTTATAGACACCAAAATAGCAGAGGGAACTATATTTGAACAATTAGAAACAATTATTGAAACAATTAAAAAGCATTTGGATGTAAAATTCATGATTGAAGATATTCAAAGAAAAGACATCTGGGATTATCCTATTGAGGCAATAAGAGAAGCAGTAATTAATGCACTGATTCACAAAAATTATCTTGAGCCAGCTGAAATACAAATAAAAATCTTTGCTGATAAAATCTGGTTTTGGAATCCTGGCGAATTACCGCCTCAGTTGAAGATAGATGATTTAAAAAGAGATCATTCTTCCTACCCGCGAAATCCATTAATGGCTAATGTTTTTTACCATGCCGGACTAATTGAAAAGTGGGGCTCAGGCACGAAAAGAATAATAGAACTTTGCAGAGTACATGGATTGCCGGATCCGGAATATAAAGAGGAATTTGGCGGATTTAGTGTTTGGATATATAAAGATGTTTTAAAAAGAGAAAAACTGAAACAACTTGGATTGAATGAAAGAGAAATTAAGGCAGTATTATATATTAAAGAAAACGGTTCGATAACCAATCAAGAATATCAAAACATAAGTAATGTAAAAAAGAGACAAGCGTCTAATGATTTAAACAAACTTATCGAAAAGGGATTCATAGAACGCATTGGTGTTACTGGGAGAGGCACTTATTATTGTCTGAAATATAAGGGGCAAAAAAGGAGCAAAAGGGGCATACAAGGGGTACTAAAGGAGCACGAATAATGAAAAATTGCAGAATAATTTTTATAGATTATTTATCGAAAGGAGTAAACAATGAACATCCTACTCATAGATGACGAACCGATGGTACTGAAGTCCATCTCAAATTTCATTACTTATCAGTTGGGACATGATGTTACTACTTGCACAAGCGCTGATGAAGCCAGAGAGATATTTGATAAGCATCCGTATCCGATGGTGATCTCGGATATCCGCATGCCCGGATTATCCGGCATTGACCTGATTAAAGAGATCAAAGCCAGAGCAGACGGCGAATTTACCGATATCGTACTCATCACCGGTCATGCCAATCTGAACAATGCTATCGAAGCACTCCGTGCCGGCGCTTATGATTTCTTGCAAAAACCGATCGATGTGGAACATCTGGCTATGGTGATAGATCGTGTAGCGGAGCATCAATCATTGCTCAGAGAGAATAAAGAGCTGACCAATAAATTCGATGAGAGACTGAAACAGGAATGCAAATTTATAGAATCTAAGCTGAAGAATCTGCAGCATGAATATGCTCAAGCTGTTGGGATTGGACGTATAGGCATATTCTCACCCCAAATGCGTGAGATCATCGCTCTTTCCAAGAAGCTGCACAAAGATCCCTCCATCCCCGTTCTTATAGAAGGTGAAACCGGCACAGGTAAAGAGGTGATCGCCAGATTGATCCATTTCGGAGAAGGTGATTCCAGCGGACCTTTCGTTACGGTGAATTGTTCGGCAATTTCGCCTACTTTGTTTGAAAGTGAACTTTTCGGCTATGAAGGCGGTGCTTTTACCGGTGCGGATAAGAAGGGTCAGATAGGCAAAATGGAATTGGCAGATGGGGGCACATTATTTTTGGATGAGATAGGTGATCTGCCGCTATCTCTACAACCCAAACTGCTCAAAGCTCTAGAAGAGAAAGAGATCTATCGCGTCGGAGGCATCAAAAAGATAAAGATCTCCGTCCGCATTATCTGTGCCACCAATAGCAACATCAAAAAAGCGATCGAAGAGAAAAAATTCCGCGAAGACCTCTACTATCGTATCAATACTTCCAATATCCACATCCCACCGCTAAGAGAACGTAAAGAGGAGATCATCCCGCTGGCAAATATGTTCCTCGAAGAATGTGCCAAAAGTAAAAAAACTGCACTAAAATACCTTAGTGAAGATGCTGCTAAATTTCTGGAAAACTACCACTGGCCCGGCAATGTACGTCAACTCAAAAATGCTATCGAAAGAGCCGATTTCGTTCAAAACGAAGCGGAACTTAGACAAGAGCATTTCGATTTCCTCTCCGGTTCTGCCGAAAGTGCTCAAACTAACAAGTCCAGAATATTTTCCATAGAATTCCCGCCTGATTCTCTCAATATATATGAACTGCAAGCAGATATAGTCCGTAAAGCACTCACCCTCTTTGATGGCAATAAAACTCAAACAGCCAAGTATCTGAATATATCGATAAATAAACTCCGTAGAATCTTAGGAGAGATGTAAGCAATTTACTATTCGATCTGCAGTCCATATTCATTGTGAATATGCCGATACGGATGTGCAGTCCATAATGAACAGCCACCGCCTTCCAAATCATAAGGCGTTATGTCTTTGTTTTTCAGCCGATTACAACTATTTCTATCGGAATGCCTGAGTTTGGAATACTCTTTGCAATTGATACTTGCAAAAAAGGAGTGTTGTATGAAATGGCTGTTAATAATAATAATGAGTTTTTCCATATTGCATGCTGTGGAATGGAATTGGTCACACAGCTATGGTGGTAATAGTGCTGATCATGCTTATGATGTGGTAACTGCTGAGGATGGAAATATCTATGCAGTTGGCAATTTCAATAGCGATGTCAGCTTCGGTGATATTACGCTCACTTCTGTCGGAGACAGAAACTTCTATCTCGCCAAATTCGATTCTGATGGCAATCCGGTTTGGGCAGTAGCGCCGGTTAACTACTACAATGCCGAAGTTACTTCTATGGCTTTGGATAATAGTGGTAACATAGTCATCATCGGCAGATTCGAAGAACATCTTGCCATAGAAGGAACTATCTATCATACTATTGGAAGTTGGGATACCTATATAGCTAAATTTTCTAGTGAAGGCTCGCTAATCTGGTTTGAAAATTTCGGCAGAGAGGAATCTGCTTACAATCCCAATTTTACAGTAACAAATTACGGGAATGACATCGCCACTGATGCAGATGATAACATCTATTTCTGTGGCAGAAGCTTCGGTGGAATCACTATCGGGGATTACGACCTCACTCCTCAATACTATGGTGATGGATTTTTTGCCAAACTTGACGCTGATGGAAATGTCTTGTGGGCAGATAAGACTCATTCCTCCTACGATGCCCGTGCTTATGGTATAGATGTAGATGCAGATGGAAATGTTTATGTAGCCGGTGATTTTAAGATTCATCTGATCCTGCCTGATATCGTCTATACTTCCACCAACGACTGGGAAGAAGCTTTTGTGCTCAAATACGATTCTGAGGGCAACTATATTTGGTCGATGGCAATCCAGGGTGATCACCAAGTTTTCCTATGGGAATTGGATCTCGATGATGAAGGCAATGTGCTAATAACAGGTAATTTTTACTGTGATATCTTAATTGGCAGTTATGAGCTTCATAATCCGGACGAACTTGTAAGTATTTTCATTGCAAAGATTTCTCCCGAAGGCACTGTTCTCTGGGCAACTTCTGCCGATAGTCCGCTTGCCGGATTGGTTGAGCCATTTATCCAGAAGCTCAGTTTTGCTATTGATGGAGATTATATCTATCTGGCCGGGTCATTTCTTGATTTTATTACCATCCAAGGAGAAACTAGCCAAAGTGCCGGGTTCGATATTTTGGATGTATTTCTGATAAAACTTTACGAAAATGGAAATCTCTTAGATCTATTCACTATTACAGGACAGGGCAGCGCTTATGGTCAGGCTGTAGATGTGAAAGATGGAAGCATTACGCTCGCCGGAATGTTTCACAATTCTATTTTGATGCCAGATCCTTACTACAGTCAAGACCATGCCGATATTTTCATTACTAACTTCTGCTTGGCTCCCCATTTATATCCTCCCCGTCATCTTTTTGCCAAATCTCAGCCCCCACATATAGCACTCAGTTGGTCTGAGCCTGCAGGTGGAGGGCATAGCGGTTATCTGGTCTATCGAAATGATGAATTGATCGCCGAAACGGAAGAATTATCCTATCTGGATGAGGATATGGGGACAGGTTCGTACTCTTATTATGTTACCAGTTATATTGATGATAACGAATCCGAACCCTCAAATATAGTTACTATAGACCATACCGATGCCTCTATTGATTTCGTCATAGAAACGACCGAATTGATCGGCAACCATCCCAATCCTTTCAATCCGGAAACTAATATATCATTCTCATTGAAGAACTCTTCCCCGGTAAGATTAGATATTTATTCTGTGAATGGAAGGAAAGTAAGAACTCTTCTCGATAACAAATATGATGCGGGTTTGCACAATATAATCTGGGATGGTAAAGACGATAGAGGCAATAGACAAGCGAGCGGAATCTATCTCTATAAACTAAAGACCGATGACTACAGTGCTACCCGTAAAATGATAATGTTGAAATAAGGAGAATATTATGAATAAGATAAGTTTTATTATAATCGCTATTCTGGTAGTTTCTATACTAGCAGCAGAGCCGGTTGATAACCGTAATGTTATTTTCTCGGAAGATTTTTCGGGACAAACTTTACCCGATGACTGGTCTAACATCAGTAACATAGGAAACGATCAGGTCTGGCTATTCGATAACCCCGGCAACAAACCATTTACAGCACCGTTCGACTCCGATTTTGCCATATTGGACAGTGACTATTATGGACCGAATAATCAACAAAATGCGAGTTTGATGTCCGCAGCTATAGATGCCAGCAATGTTAGTTCTCTCATTCTTGCATTTGATATGCATTTTCGCACTTTTTCCGGTTCTGTAGCTCTCATCGAAGCCAGTACTGATGGTAACAACTGGTCAGTCGTAGATTCCTTGACCTTCTCTGTCGGCACCCATTCAGGCTACCCGATAAATTTCCACCCGGCTTACGCTGAATACAACATCACCTCGATCGCAGCCGGAGAATCTACCGTCTATATCAAATGGACTTTTATCGGTGGATTTGATCAGCATTGGGCAATAGACAACGTCCAGCTCTATGAACCCACTACCATTCCTGAACCCGGTGTACCAATCTCACCCGAAGACGAATCTGTAGACCTTTACTCCTTGGTCAATTTTAGATGGTTTTTCTCATCCGGTGCGCTAGGTTACAAATTGTATTTGGGAACGGACAACCCTCCCACCAATATTCTAAACGGTGTAGATCTGGGTTATTCTTTTGCATATTCTCATGATGATCATCTGGATTTCGATACCACTTATTACTGGCAGATAAAACCTTATAACAATGAAGGCTCTGCTACCGGCAATCCGGTTTGGTCTTTTACCACTATGCCCGATCCGTTTATTTATAGTTTTCCTTATTATCAAGATTTCGATTATGTAGATCCTCCTTATGGCTCTCATCCATTACCAACTGATTGGTTTACTATAGAAAACAAAGAGCACAATTCATCCAAAATACAAATTCTGGCTAATCCTAATTTCGCATATTCTCCACCTGCAGCCGTTCAAATGTTCCAATGGGATGATACTTTTGCTGAACTGGTAATGATCTCTCCACCCACAACCCTTGATATTAGCGACACGCGTATCCGTTTTCAAGCTAGGATAATGCAAGAAGATTCCGATGAGAGTATTATCGTCGGGATAATGACAGATCCTTTGGATTTGGATACTTTCACTCCGGTAGAAACGGTATTGGCAGAGACAACATATCAGGAATTTTTGGTAGAGTTACCAGAAACTAATGCTGATACGGTACATGTAGCTATCAAACATGGTGGTGGATATCATCAATCTATTTTTGTCGATAATTTCCGTTGGGAGGAAATCCCACAAGGTGCATCTTTAGAGATCACACCGGAATCTCATGTATTCGAAGATGTGCCTGTCGGTCAACAGTCTATTCCCATATCCTTCAACATAAATAATACCGGGTTGCAAGAAATCACTATCGAAGCCGGAGAAATTCAACTCAGCGGTAATGATCCGGAAGATTTTCAGTTTGGTGGTGTTCAGCTACCGATCACATTGCAACCGTTTGAATCATTCGATTTCTATGCTCAATTTGTTCCCCTTACTGAAGGGAATAAAGAGGCAACGATACTGATAACAGAATCCGGAGGAGTTCAATTTGAGATAGAGCTATCAGGCTATGCTTATCCGTCTGGTTTTTTGGTGGAAAGTTTCGAAAATAATTTCCCGCCCATCGGTTGGCATTGGCATAATGGACAGGAAGGTTCTTTTTGGGAACAGACCGATATTGGTGCTTATCATGGGAATTATTGTGCTCGCTCGTTCAGCGGTCCTTCCTCTTGGTTCTCCGCAGATGAATGGTTGATAACACCAAAATTAGCGATCACCGAAAATGATTCGCTTATTTTTCGTGCTCGTAGATCAGATACATGGGCAGCGAACGGTGAACGAGAGAAGCTCTTTATCAGAGCGCTGAATTCCCCGGTTGATACAGAAAATGCCGTAATCGTTGATTCTATACTAACTACAACCGAGTGGGAACGTTATGCGATAGATCTTTCAGATTTTAGCGGCGAGTACTACCTGGCATTTCATTATTATCAACCGATCACAATTACCACTTTTGATTGGATCTATATAGACATGGTCATAGGTCCGGAATACCTTGTTACCCCATTCATAAAAGCTATCCCCAATCATTATCAGCAAGTTGCAGCTGTAGATGAAACTCATGCTTACGATCTTTATCTAAAAAATATCGGTAATGCGACTACCGACTATTCTGTCTCAGTTCAATACGAAAGTTTGCAAACTCGCTCAGCAAGGAATAGAGATCGGGATGAATGGCTGTTTTTGAATCAAACCACCGGAACTTTGCAACCCAATCATACAAACACAATTCAGCTTACTGTAAACACAGAAGAGCTTAGTACCGGTTTTTACGAAGCTGAGCTGATCATCTCTTATGATGATAACGCTACTACGGTTCCGTTTGAACTGACAGTCTATGAAATCCTGCCACCTTTCGGTATCAGTGCCACGCTTGAAAACATGAATGACGCTATTTTGGCATGGGAAGTGACTGATCCCCAACTTATCGAGTCCTACAAAATTTATCATAATGGTGAAATGATCCATGAGATAGAAAATCCTGAGATAACAACTTATACTATTGAAAACCTTCCCGAAGGCATTCATGAGTTCTATCTTACGGCTATATATATAAATGGCGAAGAATCGGGAGCCAGTGAATCGGCTTTTGTGGAGATTGCTTTCACATCATCAGAAGACGACACTACACCAACTGTAACCAGATTGATTGGAAATCATCCTAATCCTTTCAATCCGGAGACTACCATCAAATACTCTCTCCACCAAAACCAAAATGTTTGTCTGGATATTTACTCGATAAAAGGACAAAAAGTAGCTACTCTGGTAGATGGTTTCCAAGAAGCAGGTAATCACTCGATTGTGTGGAATGGTACCAGCAATAGGGGCTCGAACATGCCCAGCGGTATCTATCTTGCCAATTTGAGAACCGAATTCGGAAACTTTAGGCAGAAATTGCTACTACTCAAATAGCTTCCTCCATACTCAAAACATACATTCTCCGCCTCACTCCCGGTTGTGAAAGCAGCCGGGAGTCTTTTCGTTCCATAACGAATATGCACTCCACTTTGCACCGTTCATTTTGAACTATCCTCACATTCTGAATCAACCGATAGTTTCTATAAATATAATCGTATCTATATGATTACCAGCATATTACATACTATTACTCTTGGTGGCATAGTTATTGCTATATGTTATAGAAAAAAGGAGTTTATTATGAAAACCATGAATTTCATCTTTTTGATGATTATAGCTTGCTTTTGCTTTGCCGATAATCCGGAGTGGATAGTTTACAATTCATCTAATTCGATTGTTCCTGATGTTGGAGCTGATGTTAAGTGTATTCTTATCGACGAGGATGGCACAAAATGGTTCGGAACATCACAAGGTTTGATAGAATTTGACGGCACAAACTGGCGCATGCACAATACAAATACCAGCCAGATACCATCTAGTATGATCTGGGATATGGCTTTTGATCCTGAAGGTAATCTCTGGGTTGTTACTGCCGGTATAGATGGTAACGGTTTCGCTAAGTTTGATGGAACAGATTGGACAGTTTACAGTAGTCATAGTATTGGTTTCCCTGCTATGGAAAACCATTTTAGTGCGATACTATTCGAACCGAACGGCACCATGTGGCTGGGTGCATATGCTCAGTTGGAAGGTGGTTTATTACGTCTTGATACAGATGGAGACTGGACTCTGTTTACTGCTACAAATACTAATTATGGCTTACTTGGAAATCGGATTAATGATCTTAGTCGTGATAGTGAAGGCAACATTTGGGCATCGACGGTCGGTCCCGGTCCGGCATTTCCGGAAATGGCCGGCGGAATCTCTAAGTTCGATGGTGAAAACTGGACTGCCTATCAGCACTCAGATTTGCCGTTTCAAGTCGATCCGATTCATAGCTTTCCGGACTATTCGCTACTGTGCGACAGTATGGGAAACATATGGGTCAGCAAGATGTATCCTTGGTCAAATAATGGTTATGGCGGCTTAGCTAAATATGACGGTGATAGCTGGGAGCACTACTACCATTTCAATTCCGGATTACCTAACGATACTGTAAAGACAATCGCCGAAGATAACTATGGCAACATCTGGACCGGTCACCATGGCACTTATGGTGGCACTATCGGTAAATTCGATGGTGAAGACTGGACTGAGTATAGTAGCTTCAATTCCGGACTGCCTGAAAATGCGGGGATCCAAAGTCTTGCTTTTGATCAGTTTAACAACTTATATATCGGTACTTGGCATGCCGGATTGGTTATTTTCAATCCCGATGGAGTTGTCTCATCCGATCAAAATTTGATCTCCCCTCCCAATATAAGAGCTAAAAACTATCCCAACCCGTTCAATCCGGAAACTACAATAGAGTTTTCGATTTCAGCAGACAGCCATATCAGCATAGACATCTATAATGTCAAAGGCAATAAAGTCTCGCGTCTCTCAAATGCCTATTATCCAGTCGGCACACATTCTGTTTTATGGAACGGTAGAGATGATAACGGTAAAGTGGTGCCCAGCGGCATCTATTTTGCCCAGATAAAATCGCAAAGTGAAACTCTAACTCATAAAATGTTATTGCTAAAATAAATTGGAGTAATTTATGAAAAGAATACTTTTTCTACTAATGATAAGTGTAACAATCTTATCTGCAAACAGCATAGTTTTGAGCGATCAGGATTTTGCCATCACCGTAAACGAGGATATCGGAAGTCGGATAACCATAGAATATTCTATTCCATCTTACGACAGAAAGGATGTTGATATAGATGGTAATACCTATTCTCATCTGTCTCTCAGCAATGAATCCTTTACTTATGATAAAGGTAAACCCGAGCTGCCACTGACTGCCAGAAGTATCATTATCCCTGATATGGCGAAGATGGAGCTAAAAATAATCTCTGCAGAATACAGGGAAATCGAACTCGATATTGCTCCATCAAAAGGTATGCTGTTTAGAGATCAGGATCCCGATGCGATTCCCTATACCTTTGACGAGATTTATCAGACAGATGCATTTTACCCTGCAAACTTTGCTTCTCTCAGCGATCCTTATATCATGCGGGATTTGCGGGGCATCACCGTGCGTGTCAATCCTATTCAATACAATCCCAAAACCGGTATAGTAAGGCTCTACAGTCAGATAGAATTATCTATCGAAGAGATCGGGATAGACGACAGAAATATCAAAACTCGCACTGATGATCGCTTTACACGCGAGTTTGGTACTATTTACAAAAACCATTTCATCAATTTTGACAATATGCGCTATGAACCCGTAGATGACCATGGTAGAATGATAGTGATCGCCTATGATGCTTTTATGGATGCCACGATACCTTATGTAAATTGGAAAAGACAGAAGGGCATCCCCACCGATATTTATCCTGTCTCGGAGATCGGAAATGAACCTGCCGACATAAAAAATTTCATCTTAAATGCTTATAATTCTCCGGCGGGACTCACATTTGTGCAACTGGTAGGTGATGCAGCTCAGGTTCCCACATTTGATTGGAATGGTGGTGGTGCGGATCCGCTCTATGCTTTGTTGGAAGGAGAAGATGATTATCCGGATATTTTTGTGGGACGTTTTTCTGCCGAGACTACCGCAGACTTGGAGACTCAAATAGAGCGAAGCATATATTATGAACGTGATATCAGCGAGGGAGATTGGCTCCACAAGGCTACCGGAATTGCATCAAATGATGCCGGTGGTACCGATATCCAACACTTGAACATGATCCGTGATAAATTACTCGATTACAATTATTCTTTTGTAGATCAGATCTATGATCCTGGAGCACAGGCTACAGATGTGATGCTAGCAGTGAATGAAGGTAGATCGTTGATAAACTATACCGGTCATGGATCCAGCTCCGCATGGGTAACTTCGAATTTCAATATTAATCATGTAAATAGTTTGGAAAATGACTATCTACTGCCGTTTATTATTTCCGTTGCCTGCGTTAATGGCAATTTCACCAATATGACCTGTTTTGCAGAAGCATGGCTCAGAGCTACTAACAACCAAACCGGAGCCCCGACAGGTGCCATTTCGATGTATGCTTCGAGTGTAAACCAGGCTTGGTATCCTCCGATGGATGCCCAAGATGAAGCGATGGACTTACTAATAGCAGAAGAAAATACAACCATAGGAGGTCTCTTTTTCAACGGTTCCTGTAGAATGATAGATATGTGGGGGCTGCAAGGAGCTTCAGAGTTTAATAACTGGATAATCTTCGGCGATAGTTCACTGCAGGTTCGCAGCAGTATTCCCGAACCTATCACTGCCTCTTATCTGCCCATATTATTCATAGGCATGGATGAATATACCGTTTCTACCAATACAAGCGATGCTCTAGTATCTCTCATTGATGATGAGAATAATCTCATAGCCTCGGGATATACAGATACGTCGGGCGAGGTTACCCTCCTGCTGAATGATCCTCCGACAGAACCAACGGAACTGACTCTCACCATTTCAGGCTATAATATGATCACTTATATCTCATCTGTGGAGGTTACAACATCTGAAGACCCATACATTGTACTCCACTCACATTCTATATGTGATGAAAGCGGTAATAATAACGGTTTGATAGATTATGGAGAATATATCGAGCTTTCTGTAGAATTAAAAAATGTGGGCAATCAAATCTCTTCCGATCTATCGGTGGAGTTAAGCACCACTTCGGAAAATATAACTATACTCGATGCAGCTGTGAATGTGGATCCGATATCTGCCGGTGAAACATCGTATCTGCAAAATGTTTTCTCTTTTGAAGTAGCTCATGCTATTCCCGATAATTATGAAATAGATTTTAGTTTGAATATAAGTGGCGATCAAAATTGGACATCCACTTTCTCTTTAATTGCCTACGCTCCGGTTTTGGAATATGTGAGTTATATGATGGATGATAGCGATTATGGCAATGGTGATGGCATTTTTGATCCGGGTGAATCTGTGGATATTTTAATCACAGTTGCTAATGTTGGCTCCTCAGAGATAGCGAATGTAACGGGGTTATTGACTTCTTCCAGCCCACACATTTTCGTCGATCAGATCTCACCTGTTGGATTCGGTGAGCTTCAACCCGGAGATACGGCAATGCAACCCTTCAAAGTAACCGCCGCCTATACAACTCCGCAGTTTTATGAGGCTTATTTTGATATTCAGTTGCTAACCGACTATCCTATTCAATCAGAAGACTCGTTTGCTACGACAATCGGTGATTATTATATTAATGAGACCTTCGAGCAGTGGCTTCCCACCGGCTGGCATGTTGCTTCTGCCGGCGCTAATGAGAATTGGCATCAAAACGAGTCCTCTCATGCCGGTGGAGAATCCCCGGAGGCAAGATTTAGATGGTCTCCGATCACACAAGCTACTCAAAGACTTATCATCCCTGCTCTCGATACAGAAGGTGTTTCAAGTGTTGAGCTGGAATTCAAGTATAGTATAGATGACTACAATGGCGACTATGAATTGCGTTTGGAAAGCAGCAGTGACGGAGATAATTGGGATACCATTATGGATTTCCCCTCTCAAAATATCCCTGCGACTATGGTAAATATCACCTTAGATAATGAAGATATAGGCTCTGGCAATTTTCAACTGGCTTGGACTTTTGAGGGAAACTCGGGTAATATAAATTTCTGGTATATAGATGATGTATTGATTTCAAAAAATTATGATTTCGATATGGCTTATTTTGAAGGGACAGTAACGCTAAACGATAACGTTGGTTCTTTGGATGATGTGGTCGTATCTGCCGGTAATCAAAGTGTATTCTGTGAAGAAGATGGTTATTATCAACTCCCGGTTATCGCAGGTTTGTGGGATGTTACTGCCAGTCATGTAGATTATAACCCTGTGACGGTAGAGAATATTGATATCCCTGCAGGTGAGTATGTAGAAATAGACTTTGCACTCGATCCTGTTGATGCCGATGATGAGCCGATAGCTTCGGTTACCAAATTTATCGGAAACTACCCTAATCCATTCAATCCGGAAACGAACATCGTTTTCAATTTAGCTCACGCCGATAATGTTTCGATAGAAATATATAATATAAAAGGACAAAAAATGATGACTCTATTAGACGAATTCATGGAAGCCGGTACTCACTCTGTTGTGTGGAATGGACGTGATAGAAATGGTCGCGCTGTTGCCAGTGGTGTTTATCTAACCAGATTGAATACCCGCCAATACACTAGTACTAGGAAAATGCTGCTTTTGAAATAAGATTTTAGAGGATGGAAGGTGGAAGAAAAGCAGAGAGATGTTTCGGTGAAAAGTAGTGCAAGAGTAGCCATACCAAGTTTAGAGTTTAGAGTTGAGGGTTTAGGGAAAAGGTATTGACGGGAATTTATAGGAATCTATTCGCTACGCTCACGTAATTTTTGGCAAAGAGCATAGAGCGTAGGACAAGATATCATCTTGTCTTCGAAAAGATACAAAGAAATGAATTGAGGAATTTATTCGTTGGCACTCATGGAATTTTATTGGAAGAGTAGCTATATCAAGTTTAGGGTTGAGGGATCAGAAGACGGAAAACGGAATACAGGAGACAGTAAGCAGAGTAATTATTTTGTGAATGAATAATGGTTAATGGTTAATGCAGTTTAGGAGTATGCCAGAATGACAAAAACCGTCATTTCGCCTGCCATCTCGAAGCCCAGCGAAGAATGGACCGAAGCCCGGTTGAATCGGCAAAGCCGAGCAGCAAAGCTGCTATTCCACTGGGCGGAGCGGAGAAATCTCTTTTTCCCAATGATGAAAAGCAAAGACGAAATTGTTGATTGGTTCACTCGTTGAGTTGTTGAATCGTTGAGTCGTTGAGGTGTTGCAAGAGTAGCAATCCCCCTTCACCTTACAGGCTACGGAGGACAAGGGAGAAGTTTAGAGGTTTTGGGTTGAGGGATCTGATATTTGTCACACTGAGTAGCTTCGGCGTAAGCCGGAGCGTATCGAAGTGTGAAGTTAGAGAGTTTGGTGTTTTACTTGTCACCCTTCGATACAATTCCGACGAGTCGGAATCACTCAGGGTGAAGATTACAACATTTTTTTCTGCTTCGCAGAAATTACGTTTCGGTAATTTAGATTTCCTCGTTAATCGTTACTTGTCACTTTTCCATTTCCGTATTACCTATCACCTATCTCTTTTAGCTTTTAGCTCTTAGCGTTTAGCTAATTTTTTTCTTCCTGCTCTTCTCAAAACTCATAACTCATCACTCAACACCGCTTCACTATTTTGCCCCTTCGTCCTTATTACTTAGTACTTGATCCTCGCTTTGTCCTTCGTAGCCTGTAAAATTATGGGTTGGCATATATTTGTTCGCTCTCACTCTACCATATTCATAATGCACATACTCTCCGTTGTGCATTATTCATTTTGAATCGCTTTGTCAGATCGAACTGATCTGCTCTCTTTTGCCATTCATGCCTAAATTTCTGTTTTCCATTGTGTTACGCCATCTCATGACATTTGGAACAGCATATGCATATAGAAAAGGTAAAAATTAATAGGAGTGAGCGTGGACAGAAAAAAACAGATTATGCTTATCGATGATAATCAGATCACACTTAGGAGTGTGGGTAAGGCATTGGAGATGAACGGTTATCATAATCATCAATTCTGCGACCCTGTGATGGCAGTTCAGAATTATGATGAAGAGAAATACTCGGTGATCGTAACTGATTATCGGATGCCAAAGATGAACGGTCTCGATGTCCTCAGTTCTATTCGATCCAAAAATAGAAATGCCAAATTCATTATCTACACCGGATTCCCGGATGATGCTTTGGATAAGAAGATAGCCCAACTGGGTGCGGATAGTTTCTATAAGCCTTTGAATATTGAAAGGCTGATAAATAGATTGGAAGAAATTCATAATAATAACGAGGAGGAAAAATGAAACAGAGAAAGGAATTGTTGCTATGTGCCTTGCTCACTTTGATCTTTATCATACCCGTATTTGCTCAAAATGAAGACTGGCAAGGCTATACTGCAACTTATGAAGTAGAAGCCATCCTAGAAGATGGTGATGTAATGTGGTTAGGAACAATGGGCGGATTGGTAAAATATGACCTCATAACAGGTGACAAAGAGGTTTATAATACTGCCAATTCCGGTTTGAATTCAAATTTCGTCATCTCATTAGCAAAAGATGATGCAGGCAATCTATGGATCGGTACCGATATGTATATTGTCGATCATATGGTAGATCCCTACAATTCCGGTGGACTTCACAAACTGACCCCCGATGGAGAATGGACATTGTATACCTCAAATAATTCTCAATTACCTGCCAACGGGATTAAAGATATTGCCTTCGATAACGATGGTAACGCTTGGATCTCCGTATGGAGGCATGGGCTTGTTCGCATAACACCTGATGATGAGTGGGATCATTTCCATATGGGAAATGTTGATCTGGGATCAGATAACATCATTAAAACTTATATCGATAGTGAGGGTGATATCTGGTTTGGATGCTTCTCTTACTACGACCCCGATTTGCAACAACATCTCGGTGGAGGTGTAACTAAATATTCAGACGGTGAATGGACAAACTATCTTGATATTATCCCGAACAATCATGGTCATGTAAATATCATGGATATCGATGAAGATAGTGAAGGTAATCTGTGGTTTGCCGGTAGCTACAATGGTTATTACAAATTCGACGGAGTTGTTTTTACTCAGCTTGAGCCCGGTTTCCCAAACCCATGGCGAGAAGATGAAAATCTAGCTGCTCAGCCATCGCAATACAAAGCAGAAGATGAATTCCGTCGCCCCACCAGAGATGATCTGTATAATGCAAACAAAACTGTAATTGCTTCAGATATTTTATTCATAGATGATTACACAGATTATAGTGGACCCGTACAAGCTGTCAGGTTAGACAGTGATGATAACCTCTGGTTAGGCACAGGCAATGGAGCTGCCTTTTATGATGGTGAAGAATGGCATCTTTACAACCATCACAATACGGTCATCGGTGAATACTACATCTCCGGTCTCCATATCGATGTTGACGGTACTGTCTGGATAATTAGTGCCTTCTACGGTCTGTTCACCTATTCCGATGGAGTAGTGGAAGAGATAGATACATTAGATCCCAACTCAGGTATACCTTGTGTCTGGATAAGAGACACAGCCGTAGATGAGTCCGGGACTGTTTGGGTCGGCTCCGGTGAGAATATCCTTAATAACGGAACTGGTGGATTGGTTAACTTCGACGGTGATGAATGGGACTTTTTCGGTTGGGATATTATCGATACTTGGACTGTAAATGGCATTACAACAAAAGATGGATCGGTATATCTAGCCTCCGGCAACGACCATGACTTGGGCGGTGCTGTAGAATATGACGGATCAAACTGGACAATTCTGAATAATCAGACCAGTGGTTATCCACTTTGGGCTGCTCACTCTGTCGCAGTAGATGGTAGAGATACAATCTGGCTCGGTGTAGGTGATATGAACGGTGGTTTATTAAATTATGATGATGGTGTTTGGACCCATTACAATGCAAGCAACAGTGGCCTATACACCAATGTAGTCTATGCCTTGGCAGTAGATCCCAACGATGATGCTATTTGGGTGGGAACAGCTCTGGGCTTGTTCCGCTTTGATGGTGTGGACTGGCAAGCTTTTCATCCCGGTAACACCCCGGCTCTAGCCGGAGCTGAGATCTGGTCGCTCTATTTCGATGAGAACAATGTCTTGTGGGTCGGAAATGACATGGGTCTCACCAGCTATAATGGTACTGAATGGACAAATCATAATTCTTTATTGCCCATTCTACCGGATGGTTATGTGACTCCTGTTTCTTCTACTACCCAGGATGAATTCGGACGACATTGGTTTGGTACAGTTGCCGGACTTGTTATGTATGATGGGGAAAATACTGAGATCTACAACATCACCAATTCAGCGCTTCCTACAAATTGTGCTTACTATATCGACACTGATGGACGTGGAACTTTGTGGATCGGCACTCCCGCTACAGGCTTGTATTCATTTGAGTATCCACAACCTACCAGCGGTGACGATCTGACTATCCCATCTCATGAGCTTAGTGCTCGGAACTACCCCAATCCATTCAACCCGGAAACTACCATCGAATTTAGCATCAAAGATCAGGGTAGAGTCAGTGTGGAAATATTTAATGTAAAAGGTCAGAAGATCAAACAATTGACCGATGACATTTATACCGCTGGTACCCATAGCATTCGCTGGAACGGTATCGATCAAAATGGCAATACAGTAGCTTCCGGAATTTATTTCTACAAAGTAAACAGTAAAAATGCAACAGTGATGAACAAAGCTGTGCTTCTAAAATAAGAAGGAGAAATTTATGTATAAAAAAATTATGTTTATTCTGGCAGGGTTAATGGTCGTGGCAATGAGCCACGCCCTGCCTTTTTTCGAAGATTGGAGCTCGGGTAATTTTGATGAGAACAACTGGACTTTCGATCCCAGTCAAGGTAACTGGGACATTGTTAATGATTGGGTATTGAATACCAACATCGCCACTTTCGAATGGTCTGAAGATACGGATTATTCTTTTGCATTGGTAAGTCCGACCCTTGATGCTGCCGGTTTTACGGAAGTATTCTTACAATACGACTATGCACTCTCAAATTTTGAACTGACAGGCGATGAACATCTCAGTGTGGAAGTATTCGATGGTACGGACTGGATCGAAATCATTACTTATAGCAATGATGTGTGGGATATACCGTGGACATCCGAATCATTCGATATCTCTCAACATGTAGCCGGCGAGGAATTCCAAGTTCGTTTCCGCGCTCACGGAGCCGATGCTTACGATATTAATAATTGGGATCTGAACGATATCCTTATAAACGACGGTTCTGCACCTGAACCCGGCTCTATTTCAGGGCATGTGGTAGATGCAGACACGCAAAATCAGATCAACTCTGCCATGACTGTCTTGCATATCGATGATGAAGAATGGGGACAACTAAACTATCAAGATGGTGGAATCGGTGGCAATTATGGTTTTAGTTATGATGAAATCCCCGCCGGTACTTATCAGATCAAAGCCTCCGCAGCAGGTTACGAAAACCATTCTCAGGTAATAACTCTCTCTGCAGGAGAAGATCTGGAATTGATAATCGAACTTACAGAACAAGAAGAGATGCCTGCTCCGGAAAATCTGAATGCTCAGATCATCGGCACAAACGATGTAGAACTAAACTGGAGTGGAGTAGATTATTCCTTTGAATTGGGCTATGATGACGGTAGCGCTGAATATATGCTGCCATACAATCCGGATGCAAATATGCTGATAGTAGCTAATAAGTACTCACATGATGAGACTATGCAAATTACTAATCTGGATTACTATATTGAAATACATATGCAAATGATGCCATTACCGATGGATGACCCGGAGATGAAACTCTATATTGTAGAAGCAGATGAAAACGAACCTAATCTGGATGCCATCATTGCCGGACCGATAGTAGTAGATAATATTTTGACTATGCAATCAGTATCGGCTTATTGGCTTTCTGTGCCGGTCGATGTTACTATCGATGCAGACGAGGAATTTTTTGTCTGTATAGAATGGGAACAGGATTCTCAGTATGACAATTATTTCTCGCTCGGTCTGGATATGAATGAACCGATCGCCGGTAATTCCAGCTTTACAAACGATGGTTCCACTTGGATTCCCTTTTCCGGGCAATTCGATGCTAATGCTATGATCCGTGTTCAGGCAAAACCATCCTCAGGCGGCATTTTCCCAGCACCCGATGTTACACGCAACTTCGATGGTTATAATGTTTATCGTAACGATACTCTAATCACTACAGATCCTGTCTCCGAAACAACTTATCTGGACGAAGATCTGGATAATGGTATTTATGAATACTATGTCACCGCTCTATATGATGATGGAGAATCTGATCCAACTAACACAGAAGAAATTGAGATAGTCGAATTTATGCCACCAACGATCACACACCTCGGATTCGGTCAGGATTCAGATACGGCCGAATACTATCTGAACCTGAGATGGCAGACCATATTTAGTGATGATATCGAGGGATACAATATCTTCCGAAACGATGAATTCCTCATCTATATCGAGCAACCGGAAAATCCCTATCCGTTGACAAATTACTATGATTTCGATATCGAAAACTTACAGGAATACACTTATTATATGACTGCCGTATATACAGATGGTGAATCCGGACCTTCCGACACTTATTCTCATCTTACCCTATACCCGGCATATCCTCTCTACGGCATACCTTGGGAAGATCATATTGACCTCTATTGGGATGAGCCCGAACTACCCGACTCAAGAGATCTGATTGGGTATAATCTTTATAAAAACTGGAATCTGGTGAACGATGAACCGCTCACAGAAACAGAATATCAGGATTATGAAGTCACCCCAGGAATGGATTATTATTATTCGGTTAAAGCCATCTATAATGAAGGTGAAGCCTCTAATTCCAATAACCTGATGCTAACTCCGGGAGAGAATGTGATCTTGCCTCCTACAGATCTGAGTGGAGAAGTAGAAGACGATGATGTGCACCTCACATGGGAGAGACCGGACGACGGATGCCTTTGGATCGGTAGAGATAATGATGAAATCGGTGGTGATTTTGGCATGTCCGATAATTCAGAATTCACCGCGCTCACTCACTATGATACTTGGGATCTGCTCGAATATGACTCCTATGATTTGAAACATATCGGGTTTATTCCAACCGAAGAAAATGCAACTTACACTCTGAAAATCTGGGAAGAAGATCCTTTCATCCCGGGCACATTCAACCTGCAGAGAACTAAAGAGATAGAAGATATAACGCCTGGTGAATGGAATATAGTTAAAGTTCATCCCCCAGTTATTATCATCGGTGGAACCACAAATATGAAGGTCGGTATCACCGTATCCGATTATGATGAGTCTCCAATAGCATACGACAGCGGTCCGAATGTAAACGACAAATCTGATCTGATAATGCTCGATGATGATGAAACTGAAAACCTTTCCGATCACGGTATAGATGCAAACTGGAAGATCCGTCTCTTCTTGGAATACGATGAACCGATAATCCCGGTAAGAAATGATCGCTTCACAAACAAGATCACACTTAATCATTATAATCTGTATCGCAACGACGAGATCATCGCCGAACTGGATCATATTTATGAATTATACACCGACGAAGCTCTCGAGGCAGGTGAATATACTTACCATATCACTGCGGTATATGATGTGATGGGTTGTATGGATTACGAATCCGAATATGGAGAACAAATCAGCATTATCATCGAAGAAGAACCGGCAGAACCACTTCCTCCAGCCAATGTTACTATGGATGAAGCTACAGCAACTCTTAGCTGGGATGAGCCCGGTTATACTGAGTTCCGCTACGATGACGGTACAGCAACAGCTCAGCTCGGTTTCAATGAAGCATCTACCAACAGTGTATTGGGAACAGTATGGCGAAAAAATGCCATCATAGAAGATGTTGCTTGGTATCTCACTGACGAAGCTGGTCCTCATCCTTATGTCATTGTTCGTTTCTTCGGCTTGGATGCCAGCGGTCAACCCGATCCCAATAATCTGATAGCCGAATATGATGATGTGCCCAATGAACATATGGTATGGAATACTTACCAACTACCCGAGCCATTGGAATTGGAAGACGGATTTATGATCGGACTAAGTGTTCAAGAGATCAACTATCCTGGCGAAGGTTTCCTTGCTCTCGGCTGTGATGATGGTTTGAATGAACCTTGGGAATTTAATCCCGAAACTATGTATGCTTCCTATGATTACAACTCTGAAAACTTCACCGCTATCGAAGATTGGGAGTTCACCAATAACTTTATGCTCAGAGCTTATGGTACTGATCTCGGTGATGTTAGTTTTGACAATCTCAGAATTGCTCACTCTCAAAATACTTACTCTCACCCACTCGTCAGTCTGCCTTTACAAAGACCGATCGATACCGGCATGCCGGTTTATCCTATCGGTGATAACACTTGGCAGCATAGATTGGAGCTGGAAGGCTACAAGGTCTATCTTGATGGTGTCTTGCAGGGTGAAACAGAAGAGCTAAGCTGGACTTTTGAAGATCTGGAATACGGACAGGAATATATAGCCGGTGTTAGCGCTCTCTACGATGAAGATGAATCTGAGATAGTTGAAGTGGAATTCACCTATACGATAACCGGAGCGGATGATATGGAAGTTCCGCTTGTAACCAAGCTGGAGACTAACTATCCTAATCCATTCAATCCGGAAACGACCATAAGATTCTCGCTTGCTCAAGCTGGAAATGTAACTCTGGAAATATTCAATATCAGAGGGCAGAAGATAACTACTCTCATAGATGAGGAGATGGAAGCTTCTCATCATAGTATAGTCTGGAACGGTAGAAACGATAGTGGCAGCCAAATGCCCAGCGGCATGTATCTATACAGACTCAGCACTCCGGATTATACAAAGACTAAGAAAATGATGCTAATAAAATAGCGTTCTCCCCCCCATCCGGCGAGGGTCACTCGATCTTCGCCGGATATTTTTTTCTTGACCTATTTGGTGGTTTTGCCAAATTGACAATCAGTAGGAAGGAGGATAAAGATTATGAGTAACTGGAAGCTGTTGCTGCTGTTCATAGGAGTGTTTCTGATCTTCTTTTTCGTGCCGATGGATCATCCTTATGTAACCGGTGCTATTCTCGAAGCTTTTAATATGATGCAGGAATATGCCCGCGAGCACATTCTGCTCTGTCTTATTCCGGCATTTTTCATTGCCGGTGCTATAGCACAGTTCATCAGCAAAGGTGCGGTGATGAAATATCTTGGCACTGGTGCTAAGAAAGTAGTCTCTTATGGAGTAGCATCGGTTTCGGGAGCGATTTTGGCTGTCTGTTCATGTACGGTATTACCGCTCTTTTCCGGGATCTATAAACGTGGAGCAGGATTGGGTCCTGCCATTGCCTTCTTATATTCCGGACCGGCGATCAATATCATGGCAATCATACTAACTGCGCAGATACTCGGTTTAGAGCTTGGCTTGGCGCGTGCCATCGGAGCGATTATTTTCTCTATCGTCATCGGACTGCTTATGCACTTCATATATATCAAAGAAGAACGGAAGAAGGCATCCGAAGGTGGCATAGTTATGCCGGAAGATGAGCATTCACCTCGCAAATTTTGGCAGAATGCCCTCTATTTCATCTCTATGGTAGCGATATTGGTCTTTGCCAATATCCCCAAACGTCAATCGATCCCAATAATGCAGTTTTTGTATAATTATAAGTATCATATCACTGTTTTCTTTTTGCTAGTTCTCATCTTTGCGATCATCAAATGGTTTCGCAAACAGGAAATCTCCTCTTGGATAGACGCCACTTGGGATTTTGCCAAACAGATATTACCGCTTCTATTTATAGGTGTAATCATAGCAGGGTTACTATTGGGACGCCCCGGTCAGCAGGGTTTGATACCAGGGGCTTGGATCAGTACATTGGTAGGAGGGAACAGCTTATTTGCCAATTTCTTTGCCTCGATCGTCGGCGCATTTATGTATTTCGCCACACTAACCGAAGTGCCTATCATCCAAGGACTCTTGGGCAGTGGCATGGGTAAAGGTCCGGCTTTGGCACTGCTTTTGGCGGGTCCGGCTCTGTCTCTTCCCAACATGCTGGTGATTAGAAGTGTATTAGGTACCAAGAAAACCATGGTATTCGTTGGCTTGGTGGTAGTGATGTCAACCTTTGCAGGAATGATCTTCGGACAAATAGCAAGTTGAGGAGGTAAGAAGTGATAGAGACTAAACACAAAGAAATGGCAGCGGTTTTCAAAGCTCTTGCTCATCCGACCAGACTATTCTTATTAGAAAAGATTATCAAAGAGAACCTCTGTGTCTGCGAACTAAGAGATCTACTCGATGTGGATATTTCTACAGTTTCCAGACATCTCACCATTCTGAAACATGCCGGACTGATCTATGATGAGAAAAAAGGGAATATGGTTTTTTACAAACCTACCTGTACCTGTATCGAAAATTTCTTTGATTGCGTAAAAGATTTCATCTCAGTTAAATTAAATGATGATCTACAAAAATTAAAAAAACGATAAGGAGGATAACAATGAATATTAAGATTCTCGGTTCCGGATGTCCCAGATGTATCCAACTGTATGATGCTGTAAAAAAAGCAGCAGATGAAATGGGATTGGATTACACTATCGAAAAAGTGACGGACATGAACAAGATCATGGAATATGGAGTGGTAATGACTCCGGCTTTGATCGTAGATGAAGAAGTGAAGCTGGCTGGCAAAGTAGCTTCCGTGAATGCAGCCAAGAAATATCTTCAAAAGTAACAGGAGGTATGCTATGAGTAAGAAGACAGTTTTGTTCATCTGTACTCATAATTCTGCCCGCAGTCAGATGGCAGAAGGTTTGACAAATCATTTCTTAAATGATAGTTGGGAAGCATTCAGCGCCGGCATAGAAGAAACCGTTGTCAAACCTGAGGCAGTGAAAGTGATGAAAGAGATCGGCATAGATATTCATCATCATAGATCCAAAACAATGCAGGAATTTGCGGACAGAAAATTCGATCTGGTGGTCACAGTTTGCGATTCTGCTGCCCAGTCCTGTCCCTTTTTCCCTGGCAAGAAAGTGATCCATCAGAGTTTTGATGATCCTTCCCAAGCTCCTCCCATTGAACGATTGGACGCTTTCAGGAAGTCACGCAACAACATCAAAAAATGGATTATGGAAAATTTGAAAGATCATGTAGCAGGAGATTTGGATGACAAAAAGAAGGAAACTGACTAAACTACAGGGTTTAAACTTATTTGAGAGATATCTGACTCTTTGGGTCGGGTTATGTATAATATTGGGCATAGCCTTGGGTCGGTTAGCTCCGGGCGTAGCCGAATCATTGGATGCCATGGCAATCTATGTAGATGACGCTCCGGTAGTATCCATCCCGATAGCTATCGCTCTTTTCTTTATGATGTATCCTATTATGGTCAAAATCGATTTCGGTGAAGTTATCCGAGCAGGAAAGAATCCCAAACCTGTATTGCTGACTCTAATTGTCAATTGGGGTATCAAACCGTTTACCATGTTTGCCATAGCGACATTCTTTTTGGGATTCGTATTCAGAGATTTTATACCGGGAGTAGAAATCATCAAAGATGGAAGTGAAGTGGAGCTATTTCGCTCTTACATATCCGGGGCGATTCTGCTGGGAATTGCGCCCTGCACAGCGATGGTGCTGATGTGGGGGTATCTAGCCCGCGGTAATCAGGGTCATACGCTGGTGATGGTGGCGATAAATTCTCTTACTATGCTGGTACTTTATGGAGTGCTGGGCGGATTCTTACTGGGTGTAAATAAGATGCCGGTTCCATGGGAGGCTTTGCTTTTATCGATCGGGATCTATGTGGCACTGCCACTTATTGCCGGTTATTTCACTCGGAAATGGATCATTAGGAAGAAAGGAAAAGTTTGGTTTGAATCAAAATTTTTGCATTATCTTACTCCAGTATCAATCATTGCTTTGTTGGGAACTTTGGTACTACTATTCTCTTTCAAAGGTGAGACTATCGTAAATAACCCGCTCACTATCTTATGGATAGCTATTCCGCTCTTTATTCAGACGGTGTTGATCTTTGCAATCACCTATTTTCTCGCCAAAATACTCAAATTCAGCTATGAAGATGCGGCGCCAAGTGCGATGATAGGAGCTTCCAACCATTTCGAGGTGGCTATTGCAACTGCTACGATGTTGTTTGGTCTATCTTCCGGTGCAGCTCTGGCTACGGTAGTCGGTGTGCTGATAGAAGTACCTGTGATGCTAATGCTGGTCAAGTTCTGCCTGAAAACTTCGCATTGGTTTCCAAGTAAAGATGGTTCGCAAACAGTTGAAACTATCCCGGAAACTGCTTAGTGAAAATGCAGAATTTGCATCAATATCAAAAAACTGTTATGTTTTGCAAAAGGAGAGGGTAATGAAGTTTATTTGGTTTATGATCGTAGCATTAGCATTTAGCAGCTTATTGGGCAATTCTGTGGATGAGATTGCATTCGACTATGTACGAGAGATCTACCCTGAGGCTGCCTCTCTGGAAGCGGAGGACATCGATTATTATCGTGTACATTGCGAGGAAGATAATTTTCTGGGTTATCTACTCCACTCCTCACCATTCTGCGATGAGATTATCGGGTTTGTGGGTCCTACTCCGTTGTTGATTGGTTTCGATGAAGACTATATCATCACCGGCATCGCACTTCTGCCAAATGATGAGACTCCTAGATGGATAAGAAGAGTGATAAATTCCGATTTTTTGGAAAGTTGGGATAGTTTGCAGCTACTGGCGGCAAAAACAGAAGAGGTTAAGCTGGTAAGCGGTGCCACTGTTAGCGCCAGAGCTATCAAAGAAACCATCCAAAAGCGGATTGAACTGTTTATTGAAGCAAACGAGGATAGATAGGATAACTATAAGCAGTTCTTGACAGCAGAATAGTCAGCACAATTTTGTAACCGGAGGGTGCCCCCGTAGCTCAGCTGGATAGAGCAGTTCCCTCCTAAGGAAAAGGCCGTGCGTTCGAATCGCGCCGGGGGTACCATTATAAACAAGCCAAAGACTAGCACAATATCTCTCCCTAACTCAGTATATAGAAGAGTGGTACTCTGGAAGCATCCAAGCAAGATATCATCGTCACCGAGAGGATAAGAGACTGTAGCGCTATCTTCAGCATCGAGCTCATCGACCATATTATCGTCACAGACAGCGAAACAACATTCC
>Ga0334898_1000064_pt1 | contig 205869 bp, 205 predicted proteins | sample GraSluR3_MG_10_FD_207228 | JGI IMG/M metagenome (GOLD analysis project Ga0334898, IMG submission 207228) | Sludge microbial communities from methane-producing bioreactor in Wageningen University, Netherlands - Granular Sludge_3_08-R3 | ecosystem: Engineered > Bioreactor > Anaerobic >...
TCAATGATTTATCAAAAATGATTGAAAGGTGGTTGTAAATAATGTTACAATGTGTGAGAAGCAGTCTAAATTCTTCGTGAAATAGTGATTTTTGAAGCTAATAAAAAACACACGTGGAATTTAGGTCTTTAACTATTATCATTCTATCTTTAATTTTACTGTCTTCATCTCCCATAAGCATTGTTATGGCTTCCAGTTGAACCAAAGCCGTGGTAAGCTGATGCCCCACCGAATCATGGATTTCCCCGGCCATCCTATTTCTTTCCTTTACTATCGCCAGCTGTTCCAGCTCTAGCATTTGAAGCTTCTGTTTGCCAAGCAAATCAATATATAGGTTTTTTTGAGCATAGAAATTTTTAGCCATAAATCCCATGCCCATAACAATCCCATATTGGACTATAGCTATGAATACTATCATTATTAAGCTCGTAATATCTTTTATTCCAAGCTTCATGATGTATATTGAAATATATGTGACAAAGCTGAACACAGAAAAAATCAACGAGTACTTTGTTTTCATGTCAATTATTGCATCAATATTTACTATTAGAATAAGCCACATGGCAACTGCGGAAATTGTGATGAGTCCTAATGGTATTACGGTTAGAATTTCTATAATAGGTAAGATTACAAAAATTCTTTGGGGAATATATTTGGCAAAGTGTTGATATATCTCCAAAAATATAAAAATTGACAGCCAAAACAAAAGCTCCGGCCATCTTTCTTTATTCTCCCATATTATGTAAATGCTGATTAGGGATATTAAAACAGCATATGATATATGTAAACTTCTAAATATTTTTTTATCCAGTAGTTGATAGTTTAATTCATTCATTTTTCCTTCTCCATGAAAATTTTACAAAAAAATATGAAAAAGCAAGCATTTGGAAGGTTACTTCCGGTAAACCAATCAAGGGATTACCAAAACCCAAATTAGTATATAGCATGCCTTCAATAGAACCTGGCCCTGTGATTACAGCGCCAATACCCGTTAGCACCCATAAAAGACCAAATAGCTTTAGCCATCCCTTCTCAGTATTAAAAATTATCTCTCTGAAGGGATAAATAACTATTCCCAGCAGTAAGCCCCTTAATATTTGGACAAGGGGTGATATCCTTACCCATATGGAATCGGACTCCCGCATTATGTCCTTCATTATTTCATGTTCGCTAAACACTGTGAAATAATCCGTTATTAGCATAAAAAGTATTCCAAATATTAAATAAGTCAACACATGCATAAGGGTAAATCGTTTTAAAAACCACAAAATGCTATCATACTTCATAATAAACTCCTTTTTTGTTTATGATATATGCATACAACCATTTTATGTAGTTACTAAAGTCATTTTCTAGTCATTAATTTCGCTCACTACCATATTTTTACCTTTTTTCTTGGCTTCATACATGAGTTCATCCGCCAAATTCACTAGTTTTATGGATTCCTCATTATTATTTGTTGTGACACCAATACTAATGGTAACATGGAATCCTTCCGGCATAAAAATCAGTTCTTCGATATTTTTTCTTATTCTTTCGGAGATCATTTTTGCCTGCCCTATATTAATATCAGGCATTATTACAAGAAATTCTTCACCACCGTATCTGCCTACTATATCCCCTTCTCTTAAGCTTTTATTAATGACCTTTGCCACTTTATTTATTACTTCATCCCCCTTAGGATGACCATATTTGTCATTTATACTTTTAAAATTATCTATATCCATCATGGCAATGGCAAAGCTGTTTTTAGCTGATTTTTCTATGGTTTTTTCCAATATTTCAAAAAGAGATTTATGATTGAGACAACCCGTCAAAGAATCCTTCTCGGCCAACTCCTTAAGCTGCTTTGTCCTGATTTCAACCTTTTCTTCAAGTTCCTTTTCCCTCTTCTTATCATATCTTTTCCTACTGATGTTATATACGGTAAATACTATAGTTGTGAGTCCCATGAAGAATACAAAGCTAATAAGTAAAAGTATATCTTTTGAGCTATCAAATATTGCCGAGTCGTCCATGGTAAAGATCGCATACATTTTTCTTTGAGTTTCTCCTTCGGAAAACAGGATTTCCTTGGAATAGTACTTTTTATTGATACCATAAAGACTTCCGGAGATTATTGTTTCTCCGGCAACTATTTTATCAAAGGTATCTATTACATCCTCCCTGTCTTTAAATCCATCACTTAATATAAAGTCCGTATTCTTATGGGCTATTATATAACCCCTATCATCCGCCAGCAGAAGATACCCGGTACTTCCTTCCAAAGACGTCTTTAAAAATCTGTCTATCACAACGTCCATCTTAGGCGTCAGAAAAACAGCCCCGATGATTTGTTCACCGCTTTTAACAGGCACCCCAATAACTATTATGGGGTTTTGCCTCCTGACACTGGGATATGCCTCACTGACAAAATATTCCTTTTCGCTGAATATTTCATTTATATAAGGCATTCCTTCATATCTTTTGCCTAGGGTAACTCCCCCAAGGCTATCCACAAATACAGTATTACTTTCTATTAAAACTTCTTTGCCATTTATATTTAACGATATGTCATCCTTATTGTTTAATACCAGTCCTAAATTTTCGTTATACCCATAGTTATCACTTACACTTTCAATAAAAGCCTCTGCTTTTTCCCTTTTGGTTATATCCCCGGGATTTTCACAGGCATCTATTATAACATCTGTTTCTGCAATATACTCTCCGGTATTTGCAACTTCCCTTATCCAATCCGATACATTTTTTGCCGTATGGCTCGTTACATACCTTCCTATATTTTCGAAGCTTTCCATATCAGCTTCCCTGACCTTTTTATAGACCACATAATCAAAAACAAGCAAAACCAATAATACGATAATTATCAGCTTCGCCACTATTCCCCAAATATCTACTTTTTCATTAAAATATCTTTTCATTTTGATTTTTCCTTTTTTAAGATATTCTAATTATACCTGTGTTTTCATAGGATATCAACCCAATCTGTCTTTTATGGGCTTACTATAGCTTTTTGACAATCCATATTTTTTAATAAGGGCATTAACCATCATGTATAACCCATCTTTATATTCTTTTCCGGCAGAACCTTTTACGTATAAAGGATTTATTCTACCATATTCTTCGGGAAATTCTTTTTCTAAAAACGCCATAAATTCTTTCTTATTATTCCTTAAATATAGGGTGCCGGGCAAAACATAGGTTACATTTGATTCCCTCCCCTTACTAAAAATACTGTTTAAGTTTTCCATGGAATCCGTCAAATATGGTATTATCGGCATTACATGCAGGCCAACACTTGCCTTGGTCTTTGAAAAAGCATTCAAAACTTCAAATCTTTCCAAGGAGGAAGAAGCATTAGGCTCAAGCTTTTCCCTTATATTTTCATCCATGGTTATTATTGTGGAAGCTATATTTACATATGTGATTTCAGCCAACTGTTCAATCAGTTCATAGTCCCTTAGAATAAGGTTTGATTTGCTTGATATAATGATGGGGGTCTTATATTTTATAAACAGCTTTAACACATCGGGCATCAAGACCCTTTCCCTTTCACAGGGCTGATAGCTATCCGTTACTCCCCCTAAATTAACAATCTCCCTATTCCATGAATTACTCCTAAGCTCCCTTTCTAATACTTCAACTATATTATCCTTTATAAAGATGTCACTGTCAAAGGAGTAATCCCCCAAATACTTATGAGTTCCGTTGGCATAACAGTATTTACACCCATGTTCGCAGCCCCTATAGATATTGAGATCCCATCCGTAGGGGATTCGTCTTTTAAGTTTATTGAGTGCGCTTTTTGCTTCCATGTTTTTATACATTTTCATTTACCTTAATATTCTTAAACAGTAAAATAAAGCATATCAATATAATTGTAACGGCTAATGCGAATATTCCTGTTTCCAAAGGGGAAAAATACGAATCCATTAAGTATTGATTAATTGTCATTGCAAGAATTGATATACCCAGCATCAAAGCCTTGGTAATTATTATGGGACTAAGAAGATACCCCAAAGGCTTTTGTCTTTTTATCATTATTCCCGCCAAAATTGCCAAAGGTATAAAGAATCCAAAATCCAAAGCTTGTATAACCAAAGTAGTATAATGCTCAAGCCCCAGGGGAAGACCCCCAAAAAAATACGGCTTCAATCTTCCCAGCCACATAAGGGCAATCATTATTCCCACAGCAATTTGGAAATTACCCAAAAGCCTAACGGGAGTTTTATCGTCATAATATTTCTTTATATTCGAGTAATCAATATCCCTAATACAAATGACAAGCAATGTAATACTAAATGACATAATTGCCACATAAACAAAAAACAGCTGATTAAAATTACTCAAAAATACATAAGAAGTATATGTATAAGTGAAGTAGGATATTATACCCAGGTATAAAAAATCCGCCCTCTCCCTCTTTTTATGATACAGGGCAAAAATCAATGCGGGAATTCCAATAATCAGTGTTATAAAATCCTGAGCCTTTGCCTGCAGTGCCACAGATACGGAATCATAACCGTATATGCCCCTGCCATAAAGTTCAATCACTTCTCCCCTTACGCTATGAAACATCGGATCAATATTCAAGGAATAATTTAAAAATAATCCTGCTGCTGTGGCTATTAGAGATAGGATTATCACCATCATGCTTAATATCTTAATTTCTTTTTTCATTTTACCTCCAAAATACTAAATATACTATCCTTAAGGGCTTTAATAAGCTTTTTTCTATAATTTTCGGAAATGTCCTCCCGGGTCATTTTAAATGCCAGTCCAAAAGCGGTAGTCCATATAATTTGAGCAGTCACTTCCACTTCCATATCCCTATACACTCCTTTAGAAATACCCTCTTCCAAATTCTTAGCTATCATTTGGATAAACCTATTATTTTTTGCCGCCCCTTGATATAAAAGGCTTGTTTTTTCTTTGATCAAAGGATTGTTGCTGCTAATTATTTCCTTGTATTCCAATGAGTTCTTCATGACAACTGCTATATATGCACTTATTGCTTTATCAAGAATCTCCTCGGGACTTCCTTCTTTGTTTAGCTCATTGGCCACAACCATAATTATTTCCTGATAGCCAATGTTAAAAACATAGTTAATTATTTCATCCTTATCAGAAAAATAATGATAGATGCTGCCGGGAGAATACCCCATTCTATTGGTAATCTTTCTTACGGAAACCTTATCAAGTCCCTCTTCGGCAATTATTTCCTTTGTTGTCTTTACAATGAGATTTTTAATAACCTCTTGCTTTTTTGATTGTTTTTTATTATCCATATTTTCTCCAATTAAATTAAACACTGTTTAATTTTTAAACAGTGTTTAATTAATATCACATCATTTTATACATGTCAAGTTAATTTAATCATTAAACATAACAGTTCCGGTAATTCCTTTTAGTGCACCGGGATAAAGCTCACACACCATAATGTTTTTCTTCTGCTCTTCAGATATTTTAATATTGCACTCAATTTCATATATGCACGTGGGTACAAAGCCAAACCTTTTATAATAGTTTTCATTTCCGGCCAGAAAAACAGCTTTATAACCCATATCCTTCGCTTTACTTAAAGAATATTTAACCAGTCTGCCACCAACATTTTCTTTTCGAAAGTTTTTATCGACAGCAAGGGGCGCCAAATAAAGCACCAAGTGATTATTCCCATTGCAGGAAACATAAGTTTCACTTATCATTATATATCCTACTATCTTGTTTTTAACTTCGGCAACCAATGATAAGTCAGGTATATACCTGCCACTTCTTCTCCTAAAATCAACAAATCTGTGCTCGCCTCCATCGGTTACTTCTGCAGTTTTAAATGCATCCTTCACCAATTCGTTTATTGCCTCATAGTCTTTTTTTGTTTCTTTCCTTATAAGCATATTAATGCCCCCCTTTGTGAATAAAAAGTTATCTGACCTTCGATATTTCTTTTCCCGCAATTCTTCCAAACACAAAGCAATCCGTAATCGAACAGCTTCCCAACCTGGAAGCCCCATGAATTCCTCCGGTGATTTCTCCTGCGGCATATAATTTTTTTATCGGTTTTGAAGAAGAATCAAGAACCTGTGCCTTTTCATTTATTTTTAATCCTCCCATGGTAAAATGCACCTTAGGCCAAAGTCTCATTGCATAGTAGGGAGCATTTTCGATTTTTTTACATTCACTCAGCAAAGTCTTCCCGTACTCATCACTTATCCCCAGGTCTATACAATCATTGAATTCGTCGATGGTGTCAATTAATGCTTCATGATTTATATTGTAGTAATCGGAAAGCTCCTTAATACTTTTAAATCCCCTTACCACATTTTTTTCTAAAGCCTTTGAGATATCCCACCCGGATTCTTTAACCCCTTTGCCATCGGCAATCCCAATGCATGGGTGCCCTATGGATAGCAGCTTATCCGAAATGGTCTTCCTATCCGCCAATTCATTTATAAAGCGGGTGCCCTTTTTAGGATCTATTATTATCCCCCTTTGGAAAACTATGTATTCGGAAAACATAGGCCCTACTCCATAACCCTTTTCATCGGGGGAAGCCCAAGGCCCCAGCTGAATATGCTCCATATCCACTGTTGCCCCGCCAATTTTCATTGCCGTTTTTATAACCTCTGCCGTGGCAAAAGGTTTATTTGTGGAATCAATGCTTTCATCCAATCTGCCATCATATTTTTTTCTGAAGGAAATATCACTGCCAAAACCTCCGGCCGCAAGAATAACTCCCCTTTTGGCCCTTATATTAAGCCTGTTACCGGAATCATTATCCCTATAATCATAGCCTTCCCTTACTGATATGCCCACCACTTCGTCATCTTTAGTAAGGATTTCTTCAAGATATGTTTCTTTTACCATTTCAACATTCAACGCATGAAGCTTTTCCATTAGCTTTTTGATAATAGTGGCCCCCGTAATATTATCGGCGGCATAGCATCTGGGCACCGAATGCCCTCCAAATATATCCACCCTATCCATATAGGGCACTCCCAAATGTAAAACCGACCAATCAAAGGCATCCTTTGCGTTTTCCACCAGAATTCTTATTAAAGCCTTATTATTTATGCCCATACCGGCCTTTATAATATCTTGGTACATCAAGTCTGCACTGTCTTTAATTCCATATTTTTTTTGTAAATCGGTACCGGGTGCCGCTATACCTCCATCGCTGATTATTGAATTACCACCAAAGGCCTTCATCTTTTCAATCACCAAAACCGAAGCACCATGTTCGGCAGCTTCTACAGCAGCCGAAAGTCCCGCAAAACCGCTACCTACTATTACTACATCATATTCCTTATCCCAGTTGATAATTATCTCCTTTCAAATATCAGTTAAAATCTATAAGTAATATTAGTTCTCCGTCAAAACGATAACTTTCTCCACCCGAGGACATATCCAGGTATTTAAACATTGCCGTTATATTAAACTCCTCGGATGTGAATTCAACTCTGCTGTCTGCCATATTAAGTTCTTGACCTGCTTCATAGTTTTCTCTTAAATCCTTGGTCAAGTCTCTTCCTGATATTTCCATAAGATTCTTTTCTTTTTCGTCTTTTATAAGAACATATACATCATCATCTCTGTAATCAAGCTTAATTATGTATTTAGAACCTTCATGAACTATTTCATACTCAGTCTCAGAAAAATCATTGCCCTTTTCATAGCCCACATACAAGTTAATCAAATAATCAAAGCCTGCTATATTCAAAGCTTCATCTTCCTTAGGATAAATATGTATATCTTCTCCTTCTATTTGCCTGTCATAAATATATGGATCAAACCCAAAGATTTCTTCAAAATCCATAAAATCTTTAGGAAGCCAAGAAATATCATCCTGATAATCCATACGGTAAAGGTATGTCACAGCATAAGTAATTTTCTTCTTGGTGCTTAAGTCCAAGTTTTCATTTGGGATGATCTTTCCGTCAATTAGCATTTCATTTTTTATAAGCTCTTCTTCAAGTAAAGCCCTTTGACTTTTTTCGCTAAGTTTAAAGGCGTCCACAAAAGGCATCATTGAAACCAATATACACACCAACAAAACAAGGGGAACTATACCATTTTTTTCCACAGGTTTTATGCTAAACCATATTCCCGTTATCAAGGCGAAAATACCAAATAATATGACATAGTACCTACCATAGGTTATTCCGTAATCCCCCATACGCATTATCGAATTTATTGTTTGAAAAAGTACAATAACAACTAGGATTTTGGGGAATACTTTCCTGAAAATCTCAGTAAACCTATTATCCACATTGCTTACCAAAATATATATCAGAATTACAACTATTATATAGGAAACCAGCATGACTTCCAGTAGGTCATCCTCCCAGAAGCTACCCCTTACATTTGTTGCAATGTATATTAATAGTATAAGGGTAAAAACGGATGTCAGGGGAACTATAATATATGACAAAAGTATCTCTAAGAATTTAGGACATGATGTTGCCCTACTTATTTCTTCTAAGTTCTTTTCTCCATATCTTGGTATCAGTGATAAGAAATATATCGTTGCAAACATTAGGAACACAATATTTGCCGTATGGGCATATATTTTTTCCGACAGGGGTAATAAAAGCTGATCCGTTGCCCCATATATTAAGGTTAATCCCAAAAATATTATTGAGGAAAAAAACAGTGATATAAAGAACGATTTAAATGCTGCCAAAAAAGTTTGATTAAATGTGATCTCATTTTTAATGGATGGTATCCAAATAAATCCCATTCCCAACGCCAAGACAATAACTATAGTTCTGACAATTACCTCTTGATTTATCTCACTGAAATTGCTGTACAGCATGAAATAAACAAGGGTCAGTAGAATCGAAGCGATGTATAAAATCAATCTGTACCTTTTGTGTAAATAAAATCTTTCGTAAATCATCTGAAAATCAATACTAAAAAATGCTCCCACAACCATGGTAACTAAGAATTTTTCCAGTTCAGGTTTCGGAGCATTAATCATAATTGAATTTAAAATTACAAGGGCAAGCAAGAATACAACTGTTAAAGGAAATCTAATAACAGCTTGTATTAAGCCTTCAAGTTTAATATTTATCCTATTAATCAGTTTCATATTATCATCTCCTTTACTTTATTCTACTAAAATAAAAGGAGAATAGCAATATGATTATATTACTATTGTGATTGCCGTATATACCAAAAGAGCCGCCATTAGGGTATTCATTATCCTTGCCTTCTTAATAAACAGTTTATGAAAAACGGATCCGAATAATGCCCAGCTGACTGTGGATATAAAGGCCAAAATCGCCAAGAATATGGCAAATAACAGTATCTCTCCTTGGTTGTAATAAGGCACTATAAAGGTTGATAATGTTGTAACACCAAACAGTATAACTTTTACATTGACAAATTGTAGGGAAATGCCTTCTTTAAATCCGTACATGTCATTACAGCCGTCATCGTTCTCCCTGTATTCACTTTTAAATATCTTATATGCCAGCCACAGAATATATGCCGCACCCACATAAACAAGGTATGGTTTAACCGCGGGAAGATATTCGGATAACAAAGCGCCAAACAGTCCACATAAAAGCATTACAACTGTAAAGCCTACAAATATACCAAAATTAAATTTTATTCCCTTCCTGAGCCCTACCCTTCCGGAATTTATCATGGAAGTTATATTGTTAGGACCGGGAGTAAATGTAGTTATTATTACATAAGATATAAAGGGTATATAATCAGGCATAAGCTTTACCTTTCCTCGTTGGTGTGATATAATGTACATAATATATTAATATATTATACAAAGATATTATAATACCAAGGGACATTTGTCAAGGAGGAACATGGATAACTATATAAGCACCATCGCATCCAACTTAAAAAGAATACGTAACGAGAGGGATCTAAGTTTAGATAAGGTGGCTTTATTGACGGGAGTCAGCAAGAGCATGCTTTCGCAAATCGAAAAGGGTAAGGCAAACCCCTCCATATCTACCTTATGGAAATTATCCAACGGATTTAAAATTTCCTTCACCGAACTAATAAATGCTCCCGAGGATAATATTGAACTAATCAGTATAAACCTTAAAGAGCCTTTAACAGAAGATAACGGAAGACTAAGAAACTACCCCATATCACCATTTGATCCCGAAAAGAGATTTGAAACCTATCAGATAGAACTCGATCCTAAGGGTAGGCACAGGGCCGATCCCCATCCTTTAAAAACCCTTGAATATGTGTCTGTTATGTCGGGAGCTATTGATATTACCGTGGGAGAACAAAAATATCACCTAACAAAAGGTGATACTCTTAGATTTAAAGCAGATATCCCCCATTCATATTTTAATCCCGGAGAAGAAACCTGTCTAATGTATATGATTTTATACTACCCAAAGAATTAATATCCTTTAATTTCCAAGCTCTCATATAGGGTATCCTCATGCCATGATCTAAACCCCGTATGATTTTCTGCTGCATTTACCGTGCTTTCAAATTCATAGTCCCTTATAACCACTTCTCCGTCTATCAGAACATCAACCTTTTTTATATTATTCTCACTATCCACGATCCTAACATCAAGCTTAATATCATGGGGCTCCGTCCACCAAGGATCATCCTTGCTTTGAGGCAGTATGTCACTGTCCCTATAAGTAAATGTATCCCCCGTTCCCCCTTTAGAAGTAGTTGCCCCGTCCCTATATTCGATTTTTATTCCGTTTACTCCCCTATCAAACTGCAAAATGTATCCCGTATCCATGGATTTATTGAAATCATCATAATCAGCTACATATTTACTGTCAAATAAAATCCCGTAACCTCCTCGGTTATCCTCGGAGTCACTTAATGTAGCCTTTACACTTATTTCATATTCATCATTTGGATTTTCCAAAAACAGTCTTCCATAATGGGATATTAATCCATCCTCACCCATGGTCCATCTATCTGTAGTAATATAGTCGTCTAGGCTTGTTCCCCCAAATATGTATGAGGCAAAGGTGACCAAATTGCCATTAACCTCATAGATATTAGAATACCATAATTGGAAAGGAATACTCCATACAAATTCAGTATCATTCATTTTGTGTGCCGGTATAATATTTATGTATCCTCCATCAAGTAAAACCCTTAGCCTTTCATCGTCCGAATCATAGTTATAGAAAATATCATCTTCCATGATTTGCTCTTCGGTGGCATATACTGCTGTAGCCCTATTTAACCTGTCCACATTGGTGGCATCCACCGCCCTTTTGGATTTTTCGTACCAGCCTAAAAACAGAGGGGTGATTATTCCCACCATAACAGCCATAATCATTATAACTACAATCAGTTCCACCAAGCTAAAGCCCTTATCTTTTTTCTTCATAGTCTTCTCCCCTGCTTCTAATCTTTATTAATCAAATAGTGAATAAAATTAATCAAATCAATGGGCTTGCTATAGTAATAGCCCTGTATTGAGTCACAACCCATTTCTTTCGAATAATTTGCTTGGTCTTTGGTTTCCACGCCTTCAATAATAACATCTAGCTTTAACTCCCTGCCCATATTTGTTATGACTTTAACCATACCGCCATCATCCCCATTGGGATAATCTTTAATGAAGCTTCTATCTATTTTTAATCTGTCGATGTTTAAATTCTTAAGATAGCTTAAGGATGAAAAACCGGTTCCAAAATCATCTATAGCTATACTTATACCCAAGTTGCTGAATTCTTTAAGCTTGCTGTTAACCTCTTCCATATCTTTTAAAAACAGACTTTCTGTTATTTCTATCTCAAAATTATTGAGATTGAAATTGTATTTCTTTGATAAGGCAACAATACGGTTTATAAGATTTTTGTCTCTAAATTGAACCGGAGAAACATTAACGGATATCCTAAAACTATTATCAACCTCATCTTTAATCGTATGAAAATCCTTGAAAACCTTTTCAATTATCCAGTATCCAAGTTCTATAATAAAACCGGATTTTTCGGCAATAGGAATAAAAACATTTGGAGAAATCATACCCAGCTCTTTACTGTCCCATCTCATTAAGGCTTCTGCTCCTATCACATCTCCTTTAATGCAAGAAATCTGTGGCTGATAGTATACTATCAACTCATCATTTATAATTGCTTTGCTAAGCAATATGTTCATTTCCATTTTCCTAATTATTTCTTCTTTAAATTCATGCTCGAAATACACAAACCCTTCATTGCCTATTTTAGCATACTGTAAAGCAATTATAGCATTATTGATTAATTCGTCTGTGTTTAAACCATCAACAGGATATGTGCTGGCACCGGCTTTAAAATCCAACATAAAATCCTTACCTTCGATAATTACAGTTTTATTATTATGATTAAAAATGTTTTCAATTACTTTATTATTACCGTCTATTAATCCAATTACGAATATTGATTTACTAAGTTGCGCAATTATATCATTGTCACTAATCTCAGTTTTTATTTCCTTAATAAACTGATTCAAATACTCCTGATAATCCAAATCAGAATTAGAAATCAAATCATTATAGTTATTAATCTCAAGGCAAACAATGGTCAATTCATTATTCTGTTCTATGGCTTGGGAATCTAAAAGCTCTATTAAATGTTTTTCATTAGGCAGACCGGTATCCAAATTGTATTTTTCCAATCGACTTAGCTTATCTGTATCAATATTCTTAGTAAGGTCCATAAAAATGCCTATATATCTTTCAACAATGCCGTTTCTGTTTTTAACAGCCATGATATTTAGTTTTCTCGGATACAGCAGACCGTCTTTTTTCTTGTCCCACAGCTCGCCTTCCCATGAACCTTTTTCCTTCAGGGATTTCCACATGTTTTTATAAAATTCTTCATCTTGCATGTGGGATTTAAAGTAGTTCATTTTCTTCCCTATTACTTCTTCTTGTGCATATCCTGTAAGCTTCTCAAAGGCTCTGTTAATATATATTATCCTGGTTTCCGCATCTGTTATAACAGTGGCATCATTGGTATTTTCCGCTATTCTGGTTGTTATATTCAATTGCTTTTTATCCATGTTTTTAAAATATATGACAATAGTTATAAGCAATATTACCAACACCATAATTACTAAAATAATTATATCTATTAATTCCAGACCAAAAATGACATTTTTTTCATTTATTGTAAGATCTGATATATTAAACTCAGATACGATGAACCATCTATATTCGCTTTGGGTTGAAGTCACATTCTCCAAGGGATTTAATGAAACATAAGAAAACTCCATATTATCCATCTCATATTTACCCGTATTGTGTTTTTTCATTTCATTCCAAAGTAAAGGATTATCCACATTTAGATTATATGATTCATCAAACATAAACGAAAATATTTTTTTAGTATCTTTATTTAATAAATAGTATCCTTCTTCATTAATTAGGTAGTGATTCACAAAGTTATAATCAGAATTATCAAACTGCTCATTTACGATTCTTAATAAATCACCGGCCATATAGTTTATGACCAATACTCCGGAATATTCATCATCTGTATTATATAACGGCGTAGCTATCCTTAACACCGGTTTATATGGAACTTCAATTGCATCATCTATTTTATTAAGTTCCATGGCTGATACATATACTTCACCTTTCTTAAGTTTACTGGTATTTAGATAGCATGATTTATATAGCCTTTCTTGTAATAAATCCGGTTCAACAAGATAGCTTCCTTCATCCGAATTAATAACCCTGATTATTTCCATACCATCATTATCTATATATCTGATTTGATCAAAATCTTTCTTATTGGAAGCAATCCTAATAAAAAGGTTCTCAGCCTCCATTAAGTTTTCCTGACTGCTTTCATCCAAGTATTTGTTCATTTCATCCGAATTTTTAATGACCATCAAATCCGATTCTGCTTCCTTAAGCATATCCTGTATTACATAAATTATAGTATTGGATTTTTGCAGCTGCTCACCAACTACGAGTTCTTTATTCTTGGTTAGTTCCAAGTTAAATGAATAATTGAACAGCATAATATAGCCTATAACAAAAGGTATTGCTATAAACAGGAATTTTTTTGCTATACTTATATAATCGTTTTTCTTAAGCTTTCTGTTCAACTTTTTTCTCCATATACTCTATCATAATTTATATGTTTTTAACGAGGGCTTAATATCAATTACCGGGGTACCATCCAGCATATCAGCTCCCTGAAATTCAATTATGTTATTATCGACACTCCTGATTAACACTTCGGTTATACCGATGCAATTGGGTCTGTCGGGGGATCTTGTCGAGAAAACCCCTACGGGATGAATCGACATCCTACTTTTAGTAATCAGGCTGTATCCTTCTGATTTATGAAAATAAAAAACCAAGGTGATTGTCATTCCGCTTTTTAAGTCCCTTATGCCTTCCAAGAATTCGGGCTCCATTTTTATATAACCAAAGCTGCTCTTTGTTCTCGAGCCTTGAGGAGGGGCTTCCCCCCTTTCAATATATTCAGTTTTAATATATCCTATCGGTTTTATAATGTATTCCATAACAATATCTCCTTTTGAAGGTATCATCTCTTAATAAAGGGTTGTAACAGCATCATGGGAAAATATTGGAATTTTTCATTAGGCATGGGCACTGTCCCTATTTTGATATCCTGCTGCCTATATTCCCCCCGGGCTTTAAAGGTTTTAAACAATTTGTCCCACCAAGGTACCGAAAATCCATAATTCGAGTTGGTCTCATCATATATTTTAGAATGATGTATGGTATGTAGCGCCGGGGTTATCAGTACTTTATTAACTACCCTTTCAATACTGTCATTTATTCTTATATTGCTGTGATTAAACATGGCAAGGCCGTTTAGTGCCACTTCAAATATTATTACAGCAACAGGCTCTATTCCCAGAAGTAAAATGATACCAACCTTTATGAAATTTGATATGACTATTTCAATGGGATGAAACCTAAGGCCGGAAGTGGCATCCAGCATGGGCTCTATGTGGTGCATGGAATGTAATCGCCATAAAAAACTTATGCCATGAAACATTCTATGCTGAAAATATATAACCATATCCATTATTAATATACCAAAAACAAAGGTAATATATCCATAGTTTTCAAAATATATAAGATTAAACAAACCCCATGCGTTATCCTCTGCAATAACTGCCATTTGGTAAGGTATCAAAGGCAATAATCCGATTATAAAATTATTAAATAAAACAATTCCCAGATTGGAAAAGCTTGATTTCCATCGTCCCTTATAAAAGGGTCTTGACGGACTTGCCCACTGGAGTATTATGCATATCAGTAATACCGATGCAAATATTATACCCCTCATAATCGCCACCTTATCCATTGCTATCATCCTTTAATATTTTTATTCCTTCATAAAACCTTTGAACTGCAGTTATTACTACTACTAAAGCAAAAATATATCCAATTATAAGCCTCATATCTACCCATAATATCATAAGGGTAAATAATATAAATCCTTCGGTTCTTTCCGCCACCCCTGCCTGATAATAAAAGGCTTTATCTCCATTATTTTGAGCAAAGCTGCTAACTGTTAAAAATATAGTAAGAGACATAGCTATTGAAGCTGTCAGAACAACGAGCATAATACCCAGTTTTGGGTTTAATATTGCTAAAGAGATAATGATTCCAAGTTCAATTATCCTATCAAAGGTAATATCTAAAAATGCCCCTAATTCACTTTCTTTATGTGCCTTTCTTGCAACTGTGCCATCTAAAACATCAAGAATGCCTGATATCCATAGAAATATTACCGATAATAACATCTCATCAAACAGAAGAAATACTATTGAAATCAATCCCATAACCAAAGCCATAAAAGTTACTTTAATTGGTGTTAATCCAAATCTAATAAGAATATTAGCGCCTTTATCAAATATGGGCTGAACATATTTTCTTCCATGGGTGTCAATCACTATCTTTGTCTCCTTTGCTTAAATATTTTTTACTTATAATTGATAGTGCAATTAATATAGCAACTCCTATTCCAATATATGTAAAGGTTTTTGCTACATCTCCCTCTCCTCCAATTATCGCCCCTGCTAAAAACACATAGGCAACAGTGCCAGGTAACATGAATATCCATGATACTAGGGCATAGGTTTTTAACGGTATATCGGTAAGACCATATACATAGTTTTGAGCATTGAAAGGAACCAAAGGTATAAGTCTTGTAATTGCTATCATTTTCCATTCTTGATTTTTAACACCATTATCTAGCTTATTAAAAATATCACTGTCCGAAAACTTATTAACTATAAACTCCCTACCTGTGTATCTTCCCAAAAGAAAAGCTAAAGTGGCACCCACCGTCGATGCTATTGAAACCCATATGGTACCCATAACAGGTCCAAATACTACTCCCCCCAAAAGAGTCAGCGGCACTCCGGGCAGGAAAAAAACCGTAGCTAATATATATGCTAATATAAAAACCATAGGAGCAAGCATTCCAAAGTCATCAACCAGTGCTTTTAATTCTTCTATTCTTTCCACACTTATGTAGCTAAAGGCTCCTACTCTCCACAGCACGAATATTGTAATCAGTATTAATGCCAAAACCAGAGGTTTCAATCTGTTTTTCATATCGGTACTCCTATTTAAGAAGCAAGCTCTTAATAAGCTTTTTCTGCCAAGGCTTAAAGCTTTCTTTCCTGGCATCAATTGCCAAGGTTTTATATATCTCCAGCTCTGTGGGATAAGGAAATGTAATTGCCATAAACTCTTTCAGCTTCATCCTTTTATTAATGGCTAAATTGGCAAGACCAATCTGCTCCCCTACTTTTTCCGATACCATGGTTGCACCTATTACTATTCCCCTTTTATCCGTCAGGATCTTCAAAAACCCTTCGGTATTCTCTTCCGCCTTGGCCCTGTCATTTTCCGATAATTTTTCCATATATACCTTATATCCAAGATTATTATCCTTTAAATATTTTTCCGTATATCCCACATGGGCAACCTCGGGCTTTGTGTATGTAACCCAAGGTACATTTTTGTAGTTAACCTTCTTTTTCACCGGGAATATTATGTTTTGCACCACCACCGAACCTTGATATCCTGCCATGTGGGTAAAGGCATATGGACCTGTCACATCTCCCACCGCGTAGATATTTTTAACATTGGTCCTAAGATATGCATCGGTTATAACATGTCCCTTATCAGTAACCTTAACCCCTGCCTTTTCCAAATCGAGACTTTGGGTATTGGGCTTTCTTCCCAGGGCAACCAACAGGGCATCCCCCTTAACCTCCATATCTTTACCGTCCTTTTCTATTGCTACGGTAATAACACCATCTGATTCTGCAACGGATTTTATCTTAATATCCATCTGAAGCTCCATACCTTCATTTCGGAAAATACTCTTCATGACAGTCTTTACTTCCGGTTCATCCTTTTTAAAAAGGGCATCCGATCTGTTTATCATGGTGACCTTAGCTCCCAGTCCTAAAAAGGCCTGGCTAAGCTCGGTACCGATGGGACCTGCCCCCAGCACAATTAAATGCCCGGGTAAGTAGTCAATACCAAAGATTGTTTCATTAGTAAAATATTTAACTTTATCCATACCTTGAATGGGAGGTATGGCAGGGCTAGACCCTGTGGCTATTACAATATGTTTTCCAGTAATTATTTTATCATCCACTAAAATCGAATGGGTATCTATGAATTTGGCCGAAGACAAATAAATATCCACGCCCATCTCTTCAAATCTTGCCTTTGAATCATGGGGGGATATTTCTTCTATAACCTTATTTACTCTATTAATCACATTTTCAATATCTGCTACATTTTCTATGTCCTTTAATCCGTATTTTCCCCCATTATTAATATAGCTGTTGATGTGGGCTGTCCTTAACAGACTTTTGCTGGGAACGCAGCCATAATTCAGGCAGTCTCCACCCATCTTATTTCCTTCCACCAACGCTACCTTTGCACCAAGTGACGAAGACGCTGCGGCTACCAAAAGGCCTCCGCTTCCTCCGCCTATTACTAATAAGTGATAATCGTATTTCATATTTATCTCCTCTCCAGAGATTAGTATATTACTTAATTACCCATAATTAAAACACTTCAAGCCTTTTCGCATTTAAGAATAATGTTCATTTGTTTCTTAATATGATTATACGCTTATTATCTTATCCCTTCAACATTTATACTAGTAGTTTAAAAGCTGATCCTTTTTGTCAAACATCATGTTTTGAGAAAACATAATGGCTCCCATTATATTTATGTATCTTGTCACATATATTGCTAGCATTATGGCTATTTGATACATTATTGCATTCATGGGAACGCTGCCTCCGAGTATTTGCCCTGTCATCATGCCCGGTAATGCCACAAGCCCAATTGTAGCCATGGAAGCCACGGTGGGTTTAATTGAAGCGGTTATCGCATCCTTTAAATACGGCTTAATTGCCTGAAATCTGGTGGCCCCCAAGGACAGATCGAAGTTAACTCTGTTTCTGTTCTCTTCTATTCCCTTATAAAAGGCAGTAAGCCCGATAATATCACCGTTTAATACATTACCCAGGAGCATTCCCCCTATGGTAATAACATATCTGGCATCCAGTACATGATCTAAGTTTATAACTACGGCATTAAAGAACAGCACCATCAAAATATTTGGAATCACCATTGAAATATAGATTGGCAAGTACAACCTTTTTATTTTTAATTTTGAAGAATTTGCAACAGAAACAGTGGCTACTATCATCATAATCAGCAGGTAGCATACATTTAATATTTTATTATTCAAGTCGAATATATACTGTAAATAAAGACCTACTAAACTAAGCTGTATAAGCATCCTTATAACAGATACAATTATCTGTTTGTTAATGCTTATATCAAGATACTTATTCACAGCCAAAGTCGGTACAACTAACAGCAGCAGATATATTATTCCTAAATAGCTTATGGTATCCATTAAAGCACCACCCTTCTGAATTTTCCCGTATTTGTCCAAACATCATCATGACTTACGGCAATTACGGTTTTATCAACATTTGCAAAATATTCCGCAACCTTTTCCTTTAGCTCCGCATCCAGTGCCGATGTTATCTCATCAAGAAGATAAACGGGTCTGTCAAGCATTATTGCCATAATCACTCCAAGTCTTTGCCTTTCTCCTCCCGAAAGATCATCTATTGTCTTTTCCAAGAGCTTTTCGTCAAACTCAAAGTACTCCATCAGCTCATTGTCAATGAGACCATCAAAGCTATTACCGGAAAATTTTGATATTTCCTTTAATATATCCCTTATTCTTCCCATTCTGAAGGTAATATCCTGATTGACATAGGAAAACATCTGACGGGTTTCGAATATATTGAGCTCTTCAAAATCCCTGCCATCAATAAGTATTTGACCGTCATCTATATTCTCAAAGCCAAGGAGTATTTTTAATAAAGTTGACTTACCCTTACCTGACTTTCCAGATATCAGTATTTTGTCTTTTTTATTAATATCTAAGTTAAAATCCCTTAGTATCTTCTTGTCGCCAAACTTAAGCGAAATATTTTTAAATTCTATTCTCTCCATTTTGTCCCTCATTTCATAATTGACAAATTAATAAACTAATGTTAATATCTATATATCGAAGTTCTATATCGGTTTTCGTTATTAACATTATACTAGCACGGGAGATAATAAAATGCAAGACCCAATCCTAAGAAAAATACTTTTAGCCTTTATACAAGTTCATATACTTTACCATGCAAAAAAAGAACCGATATACGGTTCTTGGATGATTGAAGAGCTCAAAAATCATGGTTATGATATAAGCCCGGGAACTCTTTATCCAATATTCCACAGTATGGAAAAGGACGGTTTGCTGATTTCAAAAAAACAACAGGTTAATGGAAAAATAAGGAAGTATTACAGCATCACTCCAATGGGCGCCGAGAACCTAATAAGTGCCAATGAGAAAATCAAAGAGCTTAGCCATGAAATAAAATAGATGCCTTAGGCATCATATTTTTTTTCGATTTTATTTATCTCTTCATATAGCATCTCATTTATCGGTACCGATGCCCCATGTTTTTTTGCCAGTTTAATCGCTGTACCGGAAAAAAGCTCCACCTCGGAAGGTTTTTTTACTATCCCATCATGCCTCATAGAAGGTACTCCCTTAGGATTAAGGGAATCCATAAGCTTAACATAATTTAATAATTCTCCCTCCCTTATCTTTATCCCTTCTTTTTCCGCAAGCATTTTAGCTTCTTCCATAGCCCCTATCATTAAACTCCTTGCTTCACCTTCTTTTTGTATGGTTTCATAAGTCCCTTCATATACCATTACAACTTGGTTAACTCCGACATTTAGCATCCATTTGCTCCACAGCCTATAAATCATATCTTCTTCTAATACATATGGCAAATCGATACTGTTAAAATAATTGATAAGCTTATCCAAATGAGTTTTCTTCTTTTCGTCATCTATTCCAAGGCAAAGCTTCCCTCTGTTTTCATAGGTCACCTTATTACCCTTTTTAACGGGGTCCATTCCCTGGGCGATGCAATGAATTATATGGCCCCTCCCAAGTTTTTCTCCAATAATATCTTCGCTGGTAATACCGTTTAATAATGAGATTATTATAGTATCTTCCCCCACAAAGCTTCTTGATGCTTCTATGGCTTCCATAAGCTTGGTGGCCTTGACTGCTATTATGAGTAAATCAACAAATATGCCTTCTTCGTTATTTTCCCTCACATCAAAACTATATTTTTTTCCGTTGCAAAATATGCCTTCGCCTTCAATTATTTCCCTTCGGGTTTTGTCCGCTAATACAATTAAGGAATCCCTTCCCCTCATATCATATATATATGATCCAAACAATATGCCCAAAGAACCCATACCTATAATCCCGACTCTTTTAATCTCTTTCATCTCATCCCCCCAATAATTAATATATCCATTATATTAAATCTGTGATATAAATTGCAAGAAAAAAATACGGCGAGGTTTTTTAACGACCTCACCGTATTTTTTATTCTAATTTGATTTTCTTTCCCTTACCATAAAGGCCAGGATAAGTCCTATTGCAGATGCAATAGCTGCTATTATAAAGGTGTTTTCAAAGCTTCCCGCCATGGATTTAATGAATATTCCGGATAATGCGGCAAGACCATAGGCCTGGTAAACTATACCATAGTTTGAACCATATCTGTATGAACCAAACTCTTGGTTTGTAAATGTAGGGAACAGGGCCAGGAATCCGCCATATCCTAATGCAATTCCCACTACGCCAAGATAAAATGCCACTTTGATGCCTCCAAAGAAGCTTAGGGATAATAACGAAACTATAGTTATCACAAACAGTATTCTAAGAAGCTTTAAAACTCCGAATTTATCTGATAAAGTACCGGAAACCAATCTGCTGCCTGCATTTGATATGGCAAGGATTGATATGATTCCCGCAGCTGCCGCTTCTTCAAGTCCTGCTATTTCTAAACCAATGTTTTTGGCAGCACCTAAAATTAACAGTCCCGGAATTACAGCAAGCCAATACATAAGCCAAGTTTTTTTGAACTTGGAAGTTTTAATCATTTCAAGAGTCTCGTAATCATCTTCGCCCTTTTCGGCAGCCTTCTTAACAAAATCCTGGGGATTGTTAGTTAATACTGCACCAATTAGTATAAGTATTAAAGAAACTACTCCCAGTCCTAAGAATGCACCAGCTGCATTGGAGCTCTTAACAAAGGCACTTATAACCTCTTTAAAAATTATGCTTCCGCCACCGAATACACTTACGGATAATCCGGTGATCATACCCTTTTTCTCAGGGAACCATTTAATTAGTGTTGATAAAGGACATACATATACAAATCCAACTCCGGCTCCTGTTAAGATTCCATAGGTTAGATACAGCATCATAGGAGATGTTGCAAAGGATGATAGAATCAGTCCTCCGCCATATAAAAGACCACCTATTAATATTGCAGGTCTTGGGCCCTTTCTGTCAACTAATCTGCCGGAAAAGATAGTACTGAATGCAAATACAAATTGAGCCAGAGAATAGGTTAAAAGAATAGCATCTTCTCCCCAACCCTTTTCACTTTGAAGTGCGGTACCAAAAATACTCCAAGCATAAAGCCCGGCAATTGTGATTTGTGCAAGCAGTGCACCCACAAGAACTATATATTTATTCTTAATGTATAGTCCTCCCTTTGTTACATTTAAATTTTCGTTCATTTCCTCTTCCTTCCTTAGCTGAATTTCTCTTTTCAGCCATTACACAGTTTCTCTTTTGATACATCAGCTTTCAACACTTTTTGTGAAAGTTTTAGCAAGTATCTTTTCAATAATATATTCTCACCCCTTTAAAGTCAAGAAGTTTTTCTATAAATTTAAAATCAGATAAATAAAGATACTTCCTTATAAAAATACAAAAAAAGAAGAGCAACCGCTCTTCTCTAAAACCCATTAAATTTAGGGTTAAATGACTATTTATTTAACTTTTTTAGCAGGCACGGCACCAGCTCCGAAAACTTATCAACAACCCCAACATCAGCTGCTTTTAATGCCTCTATCTTAGATTCTGCCGTTCCGGAGGAACCTGATACTATGGCTCCCGCATGACCCATTCTTTTACCCTTAGGTGCAGTCCTACCACTTATAAATGCCACAACCGGTTTATTCATATTGTGCTTAATCCATTCGGCTGCAACCTCTTCATCATCTCCACCTATTTCGCCGATCAATATGACAGCATGGGTATCCATATCTTCATTAAAGGCATTTAATGCATCAATAAAATCTGCTCCATGGATTGGGTCTCCCCCAATTCCCACTGCTGTGCTCTGTCCAAGACCGGCCTTTGTTACAGCTCCCACTGCTTCATAGGTTAAAGTCCCTGATCTAGATACTATGCCAATATTTCCCGGCACATGTATATGCCCCGGCATAATACCGATTTTAGTTTGCCCCGGGGTAATTATTCCCGGGCAATTAGGCCCAATCAGCCTTGTATTTTTGCCTGCCATATATGATTTTACCATAAGCATATCCTTAACAGGAATATGCTCTGTAATGCATACCACTAATTCCAGCTCCGCATCCACAGCCTCCATTATTGCATCCGCCGCAAAGGGAGCAGGAACATATATTATTGAAGTATTGACACCAGTTTCCATTACTGCTTCCTTAACCGTATCAAATACAGGTACTCCCTGCACTTCCTGTCCTTTTTTACCCGGAGTAACTCCCGCCACAATATTGGTGCCATATTTAATCATCTGCTCAGTATGATATCTCGCCGCCGATCCTGTTATTCCTTGGACTACTATTTTAGAATGATTGTCTACCCAAATGCTCATGATTTCCTCCTCGTTATATAAGTGACACTATTTTTGCTGCACCATCATCCATATCATCTGCCAGTTTAACATTGATGTCTGATTTTGATAATATTTCAAGTCCGATATCCGCATTTGCGCCTTCCAGCCTGACAACTATGGGAACTTTAATATCCATGTCAGATGCTGCTTTAATTATACCTTCTGCTATGGTATCACATCTCATGATACCACCAAATATATTTATGAATATCCCTTTTACATTTTTATTACTCAATATTATTTCAAAGCCCTTGGAAACCATCTCAACACTGGCGCTGCCACCAACATCTAAAAAGTTTGCAGGGCTACCCCCGGCTAAATGAATTGCGTCCATGGTGGCCATGGCAAGGCCTGCTCCGTTTACCAAGCAGCCTATGCTTCCGTCTAATTTTACATATGCAAGGCCATGCTTAGTGGCTTCGGTTTCTTCTTTTTCTTCTTCACTTTCATCCTTGTAATTTAGTATGTCAGGATGTTTAAAAAGTGCGTTGTCATCAAAGGACATCTTAGCATCAAGGGCTATGATTTCCCCTTCTTTTGTTAATACCAAAGGATTGATCTCCAGAAGGGATACATCCTTTTCTGTAAAACATTTATATATACCATTTAGTATTACCGATAATTTTTTCTTATCCAAATCCAAAAAATTAGCGATCCTGGTAATATGAAAACCCTTGAGTCCAAGGGCAGGGTCTATATCAACATAAACTATGGCATCACCATTGGTTTTAGCAACGGTTTCTATGTCCATTCCCCCTTCAGAAGATGCAATAAAGGTAAAGCAGGATTTTTTCCTGTTTACTATAAGGCTAAGATAATACTCCTTGTCGATGTTACAACCTTCCTCTAAATATATCTTCCTTACTATTTGACCTTCCTTTGATGTCTGATGGGTTACTAATGCTTTGCCTAATAACTTTTCAGCCGCATCAAGTATCTCTTCTTTTGACTTAGCCAGAATTACTCCTCCGGCCTTACCTCTTCCCCCCGCATGTATCTGGGCCTTAACAACTGAAACCTTCGTAGTTAACAATTCAGCTTTTTCTTTAGCTTCCTCTAAGCTTTCCGCCATATATCCATCAAGTGTTGGTATGCCGTAAGCTCTAAATACTTCCTTTGATTGATATTCATGAATATTCAATTCATTTACTCCTTTTTTAACGCAAGTAATATTTAACATGTGGTAAACCACAAAAACCATAATCATTCTACCACAGCAACAAAATCATAACCACAAATCTTGCCTTTTATATTGTTTTTTCTTTGTATATAGAATATGACTATACAATAATTATAATCTTGGATATGTAAAAGGCTTAAGCACAAGCTCAAGCCTAATTCAATCCATATATCACCTTAATATTTTAACCCTATGAAGTTTTTTTAAATACTTTTGTAGATCTTCTTTAAAAAATGGCTTTCCGTGACCCGGATAAATAATTTTAGGATCAAGTTCAATCATCCTTATCCAAGACTTAATATATTCATCAAGATTTTCTATCCATATGGTTATCCTATTCATGCTGGGGATTCCGTTCATGGCAGCATCTCCGCAAAACAAAGTACCATCATCCGTAAAGAAACCTATGGAATCCACTGTATGACCCGGAAGACAAACAACTTTACCTCCCAATATTTTGCTTAGCTTAGGGTTTTCTTCATCCGCTATAATATATCTGCCTTTGTCATTAACCGGAGGAAATTTATGCTCACCCTTTCCCATGATTGCCATGATTTTACTTGTAAAAAGGGCAAGTTTTCCCGAGTATCCTCCGTCAAAAGAATTTACACCCAGGGACAATCTATATATCGCATCACTTTTAAGTATTACTTTAGCTTCTGTAAGCTTCATAAGTTCCCCTAAGAACCCCGCGTGGTCATCATGGGCATGGGTTAATAGTATATATTTTATTTCGGTTATTTGGATTTTTTGCTTCTTTAGGTTTTTTAAAAAACCACTGAAATTCTCAGGATATCCCGTATCAATTAGCAGATATCCATCATCCATCTTTAATAAATAGTTATTTACTATTCTGTTCCCCAGATTTATAACTTCCATGGTTTTACCATCAATCATCCAGCATTGTAGATGCTATTTCAAATTCCGTTTGGCTTTCTGTTACCTTTTTTTCCTTAGGTATAAAGGTTTTGTCAAAAAGCTCCACTTCCTTTTCGTCAGTCTCAAAGACTTCAGAAAATATGGCCTTGCCTTGGATATCCTTTAGTGAGCTGTCAGACAAAGGCAATACTAAAAGGCCTTTGTAGAACTTACCATCCTCCATGCATATTCCGTATTTCTTACCACCTAAAAACCCATAGGTTTCGTAGTGATATGGATATCCCAGGATAAGAATTGCCAAATACCCCTTTCCCCTGGCTTTCTCAATGGAATGGGTTATAAGCTCTCTTCCCAGTCCCTTTCTATGATATCTGGGATCAATAAATACGGGACCGAAGGTAACCGTTTCGTATAGCTTCTTATCCTCTGTAAGTATCTTCGACCTGGTATAAAATATACCCCCGACTATATTTCCATCAATTTCTATCAAAAAAGAAAGCTCCTTAATATAATCCCCATGCTTAACCATTTTGTGTATTACATAATGCTCATCGCATCCGGGAAAATATAAATTCCAAAAAGCCTCTCTAGCTATTTCCTCAAGCCTTCTGTAATCCTTAGGCTCTATATTTCTAACATTTATTCTCAAAGCAAACCTCCTCTAATCTCCACCATAGGGTTTCCCCCGACCTATAAGGCTTAAACCCGCATCTTTTCAATATCCTTTGGGATGCATAACCATCAGCATCCGTTTCTGCGATTATATATTTAACATTATCATTATTAAACGCCCAATCGCACATCCCTTTTACTGCTTCTGTCATATAACCATTCTTTTCAAAAGCCTTGCCCAGTCCATAGCCGATTTCAACTTCTCCCATACTGTTTGGAACATCTTTAAAATCCAAGGAGCCCACAACAACTCTGTCATTTTTTCTAATCAAAAACCAAAAGCTATGCCAAAGATAGTTTTCAGGGTCCTCGTTTGTAATCTTTGCTTGGCCTTTTACAATCTCTTTAAAAAGGCCTTCCATAGGCTCTGCCATATATTTACAATTAAGCTCTTCTTCCAGTTTTTTAATATCACTTATCCAAAGATTTATATTCCCGGGAGTTAATGGTACAAGCTGTAATCTATTGGTTTCTATTATCATAATTAACCTACCCTTGAACCATTTGGCACAGGTTTTTCCGGCTGAGCCAAAACAGGCATTATCCCATCTTCAAAACCTATATCAAACAGCATTCCTTCAGATATCTCGCCAAACATCTTCTTTGGTGCAAGGTTAACTATAAATAGGGCTTGCTGTCCTTCAATTTCCTTTGGATTTTCCCTTTCCTTTTTCATTCCAACTAATATGGTTCTTTTAAAGTCACCAAAATCCACAGTTAGCTTAACCATCTTATCAGACTTTTCCATGTCTTCTACTAATAGTATTTCCCCTACCCTAACATCGAGTTTATCCACATAATCAATGGTTATTACCGGTTTTACACTATTATCCATCTTATCCTCCTAGCTTAATAAACCAAGTTATATATATTCACCTCGGCTTCCTTTGCCATAAGCTCAGTTACCCTAGGAAATATCCTAGTAAAATGTTCCGCTTTAAAATGCCTTTTTAAAGCATCCTTATCTTCCCACTCTTCAATAAAAGTCAATATGGTTTTATCCTTGGAATCCATATAAAGGGAATAGCCGTAGCACCCCTCTTCCTTTCTTGTTTCCCTTACCAGCTCCTGGCAAAGCTCAAGGATTTTATCCACATTTTCTTCCTTTGCAAAATTCTTTGCTACCACCTTAATCATAATTAGTCCCCTTTCAATTTATACCCTTAGTTGATATTGTCATCTTAAAATAAACTTAAAGTAAATGCCATAATAAGTATTATTAATAACAATCACATTTAATTACTAATCCTTTAACTTAATATATGCTATCTTTGCATTTGGATTCATTTTGTTGTCAGCATCCCTAATCTTTTTGATCTCCACCAAATTAAGGGATTCCAAAAACGGAACCATCTTTTTATGTCCAAAGTTTCTGACATCAAAGTCCACATATCTTTTAGATATTATATTACCGATATCGCTTACTAGCATATATCCATCATCATCGGAATTATCATTTATAACCTGAATTATTGTATTTCTTATGGTTTCAATATCCGTTTGCCCACTGGTCTTTTCCACCTTAGGTTTAACTTCCTTTACTTCCTTTTCAGTTAGCTTATCCACGTATTTAAATGAGTCGCAGGCAGCAACAAAGGGTTTTGGAGTTTTCTCTTCACCCATACCAATTACCACCATACCGGATTCCCTTAATCTAGAAGCAAGCTTGGTAAAGTCGCTATCGGATGTAGCTAAGCAAAAGCCTTCCACCTTACCGGAATACAAAATATCCATGGCATCTATTATCATGGCAGAATCCGTGGCATTCTTACCCATAGTATAGCTATACTGCTGCATTGGAGTAATGGAGTATTCAAGCAGTATTTCCTTCCACTTCCCAAGATTAGGTCTCGTCCAGTCTCCATATATTCTTTTGTATGTGGCGATACCCATATTGGAAATTTCATCTAATATGGTTTTAATATATTCAGAAGATATATTATCCCCATCTATTAGTATTGCAAATCGTTTTTCTATATCCATAATCATCCTTTCTTTTCTTCTATCACATCAAAGCATAAAACTGTTTAATTCATTTTTCTTTGTTCTTCTAAAATCAGATAAATATATTTCCCATATATGTATTATATCCTCATTTTTTACCCATGTCTAATTAACATGGGTGAATTTTTCGTTTTTTTACCTATATAAAGCCCATCTTTTAGTTAATTATCTTCTTTTCACTTTAATTATCCACCGATTTTGCTTCATTTTAAGCAATTTCATGTTAATTTTAAAGTGCAGTCTATTTCATTAACTAATAAACTATTTCCACCTTACTTCCATTGCTCTGTTCTTTAGTTACCACTATCTGTTTTTATCTTCTCCTTAAGCTCACCCAGGAAAAATCTTAAAAATATACTCATAGCTGTTTTTGCTTTATTTTTTCAGTTTTCCATTTGGCCATTGGATGTTTTTCTAATCGTTTAATTATATCATTATCATCAAACAACAACTCGGGTAAATATTCACCAGATTTAAAGCTTTCAATAAATTTTAATTCATCATCTGTCATACACATTAATTCATCGATAAACTTTTTAACTCCTATTAATGCATCGTCTAATATAAAAAGTTCCCCTTTTTTCAAAACCGGAACCAATTCTCTAAGTATACTATGTTGATTAAGTTTATTCGTGGCGAGTAAGCTAAAATTTCCTGTAATGCTTTCACTGGTTAATACATGATAAAAAATTACAGCTTTTTTCAATTGTTCAAACGAATTATATGCTCTGTCTTCTGCTACGTACTTCCAAATGTCATATAAATCTCTAACTGCCGCTCTGTTATTTAGCGCATTAATTTTACTTCCATAAATTTCAATACTGTTTAATGCATTGACTCCACCATCTATTTCAAACTCATCGGTTACTAACATTCTCGGCTTAGGTTCATATATATGAGCTCTCATCACATAGTTAATATCAACTTTAATGTGATCACTATTACCTCCTGTATTGATGTAATTGAAATAATAAGAATCCGTAATAAAGGATTGTCTGTTATCTCTCTTTTTAATATAGCCTTGACGATGCATAAAAGTTAAAATCCTATTAGTTATCCTTTCACGATCCATCTTCATCTGATCTATATCCGAATTGATTGTATAATCCAAGTCAATATCAACTGATAATCTCGGCAAGTCAAATTCCAATAAGTTTATCGCCGTACCACCCTTAAGCGCCAGTTTATTCTTTAGAAACTCATCTTGATTGATAAATTCTAGTACATCTATCAATCTTAAAACTTTCTCATAAGTATCTCGATTGAATTTAGACTTAACAGCTTTTTGGCTAATATAACTTTTATCATATATATTCATTAAATTCACCCATTAACAATTCATTTGGAATTACAAGATTCCATTTAGCATTAAATATACCCTCATTGTTACTCGTTAAGTACCTTACACTATTCCCTGCATTTTTTAAACAAATCGAGAAAAATTCTTTATCAAACGACTCTCCTTTATAATAATTCTCTATGAGATATCCCACCTTCTGATAAAGTACCTTTTTATTGTAAAGATTTAAATAAAATAATATTTTTTTTGCATCCATATAATCTATAGCTTCAGTTATTTTTATTAATTCCTCAATACCACCTATTTTAGTAATAAGATTTGCGCTGTCCACAAACGTCCTTTCAATATCAGTTACTCTTATGCCATTAGTGTTCTTATGTTTAACCACACCTTCCTCAACGACAGAATTAATATGTTTATATGTAATTCCGTTAAATTCAAATTCGTTGAATTGTTTTTCAGAAGATACATACATGATGTTATAAACCTGATTAACCAGTCCATAAAACTCAAATGCAGAATGATGCGAAACATAAGCTTTATCATTAATAGCTGTAGCAATCTGATATTTATTAGCTATAGTATCACCTGTAGATAGATCTATACATGTATATAAATCTTTCCTAATTCTAACAATATATTTCTTATTCATCATCCTAGTTATTAACGAGGTGGCAGTACTTTCATTCCCTGTAATTTGAACAACATCTCCTAAATTAAAGGTAATAAATTTTATTAGTTTATCATACGTCTTCATAGTAACTTTAATTTCACTCCTATCTTGCTTAAAAACAGGCAATATCGACCAGTTTTTAAAGCTACTTTAATTATACATCAATTTTGCTTTTTTTCAAGCAATTTCAAGCAAATTTTAAAGTTAAAATTATTCTACTATTTAATAAACTATTTCCACCTTACTTCCATTGCTCTGTTCTTTAGTTACCACAATCTGTTTTTCAATCTTCTCCTTAAGCTCACCCACATGGGATATTATTCCTACTAAGCGGTTACCCTCAGTAAGCCCCGCTAGAGCCCTTATGGCTTGCTGAAGAGACTCTTCATCTAAGGATCCAAAGCCTTCATCCACAAACATAGTATCTAAGCGTATACCTCCTGCAGAAGACTGAATCTCATCGGATAAACCTAGCGCCAAGGATAAGGAAGCCTTAAAGGATTCACCACCGGATAACGTCTTAACGCTTCGCTCACTGCCGTTATAGTGGTCAATTACATCCAGTTCAAGTCCGCTTTGACTCCTGTTATTACCAGCGACTTTTCTTCTCTTTAATTCATACTGCCCGCCGGACATAACCATAAACCTTGTATTTGCCCTGGCAATTATCCTGTCAAAGTAATTGGTCTGAATATATGTTTCCAGCATAATCTTTTCCTTACCGCTAATACTGCCATTGGCAGTATTAGATAAAGCCCTTACTATTTTTAGCTTATCTTCCAAAACTCCAATATCCTTTGACTTCATGTTAATATTCCCAAGTGCCTTGCTATTAGTAAATAATCTATTACTAATTTTACTTATACTATGGGATATTTCTTCTTTTCTTTTCTCAAGTTCTTTCTTCTCATTTAGTAATGCTTCTTTATCTATTTCATCGGCATTTTCAAGCCTTTTATTAAGCTCCGTAATTCTGCCATCTAAGGAGGTGATTTCCCTTTGACAATCCAAGAATTTCCTTTCAGAAGCATCCAAAGCTTCCTTCATTCTTCTGATTTCATCAGAAAGTTCATTTATAACCTTTTCCGCAGCATCTTTACTGTCATATTTAAGATTCTTCTTAAGACCTTCTATCTGTTTGGAAAGCTCTTCTTTTCTAACTCCAATTGAAGTAAGCCTTCCCTTAATCTCATCAATAGATTCTTCAAGCTCAGATAATTTCTTTTCTTCGCTAGGAATTAGCCCTTCAATTTCATTCTTTCTTTTAATCCTTCCCTCTTCAATACTAACCCTATCCTTTAGTTCATTAATCCTATCTGTACTATCCTTAATACCCGATAATATCCTTTCCTTAGCATCATTAAGAGAGCATTCACCTAATAGCTCCTTTAAATCCCTTTCAAACCTCCCTTTTAAACCATCACATTCCGTTTTTAATGAGCCACTCTTAAGTCTAAGATTATCAGCTGCTTCCTTTGCCTTATCATAGTTTCCCTTAGATATCTTTAAATCAGCTTCACTAGGTGCCTCTTTAGACTTTATGGCAATTAAAGGATGAGATGTAGAACCACATACAGGGCAAGGCACACCATCAACTAAGGTATCCGCAAGAATACCCGCCTGCTCATCCAAAAATGCCCTGTTCATATTCTCATATATCGCTCTTAAGGCAGTTTCCCCCTTAGACGCTGCTTCATAATCTTCTAAGCTTTCCTTGTATTCCTTTACCTTATCTGAAAGCTTTATCAATTCAACTTTAAGTTCATTTAGTTCAGTTAATCTTTTTTCTTCCTTTTCCTTATCAGAATTAATCTTAGCCAGTACTTCCCCGGCATCAAGTAAAGACTTTAGTTCTTCCTTAATATCAGATATTTCCTTGCTTAATTTAGAAGTAATCTCATTAGCATTATCTAAGCTTTTCTTATCGGCATTAAGGGATATATTAAGATCATTAAAACCTTTTTCCATCTTATCAAGTTCATCATAGCTATCCAGTTCTTTTTTAATTAACGCAATCCTATTTCCCAGTTCCTCACGATTAGCTTCCTTGGCCTTTTCGTCTTCATAGCTTTTCTTAAGTATCTTAAGAGACTCTAACATATCATCTCTTTTTTCCACAGAATCATTAAAGCTCTTTTTATCAGCCTCAATGTCCTCTGCTTTTTGAAGTCTGCTATTTACCCCTTCAATATTCTTTTCGGTAACCTTTAGCTCATCATTTAGCTTGTCATTACTTTTCTTATCCTTATCAATTAATCTGTTAATTAAATCAATAACATCAGATATATCCAAATAACCATTCCTTACTTCATTTAATTCAACGGATAAAACATCATCTTCATCACAAACTATTCCCAAGATATATTGATTTAAGCTGTTCTTTGCATCATCATATTCCCTGTTAACTACACTAAGTTCACTTTTTAGTTTTTCTTGTAATACTCTGTATTTCCCCGTATTAAATATCCTTCTGAATATCTCCTGTCTATCCTTAGTATCAGCTAGTAATAGCTTTAAAAAATCTCCCTGGGCAATCATAGCTATCTGGGAAAACTGATTTCTATCAATGCCCATGATTTCAATTATAGCTTTATTAACTTCATTTTGTTTAGTTACTACATTGCCATCAGGCATTGTTAACTCAGCCTCAGCCTTTTGAGTAGTAACTCCATCACCGCTTTTTTTAGGTCTTTCATATTCAGGGTTACGCTTAACCCTATATATCTTACCTCCATACAAAAATTCCAGTTCCACTTCAGTGGGAACATCCTCTTCAGCATATTTAGATCTAAGCATGGAAGGTTCTCTGTTAGCTCCACTGGCTTCTCCGTAAAGGGCATAGGTAATGGCATCAAATATAGTGGTCTTACCGGCTCCGGTATCTCCCGTAATTAAATACAGACCTTTGCTACCTAGTTTATCCATATCAATATTAACTCTGCCGGCATATGGTCCAAAGGCAGATACATTAAGTTTTATAGGTCTCATTCTTTGTCCTCCCAAATACCTTCGATTAATTCTTCCATTAGCTTCTTTTGCTCATCATTCATATCCTGGTTATTTTGCTTCTCATAAAACTCAGAAAAGAGATCCATGGGAGATTTACTCTCCACAGAATCAGCTTCAATATATTGCATACTGCTTCTGGTCCTTAAGTTATCATAATCAAGCTTCATAATATTAGGATATATAACCCTTAGCTTAGCAAGGGCATCAGGAATGTCCTCTTCGTCCGTTAAGGTTATATGTACATAGTCATGGACATTAGTCCCTTCATAGTTTTCTTTGTTAGTAATCTCCATGTAGGTTCCCCTAAGTTCCCTCATATCCCTACTTGGAATTAGGGGAATGTACTTAAGATTAACCTGACCCTTATCAAGTAGCTCAAGTACCGTAACAGATTTCTCGTGCTTGGCTTCAGAAAAGGAATACTTTAAAGGAGTACCGCAGTATCTGATGGTTTCCCTTCCGATATTTTGAGGACCATGAATGTGGCCAAGGGCCACATAGTCAAAGTCGGAAAATACATTAGCATCCACATTATCAGAACCACCAACGGATATATCTTCAGATTCCGAGCGGCTAGCTCCCGTAACAAACTGATGAGTAATTAATACATTCCTATTCTTATCATTTAGCTTAACCCTATCAATTAATCCAACTTTAATGGCATCAGTATATGATGATATCTCTTCATCGGGATAATACCTTCTTACATGGGCAGGTTTAATAAAGGGCAGCATGTAAATATCCACAGTGCCATAATTATCATCAAAGGATACCTTCTGTGCAGTGCCATCATATACATTGGACATGTATATACCACTGCTACAAAATACCCGAGACCCAAAGGATATTCTTTCGGGAGAGTCATGATTACCACTTATTACATAAACCTGAAGCTTCCTCTTAGATAAGCGGTATATAAAGTCATCAAATAACCTAACCGCTTCCCCGGAAGGCACAGATTTATCATATACATCGCCTGCAATTATTACTCCATCCGGTAGCTCATTATCAATTATCTCTATTATCTTAAGCAGTATCTCTTCCTGGTCCTTAAGCATAGAAAACTCATTAACACGCTTTCCAATATGTAAGTCCGATAAGTGAATTAGTTTCATGGTGTCCTCCTAAATTAAAATATATCTAGCACAATAAATAATTCTATCTATCCCTATTTCCTCTTAAAAATGAATCAACTGTATCCCAACCAGCCTTATAATCATAAAACTGAGCTGACTTTAATTGTCTACTTATTGTTGATTGTTCTAATCCACGTAATGTAGCCGTTTCATATTGATTTTGATTGTTAGAAAGATGAGTATATATGGTCTTCTTCTGTGCTACAGTCCACTTACTCTTTATGGCAGTACAAAGTGACAAAATTGAATTCAGCAGTTCGTCTATTTCAACTTCTTCCCCAGATTCAATCATAACATTAGATTGGTTTTGCTTATTTTTTTGGTTTTTTTCCTTGAGCGATTCAACCATTTTCCTTGCACGTTGGTACGCAGTACCATCCACTTGCAAGGAATTTTTGAAATTTCTCTCCGTATCTATACTACCTATTCCTATTCCAAACCGTATAGAAATTGGGTCCATTAAACTTTCTAAATCACTAATTATTTGCATCACATTTTCTCGAGTCCTCAACAATCCCTGAAATTCATCTCCCAACGATATTGTAAATTCAGCCGCTAGATCATATTTATCATTTATTGTCTCTAATGATGCTATTAGTTTCTTTTGGGTTACTTTTCTGTCTGTAATTTTTCTAGAGTTAATTATATCTCCAATAATTACTATATATTCTTCATCTGTATATTCATATATCATATTGGTACCTCCAATAATATTGTACCACAATAAATGTATTTCAAGACGCATTATTCAAATTAATGCATTATATTATACATTAACTTAATTGATGTATAATATAATGCATTTTCTTATTACTCATAATTAATTCAAATAATCAATATCCTCAAGTATTATCACAATTATATCACTGCTTAGCATAATAAAATGTGTACTCTTTCCCATTAACCCAAAGTACAGGTTTAATTTTTCAATCAAGTTATTTTTATTTATTCAAACTAAAAAGTCCTTAAGATAGACAGTTTTACCTTTTCATTGTCTATCTTAAGGGAATTAAATAATTAATCTTCCTTTTTATCCAAATTGGTTACTTTCTTTTTGAATGGCTTTTTAATATTTTTTGTGACTACATGAGATGCATCAGCTGCCCCTGTACAAATCCATTTATTTATATCTTTGGGGACTTTACCTACTTTATCTATTTTATCTTGCCTATCCTTTTCTTTTTTATCTTTTATAGCTTTACTCTCTAAAATAACTTCTTCATTAACATAATATAGCCAAACCCGATCGCCCGTTTTAAGTTTTGAACCAATTCTACGATTATTGGGACGCATCATTCTAGTAACCTGATTATCTTCTACACTAGCGAATCGTAAGCTAGGTATTTCTAGTTTTGTAGTGACTTTCAAACCTAAACACGCAAGATCTTCTCGTGCTTCATAAAGATTAAGCCCAACAACTTCTGGAGTTTTAAATTCTTTGATTTCCTTCGCTAGCAACTCTTTGCTCTTATCAATTACTTCTTGAGTTAGATAGTATACTTTTACTATAGTTTTAGGGTTAACCTTTGAACCGAATCTTGGTTCAGAAGACATCACATCATTTACACTTTCATCTGCATAAGCCAAACTAGGATTTGAAATAGCAGCTACCGGGGACAAATCAAGTTCGTCTTTTAGAATACGTAACGCATCTTCGATATCAACATCTTTTAAATCAGGTATTTTAACAAGATTTTTTTGCTTCTCTAAAAGTTCTGTTCCCATTTTTGATCCAAATTCCAAAGCATCCGGAGCAATCATGCTAGCCACAACTTTCCCACTCTGATGTTAGTATATAACTGTAGACACGAAAAGTTGAACAACTCATAATAATATTAATGAAGAAAAGGAGTTGTTCAACATGGCTAAAAACCAAAAAAGTATACACCGGAATTTAAGCAACAATTAGTTGACTTATATAATACTGGTAATTATTCATTCACTCAATTAGAAAGTGAATATGGCGTTGCAAAATCTACTATTTCAGGATGGGTTAAAAATCTATCCCCAATTAAAGTTTCTCCTACAGAAACAATCTCTATGAAAGACTACAAAGCTCTCCAAAAGAAAAATAAAGAGCTTCAAATTGAGAATAAAATATTAAAAAAAGCTACCGCCATATTCGCAAAAAATCAATAGAGGAATACGTTACTTTTATCAATTCGAATCTACACTTATATACTGTTAAAAATATGTGCAATGCCTTGAAATTTCCTAGAAGTACTTACTATAAGGCTTTGATTAGTGAACCATCAAATAAGCAAATGGAATATGAAAAATTTAGCAGGCAGGTAATTGATAAATTCAATGAATACAAGCAACGCTATGGTGCTGTTAAACTTCAAAGAGCTCTTACTAGTGAAGGCATTGAATGTAGTGTTAAACGCGTTCAACGACATATGGTAAGAAATGGTCTCCATTCTGTCGTTGTCAAGAAATATAAGCATCACTCCAGTAAGAATGAAATACCTGAAAAAGAGAATATATTAAACAGAAATTTTAAAACAACTACGATTAACCAAAAGTGGTGTACTGATATAACTTATATATATGTTCTGAAAGAAGGGTGGACATATCTAGCCTCTGTAATGGATTTGCATACTCGTAAAATGATAGGTTATGCATATGGAACTGAAATAACAGCTGAACTTGCAAAAAGGGCTGTAAAAAATGCTTGCCTTAACGTTCAAGATACAAAAGGAATTATTCTTCATAGTGATTTAGGCACTCAATATACAAGTAGGTTATTTGAGAATTATATTGATAAGAAGAATATGATACATTCCTTTAGCCGCAAGGGAAATCCATACGATAATGCCTGTATTGAATCATTTCATTCAGTGTTAAAGAAAGAAGAAATATATAGGCATACATACAAAGATTTCAATGAAGCAAGTTTAGCTATCTTTGAATATATCGAGTCCTGGTACAACAGAATTAGGATTCATGGTAGCATTGATTATATGACGCCACAGCAAAAGGAAGATGAGGCATTATGCGCTGCATAATTTTGTTCAACTTTTTGTGTCTAAAGTATTGACATTGGTCCAACATCGCTAACAATAAGAAGGCACAATCAAGCAAGGGCTATGAATTCTGGGCTACAAAACACAACCTGCAAGTAGCTTCAGATACTGTTATTTTAATGCGTGAAAAAGGCTTTAAGTCTCTTGCTCGGCTTGATAATTTTATCAAGAAAAGTGCTGACAAAAGGCAAAATCTACAGGACGAAATCAAGGTTCTTGATGATACGATAGCTGCCCTTTCCGCTACTATGGAACATATTCATACTGTTTCGAAATACCGCCAAATTTATCAGGCATATAAGAAGGATCCAACCGATAAAGCCTTTGCCAGTGAGCATAAAGCGGAAATCCTGCTCTATGAAAAAGCCCTTGCAGACCTTAAAAAATCTTATTCAAAACTGCCAAATTCCAAGCAAATTTTTGAGGAGCTTGAATCCTTAAACGAAAAAAAGAATACCCTTATGCAAGAGTATTCTTCATCCAAATCTGAGATGACCGAACTTTATCAAATTAGAAAAAATTACGAGAAATATATGGGGAAAGAGATGGAGAGGTGACTATCACTTCATCTCTTTTTGATTTGCATATATTAAATAACTATCCCTTATATCAATCCATTCCTTGCTTAAAGCATTGTTCAGATTGCAAAATAGCCTTTCAGAAAGAATGATTTTCGATTCAAATACGGCGTTTTCATAGAGTAGTAACACTTCTATTATTTGTGGTAAAATTACACTTGCTTTCGCTGAATGCTTTTCATATGAATTACATATTTCATTTGCTTTCTCATACACATCTTCAGATGACTCTTTAAGAGAATTCAACATAATAGCTCTATCAAAAAAACTGCTGGATACTATAAAGCTTAGCAGTAATGATGAGTAATCATCCATCCCGCTAATAAAAAGTTTTAATACAAAGAATAAAAAAGCAACAACTGATAAAAGATAATATGGAAATGACATTTTAGCTGCTATACGAGATGTGAATAGGGAATTCTCGTGTATGTTCGCCAATAACTTTATTTCCTCTTTTGATATAGAAGCATTATTATAATAAGGTTCACTATTATAGTTTGGAATTCTTTTTTCATTAAAACTATTATCAATAAGCCCCGTTTCTCTAATCCGATGCCCTTTATCAAAAAAAACATTTTTGTAATGTGATGACATATATTCGACCACTAATACTACGCCTACTATAGAAAGAAAAATCTTAGCAGGTATAATCAATGTTACGCCCTGAAAAATAGCTAATGCAAATGCCAGCACACCGAAAACATCTTGACCTATTGCAAATCTTTTTGAAATAATAAAATCTTTATTCTGAGGATTTTCTGCTGACATTTTTACCATCCTTCGTTAATATCATATATGCTTCTGTTATAAATTCATTCTTATACGAAGCATTTTTTATAATAGGCAACATATATTTTCCGTGACAATCTCTAAGCTTTTTACCCGAACCGCAAAGACACGGAATATGACCTCTATATTTGTCCTCATAAATCATAATTACCATCTTCTTGTATTGATCTTTGGTCAACTTCAAATCATTTAAATAATAATCTAGTAACCCTTTATATCCGTGTTTTCTGTCACCAAATGGATAAGTATTGTATTTTTCAAACCAATCCAAGGTGTATATAAAAGCATTCACAAACTTCTTGATAAAAGCTATCAAAGACGGGTTTTCATTTAAAAAATATATCATTTCACCTATTGTAGCCAAACAAACATTACCATCCTGATAAATATGTTCTATATGTTCTGGATAATCAGATACATAAAACTTTGGAATGCTATTGGGAAAGTTTTTTTGAACTATGAGTTTAATATTTCTTTCGCCCTGAGCAATATGTCCATCATAATCCAGGGAGTATTTATATACCCCTTGGATTATCCACTCTATATCATTTTCAACCATTATTAATCTCGGCTGACTATCTAATATTTGTTTGACTTCATAACTCAATCCATAACTCATACTACTTCTTCCAAGGTTTTGTAGGTGTAATTATTGTAGGCGTTTCAAAAGTTTCTGCAAATACTCTTGTGTTAATATCATTGTGAATACTTTGTTTGAATTTTCGTTCATCCTCAATATTCATAAAGTCGTTTAATGCCGAAATCCATTTACCCATATTACTCAGCCTATTATCTGTATATCGTTCAATAAGATTTTCTCTTAAATCAACTGGATTTAATATTTTGCCATCCTGCATTAGAGATATAGTTTTATTACTAAATCCAACAATAAAAGCATTTACTATGTCTGAAACCGATAAAAGCCATTCGTTTTTTATGCTGTCTGCAACTAAAGCTGAGATTAAAATTGACGATGGCTTGTCTCCCCTCAATTTGCTTCTGTCATAATAAATATCTCTATGTCTCTTTATAAACTGGACAGCTCTTTGCAAACTTGATCTATAGTAGTAAGTTGGTATTTTCTCTGCACTTGCAAACACCATCCTTATGTCGTATGGCAAATTATTGTATTGCTCTGATTTCATATCAGTACTTAAATGCTTATTACTAATTTCCAAAAACCAATCACCAAATCCGAGAGGATTACTGGTAAGCCAATCATAGTCAGATGATTCTTTATTTGTTATGGCAACAGTTTTCCCTGCATTTGAATACGAAACTCCCGAGTTAATAATGTCGTTCTTTATCGAAATATCTTCGTCAACTGATGGGACAATATCCAAAGAAAATCCAACACCATCAGCTACTTCTGCATATTTTAGCGTCCAGCAATTTCTATCTTCTTTTTCTAACTTATCGGAATAAATTCCACTTTCTTTTATACAATTTCCAACATCATTTTTTACACTTTTTGCATTAGTGTCTTCCTTTTTTCTTTTCAATATCGCCAATACATCTAAATCATAATCATGTTCTTTACCATCACGGTATGGGCGTATCGTTGTACCTATCAAAAATGAACCCTGTGGATAAAAATCAGAATCCAAACCTTGTTCATCTAAGTATTTTGATAAGGCATCATACTTATCTCTAGCATTTTTCTCCATAGTTGGAGATAAATCCAAATCAGATAATGATTTCAATATATCTTTATCTCTGTTCAACATTTTTAATTCCTCCTAAAAATATATACATCATAATGCAATTATTTCTTTATAATTTTACAATCCACTTATCAATCGCTTTTTCAAATTCCTCCATTCTATTATCATTATTAAAGAATGGGAATCCGATTATTTTATAATCATCTGCAAATTTCCCTGTAACTGAATGCTCTTTTTCAATCAGCATTGAAAACGCTTCTTTCCAGGCATCATTATCCAAGAGTTGATTGCCTTTAGGTTCAACATATCCCTGATAAGTGAGACTGCCTTCGCTTCTTTGTTTTCTTACAAACAGCAAAAAGTCAGGTTCAAATCGCTCTCCAGCTTCAAAAGAATATATAGCCAATTCAGGAATTCTTTCATTCCTAACAACATAGTATTCCAGATTCTTTTCCTTAAGTTTTGGCTCTATGTGTGTTTTGAAATACTTTACAAAAAGCTTTTCTTCACTTGTTCCGTAGTTATCATTAAATACATACCAACTCTCATTTGTTAAGTCTAATCTGTATTCTTCATTGGAACAATCGTTTTGTGAATTGCCTTTTCCACCATTCCCCTCAACTGATCCTAAACTGATTTTCTTATCTTTCAAAACCACTTTAAGCTGTTTAGGCTCAAATTCTTTAGAACCGACATATTCAGGTTTTATAGCCATAACATGTGATGCTACTTTTACCAAGGCGTGCTTCACAGCTGAAAATAAAATCCTTCCATTGACCTCATCTTGGGAATATGTTATTTCCACATTAGAGTTTCCGAGAAACTCATCTGAAGTTAAAAACTCCCTCATTGATTTTAGAGATGGATATTTCGCTTTAAGTATGTCGAAACGAAGCTCATCAAAACATTCTATAGCCCCAAGCAGGATGTTATAATCTATATCCTTGAATTTAATACTCTTCATGTTTGTCTTAATGGTACTTATGTTTGGAGTATCATCGCCTACAAGATTTAATATATTTCCCTTACCGGAAAGGGCTGTATAGTAATATGTTTTTGTCCTCATACTCGGCTCAAGAGAATGTACTTCATCTCGTCCCTTCAGCAATCTCTTATTAGAAAATACATAACTTTTCTTATAAAAGTCACTATCCTTAAACTCATCTTTAAGTCTATATTCCAAAATGATCGGATCAGGTGCCTGCAATCCTGTTTCTATAAGGGCGTTCTTTAATTCTGATATATATCTTGAATCGTTTTTACTATGAAAGTACATTGTTTCTAAAATACGATTCGGATTTGATATATCCCCATCAAATTTTCTTTTGAATTTAAGTTCCTCATCATCTACAACAAATGGGCAATACCTTGCACCTCTTCCAATAAGCTGTGCTTCTTTAATTGTATAACTTCCTATTTTTCCACCTGATTTACTTTGTCTTGTATCATACAGACGGACTATATCAAAGAGGTTAAGTACATCCCAGCCTTCAGTTAACATATCTACCGCAAAGATAAGTCTAATTGGATTATCAAGGTCTTCCAAAGAATTAACCAACAACTGGTTTTCCTTATTATTATCTGAAGAACCATTCATTATTATCGAGGTATTTTCGGTAAATGCAGTCTTAATTGACTGCTCCAAAAGTTCCAGAGTATCATCCTTTTCCTTGAAATAATTTATCGCTTCCGTCAATTTTTCTATTCCAACCAATTCTAAGTTCTGAATTTCGTAACTTGTCAAATCCTTTACTTTCTTAAAAAATTCATCATAGAAACTTTTTGACTCATCTATTTTTTGCGATTTAAGCATAACTACAGGCTTAATATTGAGTTTTAAGTCAGCAAACAAAAACCTCCTGTACTCACTCATTACAAGAGCCATAAGCGTTCTTGCCCATAAATCGGTATCCGTTGCAAAGTTCTGGAAGTCTTTTGTGTATCCGCTTTCTCTAAAAGAAATAAGCGGATAGTTAAATATGATTTTGTCCTTATACTTCTGTAATACATTTGGATCTTTTAAATCACAAGTAGCCGTAAATTCAAGCATAATGCTATCCTTATTTCGTGATAAAGCATTTTTAACAGAGTATTCCCAGCTTTTAGCAGCTTCTTCTTCGTCTTTAGTAGGTTTCTTAGTTAGTGAATTGATATGATGGCTCTCATCAGAAATAAAAACCACTTTATTATTTTCAAAGTCATCATAGGTAAGTAAATTTTCTTTTGCTTCAAATAAGTCCATATGAAGCTTTTGTGTAGTAGTAAACAATATCTCAATGTCATCATCTAATATATTACCACTAAAGTTTTCAACTCTTTTTATCTTGATTTTTTTCCCTAAGCACTCAATAACATCGTTGAATAGGTACTTGTTTGAAAGTGGATTGATGAAATTATCAATCGTCTTTTCAAGCACATTGGTCTGATTTACAAAGAATAAAAACTTTCTATATCCCTTTGTATATAAGTACAATATTAGACCTGCCATAATGACAGTTTTACCACTGCCCGTAGCCATATGAAAAAGAGTATGGACTTGCTTATTCTTTCTTAATCCGTCATTGTCAAAATATAAAGCAAAATTTGTAAAAGCATCGATTTGATACTCTCTTAGAGATATTTTTTTTGAGAGTCCACTTTTAATAATTTCAGGAAAATCGACGCTCATACCAACTTCTTTTGCGACATCTAATTTTTCATATAAAAACTGTTCCGCCATATTAGACCTCCGCATAGAAAGATTTTGTGAATGCCTTATCCGACTCGCTTATAGCATAGCTTTCATCATCCATATCCGAGTAATTTACATAGAGCTTGTTCTTATCAACTAAACTGATAAGAGCATTTTTCTTCTCTTCCAATTCCAATGAAGTAAATTCTTCATCAGCTTTCTCCAACTCTTCCCTTGTGATATATGGAATAATACGCTCATCAGCATAGATTTCACTCTTTATTTCATAGATTGTTTCTTCTGAAGCTGATTGGATTTTTTCAATGAGCATACTTGCGTTTTCAAGAAGCTCGCAGTAAACAAATGAGCCACCACCTTGCCAATTTACAGCTTTAGAGATGCCACCTTGTTCGCCGTCTATTACTTTTTTTATTCGCTCCACTGTAATATCTTCAATATAATCCATCTGCTCTACACCTATATATCTGCGACCCATTTTATGAGCTACTGCACAGGTCGTTCCAGAGCCAGAAAAATAATCTAATATTAAATCATTTTCTTTTGTCGTAGCCTGCACCAAGAATGAAATAATACTCTCTGGCTTGGAATAAGGAAACTGCAATGACATACTTTTCAAATGAGAAGTTGCATCTTCATTTGTTCCTACGCCAATAGCTTTCGACAAATATTGTTCATCAATATACTTTTCTGGTGCCATCGTGCTTGCCTCTTCTCTTTGAAACCTAATTGAGAACTTAGAGGATTTAACTAAGAAATATGTTCCCTTTTCAATTTCTTCATCCAACATTTGTTGCCCCCATTTAAATTCTCCTGCCAAAGTTACTGGTTCAATATTTGTGCCATTCTGCACTTTGCATTCACCAATTATTTCGACTCTATCTGGTTTTCCACTATATATTCCATCTTCCAGATTGAATTTGATTGTCATAGCAGGAAACACTAATGAGTGATAGGAATTACCAGTATTTAGCAATGGTGCATCACCATTTTCAGTTTTTTTACCTTGGTAGCTGATTGAATTGTTTTTCTTTTTTTCATAGCAAATAATATACTCAACTGATGCCCTTGATTTTGGAGAAAGTGAATCTGCATTATCAGTATTCTTCCAAATAAAGGTTTCTACAAAATCATTCTGTCCAAAAATCTCTTCCATTAGAACTTTGACCCAATGTACGCCTTCTTCACCTATATGGCAAAAAAGAACACCTTGGTCTTTTAATAAGTTATATGATATTTCTAATCTATTTTTCATAAATGCGAGCCAACTGCTTAACTTAAAATTGGAATTATACTTAAAGGCATCTGCCGGCTTTGTCTTATTAAAATAATAGGGCGGATCTATATATATACACTTAACTTTCCCTTCATATCTTTTCAGTAGGCTAGATAGTGCAATCAGGTTATTACCTTTAATAATTAAGTTATCTTTCTCATTAAAGGTAATATTTTCTTCGGCTCCATCTTTTGTATATCTCTTTGCATTGGTAAAAACCTTTGGAGCAAGCATTTTGCTAATCTCATCGCTTGCAATAGTCTCATTGTAGAAAATCTCTTTACGCTTCTGATCTTCCTTGTCCTGACCACCTTCAAGGACACAATCTTTATATGGAAAGTCTAATACTACATCATTCGACTTTGAGATAAAGTCTCCATTATGTGTTAAGCCAATTTTATTGGTATATCTCGTATATGAGTCTGGCAAAAATTCTTTAGACTCAATAAACCAAGCAAACTTCTGCTTGTCGAAAACAAGCGTTCCGTTTACATCATCAAAAAATCTTTCTTTAATTTTTTCATCCGATAAAAGTAACGACAATAATTCTTTATCCATTGCCATTACATCGCTATAAACCATTGCCTTGAGCAATTTACCATCATCAGATAGATATTTTGAATTCGTTTTTAATACTTCTTCAACTATTTCAAAAATATTCTTATTCATTTATTTATCCTCCAAACTATTATTTTCAATACAAATCAAATCACCAATATCTGTTCCAAGTTCTTCGCAAATTTTTCCGATAATCGTAAGCGATACGGCATCTCCCCTTGCCATTTTTGAAATTGTAGTAGGCGATACCCCCGTTCTATCAATTAGGTCTTTTTTCTTCATATTCTTGTCTATTAAAGTCTTCCAAAGTCCATTGTAGTTGAATTTCATTTTTCTTTTTCCTCGCTCCATATATGTGGATTTTTTATCCATAATATTATAACATATTCCCTACAATATTTCTATGTGATGAAATGTAAAGCGAGAATTCCATTTGTACGTTTTCTTACAAATAACTCATATATTATATCCATTAATCACTAGCTATACTATCTTATCCCACTCATACCTTACCTTCTCATTGGAAAACTTATTCCAATTTAAGCAACCCTCTTTCTGTAACCTTCCTATTACAATAAATGGTTTTACCTTATTTTTCTTTGCAAGGCTATTAATACTATCCAATGTAAAGTCGTTATTATTAATAAAGCTTAGGTATTGTTCTTCATCAAGCAAGAATGAACAAGCTAATCTATCTGCATTAACTTCCTGCTTGCTTTCACCATCATCATAATCAATCAGTTTCTTTTTTATATCACCATTAATAATATGAGCAATTTCATGCATCAGTGTAAACCAAAATTGATCAGCCTGAGCACCTCTGATTGTCATAATTAATGATAGTGTATCATCATTATTATTAGTTATTACACCTTGAACCGGAGCTCCTTTAAAGTGCTTCATAAGAATAAACTTAATACCACATTCCGCAAATATTCTTTCCAGTTCAGGAATAAATAACTTAGGTTCCTTAAACATCAAATTTTTAATCTTTTGGATACTTCCTTCTAAAAGTTCTACATCCAAAGTTTTGTTTACCTTAAGTCTTTCTGTCTTAAGTTCACATATTCTAAGCCAAGCAAAAATAACATAGGGATTTGCTTTTACACTTTGAGAAACTCTAAATGCTCCCGTAGTTATAATCTTTGGAATGCTTTCGAGAGAACTGATATTTAAACATTTTCTAAGCTCAATAACCTTTTCGTCTTTGCTGGTTGTATCTTTTATAAAGCCCTCTAAAACAAGTTCATTGTATATATCCTTTAACACCTTAAGAATATTCAATTCATCTTCAGAAATATGATTTAATTCCTCAAAATCAGCTATCTCTTTATCATAATTAGCCTGCAAGTTAATCCAAAAACTCGCATCAATACCAAGGGCATACTCAAGTTTTTTACTAAATTTAATAGATATAGGCTTTAGACAATTAACAATATCACTGATATGCTTAGTAGAATTCCCCGTTCTTATAGAAAGCTCCCTTTGTGACATTCCCCTATCTTCAATTATTTCCTTTAATGTTTCCCCCGGATGTATGATAAATTCAATGGATAAGCCATTCTTGTTTTTTACCATGATAATCCTCAACTCCTTTAATAATAACTGTATCACAATCCATCAGAACCTCCGGCTCCAAACCTTCAGCCTTTGGCCTTACAATTAATCTCTCATTTCCCGATAAACTAATTCCATAATAGCCACTTAAACCATGATCCAGCTTATGGGGTCTTCCCAGACCCGTGCTCAAATAAATTTGGAACGTCTTAGCCGCCTTTAACTGATCATATCTTTTCTTAACAGCTTTAGTTAATTCAGCCCCAATTTTCCTTTTCATTTTATTTAAATCATTAAAATACTCTTCTATTCTTTCCGATTCATATTCTATTTGCAATACCATACACCACCTTTTGTTACCCATTTGGTAACATTACCTATTTGGTAACTTAATTATACATCTACTCCATATCCTTTGCAAGAATTTTTACACACAAAAAGCCCTTCTTTCGAAGAGCCTTTGATTAATAAATTCTATTCCTCATTACCGTTTCATACCATTCCTATCTGTTAAACTTTTCTAAAAATTCGTCCATAATCGATTTCTTAATATAATAACTCGTCCTATCGCTCATTAATTCTTCGCACATCACATTCAACTCATTTAAAGTTATCCACCCTTTTGTATATGCAAGTTCAATGACTCCAAGTATCCCCATACACCTTATATCCAGATCTTTACACGCCTTTCTAACAGGTCCATCATTGCTATTACAGTAATAAGAATACTGCTTAGCAATGGAAATAACCAATTTATCTTGCGTAGATAAGTTCTTGTATTTCTTCTCATTTACAAGTTTGGAATATGTTACATAGCCGTTTTCATCTGATAATACCGCCAATTCAAAATCGTAGTTTTCAAGTTCCTTCAAAATAGCTTTAGGCACCTCAGTTTCAAACATATATTTAGAAAAACAAACCTCATCAAACACTTTAAAAAGTAAATCAAGTCTACCAAGCTCATATAAGTCACATATTATGTTGTTGTCTACTACCGCCGAATTTCTATCCGAGCTTCTCGTACTGGTCAATAGATGCCCCCCACTTCTTAACAATATCTCTAGTTTTATTTAAGTCAAGTTCAAGAACCTCTGAAATCCTGTTTACTGTAATCTCATCATCCGCATAAAGCTTTTTCATAGAAGAAATCAATCTATAGTTCTTCTCTTCTATTGATAAATTGGGTAAAGGATTAGGTTCTACAGTCATTAAATGATTTGATTGTAGCTTTTTCCAAAAGTCATTGTATTGATTTTTGCTAATTAGTTTATAGTTATATAACGCCATGTATAAAGACTGAAGACTTACTTTAAAATATTGCTTCATTTCGGTCATGTTCACATCGTTATTTTTAGATTCTATATATTCCTTAACCAGGCATTCAGGTAAAAGGAAATATCCGGCAAACTTATTAGCAACCTTTTCGTTAATATCAGTTCTTCCGCTTTTATATAACGGGTTATACTTAACCTCTTTATATTCATTACGATGGAAAAGTAAATGTCCCAGCTCATGTATCATGGTAAACACCTGTCTTTCCTCAGGTATATCTTTATTAGTATTAATAAAGATGAAGCTTCCTTCATTAGGAGAATAAGAAGAAGCACCAAAAAAAGCTTTATTACTAAAGTCAGTAGCTATGACATTTATTCCGCTCTTTTGAATGGTTTCAAAATAGTTGTTAGGAATAAAATCCTGTATATTAAATATACGTCTCATTTCCATTGCAATCTTTTCAATACTTTTCTCATCCTCTTCATTCAGTTTATTTTCCTCTAATTTAAGTGCACAACTTTGAGGGACATATTTCATTCTTCCTAGATCAACAATATCAATATATTGTTCAAACTTTTTATTGATCTCATTTAAATCAGTTGCACTCATATTGTCATTAGGTTTATCAGCCCTAAATAATAGATCTAAGCCCTTGTGTTCCTCCATAAAAAAGTAATCAAAAGAAACTTTAAAGTAACCGGCAACAGCCATAAGTTTCTCACTGTCAATCACCTGTTCCCCAGTAACGTATTTCCCTATAGTAGGGTGAGTAACATTAATTATTTCAGCTAATTTTCTTTGGGATATATTATTTTCATTCATTAATTCATTTATATTTTTTCCAATTATTTTTCCTATATTCATATCTTCATCCCCTTTTTCTTAAATATATATTACCATATTATATTAATTAAATCAAGTTATATGGTAAATTTATTTACCACTAAGGATATAGTCAAAGCCCTTCTTTCGAAGAGCCTTTGATTAATACACCTTTTTCCCTTTTACATAAGTATTCATTACCTTAATATCAATTAATCCCTCTTTATCAATCTCAAAAGGATTCCTGTCAAGGATTAGAAAATCAGCATCCTTGCCCTCCTTTAAGGAGCCCTTCGTATCCTCTGCAAAGTTACCCATAGCATTGTTATAAGTATATACCCTAAGAGCCTCATAAACAGACAGTCTTTGGTCCTCTATCGGATAATTAACCATACCCTGAATCTGTATGAAAGGATTAGGAAGCTGCACCGGGCTGTCAGATGACCCAAGCATGTATATGCCCATATCGTAAATCTTCTTAAGGGGTATTTGTCTTTTAAATAGCCTCTCATCAATCCAGTTCTCATAGCTATGCTGATAAGTTTTATCCATCCATGAATATCCCGGCTGCACAGAAACATATAGATTCATATCCGCAGCTTTCTTTATATGTTCATCCAGGGGAAATTCAAAATGTTCAATTCTGCATCTGTTAGGATTCTCAGATTTATCACCAAGTATCTCAGCATATGCATTTATTGCAATATCAATAGCATTACTACCAATGGCATGAATAAGTACTTGGTATTCATCATCAGTAAAAGTACCAATCATTCTTTTGACTTGTTCCAAGTCATAATATGCTTTACCACAATTATTACCATCATTTAAATAAGGTATTTCAAAAGCAGCAGTCTTAGATCCAATGGCACCATCAAGCTCCCAGGTTCCACAGCCCCCAACTTTTTTATTCTCATCCTTACCCACAAGCTTATCTACTATCTTCTTGTCAGTTAACTGAGGAGATACCCTTATGGTAACCTTGCTAATTCTTCTTGCTATCTTTGCCATTGTAAAAGGTAGATTGTCCAATTGATCATCAGAAGACTCAAGACATGTGATATCAGTAACACCATAACTTAAAAGAGTGTTTGTGTACTTCTTAAGCGCCTTAATCATACTAAATAGATTAAGCTTTTTCTTTTGATAGTATCCAAATAGGCTGCCTGTATTAAACTCATGATCTTCCCCGGATAATATTCCGTTATTATCTTCAGAATAGATACCCGCATACTTTAATATCTCCTTGGTATGAGCACTGGAATGTCCATCCATGGATATAATTGAGATGTTGGTATCAGGAAACCATTCCTCAAGTTCAAACCTTGTGGGAAGCCTTTCTTCCTTGATACTGGCCACCATATAGTTAAAGCAAAGAACATCCTTAGTATTAGTTTCACTAATATATTTACCAATTTTATCCCTAACTCCCTTTAAGTCATTTGGAACTATTCCATCCTTTGTAATATCACTTATGGATAAACCCATTCCAATCAGAAAAGAAGAAAACACAAAGTGCATATGAGCATCAGAAAAAGTAGGAATCATAGCCTTACCTTCTAAGTTGACCTCCATTACCTTTTCATTAAGCTTTGGCTTATTTACATATAGCCCTGCTATCCTGCCATCTCTAACCAGCATAGAATCAAAACATTCATTTTCCCTTTCCATGGTATATATTTTACCGTTATAGTATAAAGTAGTATTCATATTAAAGCCCCCACTGACATAAGAATATAGCAAAGAATAACTATTACTTGCATAGGTGTACTTCCCCATTTGCCCATGGACCAACCAGTATTATCACCTAACCTTCTCCTTCTTCTAAACATTGGGACAAGGGCAATCGGTATTATTAGACCTATTCCACCTGCTGCAAGGTTTATAAAGCTTATAAATCCGCCGGTAGTAAATATAACTAAAACAAAGGAAGGGACAGTAGCTATAATCCAAGATATAGTATTACTTGTATTTAACCTTTCTTCAACTATAGTAGAAAGTGCAAAGGATATGGACCAGTAGCTTGTAAGCATGGCAAGAATAATTACAACAGACCCTATAATATTAGCCCAGGTACCTATTCCCTTGGACCATCCTATAATAGCCACCTCAGTAACCGGATTAGAAACCGATAAAGTCAGAAACACTGTAATTAATATTATAACCAGATTAATACCAAGCCCGATTACAACTGCTTTACCTATGGCATTTTTATCCCATGCTAAACCCTTTGCTGCCTGTGGCACAGAAAAGAAAGCAGCAAAGCAAAACATTACCATGCTGAATACTCCAAGGTAATCAGTAAGTTTTCCATTTGATATTTCAATAGGATTTAAACCCGAAGAAAAAGAACCAAAGATAAGAACAACATATAGTCCAAGTATAATTAATATTGCTATCTTTTCACTTACCCCTAAAATCTTAAGACCAAATAAGGCAATTACAGCTGCTATGGCATAAAAGATCACTTGGGCAAGTAACTCGGATATATTAAGGAACTGAAGAATAATATCCGCTCCACCAACAATATATACCGATAGACTGGTTATAAATACGAATAGCATAACCCCAAAGAATATTACAGTAAGTATTTTGTTATCTTTAAACAGATACTTCTTGGCAATTTCCACCACCTGTAAATTACCTTCATTGGTGGTAAGCTCAGCCATCATTAAATGCAGCAGCAAGCTACCCACATATGCCGCCAAGATTAAAATCAAAGAAAAATATGGATTGGTCTTGGAAACTAAATATGGCACTGCCATAATTCCGCCACCTATTCCATAACCCGTAATAATTGCAGAAGCTTCAAAAAGCGATAATCTTTCCTTATCCATATATGCTTCCTTTCTAATAATAGATTTAATATTAGTATTATATCATATTATTTGAATTTTCAGAATTCTATAATTATTAATATTTAAGAGATATATTTAGAAATGTATATTAAGTAATAAAAAACCACAGTGCCTGATTATTATCAAACACCATGGATACTGTTATCGTTTACTGTCATTTCGCTATTCTATTTTTCTTAGGCTTCTTCCATATCTTCAATTCAAACTTCTTTAGTTTATGCTGCTTTCTTAGCTTTAATTCAGCTTCTTTTAAGCAATTAGCCGGGTTTAATACCCTTATACCATCATTACTTTCATATTTGTTTTATTCAACCACATGAAATATGATCTATTTATCCAGTATATATGTTTAGTTTATTAGAACGTTTTTTAACTCATAGAATCCAAATTCTGAGTATTATAAAGCCTTGCATATACCCCATCTTTTTTCATTAATTCTTCATGGTTTCCATCTTCTATTACTTCACCATTATCAAATACCAAAATTCTATCAGCATTTCTAACTGTGGATAATCTATGGGCAATTACAAATGTAGTTCTACCGACTATTAAGCTATCAAAGGTCTCTTGTATCTTAGCCTCCGTAACACTGTCAAGAGCAGATGTGGCTTCATCCAGTATTAAAAACGGCGGATTCTTTAGGAATATTCTGGCTATGGAAACCCTCTGCTTTTGACCGCCCGAAAGCATTGTTCCACGCTCTCCAACAAAGGTATTAAAACCATCAGACATATTCATTATGTCATCATAAATCTCAGCTTGCTTTGCAGCAAATGCAACCTCATTATCAGTGGCATCAGGTCTTCCATATCTGATGTTTTCCATTATGCTGTCAGCAAAAAGAAACACTTCCTGATCCACTACCCCAATATTTTTATGAAGAGACTCCTGAGTAACATCCCGTATATCTATTTTATCAAGGAGTATTCTTCCCTTATCAACATCATAAAATCTAGGAATCAATTTACATAATGTGGATTTACCACCACCCGATTGACCAACAACGGCAACCGTTTCTCCCGGCTCCACATGAAGGGAAATCTCATGCAATACTTTAATACCCTTTTTATATGAAAAGCTTACGTTTTCAATATCAAGTTCACCCTTTACCCTATCCAAAGTTATAGCATTTGGGGCATCCTTCATTTCCGTATCGGTACGCATTATATCAACAAAACGTACTAATCCGGCTCCGCCTTTTGAAAAAAGCTCAGCAAAATTTGAAAGCTTTCTTATTGGAGTAATAAATGTGGCAATGTACAGACTGAAAGTAATTAAATCAATTTGATTCATTTTTCCTTGCATAATCAGTATTCCGCCTACTAATATAACTGTAACCGGTAATATGCAAAGAAAAAATTCCATGGTAGCTACAAATCTTCCCATGGCTTTATAGAAACCCGTTTTAGACTTTTTAAAAGCATCATTAGACTCACTAAACTTATCAAATTCAGAATCCTCATTGGCAAAAGCCTTAGCAGTTTTCATTCCGGAAAGACCCGATTCAATATTTACATTTATAGATGCTGTTTTTTCTTTCACTTCCAAAGAAGCCTTAGACATATCAGAACGTCTAAACCATACTACAATTAGAAATATTGGTAGGATTAAAGCAATAACCAGGGTTAATTGCCACTGAATAGTAAACAGTATACTTAAAGAACCTATTATTGTTAAGGTGGATATGAAAACATCCTCAGGGCCATGATGGGCTAGTTCAGTTATGTCAAATAAATCAGCAGTAAGTCTGCTCATTAGTTGCCCGGTTCTGTTTTTATCAAAATATCCATAGGATAATTCCTGCATATGCTTAAATAAATCACTTCTAATATCCGCTTCCACAAGTACCCCAAAAGCATGACCATAGTAGGTTATTATATAGTAGAAAAAAGCCCTGGCAGTATATGCCACTATCATAATTGCCATAATTATGATAAATGTTTTAAAGGCACTTACCGGCAAAAGCTCATATAGGGAATAACGCGTTATTGCAGGAAATGATAAATCAATGGCTGCAATTAATAGGGCACATGACATATCTAGAATAAATAACTTCTTGTGCGGTTTAAAATATGAAAAAAATATCGAAACTAACGATCTAGTTTGAAACTCTTTTGTATCCATTCATATTTCCCCTTTCATTTATTTCCCTTAATAATAACATATCTAATCTAAGTAATCTATTTATCAATCAATTACTCTTTCTATTATTCTTATAGCTTTAAAGTAACATTCATTTACTACTCTAAGTTAAACGAGTGTTATCCTTAATACCAAAAGGTTTCTTCTTTATAAGCACTAGAGCTATTATGGCAGTCACATATTCCGTTGTAATAATCGGAAGCCAAATTCCTATTTCTCCAAACATAAGGGGTAATAAAAATAAGCTAATAAGGACTACCACTAGGCTCCTAGATGAAGCTAGTACAATTGATAATAGCGGCTGATTTATTGCCGTATAATATGTGGTAAGCACTATATTTGCCCCTGTGGCAATAAAGGATACGGAATAGAATTTCATAATGACACCGGCAATTTCGATAGTGCTATTATCCTTTACAAATAGGGATGATATTTCATAGCCAAAAATGTAGCATATAGCTCCTAGCACCATTCCTATTATAACGCTTGTGCTTACGGAAATTTTTCGTAAGCTTTTTACCCTATCCAATTCATTCGCTCCGTAGTTATAACTTATCGGGGATTGAATAGCATCTGAAATACCAAAAAATAAAACTGTGGCAAAATTAAATATTTGTAACGCTATACCATAAGCAGAAACACCAATCTCTCCCATATACTTAAGTATTATGAGATTGTATATAAATCCTGTTATGGCAACGGCCACCATGCTAAGCATCTCACTGGACCCATTATATATCATGGCAAATATATCTCTTTTCAAAAAATTAGGTCTTTTAAACTCCCAGTAATCAGATCTGATAACTTCTATAATAAGATATAAGAAAGCCGCCATTTGCCCCAGCCCAGTTCCAAGGGCCGCTCCCTTGATTCCCATATCAAGTAAAACAATAAAAACGTAATCAAGAGTAATATTTGTAACAGTACTTATTCCCGCAGAAATCACACTGGCCATAGGTTTTCCGTCAAGCTTAACAAAAAAACTTAGTGACATGGGCAACAGAAAAAAAATCACAAAAGGACCCACATAAAGTAAATAATCCGATGCCAATTCCCCAACATTTTGAGAAAGCCTAAGAAGCCTTGGAAAAGCATCATTTAATGTCATCATGATTACCGTCATAACAATAGCAACCATAGTCAGCAGTGATAAGGTTAAGTTAAAAAAGTTATTGCTTCTTTCCCTGTTATCACTTCCCCTGTGAATTCCAGCCAAAGTATTTCCGCCTATTCCTATCAAAGGAGATATACTTACAATTATAGTTATAACCGGCATAATCAGTGTTAATGCTGCCAATCCGTCTTTACCTACTACACGCCCTATAAATATTGTGTCAACCATCATTGCTGTATTTGCGGCAACCATGGCTAGTATTGATGGTATCACATAAGATATAAATATTTTATTTATATTAGTTTTACCTAAATCAAGCTGTTTCATTTATACCTCTCAAAATTAAACCTAAATTTTCTTAACAGCATATATTAAGAATTTCCCGTCATGCTCAGGATAATCCGTGTAATCATCATAAAGTACTTCGTACTTTATACCCGATTCCCCTATCACATCCTTTAATGTCTTTTCCCTCTTTTCCCCTTTGTAGATACATACAACCAGTATTCCTTGCCTTTTAAGTTCATTAAAAACCCTAAGCAACAGATTCTTTTCCCTTTCATAATCCCTTTTATAGAAATGGAATACGGAATCCATTAAGACAATATCAAAATCTCCCAAGCCGTAGTAACCATTAAAATCAACAACTAACCCTTTAACACCAAGCCCTTCTTCCTTCGCAGCTTCATTAAGCTTATATATGCCAACATCAGAAACATCAATCCCTATAACCTTGTATCCCATTCTCCCAAGGGCCAAGCTGTCTCTTCCTTGTCCGCATCCCAAATCAAGGACATATTTATCCTTAGGAAATTTATTAAATAAATCCACAAGACCGGGATAAGGATTTCCAAAATAGTTATCTTCTTCATAATACTTGTTATACTTGTTAATCATATTACTTAATAACCTCTACACTTGTCACATACATAACCTCGCATGCTCCATCACCTGTATCAGTTCTTGTCAAGCTGCTGGTCCATGGACCACTCTCAAAATTCACCTTAACAAGATATCCCTTTAGCTTAATATGATCCCCCTCATCAAGGGCTCTAATATCCTTTAGAATATCATTATTCTCATGAATAAGATGTACATTGGCAGAACGTTCACCGATATATGAAACACTAACCGGGCAATCATTATCCATGTTATAGTAGTACCATCTTCCCCTTTGGGAATACTTAACATAGTCATCAATTTCCTTACTATTTAAATCCCCCCAAGCAAGGGCAACATCATACCTTGATATATCAGAGGCATAATCAGAGTACTTCTTCTTGCTTTTTATAACAGCTTCAATCGTATACTCCGCAAGAAAATCAACTTCAACTTCCTTCTCCATATTTGTAACATAAACACTCTTTGGGGCATCTAGGTCAACCTGAACCGGATCAGGAAGTTCCCCTTGATAGCCATCCTTAGATAGACCCACCTTTATTACTATGACTAAAAACATTATTACGGCGACTATTATCAGTTTTTCAAATTTTTTCATAAGCACCACCCAATATTAATATATTTATATTATATCATAGAGTTTGTGCCTTTGCCCCTAACTCCATTAAGTAATTGAAAACCCATTTATTAAATGATAAAATTAGAATATATTTTATATTAGCCTTGCTAATTACACTAAATGAAACGGAAAGGTGCAAATCCTATGAAAATTAATAATTTAGACTTAAACAATAACTCCCCACCAAGAACAGCCACAGAAAAAGCAAAATATATATTCTTAATTACAATTTCCACCCTTTTATTTGTTCTGGCCTTCACCTTTAACACAACGGAAGAAATAATCAAAGGAAACTATATCATATTGTCATCCCCTGCAAATCTTCTGACAGATTATTTTGCCTTGGCAAATATTGGGGCAGCTTTAGTTAATGCATCATTAATGGCCTTCTTAAGCATAGGAATGATAAAAATAACAGATTCCAAAATTACAGGACCATTGATAGCAGCATTCTTCACAGTTATCGGCTTTTCATTATTCGGTAAGAACCTATATAACTCCATCTCAATCATCGCAGGAGTTGCATTATACAGCAAAGCATCTAAAACAAAATTAAAAAAGAATCTACCCGCCGCTTTATTTGGAACAGCCCTAGGTCCCATGGTAAGCGAATTTTCCTTTAACTTGGATTTACCCATTCCCATAGGCATAATCGCAGGCAATCTGGTAGGCCTTTTCATAGGTCTTATTATACCCCTATTGGCAGCCTACTTTGTCAAATTTCATAGGGGATATAACCTATATAACATAGGGTTTACCTGTGGAATTATAGGAACCTTTTTCATAGGCATATTAAGAAGCTTTGGAGTGGAAGTAAAAACAGTTTCATTGATATCCACCGGTAATAACAGGGAATTTGCAACCCTTTTATACGCATTGTTTCTTGCTCTATTTATATTAGGTCTAATATATAACAATTGGAATTTTAGAGGCTTCGGCAAAATATTAAAGGAAACGGGTAAATTAACCCCCGACTTTGTAAACATATCAGGCTTTGGCCCCACACTAATAAATATGTCCCTTTTGGGAGTAATAGCCACCAGCTATGTATTAATAGTGGGCGGCGAATTGAACGGGCCGGTAATAGGGGGAATATTTACGGTAATAGGCTTTGGTGCCTGCGGCAAGCACATTAAAAACGTCACCCCCTATTTTATTCAGCATATTTATAATAGGAATATTCCATTTAGAAGAAGTATACTCACCCGTAGCCCTATTAGCCGCTCTGTTCGGAACCACATTGGCTCCAATATCCGGTAGATTCGGACCACTAGCAGGAATGCTGGCCGGGGCACTTCACATGACCCTGACCGTAAATATAGTTGATCTGCACGGCGGAATGAATTTATATAACAATGGATTTTCCGGGGGACTTGTGGCCGCAACCCTATTCCCTCTGCTTAACTCTATCGTAACAAACAAAAAAGAAAACGACGATATATGCCATTAAAAAAGCAATAAGACTATTTAACGATAAGCCTTATTGCCTAAATTTTATATTACCTTAGCATCCTAATTAATATCCGGATCCTTTTCATCTTCTAGAGTTTCCCCGTTATCCTTTTCCTCTGCCTTTTTAGCTTTGGCCGCTTCTTTAGCTTCTATTTCAGCTTGGGATAAATAATTTGCCGGATCTAATGCTCTGATACCATTATATATAACCGCTGCCATATAAATGAGTAGAGCAAACACAAAGTAGTGAATAACAGAGCTGACAAGATAATTAAACGAATCCATGGCTGTTATATCATAAGTCTGTGCAGTAGTATTAATATAATCCACCACGATTACAATATTATATACTCCATATACTGCGATAAGTGCTGCAATTACATACAATGCAATAATTAATTTAGATTTCTTAAGTTTCCCTTTTTCCATTTTCAACCTCTTTCAAATATAAAATTATAACAAGTTATATTTTATCACATCAAATATAACATGATTATATCATAATTATGTTTAATCTATGAAGATTAAGATTATTTTATATAATAAATCCTTTAAATTCACCTAAAATTTTATTCCCCATTCAAATACGCTTCTTTCGACAACACATTAATATGTTCAGTCCTTATATCTCCCATTATCTCCCAGAGGATATCCTTTTCAGTGTGATGATATTTAAAGCCACATTTTTCCTGTACCCTTTTCGATTTATAATTACCCTCAAAATATCCACACCATAGCTTATCCAACATTAAATCATCAAACCCATGCCTGATTATTTCATTTAACGCCTCTGGCATTAATCCCTTTCCCCAATAAGGTACTCCTATCCAGTAACCAATTTCCCCTTCATCATCAGAAAGTTTAATATTACTCTTATCACCAATCATAAGACCAATACTTCCAATCGCTTTATCATCTCCCTTAATAGTCACAGCATATATTTCGGGCTTTGCCAACACATCCCTTATAACATCCAGACTGTTTTCCACACAGGTATGGACAGGCCACCCTGCAACAGGTCCCACCCTGGGGTCCTTGGCATATTCATATAGGCTTTCCGCATCCGATTCTCTCCAGGGACGCAGTATCAATCGTTTGGTTTTAAGTATCATTGCAATCTCCTTCACTTTATGGCAAGATTAATACAAGAATAAATTTAGTCATAATTCAGTAACATTTCAGTAATATTATTATATCATGATATATGAAGGAGGTTAAGATATGTCGAAAATTAATTTAAAAACAAGTGCAATAGTTATAACTCTATTGGCATTAACAATATTACTAATGTCCGGCTGCGGAAGCAATACCGATAGCTTAGATGAAACAAACAATTTAGAAGTAAATGAAACAGCTGATCACAATGTGGATCCAAATCCAGAGCCACTAAAGGAAGAAGACATGGAAGTTTCTTTGACCGGTTATGGTGCAGAAGGAGCTCTGTCAGACGAAGACCTTAGCATTATGGATATGCTAACCTATGCGGTGCAAGATGAATATCTGGCCCATGGCGAATATATAGCTATAATGGATGAATTCGGGACACAAAACCCATATTCCAATATAGCTGATTCAGAAGAAAACCATCTGGCATACTTGGAAGAAGTATATCTTTCATACGGATTGGAATTTCCGGATGACACATCTGAAGGCCATATAGTAATGCCCGAGGATTTACTTGAAGCCGCAGAAACGGGAGTTAAAGCAGAAATCGATAATATAGCAATGTATGAAAAATTCTTATCATACGAATTACCTGACAATGTTAAAGAAGTCTTCACAGCCCTAATGAACGGTTCCGAAAACCATTTACTAGCTTTTCAAAAACAAGTAGACAAGTTATCAGATTAATATAACATTAATGGCAGAAACCAATTGTTTCTGCCATTATTATTTCCTACAAATGAGTAACAGTCCTGTTGGATAGATCGTTTAATTCGTCAACATTATTGATTATATATGCTCTACCCTCTTTAATTAATATTCCTTTATCACAAAGCCTCTTAATTACCCTTTGCAAATGCCTGTAGCTGGTTGCCAAAAGCTCAGCCACATGGGTAAGATTATCTTTAAAAACACCATTTTCTGATGTTAATAATATGTATGTAGCAACCCTAGTCTCCAATGGATAAAGTAAGTTGAAGGCATCACTTTCATTATTATCTAAAATTATTTCCGCCAGCTCCTTCGCCATATGTTTAGTAAAAGCACAATCATTTAGGAGTATTTCCCTGTATTTATCAAGGGATAAAACCAAACAATATGTGTCCTTCATCACTGTGGATTGAGTAGAACAATTGGCACCGGCAAATAATTCTATGTCTCCCACTATGGCAAAATCCTCCACAAAGCATATTAGCTTTGACCTACCATTTTCCTGGGTTACACTTACCTTTATTTTGCCACCCACTATAAAATGTAATGCTAGAAGTGGATCTCCTTCAAAGTGTATTATATCTCCTTTTTTAAATTTAACCAATTTTAAATCATCTTTGAAATCCGTTTCGAAATATTTTTTAATTTCGTATTTATTATATAGATTATCTCTAAGATTAATATCATTAATATTTTCCATATCTGCTCCTCTTCTTATTTTTTATTATATCATATCTAATCAATGAATATATGACTTATGTCCTATTACATTTTTACTAAAACGTATATAATGACCTTAAGAAAGGAGGCATATAATATTATGAAAAAACAAAAATACTTAAAAAACAAGATTGGTAATATGGCTAGAGATTTTGACAGAAGTTATGATAATACAGTTGTAGATACATATGCGTTTGATAAAGTTCTAAAATCAAAATCATTTTCTGATATGATATATAAATACTTTAGCTATGATAACATGGATTTTTCTTTGATCAAAGAAAAAACGAGCAGCTATGTAATCAACGAAGTAGCAGAAATTTATGAAAAAACACAGCGCAAAGTCGTTGAAAAAGAAGTATATCATGAATATATCGAAGCCCTATTAGGCAGAATAATTCAAGCTAATTAACAGAAGATTAAATACTTCAAAACTGAGTTCCTTAGGAGAAATGCTTTTTAATAAGCATATCCTGCCTTGGGATTTTTTTATGCCCTTTTATAAATGCCGAATAAAATAATCGTAAAAAAGTTCGGATAGCCTTTCGATTATTTCAAATTGTATAAAAAAATACACAGGGCAGTGTAATCGACTGCGACGTGTATATTAAAAGATAAATTATTTACCTATACTTACTTTTTTAATTTCACAGTATTGTATGTCAAAACAACTAGATTAACAATCATCATAACTCCAACAATCCTTATAATCATATCCGGTAATGGACTTATAAAGTAATTAAATCCCATAAAAGATAGAAGTATAATCATAATAACTGAGCATATAATAAGTAAATTATTGTTCTTCATAACCTCTCTCCTTGCCTATCCCTTCCACACCAGGTTATATCTAGTGATTCCATTGGTAGCCGTTTTTGTATGATAAAGCTCACAGCCTAAGTGCTGATACATATCAGAATACTCCTTCATATCAGTATCAAATAGCAACGGGGCATTTCTATCCTTTGCCATACTCTTGGCAAAATCCACAAGCTCCCTTGCCCTGCCCTTGCCTTGAGCTTCATTACTAACACAAACCATAAGGGTTTCTAAGTGTAAACCTTTAGTATAGGTATCATCTTCATTTTTAATTTCCTTAACAAATTTAAGAAATCCTCTTCTAACATTAGAAGGTATTATCCTTATTAGTGATATTAGTAATCCAATCTGAGGCAATAGGGCTTTTTCATCACTAAATGACAATCCAATAAAAGCATCACCCTCATCATTTTGATATAGGGATTTTGATTTATATACACACTTAACATAGGCCTTCATATATGCCATTACCAATGCTTCTCGCTTATGAACATCACCAAATTCCCAAAACAGATTATTGGTTACAAAGGATTTACCTATTAACTCGGCTGTTTTATTAAATTCCTCTTTGGTTAAGTTTTCAACCAATTTCATGACTTCCTCCAATTATACAGCTTCCTTTTCGGAAGGCTCATCATTTTTTGTCTTTATCTCAGACAAGTACACCCCGCCAATAATTAAAACCGCTCCAATTATTATAGTCACAGTTATACTTTCTTTTAAATATATAGCAGCTATTACCGCCGTAATAACGGGGCCAAAATATATATACTTATTGGTTCTCATTCCTCCGATATACTTAATAGATTGATTCCACATTATAAAGGATAGAGAAGATGCCATAACCCCAAGAAACAGTAACCCCATTATCATAGGTAGACCCCAAAGCTTATTCAAGGGAAATGCCTCGGAATTTAAATTCCCTGTTATTAAATTTGCCACAAATATTATTATAGTAACATAATAGAATACATTCCTTGTTAATCTAATAGTATTAATATTACTGTTTGCCTTAGATAATGCCAGAGAATATACGGCAAAAAACACAGCTGCCATCAAGGCAATTCCATCACCTAATATTTTAACACTCGAGCCAGTGTCTCCGCCGATTACTATTATAACAACCCCCGCATATGCAATTATAAAACCAAAAATAACATTTTTATTCCAGTGATTTGACTTGTCCACCGCACCTGTCAGCAAAAGGGATATTATAGGTATGGTTGCAACAATCAAACTTACATTTGTTGCAAAGGTTTTGGTAAGGGCTGTATTTTCGCAAAGAAAATACCCGGATAAACATACCGCCGCAGCCATCAAATAAAGCTCTTGCCTTATATCCTTTACCTTTTCAAATTTTGGATAAATTAAGGTAAGTACAACAGCTGCTATCAAAAATCTCATCAACAGCACTTGGGTCGGCATAAATGTTTCAAGTACTATTTTACTCACAATGTATGTTGATCCCCATATTGTTATAGTCGCCAGGGCCAGCAGGTGTCCCACTACTTCTTTTCTCATAATTCCCCCCAATTAAACTGATATCGTATTAGTAATATTACTACTATAACTTCTTTAAGTAAAGCCCAATAACCAAAAACAAACGGCATTTAACCGTTTGTTAGCAAAAATTAATTTTTTATGCCGTAAGCTTCCTCTATGGCATTCATAACCCCTTGGCCATTACCGCCGCAATCTCCGATTTCTTGATAATTATATTTGCTACTTTCTAGCCATTTCGAAAGTTCCCTCATGGCCGGTTTATAGCCCGTTGCTAAAATAACAACTTCGGCAGGAATTTTTTCTGTTTTTTCTTTATCTCTTATTTGAACACAACCATCTTCAATTTTTTCAACAGTTACTTCCGTTTTTATATCTATAGGATATCGCTTAATCTCCTTCATAAGTATCCATCTAGTGCTGCCCAAATCCTTGGCAACCTTCTTTTTCATTTCTAGAACAGTTATATTACCGCTATAGTCAAAATCATTTTTAGTAATATCAAGATTATATAGATCCAAAAACCTCCTGCTTTCTTTCATTATCTTTGATGAATTTAATATGAATAAAGCTAATTCAACACCGCTGGCACCACCACCTATAATACATACTTTCTTTTGTAATAATAGGTTTAAACCCTTTTTATCTAAGTCAAATATATCCTTAAGTTCAAATACATTTTTGTTATATATGCCTTCAATCGGAGGTTTAATACTTTCTCCGCCTACAGCTAATATTACCTCGTCAGGATTATACACTTCAATATATCTTGAATCCACATATGTATTTAGTAGAAGCTCAACTCCATAAAGCCTTGCTTCATAAAACATGGCATTGATATTTTCCATAAAAGCATCCTTATCAGGTGCTTTAGCAGCATAGTGCATCATGCCGCCAAAATATTTATCCTTTGTACATAGTCTTACTTTATTCCCACGTTTAGCCAGATTAATTGCAGCGGACAAACCAGCCGGGCCACCGCCCACAACCAGATATTTCTTTTTTGTTATTTCTTTTTGCTCCAATTCACTTTCATGACCAATGGTAGGATTAAATATGCAGGTAGGCGGATGACCCTTTAGTATTCTTTCTATACATCCCTTATTGCAGCCAACACATTTTTTATATGGAACTTTGTTTTGAACTTTAATTGCAAAATCGCTGTCAGTTAAGAAGGCTCTGGCACATCCTATGAAATCACTATACCCTTCTTTTAGAATTTCTTCTGCTATTTCTCCATCATTAATTCTGTTACATGCAATAACGGGAATATTTACAACCTGCTTAATAGCCCCTGCCATAAATGCAAAATTTCCTTTGGGAACCTGCATGGTAATTTGTGGTATGGCAGCTTCATGCCAGCCACCGGTTACGCTTATGGCATCCACATAGTTTTCTGCTTGGGCGGAAAATTTTCGCATATCTTTAAGACTGTATCCTCCCAGCATATCAAGACCTGATATTCTTAATATTATAGGGTAATCCTTACCAACAGCTTCTCTAACCCTTTTTATAACTTCAAGGGGAAAGGTAAATCTTTTTTCCGGACTACCCCCATATTGATCTACCCTTAAATTTGTTAACTTAGATAAAAATTCAGAAAGTAAATAACCTGCGCTGGCACTGATTTCCACAGCATCAACATTGGCCTCTTTGCAAACAACTGCTGCTTCAGCAAAATATTCATATATACTATTTATGTCACCTTCATCCAATTCCCTAGGCACCGTCTTATATATGGGGGAGGGCACAGCACTGGGAGCCACGGGCACGGCATCTTTTTCCCAAAGGCTTCCTTCTCCGGCATTTCTTCCTACATGGAAAAGCTGCACTGAAAGCTTTCCATCTTCCTTATGTATCCTATCTGCCATACGTGCAATTTCAGCTTTGTTTTCCTTAGATATGACGTTCATGTCCTTAGGTGCTGCCGAAGCATGTACTCCCATTACCGCAGTAACTAGGCTAGCTCCCCCCTTGGCTCTCTTAGCTAAAAATGCCCCTTCCTTTTCCATATCCATACCCATATGCATGGCCGACATTATTATTCTGTTCTTCAATACTAATTTTCCGATATGTCCTTCTTTAAACAGTTCATTCATTTTTTTACCTCTTTAATATTTTTTTAGAGCACAATGGAGAACCATTAATGGTCCCCCATGACTTTACCGTAAACACTAATATATTAACGGTAATAATATAATATTTAGGAAAAGTCTTTATGCAGCGAGAATAATATTATATTAGGTATCATAATACCTTACTGCTGTTTCTCCATATGCCCATTTTCTCGGCCTCTTTTACAAGCTCATCCTGAAAATCCGGATGGGCGATTTCTATTAGTCTCTCTGCTCTTTCCCAAGTGGATTGTCCCTTCATGTTTGCAATTCCAAATTCAGTAACCACATAATTTGTGGCACTTCTTGGACAAGATACAATCGAACCTTGAGGAAGGGTTGGCGCAATTAATGATGTTAAACTTCCGTCTCTGTTTTTCCTAACCGACGGAGTACATAAAAAGCTCTTTCCTCCCTTTGACTGAAAGGCTCCTTGCACAAAATCCAGCTGTCCTCCGGTACCACCAATATGCTGAAAACCTGCGGATTCGGAATTAACCTGTCCAAACAAATCAACTTGCAAACAGCTATTTATAGATACCAGCTTATCGTTTGCCGCCATAACATCTAAATTATTTACATAATCAACGGGAGCCATCATACATAATGGATTATCATCCAAAAACTCATATACATCCTGAGAACCCATGGCAAAGGTAAATACCATTTTACCCTTGTTGGTGTTTTTGTTACCGGTAATTTTACCTTCTTCATATAGATGTACATAGGCATCAACAAACATTTCTGTATGGACGCTTAAATCATTTATATCAGACTCCGCTATCATTTTACCCACATAGTTTGGCATACCACCTATTCCAAGCTGCAAAGTACTACCGCTTTCAATTTCCTTTACTATATGGGAAGCTATCTTCTTCTCAATATCAGAAGCATCCTTAGCAATTACATTAGGTAGAGGCCTGCCTTCAGCTTCAACTACCATGTCAACCTCGGCAATATTTATTGAGTTTTGAATACCATGTACCATCGGTTGGCATTCATTTACTTCAACTATAATTTTCTTTGCTGATTTAAATATCCCCCAATACTCGCCAATCTGCGGTCCAAAATTAAAGTTACCATATTTATCCATAGGACCCACCTGAAGCATGGCAACATTTACATCTCCAACATTCTCTGCCCAGTACTTTGTATTTTCTCTAAATTGTACCGGTATAAACCAGCAGCAGCCTTCCTTATTCATTTTCCTATCCATGGCACTAAAGTGTGTGCTTACATATCTAAAGTGCTTTGCCTCCGGATCCACTTTAAGAATTTCAGGAGGTTCGGGATAATTCCAAATCGTAGATGCTACCTTAACATCAAATAATTCGTCCCTTCTTTTTGCAAGGGCTTTATCCAAATCCCTTATGATTCCACCAAATAATCCATAGTGAACAAGGTCCCCTGATTTAACCACCTTAACCGCATCATCGGCAGTCACCAATTTTTTTCTATATTCATCGTAAATATTACTCATTTTACATAATTGCTTTAAATTTTCCACTTCTTGTTCTCCTTTGTGTTTATATAATCTCGTATTTATTGCATTTCTATTATTACGGCAGTTCCCATGCCACCACCTGCACAAAGCGTTGCCAATCCATACTTGTTATTTCTTCTCTTTAATTCATTAACTAATGTCACTACTAATCTTGCCCCCGTAGCCCCCACAGGATGCCCAAGGGATATTCCGCTTCCGTTAACATTTAATCTGTCTCTATCTATTCCCAGCTCATTCATGCAGGCTATGCACTGGGATGCAAATGCTTCATTAATTTCAAATAAATCAATATCTTTTATCTCCAGCCCTGCATTTGCCAAAGCCTTTCTTGATGCACTTACAGGCCCTATTCCCATGACATCAGGGTCAACTCCCGATGTTGCCACAGATATAACCTTTGCAATAATAGGTACTCCTAATTCCTTTGCCTTTTCTTCACTCATAAGTATTACTCCGGAAGCAGCATCATTCATTCCAGAAGCGTTACCCGCTGTAACCGTACCGTCTTCTTTAAATACCGTTTTCAGTTTTTTAAACCCTTCAATGCTGGCATCCCTTTTGGGAAATTCATCCGTATCATATAGGGTTTCCCCCTTTCTTGTTTTAATTGTGATTGGAATTATTTCATCCTTGAATTTCCCCTCATCAATGGCTGCCACAGCTCTTTTTTGTGATAATAAAGAGTATTCATCCTGCATTTCTCTGGTGACGCCATATCTTTCCGCTACATTTTCTGCGGTAATTCCCATGGCAGGTCCTACCCCTAGGTTTGTAAGGGAATCCCACATGGAATCCCTAAGATCCATATGCCCGAATTTTTGTCCGAATCTGGCATTAAAAACCATATGGGGAGCGGTACTCATACTGTCAGCTCCTCCCGCCATAATACAATCTGCTTCTCCGGATTTTATTTGATAATATCCCATTTGAATAGATGACATGGATGAACAACAATTTCTATGAACAGTAATCCCGGGAACAGTGTCAGGAAAGCCTGCCTTTACCAATGCAATCCTAGCCAAGTTGTTTTCAAGATAGGTTCTTTGATAATTACAACCCCATATAACATCATCAATTATAACGGGATCAATTCCCGCTCTTTTAACCAAGTCCTGCATAACGGGAATTGATAGATCAAGTGCTGTTATCGATTTAAACTGCCCTCCTATGTTTCCGATGGGAGTCCTTCCCGCCGCCACAATTACTACATTATTCATATTTGCCTCCTGCTTATATATATTTTTTTAATTTTATCCATATTCTTATGTTTATATATCGCAATTTCTGTACCAAAATTCCATTTAGTTAAAAAAATATTTAATCATTTCTCAATCTATTCCATATGCCTTTATTTTCAAGGCCTTCATATTTTAATTATTTTTTAAAAAATTAAATGCCATAATTATGCATTTAAAAAAGAGCATAAAACGATGATATTTCACATCGTTCTATGCTCTTTTCCTTAAAAGTGATGCATCAGTTCATCGCTTTAAATTCCATATTTCTTTTGTTTTCTTACAACGGTGGATTGATCCATGCTGAGGGCTTCCGCAATCTTTCTGGTGGAACCATATCTTTCCTTTGCTTCCTCCAATACATGCCTTTCCACCCTGGCCAATATTTCTGCCATGGACTCTTCTTTATGATTATCTGCCATCAGCCTTTCATAAGTCTCTGCAAGCCATGGTATATCCCTAAGCTGTAAGTAGTCTCCGTTGCTAAGAACCACCATGTTCTCCACCACATTTTTAAGCTGTCGAATGTTACCCTTCCAAGGATAAGCTTCGAACTCCTTTATTATTTCATAAGTAAGCTTTTTCTCCTGCCCGTATTTGTTATTGAACATATTGACAAATTTTAAGGCCAGGGGCGCAATCTCATCCACCCGATCCCTTAACGGAGGTATCTCAATATTTATTACATTCAATCTATAGTACAAATCTTCCCGAAATTCCCCCTTCTCGATTTTATCCAAAAGCTTTGCATTTGTAGCTGCAATAACCCTTGTATTAACGGATATGGGTGTGGATGCCCCAACTCTCATTATAGTTCGGTCCTCCAAAGCCCTCAGAAGCTTAACCTGCAGATTCAAACTCATTTCTCCCATTTCGTCTAAGAAGAGAGTACCCCCGTCAGCCGCTTCAAAAAGGCCTTCCTTTCCACCTTTAATTGCTCCTGTAAATGCTCCTTCTTCATAGCCAAAAAGCTCCGACTCCAGGAGATTTTCGGGTATAGCTCCGCAATTCACCACAATAAAAGGTTCGTTGTTTCTTATCGTATTCTTTTCATGCAGATACCTGGCCACCAGTTCCTTCCCCACTCCGGATTCTCCTGTTATCAATACGGTGGTATCAAAAACCGCAACTTTTCTTGCCAAAGCATATATCTCCTGCATCTTTGAATTCACAACAACAATCTCTTCCCCGTCAGAGCTTATTCTTTCCATATTATCTCCGTTGATCTGATTAAGATAATACTTTTCCATTTCCTTGGCTTTTAACAGCTCTTCTCTTAGTTCATAGATTTCCGATATGTCCCTTGTATTAACCACCACCATTTTTATGGAACCATCCTCATTAAATAACGGGGTACCTGTAACCATGATATTTTTGGAATTTTTTGTGGTATGATTTAAAGATACCGCCTGCCCTTGCTCTATGGCCAGTAATACAACTGATTTTTTCATCCATTTGGGATTGATTAAATCCTTTACATTTCTATGCAAAAGCTCTTCCTTTGTTATACCCGTATGCCTAGTGTAGGAATCATTCATCATAAGCACATTTCCCATGCCATCGGATACTAATATCCCATCAAAAGACCCCTCTATGACCTCTGCCATAGTGGCCAGCACATTATTTTCTTTAAGGTCCTTTAATTCCTCATCTTCTCTAATACTTAATTCCATTACATTTCTCCTCTTAAAAACCCCAATTACCTATTACTTTATCCCTTGCTTCCCTTATTAAATATTCGCCTAAAGAAGGGTTCCTTTATGGTAATTGCACTTTCCGGACACAGCTCTTGGCAGCAATAGCATCTTATACATCTGTCATATTTATATGAAGGAGGGAATTCCTTATTCCCGTCATGCCAATCAACGGCCTTTGGATTAACGGGACACATATTAACACATATACCACATTTAATACATTTATTAGAATCTATATATGGCTTAGGTGTAATAATATTTTTAGCAAGTTTCATGCCACCATTTATTTTCATTTCTTTATCAGGACTTCTTTTAACATCAAAATTCTTCATAATGAATTCTTCAAGTTTATCCCCCAGTATTTCTATTTCACTATTAAGATATGTACCTGCCCCCATTTCCATCCCTGCTTTATTTGTAAGAAGCAGCTTAGGATCAAGGTTCATAATTCTGCACATTGTGGCATCTAGAGCTATGGGGTCCTCGGATAAAAGTATGACATTCATTTTTCTTGGAGTTCCGCCCTTTGGTCCATTTCCTTCCATGGCATATATTCCATCCATGATATATAGCCTTGGATTAATTGCCGAATTAAGATCCACCAGCATTTTGGCAAAATCATAGGCTTCGGGAACTTTGACATGAAACTCTGCCTTTAATGTCCCCGGCACACATCCAAATTGATTTTTTACAGCCCCCGTTACCCTCTGAAAACCATGGGTTTTCATTTTAGGCAAGCTTATAACCCCATCACTTTCAATTACACCGTTTGCTATGATGAACTTCTTATTCTGTATGCCCTTATCAAAATATATTTCTTTTCCTTTTCTAAAATCAGCAAAAGAAATATCTAAATCCTCAGCTATTTTAGATATTCCCGTTTTGTTTGCCGCCGATTCCGGACTCTGAAAGGCCGGGGAATCTCCGTATGAAAGTATTGCTCCTTGCTCTTTTAAAATCTCTGCCACAGCTTTAAATATCATGGGATGAGTAGTAACACATTTTTCCGGAGGATCTGCCGATAGCCAATTTGGTTTTAAGAGTATTTTTTCATCTGCCTTTACAAATTTCGAAACACCCCCAAGTAAATCGATACCTCTTTTTACCGAGGTATATACTTCTTCATATTCATAACTTTCACATCTTACTAATACCACCCTTGACATATTACCACCTATCTTCATTTTCATATAACTCTTCTATCTCCATCAATGCATTTATAAGATGTGTCCTCAGTTCATCTTCCGATAGGGAATCCACATACATTTCTATTTCATCTAATCTACTGCTGTATTTTTCCTCTTCTTCTATCTCTGTCATTCTAATTTCTTCTAATAATCTCTCTGCTTCTTCAGAAAAAATTGTAAAGTATAGGGCCACTTTATGCTTACAGACTCTTACTTTACCTTCTGCATGGGGACAATTGCAGGTTGATTTTTTCGGATGCTCAATATCAATCGTTACATAATACGGTTCGTCCAAACTCCCTTTTACATAACCGGTGTAAACATTTTCATTTACTTGGCTCCAAAAAATTACATTTTTATTCTCATAATATTCAAGCCCCCTTGAAACAGACGCCTTACTTGCTATACTAATTATGCTCATAACTTATTCCTCCAATCAATTATTATATCATCTAATCGGATAATATAAAAACCTGAAATAATCCAAGTATTTCAGGTTACATTTATTTACAAGCTAAATATTAATCATTTAATTCTATAAGAATCCTATGTTCAACCAGTTCCATTTCTTTTATTGAACCTTTTACAGTCTTTCTTTGGCTATATATATTTTCCAATAAAATCTCGTTCCCCTTGGGAATTACTTTATCGACTGATTCCAATATCAGTTCCTGCTTACCATCTTTATTAATGGAATAAACATTTGCTTCACACATTATTACTACCTCCAACAAAATCAGAAATCTTCTCAATGGCCATATCTATACATATAGGCAAGGGTTCCCTTTTAACACCGGCAACATATATATTGCAACGATTTAGGGGTATAAGGATCTTCCTTGCCGGGCTTTCTCCTATGGCCCTGGCCATATTAGGAGTTAACTCCCCAAGCATTGAATTTGCAGATATTATACCTATACTGCCCATTATATAATCAACCTTAGGTACGTTATATATTATTGCATTTTCACCGGACGCCCCTTCGTTTGCCCCCGCCTTAAGCATAAGAGAGGTTGCCAGCGCATTAGTCCCTAGGGCAAGTATATCCATATCATTTCCAAATGCGGCTCTTAGCTTTTCAACTATGGCTTTACCCATACCTCCGCCTTGGCCGTCAATTACTGCTATCTTCAAGTTTATTCCTCCAACTTCATATTAGGTATATTATACCAAATAATTAGGAAGAATTAAACTTTTTCATCGGGAAACGGTACAATAACCGGAACCCCCATATATTCCATAATATGAACATGTATGTTGTACACCTCACCGATATTCTCAGGTGTCATTATTTCCGGGCCTCCATAGGTAAAAACCTTAGAATCCTTTAAGAATAAAAATCTGTCGCAGTAACGTATTGCCAAATTTAAATCGTGAATAATAATGGCCACACAGGTATTGTGTTCCTTGGCAATTCTTTTAACACTCCTTAATACGTCGTGCTGATTTTTGGGATCCAAATTACTTGTGGGCTCATCTAATAGTAACAGCTTTGGTTCTTGGGCCAGTGCCCTGGCTAGCATAACCTTTTGGGCTTCTCCACCGGATAGTTCCGACACGTTTCTTAGTGCAAGTTCTTCCAAATCCATTTTATGGATAATATCAGAAACCATCTCCTTATCACCTAAGGTGGAATCCCATTGTATATACGGTTTTCTTCCCAACAAAACAGTATCAAATACCGTCATATGCAGCGGACTGCTTGCTTGGGGTACATAGGCAATATTTCTTGCCATTTCATTTGACATCATATCATAAACATTATTACCATCCACCAAAACCACGCCTTCTGCCGGAGGACATATGAGATCGATACACTTTATCAATGTGCTTTTACCCGCCCCATTGTTACCTAGGATTGCAATACATTCATTCTCATCTAAACTGAAGCTTATTTCGTCCAGGATTTTTTTATTTTTATCGTAGGAAAATTCAATATTTTTTACTTCAATCAACTATTTTTTCCCCCTTAAACAAAATATATATAAACAGTGGTGCACCTAAAAATGATGTTATGGCCCCTATTGGGAGAATAACCGGTGCTATTATTAATCTGGCAAAGGTATCAGCGAGAATAAGGAGCAGGCCTCCCGTAGCCGCAGAACAAGGTATGAGATACCTGTAATCATTACCCACGAATCTACGCATTATATGGGGTGCCACTAGGCCAACAAAGCTTATGATTCCCACAAAGGATACGGCACATGCCGCGGCCAATGAGCAGATAATCAAGCTAATAAGGGTAACCCTTTTGGTATTTACTCCCAGGCTCTTTGCAGTATCATTACCACTCTCCATGGCGTTATAGTTCCAGCTGTTTAGCAGAAAGTATATCATGGCGATTAAAAATACGGCAAAGACTATGGATAATTCCTTAAAGGTAGCAGCTCCTAAATTTCCGAATGTCCAAAATACAAGGGCGCTTATCTTTGTATCATCGGCAAAATATTGAAGCAATGTAATGCCCCCTGCAAAAAGGGAACTTAAAGCAACCCCCACAAGTATAAGGCCCCCAGGGCCTAAGTTTCTTTTTACTTTGGAAATTACAACTATTATAAATGTGGATATGGATCCAAACAAAAACGCACACAGGGTTACAATATATGGATTATCAATTGCTATTGCAGAAAAAGAAGAATCATAATTTACGATACCTCCCCCAAAAACAATAATTCCGACAGCTGCACCAAAAGCAGCTCCCTGGGAAACACCAAGGGTCGATGCGGATGCCAGGGGATTTTGCAATACACACTGCATTACTGCTCCGGAAACAGATAGGGCAGCTCCGATTATTATTGCCGCAGCCACCCTAGGAAGCCTTATATTAAATATAATCATGAGAGTCTTCTTATCACCTTTTAAGAAAAGCCCCTTTATAACCTCTATAAAAGGTATACCGGTGGATCCAAGGCTTATGGCAAGTATTCCTGCCAGCAGTATTAACAATAAAACAAGCCAAAGGATGTACTTTTTACGGCCGATAAATCTATGATAATTTTGAATTGTAGCGTTTCTTTTTTCCGTCATTATTACTCACCAATATTTACTTTACAATAGCCGGCTCCGTAGTCTTGAAGCTCCTTCAGATAATTATCCTTACCTAGGAAAAACTCAAATATTTCATTTGCTTTTTCCGTAAAATCAATATCGCTAAATTCCTGGGGATAAAGTAGACTTCCTACATAATAGCTGTTAACAAGGGGAATCTCAACATTGGAAAAATATGATGTAGAGCTGGGATATTGATATATATTACTATTGTTAAATGCTTTTAGCTCCTCATAATAACCGGGGTTTTTATCATAATCCGCCTTAACAAGGTTTACCCCACCGCTATCAAGCATTATATATTCAGGATCCCATTCGATTATTATTTCCTTATCCACCATAACACCACATGATTCATCGGATATCCCCACGGCAACATCCTTAGCACTTATTGCTTCAAATACCGGGTATTTGGAATATATGCTGTCTATTCCATGAATCCCCTTGTAAGTTGCCGCAGCCCCCAATACACTTGGTTTATTTTCATCGGGAATCTCAGAGGTTCTGTTTGCTAAATCATCCAAGCAGTAATCAATGTATTCAATCACCTCATTTGCTCTGTCTTCCACGCCGCAAACTTTCCCTATAAGGAGTAGTGCTTCTTCATAATCTTCTTCAAAAAGCGTACCCATGGGAACTACGATTACGGGAATACCGGTTTTCATCTGTATTTCATCTGCGATTTCTTCATTGTAGGTACAAAAGATTACATCGGGATTTACAGAAATAATCTGCTCAGGGTAGTAATCCGTCGCTCCTCCCATATCTGTTCCAACCACAGGTAAATCCTTCCATATGTCCTTATTGGCATAGGCATATGCCGTAACCGGGGTAATATTCTCAGCATCCATAGAACCTATCCCCACAGCCTTCTCCGCCAGCCCTAAATATGTAATCATCCTTGGAGTATTTCCCAGGGGTACTATTTTATTTATTTCATGGGGGACCTCAACTTCACGGCCCAAAGAATCCGTTATTACGATGGTGTCAACTCCGCTGCTGTTCTCAACACTTCCGCAGCCCGATAATATGAATATTAAAAGTAGTGTAATTATAGCTATTGATTTTCTTTTCATAATTTTACCTCTTACCATAGTTTAAAATCCCCTTGTATAATCCTCTGCACAATCCAAACAAACCTTTTTACCATCTTTTATCCTTATCTTATGCTCCGGTGCACCTTCTCCGCATTCTTCGCATATTACAGTATTAAAGATTCTAGCTTTTACCGGTACATCGAAACCGGGAACGTTAAAATCAAAAATTTCATCAAAATCAGAACTCAATATCAGCTTTTTACGTTCTTCCCTTTCCATCTCTCCATTAAAAGGCTTTAAGATCATTCTAAGACTCTTACCCGTTTTTCTGCAGAAAAAACTAAAGGCCATTTTACCTGTTCCCTTATAAATAAGATTCCCTTTACCAAATGTACAACCCGTCAGTACCTGCACTGCATCAACTCCGCAGGCATCGTTTTCTGTGACACATACAACCTCTTCATCCTTTGTAAACTTAAGCTCCATTTTTTCCTTTGCGGCCTTACATGCCATATACCCTATGGCAAGTCCGGGACACTCATGTCCATGGAATTCGACGCATCTTTCCCAATCCGTTTTCGGTCTACACATTCCTTTTCTCCTTTTATTTTTACCAATCAAAAAACCACAAATATAAGCTCCATGTACTCATAGACTATCTTACCTTCGTGGTTTGATTAATTATTATTGCAATTTGAAAATATGATTTACTTTGAGCCTTCTTGACTCTTTCTTCAAAATCAATACTAGCATAATGAACGCTGTATCACAAGTAGAATTTAAATTTCATACATCTCATCAATTTGTTTTTGTATTGCTTCATCCTCAAGAAATTCATCAAAGGTCATTTCTCTGTCAAACAGGCCTTTTGGTGTGATTTCCATAACTCTGTTACTTATGGTTTGGATAAATCTATGGTCATGGGAAGTAAATAATAAAGTACCACTGAAGGCAACAAGTCCATCATTAACAGCTTGTATGGACTCCAAGTCCAAGTGATTAGTCGGCTCGTCCAAAAGAAGCACATTTGCATAGGAAAGCATGAGCTTTGAAAACATGCACCTTACCTTTTCTCCGCCGGATAGAACCTCCACCTTCTTAAGGGGTTCTTCTCCTGAAAAAAGCATTTTACCCAAGAAGCCCCTGATAAAGGACTCTTCCTTCTCTTTTGAATATACCCTTAGCCAATCTATCAGATTATGTTCACTGCTCTTAAAGTATTCGGAATTATCCTTTGGTAAATATGATCTCGATGTAGTAACTCCCCATTTAAAAGTTCCTTCATCCGGCTCCATTTCTCCCATCAGTATTTGCAAAAGAGTGGTTTTTGATAGGGGGTCTCTCCCCAAAAAGACTACCTTGTCTCCTTTATTTATAACAAAGCTAATGTTATCCAACACTTTAACTCCGTTTATTTCTTTTGTTAAGCCTTCCACCATCAGAATGTCCTTACCGGCTTCCCTTTCCGGTGTAAAACCAACAAAAGGATAACGCCTTGATGAAGGCTTGATATCTTCAATTGTAATCTTATCCAGCATCTTCTTTCTGGAGGTTGCTTGCTTAGCTTTGGAAGCATTGGAGCTAAACCTTGCAATAAAAGCCTCTAACTCCTTTTTCTTTTCCTCATTTTTCTTGTTTTGGTCATTCATAAGTTTAAGGGCCAATTGACTTGATTCATACCAAAAGTCATAGTTACCAACATATAGATTTGCCTTACCATAATCAATATCAACCATATGAGTACATATCTTGTTTAAAAAATGCCTATCATGGGATACTACAATCAGTGTATTAGGGTAATTGATCAAGAACTCTTCCAACCATGATATGGCTCGAAAATCCAAGTGATTAGTAGGCTCGTCCAAAAGCAGATTATCAGGATTACCAAACAATGCTTGGGCCAAAAGCACCTTTACCTTTTCCGCGCCCAATAATTCATTCATTTTTTTGTATGAAGTTCCTTTGTTATTCCTAATCCTGTTAATAATTTTTCTGCATTAGTCTCCGCTTCCCAGCCGTCTAAATCAGCAAATTCACCCTCAAGCTCTGATGCTCTTATGCCATCCTCTTCATTAAAATCTTCCTTTGAATATATTGCTTCCTTTTCCATCATTATTTCATAAAGCCTTTTATGACCCATGATTACAGTGTCCAGTACCGTAAATTCATCAAATTCAAAATGGTCCTGTTTAAGTACAGCAAGCCTTTCCCCCGGTGATATGGAAACATTCCCGTTATTTGGTTCTATTTCACCTGATAATATTTTTAAAAAAGTTGATTTACCCGCACCATTTGCACCGATTACACCATAGCAATTCCCCGATGTAAACTTCAAGTTCACCTCTTCAAACAACTTTTTATCTCCAAACCTTAATCCAACATTTACTACATTTATCAATATTTCTCTCCTTCATTTCAAAACAAAAACTTTGAGAAAGTATAAACACACAATCTCAAAGCCCTATGCACTTATTCAACCAGTATACTAACATAATATTAACTGTTAGTCTAGCTATTTTAGTATAATATTATCCCTTTGTTTTTTTAATAATCTCCTGACTCGCATGCCATCCCGTAAGCATGGCTATGGGAACCCCCGCAGGAGCATATGCCCATTGCCCCGCCTGATACACATCAGGTATCGGCGTTTTGGCACACTTAGGCATATCGCCCAGTTCATTAAATACCGGAGCTTTAGTTTCAAAGGACCATCCCACTATGGAGCCTCCGGTACTTCCCACCATCTTATTTATAGTAAGAGGAGTGCTTGAGAATTTAAATATGACATCCTTTTCCAAATCTTTAAAAAACGACTTGGAGAATATCTTTATTATCCTATCTTCCATTTCACTTTTAAACTCATCTGCCCATCCCGCTTCATTTATTTTTTTAATTACTTCATAATCAAACAGGCAGCTCATCATTATACCGGTCTTACCTTCAGGAGCCATACTATCATCCCTTAATACGGGGATTGATACCTCATAAGTATTTAGATTGCAGAAATCATCCAGCCACTCCAACACTTCGGCTTTTGACCTACTTTCAAAGTTTGCTAAAAGACTTTCCTTTTTCTCCTTACCTATATCCCCAAGGCCCTTCTTTGATGGAGTATAGAAGAAATGGTCCCCTCCCTTATCCTTAAAATATGAAGAAGGACGATCCACCGCCGTAAACATAATAAAGCTGGATTCCGCAGGCTTAGATGATTCTATCTGATGTTTCTTTAAACCAATTTCTTCTTTAACACTATTACTTAAGCCTTCCAGTTCAATATCTTTATAAAGGGTTTTTAAGTCGGAAGCCCAAATAAGATGATCGTATTCATACGCATTGCCTTCGGAGTCAATTACCTTCTTGTCCCCTATTAGGACTTTTTTTACATGGGTATTAAATTCTATTTTTCCCCCCTCGTTTAAAACCTTTTCATGAATTATCTTAGGAAGCGTGGCTGTTCCCCCCTTGGGGTAAAAGTAGTCAAGCCATACATAAAAGTATCCTAGGGCAAAATATGTAGGTGTCTCCCTGAAGAAAAACTGTGTAAGTATGTCAATTAAAGATTGGCTATCGGTTCTATTCTTTAAAAATTCTTCCATGGGCATACCAAATTTTTTAAACTTCCTAAGGGTCATCATAAGCTTAAAGGTCCATGGGAGCAGCTTAGTTAGCACAAATTTTTTGTCACTCATATAGTCGGAAAAATACGGGTTATCAAAGGCATATAAAACCTTAGTGTCTTCGGACAGCTTGTATATATCCCCCATTATCTTTTCTATATCATCTTTCTTTTTAGGATATAAAGTGATTAGCATATTCCTATATTCATTCATGGATTCCATGGATTCAATCCTAAATATTTGATCTTCAATGATAATGGAAATCTTATTATCCACAGTTTCCCATTCTAACCCCAAATCCTTAACTATAGGTTTTACCATGCCGGAATTAACAAATGCTCTGGGGCCTGTATCAAAGGAAAAGCCTTCCCTTTTAAAGGTATTTACCAGGCCTCCGGTCCTATCGTTCTTTTCTAAAATCAAGACATCATAATTTTCTTTAGACAGGTAGGCTCCGGCAGTCAATCCCGCCATTCCGGCGCCAACAATCACAACTTTGCCCTTTGCTTTATTCATTTAGACCTCCCAATTCAATGCTCAATTTCCATAGCTTTTCTGCCGCTTCCCCATCAAGTGCAGGGGGCGCCGGTAGCTCTTCTGTTGTAAGGTTAAAAAATTTACCCCTTAGGTTTTCAACCTCCTTGGAAACTCCCAAATAGTATAGGGACTCTGAAGAATTCCCTATGGATCTGGCATTCTTATCAATAATATTCTTTTTATAGAACTTATAGAGCTTACCATTATTCTTTCCACTGTTGGTCTTTATGTTTCCGGGATGCATGGCATTAATTGTCACACGGGTATCTTTAAAGCATTCAACAAACTTAATCATGGATAAAAGCTGTGCCAACTTTGCAGCCCCATAGCTTTTTAGTCCCGAATAGGAATGCTTTTCCCAGTTTAAATCATCCATATTTAAGCCCCAAGGCATGAATCTATGGCCTTCGGAATTCACAAAGATAATTCGACCACTGTTTTGCTTTATAAATTTATCCTTTAGATAATAGTTGATTATGAAGGTGCTCAAATAGTTAGTTTGAAAAACCTGTTCAAGATTATCCTCCGTTACTGTTCTTTTAGTAACATATAGTCCGGCATTATGAATTAGCACATCAATATCTCTATCTAAAAGAGATAATTCCTTAGCCACATTATGGACATCCTTGAGTTTGGAAAAGTCAGCTATCAAGTATGAACAATCAGTTCCATATAAGGTTTTAAGCTCTTCACACAGTTTTTGGGATTTTTCTTCATTTCTGTTAATGCTCAATATATCCGCCCCTAAAGATGCATATTTTTTAGCAGCATCATAGCCTATTCCGGAGGTTGCTCCGGTAATCACCACCAGCTTATTATCAAATCTATCGTAGCATATCTTTGGATCTAGCTTTTGATTGTGCAGCATTGTAAAGATGTTGGACCATTTGTACTGTTTAATATACTTATTCATAAGGCCTCCATATCAACATTTTATATGATTTTTATTCTAAAATATGCTTCTATTTTAACACATTTTAGCTATAAGATTCAACGAAACCTTATTTTTATATTAATCTTCGAATACATCTTGTGGATATGTTTATTAATTATGCATCCAATATATAACCACCTCTTATTCTTGACCCCAGCGGATATTATGAATATAATGAAGTAGCAAATCAAATACCTTATATAGCGGAGAACTCTATGAAAACGAAACTATTTGTATTAATTACAGTTATAATAATGCTATTTTCGGGCTGCACTTCCCGTTCAATTGATGAAGATAATATAAAGGAAGCTGCCAATGCCATCCTTAATTCGTCGTATGTAAAGCCAATATTAGAACTCGCATACCCTGCGCCTAAGTTAACATTACAAAATGAGAATAGTGTTATTCAGTATGGTGTAAACGGAAGTCTTGTGCATGATAGTTTAGGGAACAGCACTTTAATACATAAGATAGCTTACCCCTATTCTAAAAAAGACATGGAAATCGACTCTAAAACAGATTTAACGACATTAAAATTCAACTGCCCTCCGGATAGAATTATCGAAAGAATATATAAGGACAACAAGTTAATAAAGGTTGCTGATATTACCAATGATACTTTGAGTATGCCTTCCCATGAAGGTCTATATAGAATAGAATTAGATTGCCTTTGGACAAAAGAGGATTCTGAAAATATGGAAGGGAAGGCTATATATGATTTTGAAATTTACTATAATATGCCTTCTAAATTTACGATTTCAAGCAATTGTGTGAAGCCGGGGGAAGTAGTAATAGTTCATGCGGAAAATATTAAAGATTCCTCATCCATTAGCCTAAATACCAATCTTTTTGATGATGAGGTTTTATTCTATCCAGAAGAAGGAGGATACTTCGGAATCATTCCAATAGAAGGGGCATTGGCTCCTATGGATTATATCATTACCATTGAATGTAGCGAAGATAATATAAAGCTCGAGGACACTGTTACCGTGCCAGAAAGGAAATATCCTATTCAGAATTTGCAGGTTTCTTCTGAAACCCTGTCATTAAGATCCCAGGAAAACATTGAAAAGAATGGTGAAGATTTAAAAAGTTCAAGAGATATTAATAATTCCTCTAAAACCAAGCTGTGGTCTGAACCTTTTATAGAGCCTGTAAAAGGTGTAATAACAACTGAGTACTATGAAATCCGTTATACTAACGGTAATCCAATCCCAAGATACCATACGGGCATAGATATTGCGGCTCCGTATAACACACCAATCCTAGCCGCAAACAGCGGGAAAGTTGTGCTTGCAAAGGAGATGATATTGACGGGAAACACCCTTGTAATTGACCATGGCTGCGGCCTTTATAGCACATATTGTCATTTGAATTCAATGAATTTTAAAGCCGGTCAAAACATATATAGAGGTGAAGTTTTAGGACTGATGGGTTCCACGGGGTTTTCAACCGGTTCTCATCTTCATTTTGAGATGTGCTATAACGGAATATGTTTAGATCCCGAATTCTTCTATGATAAAGACTTTAACTATGACCGCTTATAGACTAAACTCCACTCTGTTTCTACCGTTTCTTTTTGCGGCATATAACAATTCATCTGCTCTATTTACTGCGTCTTTAATGGATTCTCCCTTGTTTATCTCCACCACTCCAAAGGAGCAAGTAACCATTTCCCCTGTATGAAAATCATGATCTTCCAATGCTTTCCTGATCCTTTCGGCAAGAATTGCTGCCTTTTCGCATTCTGTTTCCGGTAAAAGTATTATAAACTCTTCTCCCCCAAATCTTGCAAAAATATCGGTGCTTCTTAACATATTTTCAACTATATTAATTCCGTCTTTTAAAACTTTATCCCCTGCCAAATGTCCGTACCTATCATTTACCATTTTAAAAAAGTCAAAATCCATCATTATTAGGGATAGATCAACTTCATATCTATCCTTGTGCTTCATCCATCTAATTAGTTCATTCTCGAATTTTGCTCTGTTATAGATTCCTGTTAAATGATCCGTTTCACTTAGAATCTTAAGCTCTATCTCGTTAATATAGTTTATTCTGGCAGAATAATTTATCTTATAGTAGGTGATGGTTAAAACCAGTATCATTATGAAGGAATATACCATGCCAGCAAGAAAGTGCTGGTATAAAACACCGGGGAATATGTAGCTGGACATTATAAAAAATGCTATATATATAATCAATGATACTATAATTTTATTCTCAAATTTATTTGGCAATATGAATATAACTGATAGAAGAATAATCAAATCCATAACCTTCAGAAAAAATTCCTCATTGTTATATTGACTTATTAAAACAAAATATGAACCGCTTAGAATAATTTCAATAACAGAAACCAGTAAGCATATCTTATTGCTGTTATGGCTCTTTTTTATCATATAGTAAAGGCCCCCTATTATAACCAATGTGGAAACTCTAATTACTATAATATTAAAATAGTTTGATTGATTACTCAAAAACAAATATTCCGGTATTATAAAAAGACAGTAAATAATTGCAGTGAGCAATATCAAGGGTTTTAGATGCCTTGAATCTCTTTTCATTATTTTATCGAAATACTCATTTTCTATTTTTTTATTTTTAAAACTGCATGTGACCTTGTTAATGTCATATTCTTCTAATTTATTCATCTGATGTCCCCAATTATGTTTACGACGATTGCTTTGATATATTAATATTTTTTCCTATGTTGGATAATATATCCCATAAATCCCAATCTGTCAAACCCCTTTGTTGCTTGAATCAATCCGTCATCATAAGTATGCTACTCATCATATTTTCCATAAATCCAATATTACCCCAAAGCATTATCCTTAATTTACTTTCTTCTTCGATAAATTGGGCATTTAGTGTGGCTTTACCGTATTCAGAAGGTTTGGAATTCATTGCCGCTGTAAGCATATTCGCAATTCTTATCCCCTCTTCCCTTTCATCAACATCTATATCAACCACAGCAGAAACTCTAACTCTACTTTTCATTGGTTTTGTTTCATTTTCAACCCCCGGATTTATACTTTTCTTTTCACCTTCAGTAAACATGCTTAAGTTATCACCTGTAACACGCCAGCTTTTCCCGAATTTTGTTGCTTTTAATTTCCCTTCCCTTATATATTTTTGAATGGTCTTCGGATGCATATTAAGCATTTCCGAGATTTGATCAACAGTATAATATGTTTTCATTTCTTCCTCCTTTAGTTCTTTTTAGTAATTATAGGTAATTTTAGGTAATTTGTCAAGTAATTTATGGATATTATTAAACACTTTCGATAAAGTAAGAAATAAAAATAAGCAGTCCTTTAGAACTGCTCATATTAAGCCGTATTATAATCTTCCTAACCCCTTATACATTAGAGTATTTAATCAGTTTATTTCTGCCCAACTCCTTTGCTTCATACAAAGCTTTATCTGCATTGCTGATTAATTCATATAATGACATTTTTGGTTTATATTCTGCCATTCCAAAACTCACTGTAATATTGTAGTTGGGATGATCCGGAATAATGCACATATCCGCAATTTTATTTCTGTATTCTTCAGCACGGGCAATTGCTTTTTCTTCAGAAACACCGGGCAAAATTACCGCAAACTCGTCACCGCCGATTCTGGATATTAGATCGTCATTTCTAAAGCTATTCCTTGCTTCCTTGGCAATTGTTTCAAGAAGCATATCCCCGGTCTGATGCCCAAAGGTATCATTAACTCTTTTAAAATGATCTATATCAAACATTAACATAATAAGGGGGGTATTATTCTCATTAGCCCTTCCTATCAGCTTAGTCGCATAATCATTAAATTCTCTTCGGTTAAAAAGCTGAGTAAGTTCATCAACCTTGGCAATCTTTTCCAAATACTTTTTTTCTTTATATTCTGCCGTTATATCTCTTATGCTCTTGATAATCCCATGCTTCTTACCGTTCTTTGCATGAATCATGTTAGATTTGATTTCCCAATATCGATGCTTGCCCTTGGAAATATCACTATATATTTCGACCTTGTCACTGTATAAAGCATTTAACAAATCTCCATTGTCATCACTTAATAAGTTTAAATCCGTATTAGTCAGTTTAATTCCATTATCCCGAAAAAATTCGACGGCTTTTATATTAAAATCAATAATCCTGTTTTTATCATTCAGTATTATCATGGCCTCATTGCTTTGGTTGAAAATCTGCTTTCTTGCTGTTGAACTGATTTCAAAAAAGTCTTGCTTGGCAATTAAATATGATACTACAAAAAGCGGAACGGGAAAAAGAATCGCCGTATAATCCAAACCCAAATCCTTAGGGTCAATCAATAACATCAATATGCTAATCGATGCCGCTGCGCTGACCAGCGATAGTAGTCTATATCTAAATCTTTCTGCATTGCTCACCTTATAGCTATATATTAAGAATATAAGTATTACTAAAAATGTTTCTATGCATCCATATATTTGTTGTACATAATACCAACTTCCTTTACCCAGCTCCAACACTCCAAATTCGCCGTAAATGTTAAAGTTATAACCGGTGTAATAAAGAAAATGAAAGCCGTTAGTCAGTCTTAAAATATATGTAATTGCAGGTATAATAAATAGGGATAAAACAATCCAGGAATCTGCTTTTTTTATAATCCCGATATACAGCAAAACCACAACAAGCCAAAGAGTCGAAATTACCGGAATTGCAATATATTGTATTCCATTCCAAAACAAAGCATTGTTTAAATCGTTGCTGTGCAGTTCAATCATATAACCAAAAATATATATAACCACACATGCAATAAGTGTGGCCAAATATTTCATATAATGTATATTCCCGTTGTTAATTATATAAGCAAATAAAACTACTCCCACACAAACAGATATAAACATAAAAACAGTAAGAATATTAAGCATTTTAGTCCCCTTAATAATAAATGCAATTAATAACACTTCTTATGCTTCGCCCTTTCATGCCCCTGTATTAAATGCACCAAGCTATATTAAAATAATGAAAATATTATATCAAACATCAGGACTCCCGTCCATATTCACGCTTAAAAGAATTCTTAAATACAAATCAAAAACAATTTTAAACAATAATGACTGTTTAGTTGAACCTAATAATTTGATCCCCTGCATCGATTTCCGCAAAAACACCAAAAGGTATTATACACCTTGGCGTAGCATGCCCTACATTAATGTTATATAAAATCGGCAGCTTAGGATTATCAATTACTTCAACAAGGATTTTTTTATATTCCTCATAATAAAGCTCATCCATGGGCTTTCCTACCAAAACCCCATTAACAGCATCAAATATTCCGGTACTCTTAATTGTCATAATCATATCCTTATATGCCTTAGGATTTGGCTGCTCTTCACTGCTTTCCAATAAAAGTATTTTGCCCCTCCAATCTTTAATATCCGGAAACAGCCCATATCTTTGACATAGCTCTATGGAGTCTTCATAACGTCCATTGTTGAAAATATCAAAGATGGATTCTATGCAGCCACCTAAGATTTCCCCGGAAAAATGCTTATTACCCTGTAAAAGTTCAAAGCCATTGTTCCTGTGGGATATCCTCTCGGTATTAATGGCATCAATGCCAAAGTCCTTTCTTTCCTCATACCATATATCACTCGGTCTAATCTCTTTAATTTTTCCTGTACTTATTAATTCTTCAAAATATTTGCGGGAATAGGGAAGCATTTCAGTATCAAGCTCACAAATATCTGCCAGAAATGATTGTCCGTAAAAGGTCTTAAGACCAAGCTTGTTTAGCATCAAATGATTTATTGTTGTATCAGAAAATCCAAGAAACACCTTATTACTTATTACCTTTTTTAACTCATCATTCTCAAATAAATAAGGCAGTAATTTGTAGGTATCATCACCACCAATGGCACACAAAATCATATCAACAGAATCATCTTTAAAGGCATTTATCAGATCCTCTGCTCTTTTCTTAGGATGGTTCTTAAGATATTCTATTCCCTTTAAAGCATTGTCCATAAATTTTACTGTGATTCCATATTCTTCTAATCTTTTTATTCCCAGTTCATATTCGTGTTTAACAAAATCTTCACCAATCACACCACTAGAAAGACTTACAATCGCTATTTTACTTATCATATTTTTCCCCTTGTACCTATTATTTAAGATCTTCCATCACCCAATGTAATCGGGTTTGGCTTAATTAAATTAATCAGCTTGTTTAAAGTGGTATTTTCTACAAAATATCTTTATTAAAATGTCCCCTTGTGTCGGTTTTCTGATTAAAGACAGTTTCCCCTATTGATCCGCTTAACTTGCCCATTGCCATCTTGATTGTTTTAACCACCTGTTCTTTTGATTCGGTGGTAAAATTTAATCTAAAGGCCTCAACCCCTTTAATGCTTTGCATCTCATCAAGAAGGTTTAAAGTCTTACCGTTAAGGATAGTTGTTGTACAATCTTCATGGGATATTATAGGGAAAGTTCCTTTTTCATCCTTTAACTCATAACTTCTAGTTTTACAAACACCGCACTGATTCATTTTTTTCATGGGACAATATCTTGTAACCATCAAGGGAGCCCTGCCATATACAATCATTTCCAAAGTAGGGTAACCGCTATTTTCTATATAATAGGCGTTAATCAGATCTTCAATTTGTCTCTTATTCATTTCATAAGACAAGGTTACTCTTTTAGCCCCCAGACTATATAATTGATGGCAACTATCAGAATTAACAACATTTAAAGAATAATCTGTAACAAAAGGATTTGTTTTTCTGTAATGATAAATCCCTCCGTATCCTCCTATTAGAAGCTGCCCCTCTTTATCTATATACTCATTTTGGTTTCTTCTGATAATATTTTCAAAATATATTTCTTTTATTCCACAGCTCAAACAAGCTTCATACTGCTCCTTAGTAGTTACAGAAGCAGTAATATATGGCCCCTCAGGTGCAAAGCTTATCTTTTCTTTTGCCACCAAAGCTTTCGTTCTTTTCTTTTTACTGTTAATCTTTAAGTCATATAACCCTTGCACAATATCTCTTCTTGCCGCATTAATCATTTTGGCCGGAATAAATGCATTGCTTTCCTCAAACTCCACATTGTTAAGCACGAATACAGTGTCATTTAATCTGGAGAATTGGTCAATTAACTTTTCCCTTGTAGTGGGATTATTAATGGCTTCATCTAGCACTTCTAAGCTTTCATATAAATAATTAAAGCCTAAGCCTTCCGCATCAATTATTAGCTTGGAATTTGGATATGCATATACTTTAATATCCAATTCAAATCGTTTAAATTCTTTTTCCGTAGTTGATTCTAATTCCTTGTAATATAAATAATCCTTGGTTATATATACTATATCCCCTTTGGATAATTTCTCTTTAATTTTGATATAGCATATATCATCTGCTTTGTTTATTAAGTTTCCGTCTTTATCATAAAGCTTTACAACAGTCAGATTTATATCTTCATTGTTATGATTTATCCTTATTATATCATTTTGATTCAAAGTACTTGTAAGGGTTATCTCATACATGTCTTTAACAATTTTACTAATTCTTCCGATTTCATAACCAAAATTATTTGGTCTTAATATATTAGTTATGTCTTTTCTGTCCTCATGAAATAAATATCCCTTAGTAAATGTCCTATTGAAGGTTTTTTTAAGATTTTCCTTGTCCCCTTCAGTTATCCTATTATCCAAAGCCCTGCGATATTTTGATACCACATTGGCAACATAAGCAGGTTCCTTCATTCTGCCCTCTATTTTTAAAGAATCAATATCTTTTAACTCATTGATATAGTCAATTGTATTTAAATCCTTAGCAGACAGTATATAGTTTTTCCCTAGGGATTTCCCTTTTGTCTTATCAATCAGTTCATACTCCTTGCGGCATGAACCAACGCATCTTCCCCGGTTTCCACTTCGATACCCGATTAATCCCGACATAAGACAGTTTCCGGAATATGATATACATAAGGCTCCGTGAACAAAGATTTCTATAGGTAGCTCTGCTTTTCTCTTTATCTCTTTTACTTTTTCTATTTCAACTTCCCTGGATAATACGATTCTATCAGCACCCAGTTCTTTGAATAATAAAGTGCCATCTAAATCATCTATTCCCATTTGAGTCGAACAATGTACTTCCATATCAATAAATTTATTTGATATATATAAAAAAGCGGCCAAATCCTGGACAATAATACCGTCAACACCAATTTCGTTTAACCCGTCCATTTGGTCTTTCATATCTTTTATTTCGTTTTCAAAAACTATCGTGTTCATAGTCACATATATCTTAACATCCCTAAGATGGGCATACTTAACAGCCTCATTTAAAGATTCTAAATCAAAATTAGATGAGTATGCACGGGCCCCAAATTTTTGCATCCCTAGGTATATTGCATCACAGCCATTAGAAATAGCTGCCTTTAGCGCTTTCATATCCCCTGCCGGGGCTAATAATTCAGTCATTTTACCTCCATTACACCAAGTATTTCTATAAACAACATTAGCGTCTAAAGACGGCTAAATGCTCCTTATTAATATCTCGTTCATATTATTTGTGCTGGTTCTCAACTTATTATGCAAAGCTTTCAGCGAATTATCTTTTTAGTCATCTGCATAGAGTATGGTTTATCTCACTGTTTTTATTTCGTGTTTTCTTCTACAATTTTATCGAGAGCTTCTCTTATCGTTTGAAAATCAACAAATATAACCAATTCCCATATTATTCTTTCTATTCTTTTTTGAAAAGTTTTATACTTAATCCAGTGATAGTACCGAAGTTCGCTTCTAATATCAATCTTACTTCTCTATTAAGTTTCCCTCGTTCAGGACCTTTAATATGTTCAAATTTTATCTTGCCAATAAAATCATTAATTTCTCTAAACTGCACTATTCTCAAGTCGTCTGCAAAAATATAATCAGTCAATAATTCAAGTTGATATCCTACGATTGCCCATTCAGCTTTATCTCGGTTAACAGATTTTCTTAAGTATAATGCTTGAAAATCGTTCGCTCTCTGAAGAAATTTGCTGTCACTCTCAATATTTTTCAATCTACCAATCATTACTTTCATATCTTCTAAAAGCAAGTCTTTATCATATTTTAAATTATGAATCTAACTTTCAATAAGAAAACCTCTTTTCTAGAATTATATTATCTTTGTTTATTAACTCCATTTGTCCCCCATAATTTGATAACTCATAAACTCTATAGTTTTTTCCGATGCTTTGTTCATTTCAATAAGCCAATTTATCTCTACAGATATTCCTCTGTCTTTAGCTGCTGCTTTCAGTTTTGCCATAGTAATTGAATGATTTCTATTCAAGCTTTGATATATCCGAGATAATTCAGTTACAGAAATACCATACTCCATTCTTGTAACTGCATAATACAAATCGATGAAACCTTTTTCTTTTAGGGATATATTATCCGTTGCCAAAGAAAAATCTTTTCCTCTCAGCAAAATCACATCTACTTTATTTTTTAGAATCGTATTTTCTAATAGATTACGATCCTTTTCTGTGAGGACAATCATGTCTTTTTCATTTAACACTTCTTGAATTTCTTTGACGCCAGATTCTTCGACAATTATAATTACTGGATAATTCTCAGGCATGTGCAGGATTTCTCCTACCAAAGAATCCATTCCTGAGATATAAAAATCATATCCGTACTCCGTTAAAATGTCATAGATTTCTTTAGATTTTTTTTGCATATATTCATATCCTGCCGACATATTATTTTCATTATTACTATTCAGAGAATAAATTCCATGGCCGGTTCTATAGAGCTTTCCCTTTTGAACTAACGAATAAAGCCTCCATGAAATCGTCTTCCTATTCATTTCCGGAAATAAGGAATATATCATTTTAAGACTCAATTCATCACCATTATTCATATGTTTTGAAATCTCACTGAGAAACTTCTCGTCCCCAGTCATATTTTCTTTATTCATATTGCCACCTCTCCAAAACATAAGTATCAAAACTTTGTTTTGATACTTATGTTTTGATTATAGCAAAACTTTTTGCCCAAATCAATGTTTTGTTCAAAAAGTTTTGTGCTTTCGTTACTTACTCGCTGGGTTTTCAAAAAAAGACTTTCATGCTGTTTTTAATGATTTCAGTCAGAAGCTCTGTATACATCATCAGAATAGGATTCATGGATTATAATTATAGTCACTAAATCAACCTTTATGCGTTCATCACTTCCTGCAAGATGTCAAACATCTTGTCAATATCAGCTTTTGTTACAACCAAAGGAGGTACAAAGCGAATCACATTAGCTCCTGCCCCAACAAGGAGCAAGCCTTTCATACATAAAAATAGGGATACTTATCGGTCATAGTATCCCTGTTTCAAATTTATCTATTCATTTTTTCGTGCACCTTATATCTAGGGGGATATCAAAAATCCGGCACTTGACACAACTTATAAATTCAACCACTTCTATGTATATTCCCTTTGTGGTAATACAATAATTTCCACATGACTTAAGTTGATAACACGGATTTTAGCATCACATCTACCATATTAACGGTCAGCGTAAACAAATCTAAATTCCATATTTTGTTATTTATACTGCATCCACAAAAAAGCTCTGTTTTATACTTTATTTCGAGTTATAAATATTCCAACGACGGCCGCAATAAATACAAACGGTGCTATCCTTACAAACATCCACTCTAATATGTGAAACCCTACTCCAAGGACTGCGGTTTCGGGTTCACTGTAATCCCAGGCCAAGTAAGGGCTACTTACTACTGTCAAAAATGCAAAAGCAATTACTATTACTGCACATAGTGATATACAAAGCCAATGTAAAATTTTCCGCCTTGCCACTTTTCTTTGGGCCAGTTGCAGGTTTATTACCTCCAATTTTTCCGAAATTGCCTTTAGGTCATCCGCCTTTGGCGAAACAACTGTTTCTCCAAGCAAGGTGCTTACAGGTGTTTCAAGCACTTCTGATATAGACAGCAGCATTTCAGAATCGGGAACCGACAATCCTTGTTCCCATTTAGAGACTGTTTGTCGGACTACATTCAATTTGATGGCAAGTTCTTCCTGTGAAAGACCTTTTGACTTTCTCAGAATTTTAATATTTGTGTTTAACATTGTTAATATCCTCCTCGTTGATTTCTGCCACCATTTTACGAATAATATCCGGTTGCTGCAAGCAACGCAAATTAACATCGCACATAGATATCTTATTGTTTCATTATTTTAAATTTATCAACTTGCCAACAATGCTATAGTTTCCATATACCTTGAGTAGATAATGATTATGTCGTAGATAGCAGGTGATTACTTGGCAAATGCTTATTTTCTCTAAATGAAACTTTTGTCAATACTATAATCGCTTGATAATTTTAAAAATTCGGTTTTGCCTCCATAATTTTTAGCATTTTAAGTTAATTTACTATTGCTGTTTCATGCTGACAAACTTCTCAGAAAAAATCAGCATGCCTCATAGAATAATACATTACTATTTTATTATTTACTTCAGTCACTATTTCTTCAACAACTCCTATCGCAGATTTTACATCCTTTCTCGCATTTCTTTCGTGCACTTACCCAATATGAATTCCAAAATAGTTACCGGATTGCGTGCTGTTCTGGAATTCGTTTGCAATTTTTTAAATGCCATTTTGTGATGCATAGCTCCTTGGGAATATGTCATAGTTCGATAGACTTATACTCTTCTTCTATCCAGCGACGAGCATACTCGTAAAACCTTGATGCTGCGCCAGACAAAGAATTATGGTCGCGGCAAGCAATTCCAAGGTCGCGGTAGCCCTTAGGGTCTAGAGGAATTGCCACAATTCGTCGGTCAAAACCCTGTATCATCATTACAGACATAAGACTAATGCCCAGACCTTTCTCTACCATAGCTATTACGGCGTGATCGTCGCTTTCTACAAAACGTGCGTCTAGGGTAATCCTGTTTTTGTCCAGAATAGCTGTAATCTCATCCTCCACTCCCTCGTTTAGCGCAATGTAAGGCAGATTTGGCAACTCGGAAATATTGAGTTTTCCCATTTTGGAACAGGGATCATCTTCAGAAAAAATGCCAACAATGGGGTCACGGTACAAGAATTCAGACTCAAGTTCCGGTAAAGTTGGATATGCAACAAAACCCACATCCACTCGTCCATCAGCTATCCAACTGACAATCTGAGTATCTGTTCCGTGTAGCAGCTCGAATCTGATTCCAGGGTAATCATTTTGAAATCTCTTTATCATCCCAGGAAGCCACTGTGAGGAGACGCTGTTAAATGTTCCAATTCTAATAAGTCCTTCGCGAAGACCATTGATCTCTCCGATTCGCTCGGAAAGTCTACGTTGGTCATGAAGGACCGTTCTTATATATGGCAACAGTAATTGCCCTTCTGTAGTAAGCTGCACACCGTTTCTTCCTCTAGTTAATAGTTTTAAATTCCATTGCTCCTCTAATTTATTTAATGCTCTGGTAAGCCCTGATTGTGTGTAGCCAAGCTCCTCCGCTGCCTGAGTCATTGTTCCGGTCTCGACAGCTTTGATAAATGCCTCGTATTGTGAGAGACTCATGTTTCACCTCCTTGACTATTATATGATTAATATTCATATAAACCATGATATACTTGCCGTTTACGTATCTTTATTTGCATTATATACTAAGAGCATAGAAAAAATCAATAAATCTTACGGAGGTATAAATATGTTTACAAAAGCTATTACCAAGAAACCTTGCAAAGCATTAATCAACGGAATATCCACAGCTCAGTTTGTAGAAGCAGGCGAAAAGCCAGACTACGAATTGTCCCTCAGACAACATGATAAATATGTTGAGATTCTTGAATCTCTTGGATTAGAAGTTCTAGATTTAGAAGCCGATGAGCTTTACCCGGACTCATGTTTTACTGAAGACCCAGCCGTTGTTATGGAGCGTTGTGCAGTGATTACAAACCCTGCAAGAAGCTCCCGCAATGGCGAAAAGGAAGAGATCCTTCCTGCTATTCGTAAATTCTATTCAGATGAACAGATTTTTCACATCGAAGCTCCGGGGACAATGGAAGGCGGCGATGTAATGCGTATAGGAGATCACTTCTACGTTGGTCAGAGCGACAGAACAAATGCAGAAGGTGCCCGCCAGTTCAATGAAATAGTTACAAGGTTTGGCTATACTTCATCCACAGTACCTGTAACAGAAGGACTTCATTTAAAAGATTTCGCAATCTACCTTGAAAACAACAATATGCTTGTTACAGAAAACGTTGACAAATTGGAAGCTTTTAAGAACTTTAACCGCTTCATTGTGGCGCCTGAAGAACTATACGCAATCAACAGTCTATACATTAACGGTACAGTCCTTGTTCCTTTGGGATATCCTAAGACTCTTAAAATCATAGAAGACCTAGGCTATACTGTAAAGCTAGTTGATACAAGTGAGTTCAAGAAAATAGATGGCAGCCTCACTTGCTTGTCACTAAGATTCTGATGCTAATTCATATTTTGAGCGCAGCTTTGCTTGCGCTATTTTTACGTTCAGGGGGAAAGACTTTAAACCATAAGCAGAGCAGTACACTCCAAATGTGTTGTCAATAGGATAGGAACACAGATCATTAACCTCGTCGCTTGATTTAGAATAAAATTTGTTGTCAGTTTCATCCTTCGTATTTATAAAAAAAGACGATTAGAAATACCATTTCCTCTAATCGTCAATCAAATTCATCACTACTTGCTATCTTTTCTAAAATACTTTCTAAAAAATAGTGTGTTTGTATCGCGTTAAAACTAAGTCCTGTTTCTTTTGATAGCTTTTGACATATAGTTCTTAGCTTATCCTTATTCATAAACAATCTCCAAAATCTCTTTTACTTTTTCATATATCTTCATCTTATTAGAATACTCATATAGTTTATCCAAATCCTTGTTTTCGTAACGGACATACTTGTTAATAGTTTTTGAAAACAGTTCAGTTTCTATTTCACTTCTGTTTTTAATAAGGTCGCAAACAGTTCTCTCCGAATCATAAGCTTTTACTGTATTCCCAAACATTGTTTGACATTCTGTAATACCCAAATCATAAATTTCTTTTGTTACATAGTGTATTCCTATAATGTCACTTATACGATGGGGATTGTATCCTTTATATACTGTAACCTCCATCTCTTCCGGGAATATGTCCATAAAACTGGAAGCTTCAAGTACTTTTTAGTGTTAAAAACCATACGGAACTTCAAAGCTTTGTAAGTTTTACTTTTCTTTATTATCTTTCATGTACTCTTTTCCCTGAAATATGTTCTATTTCAATTTAAACCAAATGCTGCAACGAAAGGTAGAAAACTTGCTATTCCAAAGAATACATTCTGTAAAATAACTGTTGTCATAAGTTGAAGTATCAATGCCATTACTTCGAGTGTAACCATATACACCATTATAACAAGTGCGGAAATATCCCCCATAAAGGTAGGTTGATTATTCCTGCAACATATCTAAATGCTTCTCCAACCTTGCATTGATATATCCTGCAAACAGATTTTCCATTGCAGAAAGATTGTGTTTTACATGGTATTCATCAAATGCATTGTAATAAGCAATTCTATCTGTAAACTTAATGTCGATAGGTGGAAATCCTGCTTTCATTAGTTCAAGATTTACAAGCAACCTTCCGGTTCTTCCATTACCGTCAATGAACGGATGTATACCCTCAAACTCTATATGAAATCGTGCCAACTTCGTCACGATATGCTCTGTACTTTCAGCAAAATCGTGTAACAACTGCTCCATTTTAGGTTCAATCAAATATGGCTGCACAGGCTCATGCTGCACCCCCATAATACGCACTGGAACTCTACGATATACACCACGGTCTTCCTTTTTATCTGCAAGTACCAGATAATGAATTTGCTTGATGATGCTCTCACTAATGGTCACATTATCTTTTACAAGTTCACTCACAAATTCAAAGGCCTCTTTATGTCCGACAGCCTCCATATGGTCTTTCAGCGGTTTTTGGTCGATTGTCAAGCCTCGCAGTACCAGATCAGTTTCTCGTAGAGTTAGTGTATTTCCTTCGATAGCGTTAGAGTTGTATGTGTATTCCACAATAAACTCCTCGTTGAGCCTTGCTACTTCTCCCGCTGTTAATGGTCTTCTACCGTCCAACTCAACCTTTTTACGGTCGATTTGTGCCAAAAGGCTCTCTTTTGATTTGTATCTTCCATCAGAAGGTTTCTTTGCATCTGTAGGAATTTTCCAACCACGACCTTCCTGGTATGCACCTTGGATTTTCCCTTCAGAGCAAAGAACTCGGATTCTTCTATCAGAAATGCCCCATTTTTCAGAAGCCTGTTTTACTGTCATAAACATGGACTGTCCCTCCAATCTTTTTTATAGTATACCACTATATCGGAATAATATCAACACTATCGGAACAACATTATCAAGATTAACGGAATAATAAAAGGCAAATCGTACTATCCACTCAACCCTTGCTTTTACCTGGCTGCAAGCATCCTAAAACAAAAAATCCGAGATTCGGAAAAGAACTCCCAACTCTCGGAAACGCTTTATTTTCAAGCTTTTTTCGTTATTCAGTTCTGTACTTTTGACAGCAATACTACGCACTCAACATGCGTTACCGCATAACCTTTATATAAAATAGCAAATCGCACTGTAACCGGGGTAAATACTCATTTCCTATCCCCCCATTTTTACTTCTGCAAGGCTAAATGTGGGTGCTGAATTTAGTAATATTCCTTCGAATCTTCATCTGGTTCTTGAGCTTCTTTCCCGGCCATCAAGTCCTTAATCCATATTGGCACATTTTGTAGCGGCCTTCTCTCTTTAAGGTGATTAATCACATCTTCAATATCTTCATCTCGCCAGAACCTATCTCGAATGTAACATCTGCGGCAGCAGTAATTCCCACTCTTTGATTTGTTCTCAAACTCGATTCCACAGTAATAGCATATATGCTGGTAGATAATTGGATTCTTATGTTCCCATTCTCTTTTACATCCTGTAGAGCAATATGTCTTTGGGCGCCCTTTCAGCTTCTTCTGATTAATCGGCTTCCCACAGTTTTTACAATGTTCTCTGATTACCTTTTCAAGCTTGGGCTTGCTATAATCCTGCCCAAAGCCATCCAGCCCTCTACTCTTACAAAAATTCCTGACACTGTCTCTACTTAGATCCATGGCAGTGGCTATGCTGCGATAGCCTATCCCTAACTTCCTTAACTCAATAATTTTCTCTTTCTGCTCATTGGTCATTCGCATTACCTCCAATCCTTTGATTGGTATCTAGTAATGCGATAGAAATATTGAAAAGTCAAGTTATAATGCAATTAGCTAGGAAAAATATTAATTTACCTCACACCTGATATCCAACTCTCTATAGTCTCTTAAAATAGTTTTAGGAACAGCTTTTCATTTATAAAAAAAAGTTAGTTTCCTTTGTTCTTGTTATCATACTTTATATGCCTACGTTAAAGATCACGTTCAGCTTCAAGCATTACTTTGATTTGATTCATAAACTGTTTCTTCAAGTAACCACTTACGTCTTTAATACCATTGATTTCCACCTATATTTTATTCTATATTAATTCAGATGTTTATACCAATGAACTTACGCTACTGTTTCTCAATTAAAAAGCATTAGCACACCGGCATGTTGTTGTGCCAGTGTGCTAATGTACTGTCTTTCATTACTCAATCATGATGCGTTTCGAAGTGTCGACCTGTTCCTTTTTAGGTACCTTAATTGTCAACACACCTTCTTCTAGTTTTGCCTGAATACTTTCTTCATTTGCATCTGCAAGCAATATGCTTCGTGACATCTGAGCATATTTTCTTTCACGATGAATATATTTTTTGTTTTTATCTTCGGAAACTTCTTCTTTTTTCACTGAAATATTGAGTCTTCCTTCGTTAAGCGTAATCTCTACATCTTCTTTCTTTACTCCTGGAAGCTCTGCTTCAATTGTGTACTCTGTATCATTGTCCTGGATGTCAATCTTAAATGTATCTCCAACTAGACTTCTTTGCAAAGGCCAGTTGCCTGTAAAAAAGTCATCAATCATGTTGGAAAAATCATCAAAACCAATGTTCATTACATCATTTCGCTTTCTGTTGAATGGAATCAATCCTGCCATAATAATCACTCCTTTACTTATTTTTATCCTCATTATTAGCACTCTCTGTCGTTGAGTGCTAACTCTAATTATTATATACACCACTTTTTAAAACCTGTCAATAGTTTTTTTATTTTTTTACTAAAAAAATCTCTTGTATGTCAATAGATATGTTACACTTCATGCTACATGAGAGAAATACTCTGATACAACTTGATTGGGACTCTTGAAGCCCAATACTTGCTTAGCTGTTTTGTTGTACCGTCTTTCGTGCTTTGCCACCTTTTCTATCAACATCTTTTTACTTGTGAAAATCGTATTTCCATACAGGATCTTTTGGTCCTCTCTATGGCTTCTTTCTACCTTTCCGTTTTGCCATGGGGAATATGGCCTTGTCCTTCTTAAGCTCATATCAAGCTCTATCGCTGCCTTTTCAAATGCACTGATCCTATATGTCTTCTCTTCATCATTTACAAACTCTGTACCGTTATCTACCTGAATCATCTTTATCGGAAAACCCATCCTTCCTTCCAGTTCTTTAAGGAATTTCTTTGTTTCATGGGTGCTCTTTTCATTTACTATTACTATCTTAAGTGCTCTCTTTCTGCTGTATTCATCTATTGCTGTTATCTGATAGTATCTCTCTCCGTATGCAGGAAATCTTATGTCTTCTTCAGGTACATACTTTATATCTATTTGTACTTTATCTCCTGGATATGCTCCATCAAGCCCTTCATATCTCGTATAGCTCTTTCGCTTTGATACAGGCTTTCTATAGCCTTTCTTACGTATCTGTCTGCACATGCTTCCAAAGCTTCTGCTATATCCCTTGCTTTGGCATCTTACATATACTTCTGCAAATCCATATTTGCCGTTCCTTCTTAGCATTTTCTTTATGAGGGCCAATTCATTGTTGGTATGTGCATTAGGATGGTGGTGAGGCTTTCTCGACCTCAACGCCAAACTCCTTACATCACCATCGTACTTTTCCAGTTGCCTATATACGAACTGTCTGTAGGTATGATATTTCCTAGCCGCTTTTGTTACTCCGTTTTTCTTTGCATATTCACATAATCGCTGGCGATATCTCATTTCTTCTGTTATACTTGTTTTCATAAGAGAGTTCTCCTTTTTGATATTTTTGTTTGTAGTTAAACTTATTATATCAGAGAACTTCTCTTTATTATTTATTTCTGTAACATATGTTATATCACCTTACATAGTGTATTCTTATGCATTAAATTAATTCTACAATAACATGAATATATGTGATTGTTCTATCACAATATGCACTTTTCCTTGTGTAAAAATCTGAGCGACTAAAAAGCCGCTCAGAAAAATCCATTTTATTAAAGTTTGATTCACTCCAATATTAACGTAAGACAAAATATTACTTGTTACACCAAACTATTTGATTGAGTGTATTACTTTAATTTTTCTAAATCCTCTTGCTTTGTGCTCTTTCCTATTAGTTTAACAATAATAGCAAGAACTAATATACCTACTGGAATTAGTATTACTGGAGACACACCGGCTGCAGCAGGTAAAAATCCAACCAAAGCTGCAACTATCGCAACTGTTATAGCATATGGAAGTTGCGTTCTCACGTGATCCATTAAATCCGCCGCCGAACCCATGGATGACATAATAGTCGTATCTGAAATTGGTGAACAGTGATCACCAAAAATTGCTCCACATGTTACAGCTGCAATTGTAGTAATTGCTAAAGAATCTACTGCCCCACCTGTAATTGCTATTGCTAGAGGAAATGCAATAGGAATCATGATAGCGGTTGTACCATATGAAGTTCCTGTTGAAAATGCTACACAACATGATACAAAGAATAATATTACTGGTAGTACCAATCCAGGTATTGAATTTCCAACAAGACCGGAAATAAACTCACCTGTTCCTAAATCACTCATAACACTTCCTGAAGACCACGCTAATACAAGAATTGTTACTGTCATCAATAATTCCTTACAACCATTTAACCACACATCTACACATTCTTTTAATGACATTATCCTCTGAGCTACTGCCATTATTATACACTCTATAGAAGTAAATATTACTGCGTATAATATACTTGAAGCTGAATCTGAATTTCCAAATGCATTCTGTATTCCCTTTATCGAAAATGGCTCAGATAAACCGCCTCCTGTATACCAAATCGCAAGCAGCGTTACTACAACAAAGGTTACAATTGGTACAATTGCATTACAGATACGAAGTGGTGCACCCTCTGCAACATTCATGGAGTCAAGTTCCTTACTCATCATCGGTCTTGCATTATCATCATAAAGTTTACCTGTTAGTTTTGCTCTTTTTTCAGCCTTATACATAGGCCCAAAATCCTTTTGAGATAAGATAATTATGATTACCATTGCAATTGCAAAAATATTATAGAATCTATATGGTAGAGTCTGTAAAAAAATGCTATATACATTTCCAGTAGATAATCCTACTGTGGTAAATGCAATTGCAATCATCCCTATTTCATATGCAACCCAAGAGGAAATGAATGCCATATCTGTAACGGGGCCTGCTGTCGAGTCGATAACATATGACAGTTTTTCTCTCGAAACATTTAGTTTATCTGTTACAGGTCTCATAGTTGGACCAACTATTAGTGAATTTGCCATATCCTCAAAGAAAATTATTATGCCCATAATCCACGTTATTACAAGCGCATGCTTTGATGTCTTGGCTTTTTTTGCCAAAGCTAGTGCCATAGCCTGGGTGCCACCCATCTTTGCCATTACTGCAATCATTCCTCCGACACACAAAATAAATACTAGTAAAGTTGCATTCCATGTATCTGTAACAGTTCCTACTATATACGTATCGCACATACGCAAAAATCCGTGAAATATATTTCCATCATTCATAATAGTAGCTCCTACAAAGACTGCAGTACCTAATGATAAAATTACCTGCTTGGTTATAAATGATAATACAATAGCTAGCAGTGGTGTAATTAATGAAAGCGCACCATAATATGCGGTTTCTTCTACATCTCCCTCCGCAAATACAATTTTTGTTGCAAAAAATACCACTATTATAATTGTTGCAGCCAATATCCATCGTCTATTAGATATACTTTTCATTTTCTTCCTCCAATCACTATTTTAATGTTTCTATCTCTAAATTCACAATTTGAATAGAATTATTCAAAGCATCAAAAACCATATTCTTCACTCTCAGAATTTGTGTTTCCCAAAGATAAAATTCATCAGATTCTCTCTTTACATTATTGTATTTAGTTAGAGCTCTCTGTAGTGCAGGTATTGGGTTCTCTGTTTGCATGGAGCAACATCCATCCTGCCCATATCTTCCTGATTCACATCTAAACATCGCCGTTTGTCTTTCACAATAAATGGCTAATCTATTGTATAAGTTTGCAAGGGAGCTGTCTTCGGTTGCTTTCAACCTCATATTTGCAAGTTTTTCTAAGCTTCTTACATACTCATCGACAACAGGTTGTATATCCTTGATTATTGTTTTCGCAATACCAGCCTGATTATATATGTCCTCCCATTGAAATTTTATATCACTTGCCAAGGCTTTCATATCGTAAATAACAGTTTTTGAATTAACGATTTTTTCTATGATATACATAAAATAATCAGCATGTCCTTTTAATAGTGTTCTATCTATTTTATCAATAGTATCTGAGTCACTATGCAACCAAGGACTGTAAAACGCATAATTTAATTCCTTTAGTTTTTCTTCTGTATATTCAGTTGCAAAGGAAACATACGGAACACCTATGCCGAAAAACGATGAATCTCCTCCACCTTTATATGCATGATTCCAAACACCCTTCTTATTCCAAACTTGCATAATTGCATCCATTAAAAATTCCTTCATTTCTGGCAAACCCTCGACTCCAGGTAGTTCAGTACCCTTAATAGCAAGATTGTCTATATTAATATATGCAATACAATTATTTGTCATATCACTCCAATAATTATCACAGTACCAAGTGGAACCGCCACCCTCCGCAATTTCATGACCATCCCAGAAAACGAATACGATATCCCTTTCTAATAAAGCCCTATTTTTTTGGCATATTCTTGCAAGTTCTAAATTCAATGCATTGCCAGATGCATTGCAAATGGCTGATTTTCCCCATGCGTCTACATGACTACCAACTAGAACATACTGCCCATTGCTTTTACCTCCATATACTCTTCCAATAGGCTGATCCGCTGTAATCCATTGACGAGTAGCATTGGCTTTCATCCATATTTTCACAACTTGCTTGTTGCATAAATCAACTAATTTTTCTCCATCAGCTCTCGAGATACTTATTACGGGAAGTTTGACAATTTCTTTTACGGTCTCTGGTGTAGGATTGCCCCACTGTGTTTTAACTGCACCCATTTGAATCAAATTGCTATCAGACTTACCCCAATTCATAATAACCAATGCCTTTGCTCCAAGCTCCCAAGCAATTCGGGCCTTTTCAGGTCTGCCAGGGTTCCAAGTCATATCAGTTAAAATTATCTTACCCTTTACATCAAGTCCATCGTAATCTGCGTATCCACCAGAACCAAGATAAATCAACTCACCTTCTATGCCTTCTGGCGAAGTGGACTCTATGTGACACACAGGCCTTGTCGCAATTTCCATTGATATTGGTTCTATAATTTTTAGTTGCGCCTCACCAGGATAACTTTGATACATTGGGAAGTGATCAATATGCGCCTCAACATTATACTCCAGCAACTTTGAACAAATATATTTTGTTGCCTTTTGCATCTGCGGTGTACCAGAAAGCCGTTCACCTACTTGATTTACCAAATAATCCATGTTATCATACATTTTTTCTATAGATATTTCACTTATTAACTGTTTATATGTCGTCATCACATCCCCCTTCTATCCTCGTTTCAAGAATGCTGTGCAACAATGAATTGCACCAAAACCTTTCATGATTTCATCAAATTCTACAGGTATTACCTCTATTCCATTCTTCTCCAGAATTTCCTGTGACCTTGGATTCCCTGCGGGCATTACAATAGTGCCGGGTTTAATTGCTACAAAATTTATTGCGAAACTTTCTTTCGCTTCAATTTGTGACGGACATTCCAATAATTTTATTCCTTTTCTTTTTAATGCATCACATACATCATAGGGCACTTGCGAAGAGTGAATCATGGCTACATCATTACTAGCCATATTTAAGAGTCCATCTATGTGTGCATGTCCATATGGAATTTGCATGTGCAATATATCAGTTACACCCATTCGTCTAAGTTCTTCTTCAACCATTTTATATCCACTATAATTAGTTCTAACTCCTGAGGCTAGAACAATTGTATGACTATCAATCCATAGACCCATAGCTCCCTCAAAAGTTGCATCCCCAGAAATTGTTCTTATAATAGGAACTCCTATTTCTGCAAGCTTCTTCGCAGCAAATCTCTCCTCACCTCGTCTCGCCTCTGTTGCTGGTCTAGTAACGATAGCACCCTCTGGAGTCATAAATACTAAGTCCCTACAAAATAACGCATTTGGTCTATCTTCTCTCTGTTCTTCGATATAATGAACCGTTACACCATTTTCTCTATAAATTTGAACAAGTGCATCATGCTGACTTCTAAATCTGTCAACATTGATTGGACCTTTAAATCTAGCTGCCTCCCAGTTGAAATTTTCTATTTCTTTTCCAGGTCTTCTCATCAAAACATCTCTTAGTGTTTCTACCTCCGATGAAACTCCCCAATTACCCCAAAGTGAATGCATATCATCTAAAAAGGATGTTTCCTTAGGAAACCACTTTTCACCAGGCAATGCATCTATATCTCTTTTCGTACTATTTTGATCAATCATTTTATTACCTCCTACTATAATTTAAGATATATAATTGCAAAGGTCATGCCAAGCACAAGTTGCCAATATTCTGAAATTTAGTAAAAAAAAATTTACTAAGTACAAATTTTTATACCAATTAGTAAAAAAAAATGTACTCAATAAATTCAATCATCCTTTTTCAATATTATATTTTAACAACTTATAATTAAGTGACTGCTTAGTTATTCCTAATCTTTTCGCGGCTTCAACTAGACTTTTTGATGCCATCACTGCCTCTTCAATCAATGCTTTCTCATATTGAGCCATCGCCATATCCAGCGTAATACCATTATCTAAACTTTTAAAACTTGGCCTAGCAGTATAGCAGTTATCACTTACTGTCGTCGCATTTATCAGATAAACAGGAATATCCTTAAGTTGAATAAATCGATTTGATGCAATATTAAAAGCACCCTCTATTACATTCTTTACTTCTCTTACATTTCCCGGCCAAGAATAGTTGCTAAATAATTCTTCCACATCACTTTCTACTCCTAGTATATTCTTATTCATATTCATATTATACGTGTCTATAAAGTGAGAAATCAGGAAAAATAAATCGTTTATTCGTTCTCTAAGTGGCGGAATATTAAGTTGAACTACGCTCAATCTATAGAATAAATCCTCTCTAAGTTTACCAGCATCAACACATTGTAATGGAGGTTCATTTACAGCAGATATAATTTTTACATCTGTTTTTATTGGTTCATACCCTCCAAGCCTTACAACCTGTTTTTCTTCAATTGCTTTTAATATCTTGGATTGAACACTTATTCCCATAGAATTAATTTCATCAAGAAATAATGTTCCTCCATTTGCTATTTCAAACAGTCCAGGTTTATTTTCTGCACCCGTATAACTCCCCTTAGTTGTTCCGAACAAAATGCTTTCTAAAAGATTTCCCGGTATTGCAGCACAGTTTTGAGATATGAATCTTTTATTCCTTCTTTTGCTACATGTATGAATAGACTGAGCAACAAGTTCTTTTCCAGTTCCAGTCTCTCCATATATCATTACTGAAGAATCTGTATCAGCAACCATTGGGATTCGTTCCTTTATAAGTTCCATGCTTTGAGAACTAGTAATTATATCATCTAAAGTATATAAACTTTTTATAGAAATATTTTTTTTGGGTTTTATGGTAATGTTTTGCCTTTCATAAGGCGAATCAACGTATCTCGACACATCTACTGCTCCAATTATTTCATCATTATTCTTAATGGGCATTGTAGAATTAATAGCTCTAATACTATGTCCTTTATATGTCATTAACGTCTGATACTCATTGTAAATAGGTTGCCCCGTTCGTAAAACACGCATTATACTGCTGGATTTCTCATCCAAACCAGGGTAGACATCTGTAACATGCTTATGCAGTACATCCTTTTCCTTTAGATTATTTACATCTGGCCTAAAGGTCTGATAATATTCTACATATCCCATCTTGTCTGTTATCATAATTCCATCTATGAAATTGTAAATACTGAGTAGTTGTTCAACATACCTTCTAAGCATTCCTACCTCCCACGTTTTCTATCATGAATAATCACTATATTATATATATTATAGCATAAATCACATATTTGCAATTAAATGTGTACTTCCTTGAAAATCAACATAATTGTTTATATATACTTGAGTCATATATCGCCATACTTATAAAATATTTTAAAATATCAGCAAGTTAGAGTTATTAAAATATGCTGAATGTATTTAAAACACTCAGCATATTTTTTGATTATATCTCTCTATACTATTTGAAACAGATGCAAAAATCCTTTTTTGAATGTAAACATCTTAATTCTATTGTTTTTATCCTCTTTTTAAATATGCGGTTATACAGTGCAAAGCACCTTTTCCTTTTATAATTTCAGAGATATTTACAGTCTTCACTTTTACACCGTTATTTTCAAGCAATTCCTGCGTCCTTGGATTCCCCGCAGGTAAAACTATATTATTTGGCTCTAGGGCAACAAAATTACAACCAAACGTTTCTCTCACCTCTGTTCTGGAAGGCGCTTCTAAAATTTTATATCCCTTTTTCTTTAGCATATCCAAAATATCGTATGGTACCTGTGAAACATGAGCGAGTATGGCCTCATGGCTTACAGGATTCATAAGGCCATCAATATGAATATTACTATAAGGTTGTTGCATATGATATACGTCTACCCCCATTCTATTCAATTCATAAGCCACTTGCTCATAACCACCTTTATTACACCTGCTTCCAGTTGAAATAACACAAGTTTTACGATCTACCCACATTGCATTTGCCCCCTCAAACATACCTTCGCCTACAATAGTTCGTAGAATAGGGACTCCATATTTCCCAAGAGCCTCAGAAATATATCTCTCTTCACCTCTCCTCGCGGCCATTCCTGGTCTTGTTAAAATAGCTCCTTCAGGGGTCATAAACATTAAATCTCTACAAAATATAGCATTAGGCCTATCCTCCCTTTGGTTTTCTACATAGAAAACCTTCACTCCAAACTCTTCATAGATTTTTACTACATCATCATGCTGTTTTCTCATTAGTTCAACATCCACTGGTTCTTCCGAGAATCTAACCTTACTAGCGTCAAAGTCCTCAATTTCTTTACCTGGTCGTCTAACAAGTACTGCCTTTAATGTATCTACTTCCGAGCAAACACCCCAATCTCCCCAATATTCATTTAAATCCTCCTCAAAACTTGTCTCTTTAGGGAACCATTTTTCACCAGGAATTGCTTCTACATCATACCTTTTGTCTACCATATTATTTTCCTCCTACTTTTTTCAAAATATAATATGCACAATTTATGCCAACTTTTTTGTGAGATTCATACTATGTGATAGATAACAATGGAAATAAAAAATGGTGAATTGACGATATTAAAGATATATGTTTATTGGTATCGATTACAATAGCTGACACTATCAATGTTTCTTTTCTTAGTTTTTATGTTGTCTTACTTTGAAAGATTTGATGTGATTGTATTAAAAAACCATCCACTAGCGTAGCTAGTGGTTTTCCTTTCATCGCCCATAGGGCTCAACCTCTCGCCAAGCTCCATGAGCTTACAAGCGACCTGACATTTGCTTGCAATCGCTTATTTACCCTTAAAAGGGTCTCCAAAGTCCATCGCTAACTGCTCGCTAAGTCGGTCTTCTTTTATTTGATTATTTATATAATCAGTTATTTTTTTCGTGTTCTTTCCTACTGTATCGACATATTAACCTCGACACCAAAATGATCTGTTTCTATATTAATATTTCATATTGCCCCATCTTTGATAGATTATCACACTACTTTTTCCTTTTAGAAACCCCATGAAAGATGAAACGCTTATCTTTGGAGGTATTTCTACCAAGATATGTATATGGTCTGGGCATGCTTCCGCTGTTATTAGATTAACTCCTTTCCAATCACAGAGTTCTCTATGAATTTGACCTATTTCTAACTTTTTATCATTGTAAAATACTTTCCTACGATACTTTGGCGCAAATACTATATGGTATTTACAATTCCATGTGGTATGTGATAAAGTGTGATTAGAATTTGTTTGTAACTTTTGTTGCATAATATTCTCCTTCTCTTCTTTTGTTTTGCAGTTGTCAGGCCGCAAATACATTCTAAGAGAAGGCTTTCTTTTCTTCAACTTATTTATTGTTCATCGCTAAGGCTATACTGAACCCTCGGACTATCCGAGGGTTTTCTATTAACAAAAAGGCACTATACGAAATAAATGTAGGGTGCCTTATTCAATGGCTATTATTTCAATCGTAAAAAAATCAGATAGCATAAGTAAGTCAAATACGGAGAAGGCTTTTTCTTCTGCCCAAAATCCCAGTCTTTCAATTTCAGGTATACCGATTCAGGTGTAAATAACGCATCCTTATCCTGTTTTCTTTTTATTTGGGCAGCCATCTCAAGGAAACGCGTATCATCCCGTACAAACTCATATTTGCTCAAAACTCCGGCTACGCTTACAATATCATACCATATAGACGGAGCCTTAAGCTTTCGAAAGTCATTCCCCATATAGAACATATACGGATGTTGATCAAGGCTGTTTTCCCACAGGCTTAGCAGCGCTTTGACGGAGGTAACTGCAACCTTTGAATCTTTATACTCTGGTATATATGACAATAAATCGGCCATTATTAGCGTTGCATATGGGCAGCAATCGCTCTTTTTCCCGGGACCACGAAATTTACCAAGTTCTGGAGAAACAGCACAAGGGAATCCGTTATCGCGAAATAAAGAGGCCAGATGGTCAACGCCGGGCTTGATGTATTCATGGTAATCTATACCTGACTTTAGTAGCGCGAGTAAAAGCAATGGCGCGTCACATAAACACCAGCTGAATACATCTTCGCCCATACCGCCAAAATGCTTCGGCACATTTGTCATTGATTGATATATTCCGTGCTCGTCCCGGTGTTTTATTATTTCATCAATTGCCGTTTTAATTTCACGTACTTCCGTATCAAATCCAAGGTCCAGCAGAAACAGTAGCTTGTGTATCGGCAAATCAGGATTTTTGTGATTCGTCACCAGCGTACTGTGAAAATTTGCAATATCGAAAAGATAACCTTGAATATGTCTATCCGCCAGCGCCGCATTTTTGATTTCAAGAAGATCATCCTCTGCTTCGCGGCACAAGTTGAAGCGGATCGCATATTTTAGCCAGTCATCACTTAGATCCAACAGCTTTTGGAATTCCATTTTGTCCATCAACCTCCCTAAATATACTCTCACTTTCTATAAATATTGTCAGTATTAGTGGCCCTGCTTCCCAAAGTATTCTATTTAATTATTCTGGCCATCTTCCCAGCGATACTTTCTATTTGAAAGCAGCATATCAATATTACAATTCAAACATAGTCCGTTATGGCAGCAAATAGTCGCTCCGCACTCTTTGCAGCGCCATTTAACACGTTCCTTTTTTAAGAATTCTTCCATGCCAAATTCCTTGATATAGTTGAGGTTTTCTATCATGCTCATGTGGTATTTTGTGCGGTAGCGTTTATCCAATGCTTTCAATCTCTTGCAGGGGAAGCTATCGCATTCAAAACAAAACCGGACGCTTCCTTTTGCTAGCAATTCGCATGCATCTCTCATATGCGTGCAGTTTTCTCCCCGCGGAATACATCCTGGGCAATATTTTTTGTGAAACCCCCGTTTGTTAAAATCATTTTCTTTGAATTGATAAGCGATGCATAAAGCGCAATTCATCCCGCAAGGAGCAATCAATTTTTCATCCATGGATACACCTCTTTACTCAACAAACATCTATCCTGACCACACAACCCTGCCAAATTCAAAAAACATCTAACTTGACCACTCGCCAAGTGCCGACATCTAAATCGCTCTGTACGGTTCTAGATCAGCCTCTTGGATATATTCCCACAAAGTAATTTTTCTACAATTTTATCGCATCGGATTTTTTCTCTGAAATCTCGAAAAGCCATTATTTCAAGGCTTCTCTACGCACTTACTTATCAACCCTTGACATCAATACCACGGTCTCAACGTGCCTTGAACGGTCAAAAAAGATGCCGCTTGAAGCTGGTACCCCCTTGGAGGAAGGGTATATTTCAGAAATCAGTCGCCTGGGTAAGGTCATTTTTTCGTCGATTTGGCGCCTGATTTTGCGTTACAGTTCAAAGTGAATTGTAAGCAATAAAACCCTTAAAAGTGTGTTCATCTCTTGAAGGCTTTATTCGGTACAATTCCATATTCACAGTGTGTAGTTCGAAGGGGCGGTATTCCGATAACGGCAATGGGAATTGAGGAAAAGAGGAAGCCCATCAAACGCGGTAGTTCTCGGCATTAGAGGGGCTTTCGCACTCATAGTGTTACACGTTAATTTCGTCCTCATCTTAGCTAACAGTTATTACATCATCTGGCTCAATGATAATCGGCTCGGAAACATCTTCTCCGGCTACAACGATAGGAGCAACTTCTGACAAATACTTTCTGAGCTTTTTCGCCATAGGCTTGAAAGTAGCCAATGTAAGCAGACCAGACGTTGCAGCACCGATGCCGGGAATGATTTTAGAAACTCCTTTTCCAAACATATCCTTTGTCATTTTGACACCGAGATACCCCGCCACTTTTTTAACTATTGGGAAAATCGCACCTTTGGTTAGTGGCTTTGCCGCTATTTTTGCTCCTATTTTTGGAGCGGCGTTCGCCGCTATCTTATTCAGTGCGGCATTAGCCATTTGAACGCCCGACATTACACCGATGAATAATGTCAACGTTTGCTCCGTACCGTCATCCATACCGTTTTCACTAAACAGTTCGTCCCAACCGTAGAGGTACGCCAGTTTTTGGGCAATCCGTAGGACATGAGCGTAAAACTGTGCCAAATCAGCGGGTATCGTAGCGGCTATAGCCGCTCCTCCGGGAAGACCCGCTGCTGCTGAAATTGCGGTGACTTTCGTAGTTTCAAAGTCTATGCTACCTTTAGCGAGTTTGTCGATTATGTCCTGCGGTACGCCAGCCGCTATTGGTCCCCTTTCAACAGCCGCATCAACCATTTCAGGGGAAACACGCCCTGAAAGCTGTTTACGGAGGAATTCTGCTCTGTCGATTCTAACAAGGGGCGCTTTTGCCGCTGCGTTTAGCACGCTTTCAAAGGAAATTTGTAGTTTTTCGCTCATAGTAAACCCTCTCTTATTTTCTCTCCGAGTGTCGGAATAATCGTTTCTAACATAGGCTGTGTAATTTCTGCGAGTTCTCATTAAGACTGACTGAATCCCCGCAGGCCTTCGTAGTGCATTAAAACAACAGGGGAGTCTGTTTTCTTTTTTGAAAAAAGCATTTCAACCATCCTTCCATATTGCTGATGTATTACTTGGCTCAAACCGGCAAAATCACTTTGCTGGCGCCGAGGCTTTCGACACGGTATAAGCTGATAGTTTTTTGATTGTCTGTTTTTCTGTTAAGCATATCCTTATCCTTATTGTTTTTCGATGATGCCTATTATTCTTATTTTGTCTGGCTCAACACACCTATCTGGCAATAACGAACCCAATTCCTCAGAATCATAAAAATAAATGCTAATAAACCATTTAAGAAAAACCATATTATCAAGTACATTTTGGGGAATCAGTCTTTCATAATAGTCATCGTAATTATAGCCGCTCTGCTCTAGACAGTCATCGATTTCATACCATGCTCGATCATAGTCAATTGGTGAATATGTTTCCATGTTGCTCAATTGAGCAGGAAATTCAATTATATAGCATTCGGTTTTTGTTTTCATCCAATCATAGCTCATTTTATAAGCCGACGTACTAAACCCATTTATGCCCGAAACAATCTTATCCAGAGTCTGAAGAATTTCTGGACATCTTCGTATTGACGAGTATCTTTCCATTTGATCTATAGTTGCATGGATAAAAAATTCTACTGTAGCTCCATATTTATACAGCTTCAATCCGAGATGTTCCATATCTTTTCTCGGATCACACTTAAAGTATGCGTTACATGGAGTTTTTCTTCCTTTAAAACAAAATTCACAAGGTTCACCATAGGACGTAATCGGATATAATTGTTGATTAATGCTCATCTTCCGATTGTCAACATTCACTGTTATTCCATATGCTTTAATAAAATCTGATAAAGGTGTTTTCTCTTGAAACATTCTTTTCAGGTTGAGAATACCATGTATTAGAAAGCTTTCTTTATCAACTTCTGAAGCTGTCGTCATATGTCGACAGATAATCGATAAGTTATTGCTATCATAATTAGTCAGATTTATATTTAAATCTTGTGTCAATTTTCCAGGTGTCAGCTCATCTGGGTTCACTTTATCAAAGTAAGAAACAGCTGCTTCCTTGCTAAGCCGAAAATAAGCACAGAAAGATTCGAGCCATTCTGCGTGAGTTTCATTAAAAAAATCAAATAATATTTGTGTCATTTCCGTCCTCGTTTATCGGTTTCAAATTCCTATCTATTCTTTGTGGTCTGTTCTTAAACCTTAAGTTGATATTTCTGTATGGTATGTATAATCTCATCAAACATAATATCTGGGTTTGCAAACTTAATATCTTTCTTTTGGGGATTTCCTGCTTTTGCACGCGCCCCTTGTGTAATAGCATCAAGAATAAGGTCGAATTTTTCTCTCAAGTCTGCTTCCTGCTCTGATATAAAATCTTCAAGCTTAGGTTGTTGGCGCATATTATACTTTGCCATATAATCTTCTACTTTCTTGATTTTCGCCAATTGTACCTCTTCATTTAAGGGCTTTTTCTTTCGATTATTTAGCATAAATTCTTTCCAATTTTTGTTTGTTCTTTCACTATTGCATCCAGGACATGCTGGCACAACATTCCCAGCAACATGAATACCACCTTGTTCTTCTGGCCATAAGTGGTCAGCCTGTAAATCGTTTTTACTTCCGCAGTAAATACATTCTTCACCAAATTCTCTTATTGCAATTTGGAACGCGTCTTTTTGCACATATTTACTTAATATCATTGAAAGTAGTGCCTTCCGAAAGGCTCCTCTTCCGATTCCAAGAATTTGTGAAATTGATTTGGGTTTAGGCATTATGCTTTACCCTCCAAACTTAAATATTACCCCCGTGCGGGATTTCCTCTTTATAAGTGGGGGAGTGCTTGCTGTTTTTAGTCCCGTTCTTCAAGCGGTTCCCACACCGCCATACGGCGCTTTTCTGACCGTATTTCGACCATACCTGCCTGAGGTACGGCTAGCCGCATTCCTTGCACACCATGATGTCGGTCCGGGCGAATTTGGAGCTGTATTTGCTTTTCTCTTTTGAAGGCTTTATTCGTAACAATTATTGTGAAGGAACGAACGCTAACAATAAGCATACTCCAAATAACTCAAAATCGATCTATAATTACTTTCAAAATATCTATTCAAACTCTATTCCTTGTTTTTCAATCATATATTCCCTATATGTGCTAAAATTCTTCATTCCGCGTGCTTTACGAGTTTTTCCCAATATAGTGTTATCAATCCTTTTTTGAAGATATGTACATAAGCCTTCAAAACGTTCATTAGGAGTTTCGTCCCACTTAAAGCCTATCTCCCTTTTTATTGCATCATAGATCAAAGAATATTTCATTTTTTCTTCATCAGCATTAATATTGGCCTTTTTAAAATCATGATATATGTCGATCAAATGCTTTACATAGTTTTTCATATATGTATTACTACCAATAGTACCTTGAATCGGACCTTTCTTAACATTAAGCTTTTTAGGGGTTTTAATTGTAATATTATTACCGATAACAGAATTCTTGTTATTGGTAGCATAAACAGCATAGCTATCGCCTCTGCCATTGTCTGGCGAAAGCTGTGGATAATGCTGCGCAAATACCTTGTCATCAGTCACAATCAGCCCAATAATGTCCTCCCAGAAAAGGACATATACTGAGAACAGCCCTTTTTTATAATGCAGAGAATTTAGAATATTCACCTTTTCCTGTAATCCTGCGTTTCTACTTGTTGATGTAGCAATAAAGTAATGCTTTAGTGCGGGTTTAAAATTCTTGGCTTTCTCGATTTCTTTTTCAATTTGCTTGTAAGTTAAACTGGTAACTTTTTTACACTGGATACCGATATAATCGGCTTTTTTATCTCTTATAAAAATATCCACTCCGTGTTGAACTTGCCCAACTCCCCCAAACAGAGTAATCATGCAACTAGGCCAATTTATCCTTGAATAGCTTTCTACTAATCGTTCAAAGTCCTGCCAGTTTTGAGGCTTTGGTATTTCTATATTATCTAATGTTGGCATAAGTCACCTTCCTTTACCACAACACTAAAGGCTTTGCGTATAATTACCCCTACACTTGCTATAGCCTATTTTCAGCTCAAATCCGATAAAAAATTGTTCATCTGTAAAAAACGATTCCGTGCCGCATCAATCTGGTTTGTAACTATACGGATAAATTTCTATGCTTAATTCTTCCATGCGCATAAATTGTGTTTTTTGATTTGGCAGCTTATTGTATGGACTATCTTCTTTTAATTTTTCAAACAATGTCTTAAAGCTTCTAAAGGTAGTACAATCTTTACTATATAATCTCTGAAGTTGAAGCCATAGAGCCCATTCTGCTCTATCATCCTGTTTATCATTCCCTGAGAAATGCACTGAATGTTTTCCAACAACAAATAAATTTACCTTATCAAGGTCAATTTGCCTTTCCTTTAACCCAAGCATACTTGCTAATTTCATTTTGTCTGACTCTTTCAGCCATTCTGTCATATCATCAATCCATTTATTAGTTTCATCAAGAAAATTTCGCATTCTGCTTTGGCGCCTTCCAATATTATCACCGTACTGTTCCTGCCATTTCAACTGAAGAAATACAATTTGATTTGTTTCCTTTTCAATAATACATCCATCTATATCCGTCAATGTTTTACCGTTGGACTGAATAGGCAGATTTCGATCAATTTTAATGTAAAGATTATCATCAAACAATTTGAAAATATCTTTTCGAAATTGACTTTCTCTTTCAGATATATTTTTACTCCAATCCTTGGGGAACTTTCGGCTTAGCTCACCCAACAGGAATGCATATATCCCGCTTAAAGCCCCGACAACAGAAAATACTACTTGTGTTTTTGACACTGTAACATATGGCATAATCAGATAATCAATATTTTTCCTATGGTAATGATATTTTTCATAAGTTAGTGTAAAACAATCAAATATTTGCTTTGCGTCATTAATGCTAATTTCACATACTTTGGAAAATATATCAACCATCTCAGCTATATCTCTGTTAATAGTAAGTACATTAATAAACTCAATTTCACTGTGTTTACGTGTTAATAAACGCGAATACTCAATGTGTTTAAGAGCAAAACTGATAATTAATGTTGCACACTGACTATATATTTTATAAGGGATTCTCCCAAATTCTGCATTGTCATTAAAGCAATCAAAATTAAACATTCTCTCAACATACAGTTTTGCAGTATCAAAATAGTATGTATCGATAATTTCATTTGTATCATATCCTATAAAATGTTTCTGCCACGGATGCACATATTTTTTCATCTGTTTAATGACATTACCCTTTTTTTGGTCAATATCATCTATTTCAGAGCTTTGACTTTCCAATATCCTTTCTGCACGAACAATGCCTTCTAATATTTCGAAATTTTCAAGACCCATATATTTATTCGCGAAGCGAAATTGAAGACAATTTTCCGACTGACCAATATATTCAATTAAGTTATATTTGCAATAATCTTTGACTCTCTCTAATTCACCGGTCTCCCCGCAGATTTTTATAAACGAGTGTATTCCTCCAGCATTCTTTGTTAAAAATGTCGGAGCATACTGAGCTTCAGTGAAATCACAAAACACATGATCAAAAAAAATATTAACGCCGTGCAAATATAACAATTTATCCAACTTTAATTCCTGGTGTATCGCACCAGATCCAAACATAATGCAATAGAAATAGTAATTGGCTACTTTAAACAAATCTAAAAAGATAAACTGTTTATGGACTAAAGAATCTGCTTTACATTGCTTTCTTATAAATGTTTTCTTTTTAGCAATGATCTCGTCAATATCAGTATTAAATTCGTTTTGATTATTTTTACCAGGATTCATCAAAATTTTAACCCTCATATAAACCAGCTAACAATAGCCAGGTAGTTCACAAACATGTTTATAGTTCTAAAATCGAATCAGATTCGTATCTTATAAAATCAACAATTTTAGAGAGAATTTCATTACATTCATTCTCATCTTTTTGCATTTTTTTAATGGTACATTCCCAAATAATAATTATCCTGATATTTTTACTTAGAAGTAATTCTATTATTTCTTTATCATGTAGCCTGTTCCTTTCAAGTTTTGGTAACCAAAAATCCAGATTTGATTTTGGGATATAGGCGTACTTACAGTTAGCATGCCTATGCCAGTAGCATCCATGAATGAATAATGCTACCCTGGCTTTACTAAAAAACAGGTCAGGCTTCCCAGGTAAATCTGTATAATTGGCACGATACCTCAATCCGTTTTTATGCAGCAAAGATCTAATAAACATTTCCGGCTTTGTTTTACTATTCTTTATTCTTGACATATTACGGCTTCGTGCATCAGGAGACTTAATATCCATTTTCAACTCACAGTTATCAACTTTCTACCTTTTATCAGTTTTATTCATAAGGGTACAACCTATTTATAATAACATCTTCCTTATTTGAATTTTGTAAATACTTTTTGCTCCCTCAGTGTTTTCAACAATGACTCGATTTCTTGTGCTTTCTCCGGTGATTCAATCAATACACCCATTTCAACATTGCCTTGCATTCCATGATACGAGAGATTGGCAGACGATATTAATGATGTATGTCCATCCACGACAATCAGCTTTGCATGTAGTGCTGACATCTTATCATCACTTTGCTGGTTGTAACTAAATATCTTTATAAATTTGCTTGCATAGGTATTCAGTCGTTCAATGACGTCCTGGTGTTTTTGAGCATCATTCACATAGAGATTCACATAAACCCCCTGTGTGCTTTTCTGAATAATTAGTTCAATCATTTCGCTAAAATATTCAGAAATAGAATACCCGGTCAATGTAATGTTTTTTTCTGCAGAAGATAAAATGCTATTTACTACTAACTTGGTTTTCCGTGCTTTAAGCTTGAAACTACTGGGTGCTGTGATCACCAATTCACAGCATTCACCTGAATTACATTCATATAGCTTGTAGGCCATTTGCAAAATATCCATAATTTCACTTGGCTTACAATTGGGAAACCTTTTTTCAATTAAACTTATAGATTTAGCAAAAGCATCCGCTGCATTCAAAAGTGTATACTGCTTTATTTCATCTTTCAGAGTTTGAACGATTACATCTATCCCTAAATCTTCGTTCCACATAACTCATTCACCAACTCTCTAAAGTAGCTACAAGATTCTCTTTCAGGTACCGGAACCACTAATGTTCTATCAAGCAGTCTATTTCCGTTTTCACAGGCTGTCTCGGATATCATTGTACAAGAATGGCACGCAGCACCATTGATCCTGTCTTTTGTTGGCAAATTCATAAAGCATTCCGGATCGGTTGTACATGTGAGAGCGTTTTGAAGAGCCTCTTTTAATAGTAGCAGGAACTTGTTCATTTCGCCCAGTTCAACCAGTCCGCCCAAAGAGCCCTCTTTATCTGAACTTCCTGTATAAATAAGAACTCCGCACATAGTGTCGCTACTGTATATTCTTTCTTTGATAGCCGAGGATGAGTATCCTGACTGCATTGCCATCTCCTTAATCAGAATGTGAGAGAACGTATGTAAAAGAACATATTCGGCATTTCTTTCTTTATAGGTTGTCCATCCTTTGCTTCTACAGAACTCGTTATAGTAGTCTTTGTATTTATCAGAAAGTATCTTTACCCCCGGTATACTTTTCCACTGACTAATTGTGCTTTTATTAAATTCAACAAAAACACCTTCGCCATTAATTTCCACTGCAGGAAGCCAGGACTCATGACCTGTTTTTTTATTAAGTTTACAAATATGATTGGGATCATCAACTTCTGGTTCAGGCGCCTCCATTCTCATAAACCCAAGCAGAACCATTACTTCTCGAAGTCTATGAATTTTAATTATTCTGGAGAAGTATTTATCTAATCCGTTATTGATATTAACTTCTTCAGCCTTAAAATATTTAACATCCCTTTGGTAAGCTAAGTCCGTATGATTTATAATTGCAGCGTATTCCATCTCTTTGATTTCCGTAAATTCTTGGATTTTATTTTTTATTCTGTTATACGCCTCGTCAAACTCACTCCTTGTAAATTTGCTTGCAAAGAATTTTTCGTATGCTTTCTGCAAACCAACTTCTCCAAAATCTTCTTCATATGACTCAATCACCCTACGATTAGCATTAATTATGTCATTAATAGGATTAGTCCAGGGTGGAATGGAAATTGCGCTGCGGATTACAGGAAAATAAACATTTGATGCGCCCCTTTGAGATGGAATAGACAACTTTTTGCACTTTTTATTCTTATCCAACGGACGATGTGGGTGATGCCCCGAACAAATCAAGCCATCAAGATTTTCACGCTGCATAGCACCAGCCATACTTCTTTTATCACCACATGAACACTCAACAAACATTTCCCCCAATGATGATGTTCTGCCTGTAGAATAAAGTTTCAACCTTCCTTTACAAGTTGAGTCACCTCTGTGAACCCATCGTGACCAGGGAAAATCATCCATGTGCCCGTCTTCGCAGGCAGTAATAAATCTTGCAGGATACGCATCCCAACCGCAATAAGGGCATTTGGGTCCCTTGTCTTTTATGTATTTGTCCCTATCAAATCCATCACGGATATCAAACAGGGCATTGCATTTGGAATTTGCACATACATGATAATAGGGAAACGACACCACTGGAATATCATCATACTCTGTCGTTTTAGGTGTTTTGAAATTGTATACTCCCAAGTAATTAGCTAGGCGATTATCAATGATCGTTTTTCCGGTATCTTTCCAATAATCGATATCGAGAACGGTTACAGAGTCGTTTTTGGCATCCATAATAGAGCCGGGCCCATATGTAGTAATTAACTGATTCGGTCTAACTTCTCCAAGCTTGTTCCAATTCATTTAGTTATCCTCCTCGTTAAAATAATATATGGTGGCCGCCCGCTCAACTTCACGCATTGAGTTAAGTGTTGGCTTCTCCTTTGGAGTACAGTATCTATCGTAATAATTCAGCAGACGATTGACTCGCTCTAAGCCCATATCACTTGTAAAATAAGTCAGAGTCTTTTCTTCGGTACTCAGTGTTTTCCAATCCTCGACAAACAAGTCAATTTCCTTTTCCACATCGTAATACGCCTTATGCGCAACGACCTTAACTCTGTTTAATATTTCCTCTTTGACCTGCTGCAAGGTAGATTCCGAAATATTACCAATTTCATTAGCACCTGTGTTAGGTGCCATCTGTTCATTTTGCAGCCTTAACAAAGCCACAACAGTTGCATGAAGCACTCGATCCCTTGCTCGCGCAGAGAAAGGTGTTGCTGTTGTACCTTCTACATAACGATACAATTGCGAATGAAAGCCTTCAAAGTTTTCATAATGTGATAAATCCCGTGGTCGATATGGGTTATATACCGTAAAAACAATACCAGGATAACTACGCCCTACACGGCTGGTTGCCTGAATATATTCAGAATTTTGTTTCGGCTGTCCAACAACTGTCATTAATCCCAATCTATCAACGTCCATACCAACTGCAATCATGTTAGTTGCTATTACTACATCATAGCAATCCTGCTTGTTATCAGCTTTATTCTTGTCATATGGGACGGTTAAATCTTCTAAGACTTTCGCAATTTCGTATGACGGTATACGAGAAGTAATTTCCTTTGTCCTTCTAAGGTATCTCTGCATCTCGTGTCCATACTTTTTCTGCAGCCTTTCAATTCGGCTCTTAATGTCGTCTTCAAGCAAACGAACCGCACCACCAAGTTCTCTTATACTATTAAAGTACCCAATCAAAGTATAATAAGGGTCAATAAAATCTTTAAACTCTTCCTGTCTGGATAAATCAAATGCAGTTTCAAGAATAATAGAATAGGCACGAAGCAATGTGGTTTTTACAGATTGTCCGTTACCGCAAATTCCTACATACTTTCTGAATGGCTTTTCTTCAAGCGAGATTTCCTTAATAAAATACGAGTCCCGAATATCAACTCCACTTGGAGGAAATTGACTAAATTTGTTTCTACCATATAAACACCGTATTTGTTCTCCGGCATTTTTGATTGTTGCAGTAGAGACAATATATTTTGGCAATACTTTTTTGTCACCTTCGGTTATGGAGCATAATTCTTCAACCACATTTTCATAACCACCATAAATAGTTCCAAGCGGACCTGTTATTAAATGCAACTCATCTTGAATAATCAATTCCGGAGGATAGAACGGTTTGACATCTACGACATCTACTCTTGGGAGATCCGCCGTCTTATTATGTCGATTTTCATGTTCTTCACCTTTAGCAATATATCCGCATCTGGCACAATATCTATCCGCATTTCCAAAAAGCAACCCTGTTTTCTCATCCCAAGGCAGTCTTGCAAATTTATCAACAGTAGAAATGATTACAGTAGGGCACTTTCTATATATTTCACTGTCAACAAGATATACAGGAAGCGTATGGTTGTTATGCTTATAAAAATAGCACTTATTGTTAGAACAAGTAATTTTTACGGTCTGCAACTTAGAATCCACATCATAATCGGATTGCTCAATAGGTTTTCCACAGCAAGGACATACAATCACTTGCTTTGAAACCTTTCTTATAAAATCCTTTCTTTTTTCTCGGTCATCATAATCATTAAAATTATTGGGAGTAACTCCACCGCCGACCCAAAAACCTATGGAAATTCTGCTGTTTCCATATAAATCCGGACTCTTTTCACGAATCATTTCTGCAGCTATAATCAACTTCATTAAACGGTCACGTTGCTGAGTAGTCAACAATCTTAAAGTATACCTCAAAAAAACAGTGACTCCGCCGTCTTTTTCGTATTCACTGCACAGAGGTGCTGTTAATCTGCGATAACCGATAACAAAAGCAATCAACCCCAAATAAGCTTCTGTTTTACCGCCACCCGTTGGAAAATATAACAAATCGACATTCTTTCTTTCATCAGAGGCAGGCTCCATACAACCAAGTAAATTCAAAAGAACAAATGCAATCTGAAACGGACGCCACTCACTGTGATCCTCTTTCGTAAAATCACTTAAACTGCAAGGAATATCTTGGCTGTTTTTCTTTCCAAACATGGCAATACTTCTTTGCATATACATGGCTTGGTTCATAAAGCAAAAAGCTGAAAAGGCATTATTATTAGTAGCAAGCAAGTCTATACCTCTTTGAATTCTTTGCTGTGCGGTTTGGCATTCTGCTATGATTTTCTGTCCTTTGGGTATAAATGAGGGATTTTTCATAAGATGACTGCCATTCAATTCTTCTATCCATTTTTTATATAGATTAGAAAGCATAGAAAGACGTTCAATCGTTGCGTTCCTATTTTTAGCCAACGACATAAAACGCATCGAAAATGTATTTTTCTCAAAATCGGGGATATTAGGGCTAACTCCGTTAATCTCATAATCTGGAATAAACATGCTCTTTATTGCAATTGCATTTTCCGAATCCTTAGTCTTCTCCCATGTTGCAGCACATCCACGACCTCTGGCATATACAGCACGACTTTCGTAATAATACTCATCTTCTAATTCAAGCATTCTGCATTTGTGTTCAGGTAAAAAAACAGGGGATTGTTGATCATCACACAGTGTCATTTCAACTTGATAAAGAACCTTCTCATATTCTTTTTCGTTATCGACATTTGGACGCTGGTTGTACAGATACACCGAAAGCATTGTGTTACCATTTTCCAAGTTCATCTTTACGACATGAAGAACCAAACGCGAATCTCTTTTAAGCGGAATTTTAGTAAATCGATCAAACGACTGCATGTCAATAGTAACAACATCGTTTTCTTGTTCTCTAACATACAACGTTTTTGTTACTTCTTTTTCTACGCCTTTAATCGTGGCCATTACCTTTACGGATTCTTTTTCATATTTACCCCAAGCAATATTCACGTTCAGCATTGTGACATCCGAACCGATATAACAAGACACACCTAAAGAGGATTGTTTCTTGAAACCGCCCTTTGGCTTGTTGTCATCCGGATCAACATCATCCACTGTTGTACCTGTGTCGTTGTCCTCTTTGAAATCCGTTTCAAAGTTTTGTGCATCATAATTCTCGTCTTCTGACATTTCGGTGTCAGCAGGGAATAGCATACCCGTAATATAGCTATTGGTGGGCATTTCATCCAATTCTTCGTTTTCGCTCTGGGGACCAATTAAATCCATGCGAACGGCTTTGAGAATTTCTTCCCTTGCTTTTGCATATTTGAAAGCCAATTCATCTGCCATATTATTGTTCCTCCTTTATTACCACGGCTCTACCTGCAGTGTATTTAAATGTACTGCCTATCACAATATCCTCGCCGGGTATCAGCCTAAACTGCCATTCTTTTGAATCAGAATCCACGCTTGTGGCACATTCACACCACTTGATTGCTGCATATGCCTTTTCAAGAACGTCCTCGTCAGCAGTGCGATTAGAAGCCTTGACCTCGACCATATACTTCGCATCTTTGGTTTCCACCAGGAAATCCGGATTATATTGTTTGCCTGCCTTGTAAAAAAGACCAAGCTGATTAAGCGGTGGCTTAATAAACCTTAATACCTCCGAGTCATCTTCCAGTATTACGGCAAGTCTACGTTCATCATCACTGTCGAAGGAATTTTCCGGATAGTACGATTTCTTGTATCCTTCAAACAGATACTGGCGAATGTTCTTTTTATCGTCAACTTCTTTCTTGAAATTCACTCTGCCGTTGACTTTCATGTTCTTAACAAATCTGCCAAACAAAATCAAGTCTTTCTGAACTTGATGTACAAACTCGGTGTGTTCCTCTTTTGCAGCATATATTTGTTTCTTTAAATCATTGATAATGACCGTTGCATATCTTCTGATGACCTTTTTCTTATGCTCATAATCGCCCTCGATTAACGACATATACTGATTCACCACATCCAGGATATACTCCGCATCAGCTGCACTGAATTCAGGTATCTCCTCAAGGAGCATACAAGCAAGAGCGTTTTCCGGCTCATCTTCTATCAATGCATCCGCCTCCACAACAGCTAGAAGCCTTTCATTGATAACGTCATATCTTTCTATCTGCGATGCAGCTACATCAAACTCCATATGATTTCTCTTAATTGTAATAGGTTTGAATGTGATAGTAGAACTGTAATTGATGCTGATTTTAGGTACTGAAATTGCAACCTGTGACAACTGTTTTAACTTTTGCTCAAATTCCTCTTTTTTCAGTGCAGGAGTTTTTGTTTTTTTCATTTTGACTGTTGCCTCAGTATCTACTGTTGAATCATCAGATGACTCTGTTTGTGTTTCAGTGTCGGTCTTTGTGGTAATCCCAAGGTCAAAGAGTGATAATTGACCTTGGCTATCTTTTGACATCGTTGTAGCAGTTATTTTCTTTGCATACTCAGCCAAATAAGACTTATACATGCTGTCAACTGTCCGTGCATCATTAAAATCTTGAAAAGACTTAACATTTGCTTCTTGGATAGCAGAATCAAGCAATGACAACTGCTCATTTTCAAAGCTCGAATGGATTTCCACCAACGTTGTATCTGAAATATCCTCGTTATCAAGGTCTTTATTCCTGAAAACAGGGTTGTCCTTAATATCATCAATGATTTCACGATAATGGTCATGTGCAACAATATCTAAGGTATCCACTTCCTCAACGCCGGTGATTTGCCCAAAAGGAAGACGAAGTCCACGCCCAATGGTTTGCAATGCCAAAATATCACTTTTTGCTGCATTGAGTGGGATAATAGTAAACAGGTTATTTACGTCCCATCCTTCTTTCAGCTTATAAACGTGCAATACGATCTCGATAGGATTCGTGTTTTCCTCAATGGTAAGCAGTTTTTGGATGTTCTCTTCTGTTTCAACACTTCCAGTACTGGAGTCAATCTGAATAATCTTACCAACATATTTGCCGCCGAAGAAAGAATCAGAGTCAATTTTTTCACGTATTTTCTTTGCGTGTGTCGTATCTTTGCATGCAACCAGCACGATTGGCTTAACCTGTTCTAAATTGTTATCCACGCAATACTTATAAACCACAGCTTTCCGGCGTTCATGAAGTTTGATGCCGTCTTTCAGTTTCATTTCCTCAATGTCATCGGCAGAATATCCAGCGGTGTTGGTTCTACCCATTACAACTGGGATTTTCAGGTATTTTCCAGCACCTTTAGCAAGGTCATAACGATAAATAATATTTTTGTTGCTGTCTTTAGGCGTAGCTGTAAATTCCAAACCCAAAATAGGGTTCAGATAATCGATAGCCTTCATAGATGCTGGCGCGTAATAGCGATGAGCCTCGTCCATACAAATAACAAGATCGTCAAAGTTTTTAAGTACATCTGCAAAAGATCCACCCAAGTTCTCGTTGAAATCGTGAAATTTAAAGTTTACATCGCCCCGAGTGAATATTTTTCCAATATTAAAAATAAACAGCTGGATCTCAGAAGTTTTTTCTATCACCAATTCACCCTGCTCATATTTTACAGGATATGAGAGATAATTTTCACCATCATAAACCTTCGGTCTTCCCATTTCAGCCTCTAAGCCTTTGAACATATACTTCGGATGGCTGGGTAAGGTTTCTTTTCTCAGTTTGTCATAAATCGTATTGCCTGGAGTAAGGATAAAAAAGTGCTTGTACCCCTTAGTTTTGTGCAGATAATAGATAGCAGCACCCATCAATCGGGTTTTACCAATACCGGTGGTCATATCAAAGCAGAAAGAAGGAAAATGGAACTCATTATCCACCTTAATAGGTTTCTTATCCTCACAATTTTCCATAGCAACCTTTTCTGCATTTTCTTTTGTGGTGGTTTTATAGTTAAGGTTAGAACTAATGGCATCAAAATACTGTAAAGCCTCAAACTGTGGCTCACGCAGGCTCATCGCCCAGTTGATTTTACTGATAACACTCATTGTTCTACCTCGCTTTCAAAATTGCACTTCTCAAGTAAGTCCTTTGGTATTTTTTTGATCTCCACATTGTCTGGAATATTCATATTGCTCTGCCTTTTTGTGCAGTAAATCAGCAGTGATTGATTTTCTCCCAATGATTTCATGAGTGACATAATGTACTTACTGTTTACAAACTCTATGGTAACATGGATAAATCTGTTTTCGGAAGAGTATCCGTGAAATTCACCAATACGACTGTATTTAAAACCTTCGATCTTGCATATAGCCTCTGCCACCATGTCAAAGGTGTAGTTTGGGTTTAGCTGATAGACCGGGAGGACTTTGTTTTTGACTAGCAATGGCTCTGCGAGTTCATAGAATTTGAAGCCACCACCACCTTGCCAGTTGACACTTTTAGTTATTCCACCGTCATCTTTTCCATCAATTATTGATTTTAACCGAGGCTCACAATGCGAATAGCATTGCTCTCTCAGTTCTATACCTATCCATTTTCTTTTCATTTTCATAGCTGTGGCAGCTGTAGTTCCGGTTCCTAAAAAACTATCTAAAACCCAATCTCCCTCATTTGTTGTGAGTAAGAAAATTCTCTGAATAAGAGCTTCAGGCTTTTGCCCATCAAAATCCAATCTTTCTTTTGACATAGGGTTTATTACTTTAATATCAGTCCATAAATTGCCTATTGGCTGTCCTTGATAGTCCTCTAAAAAAACACGTCTGTTAGGTCGTCCTTTGCTATTCCAATGCAAACGTTTATCTTGATCGAGTTTTTCTAAATTTTCTTTGCTCATCATCCAACCCCATTGAGGGACATAACCCTTATATTCATAACGCATAGTTTCTCGTAAACCTAATTTTGCATTTCTTTCAACGGGTGCCAACATATATTTTTTCCCATCAATTTCATTTGTAAATCTTTCAGCAATATAAGCTTGTGTATTATCATCATCTTTAGAATATATAGGTGCAATATCATAATTACTTGATTTAGAATACCATAAAATATAATCTGTAACATTATTAAGTCTATTGTTGGGATTTGCACTTCCTCCTCTACGCTTCCATACAATATCGTTTACAAAGTTATCTCTCCCGAAAATTTCATCCAGCAGAACTTTTAAATATGCCATCTCATTATTATCAATCTCAATGAATATAAAGCCGTCATCTCTTAAGAGATTTCTTAATATAACAAGACGCTCTTTCATCATTGTCAACCATATAGAATGTTCTAATCCATCTTCATAATGTTCAAATGCACTACCTGTATTATAAGGCGGGTCAATATAAATACATTTAATCTTTCCAGCAAAATCCTGCTCCAAAGCTTTCAGTGCAATCAAATTATCCCCGTGGATAAGCATATTTTCAGTATTGGGATCACCATACGATTTTGTTTTATCTTCTAAAAGAATTCTTGGTTCCAGCTTTTCTTCGTCGTATTTGCCGACCCAAGTCAACTCCAGCTTTCCTTTTTTCTGCATATTATCCTCCTCAAAATTGCACCACTATTTTTGCTATAAGCACTGGTTCTATGGCAAACTGTTTTTCAAACGCCAGTTTTAGTTCTGCTGCTTCCGCTTGCACCTCTGCCGTAAATTCATGAAACTTAAAACTCATCTCATCCTGCTTATGCTTAATTTGCTCCATTTGTTTTTTGATTTCAATCTTTGCCTTGAAATTCTTTTCTTCTATGTATACGGAATTCAATTCATCTAGTTTGGTTTTGAATTCACTTATCTGCAAATTATATTCATCGCAGCGAAGTGCAACCCAGTTGTCGATTTTGATATTGTTCCTCAAAACAAGTTTTCGGTAACTACTCCGGTATTGCTGTGATTTTTCATCATAAATAGCATTTCCAAAGCCCTCCAAAGAACTTTGTTCGAGGTCATATTCTGTTAAGTCCTTGTTTTTTAAGGCTGATAGCATCTGAACGATATCACCCTCCGTTAATACAAGGCGATTGTTGTCTATGTCAAACGCTTCCAGAACCGGGGATAAAAACTCTTGATTGTTATAGAAACCACCAATGATGATATATCCATGCTGTACCTTCCCATTTATGTATATCTTGTTCGTTTTATAAGCAATGGGATAGTGTGCTACCGAAATTTCTTCCGAAATACTTGCCCAAAATGCTTTATCCTCAAAATAGCGGTTGACTTCTGCAAGTATTTCCTGCAACTCTTGTTTGTGTGCTTCTTCCGATGCCTTTGAAATCAAGTTTTTCAGTTCTTTAAATTTTACATTGCGTTTTCTGTCCAGTTCTTTTTCCAGACTTTGAAATTCCTTATTGAATTCAGCTGGACTTTTGCATTGCTGATAAATCTGCAGGACACGTTTTTCAAAGTTCTCTCCACTTTCCAAAAGACCGATTGCCGTATCCGATGCACCAAATACACCCTGGAATAGTTCAAACTTTTGGGATAAAATCTCATAAACTCGTCTGTCTGCTATGTTTTCTGTATTGAGGAGATTGATTACAACAACATCATCTTTTTGTCCGTAACGGTGGCATCTACCGATTCGCTGCTCAATTCTCTGAGGATTCCATGGTAAGTCATAATTGATTACCGTATTGCAAAACTGTAAATTCAAACCTTCTGAACCGGAATCGGTAACCAGCAAAATTTTATATTCGTTCTTAAATGCCTCTACAACGGCATTTTTAATTTCTACGCTTCGGCTACCTAAATCTTTACCGTAATTTTTCGATTTCCAGGCACGATATATTTCATTCGTCTTGTTATCCGACATATTACCGTTGAACATGAGAATAGAGTCATCATATCCTAATGCAGACAGTTCTTCAAACAGATAACTTTGTGTTCTGACAGATTCCGTAAACACAACAACCTTTTCTCTAATACCGATTTCTCTTTGTCTGTCGAATGCAATCAGCAGAGCCTTTTTCAAGGCATCTAGCTTTGCATTTGTCTGTATTTTATTGGCAACGATTATAATTTCATCAATCTCATCTATTTCATGCTGAATGAATTCATTAACCTTATCTCTGTCATAAAGTTCTACCGCCGCTTCTGTTTCCTCCACCTCAAAATCATCATCCAAAAAATCAAAGAAATAATCAAGGCTTTTGTCTACAGATTCTATTCTTGTAGTTTCTTTCAGCTTCTGTAGTCGCTCTTTCAGCACCTCAAACGTATTTGCTACGGCAGAACTGGAAGAAGCTAATAATTTACGAATAACAATCGTTATTAAACTGCGGTTTGAAGAGGGAATGGCATACAATATTTTCTTTTTTAAATAATCATTTACAAGCTTGTACAATACACCTTCCATAGGAGTAAGCGAGAAATCTACAGTCATGCCTATTCTTGATTTAAACTGAAGATAATCTGCAACCTCGCTGCGAAGTGTTCTTTGCAAAACAGGCTCAAGCATCACCTTAAGTTCTGTGTAATCTTGACTTTTTATATACTTTTGGCTAAACACACGCTTATCGAAAAAGATTCTATCATCAATAAATTGTACCAAACCGAACATATCCAGCAATGTATTTTGCATCGGCGTAGCTGTCAGCATGAGTTTGGGAATACCTTTTGAAAGTTCATATATCATGTTTGCGGTTTTACTGCTATTCTTATAAATATTCCGTAAACGGTGTGCTTCATCAAAAACCATAAAATCCCATGATGTCTTAGAAAGAATCTCTCTTCTTTTTGCAGCAAAATTATAAGAAGTGATTGCCACAACTTGTTCTTCTTTTGTAAAATCGTAATAGGTATCGAGGTTTTGGCTATCTATGATAAAAGTATCAATAGAAAACTTTTCCTCAAGTTCTATTTGCCATTGTTTTCTAAGACTAGCCGGCATAATGAGCAATATTTTATTGTGACCTTTTTTTAAAATATACTTCAACACAAGACCCGCTTCGATTGTCTTACCAAGGCCAACCTCATCTGCCAGTATCGCACCACCTGTGCGAATTGCAGAAAGAGCAAATATGAATGCTTCTATCTGATGCGGATTGATGTCGATTTTTTCAGAATCAAGACAGCTGTATGGGTTAGCATTCATTTCTTGACGCTTAATATTACCATATGCTCTTATCAGTAAGTTGTCCATACAGCCTCCTTGTATTATTCTTCCAAAAGTCTTTTTATCTGTGTTGCAATTCCCTTTGCCATAAGAGGCGGAACTGCATTTCCGATCTGCACAAATTGTGCTGTCCGTGGCCCTTCGAAATAATAGCTGTCAGGGAATGACTGCAATCTGGCTGCTTCCCTAACAGAAATTGACCTGCATTGTTCTATATCCGGATGAATAAAGTAATGTCCGTCTTTAGCTAAGTGAGCCAAGACAGTATGACAACAAGGCATATCACCCTCAACAACTTTAAACCTGTCAACGAATGATGTTCTATTTTTATGGGTTTTCAATTCTTCCGGTAGATGGTTATAATTTAACCGGCCATGATTATCATTCCAGAGTTCAATCGTCCGTCTATATATTTCTATATCCTGATCCTTATTCGGTCTGCAAACATGATGCGAAAGCACATCTTGCTCGGTTCTAATCCTAAACCGTCTCAGATACTGATTGATAGGAACATTAGGTCGATACTCATTTAATGTTTGCCCTTTCTCCAATCGAGGTAAATCAGCTAAAAGGTCATTGACTACGGCCTGCGGATTTACGACAGGAAAATCCGGATATCTATAATCTGTTCCTTTTCTCCACCCAATAATAATCATTCGCTTTCTATTTTGCAGAACTCCAAAGTCACTTGCGTTCAGTTCTCTGTATTCAATCACATATCCCACTCGTTTAAGATGGCTTTGCAAGTTCCTGAATGCCGCACCATTTCTTGCGGATTTTATTCCTGCTACATTTTCGAATACGAACATCCTTGGCTGGTATTTTGTCAAAAACCTCGTGTACATTTTGTATAGTTCGTTTCTTGGATCTTCCTCCATTGGAGTTTCCATATGATTACTTTGCGCTCTGCCTACAAGAGAATATGCCTGACACGGTGGTCCTCCAACGATTACATCCACGTGGTTTACGCCATCCTGCTCCATAATTAAATCAATCTGCTCGAAAATATTAGCAATCGTTTTTGTAGACATTTCCTCACAAATTACTGTTTGCAATACCGCCGGAGGAACTGCTTCCAGCAGTTGTGCCCGTGTAATATCACCTCTTAAATAGTCATAATAGATATTTAATCTGCGAACTTTTTTAAGGTAGTAATATATGCTTCTTGTTTCTATGGTCTTTGCTGCATATTGGTTCATTTCAACGTGAGCAATTGGATTAAATCCTTTTTGCATAAAACCTTCGGACAGTCCCCCAGCCCCCGCGAATAAATCTATGAAATTCAGACTATCTCTCTTCATAACAATCTCCCTTGCTCATGTGTTTTAAAATTCGTATTTGAGCAGTTTAGATTCTGATTATAAGGAGAGTTATTATACTTAATAACATTCATTAAATACATTCTCCTTAAATTCTATCACCATTTAGAAGTACGAAATTACGTTCAAATCTACTTTCTACGGCACTTGCTATCATTTCTAATTCTGCAATTGTAAAGCTTTCACGCTTCATTTTGGCATTAAAATTCTGCGGACTAGTACCTACTCTCCGCGCTAATTCAGATACACTTATATTGGAACGAACACACAAAACCTTAATTTGTTCTGATATAGTCATCTACTTTCACCTTTACATTTGAAACATTATATTAGAAATTATAAAACGTAAAGTTTAAATTGTCAATTAATACCTATATGGTTTTGTAATCCGTAATGTTTTAAAATTCTGATCATATATGTCTGCTATATTTCTTTTTTACTGGAAGTCTGCCAACACTAAAACCCTCAGCGTACTAAGGATTTTAGTCTTAACAGCTTATATTCGACAGGAACAGAGTGGTTATAACTGTTCCTGCCTAATCTCTTACTCATAATATGAAACCCTCTGTTTCATAACAATCCCTGATTTGAACTGTATTTCAAGCGTATCCTCACTGATAACCTTGACACTTTGCAGAAGTCTGCGCACCAGGTCGTCATCAAAGTCCCGAACCGCACAGGATACCTTTTTCAGACAGGTGTCCATATCGCTGACCCTCTGTTGAAAATCTGCAGCCCGTTTTTGATCTCGGATGCTGTCCAGTTTCTTTTGTTTGAGTTCCTTAATCCGCTCCGCAATCTTATGATATTGTTCGTCAAAATCCTCGGTGATCGAACCCATCTTTGCGTTTTCCTCAATCAGAGTCAGCATTTCACCTTGCAGTTTTGCGATCTGTTCGTCATATTCGGTGGGTACATTCTTGGTGGAATAACTCCCGATTACCTGTATCACGTTTTCCCGGAAGGCACCTACAAAATCACCCCGGTTTTCAACGACGCTGTTAATGGCTGCCATGACTGCTTCATTCAGAACATCCTCTTTCAGCGTGGGGGAGTGCTTACAGTACTTGGTTCCGTTTTTCAGACGATTTTCGCAACGCCATACGGCACTTTTCTGTCCGTTTTTGGACCAGACCTGTCTGCGGTACGGCTTCCCGCATTCCTTACAGATCATGATATCGGATAGAGAGTATTTTGAGCTGTACTTGCTTTGCTCTTTTTTAGCCCGCCTTGTTGCCGCAGATTTGCACAGACTTGCTCTCCTGGCCTTTTCCTCCTGTACCCGGTAAAAAAGCTCTTTTGGTATAATCGCTTCATGATTGTCCTGTATGTAATACTGCTGAACGATGCCCTGGTTTTTCACTCGCTTTTTTGTGAGGAAATCTACCGTGTAGGTCTTTTGAAGAAGGGCATCACCCATGTACTTTTCATTTTCGAGCATCTGGTCGATCACGCTGGGGCACCACTCCGTTTTGCCGGTTACGGTAAGTATACCCTCGCTCTCTAAAATCTTCGCGATCTGGACGTAGCTGCTTCCTTCGAGGAAGAGGCGGAAAATTCGTCTGACTATTTCAGCTTCCTCCGGTACGATGACCAGATCTCCGTTCTCATCTTTCGTGTATCCCATAAATTTATTGTGGTTAATTGACATGATCCCGTTCTCGAAGCGTCTGACCAGACCCCAGCGGGTGTTTTCGCTCAGATTCCGGCTTTCTTCCTGCGCCTGGCTGCTTAAAATTGTGATCAGCAGTTCTCCAGACCCCTCCAGAGTGTTTACTCCCTCTTTTTCGAAGAAAATGGCGACATTCTTTTCTTTGAGTTTACGGATGTTCTGGAGGCAGTCTACTGTATTTCTAGCGAAGCGGCTGACGGATTTTGTGATGACCATATCGATCTTTCCTGCGAGGCAGTCCTCAATCATGGCGTTGAAATCATCACGTTTTTTCGTGTTGGTCGCGGATTTTCCGTCATCAGCGTAAATGCCGGCCATCTTCCAATTTGGATTGCTCTTTATTTTCTCAGTGTAGTAGGATATCTGAGCTTCATAGCTGCCTTCCTGCTGTTCCAGTAAAGTGCTGACACGGCAGTAGGCGGCGACCCGCAGGGTTTTATACTGTACCTTAATACTCCGGTCGTATTCCGGCTGTGGGGGGATAATCGATATATTCTTCTTTTTCGCTGCCGCAGTCTGCATCTTATTTTTCTCCTTTCTGAGGTTTCTCGGTTGTTTCTTCCAGATATCTTTTTAACGCTTCTGGACTCAGTTGCTCCTTTGAACCTACCCGCATATAACCGACTACTTTTATGGTTTTATCCTTGTTTTTTTCTGATTGTTTCATTTTGCTGCTCCATCCTTTCTTCCTTGGATTGATTAGAATTAATACTTGGCCTCCAGAGTCAGCCCGTTGATAAATTCAAAGGTTAATCTTTCATCTTTATGTACAGTGACCTGCCGGATGACTAGTTGAAACAGTTCCTCATTGAATCCGTGGAGAGGCATCCAGCCGGAAAGTGCCTGTTTCATCTTTTCGGTATTGTGGGCAGCGTCATCGATGCGTGCTGTTTTGCAGAAGGCTTTTGCCCGTTCATAAATAAGAGCCGGAAGCTCTTTGGACGAATATCGTCCTTCTGCCTCCAGCTCTTTTATTTTTTTGTCCAACTTGATATATTCAAAGTTATTTACGGCGGGTTCCTTTTTTGGAATACGATCCAGACATTTCTGGTTTGTTATGATTCGATTGACTATGGAAAGGAAAGCCGATCTGATCTGTTCATCTGTGAGAAATCTGTTACAACAGCAAACCTTGTTCTTGTGGATATATCTCTTGCATTTCCAGTAGGTCCGTTTTGTTGGCTTTCCGCAATGCTCTGCATATTTTCGGTAAACTTCGCCGCATTCCCCGCAGCGTAGGATGCCGGAAAAAACTGATTGACGGCTTGCGCTGTTAAGCTGCAGATTCCGTCCGAGCTTTTCGCATCGTTCACCTCGACGGCGCTGGACCTTTTCAAACAATTCTTTGTCGATGAGCGGGGGATAGAACTCATCGCCCTGATATTTTACGTTATCTAATATACTGCTGACCGTTCCATGGTACCATTTGGGCTGATTGTTGGCGTTTGGGAGCCCGGCCACCGTCATCGCTTTAGCTATGTCCAGAAGGGAAGCTCCGAATGCATACTTCTGAAAAATATGTCTTACGAGATTTGCCTTGGGATCGTCCAGTTGAATTTTTCCATCCACCAGTTTATAGCCGATGGGCATGTGACGCTGTGCCATTCTGATCTTCCTCCTTTCCGATGGATTCTGTCAGCTCCAGCTTGTTGATCAGCCGGAAAGTTATTTGATCTTTTCGTATGATGACATTCTCAACCGCTTGAGAGAATAAGTCCTCGCTGTATGCTTCAAGGATGCCGGTGTTATTTTTGATGATCTCCAGCAGAAGCTCGGTTCCTGCGATCTCCTGCTCAAATCCATTGTTATCCAGAAGCTGGTTTCTTTTTTTCTTTGCCGCGGTAAGCTCCAGAGTAAGGGCATTCTGGCGCTCTATAAAAACAGCAGGGTCCATATACCCTTTTGAAATCAATCGGCTCAGGATATGTCCCTGCTCTGTGAGTTCCATAATTTTATTGTTGCAGTCCTCGATTTCCTGTTCCTGTTGTTCATCCATCCTAATCTTTTTCAGCACATCCAGCAGGGGGAGCAGGATATCAGCATAATTGCTGGTCAGCTTGTTCCACATGAGGATAAAGGCACATTGAAGGATATCTTCACGGACAGCCTTCTGTCCGCACTTGGTTTTATCCTCGATATGCTGGTGGCAGCACCATTGGATTTTTTCATAGGGCTTACCGATGTAGATCTTCTGCCGGCGGAAGGTGCTTCCACACTCACCGCAGAGGATTTTACTACTGAAACCATAGCGGTTCTGACATTTTTCAGAATCCACGCCATGCTGTTTGCTTCGGTATTCCATGATCTCCCTGACTGCCTCCGCCTGTTCGGGTGTTATGAGGGGTTCGTGGTTATCCTCAATAAAATACTGAGGCACTTGCCCTCTGTTATGCTTTCGCTTGAAGGGAAGTACCTCAGTCGTATAGGTTTTCTGTAAAAGCAGATTGCCGGAGTAAACGGGGTTTAGAAGAAGCTCCCTGACCACTCCGTCGCTCCATTTTTCACCGGAGCGAATTGTAGGGCAGCCTTCATCGGTCAGCTCCTTGGCAATCAGGTAGGTTCCTTTCCCGTGCAGGTAGTCCCGGAAAATCCGACGTACAACCGCGGCTTCTTCCTCCTTTATGACCAGCTCACCGTTCTCATCCTTGGTGTAGCCGTAAGCTGGGCAGCTTATGGTGAATGTACCATCATTGAAACGCTTCATAACCGCCCATTTGTTGTTGGTGGAGATGCTTTCAGCTTCTCCCTGTGCCAGTGAACTTAAAATGGTCAGCATCTGTTCACTTTTCTCCGACAGGCTGTTGATGTGCTCCTTTTCGAAATAAACGCCAATTCCAAGCTCTTTCAGCCTGCGGATCGCCTGGATGCTGTCCACCGTGTTTCTTGCAAAGCGGGTCACCGATTTGGTTATGACCATATCGATCTTCCCATCCTCGCAGTCTTTCATCATCCGCAAAAAGTCATCTCTCTTTTGCAGCTTTGTACCGCTTCGTGCCTCGTCAGCGTAAATTCCGGAAAACTCCCAATCTTCCTGATTATCGATGAAATTCTTATAATAGTCCATCTGTACCGAGAAGGAATTGTGCTGTTCGCGGGAGTCGGTACTGACTCTGCAATAGGCGCAGACCCGCTTTTTAGGCTGTAACTGCTGGATAACTTGCTGCTTAACAGGACGAATAATTTGTACATTTTTTGCCATACGATTTTCTCCTTTCTTATTTTTGTCCTCCTGTTAGCAACACACACTACCACACAATTTCCCGGAAAGCTAGTGTTATTGCGCATATACTTGAGATAGTTCAGGCGTGAAGGTTTGCCTGTTCAAATCGTCGATTATTTTGTATTCATCAGAAGTAATAATACCGCTGCGAAGCAGGATGTTCAGGAATTTTATGGAGATTTTATACTGCACCTCATTGGATGCCTGAGTTCTTGACATGACAGCCCCTCCTTCCTAACGCAGAAAGAAGTCCAGACCCTGCTGTTCCAGACGGATTTCGCCCTCCAGTGGGGAATAAATCGCAATGCCCAGCTGGTCCAGTCCCCGGAGAAATTCCAGCACTTGTGCTGTATCCCGTCCGATGCGGTCAAGCCTTTTCACGACTAATACATCCATTTGATTTTCATTTGCCGCCTTCTCAGTCTCCTGCAGACCGGAGCGGCTTAAATTTAGACCACTTCCCAGATCTTCTGCATAGCCAGCAACAACAAAGCCCATCTGCTCCGCATAATCATAGAGTTCTTCCTTCTGACTTTTCAAGGTGCCATGTGTATCTTCCGGAGCATCAATCCGGCAATAGAGCCAAGCACATAATTGTTCTTTCATAAAAACCCTCCGTTCCGTATTTAATTAAAAGCCGGAGCTACAACATCCGCAGCTCGGCTTCCGTTACTTGTTGATCTTCTTCATACAAAAGCTTCGTAAATTCATCTTCGTTGGCGGTCAGTATCTCAGATGGCTCTTTTTCTCCCATCTGCATGGGTACCAGCTCTCTCAGGACTTCCTGCAGGAATGCTTGATCGGGGCACTGGTTGATGAACTCTCCAAAGGTATTTAAGATTAGTCTGTCTACCTGATCTGTCAGAACGATTTTATCTGTGTTTTCGCTATGAAGCATGATAAAATTTGCAATGTTTGCAGGGGAGTTCTCGAAATAAAAGACCTGACGCGTTCCGTCATAACCATATACATAGCCGACGGCCAGATCTTTTTCCAGCAATTCATTCAGTGATTTGTTGCTCATAACATTACCTCCTCGTTGGTGTTTAATCTTACAAGGACGCGGCAGGATGGGAAAAGAGCAATAAAAATCCTGCCGCGTAGTTTCTAAGATCAAACGATCTCTTGTTCTTCATTTGGCTGCTTCTATTCGACACTACTTCCCGAAGCCAGGGCGGCAGCATAAAACGGCTTGTGGTCAGCAAGCCTCATAGGGATTTCACCTCTCCGTGGTTCTCACCGAGCTGCCCCCATTGCTTGAGTCTGTGGCTGGGCAGAAGTAGCTTTAACACTGTCCGTTTCATGGCGATACGGTCCACCATAGACCGTTTTTTGACCGGGCCTTGCCGCTCGTCGCCTTCGATGCCATCGGTTCGACGGATGTCTGTCACCCATCCGCAGGTAGTCTTGGCGCGCCCGTCAATGTCGCTGCCGCTCATCACGGCTGGACAGATCATGTATTTATGCTGTCGGATATGAAATTTTCAAAGAGCGAAAGAGGGATAGAAAAAACCCCCTCACTTAATTGGCCGTTAAGTGAGAGGGTTCAGAACTAAAATTTTGAAATTTTTTAAATATCTATGCCCATCATCTTTCTGAGCTTTTCAAGGATTTTTTCCTGACGTTTACCAACACCACGTTGCGTCATGCCAATCAATTCCCCATAACCTTGCTGGGTACCCCCATTGAAAAAGATATAGGAAATTAAAGCTTGATCCTCCATTGAAAGCCGCTCTATGCAAGACTTCATATCAGTTATCAGGGTGTCTTTGATTGCACGATCTTCCACGCTTTCGCTCTGATCTGAAAACTGGTAATTCTGTTCTTCAAGCCTATCGAGGGAATCTTCGCGGCTTGGAATGTATGAAACCGTTCCTTTCTCATAGTCGATGCTGCATCGTTCTGTTTTCAGATCATATCTACTGTACTTGATCTTCCGGTCAGATTGCTCCAACACCTCATAGATTTCTTCTTTCATGTTAGGGTATAGCTTCCTGTAATTGGTCCTTTTTTTGCCATCTTCCATAAGGCTTGTCCTCCATTTCGTGATTTTTGAAATCCGGAAATGAAGAACAAGCGGAGGGGAACGGCATCCTATAGAGGCTAATGCTTTGTATAAAAAACAGAAAAAGCCCGCAATATGCCAATAGCAAATTACGGGCCATTCAATGTCCCAATCACTTGTTAACTGATTAATGTATTTAGTGTTGAAATTGCCGCGGAAAATTTCTTTATTTCGGGCCTCTTAGCAATGTCCTTTTTGAAATTCCCATTTTGTACCCCTTTCACAATGGGCAAAAATAAAAGACATGCTGACGAAAAAGCCCTATTCATAGCCTATGAAGCCATGAATTACACTAAAATAATAACCCTGCCTAAAAGGGCAGGGTTATAGTATAGTTGTAATCAGTTCGGTAACCAGGCAATCATAGTGCTGCTGTCAGCAGTACCTTAGACCCTTGGCTTTGCGTCGCTGTCTTTTAACAGGTTTGCCCTTATCGCTTTATATATTTTTTGTAAATTTCAGACTAAAAAAATGAACTCCTTTCTTTTAAAAGCAACAATAAAATAGCGATTACAACGAAATTCTAGCTGCTATTTAAATTTTACAATATATTACATAGTATATAATGTAAAATCTGGTCGATAATTGTTGTTCATAGAAAATTAATTTATTTTTTACATAAATGAATTTATCATCGAATCTGTCAAGCTATATAGACACTATCATTGCAATGAAAGTCGGGCCACAAGCGAATTTTTCTGCCTATGACAGCTTTTTCAATGATTACTTTAAAAAACTCCCAGTAGTGAAGGGAGTTGCCGTTGTGGATAATTCAGGCATAAAAAAACCACCTACCGTTGAAATCGGTAAGTGGCCGCCGTTTTATCTCTGTTGCAGTCGGTTTATGTGGTTCAAAATCAATAGCACATCGCTGTCACTCAGCGTTCTCATCCCTTCTACAGCCTTTTGGATCAATTGCGGATTGGAGAGCCTGTTGTCAAAAAACTCTGCCGGGGTGATATCAAAATACTCGCAAATTGAAAAAAGCTCCGTTAACGGTGGGAGCGATTTTCCAGATGTGATATTGTAAATATAGCCTCTGCTGTGCCCCAGGTCATAACTCAACTTATACTCCGATATTCCTTTTTGCAGTCTTAACTGTGTAATGCGGTCGCGTACGTATTTCTCATATTCATGCGTTAACACTGTAATCACCTCCAAAAATATCATAAGTGATAATTCGAGGCGATTAGTCCACGCATATATGTTGTTATGCTTGTAGTAGTCTAATGATATATGTTATAATCATACATAATATGAAAATTTACACTTTTATAAGTGATTTCATCAAATATCCTTGGATGATGACATATTTGCTTGTTGCTCTGCCATTGGATTTCCAATAGAGTCCATGGACAAACCATTGCAATCATCGCAACGTAATATACCGTTGCAGACAATACTAACATCGAGAAAGGAGAGGACCATATGCTGGGCTATGATTTTTTTCAGGCATCTCCAGAAGAGAAGCTGATCATTATTCTGTTCTTACTTGGAGCTCTAGCCGTTGTCGGAATTGCTTCCTTGGTTTCCAAGAGAAGGAAGAAAAACTAGCGATGTAACTCCCGGTTAGATTGAGTTCTCCATGTCTTTGTCGGTTAATGCACTGGCTGTGGCGTAAACCACACGTAAGTCATGGGACGTACATAAATGCAGTAGACGTTGGAGCTTATCCAGCATCTCTTCATTTTTTGCATTTATCGGAAAAAATGCCCCATCTACTGAAAAGTTCAGCGTAACGGCAATATTGTGGAGAAGCTCTACTGATGGCATTCTGCTTCCGGATTCCAGCTGTTTGACGTGGACAGGCGTTACTTCAAGCAGTTCTGCCAGTTTCTCCTGGGTTAACTTGTTTTCCAAACGGGCATTGCGTATGGCGGCCCCAAATTCTTTTCGATTCAACATGATATACTTTAAGCCTCCTTTATAGTAATCTTAGAGAATACACTTTCACTTGAAAATTAACGGAAAGTATATTAAAATGTATTCTTATAGAATGCCATAAAGTAGGCAAGTTATACACAGCAGAATAACTCCTACGAAAGGAGGCGAAAAAGCCATAAATATCGAAGCAGAAAATACTTCCCCTCTTTGCGTTTTGATTTTGTCGGACCGACTATTGAATTATGCACAAAAGTTAGCCGATTATCTGACTTCAGCCGGGATTCAGGTTGCTGCTCTCGCGACATCCAAAGAGCAGGCATTAATGTTTTGTGACGAGCGGATTGATTTTCTCATTATTGCGGGATACTTAAAGGACCGGAATAATTATGGAGTCATCGAAGAGTGCAGGAGCCGGAGGCTCCCAGCTATCGCGGTGCAGTGGGCCATGCTGGACGCTCTGATCTCTGACTACTGCAGAACGTATAAAATCCCGTTGCGATTTGAACGTACTCTGCCAATGGATGAATTCGTACTGTTCTTGTGGCGGCACCGCCCTTCACATTTGGTCCTTCCAGATGAGGAAAAACCGGCAATCCAGCGGGACACAAAACCCGCTGCCAAGCACCAGAAAATTTTTGTTTCAAGGATCATGACGTTTTTGCGGCATTGTTTATTTCCTTGACTTCAGCATTTTTTAAAAAGGAATCGAAAAGTATGAAATTTAATAGTTTATCACAAGCAGTAGCATCCATTGGGATGCTACAAAAATATTATCCTGTTATTCGTATTTGGGATGCCAGCCATATGCAAATGCTTTATGAAAGTGAAGAAACCGACAACCCCAAGGAGACTTCCATCCCATTTGAGGGATTTCTTGAAGCAACATTTTCTATCAGGGAAAATGGAAGCCTAATCGAAATCGTGACCAGCGTACCGATTACTATCAACGGTCAGACCTGCTTGCTGGAACTCATTCATCTCGGTGATAGGAGAACCGGCTCGACCTCGCTTGAGCATATGCAGAGGCTGACAATCACAGACTGTCTGACTGATTTATATAACCGCAGGTACATTGACGAACAGCTGCCAATCGATTTAGAACGTACTTTCCGAAACAGCGATCCTGTTTCGTTCATATATGCGGATATCGATTATTTCAAAAAAGTCAATGACCAATATGGACATATTGCTGGCGATCACATTTTAAAAGAAGTTGCATCTGTATTTCTTGGACATATCCGAAGAAAGGACGGTTGGGTGGCCCGTTATGGCGGCGATGAATTCCTGATTTGCCTACCCGAACTCAGCCGAAATACTGCCGTTCAAATAGCCAACCGGCTCCGTCGTGCTGTTGAAAGTAAAACTATTTACATCAATGACATCCAGCTAAAGGTTACCTGTAGCTTTGGCGTACAGACCATCTATAAAACAAGCGGTATCTATTCTGTCAACCAGGTCGTTGAAACAATAGACAAAAAACTCTATCAAGCAAAGAAGAAAGGCAGAAATAAGGTCGTTATATGAACAGCATCCGGAGAACAGCCGCAAAAAATATGCTCCAAGGAAATTAAAATCTCAGGAAGCCTTCGTTAGAAGCTGCCTGAGATTTTTGCTGTATTACCGGATGCGATTCCTCAAGGAATTTTTCAAGGCGGTAATCATATCTGCGATGATTCGTATTTCCTGTTCGCTGCAATCCTGAACCGTCCTTGCGATTTCATTCTCAAAAACGGTCTTTGCCTTTTGAATGCTGTCGCACACAATCTCATCCAAGGACATATTCAATGCGTTTGCGACCTGTACCAATGCCGGAAGGCTGACCTTTGTATTGCCGGTTTCAATATGACTCGTGTGTGTCATTGAAAGCCCGGCCAACTCTGCCAGCCGTTCCTGACTCATACCGATTCGGGCTCTCGCGTCTTTTATCCTCTGTCCAATAGCCTTATAGTCCAGTTCCATAAACTCACCGTCCTTATTTTAACTGATTACTTGTATTGTATGCACAGTTGGCATATAATGGAATAGCCTTTATGCACATTATGACCACATAATTAAAACGGGAGTGAAAAAATGAATACGTTAGCTTGCGCGTTTGCAGGGTATGATCCATTACGTTTCCCTTTCGGGTACGACGAGGAGGACGATCTGTGTCAACAAATCAAAGCAACCCTGCTGATGCAAATCCTGGCTCTATACCAAAACGGAGTCACTGCTTTTTATTCGAACTGTGAGCCGGGCGCCCCTATGTGGGGTGCGGAGCTGATCCTTGGACTTCAGCGCCGGGTTCCCGATATTCAGCTTCATTGCGTGCTTCCTTATGAGGAACAGGCCACGAAATGGACGCCACAGCTTAGAAATCGCTATTTCTCGATTATAGAGAGAAGCACCTCCGAATACACGCTTTGCACTCATTACGAACATGACTGCTATCTATTGTGCAATAAATATCTTGTTAACCGCTCCAATTTCATACTCGCAGTCTATGATGATGATCCGGTCGTATACCGGATGGAACCTGTAAGCCACCTCGTTGCTTATGCCAAAAATAAAAACAGAGGGATCATCACCATACATCCGGATACCGGCTTACTTACGCCCATTACAATAACCCAAGGTCTGAAATAGTTCATCCTTCTTGTTCTTTTTCTGTTGTTGAACACTCTTAGAGTGAGAGGTTCGCCTTCATGGTTCACCATGAACCCTTCCATGGTTCACGAAATGGGTAGACTTTTCCCTTGGTGTGAAAATATATTTTTCCCCTGTCAACTAGTATCTGACTTTCTCAGATAGAACATGTTGCTGCTCTTTCCGCCGTTTTCCCGCCAACGCTGTTCTTTACGGAGATATCCGCTCTTTTCCAAGTCGGCAAGCGCGCGCTTGACGGTACTCCGGGACAGCTTCAACTCTCTGGCGATGGTACCAATCGCCGGATAGCATTTACCTTCCTTGTCGGATCGGTCGGAAAGATACATATAGACGGCTCTTGCACGGTGTGGCAGTTCGGAGGAATAAAGCGAGGTAAAGTACCCCATAGCGTCACCCCCTTGTGGATTCCTGTTTTTGAATAAAAGGGTCAAGATTGATCGTTGGTCCCGGCGTGTGAAGCATTCCGCCTGATGCAGATTCAGGCGCTTTAGGTTCCTCCGGCACTTCCTCACAGGCGGCATGGCGCCGGATGATTTCTTCTTCCAGGGTGAAGCGGTCAGCGTACTCCACTATTCTGGCGGACTGCTCTGCGATTTCGTATGGCTTCCCGAAGACAATGCCCCATTCCAGGAACAGCTTCAGTCTGGTACGCATGGGATACGCTCCGGTCTTGGTCACAATAAAATGTCCCTTGGGCATGGATTTCAATTCGTCGGGGGTCATCAGCGGCCGCTCGATCATCTGCAGGGATTGGCTGGGATCGTTTTTGCCGCGGCTGACGGAGCCGCTCATGACAGTTTTGTTGCCAAGGGCCTTCGACAATATCTGCGCGGATTCACTGTTGGGGGCGAAACCGCCGAACACCGTATCCTGACAGTTGTCGACGATGATGGCGGAACCCTCCCGACCGTAGTTTTTCTCCAACTGAGCAAACGATTGTATGATCGCAACAATGGACACGCGGCGGGAACGACTGGCGCTGAACATCATCTCCGCTGACTCGATTTTTGGTATGGTGCCGATCTCGTCAAGAAACATCATCACACGGTTCGGCAGCTTGCCGCCATGCTCATCGGCCACCGAGAGGATTTCCCGGTAAAGCTGCTGAACGATCAGACTGATGATGAAATACTTCGTGTTATCTTCTTCCGGCATGACCAGAAAAATGGCGCTTTTCTCAGTGCAGAACTTTTCTGCATCGATGGCCGTATCAAAGCACAGCACCTGCTCCAGTTCGGAGTCTAGAAAGGCGTTGAGCCTTGAAAGGGCGGTGGATAGGACACTTTGCATGGCCTGCTCCGCAGAGTTGAGGGCCGCGCCTGCAAACCATTTTGTCTTGTGCTCGTCCGGCAGGTGTGCCAGAAGGAGCTGGAACAGGGTGCGTCCCTTGACGCCGCTGGGCGCCAGCAGATCCTGAATCAGCTTAAACACGGACACAATGTGTCGCTGCTTCGGTTCGCAGTATTCTGCAATGAGCAGGATCACGGAGGTCAACAACCCTTCAGCCGCGTCATAGAAGAAGGCATTCTGGCCTGCGGACGCCACATCAAACCCTCCAGAGTTGATGATGGTTTTGGCGGTAATCTTGGCATACTTTTCGGCTCTGGCCTTGTATGCCAGATTCCGAGGATTTGCAAGGTACAAATCCATGTATCGGTTGACGAGATGGAGCAGGTTATTGCCGTCCGAGCGGGTGGGGTTTCTCAGATCGATGACGGCCACATGGTAGCCGTAGTGTTCCTTGGCGATGCTGCCGTAGTTGCGGTAGAGGTCGCCTTTGGTGTCCGTGGTGATGAAGCTCATGCCACAGGCACAGGCATATTCCAGGTTTGGATAGAGGAAATTGGCGGTCTTTCCAACGCCTGCCGCGCCGATCATCAGGCAATGAATGTCATTGTCATCCACCAGCGCGTAGCCATGGGGCGCTGTATTGTCAAACAGTGAAGCCCTTCGCCAGCCGACAACCAACCCCTGGACGGTTGGGGGATTTTCTCCCTTACGCCATTTTTCCGGTTCGAACCTGACTTCCGTATAGGTATTTCTGATCTCCTGTTTTGATGCCCAGCGGGCCGTCCCATGCTGTCCATCGCCCACGGTCTTGGACTTGATACCGTTGAGTGTGTAGTAATGAGCCAGCAAGGATAAAAAGCCGATGACGCCGAACATGGTCAGCGCTACAGCGATCAGGGTTATGATTTGGGATGCTTGCATTGTGATTCCTCCTTGCGAAAAAGTAAGCTGCCTATCTGAACAGCAGACAGGCAGCTTTTTAAATTTTGTATTCAAATGTTACCTTTGTAAATCGTGTTTTCTAATCGTTTTACGGAGCAAATTTCATTTTATAATATTTATGTTTTTATAAAACTAAACCATAATGATTGAAATATTTCTGGAATTTTGATACTTTTTTGATTGAATGTAATTTCAAGGGGGGGACATGGCAAAATGCTTAACATAGGAATATGCGATGATTCATTCATCTTGCGAGAAATTATTGAATTATACATCAATAATTTTAACACGGAAAACGAAAACTCATCAAATATCTGGCAATTTAGCAGTGGTGAAGAATTTCTTGATCGGCTAGATAGTGAAAATATTAATTTTGACCTACTATTTCTCGACTATCACATGAAAAAGTTAACCGGTCTTGAAACAGCAAGAAGAGTCCGGCATTCTGAGCGTATTAATTCCAAAAGTCCATGTAAAATCGTTTTCGTAACTTCTATGGATCATATACCGGAGTTGATGTCTGTGAATCCATTAAAGGTTATATTGAAACCTGCAAGCCAGGAAATAATTAATGAGGTATTGATTATGGCCTTATCCGAAAGAGTCACAAATACATCATCAATTTTCATCCACTTCGCCGAAGAAGAAAAATAAAATAATTCCCTTCGTGCGGATATAATTTGCCCTCCGGATAGAGGAAATTGGCGGTCTTTCCAACGCCTGCCGCGCCGTTCATCAGGCAATGGATGTCATCGTCATCCACCACGCGTAGCCATGGGGCGCTGTATTGTCAAACAGCGAAGCCCTTCGCCAGCCGACAACCAACCCCTGGACGGTTGGGAGATTTTCTCCCTTCCGCCATTTTTCCGGTTCGAACCTGACTTCCGTATAGGTATTTCTGATCTCCTGTTTTGATGCCCAGCGGGCCGTCCCATGCTGTCCATCGCCCACGGTCTTGGACTTGATACCGTTGAGTGTGTAGTAATGAGCCAATAAGGATAAAAAGCCGATGACACCGAACATGGTCAGCCCTACAGCGATCAGGGTTATGATTTGGGATGCTTGCACTTTGATCCCTCCTTTACATCGTCATTATTATATTTTCTGGTTGCTCCTGTTTTGGCAGCATTACCTGTGGTTCCAGCTCAATGAACATCCTCGCCCTGACACAGTCAAGAGCCAGACGAAGATATGAGCTGCCAAGGCGCCGCTGATCTTCTACTCCGCGGATACCAGGCGTATTCACCATGCGGTTAATTTCCTCCAGAGCCCTCCGGATATCCTCCGTCCGGGTACGGAGCCAGCCTCTGTCCTCATGGGGGCGGTAGCTGGCCTGTAGTTTTCTCATAAGCTGCTCTGTTGTCACAGGATGCTCCATCTGCCGGCACAGCTCCCTGGTCAAAAGCAGAGAACCTGCAGCCATGCACTCCAGACACTCTCTTACAGAGTCGACATTCTCCGGCGCAACTTTTCCCGAATTCACAAGAGGTTCCAGCGCGTCAAAGCAATCCGTCACAAATGCGCGGGTATCCCTGTGCGCTCTAATAGCCTCGCACAATTCGGAAAGCTCTGCGCACACCTGCGGAAGGAGCATCAGCTTCGGATGTTCCTCAGAGGGAATCGGCTCCACGCCGTGTTTGGCTTTCAGATCCTCGTTCCAGTCCTTGTAGGTGGATTGCATGATTGCTGTATTTGTGTATCCGTTTTCTGCAAGAATGCCCTTCAGACGACCAACGGCTTCGATCCCCGCCTCGTCATGGTCCAGGCAGAGAACAACCTCATTCAGATGCGGATTTTGTCGGAGCTGCTGGAGCAGGGCGTGTTCCGACACCCCGTCCAACGTGACATAGCTGTGTTCTTTCCAGTCCTTCAGGTGAAGCGTGATGAAAGAGAGCATATCCACGGGAGCCTCAAAAACATACAGTTTACTGCTCTTTCCAATCCAGTGAAAGCTGTATCTCGGATCGCTGCCCTCCACGTTGCCCTTGTATGGTTCGCCTTGGGTATAAGTACCGCGCTTATGGGCATGCCGGGCGATTCCTTTTTCGTCCAGCCCAACAAACACGGCGTTGTGATATTCCTTGTCCTCGTAGATGAGCTTCTCATGGGCGAAGTGCGAGAGCACATCCTGGTCAATGAACCGCTGTTTGATAAGATAGGCGAACACCCGGCGCATGTCGGAATTGACCTCCGGCAGTGCGAAGTCTTTTTTAGGCGCCGGTGCGCTTTTAGAGGTCTGGTTCCACTCCACGCCAGCTTCACCACCAAGCAGCCATTGCACTGCTTCGGGAAAGCTCACGTTATAAAACTCCTGAACAAAATCGATAGCGTGGCCGCCTTCCTTGCGACTGTGCCGGAACCACTCGTTCCCGCGGACAGTCACGCTGTCATGTCGTTTCCATCGCCACTCAGGGCCGGATCGGGTGAGCTTCTCTCCCTGGCGCTCAAGAAAGTCCACCAGGTCGACGGAGTTGGCGCGCTGTTTTTCTTCATCGGTAAAGTGAATATATGCCATCCCTTGGCACCCCCTTATCAATGCCTGCGCTTTCCGCAACGGCGAAAAAAAGCCACCCGCTGTCTGGCAGGTGGTGTAAATGTGAAACGGTTGGGTTTTGCATCAGGCAGCACTTTTTTCTCCTGCCTGATAGGGTATTTTTTCTTCATAGGAGCACTCCTTTGCTTTAATAAGTGGTAAGCCTTTGCTCATGGTCGTCCGGGGCATGGCCCTGGGCAATCTTTTTCTCCCTGATCTTCCGCCGCAGCTTACTCTCAACCTGTATGCTCGGTCCACCAGGAAGCCGTCGTTCTTCTTCACGGAATATTCGGCTCAGATGATGCAGGAGCCTTGTTGCTACAAGGAAAGGAGAAGGATCACGAAAGGAGTCCAGATGGTCTAAGAAAAATTGCGCATAGACATTTCCTTGCTCGGCGGATAAGGTAAGCCAGCGTACAGCAGCTTCCCGGTCACGGGGAACATCTTTACCCAGCAGGTAGAGCTTCCCAAGGGTGTATTGGGCATACTGGTTGCCCTGCTCCGCGGAGGCGGTCAGCCATCTGATGGCGGTTTCCACATCCTTTGGTACATCCTCACCCAGCAGGTAGAGCTTGCCTAGCTGATACTGTGCATATTGATTGTCCTGCTCTGCGGAGGCGGTCAGCAATTTGACAGCAGCCTTGGCATCCTTTGGGACATGTTCGCCCTTCAGGTAGAGCCTGCCTAACTGATACTGCGTATACTGATTGCCTTGCTCCGCTGATTTCAGGAAAAGTTCCAGTGCCTTTTGGATGTCTCTTGCCACATCCTCGCCGGTGAGATATAACTTTGCCAGCGCATATTGGGCAAACTGGTTGCCGAGCTCAGCTGACTGTGTCAGCCATCTTACTGCGGCTTCTATGTCTTTGGGTACTTCCGTTCCGGTAAGATACAGCTTGCCAAGGGCATACGCTGCGAAGGAATTATCCTGTTCAGCCGAGAGTGTAAACAGAGCGATGGCTTTCTGAATATCCTTATCTACTTGGATGCCGTCCCGGTACAGCTTTCCGAGGGCATATTGTGCCAGAGCATTGCCATTGTCCGCAGCCTTTGTCAGCCACAGGATAGCCTGTTCGATATTCTCATGACCGCTGTCCGTGTCCAGATATAACTTACCGAGCATGTATTGGGCGTTAACATTGCCCATCCGGGCAGCTTTTTCAAAATAGACGATTGCGGCTTCCGTATCCTTCTCCGTGCCAGTGCCGGTGTACAGCATCTGACCCAGGCGGTATTGGAGCTTATCATCGTGGCTCTGTTCCTCCAGTCTCTTAAACCCGAAGAAGGCTTCCTCAAAGTGCAGTTCGGCTTCTTCAATATTTCTTGCGGTACCTATACCGTCCCGGTACATCTTTGCCAGTTCATAATGGGCATAGGGAACATTCTGTCTTGCAGATCGGCGGTATAGTTCGAAGGCGGTCTGGTAATCCTGCCCAACACCCTGCCCCCGGTAGTACAGGCCGGCAAGCGAATACTGCGCGTACTTGTGATTTTTTGAAACTGCCGTATCAAACCAGCCGGCCGCTTCCTCATAGTCCTGTGCCGTGCCAAGTCCTGCCGCATGCATTTTGCCGATGCGGTACTCTATGTACCGGTTTTCTTTTTCTGTTTCGATATCCATAAACGCATAGAAAGCTTTCTCATACCAATAAAAAGCGGTATCTGCATCGATCTCCATGCCAAGCCCATCCGCATACATCCTGCCGAGGTCGTGCATGGCGAGAGCGTTGCCATCCTCGGCTTCCTCCAGAAACAACCGGAGGGCCTGTTCAAAGTCCGGCTCCGTATCATCACTGCCATAGAGATAGGTTCGGGCTTCTTTATATCGGTCGCTCCATGCAATATGCGGTTTGCCGGGTTCTATGCCATCGGAATCCGATGAGGATGCGTAGCCTTGGGCATCAGAAAGGTTGTAATCCTGATCTTCCGCTACTTCCTGAAACACAGCTTCCGGCTCTGCCAGGAGCTGCTCCGGCTCGTCATCCCCGGCAGCGGTTTCTTCCTCGTAGGTTGGTTCAGCGTTTTCATCGCCTTCAAAGGTGAGATGGTGATTGCTGAGGTTTACCGCCTCGGCAATCACCATGTTCTTGATCTGCTTGAATTCCTTTTGCTGTGAGAGCGGAAGAGGTTCGGGCAGTTTGTCCTTATAGGTACGCAGAACCTCATTGCGCAGCTCATACCACTTAGCATAGGCTGCCGTGACGCGCTCGTCCTTTGCCAGCTCATCCACTATCTGATTGACCAGCTCTTTCAACGGGACTTGCAGGTAGCCATATTGCTTTTTCCCTGTGGTATGCTTCAGTTTCTCCGCCAGTCTGGACATCAGATCCTCGATCACCGGGTTCTCGCAGGTTCCTGTTCGCATTTGCTCCAAAAGCTCCCGCAGGGTATTCCGGCTTTGCTCCGTCAGCGTATTGCGCTGGATCGTCTGCTCTGAGTAGATTTGAAGCAAGTCCTGCTGGAAGATTTCCCGCGCCAGGCTGCTCCGCATGTTTTCAATAGCCTGTTTTGTGACGTAGCCCTTACGGGGATCGACCGAGTAAATGATCATATGGCAGTGCGGGTGATGGCTCTCGTCGTGAAATGCCGCATACCAGCGCAAGTTTTCCGGCGCGATTTTCATCTGCTCGGCAAAGATGTTGCGCTGCTGACGGAGGAGGGCTATCCATGCGGAGGCGTTATCGTATCCCAGCCGGGCAGCGTCCTCTCGCCTCATGGAAATGATGGGCGTCCAGATGTTCCCGGTATGCTCCGCGACTTTTTCGGCTACCTGAGACAGCACCAGCGGCTCATCCTCATCTGTGAACAGGCCGTGGCTGCCCAGCTTTTCGGCACGGGGACGGGTGGCAATGTAGTTGACATAGACCTCCTGGTGTGTCAGCTGATCCAGGTTGTGGTCAATGGCTGCGGTAATAAATGCCGATGCATTTTCGAGAGTCGGCTTAGTTTGATGGTCCTCATATTCAAACAGGCTTTTGGAATCAGGGAAGCGGGTTAGAATGTCCCCGATGCGCTCTATCTGCTTTGGGGTAGCGGGCTGGTTCCGTCTGTACTGTGTGAGCTTTTCCACGCCTTCCCGCGTCCCCACATACTCGATCAGATTCTTTACATGCTCCGGATCGTTTTTAATATAACCGCATTTGAAGATAATCCTTGGCATGATTAATCACCCTTCTGGAATTTTACGACATCCTCAAAAGTCACGGAGCCGACCGATTTTTTCACGTCATTCACGCATTTGCCCCGCAGCCGGCGCAGGGTGTTTTCATCCACGTCCGCAGTGGTGGCGAGGATATTCATCATCATGGACATTTCGACCGCCAGCTTGAACATCAGCCGGGCCATTCGATTTTCCGATGAGCTGACGATTCCCGACATAGCGGAGGTGATTGCGGTCGGCAAATATTTCATACCATCCTCTGCGGAAATATATCCGCTGTAAAAACGGATTGCCTTTTCAATAAATTCGCTGCGGCTTTTGCAGTTATCCTTCTCCAGGATCGCATCCATACCCTCTATGGTGCTGGGATAGAGCCAGAGCGGGATGCGGGTTTTGATTTCTTCAGTCATAGCAGACCCTCCTTGTCTGAAAAGCTCCGGAACCACCTGACAGGTGTACCCCGGAAAAGCCTTTGTTTTCTTGGTCAAGCGGCAGATTTGAGAGGGTTTTGACCACCCAGGAGGTGACCAACGCCCTATTTAGGTGTACCCGCCGAACGTCCCCGACCCGCGTTGCGGGGCGGTGTTTGTCGGCAGGTGGGCGCAAAGCGACCACCTGCCTTTAACCAGCATCGTTTTCATGCCCATGGTTCACCCCGGTAGTGAGAATGACGACTTCCCTCAACCCGTCGCACAAAGCCCCAACACGGGGCCTTACTTTCTCAAAGGTGTTACTGTGTCATCCCTGCCGGGAAAACGCGACACAGGGGCACACAGGCGACAACACGGGCGATGCTGTCATTGCGCTACTGCATGGTCATCATCTGAGGGCCTTGCTCCGGCGTCAGCTCTCTGCCGCCGAGGTGCTCGCAGAAGCGATTCCAGCGCTGATCCACCGGAAGGTAATCGGCGCGATAAGCGTGATAGGCTGCGGTGCTGGCATCCTTCATGGAGTAGGTTTTCCAGCCGTCCATGATATGGACACCAGAGATTTCCTGCCTGTCAAAGTCGATGTCGAATACCCCGGTGATTTTTCCGGTATTGTCCATGCGTGTCCTGACATGTTCCTCGAATTTCTGAGCATTGATGGGAATGGTATCCCGAAAGGAAGCGGCAAAACATTCGGGCTTCTTTTCGAGCTCTCCACGATGGTATCTGCGCAAAAGCCATGATGTCTGCATCAGCTCCATGGGGAGATCGCACTCGAAGTAATGCTCGGCGCCATTTTCCGTGATGTGATACACCGAAAAGGTGCGCATTTCCCGGGCGCGCTGCTCGTCCGCAAGGCGATCAGCCTCGATCCGACTACTGATTTCCGCTTGCTCTTGCTGCGGTACAGTCTGGAGATATAACTCCGACAGCTTTTCCTGCATGACAGTTTCAAGGTCTGTGCCGCCCTCGGAGAGGATATCCTCTAATGCGGCATACTGATATTTGTTAAGCCAAAGCTCAATGGACCTGTCGCCCATATGTAAACCTCCTTGTCCTATGTCCCTCTGGAGCCCGCAGCGCGAACGTCAGAGAAAAAGAGTAAGCTACATGCCGATTGTCTGCGTCGGGCAGTCCAGCGAGGGTTCTGCCGTCAGCAGGTACCAGTTTCCATCGGCCTCATTGAAATTGCAGCTTTCAACGATCTGGTCTTTGAGTTCCTCCCAAGAGACCGAAATTTCCGTACCACTCACGCCTGCGTTAGCATATATCTGATCCAGCGGTCTGTCAGGCTGGAGGGTGACGTAGCCTCCGGGAGACATGATCTGGATTACATCGTTTGGATGCTCTTGCCGGAACTGCTTCAGCGTCATCGGTTCTTTCATACGTCGGTGCCTCCTTCCTGACTGTCAATACCAGCCCTGATTTCAGCTGTTACATGCTTTTCATAAAGAGTCTGCAGCTGAGCTTGCAGCTCGGCCTGCAGTGCTGTGTCATCCATATACTGCCGAATGATGCACAGCTTTTCAGTGTTATACCGGATTTGAATGGTATCCAGCTTCATGAGCTTCGCGCTCCTTTCCATGTGTTTTTGAGAAAAAATTGCCATGATGGTATACTTTCACGACGAATGCCGGGAAGTATACCATCATGGTTACAATTCATCCAGTGCGTTGATCAGGCTGCTGGGAAGATCGCTCAGTTGAACAGCCCCATCCGGTTCCTCCTGTGCGTCCGTTGGAGTCAGACGTATCTTTCTTATTTCATCCCTGATTGCTTTTCGAACACACCTTTCCAGATGCTCTGCCTGATTTGCTGAAAGGATGCAGGTGACTACAAAATCGGAACGCTGTCTGGCAGCCTGCTTTAAGTAGAGTGCTTCGGCTTCCCGGTGTCTTGGATTGTCCCTGTCGAAGGATAAAAAGTAGCGTTTTCGTTCTGCCATATCATCACCCCATCAGGAGCTTATAACCGTCTGCGTTGGCAAACCGGTTCAGCACCGCTACCGTATTCAGGTTATCATCGTACAGCCGGGATTCCAGCAGCTCCGCGCCGCCGCCCGCGAACACCGTGGGGAGCTTTAGGTCCAGGCCCCTTTCTCGCAGAGCATTGAACAGCTCCTTACAATAAGCCGCCACCGTCTGATCCACCACAGCCGCAATCTGCTTGCTGTCGGTGTGCTGGATTTCGCCACGGATGGCGTCTGTGATGAGTTCATCGGACAGCAGGATATCACTTTTCTGGAGCGCATCCTGTATGCGGCTATACAGAGTGATAGTCCCCATGCGCAGGCTGGCGCAGCTCGACCTGTCCAGCTTGAAATTGTGGACTGTGAGCACATCCACGGTATATCCTCCGATATCCACCAGCGTAATGCCCCGGTAATTTGCCAGCCGGGGATAATACCGGCACAGTGCGGCATGCCCCTGGGCGAACACCTTACATTCCGTGATGTGGCAACGGTAGGAGGTGCCCTCGAACATAAACGAGATATTATCCCGCAGAAAGTACCTGCGGAACGCTTCCTTTTGGGTTCCGTAGCTGTCGATGGGCAGCCCCACACCCAAGGCAATTTCCGCGTTGGTCGCGCCGGCTTTTTTCATGGCGTCCGCGATGGCCGGCAGCGACAAAAGAAACGTATCCGGCTCCTTGGTTTTGTCCTGCTGGAAACGCAGGCGGCGTTCCCCGATGGCGTAATATTTTCCCTCATAAAAGAGCTGCATCTCCGGCGTAATGAATTCCTTGTCGCTCACTGCGTAGCCAGAGGCATAGAGCATCCCCTCTGAGGATTTAACGTTGTAGTTTCCATTGTCCACTCCGAGCTTGATCATGATTGACACCCCCTTTTTCTTTTTCTGCAGATCACATGTTCATGGTCATGCCCTGATTTTCCTGCTCGGCGGGACCTTCGGACTCGGAAGGAGTTTCCGGGACAGAGGCCGGTCCAGGCGCGGCCAGTTCCCTCTGGCGGCGGGTCTGCCGTGCGGGTCGTTCCCTCGAAGGGGCAGACTGTTCCGGTTCCGGCGTCTGCTGCTGTGCGGGTATCTGCTCCATGCGGCTCTCCACAAACTCCCGCACCTGTACGGGTACCATCCTTTCATAGGTCTTGTCCAGGTAATCCTGCAGCTCCTGTTCGATTGTCTGGTCCTTTTTGCCGATAAAAAAACGGAGAGCCTCCAGCTTCTCCGTAGGGAATGATACCTTCAGTTCAGTCATACTCATATTTTTTCCTCCTTAAAATTTCATTTTCATACCGGATTCCTCTGGTTCTTGCTCAATCGGGGACTCCTGAATGTTGGGACAGTAAGCCGAGAACATGACCATGTCGAAGCCATATTTCATGGGTTCGACTGCCGCCATTTCACGTCTCGTTTCCAGAATGTCCATTAGCATGGCTGTGATGTTACTGCTCGGATCAAGGTTAATCTGGTACTTGGCACTGAGTTCTTTGAAGTGAACGGCCCAGACGCCGTTTCTGGTATTTTGCGTACCCTCCCTGACAAGTTGATCAGACAGCTCATTCAGCCGGGCGGTTACAAAGTCCCTCGCTCCCGGCAGGAGGCTGGCATACCTGGCATAGTCGTAACCTTCGCTTTGAACAAGAACGCCTTCCGTGCTGTTTTCACCGAGCACCAGAAGGCAATGTTGGATGCCGTTTCCATCCTGATACATCCTGTTTTTATTCTCTGCGATGAAATCGGCATCCCGGATCAGGTTGGAGCGAAAACGGGCATATTCTGTTGCCGGAAGCTCCACGATGTTTTCGATGACACAGTCTCTCGCAGGAAATTCGTTGGTCTTTCTCTCAAAGACCGCCTTCAAATTCAGCATGGTTTTCTCCTTTCCGCCTGTCCATCCGACAGGCCATGGGTTGATGTTATTTTGTTTTATAGCTGATGTACGGAACCTCCAGCCACGCTTTCCAGCCGCGGCCTTCGAGCTTTGTTTTGACAACGCCATATTTTGTTCCCATCGCTTCGATCACTTCTCCGTTGCCGATATATACACCGATGTGCCCCGATTTCCAAACGGCCAAGCCCGGTGTGTCAGGCATGGTATCCATGGAGCCTTTGACGGTAGCGGCATTGTACATGCCGTCCGCGCCCACATCCGGCATGCCGTTGGTTCCATACTCAATTGTCTTGGTGTCCGGGTTATACCAGCCATAGCCTTTAATGAGGCCGACACAGTCCGTTGTCCTGCCGCCCAACCAGTTCTCGCGGATGAAATCTTCATAGTCACCCACACCGTCCGGGTACTGCTTTAGCTTGTATTCGAACAGCGAGTCTGTCAGAACATCGCCGTAGGTACCCCATACATACCCCCAGCCGGAGTTAAAGGCATTTTCGGCATAGGTCACCAGATCCAGGTTGTTTTTGGTTTCCGGGTGGAGCAGGGTTAGTCCGTCTAATGCGGTACCGCCTTTGCCGCCGTATTCAATCTCCCCGGTATACGATCCGGCACCGCCATAGACAATCCTCTGGTAGATCTGCAGTGCGTTAGCCTTTGACTCCTTCGTGACCGGAATCCCTGACGCTTCGAGATTTGCGTATGCCGTGTCCAGACTAGCTGGGACAGCAACCGTGTGATTCTCGGAATCCTTTTCATAAGTCACAAAGCAGTTCACGAAGGCACGGGCCTCGGCGTCGGACAGGGAGAGATTTTTTGCGCCGAAATACAGAGAATAAAAAATGGATTTGATGCGGCCATTGTCCAGTGTGCCGCCGTTCATCCCGGCCTCCGTGTCAGCGATTGCCTGATCCAGAACAGAAAAGCAACCGCTCATGTCCTCAATGTAGACCGTGTATTCGGCAGGGACAGAGGAACCAGCAACGCCGCCATTGAAACACAGGTCAATGGCGGCGTTGTTATGCTGTGATGTGCCGGAGAGCAGGCTGAGTATCATAACGATCACGAGGATAAAGGGCATTAAAATGGCGGCAATCAGGACACCCACCGCCTTCCACGTTCGCTTGTCGGTAGCGGCGGCGATGGCGGCCTTGACCGCAAGTGTAATAGCTACAGGTGCTGCCATAGGTCATCACCACCATTTCGGTCCGAACAGCGTGCCTTGTTCCGGCTCTGCTTCCTGCTGCTCCTGCGCCAGCCGGATGGATTTCTCCACAGCCTGTTCCAGAAAATCTGTGTCGAAACCCGCCGACCGATAGCCTTCCATGATCGTGTTAAGGTAATAATCGGACGGCGCCCCGAAGGGATGACCGTCATTCATGATATAAACCATGGCGGAGGTTGTTTTGCCTTTAAGTTCCACTGGAAGGATTTCCTTGCGGTAAAAGGAGGGGTATCCCTCATAATGGTCGAGGGCCTGCAGGTCACGTTCCTTTAGCTTCCACAAAAGCACAGGAACACTGGAGCCCTTCAGCGGCTCTACCGTCGCTACGGCACTTCTTGGGCTGCCGCGGAACAGCAGCTCATAATCCTTGATTTCGCTGGTGCCGACCACCCTGGCGGTGGGGCAGCGGAAGGACATCTGCGGCAGGTTCAGGTTACTTCCGTAGGCAATATACAGGGTTTCAGATTTCATATCGTTCGTTCCTCCTTCTACATGGACATGGAAAGACCGGGGCATTGTTCTTCAACCTCGGCCTGTTCATGTTCATTTTCAATTGTTGGTGCTGGCTGTTCCGATGCCATTCGCGCGGCCTCAGCCAGCTCTTTTTCTTTTTTCTGCTTTAGCCTTTGCTTTTGCTGCTCGGCCTGCGCCGGATCTTTCCAGGCGATGCAGCCGTCCAGGTGCTCCAGCAGGTGGAGCCGTGCCGTTTTGAATTCATCCCCGATCAGCCCCAACCGCAGGAGCCAAGTGCGAAAGGTGTACTTTTCGTTGGTACTGCGGGTCTTTTGCCGGCTGGCACATTTTTGATTGAGGGCCTGCGCGGAGATGGCAAGGCATAGTTGGATATAAGCCTTGACCTTGCCGGCGTGGGTGGTGCTGTTGAAGAGCCGAAATTCTATGGTACCCTTTTGAAACACGCTGTGCAGATTGAGGCAATGGTAGCGGCTGTCGTGATAGTGTTCATTTCGCCCATCCACACCCTCGTACCAAATCCGGCTGACCGCGTCTAAAGTTTTTGGCTTTTTCCGGTTGAGTTCATCAAGAAAACTCTGTTCAACCTTCTTGCAATAACGCTGTTCTCTTACCACTTCCACTTGCATTGCTTTATAGATCAGATCCTCCTTGGAGGCCATGATATTAGTAATGTTCCGAAGGGTCTTTGCATCGTGCGGGGAGGCATCTACATGAATGTGGATTCCGCATTTGTTGTTAACGATGGCACCTGCGCTACGCAGCTTACGAACAAGCTCCTGAATGGTTTCAATATCACCATACCGACAAATGGGACTTACCATTTCAGTTTTATATTCGTCATCAGCTTCAACAACTGATCTTCCTACCTTTTGTTGGGCGGTTATGCTGCTGTCATATACGAATTTCCATTTGCGCCCTTGTTGATCCAGCGCTGAATAGGTTCTGTATGTATACCCATCATAATTTGCTGCGGTGCCAAAATATAAGGCAGCAATATTGGCTGCCTCCTGCCTCGTTATGCCGGTCATTTCAATCTCAATACCAAAGCGCTGCTCCTTCATCTCCATGGTTTATCACGACCTTTCATTATCGTCCACCTGCCTTTCCAAACAGCTCCGATTTGTACTCCGGCACCTGGACCATGAGGTTGTACCGCTCATTGCCGCATTTGTACAAACACACGCCACGCTGCGGGTATTTGATCAGGTCGTACTCTGACTTCTCCAGTTGGAGTGTATCCATGTAGAAGCGGGCGTCGACGGAACCGGCGTTGAACAGGAATTGATGAGTCGGAATGGAGAACAGGGGCTTCGTCAGTTCCTTGATATGTTCCACGTTGAAATCCTCCAGATTCTGCGACGCGAGGATGACCGCGCTTTCCTTTTTACGGACGCGCTTCATAAAATTTCGGATATACTCAATGGCTGTCAGATTGGTCAGGAACAGATACAACTCGTCAATGCTAGCTGCGGTGTTCCCGGTGGTGAGCAGTTCATTTGACATGTACGACAAAATGTTGAACAACAGGGCATTGCGCAGGTTTTTGCTGGCCTGCAAAAGCCCTTTGACGCCGAATGTCACAAATTCATTGCTGACAATATTGGTGTGCCCGTTAAAAAATTTAGACTCCGCGCCCTTGCACAGGGAGTGGAGCCCAAGGCAGATTTCCCGCAGGATATCGGAGGTATAGAGCTGACGCTTGCTTTCATCAAAGGCTTTATACTCCTGTTCGATCAGGTCATACAGGTCGGACAGGATCGGATAGTCCGTTGGCTTTAAGCGATCAAAGTTGCTGTGATCCGTGATGCCCCACTTGTCGTAGAGCTTGCCCAGCATGATTTCTATGGTGTCGATCTGGCGGTCATTAAAATCCTTATAGGCACGGAAGAAATCTTTCAGGAAGCTGATGTGCTGGCTGAGCTTGCTAGTCTGACGGAATGCCTGGGGCGCTTCCGTGTCCTTGGGATCGCCGCTTTCATCCCATGACTTCGGCTCCAGAACATTGATGATAAATTCACCGCTCATTAGGTCAATGAAACATCCGCCAAGGTTTAAGGTTAGTTCCTCGTACTCCATCTCAGGATCAAGAGCCAGGATATGCATACCTGTTTCCCGCAGGTTGGTCAGGATGAGTTTTAGCAGATAGCTCTTACCCTGGCCGCTGTTTCCGAGGATGAGGATATTGGCGTTGGTCTTGTCATCAGCGCGGCGGTTGAAATCCACGAGTATATTGCTGCCGAACTTATCTCGCCCGATGCAGAAACCATTGGGATCGGTTTTCCCGCTGTAGTTGAAGGGATAGAGGTTTGCAACAGAGCTGGCAGGCAGTACCCGTTCAAACTGATCCCCGAACACGTTCCAGCCAGAAGGCATGACCGAAAGAAATCCCTGCTGCTGACGGAGCAGGAGCCTGTCCACATTGAGCTTGCTCCTGACGAGCTCGGTCAGCACCTCTGTTTGCAGGAGCTTGAGCTGGTCAAGGTCATGGGAGAACAGCTCGATATAAACCGCCGTGTGCAGGAGCGGCTCCTTGCTCCGGTGCATTTGCGCCACGATATTAGCGACATCCTGCAGATTGCTCTCGGCCGTGACCGTCTGCTGGAGGTCCTGGGTGCTGCTTCGCTTCATCCGGTTTTTATTGGCGGCATTGCTGATGATCTTCTTTTCTTCCACGGGGGACACATGCCGGGTATAGATGTGCAGCGTTACGTCGTCCTTTTCGCCTAGGTGCCGCAGGATGGCCTGCTCACTGGTTTCCGTGGGATATTCACGCAAGGCCCACACACAGCGGAAGGTATTGCCGCAGATAAAATGATCTGTGTTGAATTTGACTACGGAGGGCGCGATCATGTCGAGGAATTCCTGAATTCGGATATCCTCCTGCGGCGTGTTCTGTGATTTGTTTTTTCTTGACATTGGCTTACCATCCTTTCCGATTTTGTTTGAAAATAAAAAAAGCTGCCAACATTGCGGCAGCTCAAGGATAAATAATTCATTTATAAAGTATTCTATGATACAATAATATAGCATTTGTGATATTTGTGAGGGTATTGATAGGTCTAGATATATGTAAGCGTTGGCTTATTGTAGAAATTTATGTAGAAAACAGGAGTTAAACTATCGTGGAATTTATTGAAATATTAAAAGCAATTATTTTAGGCATTGTAGAAGGAATTACCGAATGGCTTCCTATCAGCAGCACCGGACATATGATTCTGGTAAACGAATTTTTGCAGCTTAGTATGTCGGATGCCTTTAAGGAATTGTTTCTGGTGGTCATTCAACTTGGCGCCATCCTAGCCGTTGTTGTTCTGTATTGGAGAAAGTTGTTTCCTGTTTCTATCGGCAAAAAGCCTGTCATACAAAAAGAAATCATTTCTGTTTGGTTGAAAATTCTTGTAGCCTGTGTTCCTGCGGCAATTATCGGTTTTCTGTTCGACAACCAGATTGAAGCTCTGTTTTTCAATTATCAAACCGTTTCAATTACTTTAATTGTATATGGAATTCTGTTTATCATCATTGAATCAAAGAATAAAAACAGGATATCGCAGATTAATAAGGTTTCACAAATAACCTACAAAAGAGCGCTGCTGATCGGCGTATTTCAATTACTGGCTTTGATACCCGGTACTTCACGTTCCGGTGCGACAATTCTTGGCGCCATTTTAATTGGGACTTCCAGAACAGTTGCGGCCGAATTTACTTTTTATCTGGCTGTTCCGGTGATGGTTGGAGCAAGCTTGCTGAAAATTGTAAAATTCGGGTTTCATTTCACGAGTGCTGAAATTGCCGTTTTAATGACAGGTACAATTGTGGCCTTTATTGTATCGATACTAGCAATCAAATTCCTTATAGTCTACATAAAAAAACATGATTTCAAAGTGTTCGGATGGTACCGGATTGTATTGGGTATTGCCGTACTCGCATATTTCTTAGTAAAAACCTTAATATAATCATCCTAGCAGTTAATTTAGCAGTGGATTTCCCACTACTATTCATATTTCAGGATATAGAAAGAATGCGGATTAATTATTCTACTGGCTTATGCTTTGTTTATTTTCTTTTTATTCAAAAAGCAAAAATCACAGCATTTATTCCCTGTACCCAACGTTCCTGTTCGGATAAACTTTACTTTTTTCATTGAACCATAAATTACATAGTCTGCATCACAAAAAATTTTGCAAAGTTCAGGACAATCGTTCTCTATACATGTATCATACCAGAGACATTTTGATATGTTATATTCTATTGATGTGCTATCATTTTTTATCACTTCTGTTACCCAATTATCACTCTTATTAACTGTACCAGACATTATCGTTCTAAACATATAAAAATATCCAGGTATGAATTCAAACATTGAATACTGCTTTTTCAATTTCGGCCCCACAATAGTGAGCATGTATTTTTCAACAGTATCATACGCTTTTTTCTGTTCACCTAATTCCTCTTGCAATACCTTATATAATGAAATCCTTGGAAGAATTGTTTTGGTCAATGTTCTCATCTGATTATTACTTTTTCCTGTCGTCAACTGAAGTATTGTTTGTAACTTTCTCTGTTGTAAATCATAAATTTTACAGCCTAAACTTTGACCAAATTCATTCGTCAAAAATTGTTGCATAATGATTCTCCTTCTTTTTCACAAAATAATCACTATTTCGTAAAATAATACTATCGTTCTTGTTTGCTCGGAAATCTGCCTTTCAACCTTTTCTCTGCTTTTGTTTCTTGGCTTAATGAAAGTAAATCTCCAAACGCTTCTCTATCTTGATGTAGCTTCATTTTTCACCTCCATGAGTAAATCAATGAGCGGCAGCACTATTTTCTGTGAGTAGTATCTGCGCGCTGTGAAGATCAGTGTAAGGCTGTCTAATTGTTGCCTTTTTGCATACTGCAACAGCAACTGCTCCGGGTTTTCCGCATCTGTATGCGCATCTAGCAGTTCGTCAAATATATTGATGAACTGAAGGTATTTCCAATTCTCGTCCGTCACAACCGCAGGCGGCTTTCGCACTTTGATATGGCAGCCTTCCGGCAGCTTAGCTCCATAACGGTTTGTAGTGATTTCTATGTCACGGGGAATCAGGGTTGTCAGCCCCAGTTTGTTGATCAGGGAAGCCCCAGATTCATAACCTATTTTTGCGCCATTTTGTATCGTTAGGGTTTTCAACAGTACCTGGTCGATGCTGGGCGTGACCTTCCCAAAAACGGTTTGTTTCACATGGCAGTAGACACCTTTTTGCAGTCGCTCAATTTCGCCCTTGTCCGCCATCCGTTTCAGCTTGACGTTGGTTAAGGTCTTGGCCTGATCATATGGAAGTGCAAACTTCTCGGCCAACTGCTCCGCAATGTCCTCAGTTTGGATTGCTGCTTCGTAAGGCATGTCTTTGACGGTTTGGGCAATGTGTTCTCCATATCCGGCCTGTTCCATATTCCCCCCCTAAAGTGATATTATAGCCATGAAATTTATCTCATATTCTTGCCATCATAATATCACTTTATGCACCGAAGGTCAATTTGCTGTGCCATTTATAAATAATAAATCTAAAATGAAATTTCAACATTGGCATTGGATAATAGCGTTTATCTCTTGACTTTTCTCTCTGTCTGAGCTCATATATACACCAACGGGAATTTCTCGGAAAAATAAAGCGTCATGGCAGGCAGATATGCAGCAACATATCCGCCCTGCACAAGGTGAAGTGACCACCCTGCACAACCGTTAAAACGGCACCATGACAAGGCTATTTTATCTTGTTTTTTATGGCTGCACAAGGATAAATTTTCGTGCGTGCAAGGGGAACGGGCAAACAAGCCCCGCCTTTGCATGCGTTTTTATACACAGGGGAATTCCTGACCAAATTATGAAAGGTCGGGATCATATGAACATTTTTGAAAACCGGAGTAGCTTTATTGGCACCTTTGAACCGGAGCGTACAAAAAGCTCTGTTCAAAACCTCTTTAAACTTGCAAAAGAAATCCGTGAAAAGCTCGGCAAACAGGGCTATCTTCTTGACAGCTATCTATCCCGCGTGCTGGAAGCCGCTAACAACACCTTGCTTTACGAAGCTGCTGAAAAGGGCTTTGAAACAGGTTCTGAGCTTCAAAATCTCTGCTATGCCGTAATGGATGGCAGCGGAGCTCTAGAGGAACATCCTTTTTATCAAATTGTAAAACAGTCCTTCGAAAAACAGCAGTACACCTATCAGGAAAGAACCACTGTCATGAGCCTGCACAGCGTCTTATTGGCCGATGCATTTATGGAATATGCCACTCAGTCGTATGTACAGGAACAGGTTGGTTTGTTGAATATCCTAGATGATGTAAAGCTGCGCGAACTTTATAAAAAAATCATTTTCCTTGTTGATGAAAACTTGATGGAACAATTAAATCTCGCGCTTAAGGAACGGTTTTTTATTGTGCCTGTGGTTGCAGGGTTCATGCAGGGACTCACCAACGATCTTTTATACAGTTTGACCTATCGTGACAGTGAAACAAGCAGACAAATATTTCAGTTGATTATGGATGCTATGTCTATTGAATAATTCATATATGAAAAAGGCAACCGGCAAGCCTATGACAGCAGCATTTGCCGGTTGCTTTCTAATGCTGCTTTTCTCTCTGTAAAAGCGGGAAAATCAGTCATTTAAAATTATCCATCTTTCACCGTCATATTCTTCAAACTTTTCAGTAGTCACGTTCTGCTCAAAATAAATTGCCAGCAAGCGCTTAATGTCCTGCTTGCCGGCGCGCTTCGTAGAAAAGCCCTGCTCACGCAGGGTTTTTTCTATGCGGTTTAAGTAGGGGAATACCTCGCTTTCTTTCTCATTTCGGAGCCGAATCACCACCAGGAATTCTCTGGCCGTCGCCATCTGCACCTGTATCCGGTCAAGCTGGGTCAGATCCTGCTCCAGCATCCTTCTCACTGCAAGGTTACCTTCCTGCTCCAACCGGGTTCTGAGAAACTGCTTGTTGTCCTCAAAGTTCTCCCGGCTGTTCAAGCATAAAAACTCCAGCTCGGCCATACCCTTGAGCACTGTCATCAATGCGTAGATCCTGGCGGAGATGCTTTCCTCGGAAAGGACGGAAATATTGGTCGGCTTGACGCAGAAGTATACTAACTCGTCGCCCCGGTTCGTCGCCAGGCTGTAGTCGGTGACGGCCTTGGTATTGATGAGCTGTCTTGTAAATTGCTTTTGCTTGGCTTTTTTCTTTTCTGTTTTATTCATACTTGGTGTACCCCCATTCGTAGACCTGCTGTTTCGTAAAGAAAAAGGCGCAGGCATATTTGATAAAGTCGAGGATGCTGGTATCGTCAAACCGTATGGTCAGAAACGCATACAGGGCGGTGATGACGATGGGCGGCAGGAAACGGAGCTGAGCCAGCGCAAACACAGAGAGTAAAAGACCGATGCCGATCACGCCGATGTCGCGGAGCTGCCACAGCCACAGCACCGCCTTGGATTTCAGGTTGTCAGGGTAAATGTACATATCAGGAAGCCTCCTTTTCTTGCTTGAATTTCTGTAAAAAATAGGCGATCCCCCGGAGCACATGCTCCACACAGGGAATCGCCACACTATTGCCGAGTGCTTTGTACCGGGCGCTGTCCGATGCATCGGGGATGTCCGTCCAATAATCCGGAAACCCTTGAAGCCGTTCATTTTGTTTAGTTTTTGTGGTGTACACGATAGAATCGCCTCCTGATTATCATGGCTTTGAATCGTGTACATACACGATTCAAAAAATATTGGTCGAAAAACCGTTTTGTGATGTTTGGTGATAAAAAATACAGCACAGGCCGAGGCCATATGCTGTATTCAATGCTGCGGAGATATGGAAATGTCATTTCAGAAAATCAGGCAGTTTTGGCGGTGGTGCCGGATTGTCGCGCACAATTTTTCTAATCTGCTCAGCAATATCCTGCTCAGACCATTCATGCCCATCTCCCGGTTCGGTGCCAAACCGTTCAAGAATAATAGCCTCCTGCTCTTTGGTAAACAAAATGTGCGCGGATTTTTCCCAAGCCCTCAGCTTTTTCCTGTTCAATATCATTTTCGCTCACCCCCTCCTTGAAGCCGCATTCCACGCTGCATAAGGGAATGAAGTTCCCCCCGCAGCAGCTCACATTCAGAACGCAATTCCTGTACAGTTTCACGCAATTGAATATTTGCAGACTTAAGATCGCTTTCCCGGCGCTTGGATTTCTCCAATTGCAGGAGTAGCTTCGCATATTGACTCTCCAGCGTCCCTTCGGATACAGTCTTTGCAGGGATATGGAAGAGTTCCTCATCCATCAAGGCTTTCACGTGCGGCTTGCTGAATACCGAACGTGAAAGCCCCGTCCGTTCGCATAAGCGTTTTATGGTAACCGGACACCCTTCCGCCTTCAGCTCCTGTATCGTGCTTTTAACAGCGGATATCGTTTGTTCACGCTGCTTTTGCTGTAGATTGAGCAGGGAATCAGGAATTTTTCTCATCGCCAGTTACCTCCAGATATGTTTTCATTTTGTTTACAACCTCCTGATATAGAACAGCATTTGCAGCGGCATTTTTTTGAATGATAGGAAAGGCTTTGAACCGCACCGCTTTTATGCGCCAGGCTTCGGCCTGTTCCTCAAAGAACGGAATCTGCTCGATTTCAGGAATAAAATAGCGGCAGTTCAAGCAAGCCTGCATATCGCATTTACATCCGGTAATATCACTGCATATGCCGCCGCGCACCCTGTGGGCACGCAGGTTTTCCAGCAGCCTGGCCTCCGTCTGCGGGTTCATGCTCAGGATTCTCCCATGAAACATAACCGGAGATGACTCGTCAGACTCCCCCAAAACAAGCCTCTGCTTTTCCGTAAGAACCTCCGGACGCAGGTCGAGATGGTTGTATGATTTGAGAATCATCTGGTCGTTCTTGTGGCCTGTCATGTGGGCGATCTGCTCTATGGTAAAGCCTTCTGCCAGCCGGTCTGTAATGCCGTTGTGTCTGAGCATGTGGCTTTTCAGAACATATAGGGTTCCGTTTTCATCACGGACATCATACATTTCGCAGTATCGTTTGAAGAACACGTTGATATGGTTAGGGGTAGCTGTCAGGACATTGTGCTTCCGGACAACTGTTTCGGCCCATTTTCCGTATCTGTACCAGGCTTTCTTGTAGGCCAGCAGCAGTCCCCGCTGATTTTCCGGCAGATAAGGCGATAGGGCACGCTGCGCTTCCTGCTGCTCATGTAAAAGGTCTATCAGATATTTCCCAATCCCCTCATACTCAATGTGGAGGCTGCGCATCTCTGCCAGGTTGTAGCCGCCGTTTTGCTTCCATGAGGGGAGGAACAGAATAAAATGCCCGTCAAACTGCTTGACGCAGTCCGGCTCCATTGCGCAGACCTCGCTGACCCGCGTGGGAAAAAGCCTCATAATCCAATACGCGACCCGAATATGAAGCTGTATTTCCGGCATTAGAAATAACCGGTCAAGCTGGCGTTCAACAAAAGGAGGAATCAGCTTTTCGTCATAGTGTAAAGGCTGAACGAATGGGTTTCCGGCGAAATGATTGTATAGCTTCCGGCCTTCCCATCCCTGCATGACATCAAAAAAGTTCTTGATGACTTGCCATATGCCGTTTTTTACCTGTTCCTTTGTACAATTCCCATCCAGATATGCTTTAAATCCAGCGACAAAGGACGGCGTGCAACAATACAGAGCATCTTCTTCACCCTGCAATTCTAGAAACTGCAGGAACCATATCAGCCGGATCACGTGCTGCCGGGCTGATGATACTCGCATGCCTCCAAGCAGTTTCAGCACAATGAAGTATTTGGCTGCTTCCTTAAATTGTTCCGGGACATTCACAAAGTGGAGCACACAGGATCTGTCAGCCGGATGCTTTTTGAGCCTGTCGCAGTGCCATATGTCGTCACCAAAGCAATCGCTGCCTGAAATACTGGCAACAAAGGCGCGGTATTCCACTTTACGATCTTCCTGAAAGTTTTCCTGCACCGCAGCATTACTTGGCATACAAACCACCTCCAAAAGCTGCCTCGATTTTTGTCACGGTATCCGAGTAGGAATCAAGCAGCGCTTTTTCCTGCTGATACTGCCGGTATGACTGGTAATCCGCAATCCCCATCTCCCGGTAGGACTCAACAAGCCCGTCCACGAGCTTGCGCTGGGAATCCCGCAGGGCTATCCAGTACTGTAGATACGGTTTGCCTGTACAAAGATTTTTGCAGTTTACACAGCTTAGCGTACGGCTGCGCTCCCGGCATTCTCCATCGGCAAAAACGCGCATACAGAATCCCAATTCAACCCTGCGCTGTTCAAGGCGGAAGTCCACAAACAAGAGCCGCCGCTGTTCTTCGCTGAATTGATCAAGCTGCTCGTTGTTAAGCAGAAGATCAAATTTTTCTCTAAAAAAGGAAGTGTTCATTTCAGCAAGCCGCTTCTTTCGAACCTCGGCGTAATACTTCATTGAGGTTTTGCGTGAGAGATGGCTCAGCCAGTAGGCAAGCTCCGTCATGGATGCTCCGCTTTCGACCAGCATGACGGCAATGGTTTTTCGGAACTGTCTTGTGGTCAGCTTCCAGAGGTGGTCATTTTCATCAGTAATGCAGTGCTTCGCAATCAGCCTGTTTACCGCATCGCAAAACCCGTCACCGCAGGGAAGCGAAGGACGCTGGCTCCCATTTTTCACAATGAAGATATACGGCTCACCATATTCCTCCCGCAGGCTTTGGGTTCTCTTAATCTGACGGGTGATTTCTCTTGACAGAAAAGCAGGGATCAGCATTTCACAGGTATCGCCGATGCCGCGCTTGCGCCGGGCGCTTAATGTTTTGTGCGGCACATAGCGCAGGAGCATCAGCCCCTCAAAACGTGATGGTGCCAGACAGTCCTCTTTCAGCAGTACGACTTCCGACAATCTCAGCCCGGTATTGATAAAAATGCTGTATAGAACCCGGTGTGTATCGCTTAACTCGTGACTATGCTTTTCAATCGCCGCCGCTACTGGGTCGGGGATTATCTCAGTATTTCTGGACATGTTGTCCAGATTGAAAAAGCGGTACTTTGCAAATGGATTCCCCGTCGGTATCGGTGTCCGGAGGCTCGGATCACGCATGTCTCCGCAAAGGTAGTCTATGATTTGGCCGCAGGCACGCATGGTGTTGGCAACGGACTTGACGGACAGTCTGCCGCCGTGCTTGGATAAGCAGTCGTTTTCCAGATAGTTGTAGAGTTGACGGGCATCCACATCGGATATATCCGCGAAATAGTGGATGCCTGGGTTATTGCTGCTGAGGAAATTGACTCCCTTGATTACTGCAGCAAGAACCGGGGTCCGATAGTCGCTACGGCCTTGAAGGTACCACAGCATAAAGTATTTCAGTTCCAAGCGCAGCGAGACGCAATGGATCTTGCTGAAATCGTAGCTGTTGCTCCTCAAATTGGGTCCGGTTAGATAAAACAGCTGCCATATATCGTTATGGACACTCAATTGTTGGCGGTTTTCCCTCCTGAAAAGTGATTTTTGCTTCTCAAACTCGATGTCAGCAATTGTTTTAACTACATCAGCGATGGGTGTCCCATAAAACCTGCTTGCCTGCTTTTTGTCTGTAAATGCGGCCTGGAGCAGCTTAAAACTCGTAACGTTCTCGCGCCTGACAGTAAATTCTGCTGCTTTCTCCTGAAAGTATGCCGTGAGCAAATTTGGCGGGGCATTTTCCATAGCCCGGATCATTTCCGATACTCCGACAGAATCCAGTACCGGCTGTAGGCTGCTTCTAGAGCACAGTGATTCTTCCAATGCTGTAAATGAGGAGTTCATCTTTGCCCCTCCTTTGCCTTTTGAAGCTTATCAAACACCGCCTTGGCGATAATCGGATTGTTGTAATTGCGGTATGGCTCGATAGAATCCAGGCTCTTCCAGCCAAAGTGCTCCGAAATCATCGCATCGGAAATGTTGTTCTCCGGATGCGCCGCCTGATGCTCCAGAAATTGCATGACTTTCGTGCTGCGTCCGCTGTGGGTACGGATTTTTTTGCTGTCAAGACCCGCCCGTGCCGCACACTTTTTCAAAATCTCCCAGTAATTGCGGTATGCAAGGGGAGTACCCTGGCTGCACCCGGCTTTCAGATTGATAAAGATAGTCTGACTGAGCAGGCCGGATTGTGTTTCCGCCTGGGACCTCTCTGTCAAAAGATAGCGGTCCAGCACATCACGTGTTGATTGCGGAAGAAAGACAGTGCGGTGCTTGAAATCTCCCGAAGATGCGTCCGGTTTACCTTTTGACCGGCTCGGACTGATACGGCCAGCTTGAGAATCATAATCTTCAAGCTGCATGCTTAGTACTTCGTCTATCCTGAAGCCTTCCAGCGTGACCAAAAATATAGCCAGATCGCGTAATGTCAGAAAACAGGAGCAGATGGTCACCACTTCATCATCCGTATACCATTTGATGTACTCCCGTTTCGCGGTCAGCCTTAACATGTGTCGGTCAATAATGTATTTGTACTCATAAGAACTGATCTGGCCATAGAGAAACGATTTTTGGGCCCTCTTCGCATTGTCCATTGTCTGAAACTCAACATGATGCATACCGGTCTGTTCGAGCCATTTGTAGAATTCGGTGATGACAGTGACATACTTGCTGAGGGTGCTGTATGACAATGGGGCCCGCAGCCGAATAACGCCTCCGTCCTCATAGCTCCTACCCATAAGCCGCATTAAAAATGCCATAACATCATCTGTTACGGCATCCTCAAACGATATTCCCTGCCCATGCAGAAAGTTAAGATATACACAAAGCTTGTGTGCGTACTCCTTTCCGGTGCTGATCTTTCGAATGCTCTTCAAGTCCAGCCATTCATTGATCTGGTAAAACGGGATGCCGTGCCTTGTGATCAGCCATAGTTCCCTTTCACCACCTGACGGTGCTGGCATCAGTGCGCGCATCACCTTGAAAACTCGTTGTTCTTTTTCCATACGAACCTCCTATACGATGTACAATAAAATTCCTGCAGAGTACCCTACAGGTACAGATATTGTAACACGCTTATAGAAGGCTGTAGTAACATGGCTTTACATCGTCTTTCTATCGTGTAATTAACTACCGTGTATAGTTCCTAAATAAACCGTTCGCATTCCAGCGGCGTCAGCCTCCGGATCAGCTTACCGACGCGAACAGGATGCACGTTGTTGAGGGAGTACCCACCATCCGTTTTAGACTGGAGGGTTCCACACAGATCGCCGTTTTCCACACCGTTCCGGCAGTCCAGCCCGGCGACGTCAGATTCGCACACTAGGTCGGTTGCATCCTTGTACTGTCTTGCGCTTTGGGTGCTGACCACCTCGTTTTGTGCATATTCGTCACTTCGCTGCTGGGAAAAGACACAATGCCGATCAGTGGCCGTTACGGTATAACTGATGTCAGGCTGTACGCCGATGCCGTTCCCGCCGTTATGATCCTGCCGGTCGATAATATTACCGGCGATGCAGTAGGTTTCGTCAGGTGACAGATCGGCACATTCTTTATCTGGAAGAACAGCCGGCTGGGAAATTAGCGGCACGTTGTTTCCCCCCGTGCCATATCGGGCGGACATCGTTGGGGCTATCTCATGGGGACCAGTATAGCGCGAGTCAATGCCATGGTTCTCGAACAGTTCCGGCTGGTTACCCAATACAATAGGGGGATGTCCGTCCATCTGCGCCCGCAGCGTAGCGGTGATATTTTCAGTGATATCCATGCGGTTGCCGCCCTGGTCGTTGAGACACAGCACGGAGGGCACCATGTTCGTGCCGCTCTCCGAAGCCTTAAGGGTCGGCGCACATTCCTCCTGATAACCGATGCCTCCGGCTTTTGCACCCTGTCCGGCAGAAAAAGCAGCCGCAAACAGGAGTCCACCCGGATTTCTGCCACCGCCGCCGTCTGCGCCGGCCAAGGTCGGAGCAATACTTTCTTGCGTAAAAATTCGATCCTGTTGAGTGTCCCAGGGTGTTAAACAATTTGAGCGGTCCTGATTCGGTGTTTCGGCAATAAAGGTCTGTTGCTTCATGCCGGGCTGAGCTTGTATCGCACCAGCCACATCATTAAGTTCCCGCACTTCATCCCGCTGGTTACAGGCGAAGGCTACTGGCAGACTATCTGGGCAGGACATGTTTTCTTTTTCTGTTGTTACATAACCATGTCCGCCGCCACCACCAGCGCCGCTGTAGAGGGAGGGCCAAACACCGCCGCTTTCATAAATACGGCGGCTCTGCACATCCCACGGTGTCAGACATTCTCTGCCATTATCTCTGTGATCGGACGGATTCCCGCCTGTATTTCCAGTGCCTTTTTCAGGACAGGCGGCAGCTCCTTGCCGCGTTTCTTCGCTCTCCGCAGAATCCCCAAACAGGCGGTCTTGCTCAAATAATATTTGGGGTGCGGTTCGGCCTGCAAAATCTGCGACAAGGTAGATACGTTTCCTCCGTTGCGGGGTGCGGGGCCAGTATTGAGCATCCAATACTCTCCAAGCAACGGAGAATTGATCTCCCAATATGGCCCCAGCAGATTGCCATACCCCTCCCGGAGGTCGAGGTATAGATACGGTACTGTCAGCAATTCTGCAGGTTTCTTCGAGTACCGCCCTGAAGTCCTCGGAGTCTGAGGAACTGAAGGCTCCGGGAACATTTTCCCAGCACATATACCGAGGTCGAACAGCGTCAGCTGTCCTTCCGTTTGCTTTGTCATACGCTCTCATCTCCTTGATGACACGAACCTGCTCCATGAACAGCCCGGAACGCTCGCCCTGAAGGCCGGCGCGTTTTCCAGCCACACTAAGGTCCTGACAGGGTGAGCCTCCGCAGACCACATCCACGGGAGTCAGTTCGCCACCTTTCAGTTGTGTGATGTCGCCAACATGGAGCATATCCGGAAACCGTAATTTCGTGACTTCAATGGGAAACGGTTCGATTTCGCTGGCCCATACAGGGGTAAAGCCCTGCCGGACGCCTGCCAGCGGAAATCCACCGATCCCGTCGAACAGGCTTCCGAGGGTCAGCAGTGAAGTCACAGCTGCAGCTTCATGCCGGGGGAGGGCGCTTCCTCCAGCTCGATCTCCCTTTCTTTCGGGAAGTAGGACACATTAGGTGTACGGATGTCCCGCATCAACCGTTCGGCTTCCGTTGCAGCTTCTTCATAGGTATCAAAGGTTATCGGCTTGCCGTCATTCTTCAGCCAGGCTTCCGCCGCTCCGCAGATTGAGCCGGTGCTCCGTCTTGCCCAGATGCCGTACTGTTTCATAGCGATTCCTCCTTTTGTTTGTTCTGTCAATATGTTCCGTATTGGTATGCCGAGCTGCTCGGCCTCCGCGATCTCACAGCCCATTCCGTGGCTGATCCGCTCACCGCAAATCCACACCTCATCGCAGGAGGCCAGTACCCGCAAGCCCATCTGAATGCCGGCCTCTCTTTCAGCGGGGACTGAGTCATTCAAGATTTGCGGGTACAGCATATGGACAGCTATGGGCGCACACCCTTGATCCGCGGCATAGCGGCAGGCGGCTCTGGCAAACAGAAGATTGTTTTCGATATCTCCCGCGAAGGGAGAACAGATATATACCAGCTTCATTTCGCAGCCACCGCCTTTACCACAGTGCGTGTCATATTAACGGCGGTCTGAGCGGTATATACCGCACTCATGAGGTTGGCCTTGGTACTGGTGTCCAGTCCGAAGGCTCCGGCGATACGGGGAATTTCCCCGGCTGCCAGCATCAAACCAAGCCCCAGCAGGACGTGGTCTTTGATTACCATCAGCCCTGCTATGAGGATTGTGGACTGGAGGAAAGCCGTCAGGCACAGGCCGACGATCTGCTTGCACCAGCTGACAAAACCGTCCAGATAGCCTCTCGGAACACTAAACATATAAAGGCTGCCTACGGCTATTTGGATGAGCAGGATACCGCCGCGCTTGAGGTTGGCGAAAAAAACCTTGATCACCGCATAGCCCATCATAATGAGAATGAACAGCATCATGATCGGGTTGATTGTGCTTCCGGCGCCTCCAAACACGCCGGCTGTCCCTGCGCTGTCCAGGCTTCCGGCCGAGGACAGCTGGCTGATGATGTTACCCGCGAGAGTATCCACGCCGGAGCCATATCCGGTAATGCCGGCCGTGAAACTGCTCTGCAGGGAAACGGAGAGCTTATATAGCTCCACTGGCACCGTGGAAAACAGCCCCACAGCCAGAAAGCCCTTGAGAATGTTCAGCGCGGTATCCTTTATGCTTCCGCGGCCGGACTGGTATTCAATGCCGCATTCAAAGACGGATACCACCAACCCTGTGCCGTATAGCGCCCAAGCCAGATAGAAAAAGAACAGGACAATGGATTTCACCCAGGTCATTTCGAACAGATCAGCACCCATATTGCCCATAGCAGAAAAGAAATTACCGAGAAAACCGATGATCTGACCGTAGACCCAATCCAGAATCTGTTTCAGCACGGTATCGGCTGCAAAGTCCCATATGAACATGGGCATCACCTCCTTGACAAAAAAATAAGGAGCCTGTCATTTTACAAGCTCCCGAAAAAGGTTGTTTTAGATGCCTCGCATTGTCAGGCCGTTTTCGCTCTGTCCGGACTGCTCCATCTGCTGCGAAGGTTCCCTGAACACATCAAGGTAATTGTTGATGGCCTCGGATATCTGATCATAGTCCGATTTATTCGGCTTGTAGACATACCAATCAATTCCCTCCCCATACTTCCATATGTACGGGGTTATACCATTTCTGAAGTTCGGGTTGCTGACCGTTTTCCTGCCAAACAGGTCGGAAAATCGTAGAGTTACAGCGTCTACCGGTCCGTCATTTCGGTTGATTACGGTTGCCTTGATCGCCTCGTAATGATCCGCTGTACCCGTCGTGACGAATTCAATTTTCACGCGGAGTTTGTCGGTGAGCTTCCCGAAGAAAGCCCTTCCGACAAACTTTTTATCAGAGATGGTTATGTCATTTCCGAACAGCCTGCGAAGCTCCTGTTCAAAGTAATTCATTTTCATACCTCCTACATTCCGAGGATAGTCCAGATGTAAAGCGGAGCCGTTAACGTGAACACTAAACAGGCGAACAAGATCGCCGGCGCGGCCCATTCGAACTGACCATGCTTGCGATAATCAAAATATGCGGTCCCAATTTTTGCAAAGAAAAACACGGCCAGGATCAGATCGATGGCGGGAAACACCACCTTGTTGACGACCGTTTTGATTTGACTGGATGCATCATTCCATGTGCTTTGTATTGCTCCTGCTACATCGCCGCTGCCTGCCGCATATGCGGTCGTTCCCATGAGACAGGTCAGCAGAAGAATAACGCAGAGAATCGTGAGGATATGTTTCAGTTTCATAGAATACTTCCACCTTTCCATATAATTTTTACATGAAAAAGGACCGCAAAGACGTTACTCTGCGATCCTTTTTCTTTTCTGAGGGTTAGGGTTTTACAGGGGCGAATAGCGATAGGTAATCCTTTGATGTCATCGCCGGATTTTCCCCCGCTTCACACCGTGCATGAGAGTTTCCCCTCACACGGCGTTCCATCGGGAATTTCTTCTGGTATGATAAAGCAGTTATCAACGATTGCAAGCTTCCGAAGCTGATTGAGCTTTTTAATTTGCGGTTTTGTTAGACTGAAATGTGAGAATAATTCAAGTACCGTTGTAGGATTGTTTGCATGTATAAGCTGGTGCATCCGTTCAGAAACAATAATTAAGTTCGCATATTCATCTGTACCGCCACAGTGTTTTGGTACTATATGATGACAGTGAACCTCATCTCTGTCCAGAATCTGTTTGCTGACCGCACATTTTCCATGCTGTGCACAGTACAGGGAAAGGCGATTATCATTTAACTCCACCGTTTTATGGCAGATAGGGTTTCTCATCAGATAGTGCAGGATATTTTTATCTATCCGTTCCAGTCCTTTGTGAATGACATCCCTGCCTTCCGGCGTGTATTTATTAACGATTCTCGCTTTCATACGGGGATATTTATGCGACACATAACCGATTGGCACCAGCACTTTTGTATCATTTGTGCCGATAAACCGGAGTTGTGCACTTTTTCCGTATGCTTCCTGTATGTGCTTTGGTATGGTATATTGAATTTTCCTGCTATCCAGCCATGTCTTTGTTTTCAGCCGTTCACGGAGTCTTGCTTTCAGGCTCTTGTAGATGGGAAAGGCAATTTCCCTAAAATCCTTCTGAACATGGGTAGCCATGTTGTAGTAGTTATGCACTCCGATAACGAATGAGTTATACATGGATACGGCGGTATATTGACCGTCTTTTCCGTCTGTGTGGAACTCAATATCATGTATGAGTGCGCGCGCTTTTTGGACAATCTTTTTCTTTGATTTGTCAGTGATGTGGCTTTTAACGATGTATTTTGGCTCTCCGTTTGTTTTTGCGCCTCTGCGAATCAGCTTCATCTTAAAGCCCAAGAATTCGGAATATCCCTTTTTCAGATTGACGATTTGCGATTTATCCCGATTGATTTCAAGCCCCAGACGGTGCTTGAGCCAATCCTGAACAGCATGGAACACCTTTTTCGCATCGCCACGCTTTCTGCAAAATATGCGAAAATCATCGGCATAACGCACAATGTAGCATTCCTTCAGGTTGGTCAGATTTCTAAGCGAGCCATATCGACTGCTGTGAATCGGAGCACCGTTCGCACTAATTCCGGTGGAATATTGCCGTTTTGTAGGCATGTTTTCCCATTGGCTTGCTATCCACCAATCCAGTTCATTCAGCACGATATTTGAAAGAAGCGGGGAAATGACGCCGCCTTGAGGTGTTCCTTTTTCTGGAAATCCTATTCCGGCTACTTCTGCTTTCAGCATTGCGGATATGATTGAGAGCAGGGTTTTATCCCGTATTCCCATTGTCCACATTTGCTTGAGCAGTTTCCCATGACTGACGTTTTCAAAAAAATCCTTTGATGTCTATGTCAACCACAAAAGAAAGTCCGCTTAACTGCATCATTTTAACCGCCTGTGCTATGGCGTGTTCGGTGCTTCGGTTTGGGCGAAAGCCGTGACTGTTATCATGAAATTTGGCTTCGCATATTGGTTCCAGCACCTGCAACACGCATTGCTGTATCAGCCTGTCCATGATGGTTGGTATACCGAGCGGGCGCATTTTTGTCGGGTCATTTGGTTTCGGTATTTCTACCCTGCGCACCGGCTGGGGTTCGTACCAACTCAATTTTCGCTGGACAAGGTAAACCAGCCGTTCATCACTTAACTTGGATAGATTTTCGATTGTCCGGTTGTCTGTGCCTGCTGTCCTACTTCCTTTGTTTTTCCTGATATTGCGGTATGCCAGCTTGATATTTTCCTCCGCTGTTATCAGCGGCATAAGGTCTTTGAAAATGCGACCGTTTTTGCTGTCGGCATACAGCTTATCAAAGATTTCCTGAAGGCCGTAGTATTCAGCATGGCGTAATTTTGCCTTTTTCCTTTGCTTGCCTGTCGCTGTCATAGTCGGCTCACCTCGCTTTTAATGGCGGGTCTGCCTTTCTTAGTCTTACTCGAACCTATGATATTGTCTGCTTTTACCTTACTGTTTTTCAGAATCATTCTCGACTTGTGGCTATCCCTCCGCCGTGTTTCCACGGTTTCATAGGTACTATGCCACTGCTCTCAGCCAGATTAAATCAGGTTATACGGTGACCGCTTTCCCTGATACCGCTTCCTTACGCTGCAATGCGCTCCACGTCCTGACCTTTCTACGTTCCGATATTCCTATCCAATTTCCAATACCCTTAGGTTTTCCTTTGAGCCTGTACGCTGGACGGCACCTGTAATGCCGTAAGGACTTTCATGGGCACTATTTTACTTATCCTCACGCACACCGCATGACACGGTTACAACCTTTCGATTGTATCGACTTTTAGACCCTTTCATTCGGAAATTCGTCAGCGGGCTAACTACCCGCATTCTCACCATAGGTATTGATAGACCTCCGGCATATAGACCGCACCATGTACCTCTACACAGCTTTCCACAGCTTGACCTGTTTGGGCGGTTCTCTGCCGACTTCAACGGGCTTTACACATCAAATCTATTGCACGACTGATGCATACCGTAGTATCAAGGGGGCGTTTCAGGGCGTTACCCCATCATTCCACCCATCGGAATATCAGTTCTACAAGAACTGTGTTTATTAAAACACGACCTTGCGCCTAACCTTTTCAGTTAGAAACGTATCGCACTATGCCAGTCCGACCACAGGTTGCCCTGTATGTTGACAGAGTCTGTGAGGTTCGCTGACAACATTCCGGCTGGCGTCCAGCAGTCAATGAGCCATGTATACGCCGTGTAGCTTCCGTCCGGGAACCAGATGGGCGTAAAGTGTGTCCGGCGTTTATAGGTCGAGTATTTGTTGGACGCGAACTCAAACTTGGCGTTGTATCCGGATTGCGTCTGCTCCAGCAGCCTCCAGTATGTTTTGTATTGAAATTCGGGGAAATAGGTCACGGCAGTCTGTGTATCTGTCACTGCCGAGGACTGGTTGGTACTGACATTTGCCGTGGTGGTCTGGTTGATGCCATAGCCGGATTTCATGGTTTTACCTGAAGCGGTGGGGTCTTTGGCATCGGGGACAATGCTCATTGCGGAGGAAAGACTTGCGCTATAGGAAATCCAGTCGAACTCCCACCAGCCTTCGTCTACCCAATATCCGGTATCTTCACCCGTAGAAATCCATACCCAATTGGCATGCCACCAGGGACGCCAGATTCCCCACGATGCAGAGGTATTCTGTGCTTTGCTTGGTACGGACGGTGTGGTGTAGGAGTTGTTGCGATCATCCGCCACCGGATTTGGGGGTTCGTTGCCAGTGAGATCGACGATCTTTGCGGTGATGGTCCCCTGGCTTGGTGAACCACTGCCAGTCACCGATACGAGGATGGTCATGGTCTGCGGAGTGGCCGGTGTTGTCCAGCGCACCCACACCAGCTGACTGTCTCCCTCTGGATAATACACGCCGCTTACCGTGTAGGTTTGACTGCCAATAGTAAATTTGACCGTGACAGGATGATCCGGATCGGCCTGTCCGCCCCGCACAGTCACCGAAGTGATAACCTCTGTGTTGACGCGGTACTCATAGTCAACTGTACTGACCTCAGTGGGGTCCGCCTCGGCTCCATTGAACCGCACGATACCAAGGCCAAGGGAGGATATAATATCCGTATCTGACGTCGCCGTAGTCGTGGAGCCGCCCCATGCGGGATAACCGAGATCCGCTGTTTCAAGAAACATCGCCAGCGGGAGGTTTTTGTGACTGAGAGATACCATCTTACTTCGCAAGCCGCCATCCAGTTTCTGATCAAAAAGCGCAGCTTCTGTGGCTGTCATAGCGTATTTGATTCCTCCGAAGGTCATATAAGCAATAGGTTCAAGTAGGAGTTTATACTGCCCGTTTGTAAGCACATCAAAGTCCATACCTGTTAAATTTGCAATGCTCCTTATGACCTGCTCGTCAGTAAAGTAGCTCTTAATAGCGTCTATATTACCATTACCACTAGAGGTGCTGATGATTTTCGGAAGAGATTGTGAAGGTGTTGTATAGTAATACGCTCCTTGAACAGGAGAGAGATCTTCCGTTTGTGTATTGTAGCTTACTTACTTTACCAAAATGAATAATAGAATTTGCGGGGGTTTTATTTGTTAAATCAATTGGCGTGGTTACCACTGCATGGTCACTTGCACGAACAACGGTTACTCGTACACCTTCATCTCCTGTATTCCAATAGTCTGTGCTGGTACCGTTACCCATCCCTCCGCCGCCTCCATCAACATTGCCTTCTCCAACAGCTAATGCAGGTGTCGGAGGAAATACAGCAAGCAATATAGCAAGTATCAGCAAAAAGCTGGCTATCCGTTTCATGTAGTCCTCCTTCTAACGCAAAAAACACAGCATTTCTGCTGTGTTTTTTAGAGTTGTTATATTATTCAGTTCATGTTTCCAATCTTATTTCCGTTTTCGTACATGTCATCGGCCGAGGTGCCAACGTTGTCCCCGCTATCATCTACCCAGCCAAATCCAGGCACCCAAACCTGACCTTTTGAATTCTTATCTCCAGCTTTCGGTGTTGTTGACGAGGATGTACTGCTATCAGAATTGGTGACCTTCTGTCCGTCTGGCTTTTGAGAGGGATTCGTTTTTGCTTCCCCCGAAGGCTCGGCGGGTTTCGTCACTTCTGCCTGAATGCTCTGATCAGTTCCAGTGGGTTTACCAGTATCTGTCACCTGAGAAGCCGATTCTGTCGGGGTTATGGGCTTTACGTTGACTTCTGGCGTGGAAGTCGGGGTTCCCGCAGCTGCAGGAGTTGAGACAGAAGGAGTCAAAGTGTTTGTTGCCGTAGTTGAAGGCTGCACATCTGCTTCTTTGGGTGCCGCTGCTTTGAACTGCGAGGCTATCGCTATGACAAGGACGACACACACGACACCGAGTCCGGCAAGCGTGAGTCGCTTTTTTGCTTTTTCTGTCAGTTTCATGGTATGTTACCTCCTTTTTCATGTTGGTTGCCAATTTCCTTTTTTCAGTATCACACATTACCACAGACTTTTCCGTAAGTCTATGGGCCATTTTTAAGTTCTTAAAATAGAGGCATATACTTTGCCTGAACCTTGAGATTGATGATCATCGGCGGCAGAAGGTTCCCGGAAAAGGATACCGGAACCTCCAGCCGTATCATTGTATCAGCCAGAAAGCCGTTCGTATTGTTAGGACTCGACGGGGCCAGCGGCATGTTTCGAAGGCTGACGGACAGTCCGGATAGCCTGAATTCCACATTGCTTCCGGTATATTTCACATGATAGCCGTTCTCCTGCGTAAGCCCCAGCACCTTGTCCAGCCGGCTGTTAATGTCGCCGTAATCGAGGCTTTCCTCGAACTTATCCGCCGAAGGCTGGTATGCTCCGCTGTAGCCCTCCCGCACACCGTGGTACACGTTGTCATAGCTGTCGTTTACCGTTGAAATCACAGCGGATTGTACCGCATCCCGGACACCTTGGGCGATGATCATCAGCCGGATGCCTTCGGAAGCGGCACAAAGGAACAGCAGCAGGGCCAGGGTGACCGCAACGGTGAGGGGAAAGGCTGTCCCTTTCTTGCTTTTGAGTATAGCACATAATTTTCCAGTTGTCACTTGTAATACACCTCGCTTTTTCCGCTGGCCTGTGCCTTCAGGGTAACAGGGAAGTTCCCAAAGCCGCCGAACAGCCCAATATCCGCCTGAGTGGTGAGCGTTACAGTGAATTCCTCGTTCAACTGGATTCTTCCGGTTTTCGACCATGTAATACTTGGCGTCAGCCCTGTCTGTTCCGTCAGGACCTGCGCCCGGAGGGTGGTTTCCGTGCCGACGCACCCGGCGATCTCCGCTTCCCGGCACAGCTCTGAGGCGTAAGTGTCCAGCTTGTTTTTCGTTATGAATACCGGCATGACGCTGATAGCAACAGCAAGCACCAGCATGACACAAAGCACCAGCACTGCCACATCGACATACCCCTCGCCGCGCTGCGAACGGAGGAGCTTCAGCATAAGCGTACCCCCTCGTTCTGTTCCGGGGTCTGCCCATCCTCCAGCATGGCATAGTCCCCCTCTCCCAGCCCTTTGTCGGCGATGTTCCAGAGCACATGGTCCATTTCGTCGGCATGGGACACATTCTGCTCCGCCAGCCACTGGTCGCTCACTAACTGGAGCGGGTTATCAAACCGGAGCAGGTAATCTGCATAATCCGGATTACAGCCACCCATAAGCTCATCATAGACCAGCTTTACCGCGGCGATCTCCGCGGCCTGCTCAATGAGATCGGAAGCGGGTCGGTTCTGGAGCTGCTGGAGGTAGGTGCGGTAGTTTGCCTCAATCCGTTCCTGCAGCTTCTTTTCGAGTTTTTTTCTTTCCATATCCATATGAGTTCCTCCTTCTTAAAACATGTTGCCAAGGGACGTTAAAATCTGAACCGCGATGATCGCCATATATGTCAGCAAAAAACACATCAGCATCACGAAGGAAAACACGCGGATTTTCGGCGGGATTTTCTGCGCCTGTCCCTTGAGACGCTGGAGCTCCAGTGCCTTGAAGTCATGAGCCAGCATCTGAAAATACACGGCGCTGTCATCGCCCCGCAGAACGCCGATGAGTCCTCTTACTACATCGGACAGCATGGGCGAGTTGAGCCTTGCTTCAAACCGGGTCAGGGCGGCCTCATAGGATGAGGAGCGCATGTCGGCCGTCAGCACATCCAGCTCCCGCACGAAGGCAGGACCGGCGTTTTTCTTGTAATTCTCCAGCATGGCAAGTACATCACGGCTGGATTTCAAGGTCTGCTCAACCGTCGCCACAAACCGGGGCAGCTTGCCCTCGATTTGATCACGTTTTGCCTTCAGCCGTTCATCGGCCTTGCGTATTTCCTTGAAGTAGGTCAGAACAGCGAGGACGACCAGGACCGGTGTGACCAGAGGAAGCAGGAGCAGGCATGGAATGACGCCCAGCAGGATGGCTCCGGCCTTGGTGATGGCGTAGGCTGTGTAAACCTCCGGGGTCATGGAGTAGCCTGCCGCTTTGAGGATATTTGCCATCCGGCTGTGCTTGTACTCATCCATGCGGATATGCTTTGACAGCCTGACCGCGCCGGACATGATCCAGGCTTCTATGGTTTTTGCGGTTTTTTTGTTTCCTTTTCCTGCCCCCAGCATAGCCTTGGCCGTTTTCATGGTGGGCAGCTTCAGAATATCCGAGAGGACAAAAAACAGCCCCGCGGCAAGCAGAATTCCTGCTAAAAATAATTGCTTCATCATCTGCGTCACCTCCTGTATTCAATGGGCTTGGTCAGCCGGATTACAAATGCCGTGGAAATAAAGATGGCAGCAGCACACACTGCCAGAATGATCTGTCCCACCACCGTATACATCAAGGTGTGGTACCAGTCCTTGTTGAGTAAATACATGATGGGTACATTCCCAACCACCAGCATCGCCATGATAATGAATTCCTTCCGGGGTTCGAATACCAGGTATTCCAGCTCCGCGTTAACAATGCGCATGTCGGACAGCTTGCTGACAATGGGGGTCAGGGTGGTTTTCAGGCTTCGGTCGTACTGGCAGGCGGCGATGGCGTCACACCACTCCCGGAAAACCTCGTTTTCAATTTTCGGCTTCATCGCATGGAGAGCATCGTCAATGTCCGGACTGATGAGCTTTACCTGCGCCAGAAATCCGGCAAAAACACTCCGGACCGGTGGGTTTAGGTAGGGGAGACTTTCCTCCACCGCCGTCACGATATCCTCGTTCCGCAGATATGCCGTGGTGATGATGGATAAAGCCGTTTCCAGCTCGGCGGCGATGTTCTTTTTGTAGTGGCTTGATGTCAATCGGACGTACCAGAACGGAAGAAACATCATACCGACTGCCAGCACCGGCACCAGAAAAACATTCCCCATGAGGATGGCAAGGCTGGCGCCGCCGGCAAAGCACAGCAGGGATGCCGCGCAGATAAGGGAAAAGCGGCTGCTCCGTCCGGTGATCTTGAGGATTTCCTGCACCTCCGTGATCTCTCGCCGGAAAAAGGACATTTTTTTGCGCCGGGCGGCCTCGTTGATCTCTGAACGGATACTCTTGTTTTTCCGGGTCAGAAACCCGAAGAGGCCGTCGGTAAACGCAAGGGGTGAGATTCCGAGCAACAGAAAAGCGCCGGCAATCATACCGACGCAGGCAATTAAAAGGATTGCGGTCAAGCTACTGCACCTCCTGTCGAAAGAACGCGGTTTAAGGTGTCCTGAGGCATCCCGTTTTCCAGAAAGCGCTTCTGCAGGCTGGGTGAAATCCCCTGTACCGCCCGGTGGTTCCCGTTGATGATGAACTTCCCGTTTTCCACGCGGTTCTCGGTGATCTGGAACTGGAAGAGGCTGCGGTAATTCCTTGTACCGTCTGGAAGGATTTCACACTCCATAACCTCCATGAGACGACGCTGTTTGTTTTCGAGCTGCTTGGCGAATACCACAATGGGGAACGCCTCGGTAACCAGATCCATCAGTGTGTTATCCGCCATATCATACTTGCGCTTGCATAGGGTGACCATGCGACGCCAGGTGGCTTCACAACTGTTGGAGTGGATGGTGGTCAGCACCGTGTGACCGGTTCTGGCTGACTCCTGGGCGGCGTAGGCTTCCGGTCCGCGCATCTCACCCACACAAATGATCTCAGGATTAAAGCGCAGAGCCATGTCCAGTAGGATGTCCTGATCGATATTCTGTTTTTCATTTTCACTGAACCGGGTCAAAGTATGGATGACGCTGTTTGTGATCTTGCCGTCCATCTGCCGGATCAGCGCCAGCTCACGGGAGCCGTTCTCAATGGTAAATATTCTTTTGTTATCGGGGATGGTAGTCAGGAGCCATCCGGCCAGCGCGGTCTTGCCGGAGCTGGTTGCGCCAGCCACGCAGACGGATATCCCATAACGCAGGCATTCCGCCAAAAAGTCCAGCATGGGTTCTGTGGCGGTGCCGCCCCGGATAAAGTCAGCCTTTTGCATGGACTGCGGGTTTACGATACGGATACTGGCGGCAACGCCTACGTCCTCATCCACCAGTGGAGTTTTTAACGCCGCAATACGGATGTTCTTGCTTAGATGCCCCAGGATGGCGGGGCTTGCGTTGTCCAGTACCATACCGGACACATGGAGCATACGGCGAACCACATTGATTGCGTGAGCGGGGCTGTCAAACCGTTCGTCCAGCTTTCTGGTGTGACCATTGCTGTACTGCACCTCTACATCGTTCCAGGCGTTAACGTCAATTTCTTCAATACCCGTGCCGAAGATATACTTGGTTAAAAACGAGAATTCCGCCATCTCCGTGTATAAGGCATCCACCAGCTGCGTCTGCGTCATACCGGCCACAGTTAGGCGGTAATCCTGCACATACTTTGTGATATAGCGTTTGACCTGCGCCTTTACTTCCTCGGTTCCTCCGTCCGTGATCAGCGTCGCGTATTTGCTGGAGATATACTCCTGCACATCCTGCAGCACCGAGCGGAACTCCCGGACCGTTTCCCCGGAGGAGAAGAACAGGTTCTGATTGCCCGTCATGTTTGGAGCAGATAAGATATCCGGCTGTCCTGATTCTTTTTTCATGCGCCGTACACCTCCTTTGCGATTTTGGCGATCTCCGAGCGGAAGCCACGGCTGTCCTTGAGCGCCAGCTCCCCAAGCAGGTTTCCCGCCAGCGCCAGATTCTCCAGCTCATAGGAATACGGGATTTTAAACGCCATGTTGCCCAGCACCTGCTCGATGTGCTCCCCGGCCTGATTGGTTTTCACGTTGGATGCCGCCTTGTATTGCTTATCCGCGTCCCATTTCTGTTCCTGTAACAACGGGAGCTGGCTGGACAGATAACTGACCGATTTAAGGTCGCAGTTCACCAGCCGGAGGACGGAATCTGCCTCCAGAAGCGCAACCGCCGAGAGGACATCATAGGCAATGTAGCTGCCGCAGTCGATGATGACATACGGGGCAACATCCCGCAGGTGGTCAATGAGTTCAACCGCCAGTTCCGGAGTATAGGGCGGATATGTATACATATTCTCGCCCTTCATCATACCGATGATGGTCAGATAGCCCATCTTCTTGAGGGTGATGCAGTTCTGGCGGATGAGGGTATCGGTGATGTGGGTCGCCGCCAGAATACTGCCCAGGGATCGTTCGCATTCCAGGTCGGCAGGCGGACAAATACATGGCAGCATCGGAGCCGTCATATCGCAAAGAAGCAACGCAACGTTGCGCTTATGATCGGCCAGATACTTGGCAAGGCGCACACTGACGGTGGTCTTGCCGCTGCCGGGACTGCCCCACACGGCCAGAACCTGAACATCCGGTTCCAAATCCTCCTGGGGCGGCTTCAGCTGGTTTCGGGAGAAAAGACTCCCTTTCATGAAATTCATCATCAGCGTCCCCCGCTTTCCGTGCTTTGCGATTCTGCAGCGGTATTGGCTGCGGCGGCTTTGGCTGAGCTGCTGGTTGATGTGCCGCCCGCAGCGCTGCTTGTCGATGTGGCATTGCCTGTTGTGGAGGTACCGCTTTGGCTCTGCGAGGGTTTCGGATACAGTGCTTCCAGCAGTTTATCCTGAATGGCAAGGAATTTCTGGGCGCCATCCTTGGTGCCTCGGTATATCAGAGACAGGTGGAGCTTTCCCTCAGAGTCCAGCTCCGCCAGGATTTTCGCCTGCTCCGGCGATACAAGAAGGGTTACGGTGGCGGGAAGCTGCTTTTCATTATTCGAACTTGTGGATTTATCCGTTTGTGTATCGGCCTGATCGGTGTCATAGCCGGAACTGGCGGTCACTCCGACGACCTCCACATAGGTCAGCTCGGTGGGGATGACCGTGGAGCCCTGCTTTTTGTAGTCCGGGGCAATGACGCTGACAATATCTCCGGAGGCCAGCTTGCCGGATAAGCCCTCCGCGAAGCTCTTGATGGTGACGGAAATGGCCTGTTTGTTTCCGTTCAGATCATACAGGTAGGCGTTTTCCGAAGCCGGGCTGTCCGACAGTTTGGCGGCGAGGATGTAATCGCCGGGCGACAAATCTGCCTTGGTATACTTTCCGATCACCGAATCGGCTTTCGTCATGACGTTTTCGGGCAGGTTGTAGCCGCCTACCTCCACAGCCTGCACCATATCCTTGGAGATTTGTTCGCCGTTTTGGATGTCCTTGACCACCCGGACTACGGTGGTTTTCTGCGATACACTCTGGTTAAAGAGAGGCGTCAGCGCAAAACAGATAATCAGGGAAAGCACGATGCAGATAGCCCCCAGCACCGTGCGGTTTTTCAAAAAGCTCATAGAATGTTCCTCCTAAAAAAAGAAATAGGCTGCCAGGCAGCCGAGAGAGAAAAAAGGCGCGAGGGGATATGATTTTCGTATATCCCCTCTGTGCGCCTTTTGGATCAAGGTATATATGGCATGAAATATCAGCATGGCGGTAAAACCAAGGATGATCCCCGCCATGCTTTTGTGAAGGCCCAGCACCAGCCCTACCGCGGCGGTGTACTTGATGTCCCCGCCGTCCAAACCGCCAAGCCAGAGGGCAATGCCGAAAAAAATGACGGCGGTTACGAGTCCCAGCAGCTTTTCCGGCGTAAAGGTCAGTAACCCGGTTAAGGCAATCCCAATACAAATACAATCCGGTATGAGCTGCTTTCTAGCGTCGCACACGGAAGCCGCGAACAGTAGAGCGGTAAAAAGTCCGCCCTGCAACAGCAGCGGCAGGTTACTTCCCATAATTGAACATGTCCGTGATCCGCTGCTTCAGGGTCGGCAGCACTTTTCTGCACGGTCGGCTGACACGATTAAAGTTGAAAGCTGCCGATGCTGTACTATGCGAGTGTTGAATGTGTGTGTTTTTCATGGTTCGATCCCTTCTTTCATAAAAAATTCTAAATAAAAAACACGACTAAACATCACAGTTTAATCGTGTTAAATATTTCAGTGAAAATAGAAGCGGTTTTTTTACTCCAGTGACTGACGCTGCATCAAGAGAAACAGCTTGCCCCTTAGCAGTTCGCATTCACTTTTCAAAGCGGCATTTTCTTCAGTAAGCCGACGAATTTGCTGATCCTTTTCTTCAAGTTTTCGCTTCATTCGCTGATTTGCAGAAGATTTAGGCGGCGCACTCTCTGCTCCGCAAGCTTCTGCAGCTACAATTCCCTGGCTTACCAAAACAGCCCGGATATGCTTTTTGCTGAAAACAGAACGTGACAATCCGGTATAGTCCATAAGATTCTTAATGGTTAGCCTGTGCCCTTCGGCTTTGAGCTCTGAAATTACTCTCAGGACAGTATTGACCGTGGTTTGGCGCTGGCGCTCCTGCCGGGCAATCAGCTCCTTGGGTACTTTGTTATTCATCTTTCTTACCTCCCAGCAGTTTGGCTGCGATCTTCTCAAATAAATCCGCGTTTCTTAACGCATTGACATGTATGGCCGGGAAATCCGAGAAACGGTCTGCTTTGCTGCGCCATGCGGTCGCTTGTTCCTCAAAATAGGAAAGCTGATCTCTATCCGGAATAAAATGTCCGCACCCCAGGCAGTCCCACATGTCACTTTTGCATCCGGTAACGTCGCCGCAGATGCCTCCCGGAACCCTATGGGCCCGAAGATTTTTAAGCAGCCTCTTTTCAAGCATTTCCTCCATATTTAGAATTCGCCCGCCGAAGAGGATATATGGATTCTCTGGAGACTTGGGCTCATCCAAAACATACTGCTGCTTTTGCAGGATGGTCTTTGGCTTTAAATCCAGATGAGAGTATGCATTCCAAATCATAGCATTTCCGTGGTGGCCTGTCATGTCAGCGATCTGTTCCAGCGTGAAGCCTGCCTCCAGCCGGTCGGTAATTCCGTTATGGCGGAATTGATGAGATGTCAGGTTGTAGACCTTTCCGTTTTCATCCCGGACGCCGTACTGCTCACAAATTCTTTTGAAATGGTAATCCACAACGGCGGGATGGACACTTTGAATTCTGCCCGGTTTAGAAGCTGTACCATTTTTGTAATGAAGCAGCCGTCGATAGGTAAAAAGACAACCACACTTGTTTTCAGGCAAATTCTCCTGCAATTCCGCCGCCGCTGCCTGCTGCGCCCGAAGCAAATCCAGAAGATATCCGGCGATCCCCGTATCCTCAATGTGTACGGAGCGCAGAATCGGTTCCATATTGCCTCCGTTTTGCTTCCATGTTGGAATAAAGAGAACAAAATTTCCATTGTACGGCTTTACGCATTCGATTGCCATCCCCAGCACCTCGGATATCCGTGAAGGAATGAGCCGCAGCAGCCAGTAAATGCACCGTATGTGCAGATCTATTTCCTCTCGCCTGAAGATGCCGTCCAGCTTTTCAGCTACTTTGTCCGGGATATATTTGGAGTCCAGTTTTTCAGTTCGCGCGTATGGATTTCGGTCAAACGGATTTTTGCAAGGTATCCCGTCAAACCCGTTCATCGTACAAAACAGAGAACCTGCCTCGCGCCAGATGCCCAGTATGGTACTGTCTGCCAGGCTGGATGCATCCAGATGCTCTTTTAGCCTTGAAGCCGTCCGTATGTCACAGTCTGAAAGCAAGGGGGCTGAGCAGGCTGCGGTCAAAAACTTCAGGAATGGAACCAAACGGGCTATCCGAGACCGGGTCGTTTTGACCGTATCCCCATACAGCAGCCGCAGGAGTGCATAGTATTTCACCAGCTCTTTGTAAGCGGATGGAACGGCAGAAAAGTAGATGTTCATGTAATTCTTCGGCTCCGCCGCACTTCTCATTCGTTTGTCACACACCCATATGTCCTCATTAAAGTGGATATTGCTGCCAAGCTTCGGCAAAAGGTCAAGATATCGGCTCTTTTGCTGCTCGTCATAGTTTTCGATGTATTTGTATTGTGGAAGATTCATACAGATGCACCTCCTTCTATGGCGTTTACAATCTTTTCATAGCAGTTAAGAAGGAATGTTGCCTGTCTGTATTCCCTGAATTCCTCATAGTCCGTAATACCAGCCTCAGCATAAGTGGTGAGGAGGCTGTTCACAACCTCGCGCTGTCCGTTCAGGAGACTCTGCCAGTACAGAAGATACTTGGGACCAGTGCAAAGGTTTTTGCAGTTTACACAGTTGATCAGGCTGCTCCTGCTTGTACAGCCGCCATCAGCCAACTTTTTCAGGCAGAATCCAAACTCCACCCGCCGTTGTTCCAGTCGGAAATCCATATACAACAGCCTGCGTTCTTCCTCTGTGTACTCTGCAAGCTGTTCATCCGACAGCAGAAGATCGAATTTTTCACGGAAGAAGCTTGTATTAAGCTCAGCCAGTTTCATTTTCTGGACTTCGGCATAGTAATTTGAGGCAGTGTTTCTGCTAAGATGTCCGAGCCAGTATGCAAGCTCATCCACGGACGCTCCGTTTTCAATCAGGGTAACCGTTAGTGTTTTACGATGCTGCTTGCTGGAAAAATGCCATAGCCGGCCGTTTTCATCACGGATGTCATGTTTTTCAATGAGTCTGTTGATAACCCGCAGATAATTGCTCGTACTGATCATGCCTGCCCGAAAATTCGGCCGCTTGTTGACAAACAAATAAGGCACGCCAAGTTCCTTTCGCCATTCTTTCGTCTTGTGAATCTGTCCGGAGATTTCGTCTGCCAATGCTTTCCGGATGAGAACTCTGTGATAATCCTGCACACCGGCCTTCCGTCTGGCGGTCAGGGTTTTGTACTGCTTGTACTTAAGCTGGACAAAACCCTCATACTGTGACGCTTCCAGACAGTCCGACTCCAGAAAAAGCACCTCCTTCATACGCATACCTGTGGCAGAGAAAATCCGGTATAGCAGAACCTGCACCGGGTCAAGCTCATCCAGATGCGCATCGATCTGCTCCGCGATAGCCTCTGGAATAACGGCGGTCCGCACCTTGTAGTCCTTTGCATTAGGGAATCGGTACCGGGAAAAGGGGTTGTCGTGTGGAACGGGGCTGCGCATGGCTTCATCCCGATGGTCGCTCATCAGATATTCCATGAGTACCGACAAAATGCTGAAAACCCGCATGATATTCGACACCGACTTTCCTCCGGCTGTCTGCCCGTATCGGCGTTCCATGCTCATATACAGCGACCGGGCATCGACATCATCCACATCCGCGAAAAAACGAATACTTGGATTGTTATCTGTGAGCAGATTGACTGCGTACACCAAGGTAGTAATGGTGCGGTCTTTGTCGGCGGTGATGCTGTAATATCTGTGTCTCATGTAATACTTGATTTCAAGCCGCAGGGAAGGTGAATGAATTCCTGTAAAGTCAATGGTTTCCCAATACAGGGACGGTCCGTGCCTATGGAACAGCGCCCACTTGTCACTGGCTGTAATAAGCTGCAAATGGTTTTCAGCAATGAATTTTTGGCACTGAGTTTCAAACTCGCGGCGAACTGCGGCAGCAACCAGTGTTACAAACCTTGGATGAAAACGCGGGCTAGAAATGGATGCGTCGCTGCCAAGAAGTTCAAGGTAGAAGCTTTGCTTGGTGATGAGCCTGCGTTGCTGCGTAAATCTTCCTGCAATGGTTTTAAGGTAACCTGTGATGGCAGCCTCCGGCAGAATGCAAAGGTATTGTGTCGTTCTCAGAGGCCCTATCCGTTCCCGGATGGAGGCAAGCGTTTCTTTTTTCAGAACCTCCTCCCTAATCTTGCCTACCCAGAAGGATGAGAAGCATTCCTCAAAGATATTCAAATAGATCTTGTTGTCACATGGAATGCCCCTCAAGATTACAAGTGGACTGTCCGAATGTTCAACCAGCCTGTTTCGGAACATGAACTCAAAAACAGGAAACATGGCCGTTTTGTTGGAAATGAAGCATTTTCCGGCCTGTTCCCACTGCTCGACATACAGCTTTGAATAGTACTCAAACATTTTTAAAAATTGCGTTTGATACACCTCTATGCCGATTCGTGCCAGAATGTTATCCGTTAAAACGCAGGAGATTTCACGGAGCATTTGCGGGCAGCTTTTGTAGGCTTCATTCAGAAGCAGTTCCCGGTACCTTTTTATCTCCCTGCCCGTCAGCTCGTCATCAACGCACTTTCGCCTTTGAAAACGCAGGACAGTCCCGTCTATGTCCCAAAAGGCGGTACAAGTCTTAATCTCAAGCAGTTTAATCATTGGCACCACCTTTCTTCCGGTGCAGCTTTTCCATAACCGCTTTGGCGATGACCTGATTGTTGTGGTTCCGGTAGTGGACGATGGACTCGGCGGACCGCCAGCCGAAGCTCTCCATAATGACAGCATCGGTAATGCCGTCCTCCGGATGAAGCACCTGATGCTCCAGATATTCCATCACCTTTGTACTGCGACCGCTGTGCGTGCGTATTTTCTCAGGACTAAGACCTGCCCTTTGGGCACATCTTTTTAGGATTGCATAGTAATTCCCGTAGCGTAGCGGCTTACCCTGTGCGTTATCCCGCTGTAGGTTAATAAAAAGAAAATCGCTGATGATACCGCTCTCGTTTTCCGCAATCATTCTCTCGGTCTGAATGTACCGGTTGAGCAGCTCGCAAAGCTCTGAAGGCAGTGCAACCACTCTAAGGGGATTGTCACGACCCGTCCGGGCGCTTTGTTTTCCCTTGGAACGTGTAGGCCGGATGGTTTGTTCCACCGGATTATAGTACTGGAGCTGCATACTCAGCACTTCATCAATCCGGAAGCCCTCCAGCGTTATACGGAATACCGCCTCGTCCCGCAGCGTTTCAAAATGGCTGCACAGCGCATCCTTTTCTGCATCCGAATACCACTTGATATATTCCCGGCGAGACTTTTGCCGCGGCAGGCTGCTGTCAAGGATGTACTGGTAGTCGTAGGAATAAATTTGACCATACAGGAAGGATTTCCGAGCCCTGTATGTATCTGTTTTGGTTTGAAAGGTAATGTTGGTTTCATAATTGTTGGCAAGCCATTTGTACAGCTCCGTTATGGCTGTCAAGTACCTGCCGGCTGTGGCGCAGACGACCTCCGTTTCAAGGAATTTCAGCTTGAGTTCCTCAAGCCCTCCGTAAAGCAGATAGTGAATAAAGCTTTTCACATATCTGTTAGTGGCGGCATCGTACTCCACGCCGATACTATGGAGATAATTTAGGTATACCACCAACTTTTTGGCATACTCTTTTCCGGTATTGGCATTTTGAAGGCTCCTGCCCTCGATCCATTGGTTGATCTCAAACATGGGAATCTGATCGTCAGTGATCATATACCGGTAAAGCACCCCTCCAGATTGCGTTTCAAAGGCAAAGCGTACAAGCTTGAACCTTTTCTTATCATTTTTCATGACATGACCCTTTCTGACCAGGCGGATTGTTTTATGCCTGGTCAGAAAAAGTATACCATGCCCTGTGTTTTCACAATAAAAAGGATGCTCTTAACCGCTATAGTTGAACATGTCCTGAATACGGTCTTGTAATTGGGGCATGATCGACTCACCGAACAATGTATACAGTCCAGCAAGGAGAAGGGCACCGATCACAACCGATATTAAAATCTTCACGGCGGTATCAATGAAGCCTTCCCCGCATTGACTGGACAGTATCTGCTGGCTCCTCAATGCAAACTCAACAGACTTTGCTTTGAAGAAATGAATAAGTTTTTTCATTATGATCTTCCTTTCATCTAAAAAGTTCTCATTTGGTTCCTCCCTGAACTATGGAGGCGTTTAAGCGTAGCACTTTCTATCGTGTTTATACCGTGAAGAAAACAGGATCGTTTCACCAAATAAAGCATAGAGTCCGGCCAGAATAAGGGCGCCGATCACGACGGCCATTAAAATTTTAATGGCCGTATCCACAAAGCCCTCCCCACGCTGGGAACAGAGCAGGGTCTTTGCCGTCATATACTTCATGGTCAGATGATCACGGATTTTGACCGCCATGTTGGACAGGTTTCTCTTGATCTTGTTCAGGAATTTCTTCATTTTAATTTACCTCCGATATTTTTGTTGTTGTGTGACAAGGATGGCAGGACCTACAGTCCCGCCATCTGCATGCCGGAGCGCTGCTCCGGCGTTTGTTCAAAAGGGGATGCTTCCGCCTTCTGCTGGTTCTGTGCCTGGCTCTGCGTCAGAGCCTGATGGTAAGCGTCAATGACGGCGTTGTTGAGTTGCTCCCGGAATTCCTTAGTTACCGGGAAGCAGATGTCCTTGTACTCGCCGTTGCCGGCTTTGTAGCTGGGCATGGCGACGAACAGCCCCTTTGTGCTGTCCATCACCTTCACATTGCGGATAGCGAAGCAGTCATTCAGGTTAATGGATGCGTATGCGCGGATGTTTCCTTCCGGCCGGATGGAGCTGATTTTCACATCCACCTTCATAGGCAGGGGCTGTTCCGCGACGGTCTGCGCATCCTGCTGGGAAGCCTTGGGTGCTGCCTGGGTTTTGCTCATGGTCGATTCCTCCTTTTACAATTTTGAGATCAAAAAAGCAGCCTTACGGCTACGGTCATGGGGTTACATACTCATCTGCGGGCCTTGCTCCAGCTCCTGTCCCGATTCCTGAAACGGTATCTCCCGGAAGCCGAAGCGGTCGACATAGTGGAAAGAGCTGCCCGATTCATCGTACAGCTCCACGACGTCCGACATGGAGAGGCTATGCCCTTCGTAGCCGGGCGGGTGGTCCAGGTTGAATTTGGCATAGAGTTCCTCCAGATCGTTGGTTTCCACCTCGCCGTCATATACCACTTGGTAATTGACAGGGTCCGGCTCCCCAAAGCGCTCCGTGAGTTCGTCGTATCCGATGAATTTCATCATGATATCGGCATCGGGCTTCAACTGATGCACCCTGCATTTCTTCAGCACCTGCAAGTTGCCCTCCGGGTCGAGCTTACCCGCCGCCAGACGGTCAAAAGTACCGGGCATCCACTCGATGTCAAGCCCTTTGGTGTTTGAGAGATAGGATTTCAGCTCATCGTTTTCAAACATCGGGTCCACTATGGCCGTATCCCGTTTGGTGTCAAGATAGCCCGCCGTATTGCCATAGTAGAGAATGCGGTTGTTTTTGATTTGGATTCCGTTCATATAGCACCTCCTTGCGTCACATTCCTCCCATTGTCTGCTCCATACCGGATTCCTGGAATGCAGACTCCTGAGAAGTCCATCCGGTCATGGATTTGATGACCATGGCTTCCTCCTGCAGTTTAGAAACTCCCAGCTTTTCGTTGTTGTAATCGGCCAGCTCTCGGTTCTTTACCGGATCGCCGGTATCCCAATCCGATTTGTAGTAGCCGGTTTCGCCATGCTTGATGCAGATCAGGCTCCCATCACTGGACAGGGTGGAAAAGCACATTTCCGGTAAATCCTGTTCTGTATCCAGGAGCTTTTGAAGCTTGTTCATATCCTGCTGACGCTTGTCGTAGATATATAGATAGGCATTGTAATCGCCCTGGATCGGCGTACACCGCAGGCAATAACGGTAATGCTCGCTTTCGGCAACAAACCCGTAGCTTCCTCTGGAGCCGTCACCCAGCTTGCCGTCACCATGGCCGCAGCAATATTCTGACATTGCCGAAAGATCTCTCAATGGTCCGGTTTTGCGGAGCTCATCCACGAAGGACTGAAGCTCCGACTTGAATTCCGGTGTATTCAGCGCGTCTTCGTTGTGCGGCCACCAGGTTGACCAGAACTCCCTGCTGTCATGCCCAAAGTCCACGCGCATATGTCCGACCGTGCCAAGCTCAGCATCTTTCGCATCCTGAGAATAGAACAGCCCCGCTTCCTCAATCGAAGCGGGGCGCAGACAAAGCCTCCGGTTTTCAGCGCTCATTGGTGATTCCTCCTTTTCTGTTTTCCGTAAATTCCGCCGAGTTACTGGAAATTGAACGTAACGGAATAGGTGATGTTTGACTTGTTATACATGCACGTATGGTTCGTGTAGTAGTAGAACTCCAGCTGGCTGTAGATTCCGGCCGCTAGAGTACGGCTGAAGGTGATGCCGTTGGTGGTGGTCTGGTAGTCCAGTTGGTCCCACTGCCCGGTCAGGACGTTGTACCCGCGGACGCGGCCGTAATCCTGACCGCTGTGCCCGTCAACCGGCGGCACTGTAAAGGTATAGCTGGTGATGGTCGCTCCTGCGATGCCTTGCTCCAGGATGACCGATTCCGGTCCGGTCAGCGTCATGCCGCCTCCATGGTTGGGGTCAGCAACGAAGAACACAATAGCCGCCCAGGGTGATTCAGCTCCGGTGGAGTCCACCGCCTTGACGCGCACCACATTCTTGCCTAATGGATAGGCGGTACTGGTCTGTGCCGGCCTGCCCTCCCACACATAGGTGATGGCGTCGCCGTCCGGGTCGGTGCTGCTTGCCGTGATAGTGATTGCTACGCCGGGAGCTATACTGTTGCCATCCGGCGTTCGGGTAATGACGGGTGTGGTCGGCGCCGAGTTGGTCACGGTGAAGGAGATGGCAGTCCAGTCGGAATAAAGCCCCCAGGCATCCTTTGCCCGGACATAGACTGTATGGTTGCCCACAGCATAGTAGCTGTCGGAGGTGTTTCCGGAGTATTCCAGGGTAACGGAATCCCCGTCCGGGTCGGAAGCGTAGGCATAGAGGTTGACCAGGAGATTACCATCCTTGGCTGTTCTGGTTACCGAGGCGCTTCCTGAAGGCTTGTTTGGCGCGCTGTTGGTGATGGTGATGCCCTGCGAGTAGCTGAAGGTTCTGCCTGCGCTGTCAGTGGTGCCGGCCGTCAGGACATAGCTTCCTGTGGCGCTGATGGCAATGGTGCCGCCGCTGTTTGACAGACTTCCTGTGTAACTGGCCGTGCTGCCGTCCCTGATCAGCGACCAGTTGAGGGTTCTGCCCTCCAGCCCGGAGGTCGACGGTAACGACACTCTGAATCCGGAACCGATATGTGCAGAGGAAGGAACCGTAAACGCAAAGCTGGCGATGGGCTTGATTGTTCCGGCATTGGAGGTAAAGGTGAATTTTCGCCCGTTGGTGTCGGTGACTACTGCCTGCAGCTTCACGGAAATGGTTTTATCCGTATTGAACCGTAGGGTGCCGCCACTCATTCCAAGGGTTCCGGTGGCATAATCCGTGTAGGGCTTAAAAGCACCCCCATCGACGGAAAGGTACCAGTCTGCCGTGACTCCGCTCAGCTCGGTACCGGAGGCAGTAACTGCCAAGGATTCGCCGCTGTAGGTCAGCGACGGGATGCTGATGCTCATAGTCGGGATGGGGGATATTGTGAAGCTCCGGCTTCTCGTAAACGTGCGGCCGGTGGGGTCCGTCATGGTCAGGATAAGTTCATACTGCCCCTTCGTGGGGAAGGTGATCGATCCGCCATCCTTGGTCAATGTCCCGGTCGCATAGGCTGAATACGGCTTTGCTTCGCCATTGCCCTGAATGATCGTCCAGTCTGCGGTGAGGTTATCCAGATCGGTACCGCTGACGCTGACAGTCCCGGCTTCCCCAGCGTACCAGGGCTGCGGGATGCTGATGCTCATGGTCGGGATGGGATACACCGTGAGGCTCCGGCTTTCCGTGAAGGAGCGGCCGTTGGTATCCGTCATCGTGAGGATAAGTTCATACTGCCCCTTTGCCGGGAAGGTGATCGTGCCGCCCTCCTTGGTCAAAGTGCCTGCAGCGTAAGTGGAATAAGGCTTTGTATCTCCATTTCCTTGCTTAATAGTCCATCCCTCGGTGAGGTTTTCCAGATCGGTTCCGCTGATGCTGACCGTTCCTGCTTCGCCGGCATGCCAGGTCTGCGGGAGGCTGATTGACATCGTTGGGATGGGAAAGACGATAAAGCTCTGGCTTCGTACAAAGGTGCGGCCGGTGGGGTCTGTCATTGTGAGAATCAGCGTGTATTGTCCTTTTGTCGGGAAGGTTATAGTCCCGCCTGTTTTCGTCAGGGTTCCGGAGGCATAAATGTTATAGGGCTGTGTACCGCCGTCGCCCTGAATGACCGTCCAGTCTGCGGTGAGGTTATCCAGATCGGTACCGCTGACGCTGACCGTTCCTGCTTCTCCGACATACCAGGTCTGCGGGAAATTCAGCAGAACGGACGGGATGGGATAGACTGTGGTGGAGGAGCTGTAAGAGAACACCCGGCCCAGGGCGTCCGTCATGGAGGCCGTCAGGGTGTATTCTCCAACATCCTTGAACTGGATTTTGCCGCCGTAAGCGTTCAGGCTGCCCTCCAGCGCGTCGGTGAGCTCTGCCGGCTTGCCATCCTTTGTGAGCGTCCATTCCACCGGTAGCACGTTGTTGTTGCCGCGGGTCCGAAGGTCAACGGTGCGGTCGGTATGCGTCGATGCCGGCAGCTCGAAGGAAATATTCAGAACCGGCAGGACTTCGATCTTACCGCCATCCTCATAGAGGAACACACGCCCGGTTTCATCGGTGATCCTTGCAATGAGCTCATAGGTTCCGGCGTGTTTAAAGCGGATGGTTCCGCCGTTGTTGTCCAGAGTCCCGTTGATGTAGGTCGCAAGATCCTGGAATCCGAAGCCGTTCTCCAACAGCCATTCCACTTTTAAGTTCCCTAATTCCAAGGTTTCTGGAATCACAGAAACAGCGGTATCGGTGTGGGCGGTTTGCGGCAGCTTGTAAGTGATGCTGGGTACAGGATAGACCTTGATGGGTGCGGTATAGCTGTAGGTTCTGCCTGCAGGGTCGGCAAAGGCGGCTTTCAGCACATATTCGCCCTTTTCCTTAAGCCTGATGGTGCTGTTTGTATCCGTGAGCGTTCCTTCGATGCAGTCGGCAACAGGTACGGCTTCGCCGTCTTTTGCCAGCGACCACTGGATTTCGGCAGTCCCAAGATTCTGGAATGTTGCCTTTACAAGAACACTCGTATCGGTATGCGCGATCTCCGGCAGATAGAAACCAACGGAACCCACAGGGTAGACCGTGACGGTCTGTGAGGCTTCGAAGGTACGGCCGGTTTCATCGGTGAGGGTTCCGGTCAGCATGTACACGCCCTTGTCCTTGAACCGGATGTTTCCTCCCGCATCGGTCAGGGCACCCTCCAGCTCGTCGGATAGCACAGCGGCTTCACCATTCTTGGTCAGGCTCCACACTACAGACAGGCCGCCGTTTTCAGTCAGCGTGGTGGCTACCTCCACGGTTTTGTCCGTATGGGAAGCAGCGGGCAGCGTGAAAGCAATACCGACTATCGGGTAAACCTTGGTGCTCTCTGTATGCGTAAAAATGCGCCCGGTTTCATCGGTTATGGTGGCGGTCAGCTTATAGCCGCCCTTGGTCTTGAAAACAAAGATGCCGCCGTCATTCCCCAGCGTACCATCCAGTATGTCTGTAGTCTGGACGGCTTCTCTGTCCTTTTCTGCCGTCCACATGATGTCGTGGTCGTATAGCTTTTCCAGCAGGAAGGTAAGGGTGACCGACTTGTCAGTGTGAGTAGTTTCCGGCAGGTCAAAGGTCAGGTCAATCACGGGATAGACCGTCACAGTTTTGCTTAAGACCGTTTCTTTTCCTCTGGCGTTTTTCGCCGTTGCCGTGAGAGTGTATTTGCCTTCCTCCTTAAACTGGATTGTACCGCCCTCCAGTCCCAAGCTGCCGGTGACGGCGTCTGCCAACTCCACCGGCTGTTCAGAGCCGTCCACCGCTGTTTTCGTCATTGTCCAGGTGAAGCTCTGCATATATTTCCACACGGGCATCACCTTGATCTCAGTATCGGTGTGTGCAGTTTCGGGCAGGTCAAACCGCACCTGTGCATCCGGGACATAATAGGAGCCGCCGCCTGAACCACCGCCCGGCGTGGGTGTCGGTGTCGGGGTCGGAGACGGGGTTGGTGTCGGCTGTTCCTTATCCGGGTCGGTAGGCGTCGGTATCGGTGTCGGCGTAGTGGTATCGGTTGCCGGGGTTGTTGGGGATGGTGTCGGTGTTGCTGGTTTCGGGTCGGCCTTGTCAAACATGTCATCGGCTTCTCCTTTGGTCACCGGGTCGTTCGGATGGAGCTTGTTATCCTCCGTATCCCCGATGATACCATCCTCCTTTCCAACAATGACATAGCCCTTGTTATCGTCCGCGATATCCGACTGGTCATCGTAGCCGCTGTGTCCTTGGGTGTTTTTCGCTTCCTCGTCCTGGCCCTTGGCCCGCACCATCATTTTAATGATCTCGGCGCGGGTGATGGGCTCGTCGGGTTTGAAGCCGTCCGGGTAATCGGCAGGGTCAATGATGCCGGTGTCAACGAGGGCCTCGATGTACTTCTCCGCCCAATGTCCGTCGATGTCGGGAAAGCTGGGCGTGTCTTTTTCCGATCCGGTGGTGTCCAGCTTCAGCTCCTTTGCCAGTTCCGCGGCAAATTCCCCGCGGGTGATGATATCGTTCTGCCCTATGAACAGTTCAGGATGCAGGCGATAGGCAATATAAAAGCCGCTGGTCACCAGCAGCACTGCCAGAAGAAATACCGCGAGGATACATTTCCTTTTGTCTTTCAGGTTCATAAATTTTTCATACCTCTCTTCCTTTTAAATTTGACTGTGAAAAAGCCGGAATCATATTCTCGATTCCGGCTTTAAGTCCTTAATATTTTCATAGCTTCAGATCCATGCCTCCCGGCTCCTGCCCATCGCGGTGTGCATCCAGTATCTCCTGCGTGGGGTAGATGACCTTTCCCTCTACCATTTCAAAAACGCAGAAGTCATCGCGGTCACAGATCATGATCCTGTGCTGGTAGTCCTTCTGCATCTCGATGTAATCCTGTACCTCCTTGGAGCTGCACAGCCATACGCCGGAGGTGTAGCGGCCGTCCGGCAGGTAGCAGTATCCGCTGAACTGCGGCTCGTTGCCCTTTAAATCCAGCGCGCCGATGGGCCGGATTTGAGAGAGTTGGAGGCGGGCATATTCGGGAAGGAGTTCGGGCTTTAGGATGCCGAGGACGTCGCTCCGGTTCCAGCGGATTTTTTCTCCTCCCGCCAGGGAGACCGTAAAGACGGAACGGCCGATGGGATTCGGATTACTGCCGTTTCCACCCGTGCAAAAGTACACCTGGTGCTTTGCCTGCCTGAAGCCTTCCGGCAATGCAGAAGGATGAAGGACAATAACCTTCCCGTCGACGGATATGTCATATCCGGTCTGCAGACAGTCCTCCTGAGTAAACAATTCTTTTTCACTCATGGCGCTGCCCCTTCCTCTGCTCAACGAGTTCCAGGAGCTTTGCGGCAATGGAAATCTGCTTTTCTTCCGGCATCTCCCGGATAGCGGCATGGACATAAGCTTCCACGGCCTCCGGCGACAGGTCGCCCACCTCAATGAGATCGACCTTCTTCACGCTGACGGTTCCCTGACAGATGCCGACCTTGACGATATCGCCATAGTCCATGCCGGTTGCGGTGCGTAGTTCCTTGGGGATGAGGACGCGGCCTTTGCCGTCCATAATCTTGTATATAGGCTTTGCTTTCATATGAAATAGCCCTCCTTTTTCATGACCTCCCGAACGGTTTCGGTGTGGATGCCGAAGGATTGAAACAGGGTTCTGAGGCCGTCCGGCAGACGGTTCAGGATATCCGACTCCTTGATGATGATGGCGCCGGGAACGCAGGTGACGTCCAGATCGCTGTCAATGGGAATGCCTGCGGCGTTCAAAAGCTCATGAGGAAGCGCGAAGTCATCCTCCGCTTCACCGTCCTCCGGTTCCTCATCCTCGTCACAGTCCGGTGCGAATTCAAAGGTTACCGGGGTATCTGGCGAGACTACCATCACTGGGCAGGGAAGCAGTCCTTCCTCCGAAATCGCCAGGGTCACGGTCATCTCCGAGTCTGGCTGGATAGCCGCCGCGTTGATGAATTCCATGGGCAGCGGCAGGCGGCCTTCCTTGTCTACGCAAATACGTTTTTCAATCAGTTTCATAATGGTTTTCCTCCTAATTTGATTTTTGAATAGTTATTCCATGCCATAAAATCCGGCAAGGTCGAAGAGCCCCAGCTGGGTCGGCATATCCCGCAGCCGTTCGCCGGTGTCGTAGTTGGAGATCAGGACTTCGGCATACTCGCTGCCGTTGTCATAACGTTGGGCCAGATTGTTCAGGCGGCTGACCGATTCAATCTGGAAGTCCTGATATAGCTCCCGTATGAATTCACAGTCATTGTAGCTTACCAGGCACTTGCCCTGACAACCTGCCAGCGTATCCCGTAGGCGGTAGTGATCCTCCTTGAGAAATTCCACCGCATAGTGACCTTCTGTCAAATAGTACGGCGGGTCGCAGTAGATAAAGGCGTTCTCCCGGTCGTATTGCTTGATTACATCCTCGAAGTCCTTATTCTCGATGACGGTATCCTTTAATCTTCGGCTGCCCTGCCAGAGCAGATGGAAGGTCTTACGGATATCGAAGGGCTGGCAGCCGTAGCTGGTACAGCCGCTTCCGTAACTGTAGCGGATGAGCTTAAAGAAGGCAGCGGCGCGTTTGATGTCATTCATCTGTGCCTTTTCAATGAGGATGGTCTTGATTTCCTCGAACTGGATCGGAGCCAGCTGCCGCTGGGCCAGCTCCAGTTCCTTCTGCATAAATTCGCTGGTAAATTCCTCCTTCTCTAGATATCGTTTAAGGACCATAAACTCGTCGCGGCCGTTTAATGGAAGGAATCCCAGTTCCGTCAGGAACGCCATCGGCTGGTCACGGACACAGCGGAACAGATTCGTTAGGTCGGAATTATAATCGTTGTACACCTCCATGACCGTGTCCAGGGGACGGCCAAACAGCACCCAGCCTCCGCCGCCAAAGACTTCGACATACCGCCCGTATTCCTTGGGCATCCTTTGGTAAATGAGATCCCGCAATGCTTTCTTGCCGCCCACCCAGCTGATGATGCTGTTCATCGCATCACCTGCCTTTCTTTTTGCCGTGCATCCGATCCAGGTCGGTCTTTAAACAGGAACCGTCGGGACTCCAGCAGATAAAGCCGACGCCGGGATAAGGACAGCCCTCGCAGCGGGAAGGCTCCTTCGGGGAAGGTATCGTAAACTTCGGAGGTCCGGTGATCTCCGCGACTGTTTTTTCTTCTGTTTTTAAATCATGATTCATAGCTTCAGCTCCTTCCTCGGAAACAAAAAAGGCGCTGCCTTTTTTGTAAAGACAGCGCCTTTATGTTCCGATATGTAGTTGTCCGGTCAACCCATCTGTTGGCCGGTTTGCTTGATGGAAAAGTCCAGGGTCATTTCCTGGTCGTTGCGGCGGATGATGCCATAGGGAGTAGTGATGGCTTTTGCTTCCTGCATCCATTTGGGATCGCAGCGTGAAAAGTGGAGCAGCTTTAAGTCGGGATCGCTTTCCGGAATGTGATAGCGTCTGAGGAATTCCTGCCTTGCATATTCCTCCGGTGAGGACAGGTCAGGATTAAAATCATAGCAGTCCAGGTTTCTGGTCAAGTCCAACGTCTGGTCGATGTCCGAGCAATCGCTGATTTCCAGGGCGGCTTTGAATTTCGGAAGCTCTCCGGTGTTCTCCAGTTCTCGGATACGTTCGGCAAGGAGATTCATTTTATCAATCTCCTCACTGAAAGAGAACGCCTGCTCCAGCATCGGAATGGGACTGGAGCAATGGGTAAACACACATTCCTCCAGTGATACCGCACCCAGCTGCTCCAGTGCCGCGAGGATTTTCTTCTCTCCAGCCGGCAGGAGAAGCGGCACAGTCTTATCCGGTTCCTTATCTTCCATATTAAAATCCGCCTCGGCTAGTTGGAGTTTGAAAATATATGGTGCTTCCTCCGGCAGATCGGGAAGGTGAACGCCATCATAGACTTGGTTCATAACACCGGAGCCATGCACTACATAATAGCCATTCTTGAATATACCGCCTTCCGCTTTCCGCTGTTCATAGCCTATTTTCTCATAGTCCAACAGCTCCAGCAGTTCCTTCTGATACTCCGGCGGTATATGATTGACCGCATCGATAAAATCGTTGTCCACATAGAATTTTCCGAGCTCCCGATCATTGTTCACGGGAACCACATGGACATCTTCCAGACTATAAGTTAGATTAATGAGTGCTTTCATGTCCGGCCGTTCATCGCCCATCGCCATACACCCGTTGAAAGCCAGCAGGTCATGCGTGGGCAGATCACTGATGCGGTGTGCCAAAAAATTTAGTTTGTCGAGGGAAGGCTTCTCCTGAATGAAGTTCAGTTCCTCGCCCTGCATATTAAAGCACTCGACAATTTGATATGGCAGACCGTCCCTGATCCGGGCGCGATCCATTGCGTCCTGTATCTCGTCCCGGCTGGCGGGAAGGTTTAGGTAAGCACCGACATATCCCGGCGCGTCATATAAGTCCGACCGCATGAGTGTAACGATCATCACTTTTTCTTTCTGCATTTGATCAACTCCTTCTGAAATAAAAAAGCGCCCTTCAGTTTCAGGTAGAAACCAAAGAGCGCTACATGTTCATCTGCAATCCCTGGTCGGGATAGAGGATGGCGAAGCGTGCAGTCTGCAGCTTTTCCGCCTCACCGTTTTTGATAATTTCGTGGTGTGAGCCGATCCACTGTAAGTCCTCCAGAGCAGCTGGCTCGGGCGGGCCTTGTCCATACCGGAAGGATTGGACAACCACAGAGATATATTCCGAGCAGCTGCAGTCCTCTACCAGCTCCTGATATGTCTGCGATCTTTGTATATCCTCCACTTCAGGGATGCCGCCCATGATGCCGACGTCGCGGATGCCTGTGTTGGTTTCTAAACCGATGAGTGAAAATATCTTGCTCATCACATCCCTCCCATCACGGGACCGCCGTGTTCAAGGTCGGGAGCTTTGTTTTTCATTTCATCCTCCAACTTAAGGGAATAGTTTTCATGATTCCAAAAACTGACGTAAATCTCGCCGTCAGGAATTTTGATGGGACGCTGCTCAAAACCTTCGCCGTATCCGTCAGAATTTTGTCCAGAGACATAATCCAAAAGTGCAGCGATTTCTTCACCGGAGAGGGGCACCTTCAGTCCGGCATTCATAACTCCCCACAGCTCACCGTCGACAACCTCCACTGATGGATAAAGGCTATACACTTTTTTGTTGAGAGCTTCGTCGTGGATGTATTCGGCAAGACCTCGGGCGTTTTCGAAGAAACGATTCTCCTTGGCGATGGCAGCGAGAATTTGATCCTCATATGCCACAGCTTCCCTGGGTGTGATATCCTCTCGCTCATCCTCCGAGCAGTCATACCGAGGATAGCTGACGACCTTCAGAGGGAAAAAGATACGCATTGTTTCGTTTGTCATTTTGATTTCCTCCATTCTTAGTTGGCGTGATTATTTTAAAGCCCTAAAAAAGGGCATAAAAAAAGCGGGGGTATCTTCGTTAGAAAATACTCCCGCTGATTTTAATTTTGATAAAAATGAGTTATTACATATGATGAAATATAATTATGGATTAAGAACATATTATCTCAGTGAAATAATCAGATAGTCGATTGTTTTCGCCACGCTCAATAAAACCCGCCACTTTTATAAGGTCTATAGGTTTTATAAATACCCTAGCCATCGTCACCTTCGAGAGCGGATTTTTTATATTAATCTGTTGTAGGACTGGAACCCCATTCATTGCCGGATAAAGTATCGTTGCGGAGCTGTTTCCGATCCCGCTGACTGCATATACAGCTAATTGATATAGCATGTCGCGCGGAAGATTTCTGTCCCATAGATCACGGTATTTCGCATCGAGAAGCTGAACCACTGAACCATTTTTAAGCAGTGCAAAATCCGGGCGAGGCGTCGGTGAACGCTTTCCTTTGGGATTGCGTTTTGGTTCATAAGCGAAAAGCATTCCAAGACGATACTGATCTATCACAGAATACTCATCCTGTAAGCTTTTTAACAGCTTGGATACAAGAGTCTCAAAAAACAGGTTCATATCAAAAAAGTAGCCTGGCAATGAAATGTGTTCCTCTCCATTCTCAATCTGAACCGATTGAGACTCAAACAGAATATTAATTAATTCTATGGCAGGCTTATACACATCATTTAGGCGTGATATTGATCTTTGTGCCGCATTTAATATCGGCCTGCTGAGCCTTGTTTCTTTAGTCAGCATTGATAATTGGTCGCCTATTCTCATCACATCATGACTAAGATTGATATCTGATGCGAGCTTGCCTGCGAGCCTTAAGCCTGCCAAAAGTACCTGATTCAAGAGGGTATTTTCTGTCCTTTCATAATATTTACAAGGCAGACACGCCGCAATTGCTCCACCGCGGCTGGCAAGGCGGCTCATATCGATTCGTCCTTTTACACAGGATAAATCATTCTCAAATAATGTATACCCTTTAATAAACCCTCGGTTAAGCAGGCTCTCAGCATAGGAATACAACGTATATATCAGCAAATCAACGAAATTCAGATTGTCGATATCAAAGTTTGCATAGTGGAATAATTTGAGGTTTCGAAGTCCATAGGTATACTGCAGCAAAGTAATTAATGGCATCCCATGCAGCTTTGGGGTGATATGAATATGAATATCGCCTAACGATAAACGGCCCACAAATGAATTGCTTCTTATCAGTATACCATTTCTCATTTCCATGATTTCAAGGATGCCGCTCTCCGTAAGTTTTTGCGCAACTTTGCGTTCAGTCCCATCTTTTAAGTATACACCGTCAAGTAATTGTTCCGACCATTCTGTTAGTTTTAAATGGACTGTCGCGCTCATTGTTCTTCTTCCTCCGGGGGACCGGCGACAATGGCATAGGCATCACTTGTATCATCCTGTTCCTCGCTCAAACGTATTTCCGGACAAGGCTTTAATAATGCGCCGATCAGTTCTGTAAAATCGCCCTCACATAAGGAGTATTGGAGAGTTTGGTTTTTAACGTCAACAAAATCCGAATCTAAAATTGCTGCCATTCGCTCATAATCACCATAACAATATTCTTCGATTAAAGGAAGAATATCTTCCGCTATCACCTGGCGGAAGTGATTCTGAGAAGTAATTGGCTTTTCACCCTCCATGAAATAAGAGTGACCAATTTGCAAGTTGCGGGCATCTCTGCCGATATGCTGGCAGATTCTTTGGTTCAGTCTCTTAAGCCATTCGGAGACTGGCAGTGCGTCAAAGTTAATCCCTTCAAGCAAGCTGTAGTCCGGCATTAATTCGTGGAAACCGAAACGCCTGCGGAGCGCAGCGTCCAACAGAGCAATTGACCTGTCAGCTGTATTCATAGTTCCAATGATAAAAACGTTACCCGGTACCGAAAAAGGTTCACCAGATATGGGAAGATATAACGTTTTTCCCCGTTTTCCGGACTCAATTAACATAATAAGCTCGCCTAAGATGCGCGAAATATCTCCCCGATTAATTTCATCTATAATCAGGAAAAACGATTTATTGGGTTCCTTTATCGCATTCGAACAAAGCCTTTTGAATATTCCATCACGAAGTTCAAACAGGGTTTGTCCATTTTCAACCCGTGGTTTTATTCCTTCGATAAAATCCTCATACCCGTAGGAAGCATGAAAACAGCAAATACGGACATATCCATTCGTCCGGCCATCGCCCAAAATGCTTTTTCTCTCATCGTCAGAAAGAGCCTTCCATGATTTCCTAAATATATTTCGAGCTGCCAATTCCTGCGCTGCTTTTTCAGCATGATATGTTTTCCCTGTACCGGGTGGCCCATAAAGAATGATTTGCTTTTTACGTTCCAGGATACCGTCGATTTTTTTCATAATGCCTTCAAGCGGTTGGAGCGGTTTTTCAGCAGGTTTTGACGATACAGTATTCTTTTGTTCTGTAGAGCCTTTTGATAATAATTCGCGTATCTTAAGTAAATTGTCCATGTTTCTATATGGATTTACTGTTGTGCGAAGTCCTTCTTTCGCTTCCGGCAGTTGAGTTTGTTCAACAAATATCCATTCAACTTCCCTTAAATGTGGAAACTCCAAGCCTTCACGGTATTCATAGCCGCCTGTGACTCTGCCGATTCCAAGAGTCTGCATCCCGTCGCCGGCTACGACGATGTCGTTCTCCTTGATTGTCTTAAAAAACCTGATGATCTCATTCAGTTCACGAGATATTGTCTGGGGTGGGTTGGGATAGAGCTTCTCAAATGGCTCCTTCAAAGAATCTCGTATCTCGCTATCCTCTTGTCCATATTGGGTCAAGTCGCCGAGTTCTGACCAACCGATAGAGATATAGCTATTTTCCTGCATCAGGGGCCATATACTTGTTTTGCTCGATCCGCTTCTCGTACCTATGCGATAATAGTTGACTGGAGAGCCATACATATGTACCATAGCTCGTACAATATGAGAAGACGGTCTGCCAGTCTCCGTGATAATTTTCATCAGCTGCCCTGTCAATGCATAGAGCGATTCAGACTCTGGCTTCTCGCCGTAACATAAAAGAGCATGCTTCTGCCAACCGGTTGTATGGAAAGCGTCAATGTAATTCGGGAAAAGCATATGATAATACTTGTGAATCCATCCGTATCCGCCGATTTTTACATCTTCATCGGAATCCAGACTCTGCTGTAAAGCTATATAATCTTCGTACTCGGGATTCTCAAACTTGGAAATTTGCTCAGCGCCTCTTACTATGGCATCACGAATCTTTTTGCCCTTTTCAATCGCGTCTGCCAGCGAAAGGACGACCTGCTTTTGAGGGCTGCCGGTCATCCAGTTGTTATCACTTTTACGTTTGTACATGATGTACTTCAGAGAGCTGCCGCCAGCAATACTGCCGTATTGCCTCGTGTCCATCATCTCGTCATTCTTAAATTCAAGCCAATAGGCAAGCCCATCATGATTCATGACATTGAAAATTGTTTCTATTAATTCTTCGCCTTCAATACTTTTTAAAACATCAGGACCGAAACGCTTACGAAACATGATATATTCCTGATCTATTTGAGAAACTGGCTTAATATCGCCTTTTTCTAACAGTCGATCGCATTCCTCTATGATAGCGTCATTATTAAAGAAAAAGAAAAACACTGGGTATATCCCTCCATCTCTACTCGAATTTAAAATACTATTGCCATTCAACGCATAAGGTCATAAACATTATATATGGAAAAATTTATAATAACAATGACAAAACAATCGATGTCATCATGGTAATTAGCTTTTGTCATCTATGAAAACGGTAAAAAAAACGGGCCAAAATTTGCACTTTTTGGCCTCGAATTTTGCTCATTTTTGGCTTAAAAACCACAACATCTTGTTTTTCTCTGGGTAATAAAGAGGTTGCTCATACCCCTGCCTGTTCAAATATTCTTAAGCACAAATATGTAAGATAAGGTGATGGCGTTTTCTTTTGTCCAAAATCCCAACCTTTAAACTTTTGAAATACTGCTTCTGGTGTAAATAATCCGTTATCATCCTGCTTGTTTTTTATCAGTGAAAGCATTTCTTTGAATCGACTGTCATTTCTAATACTGTCATATCTGCTTAACACTTCTGTCACACTTACAATATCATACCATATAGCTGGTGCTTTTAATTTACGGAAATCTGTCCCCATATAAAACATATATGGGTGCTTTTCCAAGCTGTTTTCCCACAAAGAAACCAAGGCAGTGGCAGTATCCTTAGCAATATCGCTGTTTTGATATTCGGGAATATAGGATAACAATTTTGCCATTATTAGAGTTGCATAAGGACAGCAATCCTCTTTTCTGCCCGGACCTCTAAACTTTCCAAGTTCTGAGGACACTGTGCACGGAAACCCATTCTCTTTATGAAAGGATACGAGATAATCAACTCCGTCTTTGATATGACTACTATAATCGACGCCAGCTTTAAAAAGAGCAAGAAGTAGTAAAGGTGCGTCGCATAAGCACCAACTATACATATCTTCTCCACTGCCACCAAAGTGCTTTGGAATATTAATTAGTGATTGATAGACTCCATTTTCGTCCCGATGCTTCATAATTTCATCAACTGCAATTTGAATTTCTGGGACAGCAGAGTCCAAACCAATATCTAAAAGGAAGAGGAGCTTGTGTATAGGCAGTTCTGGATTCTTATGATTACTCACTAACATACTGTGAAAATTAGTAATATCACATAGGTAAGCTCGAATCTTTTCACAGTTTAAAACTTGATTTTTAAGTTCAACTAAATCGTTTTTATTTTTATACAAAAGATTAAGCTGAATGGCATATTTCAACCAATCTTCACTCATGTCCAGTAACTTTTCGTATACCAACATATCATTTTCCCCCCTGTTATTAAGATGAGATTATATAAATTAGCTCACCTAAAAAAGCTAATTCTCCTTCCTTCTACATACCATAATTTTCGACTATTGTCTATGTCGTTATCAAAAATGACCTTTGTCATCTATGAAAACGGCCAAAAAAACGGGCCAAAATTTGCACTTTTTTGCCTCAATTTTTGCCCATTTTTTGCTCCAAAACCACTACATATAGTGGTTAAATCGTTTTATTTGTCCTTCCGACCACAATTCGTCATCATTATTATCGTTTCAACGTGCGTTAAGAGGATAGGATAGCTATCAACCAAATTTTTTCAACCCCCTTTTTTTTCAAGGCTCGTACTTGGAAACATATCTAAGATTGACTGTCGTTTGTGGGAACATATCTATGTTATTGGTTATATTAATCTTGCTTTTTTCTTTATCTCGAAATATACTAATATAAGTAATTGCTAAAACATTTAATAGGTGGTGAGCAAATGGAATATTTAACG